>Ga0209347_1000027_pt1 | contig 379227 bp, 353 predicted proteins | sample AutmiccommuBRH23_FD_187382 | JGI IMG/M metagenome (GOLD analysis project Ga0209347, IMG submission 187382) | Deep subsurface microbial communities from Mt. Terri, Switzerland - Autotrophic microbial communities BRH/23 (SPAdes) (version 2) | ecosystem: Environmental > Aquatic > Deep subsurface...
CCTTCGACTGGCTCAGGATGGGCCGGCGGTGACGTGATTGTGCGGGAGAGTGCGAGGGGTGGGGAGAAATATTTTCTGCCGGCGCGATTGTCTCGGACACACGCGGACCCGTCTTACGCCGTCGAAGATGAGGGCGCCGACCTTCGAGCTTCGTCATCCCGGCCTTGAGCCGGGATGACGACCGTATTGGGCGGTCGCGACTACTCGCCGAAGTCGAAACGACGACCGTGTTGAACGTCGCGGCTAGTCGGGCACGACTTGGACGCTCTGGCGTTGCCAGAGCTTCGTCCGCTAGCCTGCGGGCGATCGAGCGGGAAAGGCAGCGCGGTGGCGGGCCACGTCTACATCATGGCGAACCGACGCAATGGCACGCTCTACACCGGCGTCACCGGCGACCTCGCGCAACGGGTCTTCGAGCACAAGAATGGTCTGACGCCCGGCTTTGCCAGCCGCCACGGCTGCCGGCGCCTCGTCTGGTACGAGGAGCATTTCGATATCCGCGATGCGATCACCCGGGAGAAAACCATCAAGCGCTGGCCGCGCCGCTGGAAGATCGAACTGATCGAAGCGATGAATCCGGATTGGAACGAGCTCTATCGGGGTAGTTGGTGAGGGACAGGTGGGCGCCGGTGCGACTCCGCAGGATGGACGCAGGCCTTCGAGCTTCGTCATCCCGGCCTTGAGCCGGGACCCATGCCGCGACTTTCATCCTATACTGTTCGTCAACGGATTGGCGGTTCGAGCGGCTTGGAATGGATCCCGGCTCAAGGCCGGGATGACGACGCGCTGATCATAATCCACCTCAGTGCGCCATCCTCAAACCCCTTCCACAAACCCCTCGAGCACGCGCTTCTGGCCGGCTTTGTCGAAGTCGACGGTGAGCTTGTTGCCCTCGACCGAGGCGACGGTGCCGTTGCCGAATTTCTGGTGGAAGACCCGGTCGCCGCTGGCAAAGCGGCTGTCCTCGGCGATGACGGATTTTGCTACCAGTTCGCCCTCGATCTCGCGCGGGCCGCCCTTTTTCGCCGAGGCGTAAAGGCCGAACCCCTGTTTCGGCGGCTGGTTGTGGCCCCTGCCCCCGTGCGCGCCAGCGCGCGCATTCGACCCGCCACCGCCATAGTCGATCTGCCGCGTGCGGCCTCCGGACCAGCCATCACCGCCCGAACTGCCTTTGCCGCCGGCAAAGCCGGCATTCGCCGCCTGGGCCCGGCGCCAGCCCGGCGTCTGATAGGCGTTTTCCTGAAACGCGGCGGCGCCATCCCAGCGCGAGGCGCCATAGCCGCCATATTGGCTGGTGTTGGCTTCCATTACTTCGACATGCGCCTCGGGCAGCTCGTCGAGAAAGCGCGAGGGGATGGTCGACTGCCACAGACCATGAATGCGGCGGTTGGAGACGAACCAGATCTTGGCCCGGCGCTTGGCGCGGGTGATGCCGACATAGGCGAGCCGGCGCTCTTCCTCCAGGCCCGAGCGGCCGCCCTCGTCCAAGGCGCGCTGATGGGGAAACAGCCCCTCCTCCCAGCCGGGCAGGAAGACGGTCTCGAACTCCAGCCCCTTGGCCGCGTGCAGCGTCATGATCGAGACGGCGTCGAGATCGGCGTTCTGCTCGGTGTCCATGACCAGCGCGACATGTTCGAGGAAGGAGGCAAGCCCCTCGTACTCCTCCATGGAGCGGATCAGCTCCTTCAGGTTTTCCAGCCGCCCCGGCGCCTCGGCCGAGCGGTCGGCCTGCCACATCGCCGTGTAGCCGGATTCCTCCAGGATCTGCTCGGCCAGCTCGGTGTGCTTGGTGGAATCCAGCAAGCCGGCCCAGCGGATAAGGTCGGTGACGACGCGGCGTAGCGCGTTGCGCGGCTTGGGCTTCAGTTCCTCGGTCTCGACCATCTCGCCGGCCGCCGCGATCAGCGGGATTGCGCGGCTCCTGGCGTAGTCGTGCAAAAGGCGAATGGTGGCATCGCCGAGGCCGCGCTTCGGCGTGTTGACGATGCGCTCGAAGGCGAGGTCGTCGGCGGGCTGAACGACGCAGCGGAAATAGGCCAGCGCGTCGCGCACCTCCATGCGCTCGTAAAAGCGCGGGCCACCGATCACCCGGTAGTTGAGGCCCATGGTGACGAAGCGGTCCTCGAAGGTGCGCATCTGGAAAGAGGCGCGCACCAGGATCGCCATGTCGTTGAGGTCGTGGTTGTCGCGGCGCTGCAAATCCTCGATCGACTCGCCGATGGCGCGCGCCTCCTCCTCGGAGTCCCAGCCGGCATTGACCTCGACCTTCTGGTGCTCGGGGTCGGAGAAGTCGGTGAACAGCGTCTTGCCGAGCCGGTCCTCATTGTGGGCGATAAGGTGGGAGGCGGCGCCGAGAATGTGGGCGGTGGAGCGGTAGTTGCGTTCCAGCCGGATCACCGTGGCGCCGGGAAAGTCCTTGTCGAACCTGAGGATGTTGTCGACCTCGGCGCCGCGCCAGCCATAGATCGACTGGTCGTCGTCGCCCACACAGCAGATGTTGATCTGCTGCTTCTGGTTTTCGCTCACGGCCGAGCGCTCGCTTCGCTCGCTGGCCTGCGCAGGCGCGGCCTGACCGGCCGACGGGCGGTCGCCCTCGCGGCCTTCGGCCGGGGCGCGTGTTTCTGCAATCACGGTTGAGTCCCGCCGCGTCGGCCTTTGCGCCAGGAGCCGCAGCCAGAGATATTGCGCGACATTGGTGTCCTGATACTCGTCGACCAGGATGTAGCGGAAGCGCTTGTGATATTCGGCGAGGACATCCGGATGGGCGCGGAAGATCGCGATCGGATGCAGGAGCAGATCGCCGAAATCGCAGGCGTTGAGCGATTTCAGCCGCGCCTGATAGGCGGCGTAGAGCTCGCGGCCCTTGCCATTGGCGAAGGCGCGGGCGTCGCCCTCGGGAATGTCCTTCGGGGTCAGACCCTTGTTCTTCCAGGAATCGAGCATCTGCGCGAAGCCGCGCGCCGGCCAGCGCTTGTCGTCGAGGTTTTCCGCCTGGATCAGCTGCTTGATCAGCCGGATCTGGTCGTCGGTGTCGAGGATGGTGAAGTTGGATTTCAGCCCGACCAGTTCGGCATGGCGGCGCAGGATCTTGACGCCGATCGAGTGGAAGGTGCCGAGCCAGGGCATGCCCTCGACCTGTTCGCCGACGAGAAGGCCAACGCGGTTCTTCATCTCGCGCGCCGCCTTGTTGGTGAAGGTGACGGCGAGAATCTGCGACGGATAGGCGCACCCCGTCGCCAGAATATGGGCGATGCGCGTCGTCAGCACCCGCGTCTTGCCGGTGCCGGCGCCGGCCAGCACCAGAACGGGACCCTCGATGGTCTCGACGGCGGCGCGCTGTTCGGCGTTGAGGCCGGCGAGATAGTCGGGCGCGCGGGAGCCACGGGCGGCCATGGCGCGGGCCGCGATGGAGCCGGCCCGGGGCGCGGCGGCGGCGGAAGGATCATGGGAATCGGTCATCGCGCGCAATGTAATGGTTCGGGCGCGGAACACTAGGGGAACGAGATCGCCTTGCGGGCAGAGGCTCTCGCGTTAGTATTCTCCAATGATGGAGCATGGGAGCAAGCGCAATGACAGACGAGACACCACGGACCCCGAAGATCACCCAGGCGATGATCGCCGCGTATGACGAATACACGCATCTGACACTGGACCGGCGTGGCTTCATGGCCAAGCTGACGGCTCTTGCCGGCTCGGCGACGGCCGCCGCCGCGATCGCGCCGCTGATCGGCGCGTCCAAGGCGAGCGCCCAGATCGTCGACCCGCAGGACGAGCGAGTGACGACGATGTGGGCGCAATTCCCGGCCGCCGGCGCCGAGATGAAGGCCTATGTCGCCAAGCCAGCCGACGCAGCCGGACCCTTGCCCGGCGTCCTCGTGATCCACGAAAATCGCGGTCTCAACGCCCATATCCAGGACGTCGCGCGGCGGTTGGCGCTGGAGGGCTTCGTCGCGGTCGCCCCGGACTTTCTGTCGATCGACGGCGGCACGCCGCCGGACGAGGACAAGGCGCGCGAGATGATCGGCGCGCTCGACAGCGCCAAGACGGTGGAGAGCGCCGTCGCGGCGCGCCAATGGAGCGCGAGCGATGCCGGCACCAGCGGCAAGGTCGGCGCGGTCGGCTTTTGCTGGGGCGGCGGGCTGGTCAACAGCCTCGCCGTCGCCGATCCGGAGCTCGGCGCCGGCGTCGCCTATTACGGCCGCCAGCCGGACGCAGCGGACGTCGCCAAGATCAAGGCTCCGATGCTGCTGCATTATGCCGGGCTCGACGAGCGCATCAATGCCGGGATCGATGCCTACAAGGCGGCGCTGGAGGCGGCCGGCGTGGAGCACGAGATCGTCGTCCATGAGGGCGTCAACCACGCCTTCAACAACGACACATCGGCGGCGCGCTACGACAAGGCGGCGGCGGACAGCGCCTGGGAGACGACCGTGGCATTCCTGAAGGAGCATCTCGGCGGCGGTTGATCCCGCCGCGTCCCGGCGACCGCGCGGTCGCCAACAAGGGACCGACGCGCGCCGTATGGCGGGCGTCCGCGCGTAATGTCGTGGCGTCGTTAATCGAATATTAACCCTCGTTCCCCGCCAGATTATTAATCCAAATGCCGTTTGGTCATCGGATCGAACCCGTCGCTCGGCCAATCCTTGCCGCGACGCGTGGAGTGGATGACGATGAAGACCGAGGACTATCACGATGGCGGCCCGCTCGAGGTCGTCGCCTTCCGTGTCAACGACCAGGAATTCTGCGTCCGGACGATTACGGTTCGCGAAATCCGGGGATGGTCGCAATCGACCCCCTTGCCGAATTCCTCGCCCGACATCCTGGGCATGATCAATCTGCGCGGGACGGTCATTCCCGTGGTCAGCATGGCCCGGAAGCTCGGCATGACCGCCGCGCCGCCGAACCCACGCAGCGCCATTGTCGTCGTCGAGGTCCATGACACGCTTCTGGGCCTACTCGTGGACGGTCTCTCCGACCTGCTGACCTTCGACGGCGCCACCGTCCAGGCGGTTCCGGAAATGACTGGCGGCTACGACAAAAGCTATACCGAAGGCATCATCGCGCACGCCGACGGCATGATCTGCTTCCTCAACCTCGACCACATGTTTCCCGACGTCGCCAAATTGGCCGCCGCGGCGTAATGCCGCAAGGGGAGCTGGAGACCGCCGCCAACTAACGGCGGCACCTTCGGGATTCGCCCTCGGCCCTCGTCCGAGGTTCCAACGTCGCAACCAAGCGGCAGGGGCAAATTCTGTTTATTTCAGAGCTCGTTACGGGAAACGCGACAGAGGCGTTTTAGGTTTGCCATCGGGCCCATTGAGCCTTGCGACGGCAATAACATTTATCATCCGTACTCGTTTTACATCGCACCTTCCTCACCGACGCGTGAGGCCCAATACTTACGGATGAAATCAGTCGTTAACTAAATAGCCGTCTAACAACCCCATCGAACTCGCTTGCCCGATGCCAAGCGGATGCTCGAGCCGCGCGAAGGCGTGCCCGGCTGTCCGAAGGGCCATCATATTGGCGCGAATTTCAATCGAACCCGACGAGAAAGTCGGCCGTAAGAGCAAGGGAGTAGGTCTCATGGGTATTCTGCCGGCAGGATTTGGGAGTGGCGATTCAAAGGCGATTCTCGCGGCGCTCAGCAAGTCTCTAGCGACGATCGAGTTCAAGCCGGATGGCACGATCATCACGGCGAACGAGAACTTCTGCAGCGCGATCGGCTACGACGTCAGCGAGATCGCCGGACGGCATCATTCGATGTTCGTCGACCCGGCCTACGCCCAGAGCGCCGAATACAAGGAATTCTGGGCCAAGCTCGGACGCGGCGAATTCGATGCGCGCGAATACAAGCGCTTCGGCAAGGGCGGCAAGGAAATCTGGATCCAGGCCACCTATAATCCGATCCTCGGTTCCGGTGGGAAAGTTCAAAAAGTTCTCAAGATCGCGACGGACATTACCGCCGCCAAGCTGGTTTCGGCCGAAAATTCCGGCAAGCTCGATGCCATCGGTCGGGCGCAGGCGGTGATCGAGTTCACCGTCGACGGCAAGATTCTGGTCGCCAATGACAACTTCCTGAACGCGCTCGGATATGGGCTTGCCGAGGTCGTCGGTCGGCATCACTCGATGTTCGTCGAGCCGGCCTATGCACAATCGCCTGAATATCGCGACTTCTGGAGCCGCCTCGGGCGCGGCGAGTTTGTGTCCGAGGAATTCAAGCGGATCGGCAAGGGCGGCAAGGAAATCTGGATCCAGGCGTCCTACAACCCGATCTTCGACATGAGCGGCAAGGTGATGAAGGTGGTCAAGTTCGCGACCGACATCACCGGGCGCGTCGAAGCCGTCAACGAGCTCGCCAACGGACTCGGCCGGATGGCCGATGGCGACGTGCGTCAGCGCATCACTCGGCCCTTCATTCCGTCACTCGACAAGTTGCGCGAAGACTTCAACGAGTCCGTCGGCACTTTGGAGGCGGCCCTGCAGAAGGTTGGAGAAAATGCGTCCGCCATTCGTAGCGCCAGCGCCGAGATCCAGACCGCGTCCGACGATCTGGCGAAGCGGACGGAACAGCAGGCTGCTTCCGTAGAGGAAACCGCCGCGGCGATCGAAGAGATGACGGCGACCGTGAAGAGTTCCACCGAGCGCGCCGAAGGGGCCGGGCAACTGGTCACCCAGACCAGGGCGGAAGCGGAGAAGTCCGGCGAGGTCGTGCGGCGTGCCGTCGCCGCGATGGGCGAAATCGAGGCCTCGTCCGGCCAGATCGTCAACATCATCGGGGTGATCGACGAGATCGCCTTCCAGACCAATCTCCTGGCTCTCAACGCTGGCGTCGAGGCGGCGCGCGCCGGCGAGGCCGGCCGGGGTTTCGCGGTCGTCGCCCAGGAAGTGCGCGAACTCGCCCAGCGTTCAGCCAACGCCGCCAAGGAGATCAAGACCCTGATCAACACCTCGGGCGAGAACGTCAAGCTGGGCGTCGGGCTGGTTGGCGAGACGGGTGCCGCGCTCGAGACCATCGTCAGCGAGGTGAAGGAGATCGACCAGCACGTCATCGCGATCGTCGAGGCCGCGCGCGAACAAATGGTCGGGCTTCAGGAGATCAACAAGGCCGTCGCCTCGATCGACCAGGGCACGCAGCAGAACGCCAGCATGGTGGAGGAGTCCTCCGCAGCCTGTCACGGCCTGAGCCAGCAAGCCGCGGCCTTGACCGAACTGCTGGGCCATTTCGACCTCAGCGATGAACCGCAGGGAGCGCAGCCAGCCGGCCGAAAAGTCACGAGAATGCCGGATTCTCCAGCCCGGCAGCTCGTCGGGAAAGTCTCGCGCGCCTTCGCGACCAATGGCAACGCGGCGGTCGCCGCCACCAAATGGGAGGAATTTTGATGGCGCCCGACATTGGCGAGGACGGCGGACCGCTCGAAATCGTCGCCTTCCGCATCAACGAGCAGGAGTTCTGCGTCCGGACCATCTCGGTTCGCGAAATCCGGGGGTGGTCGCAATCGACTCCCTTGCCGAACTCCCCGCCGGACATTCTGGGCATGATCAACTTGCGCGGCACCGTCATTCCGGTGGTCAGCATGGCCCGCAAGCTCGGTATGACCGTCACGGACCCCAATCCGCGCAGCGCCGTAGTGGTGGTCGAGGTTTACGGCAAGACGCTCGGCCTTTTGGTCGACCGCCTGTCCGACATCATGACCGTCGATCATTCCAGCATTCAACCGGTTCCCGAAATGAGCGGAGCTTACGAGAAGAGCTACACGCAGGGGATCATCGCGCATTCGGACGGCATGATCTGCTTCCTCAACCTCGAACAGATGTTTCCGCAGACCGTTGCGCTCGCGGAAGCGGCGTAACTCAAAACAATCCAAGGGGCCGGGCGCACATCCGTGCGGCCGGCCTTTCGCCCAACACTTATCTCCTGTGCCAGCACGGCGATCAGCCGTCGCCGGACTCCAGTAGCGTATCCAGGATCGGGCAATCGGGCACATTGCCGCCCTCGCATTCCGCCGAGACCGCGACCAGCGTACGCTCCAGTCGCTCAAGGTCGGCGATCTTGGCGCGGATGCCGTCGATGTGGCGGCGGGTCAGCGCCAGAACCTCGCCGCACGTCGTGTCGCGCGCATCGGCGAGCCCCAGTAGGCCCCGCAGTTCCTCGATCGAGAAGCCGAGTTCGCGGCCACGCAGGATGAAGCCGAGCCGCGCCCGGTCGTCCGGCGCATAGAGCCGGTGGCCGCCCTCGGAGCGGTCCGGCGCGCCGAGCAACCCGATTTTCTCGTAGTAACGGATCGTCTCGCTGTTGCAGCTCATGCGCTTGGCCAGTTCGCCGCGCTTGAGCACCGCTCTCGCAGCCGTGATCGCCATGATGGAAAAAACCTCTTGAACCTGTAGTCGCTACAGACCGTAGATGTTGGTCCACCCGAAAGCGAGGGCCAATCGACATGAGCGACACAGCAGCCGAGATCGGACGAAAAGACGCGATGCCGGCCGCCCCGGAGCGACGCGAGGCGTGGTTCGCGGGCGGCGGTGTCGTCGGCGCGGTGCTCGCCTCGTCCTGCTGCATCGCGCCGCTGGTTCTGGTCACGCTGGGGATCAGCGGAGCCTGGATCGGCAATCTGACGGCGTTGACCCCCTACCAGCCTTATTTCGTCGCCCTGACGCTGGTGTTTCTCGGGCTCGGGTTCTGGCAGGTCTATTTCCGGCCGAAAGCGGCTTGCGCGGTCGGCACCGCCTGCGCCCGCCCCATTGCCTCGGTCATCACCCAGAGCGCCCTCTGGATCGCCACCATCGTGGTCATCCTGTCCATGACCGTCGCCTGGTGGGCACCGTTATTCTATTAGGAGACCACGCATGACACGCATTTCGACGACGTTACTGGCCGCGGCGATGCTGAGCGCCGCCGGACTGGGCGCGGCCCTGCATGCCCCGACGGCGATCGCGCAAACGCGGACGGAAGCCGCTCCGGCGCTTCAGACCCAAACCTTCACGATCGAGAACATGACCTGCCCAACCTGTCCGATCACCGTCAGGCTGGCGATGAGCGGGCTTGATGGCGTTACTTCGGTCACGGTCGATCTCGACGCCCAGACGGCGACGGTGGTGTTCGATCCGGCCCTCGTCTCGCCGGACGATCTCGCCGAAGCCTCGACCAATGCCGGTTATCCAGCGAAAATCGTCGGAAGCTGAGTGCCATGAAGGACCGAACGCTTCTCAAGACCGGCATTGTCGGCTCGGTGATCGCGGCGATCTGCTGCTTCACTCCGGCGCTGGTGATCCTCTTCGCCTTCGCCGGGGTCTCCGCCTGGCTGGCCTTCGCCGACTATGTGCTGTTGCCGCTGCTGTTCCTGTTTCTCGGCATCACCGCCTACGCCCTCCTGCTACGCCACCGCCACAAGAAAGCTGCCTGCTGATGGAACTTCGCTCCACCCTCACCTGCCCGCAATGCGGACACCAGGAAACCGAAACCATGCCGACCGACGCCTGCCAGTTCTTCTATGACTGCAAGGGCTGCGGCGCGCTGCTCAGGCCGAATACCGGGGACTGCTGCGTCTATTGCTCTTTCGGCAACCTCCCCTGTCCGCCGATCCAGGAAGCGCGCGCGAGCGGCGAAACCGCCGCCTGCTGCGCGAGCTAGAGTTAGCCCATGACCCAGAATTTCGACCTCATCGTGCTCGGCGTCGGCATGGCCGCCGTCAGTGCCGCCAACAAATGCGCCGCCGCCGGCTGGTCGGTCGCCGTCGTCGACGAACTGCCTTATGGCGGCACCTGCGCGCTGCGCGGCTGCGACCCGAAGAAGATGCTGCGCCGGGGCGCCGAGATCATCGACGCGGCGCGGCTGATGCGCGGCAAGGGCGTCGAGGCCGGCGACCTTAAGATCGACTGGGCCGATCTGATGGCGTTCAAGCGCAGCTTTACCGACGCGATGCCGGACAAGATCGAGGGCGGTCTCGACAAGAACGGCGTCAGCACCTTTCACGGCCCGGCGCGGTTCCTGAACGAGAACACGGTCGAGATCGGTGGCGAGACCCGGCTGCAGGGCCGCCACATCCTGATCGCCACCGGTGCCACGCCCCGGCCGCTGGAATTTCCGGGCGCCGAACACGTCATCGACAGCACGGCGTTTCTGGAGCTGGAAACACTGCCACGCCGCATCCTGTTCGTCGGCGGCGGCTACATCTCCTTCGAGTTCGCCCATATCGCGGCGCGGGCCGGCAGCGCGGTCCAGATCGTCCAGCGGGGCGAACGGCCGCTAAAGGGCTTCGACCCCGACCTCGTCGACAGACTGGTCGCGCGCGGCCGCGAGGCGGGCGTCGCCGTCACCACCATGACGGACCTCACATCGGTGGAACGGAGCGGCGACGGCTACACCGTCCATGCCGAGACCGACGGCAAGCCCACGACATTCGCTGCCGATCTCGTCGTCCACGGCGCCGGCCGCGTGGCGGCGATCGACCGGCTCGACCTTGCCGCGGCGGGGGTCGAGACCGGCAAGAGCGGCGTCCGCGTCGACCGGCATCTCAAAAGCGTTTCCAACCCGGCGGTCTTTGCCGCGGGCGATGCCGCCGACACGGAAGGGCCGCCGCTGACGCCGGTGGCGGTTGCCGAGGGTAAAGTCGCCGCCTCGAACATGCTCAAGGGCGATCACGCCACCGTCGATTATCGCGGCGTGCCGAGCGTCGTCTTCACGATACCCGAGCTTGCCCGGGTCGGCATGCTCGAATCCGAGGCACGGGAGCAAGGCCGCAAAGTCCGCGTGGCGTATAACGACACCAGCGGCTGGTATTCCAATCTCAGGGTCGGCGAGACCTGTGCCGCCACCAAGATCCTGATCGACGCCGACAGCGACGAGATTCTCGGCGCGCATCTGCTCGGGCCGGAATATGCCGAGATCGTCAATTTTTGCGGCCTCGCCATGCGGCTGGGGCTGAAGACCCACGACCTGAAATCGATGATCGCGGCCTACCCGTCCGTCGGCTCGGACCTCGGCTCGATGCTGTAGCGCTGGAAACAGCGGCGGGCGATCCGCGCGACCTCACTCGCCGGGGGCCGTCTGCTCCGCTGCCGGCTTCGCCCGGGCCCGGCCCCGACTGTTGCGCGCCGCCTTGCGCCGCCGCAGCGCCCGCCGAACCGCCCGGCCCCGGGTTTTCAGCCAAACGCCGACATCCTCCACCCGCTCGACCCGGTCGCCGTAGAGCTCGGCCAAAGCGTGCCGGAATTCGGCATAACCGAAGCGGGCCTCGCCCTCGAGCTGCCGCATAACGATCATCCAGGCCGGCGACACCAGCAGCGAGACCGCCGTCACCGCCAGCGCCAGGCGATAGACGTCGCCGCCGATCGCGCCAGAGGCGAAGGCGACCGCCGCCAGCACGAAGGAGAATTCGCCGATCTGCGCCATCGACAGGCCGGCCTCGACCGCCGTCTTGTGCGGCAGCCCGGCCATCCGTATCAGCATCACATTGACGACGCTCTTGGCGATGATGACGAACACCGAGGCGATCAGCACCAGGGTCCAGTTCGCGATGATGTAATCGAGGTCGATCAAGAGCCCGATCGACAGGAAGAACACCACGAGCAGGATCGCCTGGATCGGCTCGACCACATGAATGACCGGCGAGCGCAGGGTCGAGGAACCGACGACGAGCCCCGCGATGAACGCGCCATAGGCGGGCGACAGGCCGAGGAGACCCGACAGCGACGCCGCCGCGAAGCAGAAGGCGAGCGAGCCGAGCGCCAGGATCTCGACATTGTTTTCCACCGCCGACGCAAAGGACGGCTTCAGCTTCGGGCCACGACCGAGAAACCACAAAAGCGCGGCGAGCACCGCGACGGCGATTGCGATCTTGACCACCAATACGCCCCAACCGACCGCCTCCTCACCACCGAGCGAGGAGGCGATGATCAGCATCGGCACCACGGCGATATCCTGGGCGATCAACACCGCGACGGCAATACGGCCCGGCTCGGCGCGCAATTCGCCGAGATCCTCCAGCACCTTCATGGCGACCACGGTCGACGACAGCGCGATGATGAACCCGAGGATGATCGCCTCGGCGAGCGTCGCCTTGGAAATCAGCATGAGCCCGAAGGAAATCGCCATCGCGGCGAGAAGCTGGCCGCCGGCGATCTGCACCGCCGGTTTCAGCGACGCGACGAAGGCCTTCAGCGACAGCTCCATGCCAATGAAGAACAGCAGCATCAAGACGCCCATCTCGGCGAGCATGGTGACGTTTTCGTTCGAGGTAGAGATGATTTCGAGGCCCGACGGCCCGAGCAGTACGCCTGCGAGGATGAAGCCGACCAGCGGCGGTTGCTTCAGCCGCATCAGCCCGAGGCCGACGGTGACCGCCACCACGATGACGAAGGCGATTTCGGTCAATCCCGTGCCATGGGCATCGACGACGGCTTCTTCCACGCGTGTCTCCTCGTATTTCCGGCGAATCGCTTAGCCGCCCAAATGATAGAGCAACCTTGGCGGACCTGTGTCGCGCCACGCGGAAATCCGCGGCGACGCCCGGATTTTTGGGTGCGAGCACTCTCGCACGGCCTCGTCGGCCACGCCGCGTAGAACCCCGCCCGCCGGGCGGCGGCGAATGAATGGCCGGTCGAACCCAAGCCCATCTGTTCGCGCGGCCCCGCGGGCCCCATATCCCCGCCTCCGGAGCCGCGCACGGCTTTTATCCTTGAGGAGACTTCCATGCCGACCGCCGACCCGACGCATCTGATCGATCACCGGCGCCGCCTCAAGCGGGTCGCCCGCGTCGCGCGGCTGATGGACACGGCGATCCGCATTCCCGGCACAGGCATCCGCTTCGGCGGCGATTCGATCATGGGGCTGATCCCCGGCGTCGGCGACGCAGCCGGCGGGCTGATCGGCATCTACATCATCAACGAGGCGCGCCGGCTCGGCCTGCCGACGCACAAGCTCATCAAGATGGCCGGCAATCTGGGGGTCGACTTTGCCGTCGGTTCGGTGCCGCTGGTCGGCGACGTCTTCGACGTCGTGTTCAAGGCGCACCGGCGCAACCTCGACATGATCCTCGACCATTTCGGCGAGGGCGACCTGTCGGCGCAGGGCGACATCGACCCGGAGGCGATGAAGGACATCACGCCGAAGCGAAATTGAGGCTCACCAGCGGCGGGCGCGGCGGAAATAAGCCTCCGCCTCGGCGCCGAAGGTTTGGCGGAGCCCCGCTTCCTCGCCCTCGATGAAGCGGCGGGTGATCACGAACGGGAAGACCGCCGCGACGATCAGCGCCGACAGCGCCCCGAACCAGAGCGCCGCGCCGAAGAGGGCCAGCGTCATGCCGGTGTAGATCGGGTTGCGATTGAGCCGGTACGGACCCTCGACGATCAACGCTTTCGGCACATTGCGCGGCTCGATCGGCGTCTTCTTGCGCCAGAACCACAGCGCCGACCAGAGAATGACCGCGATGCCGCCGACGAACAGCCCGATGCCAATCGTCGTCATCACCGGCGAGGCGAAGCGCCAGAGCGGTAGCCACCAGGCGGCGAGCCATTCGGCGAGGATCGCCCCCAGCGCCCAGACCGGCGGCAAATCGGGAAAGTCACGGGGCATCGCCATGACGGCTCCTTTGGTGGTGGATCTTAAGCCAACATAGGTCGCGGCAGTGGGCCTGTGCCACCCCTCCCGCCGCCGCGATCTTGCCGCAACGTTTGGTCGGTGTATCATCCGACCTCACGGTGAGCTTTGGAGGGTACCGCCATGCAACGCGCGATCGGCCTGAGAACGCCGCTTTGCCTGTTAATTGTGGCGTTGGCGGGCAGCGCCCCGGCTTACGCGGAGGACCCGCTGCTGGACGACGCGGTCAGCTTCACCGGCCAGATCTTCCACCTCGATACCGCCGTGCCGGGACTCGTCATCGCGGCGGTTCGCGGCGGCGAAAGCGCCGTGTTCGGCTTCGGGGAGACCGCCAAGGGCTCGGGCCGACAGCCCGACGGAGATACACGCATCGGCGTCGGGTCGATCACCAAGACCTTCACCGGACTGACGCTCGCCCATCTCGCCGCCGCTGGCACGGTGGATCTGACCGACGCGGCCGGACCGTATGTGGACGGCATCGACACATTGCCGGAGCGGCGGCACCCGATCCGCCTGCTCGACTTCGCCACCCATTCGAGCGGGCTCGGCCGTGAGCTCCAGCCTGTGGACGGCGCGGAGAAATACAGCGACGCCTCCTTCGCCGGGAACCTTGGCGGCGATCCCCTGCTTTTTACGCCCGGCACCGGCATCCTTTATTCCAACATCGGCTTCGACCTTCTGGCGATGGCGTTGTCCGGCGCCGCGAACCGGCCCTACCGCGATCTTTTGCAAGAAACCGTCCTCGATCCGCTCGGGCTGGATGCGACCGGCTACGCGCGACCGAAGGGCGACAACGTCATGACCGGCTATGACTGGAACGGCGAGGAAATGGACCCGGGCGAGCCCATCCCCAACCGGTCCGGCGCGTCCGGCCTCCACACCACGGCGAACGACATGATCCGGTATCTCAAGTGGAATCTCGACCGCTTCGGCGAGGGCATGGAGGCCCGGACGCTGAGCCACGCCGCCTATCTGGTCCGCGATGGCCTCAATCCGGTCTACGGCATGGACGAGTCGGGCCATATGGATGCGATGGGCCTCGGCTGGGTCGTCATGATGCCGGAGGACGACCGCCCGCTCATCCTCCAGAAGGCGGGCGGCACCAACGGCGTGTTCAGCTACATCGCCTTCGCGCCGTCGCGGGGCGTCGGCGTATTCATCTCGATCAACCAGTTCAACTTCTCCGCCTCGATCGCGATGGCGACCGTGACGAACGAACTCATCGCAACCCTTGCGCCGCGTTGACGGCGGGCGGTGGAGTGGGGCTAAGGGCCGTCCGGGCCTGGCCTTCTCCCGAAGAAGCTCCGTCGCGGACATAGCCCGCCGGCCCCCGGACGATTCCGATGATCATTCGCGCTCGTTCCGTGGGCCGGCGGCGAGGCAAAGCGCCAGAGCGGCAGCCACCAGGCGGCGAGCCATTCGACCAGGATCGCCCCCAGCGCCCAGACCGGCGGAGATCGGGAAAGTCACGGGGCATTGCCATGGTCGATCCTGGCGTCGATCGGGGTCGGGCGGAGACAATAGGACGAGGATCGCGCGGAGCGCCACCTCGCCCGCCTAGCCCTCGGGCAAGTCCAAGGCCGGGCGTGCCGATTTGGGCATCAGGTCGGACGAATAGCCGTCATCGACGCGGTTGCGGCGCGCAGATCCGCTTGTGTCGCAACGGCGAAGTGGTCGCGGCGAAAGCGGCCCGGCGACACGCCGAACAGGTCGCGGAAGGTCCGGCTGGCGTGGCTGTCCGAGGCAAAGCCCGCCTCGAAGGCGAGTTCGGCGATGCTTCGCACTTCCCCGGATTGGCTAAGAAGCATCCGCAAGCGGTCGGCGCGTCGCGCCTGAACATAGTGTGAGACGCCGCCAAGCGGCTTGAACAATTCATAGAGCGTCGAGCGGCTGAGGCCGGATTCCGCCGCGATCATGGTCGGGCTGAGATGTTTCGCCGTCAGCTTGGCTTCCACCAGCGCGCGCGCCCTCGCGAGCTTCTTGCCGCCCGGCCCGTCGCCATTCGACGCAGCTGCCGGAGCTTGCAGTGCGATGGCCAGGAGTTCGCCGAAGGCACGGACCGCCCCGGCCCCCGCGGCGACGGGAATGGCATGGGCGTGTCGCATCAGCGCGACCGTGACATCCGCTAGCAGGCCGGCCCGCGCCGCATCGATCACAGTCCCATGCGGGTCGCCCGCGCAGGGCGCCGCCGCTTCGATGAACGCAGGCGTCAGGCGGACTGTCATGAGATGGATGCGGTCAGCCGACATGCGCAGCGGCCGCCCGGCATCGAACAGGGCAATTTCGCCATCGCGAATTTCGATCTGGCGGTCCGGCAGCTCGACCCGCAGGGTTCCGGAAACGGCCAACTGAAGAAACACGTATCCGTTGGCGTTGGAGGACAGCCCGTGCCGCTCGTGGCTCATGTCATGAAGCCGGCATTCATATAGAGCGAGCGAACCCAGACGTCGGGTTTCCACCTGAGCAAACGACTCCGGGCCGGCGACGATGGTGTCGGACAAATCGCCAAGCAGCGCCCGATAGATTGCGGACCGATCGACCGACGTCTCGGCAATACTGTCGAGCGGAGGAAGAGCGTCTGCCGCTTGCGAGACAAGATCCGCGATCATCTTCATTCTACGATAGATGGACACATCCAACAATGAGTCGCCGGGAAAATGGGGCTTCGACGACATTTCCATTCTAGCAGGTATCGCAGGGGTGGCCATCGGTTTGCGAGCGCCGCCGCCAAATTTGCCGTTACGGCCGGACCGGCAGCCAAGAAGTCTGGACAGATGGATATATTCGGATTCTCGGCGACTGGATAAAATCGACTGTCGCGTCGACGGCAACGCCTTCCTGCGACCGGGCTACTTCCCGCCTTCACCTTCAGCAAGGACTGCCTTATGTCGCTTTCGTCGCTCACTCGCCTCCCCCTCGCCGCGGCTCTCATCGTGTCGCTCGCGAGCGCTGCCTTCGCCGAAAATCGCGACGTCACCGTCACCAACGCCAGCAGCGCCGCGATGATCGAGTTCTTCGCGTCGAACACCGGCACGAACAACTGGGAAGAGGACATTCTCGGCGTCGACGTGCTGGAAGTCGGCGAAGCGGTCGACGTGAATATCGACGACGGTAGCGGCTATTGCGTCTTCGACTTCAAGGCGCCCTTCGAAGACGGGTCCAGCGCCGTCATGGGCAACGTCAATGTCTGCGATATCTCGCAGTTCGATTTCACCGATTGAGCAAAGGGAGAGAGTTCATGAAAACATCGTTTTTCGCGACCCTGGTCGCCGTGGCAGGCATCGGCATCGCCGGCCCTGCCCTCGCCGACCCGTCCGGCAGCTATGATATCAGCGGCGTCAACCCGGACGGCACCAAGTACGAGGCCAGCGTGCTGGTCGCCAAGATCGGCGATGCGTTCACGCTGACTTACACGCTGGGCAACGGCAGCAAGGTTTCCGGCACCGCCATCGGCGACGACGACGTCCTGGCGATCGGCTATGCCGAGAAGGACGACACCGGCGTCGCTCTGATGTTCTCGGAGGACGACAAGTGGAAAGGCGTGTGGACCTATCTCGGCGCCAAGACGCTCGGCACCGAGGAATGGACGCCGCAGTGAAGCCCTGAAGCATGACGACGGGAAGGCCGGGTCACCGATGGTGATGCTGCCTTCCCGCTTGGAACTCTCCCAAACGACGGTGCTCCTCCATGTTCCGACTTGCGCCCGTTATCCTGCTGTTGACATGCGGTTTTCTCACCGCGCCGTCGGCCATGGCGCAATCGGTCGAGGACGTCCTCAGCCAGATCGAAGCCCTGCACGGCGACGCCGATGGCTTCAGCGCCGCGTTCGACGTGCTGCAGCAGGCGATGGCCGACGGCGACGCGGCGACGGTGGCGGAATTCGGCTCCTATCCGCTGACCGTCCGGGCGAATGGCGAGGTCTACGACGTCCTCGAAGCGCAGGATCTGATCGACAATTTCGACAGCCTGATCGCACCGGACACCCAGACCCGCGTCGCCAACCAGGATGTCGGGGATCTGATGGTCAACAGCGAGGGCGTCATGATCGGCGCCGGCGAATTGTGGCTGTCCGCGGTCTGCGACGACAATGCCTGCAACAGCGCCCACTGGCGGATCATCGCGATCAATAATTGAAGAGGACCCGGCGGTTAGGCGGCTGGTCGTTCATCGCAACTAACTGCCCGCGTCCGATTTGCCCACACGCCCCCCTCAATCCGCCATCGTCTCCAGGCTGGCATAGCCCTCAGCCGCCGCACCGGCGTCGAAGGGCGTCGTCACTTCGACGAAACTGTCGGGATAAAAGCCGTTGAAGCGGGTTCGCAGCGACAGTGAATAGGCGCCGATATGGCCGATCTCGATCCAGTCGCCGGTGTCCACCGTCTCCGGCAGCCAGAACGGCCGCGACAGGATGTCGACGCTGTCGCAGGTCGCGCCGCAGACCTTGAAGGCCTGGATGTTCTTCGGATCGCCATTGCGGCGCGTGCGTGCCGGATCGGGGATGAAGCGCGCCGGCAGGGTGATCTTGCCGGTCCATGAATCCGACAGCGACGCCCAGATGCCGTCATTGATGTAGAGTCGCTTGCCCTTGCGCAAAAGCACCCGGACGATCAGCGAGAAGGCTCTGGCGACGATCACCCGCCCCGGCTCGGCGACCAGCGGCAGATCGTCGAACGCCCATTCGACCAGATCGGCGCGCAGCCGCGCCATGATTTCGTCCTGCCCCGGCATCTGACGCTTCTTGCGACGGGGGTCGTGGCCGTATTCGGCAGGAAAGCCACCGCCGACGTCGAGACCGGCGAGCGGCACGTCGGCGCGGTTGCGCACCCAGTCGGCCGAGGCCAGCGCCCGCTCGTAGGTCTCCGGGTCCTCGATCTGCGAGCCGACATGAAAGCAGAGGCCCACCTTGAAGCCGATCTTGTGGCAGCGCTGCAAAAGCTCCACCGCGTGAGCGGGCGCGGCGCCGAACTTCTTCGACAGTTCGTAAGCCGCGCTGCCCTTGGTCTGTAGTCGCACGAACAGGGTGATGGTGCCGGGGTCGAGATCGAGGGCGCGGACGATGCGCAGGATCTTGGCGACCTCGTCCTCATGGTCGAGCGACATGACGCGGATGTTGTAGGTCTCCAGCGCCAAGCGAATATCCGACTGCGCCTTGACCGGGTGCATGTAGAGCATCTCGGCATTCGGCTGGGCGGCCTTGACCGCGGCGAACTCGCCCGGCGAGGCGACGTCGAAGATTTTGATCCCCGCCTTGCTGAGGGTTTCGAGCACCATTGGCTCGCCATTGGTCTTGACCGCATAGGCGGTGTCACCCGGAAACGCCGCCATGAAGCGCTGCGCGTCGGCGGTCAGAACGTCGGGGCGGAAGCAATAGACCGGCACGTCGGGGCGCAGCGTGAGGGCGGCGTCCTTGGCCGTTGGAAAACTCTGCAAGGCGTCTCTCCGCTGGGCTCGCGGCCGGATAACCGGCCGACTCGTCCGCAACTAGGGCGGCGGGCGCCGATGGGCAGCTTAGCCGATTCGGCGCGCCTTCGGGTGACAGGCGCTTGCGGGCCCGGCCATCCGGCCTCTAAACAGGCGGACACCGCAACAGGATCGACCGCCCATGTCCCTTCCCTCGCCCATCCCCGTGAAGCTGGCGCCACTGAGCGTCACCCGCATCGCCGTCGACATCGAGGCCGGACGCACCACGCCGGAGGCCCTGATCCGGGAAGCGAACGCGCGCATCGACAGTCTCGATGGCGTGATCGGCGCCTTCGTCCGCCGGGCGCCGGCGGACAGCATTGCCGCGGCGAGCGCCGCCACCGGGCCGCTTCGCGGCGTGCCCTTCGGCGTCAAGGACATCTTCGACACCTTCGACATGGCTACGGAGCATGGCTCGCCGATCTACGCTGGTCACCAACCGTTGGCCGACGCGGCGCTGGTCGCCGCCGCCCGGCTGCAGGGCGCGGCGATCCTCGGCAAGACCGCGACGACGGAATTCGCCTCGATGGATCCGGCGGCGACGCGCAACCCGCATGATTTAGCGCACACGCCCGGCGGCTCGTCCTCTGGCTCGGCGGCCGGCATCGCGGCGGGGATGCTGGCGGCCGCCTGCGGCTCGCAGACCGGCGGCTCGGTGATCCGGCCCGCCGCGTTCTGCGGCATCGCCGGCTACAAGCCGAGCTTCCGGCTGTTGCCGACGGTCGGCATGAAGGTGTTTTCCTGGACGCTCGATACCGCCGGCCTGTTCGCGGCTGGCGTCGCCGACGTGGCGCTGCTGGCGGAATGCCTCAGCGGGCGGGAGTTGACGGCACCGCCGCTCGCCGATGCGTCGGGGCTGACGATCGGGCTCTATCGCACGGCGCTGGATGAACAGCTCGACCCGGCGATGGCGGCGGCTTGGGAGACGGCGGCCAAAGCGCTCGAAGCGGCCGGCGCCAGGCTGGTCGACCTCCCCGAGCCGGCGGCGCTGGAAGCGGCTCGCGCGGCGCACGGTGACATTCAGAATTTCGAGGCGGCACAGGCGCTTCTACACGAGCGGACAATGCATCGGGGCAGGATGGGACCGAAGGTGCTGGCGCAGCTCGATCAAGGCGCGGCGGTCACGGCCGAGGCATACGATGCGGGACGGCGCACGGCGCGGATCGGCAGGAAGGCGGCGGCGGCGCTGTTCGACACCTGCGACGCGCTGCTGGCGCCCTCCGCCTTCGGGCCGGCCCCGAAGGGACTCGCCACCACCGGCGACCCGGCGCTCAACAAGCTGTGGACGCTGACCGGCAACCCTTGTGTCAACGTGCCGGGGTTGGCGACGCCCGAGGGCCTGCCGCTCGGCCTGACGATCGTCACCCGCTTCGGCCGCGACCGGATGACGCTGTCTATCGCCAGGCTGCTAGAAGACCAGATCCAGGCGGAATGACCAATCCGTGGTCAATTGTAGCCGAAATGCGGCAGAGACCAGTCTTGCGCACCGCGATGGCGCCGGCGCCATTGATTCGGGACTTCGTGCCGCTCCGATGACGGGATCACGAGGGATTTCAAGGCGTAATGTCCAAAAGTGTGGACATAGCGCCGGTCCTTGCGCCGTTGGCAACTCAGTGCACGTGCGATCACGGAAAAGCGGATGGGCGAAAAAAATGAATCCCCTCTTCGCGCCTGCATCCCGAGTCATTGCAGTAGTTTGCGGCAGTTAGCCCGACCCGTCAGTGCGGCGCAGCGACGAATTGGGGTTTACGATCGATTCAGGTTCGTTACCTTCCGGGCACATCTCGTCAACGAGGAGGCGATGCACATGGAACTGACGCGTTCGCTGAATTTGGTGATGATCCTGGCCGCATTCGTTTTTGTCGGCGCCATGATCGTGGGTGTCGTGCCCTGATATCGGATGAAATCCGACGCCGCGTTTCTAGCGGCCCCAATTTGAAAAGCCGGGTTACCCCGGCTTTTTTTGCGTCATGGTGAGATATCTGCGCCGCCGGCAATTCAGGCGGCGGCCGCTTCGCTGGCAGAGCCTGCCGGCGCCGACGCCTCGTCGGCGCGAAGCCCCAGGATGTGGCAGATCGAATAGACCAGATCGGCGCGGTTCATGGTGTAGAAGTGGAAGTCGGAGATACCGCGCTTCTGCAAATCCAGCACCTGATCGGCGCAGACCGCCGCGGCGACGTGGCTGCGCGTCTGCTCGTCGTCCTCCAACCCCTCAAAGCGCGCCGCGAGCCAAGCCGGGATGCTGGCGCCGGTTGCCTGGGAGAAGCGTGCGACCTTGGTGAAGTCGTGGATCGGCACGATGCCGGGCACGATCGGAATGTAGATACCGGCGCGACGGACCCGCTCGACGTAACGTTCGAAGGTATCGTTGTCGAAGAAGAACTGGGTGATGGCACGGGTGGCGCCGTTGTCGACCTTGCGCTTCAACAGGTCGATGTCGGTAGCGAAATCCGGGCTCTCGGGATGCTTCTCGGGATAGGCGGCGACCGAAATCTCGAAATCGGCGAAGGCTTTCAGGCCCGCGACCAGTTCGACCGCGTTGCGATAGCCGTCCTTGTGGGCGACATATTCGCCGCCGACGCCGGCCTGGCTGTCGCCGCGCAGCGCGACGAAATGACGAACGCCGGTCTCCCAATATTGCCGGACGACGGCGTCGACCTCTTCCTTGGTGGCGTCGACGCAGGTCAGATGCGCCGCCGGCGTCAATTGCGTCTCCTTCAGGATGCGCTCGATCGTCTGATGGGTACGCTCGCGGGTCGAACCGCCGGCGCCGTAGGTCACCGAGACGAAGCTGGGGCCGAGGGGCGCCAACCGCTCGATCGCGCGCCAGAGATTCTCCTCCATCTTCTCGGTCTTCGGCGGAAAGAACTCGAAGGAGACATCGATGCCGGACGTAGAAAGGGGATTGGGGCGGCTCATGACGACTTTCTCTTCTCAGCTGACAAGGGTTTGACGGGCGGAGGCGGTTGCCGCGACCAGGAGGCGCGGGTCCTTCGCAATGCAGATGGTCACGGTGAGTTCCCCGGTCTCGCCGCCGCTGGAAACGAGGTGGTCGATGCTGACCTGCTCGAGACCTGCTTCTTCCAGATAACCGACCAGCGTCGCCTCGGAAAAACCGAGGCGCAGATGGGCGTGCTCGGCGCGCAGGAATTCCAGCTCGTGGGGAGCGAAATCGATGATCGCCAAACGGCCGCCCGGCGCGACGGCCCGTGCCGCCTCCGCGATCGCGGCTTGCGGATCGTCGAGATAGTGCAGCACCTGATGGAGGGTCACGAGGTCGAAGGCCTCGCGCTCGACCGGCAGGTGATAGGCATCGCCCTGGCGCACCTGGGCGTTGACGATCTGTGCCGCATCGAGCTTTGCGCGGGCGATCGCCAGCATCTCACGCGAGGCGTCGATGCCGACCGCCCGTTCGCAGCGCGGCGCCAGGAGTTCGAGAATTCGCCCCGTACCCGTGCCGATATCGAGCAGGGTTCCGATCCGCTTGTTCCCCAAGGCGGCGAGAAGCGCTCGTTCGACCTCGGCATCGGCCGCATGCAGCGCCCGGATACGATCCCAATGGCCGGCGTTGCGGGCGAAATAGTCGGCGGCGCGACGCGCCCGTTCGGCCCGCACCGCTTCCAGCCTCTCGGCGTCGCGTTCGACCATCGGGTCGGCCTCGTCCGCCCAAGATAAAAGCGAGCGCACCAGCCCGACCACCGACGCGTCGTCGCTGACACGGAAATAGGCCCAAGCGCCCTCCTGATATCGCGCCAGTACGCCCGACTCCACCAGCAGCTTCAAATGCCGCGAAATACGCGGCTGGGATTGTCCGAGAATCGTCGTAAGCTCGCTCACCGTCAGATCGCTCCGGGCAAGCAGCAGAACGAGGCGGAGGCGCGTCGGCTCGGCGACCGCCTTGAGGGCGTCGACGAGTCGATCGAAGGAAAGCTTTTGGATGTCCAGCATGACGCATCTCGATTACGATATAAAGATATCTTTATATGAAGAAGGCTGTCCGTGCAAGCGGTTTTCGATGAGTACGGCGCTTTCCCCAAACCCGTTGGAGGACAGGCGCTGCCGACGATCGGAGAAACGGCGATGACCGCGTCCGAGCAATGCGCGCCGGCCGTTCGTCCTGGTGAGGTTCGCTTCGACGGGCCCGAGCCCAACTATGCCGATGCGGGGTTGGTCTTCATCGGCCGCGTTCGGTCGCCCTGGGCGAGCCGGGACGAGTGTCCGAAAAACCTGTCCGACGCCCGCGAGCGTGGGCAACCCGCCCGGGTCGAGATCGACGCGCGCTGGCGGGGCGCGCTGACCGGGCTCGACGCGGATCGCTGGGTGTTCCTGCTGACGTGGCTCGATGGCGCCGAGCGGGACCTTGCCCTACAGGCGCCGCGTCATGCCGACGGCCCGCGCGGCACCTTCACGCTGCGTTCTCCGGTGCGCCCGAACCCGATCGGGTTGCACCTCGTTCGGCTGCTTAGTGTCGATCTCGATGCCGGAATTCTCACCATCGACGCCATCGACGTACGCGACGGCACGCCGCTCGTCGACATCAAGCCGTATCTCGCGTCCATCGATGCTCCGCCGGAGTAAATGATGCCGTCCGACCGGCAAAAGCGCGTTGCCCGCGCGCTGACCGCGACGATCCCGCGCGCGCCTTTCCTCGACGCCGAGGCGATCCGCGCGGCGGCGAGCGCGCGTCACATGCGGGCGCTGTCGCCCCCGAGCGCCGTCTGGCTGGCGACCGTGGCGCATATCCGGCATGCCCATACCGAGTACGATATGCTGATGGACGAGGGTTACGACCGGGATGCCGCCCGCTTCTTCGTCCTCGACGCCATCAACGCCATGCTCGATCGCTGGGGCGCGACGCGGCGGCTCAATCCGGAGTCGGAAAACGGCGAAGCGATGGCGCAGGACCTGCGGGGCGGAGCAACGACGGGCAGTGACGAACCTTATTCGTAGATCCACTGCTCCGGGATGCGCGCCTCAAACGCCTCGTTCATGACGATCCTGCCCGGCTTTTCGACCCACGCCACGAGGCCGCGCCGGTGCCTTGCCGCCGAGACGAAGCCGAGTTCGATGTCGCCGCGGCCCTCGTACCGCTCGGCGACCGCCCGACCTGACAGTCGGCACGGGCCGTTGTCGCCGTCGATCCGCAAAGTGACGCCGCCAGCGAACATCAGGATCGTGCGGGGCGGCAGCCACGAGAGGTCGGCAATACCTTCGACAACCAAATTGCCGCCGATCCATTCCGGCCGGATTTCAGGAATGTCGAGGCGTGCGGCCGCTTCGGCCAGTTCGTCGGCGGCCAGCAGTGAAAGCTGCCGCTCGTTACGAATTTCGGTGCCACGCGGGTACCAGGGCTCGCGTCCGCCCGACCGGCGCATGGTTCCACCATGGCGATCGCCGGCGATGCCATCGAAGCCCAAATCGAGGGACGGGACTGGTGCCGTTTCGAAGTCACCGTCGCCCGTGCGAAACAGCCCCGTGACCGTGCCGGCCTGCTTTTTCGCGCGCGTTCGTAGCATGGATGCCCTCCCCCTCTTCGCACCGGCTGTCGACGATAGAATAGCCGAACCTGGATCACCGTGAACTCGGAACCATTCCAGACAATTTGCGGGGGATCCAGGCTGAAAACCGGTCTCCGCTCTTCCTCCTGCAGTCCGCGCCGTCCTACCCCTCCGCTTCCGACGGCTCGCTTGCATCCGGTTCGCCCTTCGCCTCGAAGGTCACGACCCGGTAGATGTAAACGATCACGATCAGACCCAATACGACGTTGGACACCGGACCAACATAGGCCTCGACCGCCTCGTAGTTTTTCCCCAGCAGATAGCCCGCGCCGGCCAGCAGGCTGGTCCAGACGGCGCTGCCGATCGCGGACAGCAGGAGAAAGAACGGTAGCGACATCTTCGCGATACCGGCGGGCACGGATATGAGAGTGCGGACGGTGGGGATCAGGCGGCCGAACAGGACGGCCGAATAGCCGTGGCGACGAAACCAGGCGTCGGCGGAGTCGACGTCCTCGGGCGACAATGTCAGCCAGCGACCGTGACGCGCCGCGAGACGTTTCAGCCGGCGTTTGCCGATCAGTTTGCCGGCGTAGTACCAAGGAATGATCCCGAGGAGCGATCCGATCGTCCCGGCGAGGATGACGGTGGCCATCGACATCTGGCCGATCGCGGCCTGATAGCCGGCCAAGGGCATGATCAGCTCGGACGGAATCGGCGGAAAGACGTTCTCCAGGAACATCAAGAGGGCGATGCCGAAGGCACCGAGGCTGTCCATCAGGGTCTTGACGAAAACGTCCATGCGAAAATCCGTGGCTTCCGGGGCTGTCCCTGTTCGACGGCAGTTGAGACCAGTTCCCCGCCGATCAACGAATAGCGACGCGCAACGATCCGCGGCAGGAGGAAATAATCCCAGCGCCGGCACCGGTCCGCGCCGCTCGCTTGCGGCTGTCGGCGGTCGATGCGCTTATGGAGCGATGACGACAGGTCTTCAGAGCTTCGACAACTTCTCCTGGGCAAGCCTTCTGGCCGGCCGCGACGTGCTGATCTGCGATGGCGACGCGGACCGGGCGCTGCATACCGCCAACGCATTGGAGCGCGCCGGCGCTCGCGCGACCATCGCGGAGAGCCAGAGGGTCGCGCTCGATCGCATGTCCCGCCGCGATTTCGCCCTCGCCGTCGTCGTTCTGGAAGGTCAAGGCGAACTCGACGCCACGCTGTCGGGCGCGCTGGAGACGAGCGGCACGAAGCTGCTGCTTATCGTCGACCCCGAACGGCGCGAGGCCACCCGCGAGGCCAGGCCCAATGCGCGCGTCGCCAGTCTCGGGATGAGCGAGCGGCAATTGGTGATGTTCCTGACCGCGACGAGCGACGAGTAGAGAGGCCACTTGGCCGTTACGCCAGCGCCGAGCCGATCGACGTTTCGATCTGCTGCTCGGTATAGGGCTTCTGCAGGACGGGGCAGCTCTGCCATTCCTCCTCGATGCCGGCGCGGCCATAGCCGGTGGCAAAGACAATCGGCACCCCGGCCTGGCGGAAGCGTGCGGCGACAGGATAGACTTTTTCTCCCGCCACGTTGACGTCCAGGATCGCTAGGTCGACCTTTATGCCGGAGTCGATCATCTCATGGGCGCCGTTGAGGCGCATCGCGAGACCGACAACCTCACAACCCAGATCGAACAGCATGTCTTCCAGCTGCATGGCAACGAGGCTCTCGTCTTCGACGACGAAGATCTTCAGGCCCTTCATGTCACGAAATCCATTACGCGGCTGAGATTTCAAATTCGTCCACCTCGGAGAGGGCGACATCGAAGCGACAAATGAGGCTGGAATCGCCAAGGTCAAGAGAAAGCGTACCAGCGAGTTCGCCCTCGATAATCCGCCTCAGCATGCGGATGCCGAAGCCGGAGGTCAGTTCCCGCTCCGCGCCGTCTTCAAAGGCTTCCCGCCAGGTCACGGCGAGATGACGCCTCACTCCTCGCTTCGACACGGTCCACTCCACCTCCAGCGTGCCGGTGTCGGTGGCCATCGCCCCGTGACGGTTGGCGTTCGTCGCAAGCTCATGAAAGACCATGGCAAGGGCGATAGCCGACTTCGACGCCAAATGGACTTCGGGCCCCACCATGCGAACGCGCGCGGGATCAAAGTCTGCGAGTTCCTGGCGCAGCAGCACCGACAGGCCCGCAGCCTCCCAGCGACGCGCCGAAAGGACGTCGTGCGCCTGGCTCAACGCCAGGATCCGCGCCTCGAAGGCATAACGGGCTTCCTCCGGGTCGCGGATATTGCGAAAACTTTGCCGCGCCATCGCCTGCACGGTCGACAACGTGTTCTTCACACGGTGGTTCAATTCGTCGATCAAAACCCGTTGGCGTTGTGCCGCGCGGATCGATTCGGTCCGGTCGAAGCCCTGAACGAAGACACCCGATATCTCTCCGGCGGCGTCCCGGATCGGATTGTAGGAAAAGTCGATGAAGGCCTCTGTCGGCTCACTCTGCGCCTGCGACCGGATCATCACCCTGACGCCCTCGCCGGAAAAGCTGCGGCCTTTGCTGTAGACCTCATCCAGCATTTCGAAGAAACCCTGCCCTTCGATTTCCGGGATGGCGGCGCGAACCGGGCGGCCGATGGTGTCGCGCCCACCGATGAAACGGGAATAGCTGTCATTGACGAAGGTAAAGACGTGATCGGATCCCTGCAGCACCGCGATCATGCCCGGCGCCTGGCGGAACAAGCCGCGGAATTCCTCGGCCTGAGAGACTGATGTCTGATAGGCTTCCTCGACGTTTTGTGCGTGCTTGAGCAGTGCCAATTCGCTGGGAACCGCCCGGAACGGCACAGAACTGGCCTCCTTGAGACGAACGATCTCGGTCACGTCGATCGTATTCTGGATGATGAACTCGACCTCGCCCTCAAGGTTCTTCAGCGGCGTATGCGTCGCCGTCCAGTAGCGCTGCTCGAATCCACCCCCGGCTTCCGTCGGGCGGGGAATTTCATAGGGAATGAAGGCGATCGTATCGGGCGCGCCGCTCTTGAGCACCTCTTCAAAGGAGGCCGTCAGCCGTCGCCCGCCTTCGCCTTCATTGGGAAACATGTCGAAGAGCTTCTCTCCGACCAAATCCGTGCGCGTTCGCATGACGGCATTCTCGTAGGCTCGGTTGACGGCCACGTAACGCAAGTCTGAATCCAGCACCATATAAGGACTGGGGAGGGCCTCGAAGAGGCGTTCAAATTCCAAAGATTTCATTCAGCGATATACTCTGTCGCCCAAGGCGCTCGCGTTGTTTCCGCTCCGTCGTCGGCAAACCCCTTACCGCCGCATCATGGTGTGCGCTTCACTCACGCAGATCGATTTTTCCCGATCGTCACGGCAGGCGGTGATCGTACGATTTATTCGACACGGACGCCCGCCAGACGCAGAGAAGGCGCCGTCCCCGCAAGCTCCCGGTCTGCATTAACGCACGAGTGGGCATTCGGTTTCAACTAATATAGCCGGCTACGTTTTCGTTGGTTGTTTCGGAGGTGCGAAGCCAGATTCGACCTCCCATTTTAATGTCCGGACTTCGTCCTCTCCTTCGCTGACCGGCCGGAGGCATGCACTCGTCTTCGCCGGGATCCCCGACCTCGATCAGGACGAAAAGACCAATCGCGCGAGATCGAGCGTGTGCTTGGCGGTCTGTCCGACTACCCGTGCGCCGCGCAGCCAGCGATCGGGCACATTGGCCGATGCGTAGAGGGCTTCTGGCGAACCGCCAAAGCGGGCCGCCGCCGGCGATGGCATCAAAACATCGCGACAGGCCCCGCGATTGTCAGTGGAATTCCGTTCGCCATCGGTCGCGCCGACCTGTTCGATCGCAAGCCGCCGAGGCGCCGACGGCATGTAATGACAAGTTTTTTTAGTGTTCGCATGATCAATATTTAGCAGCACATGGAATTGAAAAGCGGGCGCAGGCCGTGCATTAGGTCTCTGCGCTCTGGTGGCGAAGGCAGACTGGCGCCGACCGGCAGACGGTTCATCCTCACCCGCCGGCGCTCTTGAGATGCAGCACGCTGCGGCGCGCATGCGAAGCGCCCCCGGCCCGACGAAAGAGCCGCGAAGCCGCTCCGGCGGGTTCCACAAGGAGAGATCGATGCAGGATTCAGCCGAGATGGCCGCGGCCACGGACGCCACCACCCTCCGCCACATGGCGAATGCTATCCGGTTCCTGTCGATGGATGCGGTGGAGGCAGCCAAGTCCGGCCATCCCGGCATGCCAATGGGCATGGCGGACGCAGCCACGGTACTGTTCAGCCGGTTCATGAAATTCGATCCCGCCCGCCCCGACTGGCCGGATCGCGACCGCTTCGTCCTCTCCGCCGGCCACGGCTCGATGCTGCTCTATTCGGTCCTGCATCTGACCGGCTACGCGGACTTTTCCATCGACGAATTGAAGCGCTTTCGCCAGATCGGCTCGAAGACCGCCGGCCATCCCGAATTCGGCCACGGCGCCGGTATCGAGACGACCACCGGACCGCTCGGCCAGGGCCTGGCCACCGCTGTCGGCATGGCGCTCGGCGAGCGCATCCTGAACGCCCGCTTCGGGTCGGACCTCTGCGAGCACTACACCTACACGATCGCCGGTGACGGCTGCCTGATGGAGGGCGTCAGCCAGGAGGCGATCTCGCTCGCCGGTCATCTCAAGCTGAACAAGCTGATCGTCTTGTGGGATGACAACCACATCACCATCGACGGCTCCACCGACCTATCGACGTCGGAGGACATGCAGAAGCGTTTCGAGGCCGCCGGCTGGAACACGCTGGCCGTCGACGGCCACGATCCGGACGCCGTCGCGGAAGCGATCGAGGCGGCGCGGACGTCGGATCGCCCGACACTCATCGCCTGCCGCACGACGATCGGCTACGGCGCCGGCAAGAAGGCCGGCACCTCGGGCATCCACGGCTCGCCGGTCGGCGCCGAGGGCATCGCTTATGCTCGCGACACCCTGTCCTGGAACCACGAGCCGTTCGTCCTGCCCGACGACGTCACCGATTTCTGGAAAGCGGTCGGCGGGCGCGGCGCGGCGGAGGCCGATGCATGGGCCGATCGTCTGACCAAGGCGGATTCGCAAAAGGCCGCCGACTGGAAGCGCGTGATGGCAGACGGGTTCGACGGCGACGCGGCCGCGATCCTCGCCGAGGTCAAGATCCAGCTTGCCGGGGAAAAGAGCGTCGCCACCCGCAAGGCCAGCCAGACGGTGATCGACGCGCTGACCGCGAAATCGATGAAGCTGATCGGCGGCTCGGCGGATCTGTCGGGCTCGAACCTGACCAAGGCCGGAGCGGCCAACCCGATCTCGGCCGAGGATTACACCGGCAACTACATCTATTACGGCGTGCGCGAGCACGGCATGGCCGCGCTGATGAACGGCCTGTCGCTACACGGCGGCTTCGTCCCCTTCGGCGGCACCTTCCTGTGCTTCACCGACTACGCCCGCCCGGCGATGCGCTTGTCGGCGCTGATGGGCCGGCCGGTGATCTATGTCATGACCCATGATTCGATCGGCCAGGGCGAGGACGGCCCGACGCACCAGCCGATCGAGCATCTGGCTTCGCTGCGGGCGACGCCGAACATGAATGTCTTCCGCCCCGCCGACGGGGTCGAGACGGCCGAGTGCTGGGAACTGGCGCTGACCGCGAAGGCGACGCCCTCGACTCTCGTGCTGACGCGCCAGGGCGTGCCGACGCTGCGGGCGGACGCGGCCAAGGAGAACCGCTCGGCCAAGGGCGCCTATGTCATCGCCGCGGCTGACGGCAAGCGCGACGTGACCATCCTCGCGACCGGCTCCGAAGTCGGTCTGGCCGTCGACGCGAAGGCGCAGCTCGCCGAAAGCGGCATCAACGCCGCCGTCGTATCGATGCCCTCCTGGGAGCTGTTCCAGGCACAGCCCAAAGCCTATCGCGACGAGGTGCTCGGTTCGGCGCCCCGCGTCGCGGTCGAAGCGGCCAGCCCGTTCGGCTGGGCGCGCTATGTGGAGAGCGAGGACGACGTCGTCGGGATGACGAGTTTCGGCGCCTCGGCGCCCGGCCCCGACGTCTACGAACACTTCAACATTACCGCGGCCGCCGTCGCCGAGAAGGCGCGGGCAAAACTCGGCCGTTGATCAGCGCGGAAATCCCGATCGAGAACCGCGCAACCTTCTCGATCGGCCGTTCATCGGTCAGGTGAAGCGGCAGATCCAACGCGCGCGGCCCCTTACCGGAAGCCGGCGCGGCGCTCTCCAAGCCGATGGCGGGGGCAAGCGTCTACGCCACATCGAACCAGGTCTTCATGCCGGCGACCTGGTGTTCGAGCATGTGACAGTGCAAAAGCCATTTGCCCGGATTGGACGCCTCAAGCGCGATCTCGATGGTCTCCATCGGCGCGTTGAGCACGGTATCGCGCCAGTCGCCGTTCGGATCGGCTTTGCCGTCGCGGGTCAGCACCTTGAAGTGGTGACCGTGCAAATGCATCGCATGCGGCCAGCGTGTATCGTTGAAGATCGTCAGCTTGACCGTCTGCCCTGCCGAGGCGCGGAACAGCGGTTCATCCATGTCGCCGGCGACGCCATTGAAGGCCCAGATCCGCCGCAGCTTCACCAGCTCCTCGAAACCGCGCTCGCGTCCCCCGACCATCGCCCGTTCCATCGAGCCCATGGCGCCGCCCGACATGTCGAGCCGGACGTCGAGGGCTTTGTCCATGTCCAGCGCGTGGCGCATGGTTTCCGCTAGGGGCTGGATGTCGCCCGGTTTCGCGGGCAGCGCCGCCTGATCGCCATAGACAAGGTCGACGGCATCGATCCAGGCCCGATCGGCATAGACCTTGATGGGAACGCGTGCGCCGGGCTCGGCCTGACAATCGATGACCACGTCGGCGCGCTGTGCCGGAGCGAGGACAACCACGTCGTCCTTGAGCCCGCGGGGCGCGACAGGATGGCCGTCGACGGCGATCAGGCGTGGGGCAAACCCTTCGAGCGAGACCCCCAGGATGCGGGCATTGGCGCCGTTGATCAGGCGCAGCCGGATGCGCTCGCCGGCTCTGACAGGCAATTCGGGTCCGACGGTGCCGTTGACCGTCACGACATTGCCGATGCGCCCGCCATGCCCCCAATCCATGAGGCTGCCGAGGCTTTCCTCGTCGAACATGCCGTCCTTGGTTAGCCGCCAGTCGTCGATGAACAGCGTCAATTCGCGATCGGCGCCGCGCCAGGGCTCCGGCTCCTCGACGATCAACGGGCCGCTCAGGCCACGCGCCATCTGCTCCCAGGAACGGTCGTGGCTGTGGTACCAAAAGGTGCCGGCATCGGGCGCCACGAAATCATAGTCGAAGCGGGCACCCGCCGGGACCGCATCTTGGGTCAGGCCAGCGGCGCCGTCCATGGCGTTGTCGATCCGGATGCCATGCCAGTGCACGGCCGTCGATTGCGGCAGGTCGTTGACGAGGCTGCGGCGGACCCGCTCGCCGGCCTTGACGCGGATCGCTTCGCCCGGCGTGGCGCCATTATAGGCCCAGACCTTGGTTGGACCGAACGAGTCGGCGGGCAGAAGCTGCGCCACTCCAGGGGCCGCGCGGAGTTCCGGCAAGGGTTCGGCCGCGGACGCAGCACGGATCGCGGGCGGCGTGAGCGCCCATCCGGCGAGAGCGGCCGTACCCAGCATGAAGCGGCGTCGGGAAATCATGGGTATCCTCGAAATTTCAGGCGGTTGCGGCATGCGAAATCCGCCGGAGCGGAGCGAAATATAACATGAACTGCGGGCATCCATGGTCAGGGATGCCCGCCGTCGATCATTTACTTTTTGCCCGCGCGGCGTTCAACGAATCGTGGCGGGTGCGGATTTCTTCGGGCCAGGTCGACTTGATGTAGGACAGCACCGCTATGATCTCCTCATCGCTCAGCATGTCCTCATAGGCTGGCATCGCCGACTCATAGTCACCACCGACGACAGCCGCCGGCCCCAGCTTGGTCAGCCGGAACAGGGTCTCGTCGTCGTGGTGCCAGGTATGACCGCTTTCGTCGTGCGGCGGCGCCGGCATCAGGCCGTCGGGACCGGGAGAGCGCCAGTCCGGCTGCCCCTTGAGACCCTCGCCATGGCAGGAGGCGCAGTTCGCCGCGTAGAGCGACTGCCCTTGCGCCACGACAGCGGCGTCAGCGGGGCGCAACAGCCCCGCCTCCCCGCCGCCAGGAAGCGCCATGACGGTCCAAAGACCGACTCCCGCCGCAATGATCACGGCGAGAATGAGCCCCCACCGCATCATCGGGGCGACCGCCAGACAAGGCGGTCGACCGCTTCGGCGCTATGCCACGGGAGCATGTGCGCCATCACACCAGCCCTTCCGGTTCCTTCGCCGCGCGCACCAGCACCGTCGTGCCGTCGGGCACGCGGTCGTGGAGATCGATGATCTCGTGGTTCAGCAGCCGGACGCAGCCGGACGAGACGGCGCGACCGATCGAGCGGGCCTCCGGCGAACCGTGGATGCGGTACAGCGTGTCCCTGCCGTCCTGGAAGAGATAGAGCGCCCGCGCGCCGAGCGGATTGTCCAAACCGGGCTGCTGGCCGCCATTCGCGGCGGAGTATTTCTCCAGTTCCGGCTGACGCTCGATCATTTCCGTTGGCGGCGTCCAGGTCGGCCAGTGGCGCTTGTACTGGATCGTCGCCTTGCCCGACCAGGCAAAGCCGGCGCGTCCGACACCAACGCCGTAGCGCAACGCTTTTCCGCCCTCCTGGACGAGGTAAAGAAAGCGTGCCCCAGGATCGACGACGAGGGTCCCGGGGACCTCGCCGGTCGGGTCATCGACGATCTGACGCCAGTATTGCGGCGCGACCACGCCCGGCGGAACTGCCGGGATCGGATAGGGCTCGGTGGAAATCGGCCCGTAGGAAAGCGGATAGGCCGGAACCGGGGCGGGTTTCGGGGCTGGCGCAACCGGTGGCGGCGAGGTGACACAGCCGCTGACAGCCAATGCCGTCGCGGACAGGCCGGCGCCGAGGATAGCGCGTCGTGTAAGCATAGGGATAATCCTGATTCCAATGGCATTTGCGGCCGAGTACGATCGGCCGGAGACGGCGAGAATCAGGCTCTAGGCGGTTTCGTCAGGGGACGCGGCGTCCGTGATTGCCCCTGGATATCCGCAGTTCGCTTGTGAAAGGCGCGATCGCTGCCGGCGGCCAAGACGGCGGGCGAGAGAATAGCGATCAGATCGACCACGCAGCGGCTGGACTGCTGGCCTTTCGCGGCCATGCCGCAACGCTTGCCCGCATTGCTCCACGCGCGCGCCGTCGTGCCGCTCGCCTCCGGGATCGAAATGTCGATCGTCGGCGCTGACGCCATGCCATGGGCGGGCGCCAACAGCATCGGGACGATCAACAGGAAGGTCAACAGAAGCCGTATCATGTCCGGTGTCTAATTCATCATCCCGTCGAATTGAAGGCGCGGACATACAATGCTGCGTGATCATTCCGCGACCGCTGCAGACTGGCGATCCTTCCGAACCGCGGGCCCGCGGGAAAATCCATCCGGCCCGCAGGATTTTTGCCCGGCGTGCGGCGTCGGCCGGCCTGGGCCGATCGACGCCGAAGCCGGCGTGAACTTACTTCGCCGCGACGATCAACGGACCGTGCATGCCCATTTCGTAGTGCCCCGGAATCAGGCACGCGAACTCGAACTTGCCGGTCTTGGTGAAGGTCCAGACGATATCGCCGTCCTCGCCCTCGTCCAACCGGATGGCGTTGGGGTCGGCATGTTTCATGTCCGCGGACATGGCCATCTCGCCCTTGTGCTTCTGGTTCGCCTTCGGCGTACCAATGACGAACTCGTGCTCGAGCACGCCTTCGTTGTCGATCGCGAAGCGGATGGTTTCGCCCTTCGCCACCTCGATCCTGGAGGGCTCGAAGATCATGTCGCCATCCTCGGTCTCCAGCATGGTGATTTCGATGGTCTGGTCGACCGCCTCGGCCTTGCCGGGCTTTCCGACGGCCATTTCCTTGTTGTCACCGCCGGCATGCGTCCCGCCGGCAAATGCCGGGGCGGCAATGACCGTGGATGCGAAAGCGGCGGCGATGATCAGTTTGTTCAACATAGGTCGTTCCTCGTTACTCACTTGGGATGTGCCTTCCGATCTACGGCCGTCATCGACCGAAGCGTTTTCCGCCACGCAGTGTCTGCACCGCGCGGATCTGGAAGGAGTGCTGATAGTCGAAGGTCCAGGAATGCCGACCGGAATCCAGCGCCGGCCCGCGCTCAGGCGGATCGGCTTTGCGGCCAAAAGCCATCGAAAGCGATCGGATGCGACAAGGATGCAGGACGCGGCATCGAGATGTCAGACCCGTGGAGGTCTGACGCCCGTGTCGACCGGTCGGCCGATCAGCTCCGCGACGTGAGAGGGAATGCGAGCCTTGGGCGCCTCGGCGCCCGTCGCTCCATAAGCCATAGCGACGTATTTGACCGGACAGTCGCTACTGCATGAGCTGTCCGTCGCGCCATGCTCGCCGGCGAGCGAAACCACCGTATTAGTCGAACCTTGCGCATGATCGCCATCAATGGAAAGCGCAGCGTTCCATGAGGCGGCATGACGATAGGTCGGAGCCGCCCCCGCAGGTGCGAATTGCGAGAACAAAACCGTCAGCGTCATCAGGACCGCGGTCAGCAGTCTGATGGTCGCTTGCGGCGGCTTCGTCGATCGCGTCATGCTTTTCCCGGTAACAACTTCAGCAAAATCCGTCGATCCTGAAATCTTGAATAGACTTGGAGAGACATCTCAATGCCGTGTTGCAAGCACGTCGGCATGACATCCGTTCCGAGGATTTGTCGGAACGGATGGATTTCATCGAAAAGCGGCCATTGTCAGACTGCCAGCTTTCAGAAGATGGTGTCCTCGCCGCTCTGGCCTCAGCCCTCGCGGTACCACTTGTCGTAGTCCCAGGTCTTCGGCGCCCATTCGTTCTGGCCGAAATTGGGCTCGTGCGGCGCCACCACCGTGTGCGACACGATCTCGTCGAATTCCTTCTGATCCAGGCCGACATATTCGAGGAAAATATCCAGCGACGGCGGCTTGCGGCCTTCGAACTTGTCGACGAGTTCCTGCCCGCGCTCCTTGGTGATGCGGCCGTTGCGCAGGTCGAGGGCGACCATCTGGCTGACCCGGCTGTAGCCGCGCTTGAGATATTTGATGTAGTCGCGCATGCCCTGCATGAAGCATTCGATCTTCTCGTAGGGGTATTCCTCCCACGGCATGCCCTCGACCTGATCGCCCTTCCAGCCGAGTTCTTCTTGGATCAGCCCGACATTCTTCTTCACATCCCAGGGAATGTAGGAGCCCAGGCAGACGGACTCGTAGCGAAGCCGCTTCAGGTCGCGCAGCTTCGGATAGGTGTAGGGAAGCAGATCGCGCGGATCGAGATCGAAATCGCCCTTGATCATGCCGTACATGTCCTCGGCGGTGATGCCGAGATTGACGAAGCGGTTGAACCGCGTCTCGTCGACCTGCTCGATCTCGTCCTCGGCATAGTCGTAATACTGGGTGTATTCCGACGAGGGCTCGCCCCAGAACACCAGCGGCACGTTGAACTTGATGGCCATATGCATCGGGTAGGAGAAGATGCCGGTGTGGCAGTGCCAGCAGAAGTCGCCCTTGCGGCGGAGCGATTCCAGCATCAACCGCTTCACCACGCGCCAGTTGGGCGTAAAATTCAGGACGTCGACGCCGAGCTTCTTGAAGGTGCGGGTGTTGTTCTCGATCAGCGTCTCGCGCATGAAGCCGTGGTCGAAGCGAACGACCAGCGGCTTGATCTTGTATTCCTTCATCAAATACCAGAGCGTGTAGGTCGAATCCTTGCCGCCCGAGAACGGAATGATGCAGTCGTAGTCGTACTTGCCGCGATGCCGCTCGATCAGTTCGTCCAGCTGATGCTTGCGCGCGGTCCAGTCGATCTTTTCGTCGCGATGCTCCTTGCCGCGGCAGACGTTGCACACGCCCTTCGTATCAAATTCGATCGTCTCGTAGGTCTCTGGCAGAAGGCAGCTGCCGCATTTCCGCAATTCGGTCATTTCAACTCCATTCGGCATTGTCGGGCGCCCTAAAGCGCGGCCCACATGGCAGGATTAAGAACACGCGGATCGGTGATCCGCCAAGGACCCAGATCGGCGCGTTCGAGCGTGCCCCCCGAAGCAGCGGCAGCGATCTCAAGCAGTTCGCGCCGGCTCGTCGTTCCGACGATCGCGCGGCTGATGGCCGGATGCGAGAGCACACCGGCGATCAGTCCCTCTATCAGACCGAGCCCCGCTTCGGCAAAGGTTGCGCGCAGACCAGCCACAGCGTCACGGAGCGGCCCGAACTTTGCCGGGATATCCTCCGGCTTCTGCAGCAGCAAGCCTTGCAGAAAAATCGATCGGGCGTGAACCTCAACGCCGCGACGGGCCAGCGCGTCAAGCTGACCGCCCTCGTCCAGGCGACCGTCAACCGCATTGATGGGCAGTTGCACGATATCGGGATCGTAGCGGTCGAGAATCCGCTCGATCTCGGACCCATCATAGACCGACACGCCGACCTTCGCGGCCCGGCCGCTCCGCCTGATCTCGTCCATGCGACGCCAGACGGCATCGCCGAAGGGGCCGAGAAGGTCGGCGGGGTCGTGAATGAGAAGGCCCTGGACCCGCTCTACCTTCAGGTTCTCCAGGGATTGGATGAAACGGCGCTCGATGCTATCGGCCGCCGCATCCGGACCTGCCGCGTCCGCCACCTTGGCGGTCTTGGTGACGATCGCGAAGGAATGCGTTTCCGTGGCGGCACCGATGACGGTCTCGCTATCGCCATAGAGCGCGGCGGTGTCGATCAGGCCGATGCCGCAGGACGCGGCTGTCTGCATGATGGCGCGCGCTTCGTCGAAGGCCACCCGGCCGGCCGCATTGGTGATGCCATAGTCGATGCCGAACTGAACGGTTCCCAGACCGAGCCGCGATGCCCCGTTCGCTTGAGGGTCGCTACGGTCAGCTGTTGAGTCGGAGAACATTCCTCACAGCCTCCGCCACGCGCCGGGCATCCTCAACCTCCATCATCGGATAGTAGGGGATCGAGAGGGCCTTGGCATAGTAGCCGTCGGCCCCCGGCAGATCGAGAGCGCCATAGCGCTCGGCGTAATAGGGCTGCCGATGAATCGGAATATAGTGGACCTGTGTTCCGATGCCCTGCTGGCGCAACTCGCCCATGATCTGTCCGCGATCTTTTCCGAGCGCCTCGAAGTTGATCAGCAGCGGGTAGAGATGCAGGACAGGATCCACAGACGATGCGATCGCAAGCGGGCGCACCAGGTCGCCGAAGCCGTCGAACAGGCGATCATATTCCGCCTTGATCGCCGCCCGGCGCTCGGCAAACATCGGGAGCTTGGCGAGCTGCGATTGCGCCAGCGCGCAGGCGAAATCGGGCGCGCGGAAATTGTAGCCCAATTCCTGCATCTCGTAATACCAGGGGTTCGGTGCGCCGCCCTGCCCGAATGCCATGTCGGCGTTCTTGAATTGGGACGGCTCGCGTACCATCCCATGGCCACGCAGAAGGCGCAGACGCGCAATGAGCGCCTCGTCGTTGGTGGTGATCACCCCGCCCTCGCCCATGGTGATCGTCTTGACCGGATGAAGCGAAAACACCGCCATCGCCGAATGTCGGCAGGCGCCGATCGATGCCGACGAACCATCCTCGTCGCGATAGCTTCCGCCGAGGGCGTGACAGGCGTCCTCGACCAGCATGATGCCGTTTTCGTTGGCGATCCGGCCGATCTCGGGCATAGCCACCGGTTGGCCGTTGAGATGCACGACGACCGCCATCTTGACCGGCTTTCCGGCTTTGTCGATGGCCGCGCGGAAGGTCTCAGGCGTGACCAGTCCGGTATCCGGATCGGCATCGGCAAAGACGATCTCGGCGCCCGCGTATCGCATCCCGTTGGCCGAGGCGAGGAACGACATCGTCGGCGCAATGCCGAGGTCGTCGCTATCTACGCCGCCAGCCAGGGCCGCCAAATGCAGCGCGGCCGTCCCATTCGCGCAGACCAAAGCGAAACGGGCGCCGACGGCCTCGGCAAAGCTCTTTTCGAAGGCTTCGACCCGAGGCCCCGTGGTCAGCCAGTCGCTTCTCAGGCAATCCGCGACCGCGGCAATGTCCTCGTCGTCGACCCAATGCCGCCCGTAGGGAAGAAACGCCTCCGCCATCAGGTCAGATTCCGGCCTTCGCAACGACCTCATTGAAGCCCGCCTCGTCGAGCCACACGTCGTTGATGTCGCTGGAATAGGCAAAATCCTCGGCGACCTTGGTGGCGTCCGGGTACAGCGGCTCGTCGCCGGCCCAGAAACGGTAGGTCGGCAGGATCGCGTAGCGATCGCCCAGATCAACCGTCATTCGGGCATCGTCGCCCGTGACCATCACTTCGTGCAGCTTTTCGCCGGGCCGGATGCCGACGATCTTGTGCGGCAGTCCCGGCGCAATCGCACTTGCGAGGTCCGTGACCTTCATCGACGGGATCTTGGGCACGAAAATCTCACCGCCCTTCATCATCTCGAAGGAGGAAAGGACCATGTTGATCCCCTGCTCGAGCGTGATCCAGAAACGCGTCATGTCCGGGTGCGTGATCGGGATGAAATCGGCTCCGTCGGCGACGAGCTTGCGGAAGAAGGGCAACACGCTGCCGCGCGATCCCATGACGTTCCCGTAGCGAACGACTGAAAGTCGAAGCCCGGACGAGCCGGCGATGTTGTTCGCGGCAATGAAAATCTTGTCGGAGGCGAGCTTGGAGGCCCCATACAAATTGATCGGGTTGGCAGCCTTGTCGGTCGACAGCGCGACGATCCGTTTGACGTTCTTGTTGATCGCCGCGCGAACGACGTTCTCCGCGCCGATGATGTTCGTCTGCACACATTCGAAGGGGTTGTATTCGGCGATCGGCACATGCTTCAGCGCCGCCGCGTGAACGACATAGTCGATATCAGACATCGCCATTTCGAGACGCGGCTGGTCGCGCACATCGCCGATGAAGTAGCGAAGGCACGGATATTCCTGGTCGCTGATCTCGAGATTCATCTCGTATTGCTTGAGCTCGTCGCGCGAAAAAACGACGATACGGCGCGGCTTGTAGCGCGCCAACACGGTCTTCACGAAGCTCTTGCCGAACGAGCCCGTTCCACCCGTGATCAAAATGGATTTTCCGTCGAGGTCTGGGACGGGATTCAGGAAGTCACGCGAAGTCATGCCAGCTTTCGAACCTTCTTCGGTATTGGACAAGAAAAGACGGGCCTAAAAGCCGACGCCTCTCGAAACGGACCTGGATAATTCAAAAATGAGATGGCGGACAAGCAGGACATGGCCCCAAAGAACCAAACATTCCGCCTCGGCCGACCTGGCACGAACGGCGCCGTTCATTTCCCTTCATCGACCTTGGTCTGCGGCTATGAGCGCTCTCAGGCTTTTCCATCGAAACGGCCACTGGGCGCTATCGTGAGGGAAATTCCGCTGCGCTATTTATTCAAAGCCGCTCTAATTCACGCAACGCGGCCTGTAAAGCGCGAAAACGAATGAGCCAGGCGCTGTCCTCACCAACCTTGGCAAGTCCGAACACCCAGGCGGAGGACTAACCTGTTGCCACCTCCGCTGCAAGGAAGCCGGCACGGCCAGTCCGCCGGCCCGGCGCTGCCATATGTGGCGCCGATGGTCGAGACACGGCAGGCTGGTCCCGCAGGTTGGTATTACCCGCTGCAATCTCTTCGTCGCATCGCGATGATGGGCTCATTCGAGACTCCGGGCGTCCGGCCGGAAGTATGTTTTCTGTTGCCCTTAGAACCTTCGGGCTGTTTATCCGGGAGGCTCTTTTCTCGGCTCGCCTTGAACTCTGGACTTGGACATAGCGCATGATGATCACGGTGATTGGTAGCGGCTATGTCGGGCTGGTGGCCGGCGCTTGTTTTGCCGATCTCGGCAACGACGTTATTTGCGTCGACACCGACCCCGCCAAGATCGATATGCTGCGGCGAGGCCAGGTGCCGATCTTCGAGCCGGGTCTGGAGCCGCTGCTGCAGCGCGGCCGACAGTCCGGACGGCTGGAATTCACCACCGATTACGACCTGGCGGTCGGGCGCAGCAACATCTTCCTGATAGCCGTCGGCACGCCGCCCGACGAAGACGGCAGCGCCGATTTGCGCCATGTCCTGTCCGCCGCCGCGGCGATCGGCGATCGGCTGACGCAAAAAGCGGTGATCGTCAACAAATCTACGGTCCCGGTGGAAACCGCGGCAAAGGTCGAGGCGGTGATCGCCGACAGGCTGCGGTCCCGCGGCGTCGATGTGGAGTTCTCGGTGGTGAGCAACCCGGAATTCCTCAAGGAAGGGGCCGCCATCGCGGATTTCACACGTCCGGACCGCATCATCATCGGGAGTTCCGATGAGTGGGCGACCGAGATCATGCGAAATCTGTACGCGCCTCTCAATCGCCGCCAGGACAAGATCATCGTGATGGATCCGCGGAGCGCGGAACTGACGAAATACGCAGCGAACGCGATGTTGGCGACGCGCATCAGCTTCATGAACGAACTGGCGCACCTCGCGGAAGCCGTGGGGGCGGACATAGAAGCGGTGCGGCGCGGCATCGGAAGCGATCCCCGCATCGGCCTTCGGTTCCTTTATCCCGGCTGCGGATATGGTGGTAGCTGCTTCCCCAAAGACGCGCGCGCGCTGATCAGCATGGGCACCGAGCGTGACGTGCCGCTGCGCGTCATGCGGGCGGTAGAAGAGGCCAACGAACGCCAGAAGCACGCGCTGTTCGAAAAGCTTGCCGCCTTTTACGGCGGCGAGACGAATCTGCAAGGCAAGACGATCGCGCTCTGGGGGCTGTCCTTCAAGCCGGATACGGACGACATGCGCGAAGCGCCCAGTCGCGTGCTGGTGGCGGACTTGCTGTTGCATGGCGCCCAGGTGCGCGCCTACGATCCAGCGGCGATGACACAGACACGGAAGATTTTCGCTGATGCTTCGCGGCTCACCCTGTGTCCCAGCGCCGCCGATGCTCTGAAGGGGAGCGATGCGCTTGCCATCGTGACCGAATGGCGCGAGTTCCGTAGCCCCGATTTCGGCGAAATCGCGTCGCTGTTGAAGGACAAGGTGATCTTCGACGGCCGCAACATGTACGAGCGCAGCGTGACCGATGCCGCCGGGCTGACCTATTTCGATATCGGACGAAATCCCGTCGCGCCGCAGGAGTAAATAGAACCGCGCAGGTCACGGCGGACCACCGGCGACGCAACCGGCCTCAACGATCGTGAGCGTCGGATTTGTCATAACCGGCAGCGGTGAGAGCGATGTGTTCGGCCGGGTGCACCTGCGGGCCGCTCTGCATCAGGGCGAGCACCTCCTTGCCCGGGCTGAACTCAGTGACCGTCGACTTCAACAGGCGCAGCGCGCCCGCGACGTCATTGACGTCGATCAGACGCCGCATCTCGTCGAAGATACGCACGATGACGCCGCGCTCGATCGCGCGCGGGAACGCCACGAGAATTCCCTCGATATCCGTCTGCCCCAAGGTCTCGCGGGAATCGAATAGCTCCTCATAAAGCTTTTCGCCCGGCCGCAACCCCGTATAGACGATGTTGACGTCGACATCCGGCCGCAAGCCGGAAAGCCGAATGACATTGCGCGCGAGATCGGCGATCTTCACCGCGGCGCCCATGTCGACCACGAAGATCCGCCCCCGCTCCTCGGGGTCCTCCAGGCTATGGGCGGCCGATTGCAACACCAGAAGGCAAGCTTCCGGTATCGTCATGAAGTAACGTTCGATCTCCGGATGGGTGACCGTCAGCGGTCCACCGGCCTTCAACTGCTTTTCGAAAAGCGGAACGACCGAGCCGGCCGAGCCGAGGACATTGCCGAAACGGACGGTAACGAAACGCGTTCCGGTCTTGCCGGAACTGAGATCCATCGCCTGGCAGAACATCTCCGCCATGCGCTTGCTGGCGCCCATGACATTCGCCGGATTGACGGCCTTGTCCGTGGAGACCATGACCACGGCGCCTACCTTGGCGCGCACCGCGGCCTCGGCGACATTGCGGGTTCCGATCGCATTGGTGAACAGCCCTTCGAGCGGCTGCGCTTCGACAATCGGAACATGCTTCAGTGCCGCAGCGTGAAAAATAACGTCCGGCCGGTGCCTATCGATAATGCGGGCGATCGCTTCCTTCTCACGCACGTTACACAACAGCGGATACAGGGCGTATTGGGGGTTGCCTCGACGCAGCTCGCCGTCGATCGCGTAAAGCAGGTACTCACTGGCATCCACAAGGATCAGGCTGGCCGGTTCCAGGGCAACGATCTGACGGACGAGTTCCGACCCGATCGAACCGCCCGCTCCGGTGATCAGGATCTTTTGACCCTTGATCATCGTCGCCATTTTCGGAACGTCCAAGCGTAGCGGTTTGCGCTGCAACAAATCCTCCAGCTTGATCGGGCGGACTTCCACTTCCGAGCCGACTTCGCGAAGGTCGAGAACCTTGGGCAAGCGCAGCATCTCTAGACGATGCTCGCTGGCGATGTCGATCAAATCCTGAATCCGCGCGTGGCGCTCGTAGTCCTCGCGCGTCCGCGTCAGGATCAAGGCTTCGGGCCGGCGCCCCCGGCGATCGAACCGCCGGATGATCTGCGGCAGTTTCTCCATTCCCCCCAGCACCGGAACGCCGCGAATGAACCGGCCGGTGCGGCGTCCCCGTTCGTCGATGATCGCCAGAACATCGAAGGATTGTCCACTTCGTTCCGCGATGGTCTTCAGGAATGTCTCGGTGTTGTCGCTGGCGCCGATCAGCAAGACGCGCTTGGCCGGGCCGCCGTTCCTGACACGGGCGCGGCGCGTATCCCGCCAGTTGCGGTATACCCGATAGACGGCGCGCGGCGTCGCCAGCAAGACGATCAGAAACGCCCACGCGATAATCATCGACGAACGCGGGATCGCCTCCAGCCGCACCAGCAGGAAATGGGCGACGATAAAAATTGCAACCGCGATGGTGGCCGCCTTGATGATCGCCACCAGATCCGGGAGCGAGGCGTAGCGCCAGACTCCACGATTCATCCCGAGCACAAATCCGACGAGGCCGACGACTACGCCAAAAATAATCGTCGCAAGGCCATATTCCAGCAGGTTGGAAAGGACTCTATCCAGATCCAGTCTCAGGACCAGCGCCAAAAACAAGGCCGCAGCCCCCATGATAGTATCATGGACTAAGGCTATACCTCGTATGAAAAGCATTCGAGAGACGTGACTTGAACTTGCCATAACAACCATCCACCCGCAGTGGAAATTTAAAGAGATTAAGAGTTTCTTACCCAAAAAATCCGTCGAGGGATAGGCTGAGCCCCCCCAACCAGACTGGGCCAGGATAGCATGCTTCATGGCTAGAATTCGGCTTGGCGCCAAGTCGGCCGTATCACAGCCACCACCCGCTCGGGCGAGCGGCTGACCGAGGTGGTTCATTCGTCGATTATCGCCACCAGGGTCTGGAGCTTGAACTGAAGGTGCTCCTTCATCAGACGTCCGAGAAGAGGGGCGTCCCGCCTCGCAAGCGCGGCATGGATGACCTCGTGTTCCCGCGTCGCGGCGAGCCAGCGCTCGGGTGTCAGATTGGCTTGATAGCGCGCCCGGTAGACCCGCCGCGCCACCAGGGCGTGGTGCTGGATGAGAGTGGGGTTGCCGGCGGCCGTGAGGATGGCCGCGTGGATCGCCTGGTTGATCTCGAAATAGGTGGGGCGATCCTGCATCTCGTGGCTTTTGCGAAGACGGCGTGTCAGTTCGCCGATCGCCGCAATATCCTCATCGGAGGCTCGTTCGGCCGCCAGTTCGCCGGCCAGGCCTTCCAGCGCCGCGATCAACGGGAACAGTTCCGACAGTTCCGACAGGGTCTGCCGCGCCACGACGGCACCCCGGTTCGGGATGAGTTGCACGAACCCCTCGTGCGCCAAAACCTTCAAGGCCTCACGAACCGGCGTGCGCGACACGCCAAAACGTTCGGTCAGCGCTTTCTCCGGCACTTTCTCGCCGCCCTTCAGCTCGCCTTCCATGATCATCCGCCGCATCCGATCGGTCAGTTCGACCGCCAGCGCGGGACGCGTCAGGAAGCCTTCGGGGTTCAGGTCGGCAAGGCTCATGTCTCATTGTCCTGCGTCAGTATGGCGATCCGCCAACCGGCCGTCGCGTTCGATCTTGGTCCCACCGCCACACACGGCGGACGGGAAGCATGCTGCTACGCCGCCGCGAGCGGCCGGTCCAGCGCGCCAGCCAGAACCTCGGCAACATGAACCGCCTTGCGGCCAGCACCGTCGGCGATCTGGTGGCGACAGGAGGTGCCGTCCGCGACGATGATCGTATCCTCCGACGCATTCCGCACGGCTGGCAACAAGGACAACTCACCCATCGCCAACGACACGTCGATCGTCTCGGCATCGTAGCCGAAAGCGCCGGCCATGCCGCAACATGAAGATTCGATCACTTCGAGGTCGAGGTTTGGAATCAGTCGCAACGCGCCTTCGACCGCCGACATCGCGCCGAACGCCTTTTGGTGGCAATGTCCGTGCAGGCAGGCTTTCCGGTCCAGCGGTCCGAGCGGCAAGGACAGGCGGCCAGCCCGATTTTCGCAGACCAGAAACTCCTCGAACAGCATCGCGCTGGCGGCAACGGCTTCCGCGTCCTCTCCCGGCACCAGCGCCAGGAATTCGTCGCGCAGCGTCAGGATGCAGGAGGGCTCGAGACCGACAATCGACCGCCCCGCCCACACATGCGGCAGCAACGCCGCGATGGTGCGCCGCGCCTCCTCCCTGGCTTGATCCGCCATGCCCGCCGCGAGGTAGGTCCGGCCGCAGCACAGCGGCCGCTCGCCAATGCCGAGACGGGCGGTCGCAACGCTGTAGCCGCCCGCTTCGAGGACCTTCACTGCAGCACGCAGCGTCTCGGGGTCGAACCAGCGGCCGAAGGTGTCGGCGAAAAGAACCACACCACGTTCGCCCGCTCGCGGCAGCGGCTCGCCCCGATCCCCCTCCCCGTCGCGGAACCAATCGCGCCGAAAGATCGGAAGCGTCCGGCGACGGGAGAAACCGAAGAGGCGCTCCGACAATGCCGCAAGTCCTGGAATACGATCGCGCAGCGCCAGCAATCCCGTCAGCCGCGCCGCCACTGGGGCATAACGCGGCAATTCGGCGATCAGCCGGTCTTTCAGCGAAAAGCCCTTTGTCTTGCCGCGCTGATAGAGCACTTCCGCTTTCATCTTCGCCATGTCGACGCCGGTCGGGCATTCGCGGCGGCAGGCCTTGCAGGAAACACAGAGCTTGAGCGTCTCGGCCATCTCGTCGGAGGCGAGCGCGTCGGGGCCAAGCTGGCCCGATAGCGCCAGGCGCAGCGTGTTGGCGCGCCCGCGCGTCACGTCGGTCTCGTTTCGGGTGACGCGGTAGCTCGGGCACATGAGGGCTCCGGCCATCTTACGGCAGGCGCCGTTGTTGTTGCACATCTCGACGGCCCCTTGGAGCCCGCCGGCCGCTCCCGGCCAGGCCGACCAGTCAAAGGCCGTCGTGATGTCCTCGACCGCGTAGCCTGGCGGGTATCGCATCAGGCTGCGGTCATCCATCTTCGGCGGATAGACGATCTTGCCGGGATTGAGCAGCCCGGACGGGTCGAAAGCGGCCTTCACCTCCTCGAAGGCGCGCACGATGCGCGCGCCGAACATCTGCTCGTGAAACTCGGAGCGGACGATGCCGTCGCCGTGTTCGCCGGAATGCGAGCCCTTGTATTCGCGCACCATCGCGAAGGCCTCTTCGGCGATCGCCCGCATGGTGGCGACGTCCTTGTCCAACTTGACGTTCAGAACCGGACGGACATGCAGGCAGCCCTCGGAGGCGTGGGCGTACCAGGTGCCGCGCGTGCCATGGCGCTCGAAGATCGCCGTCAGCCGATCGGTATAGTCGGCGAGATGTTCGAGCGGCACCGCGCAATCCTCGACGAAGGAGACCGGTTTGCCCGCTTCCTTCATCGACATCATGATGTTGAGGCCAGAGGCGCGCAGGTCGGCGATAGCGGCCTGGAGAGCGGCGTCCTTGACCGGAGCGACGCCACCTTCTTGTTCGCCTCCCTTGCCGAAGCCGTAGCCGAGACCGCTCATGACGTCCCGCAGCGCCTCGATGCTGCGTTTGTTCTCGTCTGCCTCGTCGGCGAATTCGACCAGCAGCAGCGCCGCCGGGTCGCCTTCGACGAAAGCATCAAGGGTCGGCACGAACATGTCGATCCGCCGGGCGAGCGCGATCATGGTCGAATCGACGAGTTCGACGGAGGTGGGTTTCAGCGCGACGATGTGCTGCGCGGCCTCCATCGCCGCCCGGAAGGTCGGGAAATGGCAGGCGCCGAGCAGCTTGGTTGTCTTCGGCAGCGGCGACAGCGCGATCTCGATGGCCGTCGAAATCCCGAGCGTGCCTTCCGAGCCGACGAGGAGATGGGCGAGATTGATCGGCTCGGTGGCCGGTATCAGCGCGTCCAGATTATAGCCGCCGACCCGCCGCTGCACCTTCGGGAACCGCGCTTCGATTTCGGCGGCCTCGCGCCGGCCGAGCGCCAGCATGGCGGCGACGAGTTCGCGCGGCGGTTCGCCCGAAGCGTCCTGATCAAGGCGCGCGAAGCAGCCCCTGGTGCCGTCGGCGAGGATCGCGTCGATGGCGATGACATTGTCGCGCATGGTGCCATAGCGCAACGAGCGCGAGCCGCAGGAATTGTTGCCGGCCATGCCGCCGATCGTCGCCCGCGAAGCGGTGGAAACATCGACCGGGAACCACAGGCCATGCGGTTTCAACAGCCGATTGAGGTCGTCCAGCACGATGCCCGGCTCGACCACCGCACGGCGGCCTTCGACATCCAGCTCCAGCAGACGGTTGAGGTATTTCGAGGTGTCAACGACGAGCCCGGAATTCACCGTCTGGCCGCATTGCGACGTGCCGCCGCCCCGCATCGTCAACGGCAGTCCCTCCTCGCGGGCCGCGTCGAGCGCGGCGGCAACGTCGTCCGTCGTCCGCGCCACCACCACGCCGGCCGGCATGATCTGGTAGATCGAGGCGTCGGTGGCGTAGCGCCCGCGAGAAAAGCGGTCGAACAGCACCTCCCCGGCGATTTCTTTCGACAGCCTGCGGGACAGGCCCGGCCGGATCATTTCACCCACGATTTCGGATCTCCGCTCCGTGAAAGCGCCATTCGCCGCTTGACAGAAATAATGAATTCATAATTCAATATGACCGCAATTAAGATGTGCCGGCAAGAGCGCATCGCAGGAAAGGGATCGGATGCGGCAAGGCGTCACGATCTCAGGGGGGACTGATCGTGAGCTATCAACCGGGACGTCACTTCCTCCAGATTCCGGGGCCGACGAACGTTCCCGATCGCGTCCTGCGAGCGATGGACCGGCCGACGATCGACCACCGCGGCCCGGACTTCCAAGTTCTGGGCCAGCGCGTGTTGTCGGGCGTCCGCACGATCTTCAAGACGAAGAATCCCGTCGTTATTTACCCGGCCTCCGGAACCGGCGCCTGGGAAGCGGCACTGGTCAACACGCTGTCGCCCGGTGATCTGGTGCTGATGTACGAGACCGGGCATTTCGCCAGTCTTTGGAAGAAACTGGCGGAACGCCTTGGTCTGAAAACGGAATTCATCGCTGGCGACTGGCGTCACGGCGCCGATGCGGCGGCGATCGGCGAACGCCTTGCGGCCGACAAAGGCCACGCGATCAAGGCGGTTTGCGTCGTTCATAACGAGACCTCGACCGGCTGCGTGTCGTCCATCGCCGATGTCCGCAAGGCCATCGATGCGGCGAACCATCCGGCCCTTCTGATGGTCGATACGATCTCCTCGCTCGGTTCGATCGACTACCGACACGACGAATGGGGCGTCGACGTCACCGTCGGCGGCTCGCAGAAGGGGCTGATGCTGCCCCCCGGCCTGTCATTCAACGCCTTGTCCGACAAGGCGATCGAAGCGTCGAAATCGTCGATGCTGCCGAAATCCTATTGGGCCTGGGACGAGATGCTGCCGGCCAACGCCAACGGTTTCTTTCCGTTCACGCCAGCGACCAATCTGCTCTACGGCCTCGATGCGGCGATCGAGATGCTGCACCAGGAAGGCCTCGACAACGTCTTCGCCCGGCATCAGCGCCATGGCGCGGCGACGCGCGCGGCCGTCGCGGCCTGGGGGCTGGACGTTCTGTGCGCCGAGCCGGCCGAGCATTCGGGCGCTCTGACCGCCGTGCTGATGCCAGACGGGACCGGCGCCGACGCTTTGCGCAAGACCATCTTGGAGCGCTTCGACATGTCGCTCGGTGCCGGACTGTCGAAGGTGGCCGACAAGATTTTCCGCATCGGCCATCTCGGGGACTTCAACGATCTCATGCTTGTCGGTACGCTGGGGGGCGTCGAGATGGGCTTGCGGATAGCGGGCGTGCGGCACAAGGCAGGCGGCGTGGAGGCGGCGATGGAGGTCCTTGCCTCGGCGACGGAGGGGCAGGCACACCAAGCAGCAGAGTAAGAATCGGGCGGAAGAAACCGTCCGTCCGAATGCAACCGGGAGGAAAGACAATGAACATTCGCACATTGATGATGGGCGTCGCGGCAGCGGCGCTTTGGGGAACGACGGCAAACGCCCAGGAGGTCCTGAAACTGGGCCATGTCGGCGCGCCGGGATCGCTCTACGAATCGACCGGCAACAACTTCGCCACATGCGTCAACGAGAGCGGCAAGGCGACCGTCGAGGTCTATGGCTCGTCGCAGCTCGGCAATGACGAGGAGATGCTGCAGAAGCTCAAGCTTGGGCAGATCGCCTTCTCGATCCCCTCCTCGATCATGAGCTCCGTGTCGCCAACCTTCGGCATCTTCGAGATGCCCTATCTGATCAAGGACCGCGACCACATGCGCAAGGTCCGAGACGAGATGGGAGGCACTTTCGTCGACGCGGCCAACGACAAGGGCTATCGGATCATCGGCTTCTGGGAAAACGGCTTCCGCAACGTGACCAACAACGTCCGGCCGGTTACCGTGCCAGCCGATCTGGAAGGCATCAAGCTGCGTACGCCGAAGGGAGAGTGGCGCGTGAAGATGTTCCAGAGCTACGGCGCCAACCCGACGCCGATGGCCTTCTCGGAGGTGTTCACGGCCCTGAAGACCGGCGTGATCGATGGGCAGGAAAACCCCCTCGCCCAGATCTATTCGGGCAAATTCCAGGAGGTGCAGAAGTACCTCTCGATGACCGGTCACGTCTATTCGCCGGCCTATCTGGCCAGCTCCGCCAAGCAGTGGGAAGGCTGGGACGACGAGTTGAAGACCGCGATCCAGGATTGTGCGGTCAAGGCCAGCGACTTCGCCTATGACGAATCCGCCAAGCTCGACGGCGAGTTGGTCGACAAGATCAAGGAAGCCGGCGTCGAAGTGAACGAGGCCGACAAGGATGCCTTCATCGAGGCCTCCAAGCCGATCTACGAGGAATTCGGTCAGCAGGTCGAGGGTGGCCAGAAGCTGATCGAGGACATCCAGGCGCTCGCCTCCAGCTCGTAAACCAAACGCCGGTGGCGCCCGCGCCACCGGCCATCCTTCATGCGGCACGGCCCGTCCGGCGGACGCCCGTCCTATCATTACTGATCATCGACAAATGGGCGCCCGAACGGGCGCGGGAGGCCGAATTGCGCCTGATGGCGAAGCTTCTGGGCGAGGTTCTGACCTGGGTGGTCATTACCCTCATGGTTGGCCTCACGACCGTGGTCGTGGTGGCGGTGATCTTCCGCAAGGCCGGGGCGTCGCTCTCCTGGTATGACGAGGTCGCCTCGGTGCTCCTGGCATGGACCACCTATTACGGTGCTGCTCTCGCCGCGCTCAGGCGCGGTCATATCGGCTTCGATGACGTGCTGCTCGCCCTACCGCGGCGGGCGCGCGCAGCGGCGGTGATCGTCGCCGAAATCCTTGTGGTTTCGTTCTTCGCCCTGCTCGCCTGGGCGGGGCTCGAGGTCCTCAGCATCCTTGAGGGCGAGACGCTGGTCAGCCTGACATGGGTGCCGGTGTCCCTCACCCAATCGATCATCCCGATCGGCGCCATCCTGTTCATCGTCGCCGAGCTTCTCAGTCTGCCCGACTACTGGCGCGACGTGATGGCCGGACGCTCGGTGGAACACGCGGTCATGGCGCATGGCGCAACGCCCGACAAGGATCAGGCCTGATGTTCATGTTCGCTATCTTCATCGCGCTCGTCGCGATGGTCTGCATCAACGTGCCGATCGCCATCGCGCTGGCGCTGGCGGCGGTCCTTGCCATCGGGTTGACCGACGGAGCCGGCGCTCTCGTGACCATCGCGCTCGATATGTATTCGGGCGCGAAATCCTTCTCGCTGATCGCCATCCCGATGTTCGTGCTGGCCGGCGCGATCATGAACGCGACGGGCATCACCCGGCGCCTCATCGCCTTCGTCTCGGCGATCATCGGCTTCGTGCGCGGCGGCCTGGCGATGGTCAATGTCGGCGTGTCGCTGTTCTTCGCCGAAATCTCGGGCTCGGCGGTCGCGGACGTGGCAGCAATGGGCTCGATCATCATCCCGGAGATGAAGCGGCGCGGCTATCCCGCCCCCTTCGCGGCGGCGATCACCTCGTCCTCGGCCTCGCTGGCGATCATCATCCCGCCATCGATTCCTATGATCCTCTATGGTGTTTCCTCCGGCGCCAGCATCGAACAGCTATTCGTCGCAGGTGTCGTGCCGGGGCTGCTGGGCGCGGCTGGGCTGATGGGTGTGGCCTACTACTACGCGGTCAAATACGACTGGCCGACCGAGGATGCCTTCAATCTCCCAGCGCTGCGCGCCACTTTCATCGACGCGCTGCCGACATTCTCCCTGCCGGTGATCATTCTCGGCGGCATCTTCGGCGGGTTCATGACGGCGACGGAAGCGGCGGGCATCGCCGTCGTCGCAGCGATCCTGGTGGGTGCCTGGTACCGGGAGGTCGACTGGCGCCAACTCAAGGAGGCGATGCTGGAGGGTGGCATGCAGACGGCGGTCGTCATGCTGCTGGTCGCCACCTCTGTTCTGATGGGCTCGTTCCTGACCACCGCGCGCGTTCCCCAGGACATCGCGGCGGCGATACTGGACCTCACCAGCAACCAGTACTTCATCCTTTTGATCCTCAACGTCTTCTTCCTGGTGATCGGCTTCTTCCTGCATTCGGCCGCGGCGATCATCCTGGTCGTCCCGATCATCACACCGCTGATCCAGCAAGCCGGGATCGATCCGGTGCATTTCGGTCTGGTCGTTACGCTGAATCTGGCCATCGGCCAGCAGACGCCGCCGGTCGCTTCGGTGCTGATCACCGCCTGCTCGATCGCGAAAGCGAACATCTGGGAGGTGACGAAGTGGAACCTGCCGCTGATCGGGGTCCTGCTGTTTGTCCTGATCATCAGCACCTACGTGCCAGCCATCCCGATGTTCCTCGTCGAATACTTCTACAGGTGATCCGATGTCCGATAACGAACTCCTCTACGAGGTCCGCGGGACCACCGGCTGGATCACGCTGAACCGCCCGCAGTCCCGCAACGCACTGACCTTCGGCATGTATGACGGCCTCGCCGAGATCTGCCGAACGGTCCCGACCGACGGCTCGGTCAAATGCCTTGTCGTCACCGGTGCCGGTGAAAAGGCGTTTGCCGCCGGCACCGACATGACGCAGTTCCGCGGCTTCAACACGGATCAGGACGCGCTCGACTACGAACACCGGATGGACGTCGTCCTTGGCGCGGTCGAGGCTTGCCCGGTGCCGACCATCGCGGCGATCTCGGGCGCATGCACCGGCGGCGGCGCGGGGATCGCGGCCGCCTGCGACATCCGTATCACCACGGCGGATCTCCGCTTCGGCTTTCCGATCGCGCGCACCCTCGGCAATTGTCTGTCGATCGCCAATCTGTCGCGGCTCTCGGCGCTGATGGGCGCCGGCCGAACCAAGGAGGTCATCTTCACCGCGCGGCTCGTCGGCGCCGACGAGGCGCAGGCGATCGGCCTCGTCTCGGAGATCGTGCCCGATCACGCCGCGTTGATCGCCCGTGCCGAGACGCTGGCCGAACAGCTCGCCGGACACGCGCCGATCACCCTTGCCACGACCAAGGAAGCGCTGCGGCGGCTGCGCATCGAGGGTGCCGGCGCCGATGATCGCGACCTGGTGGTCAAGGCCTATATGAGCGAGGACTTCAAGGAAGGCATGGAAGCCTTTCTCGGCAAGCGCAAACCCGAGTGGAAAGGCCGGTAATGACCGCTGCGAAAGGACCGCTGGAGGGCATGAAGGTCATCGAACTCGCCCATATCATGGCGGGTCCCGTCTGCGGGATGATGCTCGCCGACATGGGCGCCGACGTGATCAAGGTCGAAAAGCCCGAAGGCGACGACAGCCGGCGCTTCCTGCCGCCCGATATCGGGGGCGAATCCGCCGCCTACATGATGATGAACCGCAACAAGCGCGGCGTCGTCCTCGACCTCAAGAGCGACGACGGCAAGGCGGTGTTGCGGCGGATGCTGGAGACAGCCGACGTCGTCATCGAGAACTACCGCATGGGGACGATGGAAAAGCTCGGCCTCGGCTACGAGGACCTGCGCAAGGCCAATCCGGGTCTGATCTATTGCGAGATCTCCGGCTTCGGCCGCAGCGGCCCCTACGCATCGCGCGGCGGCTTCGACCTGATCGCGCAAGGCATGAGCGGGCTGATGTCGATCACCGGCGAAGGACCGGGCCGGCCGCCGGTGAAATCCGGCGCGCCGGTCACCGACATCACCGCCGGCATCCTCGCGGCGCTCGGCTGTGCCAGCGCCTATGCGCGGAAGCTTCAGACCGGCGAAGGCCAGAAGGTTGACACATCGCTGTTCGAGGCCGGCATCACCCATACCTACTGGCAGTCGGCGATTGCGTTTGCCACCGGCGTTTCACCCGGCCCACTCGGCTCGGCGCATCCGCTCAATGCGCCCTATCAGGCGTTCCAGACCGCCGACGGCTGGATCACCGTCGGAGCGGCCAACCAGAAGAACTGGGAGCGGATGCTGGCGGTCATCGGCGCGCAGGAACTGGCGAACGATCAACGCTTCTCAAACAACAGCGGGCGGATGCAGAACCTCACCGCGCTCGAGGACATCCTCAACGGCTACTTCTCGCGGCAGTCATCGGCGGAGTGGCTGGAGCGACTGGAGACGGCGGGCGTTCCCGCCGGTCCCGTCCTCGATGTCGGCGAGATGCACCGCGACCCGCAAACGCTCGCCCGCGAGATGGTGGTCGAAACCGAGCATCCAAAGGCCGGCCCGGTGAAGGCGATCGGCCTGCCGATCAAGTTTTCCGAAACCCCCGGCGGCGTCACGCGCCCCGCCCCGCTGCTCGGCGAGCATAGCCGCGAAGTGCTTTCGGAGGCCGGCTACGACAACAAGGCCATCGATGCCATGCTCGATTCCGGCGCCGTCCGCGGCCCCGCGGCGTAGCGGGAATGGCGCATCTCGGCCTCGCCGACCGGCTGATCCTGGCAAGGAACGGCGGGCGGCGCGTTCCTCCGGCCGACATGTCGGACAGCGTTGCCAATGCGTCCGACGCCTATGCGATCCATCGCCGCGTGGCGGATGCCGTGGGTCCGGTCGGCGGCTTCAAGACCGGCCGTCGTCCCGGCCAGGACCAGATCATGGCGCCAATCTTTCAAAAGGACGTGCGGGCGAGCCCCGCCGTCTTCACCCGCGCGGACATCGACCGCATCGGCATCGAACTGGAAGTCGGCTTCATCGTGGACAGGCCCCTGCCCGATGTTGCGGATGCGGATTTTGAAAGGCGCGCGCGCGACTGCGTGTCCGCCGTCGCCGCGTTGGAGATCGTCGACACGCGCCTGACCGACATTGACGCGGCGCCGCCGCTGCTCAGACTGGCCGACAACCAGCTCAATGGCGCCGTCGTTATTGGGGCGCCGCGCGCGGATTGGCAGGCGTTGGACCTTACGACGGTCAACGCCAGGCTGGACCTCGATTCGCAAACCGTCCTCGATGGTCGTGCGGATGTGCCGGGCGGCGATGCCTTCGCGACCTTCTGCGCCCTGGCCCGCATGATCGGGTCGCATTGCGGCGGCTTGAGTCCCGGTCAGGTGGTCATCACCGGCTCGTTGAACGGCATGCCTTTCATCGAACGCGGCACGCCGGTGCGTGGCTGGATCGACGGGCTCGGCGAAGTCGCGGCGGATTTTCCGACGTAACCGAACAAGCGCGGCCGGGCCTGACAGCCGCGTTACAGATGCTTCATGTCATAGCGCCGCAGGAGGTCCACGATCATATCCCGCGCCCGGATCTTGTGCTCCTGGGCCATCTGGCGCGCCTCGCCCGGCTCGCCGGCGCGGATCGCGTCGACGATACGCTGGTGCTCCGCGATAGAGCCCGTCGGCTTCGACCGCAGATGCAAGGTCAGCCGGCGCGCCCGGAAGGACTGGTCGATGTTGATCGTCGCGATCCGCTCCAGCCTGCCGTTGCCGGCGCCGCGCACGAGGCAGGCATGGAACTGTGCATCCAGATCGGCCCAGCCGAGAAGGTCATCCCTGGCGAGGGCCTCGGCGAGCTCGGCGTTCAGCCGTTCCATGTCACGGCAAACAGGTTCACGTGCCGCGCGCGGCTGTTCGGCCAGGAGCAGCGCCGCCATGCCCTCGACGGCAATGATGACGTCGTAGACCTCCTTCATGTCGTCAGGCGACAGCGCGCTGATGACGACGCCGCGTTTCGACCGCAGCTCGACCATGCCCTCGCTCTGCAAGCGGATGATCGCCTGATGCACCGGTGTCCGGCTCATCCCCAGCCGTTGCGCCATCTCCTGTTCGGAGCCTTGAAAACCCGGAGGGAAGACGCCGTTTCGAATCGCCTGTTTGACGGCGTCATAGGCAGCTTCGACCAGCGACGGCTTGCGCTCCGGTTTTTCAATGCCGAGGATCGTCGGCGCGTTCGACATCGTGATCTTCCCTTGCCGCGAGAGCCTTTCCCAACACCCTACACCGCTCGACTGGCAAATCGAGCGCTTTCTTGCATGCATCTTCGGACGCATGATTGACATTGTCAGGGCCGTGGCCGCAGATTGGCTCAGATCGGTCACCACCGTTTCGCGCCTGGAGGGTGTGCGCGACGCAAGTGGGCCGGTCGGGAGACATTCACTGGGAGGAATACTATGAAATTCACGTCACTGATGGCAGGCGTCGTCCTGGCGGTCGGGCTGACGGCCGGTTCCGCGGTCGCGCAGGACTATCCGACGAAGCCCGTCAACTACATCATTCCGTTCAACGCCGGCGGCGAATCCGACATCGCAGCCCGGCTGCAGCAGCCGGTTTTCGAGCGCCTCACCGGGCAGAGCATGGTGGTCCAGTACATGGCCGGCGCCGGGGGCGCGCAGGCCTGGTCGCAGCTCAATGGTATGGACGGCGACGGCTACACTCTGATGGGCACCAACCTGCCCCATATCATCCTGCAGCCGATGGCGCAGGAAGTCGGCTACAAGACCGACGACATCGCCAATGTCTACTTCTTCCAGTACACGCCGGACGCCATCGTCGTGCCGGCCGACAGCCAGTTCAAGACGCTGGAGGATCTGGTCAGTTACGCCAAGGAAAATCCGGGGCTGGTGACCTTCTCTGGCTCGGGGACCAATTCGGCCAATCACGTCGCGAAGACGAAATTGGACAGTCTTGCCGGCATCACCACGACCTATGTGCCGTTTTCCGGCACGAGCCCGTCCATCGCGGCCGTCCTCGGCAACCAGGTTCTGGCGAGCTTCGGCTATACGACCTCCGCCATCAATCAGGGCGACGCGCTGCGGGTCCTCGCCGTCGCATCGGAAGAGCGTGTGCCGAGCTTCGCGGACGTTCCGACCTTCAAGGAACTCGGCTACGACATGGTCGGGGGCGCCTATCGCGGCGTGGCCGTACCGAACTCGACTCCCGAAGACGTTCGCAAGCAGGTCTCCGACGCCCTCGACAAGGTCAATCAGGACCCGGACTTCATCAAGAAGATGGAAGACGGCGGCTTCGTCGTCATCAATGTTCCCTACGACGAAGTCGAGGCATTCATGAATGAACGCCGCGAGCAGTATCAGGCAGTCGCCGAGCAGATGGGTATCGCCCAGAAATAGGCGCCAGCCCAGCCCAGGCGGAAGTGGTCAACGCTTCCGCCTGCCATTTTCCATTCCATTGAAGCGATCGCCATGGACAAGCTCGTCTATCTTGCCGAGGCCTTGACGCCGTTCAACCTCGTTCTGGCGTTCGGCGGCGTGCTGGCCGGCATCGTCATCGGCGCGCTCCCCGGCCTGTCGGCGACGATGGCCGTGGCCGTGCTCGTGCCGTTCACCTTCACGATGGACCCGGCCTCCGGCCTGATCGTGCTCGGCGCCATCTATACCGGGGCGATCTACGGCGGCTCCTATTCCGCCATCCTGGTCAACACGCCGGGAACCCCCTCGGCCATCGCCACCACCTTCGACGGGTTTCCGATGGCCAAGCGCGGCGACGGCGCGTTGGCCATCTCCATCGCCACCCTGGCCTCGGTGTCGGGTGGCATCGTCGGCGCGCTGATGCTGATGTTCCTGGCGCCGCCGCTGGCGCGGGTCGCGCTCGCCTTCGGCCCGCCCGAATATTTCTGGCTCGCCGTCTTCGGCCTGACGCTGATCTCGGCGCTGTCGGTCGGCAATCTCATGAAGGGCATGATCGGTGCCTGCCTCGGCCTGCTCATGTCGATGATCGGGGTCGCGGTCATCGGCGCCGACGTGCGCTTCACCATGGGCAGCCACGCGCTGCTCGGCGGCATCAACATCGTCTCCGGCCTGATCGGGCTCTATTGCATCCCGGTCCTGATCGACCTCGTCGCGACCAAGGACCCGCACCTCAGGGTCGAGAGCGACACCAGCGGCTATCGGCTGAAGGAAGCCTTCGCCATCGTCATGCGGGAGAAATTCAACCTGGTCCGCAGCTCGGTGATCGGCACGCTCGTCGGCATTCTGCCCGGCGCCGGCGGTTCGGTCGCCAGCCTCGTCTCCTATTCCGAGGCGCGCCGGTCTGCCAAGCATCCCGAACGCTACGGTACGGGCGAGCCGGGCGGCATCATCGCCACCGAGGCGGCCAACAACGGCACCGTCGGCGGCGGCTTCATCCCGACGCTGGTGCTGGGAATTCCCGGCACGCCGCCGGACGCCGTCATCCTCGGTGCACTGCTCGTCCAGGGCATCCGTATCGGCCCGACGCTGTTCACCACGCAAGGGTCGATCGTCTACACCTTCATCTTCGGTCTGCTCATCGGCACGATCCTGATGCTGCCGATCGGCCTCTTGGTCGGACGCTACGCCTACAAGGGCATCATCGCGATCCCGAAGGCGGCGCTGGTGCCGACCATCGCCTTCATGACGGTCATCGGCAGCTTCGCGATCCACAACAACCTCAACGACGTCGCCGTGATGCTCGGACTGGGCGTCATCGGCTGGATCCTCAATCGGGTCGGCTTCGCCCCCTCCCCGATCGTTCTCGGACTGGTTCTGGGGCAGATCGCCGAGCAGGGTTTCGTGCAAAGCTATCTGATCGGCAACGCGCAAGGGAACGTTCCGGGCATGTTCTTCGCCCGGCCGATTTCACTGGCCATCGTCGCCTTCTCGGTGCTGACGCTGTTCTATCCCCTGATCGTCGGAGCGATCGGGGCGCGGCGGGCCCGCAAGTCAAAGACCGACATCATCGTGGAGAGTCGAGATGGCCGTCCTTAAGAAGCCGCACGACCTGCCGGGAACCATCGCCGCCGCCCTGTTCATCGGCCTCGGCGTGGTTCTCATCCTGCAGACTGGCCGGATGACGCCGATGGGTTCGGTGTTTCCGATCACCATCTCCGCCGCGATGATCGTGTTCTCGGCGATCCTGATCCTTCGCAATTTCGTCATCGCGGCTCGGCGCCCGTCCGTGGAGGAGGCCGACGAAACGGCGAGCGACACGGAGCAGACGCAAGGGTCGATGCCGCGCCGCATCGGCTTTCTGGTCGCCATGGCCGCGTGGGTCGTACTGATTCCGATCCTCGGATTCTTCGTCGCCAGCCTCATCGCCTTCTTCGCCATCATGGCCGTCGCCAGCCATGAGCGCGTCACGCTGCGCGAAGGCGCTGTCCTCGGGGTGATCGGTGTCGCCATCTTGACCGCTTTCTACCTGATCATGGCCAACGTCCTGCTGATCCCGATGCCGCGCGGCCTGTTCTTCTAGGGTCGGGTCGTCCGCGATCGCGGCTGTCCCAGCCACGCCTCCCGCCGTCATTCCATTCTGAAAGCATCGTCATGCGCATCACCGAGATCCGGGAAAAGACCGTCTCGATCGCCAGCCCGATCGCCAACGCCTTCATCGACTTTTCCAAGATGACCTGCTCCGTGGTCGCGGTCGTCACCGACCAGATGCGCGACGGAAAGCCCATCGTCGGCTTCGGCTTCAACTCGAACGGACGCTACGGCCAGGGCGCGCTCATGCGCGAACGCTTCATCCCGCGGCTGATGGAAGCCGACCCGGAGACTCTGATCGACCGCGAACACGACAATCTCGACCCCTTCGCCATCTGGAAGGCGATGATGACCAACGAGAAGCCGGGCGGTCACGGCGAGCGTTCGGTCGCGGTCGGGACGATCGACATGGCGGTCTGGGACGCGGTCGCCAAGATCGCGAACAAGCCGCTCTACCGGATTCTGGCGGACCGCTACCGGGCCGGCGAAGCCGACGACAGCGTGTGGGTCTATGCAGCCGGCGGCTATTACCACCCCGGCAAGGAGATCGAGGGTCTGAAGGACGAGATGCGATCCTATCGCGATCGCGGCTACACGGTCTGCAAGATGAAGATCGGCCTGGCGCCGCTGAACGAGGATCTGAAGCGCGTCGAGGCCGCGCTCGCCGTCGTCGGCGACGGCCAAAATCTCTGCGTCGATGCCAATGGGCGGTTCGACCTTCGGACGGCCATCGCCTACGCCAAGGGGCTCGAGCCCTACGATCTCTACTGGTACGAAGAGGCCGGCGACCCGCTCGATTATGCCCTACAGGCGGAGCTGGCCAACCATTACTCCGGTCGGATGGCTACCGGCGAGAACCTGTTCTCCATGCAGGACGCGCGCAATCTGATCCGCCACGGCGGCATGCGGGCCGACCGCGACGTGTTGCAGTTCGACTGCGCCCTCTCCTACGGGCTGGTGGAATATATGCGCACTCTCGACATGCTGAAGGACAACGGCTGGTCGAGCCGCCGGGTGGTGCCGCATGGCGGCCATCAGATGTCGCTCAACATCGCCGCCGGCCTGCATCTCGGCGGCAATGAATCCTACCCGGACGTGTTGCAGCCCTTCGGCGGCTTCGCCGACGCGACAAAGGTGACGGACAGCCGCGTCGGCCTGCCAAACGTTCCGGGCGTCGGCTTCGAGGCGAAGTCGGCGCTCTACGAATTGTTCAAGCGCGAGCTTCTGGACTGAGCACGCCGGAACTGACCTCGGCTTTTCAGATTGCGCGGATCGCGGCCAGCAGATCGTCGTCCACGGCGATACCGGTTTCGAGCGCTTCGCGCCGTGCCGCGCGGCCCTTGCGGCCCGGAATCCGGGTTCCCGACTCAGCGCTGATTTCACCGACCAGCGCGGCCAGACGCTCAACGGCGTGATCGCCGCCCATCGCCACCGGATCGATGACGAGAATCCACTGGCCCAGCCCCGGCGGCGGCCCCTTGTCGTCGAAGAGGGAACTTGCCTCATAGGCGTAGTTCGCGCCGGTCAGTCCGGCCGACAGCATTTCCACGACCAGGGCGAGCGCGGCGCCCTTGGCGTCGCCCATCGGCAACATCGTCCCGGCAAGAGCCGCGTCGGGATCGGTCGTCGGCTGTCCGGCACTGTCCAGCGCCCAGCCTTCGGGAATGGCAACGCCCTTCTGCTTGGCGGCCATGACCTTGCCGCGCGCGATTTTCGACAGGGACAGATCGATGACGATCGGCTCCTGGTCGCCCAAGGGCGCCGCGAAGGCGATCGGATTGGTGCCGAACAAGGCGCGGGTGCCGCCCCAAGGGGCCATGGCACCGGGCGAATTTGCCATCATCAGAGCGACGAGGCCGGCTTCGGCGAAGCGCTCCACGGTCAGGCCGAGCACACCGGCATGATGCGAGCGATGAATGGCGGCGCTCGCCACGCCCGTCTCCCGAACGATGGCGGGCAGTTGTTCGACGGCGAGATCGAGCGCCGGGAATGCGAAGCCGTTGCCGGCGTCGATGCGCAGCAGCGCCGACCGGGTTCGCTCGGCTTGCGGAACCGCCGCGCCGGCGACCTTTCCGGCCCTGGCCTGCGCGCAATAGGCAACGAGGCGCCGCAGCCCGTGCCCGCTCTGGCCCGCAGCTTCCGCCGCGACGAGCCCGCGCGCCACCGAGGCGGCTTGCGAGGGTGCGGTCGAGGCGCGATGCAGCGCGTCGGAGGCCAGCGTTTCGGCTTCGGCGATCGACAGTCTTTCGGTCACGAAAGCGTCTCCAGATGGCGCAGGATATTGTCGGCCGTCACGCGGCTGACCCTGACATTCGATTCGTCGGTGACGCCGGCGATGTGCGGCGTCAGGATGAGGTTGGCGATGCCGGCGAAAACCCGGCCGGCTTCGGCGGTCAGGGGCTCGGTCTCGAATACGTCGAGCGCCGCCCCGGCGATCTTGCCCTGACGCAGCGCGTCGGCCAGCGCCGCCTCGTCGACCACGCCGCCGCGCGCCGAATTGATCAAGACGGCACCGGGCCGCATCGCCGACAGCGCATCCGCGCCGATCATGTGGCGGGTCGTGTCCGTCAGCGGCACATGCAGGCTGACGACATCCGAGAGGCGTAGCAGATCGTCGAGGTCGAGCCGCTGGGCATCGGCCCAGGCGGCGTCGCTCTCCGGCAGGAACGGATCGAAGGCCGCGATCGAGAAGCCGAAGGCCCGCGCCCGCGCGGCCGTCTGGCGGGCGATCGAGCCGTAACCGACCAGCCCGAGACGCTTGCCCTGCCCTTCCCGGCCGATCAATTGCTGGCGCGGCCAGCGACCGGCGATCACGTCTTCGGTCGCGGTATAGGCGCGCCGTAGCAGCGCGAGCGCCGTGGTGACGACATACTCGGCGACGGCGACATCGTTGGCGCCCGATGCCGGATAGACCGTCACGTCGCGCGCCTTGCAGGCATCGAGATCGATATTGTCGAGACCGACACCAAGGCGCCCGACACAGCGAAGGCCGGGGGCGGCGGCCAGCAGCGCGGCGGTGACCCTGGTCCGGTTGCGCACGATGATGGCGCGGGCGCTGGCGACCGCGGCGATGAGATCGTCCGGGCGATCGACGAGTTGCGGGTCGTAGAGGGTCTCATGCCGGGCACGTATCCGATCGACGGCGGCCTCGTCCATGAACTCGGTAATGACAATCTCGGGCAATGGGCTCCCCTCCCACAAAAACTCAGGCGGCCGTCTCTGACGGCCGCCACACAGGTACCACGCCGGGCGCTCCGTGGACGCGTCCGGCTGATGCAGCTCAGGCGCTGCGATAGAGCTTGGTCATGACAAATTCGCGATGCCCCAGCGCTTCGGCCGCCGTGACCCGGCCGTTCGCCGTGCGCATGATGCATTCGATCAGATCGTCACCGGCCTGATCGATGGTCTTGTCGCGGCGCAGGATTCCGGTCACGTCGACGTCGACATGCTCGGACATCGTACGCACGGTGCGCGGATTGGCGGTGATCTTGATCACCGGGACGATCGGATTACCGACGACGTTGCCCTGTCCGGTCGGGAAGGTGTGGATGACATATCCGGCCGCTCCCATCAGCGTCACGCATTCGGCCGCCGCCGACGAGGTATCCATGAAATAGAGGCCGTTGCCCTTTTGCGGCGCCTCGGCCGGTTCGAGAATGTCGATGAATTTACACTCGCGCCCGATCTTCTCCAGATTGCCGAGCGCCTTTTCCTCGATCGTCGAGAGGCCGCCCTCGATATTGCCCTTGGTCGGCTGGCTGTCCGACAGATCGTCCGTGGCGTGAGCGAAGATGACGTCGTCCTGATAGGCCTTCCACATCTTGTACCAGCGCTCGCCGGTCTCGGCGTCGACCGCGCGCTCCTTGCAGATGTGCTCTGCCCCGGTGATTTCGGAGGTTTCGCCGAAGACGCCGTAAATGCCCTCGGGGATCAGCTTGTCGTACATGTTGCCGACCGTCGGGCAGGAGCCGAGGCCCGTCGTGGTGTCGCTCTCGCCGCATTTGGTCGAGACCCAGAGCTCGGACACGTCGCATTCGACGCGCTGCTGCTCGGTCGCCCACTGGACGAATTCCTTGGCCTTGCGGGAGACGTCCATGATCGTCTTCAGGTCGCCGTTCTGCTCGATCGAGAAGGCGGCCACCGGCTTGCCGGTCGCGGCGATGCCGTCGGCGATCTTCTGGGTCCAGCCCGGCTCGATGCCGACCACGATGCAGGCGGCAACGTTCGGGTTCGCGCCGGTGCCGATCATGGTGCGGAAATGCAGGTCGAGATCCGCGCCGAACTGCAGCCGGCCATAGGCGTGCGGCAGGGCGAGCGTACCCTTGATATTGTTGGCGACGGCCTCGCAGCAGGCGTTGGAGATGTCGTCGACGGGCAGGATCACGATGTGATTGCGGACGCCCACGCGGCCGTTCTCACGGCGGTAGCCCATGAATTTGCGATTGGTGTTGATCGGCATGGATCGGGTCTCTTTCCTGAACTGACGGATAAACGAAGGGGTCGAAGGCGTGACAGAGTCACCGCCCCAGCGCGATCACCAGCGGTTGGTCTTCAGATTGTGGACATGGACGTGTCCGCCCTTCTTCGCGTCCGCCTTCATGCGGCCGATATCCTCGCCGTATTTGATCGCCGTATCGCCCGTCGACAGATCCTTCAGCGCGACCTTGTGGCCGATCGGCACATTGTCGTTGCAGATCAGCTTGAAGGACGAGTTGTCCGCTGTGACGACACACAGCATCTCGGTGCCGGCCTTGAGGTCCTCCACGACGACGACACCGACATTGTCCTTATGATCGTGGACGAGCAGTTGCGGGATGCTCATGATTGATTCCTCCGAGGGTTACGGTTGATGAAGGCGTGAGAAGCAGCCTGTAGAGCCATCTGCGAGCGGATCGGCCAATGTGCGATCATCCCGAGTCTTGTATAAGACATAAATTACCTTTACCCAGCTGTGTCAAGCGGCTTAGGGTCTTTGGAAACGGGACGGTTACGCATGACGGACGGAGAGAATGCCCCAGCGTTCAGACCGCTCTATCAGCAGGTGCGCGAGACCCTGGTCCGCCGGCTGATCGACGGCGTGTGGACGCCGGGCCTGATGCTGCCCAGCGAATTCCAGATCGCGGCCGACCTCGGCGTCAGTCAGGGAACCGTGCGCAAGGCCCTCGACGCGATGACTGCCGAACATCTCCTGGTCCGGCGGCAGGGACGCGGAACCTTCGTCGCGCTGCCCGAGGAAGGCCGCATCCTGTTCCAGTTCTTCCGGCTGGCCGCCGACGACGGCACCCGCCTGTTCCCCGACAGCCAGGTGCTGGCACGGGTGCGCGGGCGTGCCGATGCCGCCGCCGCAAAGGCCTTGCAGATCGCGCGGAACGACGCCGTCTGGCGGATCGACCGCGTCCGGCATCTTGGCGGCCGGGCGGTCATCGCCGAACAGATCACCCTCCCCGTCGCGAAATTTTCTTCGCTGGCGGAAATCCGCGATCTGCCGAACAATGTCTACGCGCTTTATTCGGAGATGTTCTCGATCACCATCGGGCGGGCCCTGGAACAGCTCAAGGCGACCGGCGCCGACGAAACCACCGCCGCGCGGCTGAACTGCCAGCCCGGCCATCCGGTTCTATCCATCGAGCGGGTCGCCTTCGCGCTCGATGGATCGCCGGTCGAATGGCGGCTATCCCGTTGCGTGACCGACGGTTTTCATTACCAATCCGATCTACGTTGAGCGGTGACGATCGTTCGCGAGCTTTCGCCAGAGCGAGCTGGATTTCAATTGCCGAACCGGCGCCTGACGCTCAGGGTTTGAGAATGATCTTGGGAGCGGCCGCCGCGCCGTTGCGGATGTCCCGGAACGCGCCGAGGCCGTCGGCGAGCGGCCGGGTCTCGGTCCAGTCGAGCGCGCCCAGACGCCCATCGAAAATCGCCGCGGCGGTCTCGCGAAAGTCCGTCGGCGTATAGGTATAGGTTCCGATGAAGGCGACTTCCTGCAAGGTCATCTTGCGGATATCGAGGCCGCCCTTGGCATCGCCGAGACCGATATGCACGATGATGCCGCCCGGACGCACCGCGCGGCAAGCCGCTGCCCGGGTCGCCGCATAGCCGACGGCGTCGATGACGAGATCGACGGTCCCGTCGGCGGCGCCGCCTGGCTGAGAGGGATCGAACACGTGAAAATCGCCGGCACGCGTCAGCGTCGGGTGCCGGGCCTTGTTTGTCTCCGAGATCGCGATGCCGCGCGCGCCCGCGGCGGCAAGCACGAGGGCCGCGCCGAGGCCGATCGCGCCGCCGCCGATAACCAGGCATGTGGCCTCTTCCAGCGGTTTGGCGAGAGTGTTCCTTGCCGGTCTCACCGCATGCCAGCCGCAGGCGATGGGCTCGGCGAGCGCGGCCTTTTCGAAGCTGATGCCGGCGGGAATGGTGACGAGGTTTTCCAGCGGCATCGACAGGCGCTCGGCGAACGCTCCCTCGCGCGGCGGCATCGAGATGATCTGCCGGCGGGGACATAGATTGTTACGGCCCGCCTTGCAGGCCTCGCACTGGCCGCAGGTCACCAGCGGATTGACGGTCACGCGCCGGCCGGCCTCGGGGCCATCGACGATCGTGCCGGCTGCCTCGTGGCCGAGGATCAGCGGCGCCGGACGCCGCTCGTCATGGCCGAGAAAGGCGTGCATGTCGGACCCGCAGATGCCGACCGAATCCACCCGCAGCAACGCCTCGCCCTCTCGCGCGGCGGCGTCCGGCACGGTGTCGTATCGCAGCTGCTCGGGACCGGTATAGACAAGCGCCTTCATTTGGCGGTGAACCCCCCATCAACGAACAGAATCTGGCCGGTGACAAAGGTCGAGGCATCCGAACACAGGAATAGCAGCGGCCCCGCGAGGTCGGCGAGTTCACCGTTGCGGCCGATGCAGGTTTGGCCCGCATGGCGCGCCGCGAGGGCCTGATCGGCGAAGACCGGGCCGGTCAGCTCGGTCGGGAAAAAGCCCGGTGCGAGCGCGTTGGCCAGGACGCCGGAGCCGGACCAGGCCTCTGCCATCGCCCGGGTCAGCTGCTCCACGCCGCCCTTCGAGGCGCCATAGGCGATGCCGCCCGGAAAGGCGCGGCGCGATTGCAGCGAGGCGAAATTGACGATGCGGCCCCAGCCCTTCGCCTTCATGGCCGGCAGCAGCGCCTGCGCCAGGAAGAACGGAACCGTCAGATTGAGCGCGAGTGTCGCGTCCCAGCCCTCAGGGGTGACATCGTCCGCCGGCTGGCGGGTGTTGAGACCGGCGGCGTTGATCAGTATGTCGGGCGGACCGAACGGCCGCGATACGGCGTCGGCGACACCGCTCACCGCGCTTTGATCCGAGAGATCGGCGACGACCGTAGCGACCTTGCCGCCCGTCTCCGCTTTCCATTGGTCGAGAACGTCGCCGCGCCGCGCCACGCCGACGACCGCCGCGCCGGCTTCGGCGAGCATGGTGGCCGCGGCCCGGCCGAGCCCGCTGCTCGCCCCCGTCACGCAGGCGACCCGCCCGCTCACGTCGAAAAGCGTCTGGCTTGGCACGGTCACGTGTTCTCCTTGCCTCACTCCGCCGCGCTCAGATCGAAATTCTCGCCGGGAAAATATTTGGCCAGGCGAATGTCGGCCGTGCGCGCGTGGCCCTCCATGCCTTCCAGCCGCGATATGCGTGCGGTGGCCTCGGCGACCGGCCGTGCGCCGTCACGCGTAGCCCGCTGCCAGGTGACCATCTTCATGAATTTGTGGACCGAAAGGCCGCCCGTATACCGCGCGGCGCCGGAGGTCGGCAGCACATGGTTGGTGCCGGACGCCTTGTCGCCAAAGGCAACCGTCGTCTCCTCACCGAGGAAAAGCGAGCCGTAGCATTGCAGGCGATCGAGCCACCAATCCGGATCGGCGGCCTGCACCGACAGATGCTCAGGCGCGTATTCGTCGGCGACCTTGGCCATTTCCTCGCGGTCCTTGCAGACGATCACCTCGGCATAGTCGCGCCACGCGGCCGCGGCGTTCTGGCCGTTCAGTTCGGGCAGCGCCGCGATCAAGGCAGGCACCCGCTCAAGCACGGCCTCGGCCAAGGGCCGATGCGAGGTGACGAGCCAGACCGGCGAGTTGTAACCATGCTCAGCCTGCCCGACGAGGTCGACGGCGACGATCTCCGGATCAGCGGTTTCGTCGGCGAGGATCAGGCTGTCGGTGGGGCCCGCGAACATGTCGATGCCGACGCGGCCGAACAGGATCCGCTTGGCTTCGGCGACGAACTGGTTGCCGGGTCCGACGAGAATATCGGCCTTCGGCAGACCGAACAGGCCGAACGCCATGGCCGCGATGCCCTGGACACCGCCCATCGCCAGGATCGCGTCGGCGCCGCACAAATCGGCGGTGTAGGTGATCGCCGGATTGACGCCGACGCCTAGCCTGGGCGGCGAGCAGGCGGTGATGTGGCTGCAGCCGGCGACCTTCGCGGTGGTCACCGTCATCATTGCCGAGGCGATGTGGCTGTAGCGGCCGCCGGGCGCGTAGCATCCCGCCGCTTGGCAGGGGATGCTCTTCTGGCCGGCGATCAGTCCGGGAACGACCTCGATCTGGATATCGCGGATCGTCTCCTTCTGTGCCTCGGCGAAGCGACGCACATTGTCATACGCGAAGCGGATGTCGTCCTTCAGCTTCTGCGAGACCTTTGAGCCGGCTTCCGCGATCTCATCCCTGGTCAGAACGACATTGCCGTCATAGCGATCGAACTTCTCGGCATAAGCGCGCGCCGCAGTCTCGCCGCCCGCTTCGATCTCGGTGAGAATGGCCTGCACCGTTTCGCGCACATCCCCGGCGTCCGATGTCGGCGTCTTGCTGGCTTTCTTGAGATATTCGGCCATGGAATTTTCCTAACGATAGATCTCGGGGAGCATCGCCGTGGAAATCGCCGGCACGTAGGCGATCAAGAGAACGACGGCGAGCATGAAGATGACGAAGGGCACCGCCCGCCAGGCAATCGGCAGGATGGATTCGCCGGTCAGCCCCGAGACGACGAAGAGGTTCAATCCCAGCGGCGGCGTGATGAATCCGACCCCGAGCGAGGTGACCATCATGATGCAGAACTGGATTTCGTTCATGCCGATTTCGTCGGCGAGGGGTTTTAGGATCGGCGCCAGGATGACGATGTTGGGCGTCGTCTCCATCACGCATCCGGCGGCGATCAGGATGCCGATCATCAACAGGATGAGCATGTTGGGATCGTCGGTGAGCGAGGTCACCGCGAAGACGAAGCCTTGCGGTACGCCGAGCGCGGCCAGTGTCTGCGCCAGCGGCAACGACATCGCGATGATCGGCACGATGACGCCGTTGACCTTGGCGGACGAAATTAGCATGGAGGGGAAGTCGGAGAGCTTCAGCGTCCCCAGGACGAACCCCATGATGATCGTCACGACGACTGCCGTCGCGCCCGCCTCGGTCGGCGTCAGGCGACCTGAGAAAATGCCGTAGAAGATGATGCCGGGGACGAGAAATGCATACCAGCCGCTCTTCAACGCCCGGCCGACATTGCTCAGCCATTCGCGTCCGGAGATCGCCCCGCCACCCTCATAGGCGTAAATCCGGTTGACGACGATATTGGTCAAGAGGATCGAGAGCAGGATGGCGATGCCCGGAATGATGGCTGCCTGAAACAGCGTCGAGGCGGAGATGCCGAGCACCAGGCCGACGATGATGTAGGCGATGGACGGGGGGATCAAAATGCCGGTGCAGGCGCCGGCGGCCACCAGGGCGCAGGCGTAAGGGCGCGGATAGCCGGATTCCACCAGACGGTCGATGGTCATGCGCCCGACCGCCGCTGCGCCAGCGGCGTCGGAGCCCGAGATCGCCGAGAACATGCCGCAGACCAGCACCGTGGCCGAGCCGAAACCGCCCCTGGCCCAGCAGGTCAGCGCTTCGGCGATGTCGAGGAATTTTCGACTGAGACCGGTTCGGACCAGAACGTCACCCGTCAGGATGAACAGCGGCACCGCCGTTAGCGCGAAGGCGTCGATCCCATCGAACAGGGATTCGCCGAACAGCGACAGCGGAAGCACCTGCGACCAGGCCAGCATCGCGACAGCCGAGGCGCCGATCGCGGCCCAGACCGGAATGCCCAGGATGATGAGCGCGACGAAAAGCAGGACCGGGCCGTAAAAATCCCATCCCAGTTCCACCGCCTGCTGCTGGAGTTGTTGCCAAAGCATCTGGGCCTCAATCGAACAGGCGCTCGCCCTCGTAGGGCGGGCGGCCGCTCACGAGCGCTGCGGTGTCCCGCACAAGGGACTGGGTGAGACGAAAGATCATCAGGGCAAAGCCGACCGGAACGGCCATCAGGAACCAGACCATGGAAACCCGAAGACCGTGGCTGACCGAGCCGAATCTCCAGGAGACCTCGACGGTCTCGAACGACCAGTAGACGGCAAAACCAGCAACGACGAACATGACCAGGTCGCCGAGAATGTAGAGCAGCGCCTTGGCGCGAACGGAAACATAATGGAACAGGACGTCGATGCGGATGTGGGCGCGCTCCTTCACCGCCGAGGCGGCGCCGATCCAGGCGAGATAGATGAAGGAATAGCGGACGATTTCCTCGCCCCAGATCGAGGAATAGGCGAATAGTTCGCGCCGGATCACCTCGACCGCCATCGTCGCGACGAGGACCGTGTAGAAGATGAGCAGCGCCCATCGCTCGACGTTCCGGTCCAGGAGCATCAGAATTTTCACGCGCCTCTCCCCTTCGCGGCAGAGCGGCGCCGACCACCGTCTCGAACGGCAAATCCGGCACAGACCCTGACCCTCGTCAACGGCGCTCTATCCCGCGCCCGGCGATCATGAGATCGCGGATGAACGCGCTCGAGGCGCACTCATCCGCGCGATGCGTCAAGCGTCGTGGACGTAGTAGCGTCCCGTCGTGCCCGCAGCCTCCTCGAGGCCTTTGAAGACGTCCATCGATCCAGCGAGTTCGGATTTGTAAGAATCCCAGTCGCTGCGCTGATAGCCACCGGCTTCCTTCCATTCGCCCAACTGGTCCTCGCTCAGCGAATGAAACTCCACACCGGACTTTCGCATCTCAGCCATTGCGTAGGTCCGGGACGACGGCACCTTTGCAAGGTTCTGGTGGAAGGTCATCTCCGAGGCCCAGTCGACCGCCTCCTGAACGTCTTTGCCGAGCCCATTGAACCATTCGAGGTTACAGGCATAGCACTGGCTGTCGGGAACAGCCTGCGTGAACGTCACATGGCTGAGGATGTCCTTGAACCCGAAGGCATAGAGAGCGCCGACCGCGGGATCGAGCGCATCGGCCACACCCTGCTTGATCGCGGAGGACGTCTCACCCCAAGCCACCGGCGTCGGATTGGCCCCGACCATGCGGTAGTATTGCTGCAGCATCTTGGAGCCGGGCACGCGAAATTTCACGCCCTGCAAGTCGCCCGGGGTGATGATCGGATTCCCGCCCTTCCTGACCGCCACGACCCGTGGATCGATGCAGAAGTAGAACAGGGGCCGGAATCCACGTTGCTCAACCTTCGCGTCGACCTGTTCTTTCCAGATATCGGACGTGACGAGGTTCACGAAGCGCTGATTGGAGCCGCACAGATACGGCATGTTGATGAGGTCGACGACCGGCGCATAGGGAGCGAAGTTCGACAGCGAGAACTGACCGACAGGCACGGTTCCGCCCTGCACTTTCTGCGCCAGCGCACTGCCCACGCCGAGTTGTTCACCAGGGGCGAGCTTGACGTAGATCTGGCCATTGGAAGCGTTTTGAAGGTTCTCCTTCAGGTCAAGCTGCATCATCGGGTAGCTGCGCGTCGTGCCAAGTTGGTACTCGGTCGCCACCGTCACGACGTGCTCGGCGGCCCCCTCCCGCTCCCTTTCTTCGCTGGCCGCCTGCGCGACCGCCACATCCGACCAAAGCGTGCCCGCCGCGCCGGCAATCATGGCTGCAGTAAAAGCCCCGGCACCCGTCAGGCGCAGAAAATTCCGGCGCTCCGCGGATTCCAGTTCCGTGGGTTCATGAATCTTGGACATTGGTGGCCTCCTCCCGACCGTTATCAATATTGGGGACGTCAGATCTGCCTTCCCGTGCTCGCTCACGGTGCAAGACGGCAATGACGAAAAGGGTCGATGCCAGTGACAAGACCAACATCTCCCCGACATCGGAGAGAAAAGCCTTCCCAGCCATTGAGCCGAGGACGACGTTTGCAACGAAAATCGCAAACACGACCGCGGTCGCCGCAAGCGCGGCAGCACCCAGATTACGCATCGTCTCCTCCATGATTTGATGCGTCCCCGACAGGGTGTATGCCCTTTCAATCATCCATGCAAGCGCTTGCATATTGCGATTGGCAACAATTTCTTGGATAATGAGGGTTACGGAGGCAAGGAAAAACAGCATGAGCGGCAGGTCTGCACCGACACTTGAAGACGTTGCGCGCCGCGCCGGCGTCTCAACCGCGACGGTGTCACGCTGCCTGAATGTGCCGGAGCGCGTCCTTCCCGCCACCAGAGAACGGATCATCCTTGCGGTCGCCCAGCTGGGATACACGCCCAATTTCGGCGGTCAGGCTCTCGCCTCGAACCGGACCAACACCGTCGGCGCGGTCATTCCGACCATGGAGAACGCCATTTTTGCTCGCGGCATCCAAGCGTTTCAGGAGGCCTTGGCCGCATCCGGCGTGACGCTGCTCGTCGCGAGTTCGGGCTACGACCCCGAGCGAGAGGGCGAACAGATTCGCGCGCTCGTCGGGCGGGGCGCCGATGGACTCTTGCTGATCGGCGTGACCCGCCCCGAAGCAACATACAGTTTCCTGCGCCAGCGCGGGGTGCCGTATGTCATTGCCTGGAATTATCGCCCGGGCGACGACAACCTCTATGCCGGATTCGACAATCGCAGCGCGGCGCGCGCGCTGGCCACCAAAGTGATCAATTACAACCACACGATGATCGCTATGATTGCCGGCAAGACCGAGACGAACGACCGGTCCGCCGACCGGGTCGCCGGCGTGCGCGATGCTCTGACCGCTGCCGGAATGGACGCACAGGCGATGCCGGTCGTGGAGACCACCTACTCGCTTGACGGAGGCGGCCGCGCGTTCGAAACCTTGATGCGACGGCACAATCCTCCGACGGCCGTGATCTGCGGCAATGACGTCCTGGCGGTCGGCGCGATGACCGGGGCCAGGGAACTTGGGATTTCGGTTCCGGCCGACGTCTCGATCGTCGGCTTCGACGACATCGACCTGGCGCTCGTGGTCCAGCCGCAACTGACCACCGTGCATGTTCCGCATCGACGCATGGGCGAAGCGGCAGCCAAGCTATTGCTCCAGCTCAGGGACGGCCATCCGAATATGGAAAGCGTCATCCTCGACACGCATGTCGTGGAGCGTGGATCGCTCATCCGTCACGTTAGCGGAATGCCGCTCTTCCTGGGGCAAGGGAAAGCGGCTGTATGATGATCGCGATTCGAATCAAGACGATAGAATCATCGGCCAACATGCGGGATGAAGGTCTCCGCTGACGGCGGGAAGCTCCCGTCCGCCTTGGGCAAACGACGGGGAGAAAAACAATGGTCTCAGCGGCACGAGCGATTCCGGTGGCGCGGCCCATCCGGCTCGGCATGGTGGGCGGTGGCCAAGGCGCCTTCATCGGCGCGGTCCATCGCATCGCGGCCCGCCTCGACGGCGAGTTCCAGCTGGTGGCCGGCGCCTTCTCCTCCGATGCCGAGCGCTCGGTGGCCTCCGGTGCGGAGATCGGTATCGACCCCGCTCGCGCCTATGCCACTTTCCAGGCGATGGCCGAAGCCGAGGCGGAACGTGACGACGGTATCGAGGCCGTGGCGATCGTCACGCCCAACCATCTGCACTTTTCGCCCGCCAAGATGTTTCTGGAAGCCGGTATTCACGTCATCTGCGAAAAGCCGCTGACCGCGAAGCTCGAGGACGCGATGGAGCTGCAACGGATCGCCGCGGCCTCGGGGCGCGTCTTCGTGCTGACGCACAATTACACCGGCTATCCGATGATCCGTCAGGCGCGGGACATGATCGACGCCGGGGACCTCGGACCGCTGCGCGTCGTGCAGGCCGAATATGCGCAGGACTGGCTGACGGAGGCAGCCGAAACGGCGGGCTCCAAACAGGCCGAATGGCGCGTTGATCCCGACAAGGCCGGCATGGGCGGCGCGCTGGGCGATATCGGCAGCCACGCCTTCAACCTTCTGACCTTCGTGACGGGCCTTGCGCTCGACAGCGTCGCGGCCGACCTTTGCGCCTTCGTCCCCGGCCGCAGGCTCGACGACAACGATCACCTGATGTTGCGGTTTAAGGGCGGTGCGAAGGGCATGCTGTGGGCGAGCCAGGTCGCACCCGGCCACGAAAACGGCCTGCGCCTTCGCGTCTACGGCGAAAAAGGCGGGCTCGAATGGGCGCAGGAAAACCCGAACCAGCTCTGGTTCACTCCGTTCGGCGAGCCAAAGCGGCTGATCACTCGGGGCGGATCGACCGCCGTTCCGGCCGCCCAGCGCGTCACCCGCGTTCCGGCCGGACATCCGGAAGGTTATCTGGAAGGCTTCGCCACGATCTACCGTGAAGCGGCGGCGGCTATCCGGGCCGTCGCCGACGGTCGCCCGATTCCGCCCGAGGTGATGTTTCCGACGGTCGAGGACGGCGTCGACGCCATGCGCTTCATCGACGCCGCGGTGCGCTCATCGTCAGACGACAGTCGCTGGACGAAACTGCGGTAGACGCGCCACGCCCGATCAAAGCGCGATATCATCGCGGTCGTGATCCCCACCGTCCCGTAAGTCCGTCATGGTCTGCAGCAGGGTATTGCGGGCCGCCAGGATATGCGCCCGCATGACCGACGCGGCCCATTCGGCGTCGCGCGAGGCGATGGCGCTAACGAGATCGCGGTGATCGGCAAAACTTCGTCCGAGGTCGCGCGGCTGGAACTTCGTGTAGGTGTGGATGAGGAACCCGATATCCATCAGCCGGTCGGCTGTATCGCGCAGCGTCTGGTTGCCCGAGATGTCCAGAATCCGATGGTGCAGTCGCTTGTTGAGATCGGACAGGACCTCGACCGCGTTCTCTTCCCCTGCCCTGGCCTCCATTTCGTCACAGATTGCCGCGAGCGCACCAATGTCCGCATCGCCGCGCAGAGTGGCGGCAAGGCCGGCGCCGCTGCTTTCGAGGAGTGCTCGGACCGCGTAGACCTCGCTCACCTCGCGGATCGTCCGGCGCCGGATCACCGCCCCGGCATGCGGCACCATCTCGATGAATCCGTCCCCGGCGAGTTTGCCCAACGCCGCTCGGATCGGTGTCCGGCTGACGCCAAAGCGCTCGGCGAGCACCTCTTCGGTCAGGCGCTCGCCGTTCTCGTAATCACCCCTCAAGATGGCATCCCGCAGCGCCGCGTAGACCCGATCCGCGCTGCGTTCGCTCGGCACGCGTTTTTTAGACGCCATGGTTGCGATCCATCGCGAAACTCCGTCTCATTGGCTTGATTGGATACAAAGAAGCATTCCGTCCGCGTTATTCAATCTCCAGATTGACATATTGGATACAATCCGTATTTTCAGTCAAGTTGAGCGCTGGGAGGCGCGGCCGAACGCAGACTCGATACCAGGCAACAGCCTGCGGGTTTGCGTCCGCAGTGACAATGGTCAGGCATCACAGGATGCCGGAGCGCGAAGCCCGTTCGGGTGCGCAGAGGGGGGCGATCAAATGGCAAATCCCGCATTGAAGGCAGCGATCGCCCGCAAGGATTTCATTCTTGCGCCCGGCATCTACGATCTCATTTCTGCGCTCATCGCCGATCGCATGGGTTTTCCGGCTCTCTACGTCACCGGCTATGGCACAGTGGCGTCTTCGCTCGGGTTACCGGACGCCGGCATCGCGACCTATTCAGACATGATCGGACGGATCGCGCAAATGGCGCAGATGACCGAAACGCCGATCATCGCCGATGCCGACACCGGCTATGGCGGCCTCCTCAACGTGCGTCACACGGTGCGTGGATACGAGGCGGCGGGCGTCAGCGCGATCCAGCTCGAGGATCAGGTATTTCCCAAGAAATGCGGTCATACGCCGACCCGGCAGGTCGTGCCGAGCGACGAGATGGTCCGCAAGATTCAGGTTGCGGTCGACGCCCGCCAGAGCGACGATTTCCTGGTCATCGCCCGCACGGATGCCCGCACCGCGCACGGCCTCGACGAGGCTATCCGCCGCGCTGTCGCTTACGGCGAAGCCGGGGCGGATCTGATCTTCGTCGAATCGCCGGAAAGCACCGAGGAGATGGCCCGGATCGGCAAGGAAATCGATCGGCCGCTGATCGCCAACATGGTCAATGGCGGCCGGACGCCGCTGTTGCCGGCTGATGAGCTTCAGGCGCTCGGCTTTGCCGTCGCGATCCATCCGGCGGCCGGGTTCCTGTCCGCAGCCGCGGCGCTCCAGACAGCCTATGCGGATCTCAAGGCGAACGGCATCAATACGGATCGCACCGAGCTGTACAGCTTCGCCGAGTTCAATCAGTTGATCGGCTTCGAGGACGTCTGGGCGTTCGACCAGCGTTATGCGGTCTAGCGGCATGGCGAAACGGTTCGAAAGAGGAACACCGAGCGCCATCGGCGCGGGACTGCGGGAGCGTTTCGTTTGAGCAGCAGGGAGGAAACCGACCGCATGGGGCCGTTGGAAGGTATTCGCGTCCTGGAGATGGGTCAGCTGATCGCAGGCCCGTTCTGCGGACAATTGCTGGCCGACTTCGGCGCGGAGGTCGTCAAGATCGAACCGCCGAAGACCGGCGACGCCATGCGGCAATGGGGCCGGACGGATGCCGACGGCCATACGCTCTGGTGGCCGGTAATCGCCAGGAACAAGAAATCCCTCACCCTGAACCTGCGCGACAGCCGCGCGCAGGACATCGTCAAGGCGCTGGTCGCCAAGACCGACATCCTGGTCGAGAATTTTCGCGCCGGCCGCATGGAGGAATGGGGGCTGGGTTACGACGTCCTGTCGAAGATCAACCCCGGCCTGATCATGGTGCGCATCACCGGCTTCGGCCAGACCGGGCCGTATAGCGACCGCGCCGGCTTTGCCTCCGTCTGCGAGGCGATGGGCGGCTTGCGCGAGATCAGCGGCCATCCGGATCGACCGCCGGTGCGCATGGGGATTTCGCTCGGCGATACGCTGGCCGGCCAGAACGGCTTTCAGGGCGCGCTCCTGGCATTGCAGCACCGCAACAGCACGGGCGACGGGCAGATGGTGGATGCGTCCATCTACGAATCTGTGCTCTCCGTGATGGAAAGCCTGGTCTCGGAATACGACGGCGGCGGTCATGTCCGCCAACGCTCCGGCAGCATCCTGCCGGGGATCGCACCGTCCAACGCCTATCCGACCAAGGACGGCGGCACGATCATCATCGGCGCCAACCAGGACAGCCTGTTCCGCCGCCTGACCGCGCTCATGGGGCAGCCGGAGCTCGCCGACGACGAACGGTTTTGCGACCATCAGGCACGCGGGCGCAATCAGGCGGAAATCGACGCCATCATCGGCGAGTGGACGCAAACCAAGCCGGCGAAGGAGCTGGTCGACGCGCTCGCGGAGGTCGCGGTTCCGGCTGGTCCGACCTATCGGGCGAAGGACATGCTGGAGGATCCGCATTTCCAGGCGCGCGAATCCGTCACTCGCGTGGATGACCCGACGCTCGGCCGCTCAATCGCCATGCAGAATGTGTCTCCGCGTCTGTCCGCATCGCCAGGAACGATCCGCCATACGGGCCCATCCCTCGGCCAGCACACGACTCAAGTGCTGGCGGAATGGCTCGGCTACAGCGACAACGAAATTGCTCGACTGGACGCCGACGGCGTCATTTGAGCCATGAACACGAGCGCAGCGCCAGCGCGCCGCGCCATCCTGGGGAGGATGCAAGTGACAGGAACGAAAGGCAGGCCCGGCTGTGGCGGGGCGAAGGCCATGACCATAGGCAACTTGCGTCACGCGGCGCATGACGGGGATGCTCGGCAATGATCGAACCCATCATCGTCGTCGTCATCCTGCTCGGCCTCATCGCCATTGGCGCGCCGATCTTCCTCGCCCTCGGCGCGGCCGGTCTGACAGGCCTCTACATGGCTCGCGGCTCGATGGCGTTCTTCTTTGGCCCGACATCGCTGTTCGGCCAGCTGAACAGCTTCGAGTTGTTGGCACTGCCGCTGTTCGTGCTGATGGGCAATTTCCTGGCGGCGACGCCGGTCGGCAAGAACCTCTTCCACGCGGCGGTGGTGTGGCTGCAATGGCTGCGCGGCGGGCTCGCCATCGCGACCGTGGGCGCCTCGGCCGTGTTCGGCGCGGTCAGCGGCGTGTCCATCGCCGGTGTCGCGGCGGTCGGCTCGATCGCCATTCCGCAGATGCTCGAGCGCGGCTACAGCCGCTCGATCGCCGCCGGCAGCGTCGTCAGTTCCGGCGCGCTCGCCATGCTGATTCCACCAAGCGTGCCGCTGATCATCTATGGCGCGGTCTCGAGCGTTTCGGTCGCCGACCTGTTCATCGGCGGTATCGTGCCGGGCATCGCCCTCGCTTTGGCGATTTCGGTCTATCTTTATATCCGCGTTCTGCTCAATCCGGAGGAAGCCCCGCGAGGAGAACATGTCCACTATAGCTGGGGCGACCGGCTCCGGGCATTGGCGGGGATCTGGCACGCGGTGCTGCTGATCGCCGTCGTTCTCGGCACGATCTATTCCGGCGTCGCCACCCCGAGCGAGGCGGCGGCCTTCGGCGCCATCGGCGCCTTCGTCATCGCCGCCTTCATCTTCCGCTCGGTGGGAGTCAAAGGCACGATGAAGGTGCTCGGCTCCAGCGCGCGTATTTCCGGCGCCATTCTCCTGATCATGGGCTGTGCCCGGATCTTCGGCGACTACCTGAATTACGTCCGTGTCCCCGACGCAATCACCGGCCTTTTGGTCGGAACCGAGCTGCCGCCGGAGGCCATCCTCATCCTGATCATGCTGGTGCTGGTCGGCCTCGGCATGCTGGTCGACGCGGTGTCGCTCATCGTCGTCACCACGCCGATCCTGCTGCCGCTAATCCAGACGCTCGGCTACGACCCGCTGTGGTTCGGGATCATCCTGGTTATGAATCTGGAGATCGCGGTGATCACGCCGCCGGTCGGTCTCAATCTCTACACGCTGAAGGCGGTCGCCCCGATGCTGCGCATCGAGGAGATCGTCCGCAGCGTCGTGCCATTCGTAGCGGTGCAGTTCGTGATGCTCGTCATCTTCGTGCTGTTCCCCTCGATCAGCCTCTGGCTGCCGAACCTGATGAAATAAACCCAAGGAGGAAAACAACATGACCATCAACAGACGCGGTTTCATGACCGCCACCGGCGCGCTGGCGCTCGGCTCGGCGCTCGGTCTTCATTCCAGCGCCGCTTACGCGGAAGCGCAAAAGCTCACCGGCGTCACCTACCTGCCGCCGTCCTATGCCGATCTGGCCTATGGCAGCCAGGGCTTCGTCGACTTCGTCAACGAAAAGCACGGTGACGTCGCCACGATCGAGTTCTACGATTCCGGCCGCCTGCTGTCGGCGGACGAACAGCTCCCGGCGCTGCGCGCGGGAACCATCGACTTCATGTTCCACACGACGTCCTACGTCACCCGGTCGCTGCCGATCCTCGGCATCACTGGCCTGCCGGGCGTCGTGGGTGAACTCTACGAGAATCCCGATCGCCTCAAGCGCGGTTCGCCTCTGTTCCAACTCGTCGAGGACGAGTTGAAGAAGAACGGACTGACGGTCTTGAGCCTTGGCGGCGGCATCATGGAGCCGGAATATATCTGGAGCACGAAGGACTCGCCGATTCGTAGCCTTGAGGACATCGAAGGCAAGAAGCTGCGCGTCGTTTCCTTCGAGGCGACCAAGGCCATTGAGGACTTCGGCGGCGCGGCCGTCCGCATCCCCTCCTCCGAGCTCTATCTCGCCATGCAGCGCGGCACCGTCGACGCGGCCGTCGCCAACATCTCGACGATTAACGGCCGCAAGATCCAGGAGCAGGCCTCCCAGGTCTACAAGCTGCCGGTCACCGGGTTCGGCATCGGAATCTTCGTCCAGACCGAACGCTGGGAAGCGCTGAGCGAAGAGGTCCGCAACGCGATGATGGCGGGTGTCGAGTGGTTCGACGAGAACAGCGCGCGCGTCGCCAATCAGGACTATTTCGACGCCAAGTACTGGCCGGCGTTCCGCGAGGCAGGTCTCGAGGTCATCGAGCCGACCGAGGCGGAGCTGGAGCGTTTCGGCGAGGTCAGCACGAATGTCCGCGAGGCCTGGATCGGAGAAGTCGGCGAGGAGGTCGGCAAGAAGGCGATCGATCTCGCCATGGGCAAAGACGCTTAAAGGAGCGAAACCATGCTCGCCGTCCCGTTGAAACTGTTCGAGGCCTTTGCCCGACTCCTTGAAATCGTCGGCCAGGGCGTCCTCGCCTTCATGGCCCTGACGATCACCTACGACGCCACGATGCGCTATCTGTTCGCGGCGCCGACCTCGTGGAGTCTGGAGATCAACTCGTTCCTTGTCGTCTACCTCGCGGTGATGACGGCGGCGGAGGTTCAGCGGCGCGGCGAGCATATCGGAATTACGCTTCTCGCCGACGGCCTTCGCCCCGGCGGGAGGTGGGTGGTTACCACGGCCATCGGCATCGTCGGCGCCGTGTTCTGTACCATCATCACCTGGCGCGGCGGCCTGATGGCATACGACGCATGGGCTTATGGGGAGCGCGTATCGAGCGCCCTAGGCACCCCCATGTGGCTTGCCTATGCCATGCTGCCGATCGGCTTTGGAACGCTCGGATTGCAGTTCCTGATCAACATCGTACGCGGCCCCGCGGCTGCGTCTTCGGAGACGATGCCGCATGTCTGAGAACCTCGCGCGCAAGCTCATCGCCAGCCGTCTTGTGTCCGGCGACATGACGCCGGGCGCGGAGATCGCCCTCAAGATGGATCAGGCTTTACTGCAGGACGTGCTCGGCACCCTGGTGATGCTAGAACTCGAGGCGATGGGCATCGAGCGGGTCGCCACCAACCCGAGCGTTCAATATATCGACCACGGGCTGGTCCAATCCGACGAGGTGAACGCGGACGCGCATCTCTTCCTGAAGAGCGCCTGCGAACGCTTCGGCATTGTCTATTCCGGCCCGGGCAACGGCATCAGCCACCCGGTGCATATGGAGCGTTTCGGCGTGCCGGGACAGTCGATGGTCGGCAGCGACAGCCACACCCCGGCGGCGGGATCGCTCGGCATGCTGGCGATCGGCGCTGGCGGCATCGAGGTGGCGCTCGCCATGGCCGGCGAGCCGCTGTTCCTGACCATGCCTGATATTTGGGGCGTCGAACTGACCGGCGCGCTGCCCGACTGGGTCTCGGCCAAGGACGTGATCCTGGAAATGCTGCGTCGCCACGGCGTCTCCGGCGCGACCAACACGATTATCGAATATTACGGCCCCGGTCTTGGCTCCCTGTCCGCCATGGACCGGCATGTGATCGCCAATATGGGCTCGGAACTCGGCGCCACGTCGAGTGTGTTTCCCAGCGACGAGGCGACTCGGCTCTTTATGCAGGCGCGCGGACGCGAGGCGGAATGGGTACCGCTCGCCGCGGACGCCGGTTGCGCCTACGACCGTCACGAAACGATTGATTTATCGACGCTGGAGCCGTTGATCGCGCGCCCGCAGAGCCCCGACAATGTCGTTCCCGTCACCGAAGCCGCAGGCGAGCCGATCTATCAGGCCTATATCGGCTCCTCGGCCAATCCCGGTTATCGCGACTTTGCCGTCGTCGCCGACATTCTCGACGGCAGGCCCGCCGCCGAAGGGGTTTCGCTCGACATCAACCCCTCCTCCCGCCAAGTGCTCGACGCGCTGGTGCAAACCGGCAAACTCGGCGCCTTCATCCGGTCCGGCGCACGGCTGCATCAGGCCGGCTGCAATGGCTGCATCGGCATGGGCCAGGCGCCGGCCAGCGGACGCAACAGCCTGCGCACCGTGCCGCGCAATTTTCCCGGCCGCTCCGGCACGCGCGAGGATTCGGTGTTCCTGTCGAGCCCGGAAACGGCCGCGGCCTCGGCGCTCAGCGGCGTCATCACCGATCCCCGCACCCTGGAGATGGCCTATCCGAAGATCGCCGAGCCCGAGGCGATGCGCGTCAACGACGCCGGCTTCATCTTTCCCAAACCGGGTGTCCGACCGGCGCTCTATCAAACCAAGCACACGCCGACGCTGCCCGACTTCGACGCGTTTCCCGATGAATTCACGGTCCCGGTTCTCCTGCGCCTCGGCGGCAATATCTCGACCGACGACATCATCCCGGCCGGTAATGTCCTACCGTTCTGGAGCAACGTCTTCGAGACCGCGAAATACGCCTTCGCGCAAATCGACCGGAGCTATCCGGAGCGGGCCACGGAGGAGAACCGAGGCCACGCCATCGTCGCGGCGAAGAATTACGGCCAGGGATCGAGCCGGGAAAACGCTGCGCTGGTTCCTCGCCTGCTGGGATTGCGGCTGGTCATCGCCGAGAGCTTCGCGCGCATCCATTGGCAGAATCTTGCCAGTTTCGGTGTGCTGCCACTGACCATCGACGCGGCAGCCGGCATCGACGCCGGCGACACCATCCAGATCAAAGCCGTGCGGAAGCAACTGGCTGCCGGCCCATCTGTGGTAGCGACGGTCGTTTCCTCGTCGGGCAAGACGCGCCAGATGACGTTCCAGCACGCGCTGAGCCCCCGGCAGATCGAGATCATGCTGCAGGGCGGCGTGATCAACTGGGTGAAGGCGCGATCCTTGGGCACCGGCGAGAGGAGATCGGCATGACGGGACATTCGGAATCGGTCGAGATCGTCGAGGTCGCGCCGCGCGACGGATTCCAGTCGATCGACAAGCCGCTGCCGACCGAAGAGAAAATCGCGATCATCGAGGCTCTGCTCTCCGCTGGCGTGAAACGTATGGAACTCGGCTCCTTCGTCAGCCCGAAGGCGATCCCACAAATGGCGGACATGGCCGACATCGCCGGGCATTTTCAAGGCTGGGACGGCGTTCGGCTGTCGGTGCTGGTGCCCAACGCCAAGGGCGCGGAACTGGCGCTGAAAAACCGTTACAGCGAACTGGTCTTCGTGTTTTCGGTCTCCGAGGCGCACAACCAGAACAATGTCCGCCAGAGCGTCGAGCAGTCGCTGGCACAACTGCGCGCCGTGGTCGCGACGATGGCCGGAGATCCGAATTTTCGTCTGCGCGTCGATCTGGCGACCTCGTTCGACTGTCCGTTCACGGGCACCGTGCCGCTCGACGACGTCCGTCGTGCCTTCGCCAAGGCCATCGCGATCGCGCCCGAGGCGGAATTCGCTTTGTGCGACACGACCGGCCGGGCCGACCCGCTGACGGTCAAGGCGCGGTTCGAAGCGGTCATGGCCGATGCGCCGACAGCCACAAGGTGGGCATTTCACGGCCATGACACCTTCGGCATGGGCGTCGCCAACGCGCTGTTTGCCTATCAGGCCGGCGTGCGGGTGATGGAAGGCGCTGCGGCCGGTCTCGGCGGCTGCCCTTTCGCGCCGGGCGCCACCGGCAACACCGCCACCGAGGATTTGTATTTCGCCTTTCAGCAAGGCGGCATCGACACCGGCCTCGATCTGGAAAAACTGCTCGTCGCGGCTGACCGTATCGCCGCTTTGCCCGGTGGCAAGACCGGCGGGCATCTGCGCATCGTGCCCCGGAAGCGGGCCTACACCTGAAAGAAAGCCGGTCCCACTCCGTTTTCGTCAGGCGCGATGATAGGGATGCCCGGCGAGGATCGTCGCCGCGCGGTAGAGCTGTTCCGCCACGAGAACGCGGGCGATCTGATGGGGATAGGTCATTCGCCCGAGAGAGAGGACGAGGTTCGCGTCGGACCGCAGGGCGTCGTCATGACCGTCCGGGCCACCGATGAGCAAGGCGAGGTCGCGGCGGCCGTCGTCGCGGAACGTGGCGATCGCGGCGGCGAATTCTTCCGACGAGAGCGTCTTGCCCCGCTCATCCAAAACGAGGTGAATTGAGCCCTCCGCCAGCGAGGATCGCAGCCGCTCGGCTTCTTCGCGCTTGCGCTCGGGTGCTGTGCCGAGCCGCGATTCGGGATATTCGGACAGCCCCTGGTAATCGAGCCCCAGCGGCGCGCCGGTTTTCTTCAAGCGGTCGAGATAGCGGTCCGCGAGCAACCGTTCCGGGCCGGCTTTCATCCGCCCGATTGCCGCAATCGTCAGTCGCATCGGCCGAGCCCTTTCCTCGGCCGAAGCCTCACTCCAACAATGACGCGCTGATCAATGGATCGTCGCGTCTCCGGCATCTCCGACGGCCCACATCTTCTCGATGTTATAGAAGCTGCGGACTTCCGGGCGGAAGATATGGACGATGATGTCGCCGGTATCGACCAGCACCCAGTCGCCGTTCTGAAGGCCTTCCACCTTCGCCATCCCGAAGCCGTTGGATTTGAGATCGCGAAGCAGGTGGTCGGCGACCGCCGTCACATGGCGATGTGATCGTCCGGAGACGATCACCATGTGATCGGCCAGCGCCGATTTGCCGTTCATGTCTATGGAAACGATATCCTCGCCTTTCGAGTCTTCCAGGCTCGAAATCACGAGATCGATTGCAGTCCGGCCGACCGAAACATCGGTGGCGGGCGCGTCAGAAGGAGTGGTCTCGAAGACGTCCTTCGCTTCAGCCGCAGGTCTCAGTGTCGTTTTCCCTTTCCACGGGCAGACAATCAGCGCCGAAATGGCCCTGATTTACTGAATGTAGGCAGTCTTTGGTGTCGGTTTCAAGACGCACCGATATAAGAACGACATCATTCGACCCTAACAGTCGGTGCAAATGACGTCGGTCCCGACGCGGGGCCGAAGATAATACGTCCCCCCCATCTCGAAGGGCGTAGTCAATCCATACCCTCCAAACGGCAAATATTGGTAGGTCGTCGAGGCGACCAAGATGGACTGACTGCGTAGGCCGGCAAGGTCGGCGGGCAACTGGAAGGACCCGCCGGAGGCATCGGGAGTGGACCCTCTTGCCTGGGACCAACTGACGGACGCGCCGCCCTCGGCATTGATCTTGACCGCCGTCACCTTGATCGCAACCTTCGTGGCGTCGTAGGGAGCGACCAACGCCGATGAGACCGCGAAGATGGCGCCGATCTCGGCTTTGGTCGTTTCGGAGGTCTGGGTGATGAGGTCGTTCACCGTACTGGCGGTGTGTTGGACTTTCCGATTGAGCGTGAATGCCATGGCGACTTCCGAGCCGGCCATATAGAGCATCAGCAATATCGGAGCGATCAGGGCGAATTCCACCGCCGCGACGGCTCCCGTCGCACTCCGGAATTTGGCCGCGTGCCCCTGCCCTGGGTTCCCACGCCGGCGCTTGGCGCCATCAGACTGCTCGCCGGCAGTTTTCCATTGCCGGTAGAACGAGCGGAACAACCGCATCAGAACATCTCCGTCCGGAATGCCGCCATCCCCGCGAGAAGGTGCGACCCATCCCCCATATTCGAGAGATATTTACGCATCAGGTCCGTGTAGATCGGCCATTTGTAATAGACACGGAGAGCGACAATCGAGCCAGGACCGCCCGGCGCATAGCTGAAGCCGCTCGTGTCGAGATTCCCGCCACTGACCGGGGACGATGAAGGAATTGCCGCAAAGCTCGAATAGGACTTGAGATCGATCTGGAGTTTCTGGCAATCCAGGAGGAATCCAACCTTTCCGCACAACCGCTTGCGAAAATCCACCTCCGATAGATTGGCAGCCTGGATCTCGCCGGTACGTACCGTACGGCTGACACGGGCGACCGCCTGATCGAGGGTCAATTCGCCGAGAAAAACCAACGACGTTTCGATCGTGGCGAAGACGATCAGCAGGAATGGCATAGCCAGCAACCCGAACTCGACGATGGTCGCACCGGATCGATCGTTCCGCAGCCGAGTGAGTTTGGGAAGACGCGGCATGGCCTTACTGCACCAGCAAGGGGGAGTAGTCCTTCGCAAGCCGGTCTCCTTTGTAGCCGGCTTTGTCGAAGTCCGAATTCAACGTCATCTTCAGCGTGGTGGTGCTGTTTCCCGTGAAGGAAATCGTATCGGCGACCAACGCCATCTGGTCGGAGCCGATGCCCAATTCGCCGCTGCCGCTGATCTTCAGACTGTGCTTCGGCAGATAAATCGTTCCTTTGATGTTTACCGAGCCACCACCGACAATCGTCGCATCCTTGGTGGGCACGATGTCCCTGCGTCCGGCCATTGCGATTCCGGCATAGGTGCCCGTCGTCGGTGCCGAGATGTTCAGATTGGCGCCGCCATTCACCTTTGGATACGAATGGTCATCGACAAAAATCAGGGTCACGTTGTTGCCCGAAAGCGTGGCTTTGGATGACAGATCGAGGGGGCCACCGGAAATGACGTAGGTCCCCGGCGCCAGCTTGATATTGGCGGAGGAAGGAGCCTTCAAGCCGCCGCAATAGCGGCCCGGCTGGAGTGTGAAGTCACCGTCGCCCAGCGACACGTTGCTGGACAGGCAGGTCCCTGTTTTCGCCGGCATCGGCAGATCCGCATAGGGATCCTCCAAAGGATCGCAGCCACTCGTCACTTTCGGTGAGAATTGACCCGACCCGCCCCCAACGGCGCAAAAATCCTTGGCCTTGGCGGTTCCCGCCCCGGATTGGAAAAGCGCACTGCTCGAGATCGAGTTGGAGTGGACCGAGCATTGCGGACCGATGAAGTCGGACGATCCGCCGAAGGAAATCGCTTTCGACGCGGTCTGCGATAGGCCGATCATGCAGTAGCTCGACCGCAAGGGTCCGACGACGGCCTTCGCCAATACCTCCATCGGAAAGCTTTGCCCGAAGATCGGAAACGCTAACGGATAGTCGTATGCTCCGGTGACCGTGACGCTGCGCTCGGCCTGGTTGATAGTGACCGCGACGGAAACAGCGTTGATCTTTTCGTTCGATGCGAAGAACGACTTGCCATTGGCGATCAACGACGCCTTGTCGGATTCGGTCAATTTGCTGAACTTCAGTCCGGCCGCCTTCACGGTCGCCAGCGCAGCGCTGTCGGCGGCGTCCTGCATCACGCTCCGGTTGCTCAGCGCCGCCGAATAATCGACGGCAAGCCCCATCGCTCCAACCAGGGGAATGGCCAGCAACGCCGCCATGATCGCGAAATTACCCGACTGGCTATCCGCGAATTTCTTGATCATACGCATAACGCTCTCACCCGACAGATAATTACGGGCAATCTACTGCGGACGCATTAATGGCGCTTTAAAGAAACATGAAGGATCAGACGTAGCGGCATATCTTCGCCAGATTCGCGAGTGGCCGACAGAGCGCATCGCCGCCGGGCAGAGGTCTGCCGCCGTGCCGCCAAGACAGGCAGGAGTAAAGCCTTCGCAGCCTCGCAGGCGATGACGACCGTCAGTTGACGCGACCGGCGAGACAGCGTCGGTAGGCTGCAGCGCCGTCGTCTCGCGCCTGCCGCCGATAGAGAAGATCAGCGCCAATGCTGTCTTCGTCGCGATCGATCCGATTCTCGTAACTGTTTCCCGCCGTCTGGCGCCCATATTGCTGGCAGAAGGCCTCCGTTCCCCGTGGATTGGGGTTCGCCGAGACCCGCGCGCCGGCAATCGGCGATAGATTGGGATAGGGCGTACCGGCATTGCAGCCGGCAAGGCCGACGAGAATGCCCAGCAAGAGGATGGTGGCCCGCATAACTGCCTCCAATAACATGACGATCCTCACCCCTATCTGGAGCAGCAGGTGCCGGGCACCAAGGGTGATAAAGCAGGCGTGTTCGCCACCGGTCCGCCATTTGGCCGTTTTTCCCGGTATGCTGATGCGGACACTCCCATCGCATTCCGTAGGGAAAGGCTGAACGACAGGTCGAGCCCGATGCGTTGTCCCATTCGGGTTGCGGTCAGCCCCGATCGTTAGTGCGGCTGAGGCCCCGTTTGACGCGCGCACGCGCTTCTGGGCAATTGCCGTCATGGTCTACGAAGAGATCGATCCCCTGACGCCGGACGTCGCGGCGGCCCGCCTCAGGCCGCTCGGCGGCCTCGCCTTTCTCGACAGCGCCATGCGGCACGCGACGCTGGGCCGCTACGCCTATGTCGCAGCCTCGCCTTTTGCCCGCTTCGCCGTGGACGCGGGCGGCGCGATGCTGGACGGACGCCGGCTCGAAGGTGCCCCCTTGGCCGCGCTGGACGCGACCCTGCGGCAGTACCGCACACAGACGATCGCCGGCCTGCCGCCGTTCCAGGGCGGCACCATCGGGTTCATCGGCTACGACTTCGCGCATCATCTGGAGCGGCTCGCAACGCCTCCGGATCTCGATCCGGAGGTGCCGAGCCTGCGGCTCAACCTTTACGACACGATTCTTGCGTTCGACCTCGTCGACGATCGGGCTTTCATCATCGCGTCGGGCCATCCCGCCGACGAGGCCAACCGCGAGCGTCACGCGCGTGCGCGCATCGCTGAGTACAAGGCGGCGCTCGCGACACCGGCATCCGCATCCTCCGGCTCGCCGGCACCCGCTCTCGACTGGCGTTCGAACTTCTTCGCCGCCGACTATCACGCGGCGATCGAACGGGTGCGCGACTACATCCTCGCCGGTGATATCTATCAGGCCAACGTCGCCCAGACCTTCGAGGCAACCCTGCCCGACGGCTTCGATCCGTTTCAGCTCTATCTCAAGCTGCGGCGCAGCAATGCCGCCCCCTTCGGTGCCTTTCTCGACTACCCTGATCTCGCCATCGCCTCGTCCTCGCCGGAGCGGTTCCTCAAGCTCGCCGGGCGGAGGGTCGAAACCCGACCGATCAAGGGAACGGCGAAACGCGCGGCCGATCCGGTCGAGGACCAGGCGCTCGCGGCGGCACTGCTGGCATCCGAGAAAGACCGGGCCGAGAACGTGATGATCGTCGATCTTCTACGCAACGACTTGTCGCGGGTTTGCGAAGCCGATTCGGTCGCGGTGCCTGTGCTCTGCGGCCTGGAAAGCTACGCGTCGGTGCATCACCTCGTCTCGGTCGTCACCGGGCGCCTGCGCGATGGCGTAACCGCGGGCGATCTCCTCGCCGCGACCTTTCCCGGCGGTTCGATCACCGGAGCGCCGAAAATCCGGGCGATGGACATCATCACCGAAATCGAGAAGACCGCGCGAGGCCCCTATTGCGGCGCCCTCGGCTATCTCGGCTTCGACGGCGCCATGGATCTCAACATCGCCATCCGCACCGTCAGCTTCGCCAATGGCAAGGCCCGCCTCGCCGCCGGTGGCGGCATCACCGTCCTGTCCGATCCGGCCGCCGAATACGAAGAAACCTTCACCAAGGCGACCCGCGTCCTCGCGGCGTTCGAGGACGATGCCGAATGATCCTCGTCATCGACAATTACGACAGCTTCGTCTTCAACGTCGCCCGCTATCTCGACCGACTGAGCGGCCAGACGCGGGTCGTGCGCAACGACTCGCTGACATTGGCCGACATCGAGGCATTACGGCCGACGTCCATTATCGTTTCCCCCGGCCCCTGCACGCCGGCCGAGGCGGGGATCTCGCGCGATCTGGTTCGCGCGTTTTCCGGGCGACTTCCCATCCTCGGCGTCTGTCTCGGCCATCAGGTGATTGGCGAGGTCTTCGGCGGCACCGTGATTCGCGCGTTGAAGCCGATGCATGGTCGGGCCTCGGAACTCCATCACGATGCGACGGGCTTGTTCAAGGCAATGCCAAGCCCGACGGTCGTAGGGCGCTATCATTCGTTGATCGTCGAGAAGACACCGGCGATGCTGGAGAACCTGCGCATCGACGCGCGCTCGGCGGAAGGCGAGATCATGGCGCTTTCCCACCGCGCGCACCCGACCTACGGCATCCAATTTCACCCTGAATCGGTGCTGAGCGAACAGGGCGAACTGATCTTCAAGAACTTCCTGACCCTCGCTGAGGCTTGGCATGACCGACATCTGGCTTAATGGCGCCTTCGCCCGGTGCGACGGCGCGATCGCCGCGAACGACCGGGGGCTGCTTCTCGCCGACGGCGTCTTCGACACGGCGCTCGTCCTCGGCGGCCGGGTGTTTCGCATGGACGAGCATCTCGACCGTCTGGTCGCGGCTGCCGGACATCTGGAGATCCCGGTGGCCCGAGACGATCTGCAGTCCGCCATGTCAGCGCTGGCGGAACGACAGGTCAACGGCTCGATCCGGCTGACGGTCACGCGCGGGCCGGGACCACGCGGCTTCGCCCTCCCCGCAGACCCGCGTCCGACCCTTCTCGGCTCGTCCGCGCCGCTCACGCCGAGCGCGATGTTCTCGGCGATCCGCCTGGATGTGTCCTCGATCCGGCGCAATGAGACCTCGCCCACCACGCGGGTGAAATCACTGGCCTATCTCGACGCGGTCCTTGCCAATCACGCGGCCCGGCAGGCCGGCGCCGACGAGGCCCTGTTCCTCAACACCAAGGATCGCGTCGCGTGCTCGGCGCTCGCCAACGTCTTCGTGCTCAAGGACGGGGAACTGTCGACCCCGCCGCTTGCCGACGGCGTCCTCGACGGGATCACCCGCCGCTGGGTTCTCGCCCATACCGGAGAATTCGGCCTTACCGGTCGCGAACGCTCGCTCGGGCTTGCGGATCTCGCCGGTGCCACGGTGTTCCTCACCAACAGCCTGCGACTGATCTCGCCAGCGACGCTCGATCCGTCGACCATCGGACAGCCGGATGGTCCTCTCACCACTTTGATGATCGGGCTATGCCAGGCGATCGCCGCCGAATGCGGCGTCGATCCGCGGGCCCTGGGCGCAGCCGTCGAACCACACTGACGGGAGACGACGCTCCACCTCGGCCGCATGGCTCAGCCGCGCCGGCTGCCCGCCGCGACGAGCCAAGCGGGATTGAACCAGGTGTCCGCCTCGCCGTCATAGGGCAGCGTATTGATGTCCCAGTGCCGGACATAAGGCGCGTAGACATCCCAGACGGCTGGCCCTCCCCCCACATAAACGACACGGTTGGGAAAGCGGGAGAGCACCTCTTCCGGATGGTCCGACGAGCGAATCTCGACGATGACCCGGTCGCTCCTGGCAAAGCTGGGAAAGGAGGCGACCGTCTTCGGTCCGGCGATCAGCACATGGCCGCGGGTGATCTCGAAAAAGCGCTCGACGTCCTCGGTAAAGACCCGCTCCGGCCGCCTCTCCCACGGCAACTGGCCGCCGAGGCCAAGTTGTCCGCTCCGACCGATCGCGCAGATGACCCGCACATCCGCCATATGTCCATTCCTTCCGTGTCCGCATTTCGGGCAAAGCCGCTGCCGCGCCCGCCAAGGTGAGCCTCGGGCAAAAATTCGCCAAGAGGCGCCGACAAGGAACCCTTACGATTTCAGTTTCGTTCATAAACTAGTTAAAAGATGGATGGCCGGCTATCGGTCAATAAACCGGCATGGATACGAACATCACAGTCCCCCTAGATGCGGAAGCGAGAATGGATGCCGGCCGGTCTTTGGCCATCCTCCCCTCGCTTCTTTCGATTGCGAAATCGACACGCGCCTTTCAGGCGCTGCTGCTGGCCGAAATTGGTCTTCATCCCGGCCAGGATCAATTGCTGGACAGCCTCGACCCGGCCAATCCGACGAGCGTGTCGATGCTTGCCGATCGGTTGTCGGTCCGACCTTCAACGGTATCGAAGATGCTCGACAGGCTGATCGATAGGGGGCTGGTGGCGCGCACGTCCAATGTCCGAGACGCTCGACAGACCATGGTTCAGCTGACACCGATGGGCGAGGAGGCGCAGGTTGCCATTCGCGGTATTTGGCACCGTCTGGAAGTCGATCTGGCGACTTCCATTCCGTCAGGCGATCTCGCCGCGCTCAACCGGTCTTTGATGCATGTCGGTGAAATCCTCGCCCAGAAGCTGCGCCGACTCCGCTGATTCACAGGCCCCGAAAGCGCGGTCGTCAAGCGCTCCTTCGTCCCGGCGAAACCTATCGCCATCGCAGCGTCTATCGCTTCGAAATATTCTGACCGCTGCGCGGCTGCGGCTGTTTCCGCCGCGCGGGCATCTCGACGAAAAACGGGCGCCCTAGGGCGCCCGTTCGCACGCACGGCTTTGATATCGCGATCAGCCCATGGCCTTGAAGTTGAATTCGGCGCCGTCCTTGATGCCCGAGGGCCAGCGCTGGGTGACCGTCTTGGTCCGCGTGTAGAAGCGGAAGGCGTCCGGGCCATGCTGGTTGAGGTCGCCGAATCCGGAGGCCTTCCAGCCGCCGAAGGTGTAATAGGCGAGCGGCACCGGGATCGGCACGTTGACGCCGACCATGCCGATATTGATGCGGCTGGCGAAGTCGCGTGCCGCGTCGCCGTCGCGGGTGTAGATCGCGACGCCGTTGCCGTATTCGTGCTCCATCGGCAGCGACAGGGCTTCCTCGTAGTTCTTGGCGCGCACCACCGACAGGACGGGGCCGAAGATCTCGGTCTTGTAGATGTCCATGTCGCGAGTGACGTCGTCGAACAGGCAGGCGCCGACGAAGAACCCGTCCTCATAGCCCTGCATCTTGAAGCCGCGACCGTCGACGACGAGCTTTGCGCCCTCCTCGACGCCCCGATCGATGAGGCCCAAAACGCGCTTTTTCGCCTCGCCTGTGACCAGCGGTCCCATGTCGACGTCGTCGCCGGCCGTATAGGGGGCAATCTTGAGGGCCTCGACCCTCGGGATCAGCTTTTCGACCAGGCGGTCGGCCGTCTCCTTGCCGACCGGCACAGCGACCGAGACCGCCATGCAGCGCTCGCCAGCCGCCCCGTAGCCGGCGCCGATCAACGCGTCGGCCGCCTTGTCGATGTCGGCGTCCGGCATGATGATCATGTGGTTCTTGGCGCCGCCAAAGCACTGGACGCGCTTGCCGTTGGCGCAACCGCGCGAATAAATGTACTGGGCGATCGGGGTCGAGCCGACGAAGCCGATGGCCTGGATGTCCGGGTCGTCGAGGATGGCGTCGACCGCGCCCTTGTCGCCATTGACGACGTTGAGAATACCCTCCGGCAATCCCGCCTCGACCATCAGCTCGGCGAGCATGATCGGCACCGACGGATCGCGCTCGGAGGGCTTGAGGATGAAGGCGTTGCCACAGGCGATCGCGGGCGCGAACTTCCACATCGGGATCATCGCAGGGAAGTTGAACGGGGTGATGCCGGCGACGACGCCGAGCGGCTGGCGGATCGAATAGATGTCGATGCCGGGACCGGCGCCTTCGGTGAATTCACCCTTCAGCAGATGCGGGAGGCCGATACAGAACTCGACGACCTCGAGCCCGCGCTGTACGTCGCCCTTGGCGTCGGGGATGGTCTTGCCGTGCTCGCGCGACAGCGCCTCGGCGAGCTTGTCCATGTCGCGATTGAGCAGTTCGACGAACTTCATCATCACGCGGGCGCGACGCTGCGGGTTGGTCGCCGCCCACGCCGGCTGGGCCGTCTTGGCGTTCTCGACGGCGGCGCGAAGCTCTTCGGCGCTCGCCAGTGCGACCTTGGCCTGGACCTCGCCGGTCGCCGGATTGAACACGTCGGCGGTGCGTCCACTGGTGCCGGCGACGCGCTTGCCGCCAATGTAGTGACCGATCTGTTCCATGTCGTTCCTCCTCATGAGTTCGTCTTGCCGTCTATCTCGCGCGGCACGGGCGAAAAGCCAATCCTTCGCATCGCGCATCCGTTGTGCGAAAAGTAATGTCCACCCGGCCGGAGCGGAGCGAATGGGCATGAATTGGGATGACGTCCGGCTGTTTCTGGCGGTGGCGCGGGCCGGGCAGATCCTAGCCGCCGCGCGGCGGCTGGAACTGAACCACGCGACCGTCGGGCGACGGCTGACAGCGCTGGAGACGGCCTTCGGCGCCCGGCTTCTCATCCGCCGGCCGAACGGCTGCGAACTCACCGAGACCGGGCGAGCGTTTCTGGAACAGGCCGAACGGATGGAAGAGGCCATGCTCACCGCCCGCGCCGCGGTCGGTGGCGCCGACATCGCGCTGTCCGGCACCGTGCGGGTCGGCGCGCCGGACGGCTTCGGCACCGTTTTCCTCGCCCCCCGTCTCTGGCAATTGACCGAGCGCCATCCGAACCTCACCGTGCAACTCGTCCCGGTGCCCCGCGCCTTTTCGATCTCGCGCCGCGAAGCCGACATCGCCATCACCATCGAACGGCCCGAGGCGGGGCGTCTGGTCGCCGCCAAGCTCACGGACTATGCGCTCGGGCTTTACGCCGCTCCGGCCTATCTCGCCGAACACGGAGAGCCGCGCACGCTCGCGGACCTCGCCGTTCACCGCCTTGTCGGCGCCGTCGAGGACCTCTTGTACAGTTCGAAACTGGCCTATTACGAGGACATCGCCGCCGAGTGGCCGTCGCGTTTCGAGGTGTCGAGCGCGCTGGGCCAGACCGAGGCCGTGGCGGCCGGCGCCGGCATCGGCATTCTGCACGGCTTCATGGCGGCTGGGCGCGCGGACCTCGTCCGCGTGCTGCCGGAGCAGACGATCCACCGGGCCTACTGGCTGGTCTATCACGAGAGCGTCCGGGACGTGCGCCGCATCGCGGCCGTCGCCGATTTCATCCGCGAGATCGTGGCGACGGACCGCTCCGCCTTCGCATGATCGATCCCAGCGAGAGAACCAATGTCATGGCTACCGGAGCTTCACTGTAAATCACTGAAAATGGCGCATCCGGGATGGCAGAGGGCGCAGCGGCTGTTATGAGCGAAGCGGACAATGGCACGGCTCAGGAATTCATGCAGTATCTCGACGACACAGGACAATCCATCGCTTCCGGCCAAACGAGCAAGCCCGTGACCCGAATTCTGAAGGCGGCGCGCAATTGCCGCGATGTCACGCTCACCCGCCGCGCCGCGCTTCTGGTCGATGGGAGTGAGTATTTTCCGCGCCTGGCGGAATGTCTTCGCTTGGCGCGCAGGTCGATCTTCATCGTCGGCTGGGATTTCGACGGGCATATTCACTTGCGGCGCGAGGAAAACGGGAACGGGCACGATGCCCTGGGTCCCCTGTTGCGCGAGTTGGTGGAAGCCAACCCGGAGCTGGAAGTTCGAATCCTGGTCTGGAGCGTGGCGCTGGCGCACGCACCCGGAAGTTCGAAAGACCTGATCTTCGGCGCCGAGTGGCAGAACCATCCTCGCATTTCGGTGCGCCTCGACACCGATCACCCGCTCTATGCCGCACATCACCAGAAGATCGTCAGTATAGACGACAGTCTGGCGTTCGCCGGCGGCATCGATCTGACCGTCGAACGCTGGGACAGTCCCGGCCATTCGCCGGACGATCCGGCACGCCGTGCCAATGGCGAGACCTACAGGCCGGTTCACGACATGCAGATGGTGGTCGATTCGGATGCCGCGGCACAGGTGGCCGACATCGCCCGGCTGCGTTGGAGCCGAGCGACGAAGGAAGGCCTCGCCCCGCTGAGCGACCGGGTCGACCTCTGGCCGAAGGACGTGGTTCCCGACTTCGAAAACGTTCCCCTCGGCGTCGCCTGTACCCTGCCCGGCTGGAACGGCCATTCGCCGGTGCACGAGGTGGCGGCACTGATCGCCGACGCGCTGTCGGCCGCGCGGCATACCATCTACATCGAGACGCAATATCTCGCGGCGCCGATGGTCGCCGGCATCCTGGCTAAGGCGCTGGCGCGAGCCGACGGCCCCGAAATCGTGATCGTGACGACACAGACCCTCAACGGTTTCATCGAACAGATCGCCATGGGCTTGAACCGTGATCGGCTCATTCGCCGCCTGCGCAAGGCCGATCGGTTCAAGCGGCTGCGGGTCTTCTATCCGCTGTCGGACGGAAGCCGCGATGACGCCGAAATCCTGATCCACGCCAAGCTGATCGTCGTTGACGACAGCTTTCTCAGGGTCGGCTCTTCCAATCTCAACAACCGCTCGCTCGGGCTCGACACCGAATGCGATATCGGCGTCGAAGCAAACGACACGCCGTCCCGCCAGGCGATCGAGCGGCTACGAAACCAGCTTGTGGGCGAACATCTTGCGGTCGATCCCTCACGTGTCGCCGAAGCGATCGCGGCGGAGGGGTCGCTGGTCCGGGCGATCGACCGGTTGAATGATGCCGGACGGCTCCGGCCCTTCGCGGCGATGTCGGATCGCGGACCGTCGCGGCGCATTCCCTTCACCAGCTTGCTGGACCCGACCCGGCCGTTCAACCTGTCAAGCTGGCTGTCGCGCAAACGGTAGTCACCTCTCTGCCGACACGTCCTTTGACGCCTTGCTCCGCCAGACCAGTTCGGTCACCGCGAACACGATGCTGCCGATCACGAGCGGGGCGAGAAAATAGACGAAGCGGAAGACCAGAAGCGCCCCGATCACGTTGGCCTGCGGCAGCAGGTACACGACCACGGCCTCGATAATGCCGAGACCGCCGGGCACATGCGTGATGAGGACGCCCATATTGGCCAGAACGAACGCCGTGGCGGCGGTCAGATAGGGAATCTCGGTCACCGCGCTGAGCGCCTGGTGAAGGCATGCCGCCACCAGCGCGAAATTCAGGCTGCCGACAGCAACCTGGGCCAGCGCAAGCCGAAGATCGGGCATCTCCAGCGTCCATTTCCGGATGCGCAGACGGCCTTTGACGAAGGCCGCAGCAACGAGATAGAGCGCCGTCGCGGCCAAGGATCCGATGCCCAATGCCAGGACAAGCGGTTGCGAGACACCGATCAGCTTGGCCGCCAGCGCCGGGCGTAAGAGGATCGACACCCCGCCGAGCGTGGCCAGGCCGACCCCGACCGTCATTCCCGAAAACAGAATGATTTTCGACACGTCGCTGACCGAAAGGCCCCATCTGGAATAGAAGCGGTAGCGGATCGCACCGCTGCTGAGGCCGGCGAAGCCGATGCTGTGCCCCAATGACAATGAGACGAACGAGGCAAGCGCGACACGCGGATAGGCTAGGCGCTTGCCGACGTAACGGACCGCGAATGCGTCAAATCCGGTGAGACAAAGATAGCTCGCGGCGGCGAACAGTCCGGCGCTCGCGAGTCGGCCGAGCGGAAACGACGTCACCGACTGGACGAGTTCGTCGAAGCTGTAGCGGCCCAGCGTGCGGTAGAGCAGCCAGCCCGCCAGCAGCATTCCCGCCACGACCATCCCGCGCATGGCCCACTTGCGCCAGGAAATCGCGTCGCCCTGCGAGTCTTCATCCGATCCCGCAACCGCGCGATCCTCGTTGACGGTGTCGGTCATCAGGCGGCTCCGTTGGCGGGCTGCCGCATAGTGCGGAGTTGGTCGCTTGCCGGCGCATCGGCTTCGTCCCTGGCACCGGTCCGGGCGTGCCCCGGCGAAGGCGCCAGCTCGAGTTCGAGCAGCAGCGGCAGGTGATCGGAAGCGACTCGCGTCAGCGGCGTCCGGATGCTCTTCACGGATCGAACGGAGACCGCGCCACGCAGGAAGGCGTGATCGATACGCAGTAGCGGCAGCCGGCTCGGGTAGGTCGCGCCCGGATCGCAATTCCCGGCCAGATGGCGCGCTTCCGACAGATCTTGCGCCAGCCGCCGGTAGGCTCGGGACCGTGGGACCGCATTAAAGTCGCCTATCAGGACGGCGGGATCCTGGCACCGGGGATGCGCCAGCCAATCGTCGCCCAGCACGGTCTCGGCCTGACGCAAGCGTTCGCCGCCATTGAGACCGAAATGGGTATTGATCACCTGCAACTCCTTTCCCGCCACATCCACGGCCACCCACAACGCGCCACGGGGCTCCAGGTTCGGCCGCCCCGCAAGTCCCGGCAGCGGCCCGGCTTGCATCAACCGTGACGGACGCCGCGTCAGGATCGCATCGCCATACTGTTCTTCCTGGACCGTCAGCGCGGCATGGAAATGCGGCATCATGCCGAGGTGCCGCGCGATATCCTGCGCCTGGTCTGCGGCGCCCGTCCGCATCCGGCCGACATCGACTTCCTGAAGCGCGACGATATCGGCGTCGCAGCTGTCGATGACCTCCGCGATCCGTTCCGACGACAGTCGCCGATCCGTCCCGACGCACCGGTGGATATTGTAGGACAGGAGGCGGATCATGAATGCCGCAACCGCCCGACCTCAAGGCTCTCGTCCAATGTCAAATCACCTACCCGTCTCACGCGCCCCGACCGAAAGACTGGCCGAACGACTGACCTAGACATCCCGAGATATGGCGCTGGCCTTTCCCGAAAAGGGAGAAAGCCTGTCCGCCAAGAAGGAATTGCCGCGCTGACGATGCCGTAAACACCGCCGACGAAGACCCGATCTACAGGCCGAGATCGATAAAACCGGCCCGCACGTCACTTGGGCGGCTCCTGGCGGCCTCATACCAACCTGCGGCGATCGTCCCGGTCGAATGGGTTCCTATCACCGCAGGTTGGTATAAAGGCTGATCAGCTCTGACGCGGATCGAGCGCGTCCCGCAAACCGTCCCCGAGGAGATTGAAGCCCAGGACAAGAAGGAAGATGGCGATGCCGGGGAAAATCGACATCCAGGGCGCCTGGCCCATGTAGTTTTTCGCCGTGTTGAGCATCGAACCCCAAGACGGGTCAGGTGGCTGCTGGCCGAGCCCCAGGAAGGACAGGCTGGCTTCGGCGATGATGGCGGTCGCGATGGTCAGCGTCGCCTGCACGATCAGCGGCGGCAGGATGTTCGGGAAGATGTAACGGATCAGGATCCAGCGATTTGGCAGGCCGATCGCCTCGGCACCCTCGACATAGTCCTCAGACTTGACCGACAGCGTCTGCGCCCGCGCCAACCTGATGAAGATCGGCGTCTGCGAGAAGCCGATAGCGATCATCGCATTGGTGAGGCTCGGCCCCAGGAAGGCGGCGAGCGCGATGGCGAGGATCAGGAAGGGGATCGACAGGAGCGCGTCGGCGACCCGCGAGATCGCCATGTCGGTCCAGCCGCCGAAGAAGCCGGCAAGGATGCCCAAGGGCACCCCGACAATCACCGCGATCGCCACGGACACGACGCCTGCCAGCAACGACGCCCGAGCGCCGAAGGCCATGCGGCTGAAGACGTCGCGCCCAAGTTCGTCGGTACCGAAATAATTGGCCAGCGACGGTGCCTTGCGGATCGTCAGGAAGCTCGTCTTCAGCGGGTCGTCGGTGGCGATCAGCGGCGCGAGGATCGCGACGGCTACGAAGACAAGGACGACGAGGCCGCCGAAGATCGCCGCCTTGCTGGCAAGAAATTTCTTCAGTGCCCTGTTTCCGGCTTTCGGCAACGCCGCGTCCGGGGCATTTACCTCCGGCACCTTGACGTCTGCGGCCGTGATCGGAAGCGCATCGGACATGTCAGGCGCCCCTCAGCCGCGGGTTGATCAGAATGTAGACGACGTCGGCGAGGAGATTCATGACGATGAAGCCGATCGCGGTGCACAGGACAATGCCCTGGACGACGGCATAGTCACGCGTGAACACCGCGTCGACGACGAGCTTCCCGAAGCCGGGGATGGAGAAGATCTGCTCGGTCAGCACAGCGCCGCCGAGGAGTTCGCCGAAGAGCAGCGTCATCAAGGTGACGATCGGCACCATGGCGTTGCGCATCGCGTGCTTCATGATCACGGTGCGCTCATAAAGACCCTTGGCCCGCGCCGTGCGGATGTAGTCGGCGCCCAGGACCTCGATCATCGCCGAGCGCGTGTGGCGCATCAAGGTCGCGGCAAGTGCCGTGCCCAGGACAAACGCCGGCATCAGCATGGTCTTGATCGACAGCCAGAGATCGCGCGCTGGCGAAACATAGCCGGACGCCGGCAGCCAGCCGAGTTGCACCGAGACCAGAAAGATCAGGAGGATTCCGAGCCAGAAATTCGGAATCGACAAGCCAGACAAGGCGAAGAAGTTGGCGAGATAGTCGGTAATCGTGCCCTTTTTGACGGCCGCTAATATGCCGGCGGGAACTCCGACCAGTATCGCGACGATCATGGCCATGACGGCGAGCTGGATGGTTACCGGCAGCTTTTGGGCGATCAGCGTCGTCACCGGCACGTCGGTGCGGAGCGACCTGCCAAAATCGCCCTGCGCTATCTGCGCCACCCACGCGCCATACTGCACGGGCAGCGGGTCGTTGAGGCGATATTTCTCGCGAATGAACTCCACCACCTTGGGATCGCGTTCCTCGCCGGCGATCATCAGCGCCGGGTCGCCCGGCAGAAGCTTCTGCAGGGCAAAGACCAGCATCGACACGATGATGATCGTCGGGATGGCGACGAGGATGCGCCGGAGGATCAACTGGCCCATGAAAAGCTCCATGAAAGAGGCGGCGGGCGACCCTCGCCCGCCGCCAGTCGCTGTCTGTGTGCCTGGGCCTACTTCTCGACGCTCATGCCCTTCAGGCGGATCATGCCGTCGGGATAGGGCTCGAACCCCTTGACGTTCGTGGCCAGCACGAAGGGCCAGGGCTGATAGTAGGTGTACATCAGCGGCAGGTCTTCCTGCAGGATCGCCTGTGCGGCATCGTAGAGCGGCTTTCGCGTGGCGACGTCAGTCTCGAGTCGTGCCGCGTCGAGATTCTTGTCGACCTCTTCGTTGCAGTATTTCGAGTCGTTGAGATTTCCATCGCAGGCAACGAATGTGTAGATATTGCCGTCCGGATCGACGCGGCCGGACCAGTTGATGATCGCCGCATCGAAATTGCCCTGCTCCATCTCCTGCTGCATGGCCGCGAACTCGGTGGCGCGCAGATTGATTTGGAAGCCCGCTTCCGCCGCCATCGCCTGGATCAACTCGGCGAGCTGCTGGTTGGCCGAGCCGGTGCCGAAGACGAGTTCGAAGGACGGATTCTCGACGCCCGCCTCCTTCAGGAGTTCCTTGGCCTTGTCGAGATTGCGCTCGGTGACCGGGAACTTGTCGCTCAGAAACGGACTCGACGGCGGGAACGGCTGCTGGGCCGGGGGAAAGATGCCATTGCCCGCGACCTGATCGATGATGTCGCGGCCGACGGCGTATTGGAACGCCTGGCGCACCCGCTTGTCGGCGCCGATCGGTTGCTTCGCCCTATCGCCATTGTTGACGTTGAAGCGGATCGACCCGTAGCCGAGGCCGGTGACCGGCACGAATTGCAGGCTCGTATCGTCCTTGACCGACGGGACGTCGGACGGAGCGAGGCGTTCCAGCATATCGAGGTCGCCCGCGCGCAGATTGGCGAGCTTCACCGTAGCGTCGGTGATCGGCTGGAAGGTTACGGCCTCCAACGGATATTCGGCGGCGTTCCAATAGTCTTCGTACTTCTTCAACTCGATCCGGTCGTTCTGGACGCGGCGTACGAACTCGTAGGGTCCGGAGCACACCGGGGCTTGCGAAAATTCCTTGCCCTCGGCGAAGGCCTGCGGCGACATCATCATGCCGGCGCGGTCCGAAAGAGTTGCGAGCAACGGCGCGTCGGGATGCTTGAGATTGATCGTTACCGTCAGCGGGTCGTCGACGGTGACGCTCTCGACCGCGTTCAGTTCGCTCTTGCGGTTGGAATCCGAAAGTGTCGTCGAGCGCTCGATGTTCGCCTTGACCGCCTCGGCATCGAATGTCGTGCCATCGTGGAAGGTGACGCCGTCGCGCAGCTTGAAGGTGAGCGCCGTCTTGTCGTCGTTCCACGACCATTCCGTCGCCAGCTGCGGCACGAAATCAAGCTTCGGCGTGATGTCGACGAGCTTGTCGCAAAGCGAGGTGAAGACGATGCGGCCGACATAGGTGCGGGCGCGGTCGGGATCGAGCACGTCCGGATCTTCCGCCAGACCTATGCGAAACGCCTGGGCGTAGGCGGAGGTCGACGTCAACAACGCCGTGGCGAACAGCGCCAGTTTCATCGAGGTCTTCATGGTCAGGTTCCCTGTTCGGTTGCGGTAAGAGGGGTGGTCAGTTCAGCGCGGCCGGACTGGCACGCGGTGAAGAGGGCAAGTCGTCGCTTCAGGGGCTCGCTTTGCCGTGCGATGATCCGCGGGCTGCCGCCAGCGTCCTGAATCTCCTTCCAGAAATGACAAGCGACCCGGCGCTCGCTGGCGCCGACGGCCTCGAGGACCGGCGATTCCACCGAGCAGACCGGGCGCGCATGCGGGCAGCGAGTGTGGAACCGGCAACCGGAGGGAGGCGCCGTAGGACTCGGAACATCGCCTTCCAGCGGCTCGATCGTTCCTCTGGCCGCCGCACTCGCCTGCGGGATCGCCGCCAGCAATGCCCGAGTGTAGGGGTGGAGCGGGTCGGCGTAGAGGTCCTCGGTCGTGGCGAGCTCGACAATCTCGCCGAGATACATCACGGCGACCCGATCGCTCATGTGCTTGATGACCGCGAGGTCGTGAGCAACGATGACGAGCGTCAGCCTCAACCGATCCTTCAGCTCTTCCAGCAGATTGACGATCTGCGCCTGGATCGAGACGTCAAGGGCCGAGACCGGCTCGTCGCCGAGGATCAGCGTGGGCTTCGCCGCCAATGCCCGTGCGACGCCGATGCGCTGGCGCTGGCCGCCTGAGAATTCGTGCGGGTAACGGTCGGCCATGTCGGGGCGAAGGCCCACGATCTCGAATATATCCAGCACACGGTCGCGCCGTTCGGCCGTGGACAGGGTCTCGTGCAGCCAGATCGGCTCGCCGACGATGTCGGCAACGCTCATTCTCGGGTTCAGGGAGGCAAATGGATCCTGGAAGACGATCTGCAGCTCGCGACGCAGGTTGCGCATCTCGGTCGAAGACAGATTGCCGAGATTGCGCCCGCGATAGATCACGTCGCCGGAGGTTGGTGACAGGAGACGGATGAGCAGACGGCCAAGGGTCGACTTGCCGCAGCCGGACTCACCGACGACAGCCAGCGTCTCACCCTCGAAAACGCGAATCGAAATTCCGTTCACCGCTTGCACCAACGGAGAACGCTTCAACCATTGCCGGCCCCCGCCGAAATGCTTGACGAGGTCGGTGGTTTCCAGGATGGGAAAGGCGGCGGCCATCAGGCAACCTCCGCGAAATGGTTTTCGATCGGCGCGAAGAAGCAGGCGGCTCGGTGGTCATCGTTTCCACCAACGATGTCGAGCGGCGGCGGGGCGGCACGGCAGCGCTCTTGCGCGAATGGACAGCGGGGCGCGAAGCGGCAGCCGTCCGGCATGTGCTCGATCGACGGTACGGTGCCGGGAATCGTTGCAAGACGTGCGACGCGGGTGCCCAACGACGGGATCGCCCCCATGAGGCCAATCGTATAGGGATGCTGCGGATCACCGAAGACCTTGGCGACCGGGCCGGTCTCGACGACGTGACCGGCATACATCACCGCCACCCGGTCCGCGCTTTCGGCAACGACCCCGAGATCGTGGGTGATCAGGATCACCGCCGTGCCGGTTTCGCGCCGCAACTCGTCGATCAGCGCCAGGATCTGCGCCTGGATGGTCACGTCGAGCGCCGTCGTCGGCTCGTCGGCGATGAGAAGCTGCGGCGCATTGGCGAGCGCCATCGCGATCATCACGCGCTGGCGCATGCCGCCGGAGAGTTGGTGCGGATAGGCATCGAGCCGGCTTTCGGGCGCCGGAATGCGCACCTTGCGCAGCATCTCCAGCGCGACCTGCCGCGCCGCTGCCTTGCCGATTTTTCGATGCCGACGGATGCCCTCGATGATCTGGTCCCCGACAGTGAAGGCCGGGTTCAGCGAGGTCATCGGCTCCTGGAAGATCATCGAAATGCGATTGCCCCGCAGATTAGCCCGTTCGGCTGAGCCCATCGCGAACAGGTCCTTGTTCTCGAACAGCGCCGTTCCCGAGACGATTTGAGCCGGCGGCATCGGTAAAAGGCCCATCAAGGCGAGCGCCGTGACGCTCTTGCCGCAGCCGGATTCGCCGACAATCGCCAGCGTCTCGCGGCGGCGGACGGAAAAGCCGACACCGTCGACAAGGTTCTTGCCCGGCTGGAAGCGCAGCGCAAAGTTCTCGAGCGTCAGGACGGTCTCGGCATCTGCCGATGACATGGCGCTGACCTGGCTCATGCCGCCACCAGATGGCCGGCGCCGCGATCGACCAGCACCAATCGCGCCGGCGCATCGCCCAGCTTCCTCACGGGGCTCGGGATCTCCTGGTCGAGGCGAGGAAAATGCGGCCGCCGCCGCGTCGGATCCGGCACCGGGACTGCTTCGATCAGCCGACGGGTATAGGGATGCCGGGGGTTGGAGAAAATCTGATCACGAGTCCCTGTCTCGACGATCTGGCCGAGATACATGACCGCGACGCGGTCGGAGATGTTCTCGACCACTGCCATGTCATGGGAAATGAACAGGTACGCGATGCCGAAGTCGGCCTGCAATTCGCGCAGAAGTTCGAGCACACGCGCCTGCACAGAGACGTCGAGTGCGGAGACGCTTTCGTCGGCGACGATCAGCTTCGGCCGCAGCGCTAGCGCTCGGGCAATGCAGATGCGTTGGCGCTGGCCCCCCGAGAACTCGTGCGCATAGCGGCTCATCTGATCCGGCGACAGGCCGACGCGTTCGAACAAGCCGGCGACTCGCTCACGGCGTTCCGCGCCCGTCGCGATGCCGTGGATCACCATCGGCTCCGCCACAAGGTCGCCGACGGTCATGCGCGGATCGAGCGAAGCGAAGGGATCCTGGAAGATCATCTGGATATCGCGACGCATCGCCTTGGCGTCCTGGCGGGCGAGGCCTGCCATATTGCGCCCGCCGACGACGATGTCGCCGCTGTAGGGCACCAATCCGGCCAGGGCCTTGGCGGTGGTCGACTTGCCGCAGCCCGATTCGCCGACCAGCGACAGCGTCTCGCCCGCGCCGACCTCGAAGGAAACGCCCTCCACCGCGTGAACCCGGCGGTCGACCCGACCGAGAAAGCCCCCGTGAAGGTCGAAATGGACAGTGAGATCGCGCACTGAGACCACCGAAGGCGTTGCGGCGTTGCTTGTGGGTCGCGTCACGACACGCCCGGCCCCACCGCCGATCCGGGGAACCGCTGCCAGCAATTCCTTCGTGTAGGCGGCCTGTGGATCGGCGAAGATCGCCTCCGCCGCGCCCGCTTCCACCATACGGCCCTCGCGCAGGACGATGACGCGGTCCGCCATTTCGGCGACCACTCCCATGTCGTGGGTGATCAGGATGATCGCCGTGCCAAGGTCGCGTTGGAGCTGGCGCAGCAGCTCGAGCACCTCGCCCTGCACGGTAACGTCGAGCGCGGTCGTCGGCTCGTCGGCGATGAGCACGTCGGGCCGCAGTGCCAGCGCCATGGCGATCATCACGCGTTGCCGCATGCCGCCCGACAACTCGTGCGGATGCTGGGTCATGCGGCTGGCTGCCTCCGGGATGCGTACCGCCGTCAGCGCTTCGATCGCCCGGCGCCGCGCCTGCACGCGCGAGACCCGTTCATGCGCCTCGATCGCCTCGACCAGTTGCCGGCCGATGGTCAGCACCGGGTTGAGGGAGGTCATCGGTTCCTGGAAGATCATCGCAATCCGGTCGCCGCGTACGCGCCGCATCGCTGCTTCGTCCAGCGTGGCCAGGTCGGTGTCGCCGAACCGGATCGTGCCGGCTTCGATGCGCGCCCCTGGCCTGGGCAGGAGCCCCATGATTGCCAGCGCCGTCATCGACTTGCCGGAGCCGGATTCGCCAGCGATGCAGAGCGTTTCGCCGCGACCGAGCGTGAAGGCGAGCTCCGATACGACAGGCCGTGGACCGCCCTCGCCGCCCACCACGACGGTTAGTCTGTCGACGATCAGCACGGGTGCCGCCGCCGCCTCCCCGCCCATCTTCGTACCAGCCGGGGCGAAGAACGCCCCGGACCGTTCGTGGCGTCCCGCGAGTCTCATTCGAAGACGCAACGCGGGAAGTAGAAGGAGACGACCCAGTTGGGCATGTCGACGATCTCCGATATCCGCAGGTCGCCGCAGGTCGAGACCAGCATATAAGCGTCCACCGGATCGATCTGGTAACGCCCGGCCAGCAGATCGACCATCTGCGAGACGGCGGCTTTCGCTCCCTCCATCAGGTCGGAGCCGACCCCTGTCGTCACCTCGTAGCCCTTGGCGTCGAGATGACGGGTGACCGGTCCGGGAGTGGTGAAGCGGGGCATCTTGAGCCGCGCATCCTTGACCAAATCGAGGGTCAGCACCGTGTTCATCGGGCTTTCGATGGCGGTGCCGCAGACCTCTCCGTCGCCCTGTGCCGCGTGAGTGTCGCCGACCGAGAACAACGCGCCCGCGACCTCCACCGGCAGGTACAGAACGGTGCCGGCGGCAAGATCCCGGATGTCCAGATTGCCGCCGACCCGGCGCGGCGGCACGATCGAGTGGTGGCCAGCCTCGGCCGGGGCGTTGCCGATCGTCCCGGCGAAGGGCTTGAGCGGCACCCTGCCCTGACTGCCGAAAAGCGCCGGCTCAAGTCTGGCCGAATCGTATTTCCAGATCGTCAGCGCCGGCTCCTTGAAGTCATCGGCGAGGAGGCCGAAGCCCGGAATGTTGGCCGTCCAGCCGAAGCCTGACGGCTTGAACGCCTCGATGGTGATCTTCAGCGCGTCGCCGGGCTCGGCCCCCTCGACGAAGATCGGCCCGTTGACCGGGTTGATCTTCCCGAAGTCGAGAGTCCTCACGTCTTCCACAGTCGAATCCGGGGTCAGTTGCCCGGCCGAGGAGTCGAGGCATTCGAATTCGATCGTCGAACCGGGCGCGACACGCGCGACCGGTTCGAATGAATTGTCCCAGCCGAAATGATGCTGCCGGGCGTGGATCGTGTAGTCGCAGTTACTGCACATCGGTGACGAACACATAATCGTAGTTGATCGGGATATGGACGGGATCGACATACAGGTTGTCGGCGCCGCCCATACGCTTCGACTTCATGGTGAAGCGCTGCTCGTTGAACACCGGCACCCACGGCGCATCGGCCATGATCGCACCGTAGATCTCGCTCCACATCTTGGCGCGTTCCTCGGCTTTCGCCGGATCGACGATCGCGTCCGCTTCGGCGGCCTTCTTGTCGAGTTCCTCGTTGCAGTACCAGGACCAGTTCCAGCCGCCCGGCACGGCGCCGTCGCAACCCAGGATCGGCCCATAGAAGTTCGACGGATCCGGGAAGTCGGCGATCCAGGCCATGCCGCCCGACCAGATCATCGGCGCGCCGTCCTTCTCGCCGCCGGCGGCGATCACGTTCGCCTGGGCCAGCGCCTGGATGTCGGCCTTGATGCCGATCTGCGATAGATCCTGCTGGATCGCCTGAGCAATGCGTGGGTTCGGATCGGTGTTCATGACGAAGAGTTCGGTCTGGAACCCGTCCGCAAGGCCGGCTTCGGCCAGCATCTCCTTGGCCTTCGCCGGATCGTAGGGATAGCCTTCGAAGCTCTTGTCATAACCCGGCATCGACGGCGGCAGCGGCTGGTTGGCCGGCAGCGCCCGGTTGTTGATCATCTGGACGATGCGGTCCTTGTTGATTGCCATGTTGACCGCCTCGCGAACCTCCTTCTTGTCGAAGGGCTCTATCTGCGTGTTCATGGTGATGTAGCCGGTCTGTAACTGGCCGCCTTCGACCACCCGGGCCTTTTGCTCGGGATCGTTCATGACCTCCTGGAACTTCGCCGGCGGAATGCCGTCGCCGGGAATGTCCACTTCACCGCTCTGAAGGCGCAGCAGCGCGACGATCGGCTCCTGTCCGATTTCGAAGGTGATCTGGTCGAGATAGGGAACGCCGTCGCGCCAGTAGTCGGGGTTTTTCTGAAACACGAGGCGTTGGCCAAGTGTCCATTCCGCCAGCTTGAACGCGCCGGTCCCGACCGGGTGCTTGCCGAAATCGGCGCCGAATTCCTCCACCGCCTCCTTCGGAACGATGGAGGAGAAGTTCAGCGCCATGACATGCAGAAAGGTCGCGTCCGGCCGAGACAATTCGATCTTCACGGTCAAGGGATCGACGGTGGTCACGCCTTCGAGGGATTCAGCGCTCCCGTCGGCCATCTGGTCGTAGCCCTTGATCGAGCCGAAGAAACCGGCACCGGGGCTCTGGGTCTTCGGGGTGGTCACGCGATCCAGCGAATATTTCACGTCGTCCGCCGTCATCTCGCGGCCATTGTGGAACTTGACGCCCTTGCGCAGATGGAAGGTGAAGACGGTTCCGTCTTCCGAGATGTCGTAGCTTTCCGCAAGGCCCGGACGGAGGGTGGTCGTTCCCGGCACATAGTCCATGAGCGCGCCGAACAGGCTCTTGATCATCGACCAGTTCTGCCAATCATAGCCGATCGCCGGATCGAGCGTTGCGACATCGTCCTTGTAGGTGATGACGATCGCGCCGCCCTGCTTGGCGCCTGGATCGGGCGTGTAGGCGACCTCGGTGACTGCTGCAGCGCTGGTTGCGTCCGGTGCCTTGGCCGAACTGTCCTGGGCGGCGGCGGGAATGGTTGCCAGCGCGAGGCCGAGGGCCGAAGCGGCGACCGTGGAGGTGAGCCATGCTTTCATCGGGTCAGTCCTTTTCTTGGTTAGAGAGGATGTGTCGAAGGGCGCGGATCAGCGCAGCTTGATGCGTGGATCGATGAACGGCGTGACGATGTCGGCGAGGAGATTCCCGAGCACGATGGCGCAGGCAGACACCAGCGTCACGCCCATGATGATCGGAATGTCGACGCGCTGGATCGCCTGCCAGGCGAGTTGACCGATGCCCGGCCAGCCGAAGACGCCTTCGACGACGACGATGCCGCTCATGAACAGGCCGATGTCGATGCCGATCATGGCGATCACCGGGAGGATCGCATTCGGCAGCGCATGCCGGAACAGCACCGTAGAACGCGCCAGGCCCTTGGCGCGTGCGGTGCGGATATAGTCCTGGCGCAAGACGTCGATCATCGACGAACGCATCATCCGCGAGTACCAGCCGGCCCCCAGAATGCCGAGGGTGACCGACGGCAGGACGAGATGCGAAAACGTGCCGTAGCCGCCGATCGGGAACCAGCCGAGCCGCACCGCAAAGACGTAAAGGAGTAAGAGACCGACGACGAATTGCGGCGCGGAGACCCCGATGAAGGATCCGACCATCAGTGCCTGATCGGTCGCCGTGCCGCGTTTGACTGCGGCGATCAGGCCCATGGTCAAGCCGAGCGCGAGCTCGCAGGCGATCGCGCCAGCCATCAACAGCAGGGTCGCCGGCAGCCGCGCCATAACCAGCGTGGTCACCTCCGAGCGCTGCAGATAGGATCGGCCGAGATCGCCCTGGACTAGGCCGAGGAGATAGCGGCCATACTGGACGAGGAACGGCTGGTCGAGGCCCAGTTCGCGGCGGATGTTTTCCACCGTCTGCGGCGTCGCGCTGCGCCCGGCGATCTGGCGCACGGGGTCGGCCGGCAGCAGATACAAGAGCGCGAAGGTGATCAGCGAGACGCCGAGGAGAATCAGGACGGACTGGAAAAAACGCCGGGCGAGATAGGCGATCACGACAGTCTCCCCCGTTGCGTCGGGTCGAGGATGTCGCGCATCGCGTCGCCGACGAGGTTGAAGGCCAGCGCCAGCGTCAGGATCGCCGCGCCGGGAAAGAACACCAGCCAGGGCGCGGCCTGGAAGTAAGTCTGATTCTCGAAGATGATGTTGCCCCAGGAGGGCGCCGGCGGCTGCACGCCGACCCCGAGATAGGAGAGCGTCGCTTCCAGCAGGACGGTCGTCGAGATGCCGAGCGTTCCCCAGACGATGATCGTGGGCAGGAGATGCGGCAGGATGTGGCGAAAGAGGATGCGGAGCGTGCCGGCACCGATCGAGCGTTCAGCCTCGATGAATTCGCGCTGGGCCAACGAACTCGTCTCGGTGTAGACGACACGGGCGGTCTGCACCCAATTGACCAGCGCGATCACCAACGCGACGATCCAAAGGCTCGGCGACAGCACTGCGGCGAGGCAGATCGCCAGCAGCAGTGCCGGAAACGCCATCATCAAGTCGGTGAAGCGCATGAGGATCGTCCCGGTCCATCCCCGAAAGAACCCGGCGGTGACGCCGACCAGCGTGCCGATCAGCAGCGCGACGCCGTTGGCGGCGATGCCGATGATGAGCGAGGTGCGCGCCCCGTAGAGGATGCGCGTCAGAAGATCGCGGCCTAAAAGGTCACTGCCGAGCGCGAAGGCGCCGCCTGGCGCCATCGGGGCACCTTCCAGCGTCAGGCCATCGAAGAGCTGGTCGTTCGGATCGTAGGGAGTGAGCCAGGGCGCGAGCAGCGCGCCCGCAACGGTCAGGACGATGATCGCCAGCCCAACAACCGCGAGTGGTCGGGCGAGGAGTTGCGCTAGGATGCCCTTGCGCCTCAGCCCTGGAACGGCATCCGACCGCAGCGGTTCAGAAACCAGTTGATCGCTCATCGCGCTCCCCCGGTTCGCGGTCCTGTCCCAGCAGAAGGAATTTCCGCGCCGCTTCCTCGATGGTCGTCTGCCAGTTCATCGCCAAGACCCGCAATTGCGCATAGGCGCGATCCTCGCCGACGCCATCGGCCGCCAGCGCGACCACGGCCCGGACGATGGTTTGGCGCTCGGCCACCCGTGCCTTGAGGCCCCTCACCTCGTCGGCCAGACTGCGGCGCGCCTCGAAGCCTTGGCGGGCGATCAGCAACGCGCTGTAGATGCCGGAATTGCCAACCGGCTTCACCAGATGGGAGTCGGCGCCGTGCGACAGAGCCCATTCGATCCGGCCCGGCGCTTCCGAGCCGATCAGCGCGATCATCGGCATCGGGGCCTCGCCAGGCGCCCAGGCGAATTGCGCGTCGAAGCCCATATCCGCGTCGAAGAACACGAAATCGGCACCGAGCGCTTCGGGCGGTAGATCCGGCCAGCATTCGACCGGCGACAGGCCGATGGCGATCAACTGACGGACCAGAGCGGCGGTCGCACCATGCGGGCGATGCAGGATGTAGGCCGTAGCGCCGCCGAGATTGGGGATGCGATCGCGGCGCGTCATGACACGGCTCGCAGGTTCGGGCGACCGAAGGTGGCGAGCGGGTCGTAGCGCGACAAATAGGGATCGGGATCGATCCGCTCCGCGACCTCTTCAACCACCTCGAAAGCCTGGCCGGCGACGCGACCGATCTTGACCGGCAGGCTGGCATGCCGCGTCTGGGGATCGATCGCGATGGGTCCGAACGGCGTCGCGAAGGTCCGGCCGGCAAAATCAAGATTGCCTTCGTTTTTGCCGGCCGACAGCATGTCGGCCAGAACGATGACCGAACTGAAGGCCGAAACGAAGAAGGAGGACGGACGGGGCTGAACGGGCTGTTCCGAACTCGCCGTTCGCTGCGGCCACCGGATTGTCCCGTCATCGAAAAACGGGCCAACGGCGATGTGTCCTTGTGAGGCGTCGCCGATCGCCGGCAGTTCGATCTCGGTCAGGTTGCAGGACAGGATCGGGCAGGTCTCCGCGGAAAACCATGGATCGTCCCGCGTCAGCTGTTCATACGCCACGAAGAACGCGTAGGAGGACGGCCCGATCAGGTGATTGAGAATGAAACTGGGGCGGGTGGCCCGTATTTCGTCGATCAGCCGGCCGACGTCGACATCGCCGAGCGGCAGGTAGCGTTCGCCGAGAATCTGGCCGCCGGCATCGCCGACGAGGTCGCGCGCCACCCGGTTGGTTTCCCATCCCCAGATGTAGTTCGAGCCGACGAGGAACGCGTTGCGGCCGAAGCGCGGCACGATATAGCCAAGCAGCGGAACCAGATGCTGGTTCGGGCAGGCGTTCATGTAGACGACATGTTCGTTCGACTCGAAGCCCTCGTAGGGGCAAGCATACCACAACGTCCCGCCGGTCTTTTCCAGAACCGGAATCACCTCCTTACGGCTCCAGGATGTGATGCAGCCGACGACGTGGCGCACCGTCGTAGTCCGCAGGATGTCCTCGCACAGAGGCGCGTAGCGATCGATCTGTCCTCCTGGATCACGCTCCACCGGAACGAATTCCACGCCGGACGCCGGATCGGCGTTGACCGTGGCGATACCGTGCATCGCACCGTCACGACATGCCTCCGACAACAGGCGGTAGTTGCCCGAGCGTGAGTACAAGATGCCGATTTCGGTGCGCTGCTTCACCACAAGCCTCAAACAAAAAACCCCGCGCGCCAAGGTCGATCAGTCGATCTTGGCGCGCGGGGCTCGAATGCCGTCCGGCGGTCAGGGCCGGTATTTGAGCGAGAAGCGTATCAGCGCGCCTTTCAATGTCAATCAACCTGCATTTGTTTTTTACATGCACATTTATTAAGCAACAAGCGTCTGGCGAGCTCCGTGCCCCCTCGGCAGGAGCCGATAATGGGGAATCAGGGCCGAAGGTCGCGGCGGCAACTAAGTGGGAGGATATGGCGTCGACATCGAGGTCTGGGCGTTCGGGCGGCTGCCGCTGGCGCTCTCGGCGCGCTGCTACCATGCCCGCCTTGCCGGCCTGGCCAAAGACTCCTGTCAGTTCGTCTGCGAGCAAGACCCGGACGGGCTGCCGGTCGAAACCCTCGACGGACACCCCATCCTTGCGATCAACGGGGTCCAGACGGTCTCCGAGCGCTGGGCCAACCTCGCAGGCGATCTGACGCCGCTGGCCGAAGCCGGCGTTGGCGCCGGAACGGCGCTTAGACAACGGCTTCCTGTTCGGGTAATCCGGCGCGGAGTGGACCCATTGAACCGGATGAATGACCGCGACGCCGCTGAGGCAGATCTCACCCCGGCCCAGCTACCAACGAAGCCGCGTTCCTCACGAACCGTTCATGCGTTCCCATGAAGGCGCAGACGATCGCCTGAACGCGCGGTCAAATGGACCTCCAACTCGGGACGGGTGTTTAGAACGTGTTCGATCGCCGATCGCTCCATCAGGCTGAAGGCGGTCGAGAGGGCATCGGCTTCGGTGGCCTTCGGCGCGACCACCGTCACGCTCCGGTAGAGCCGGGCCGGTCGGCCGTCGTGCGGGTCAAGCAGATGGTTGAACCGCCCTGCCCCATCGAAGTGAAATCCTCCCCCGCTCGAGGTTGCCACCGCCTTGTCGACGATATCGAGGGCGGCCTCAGGTTCCCTCGCATTCTGCAAGGCCGCGACACCAACGCGCCAGGGGGAACCGTCCGGGCGCGTGCCGAGCGCGCGAATTTCGCCCATGTCCACGAGGCTTTTCGTGATGCCGCCACGTCGCAGCAGTTCGACGACCTTGTCGGTGATGTACCCTTGCGCGATGCCGTTGAAGGTGAGCGCCATCCCATGACGGGCGAACGCGATCCGGTCGCGGCTGAACCTGACGCCGTCGAGCCCCACGAGAGTCGCCACCTTCCGCAACCGCTCCTCGGACGGACCGGACGGGTCGGCCCCAGGCGCCGCGAAATGTTCGCCATACAGTATCCACAGGGGCTGAACGGTCGGATCGAATGCGCCTTCGCTGAGATCCCGGAAAGCGCGGCTTGCTTCCAGCAGCGTCACCATATCCGCGGGCGGCGCGACGAGAGCGCCCGTCCTGTTCAATTCGACCAGCGCGGAATCGTCCCGATAGAGGCTGAAAACGCGCTCCAGGCGTCGGACTTCGGCCACGGCTCCGTCAATCAATCGCTCGGCCCCGGCCCGGTCATGGTGATGCAAGGTGAGCGACGCCGGCGCCCCCAGCGCCTGTCCGCGCCAGGTGACGGCATGGGCTTCGGCCATGCTCTCACGTCCGAACGGAATGAGACCCAGGCCGGCGGCGGCGCCCATTATGGCAATGACACGGCGCCGGTCGAGGGGGTCGGTCATGAGAAACATCCTGATGGTCCGGCGGCCCGAAGGGTCAAGGCGATTACTTGTTGGATTCGATTTCGTTCGGCGCGCTTCCGAGCACATAATCGGGGGGAATATCGGCGAATCCGACGATCTCGCCACCATTGTCCTCGACAAAGCGTCGCGCCGCGACTTCCGTCGAAAAGGGTACCGTCTCCGGCGCGCCCATCCCGCCGCTCATTGAACTGCCGATCACGAAGAACGCCTGTCTGGCGTCGATCCAGTTCTCCGCTGCGGGCGCGTCCCAGGTCTCGGCGACGGCCATATCCGAGACGTAGATCGCCGCGATGTTCTTGGATTCCTCGGGCAGCAGGGTGAAGGCCACGGTATCGCGCGCCGAGGAGAACCAGATCGGTTCCAGCGCCTTTGCCAGGATGATCTGCCCTTTCGGTCCCGGATGTTCCAGAACGTTCATCCCGCAATAGCGGCCGATGGCGCTATCCGTCAGCGCGAAGGGCGCCGGCGCCTCTGTCTGACCCTCGTCGCCGCAGCCGGCGAGGGTCAGGACGAAAGCCACGAGTCCAGCGAGAACCGCGGTCCTCATAATTCTTTTCTCGAAAACACCAGCACCGCCGCCGTTAGTGGCACGAGCGCCCACAAAGCGAGCGCACCAGTCAGCATGGCCGGACTCAACGCGACATTTTCGGCAATGCCCCCCATGCCGGAGAGCGCCCCGGCGCTTCCCGAACCGAGATTCAGCAACCGATAGGCATCGGTCGGATTGAGCAGCAGGAGAATATTCAAAAGGTCGGCCGTGATCGTCCGCCCCTGATCGACGACCAGAATGCCGAGCAGCGCCATGTCATAGATAAGCACGAACAGCAGCCAGACGCCGACGGCGATCCCGCCGGCGGTGCCACGTTCGCCAACCAGCGCGCTCACCAGATAGCCGATGGCGATGAACACCGCGCCGAGCATGATCGAGGACAGGATCATGGAGAGGAACGCAGACCAGCTCGCCGCATCGATCGCGGCGCCCGTCGCGGCGAGCGCGGCGGCCGCTACCCCGTAGCCGAGCAGCGTGGCGAATGCCAGGATCGCCAGATGCCCGACGAATTTCCCGAGGATCACCTGCCAGCGGCCGATCGGATAGCTGAGCAGCAGAAGCATGGTGCCGCGCTCCATCTCGCCGACGACGGCATCGTGCGAGATCAGGAGGGCGATCAGCGGCACCAGAAAGATGGTCAGGCTGGACAAACTCACGATCACCACGTCGAGCGCCCCGGCGCCGACATCGCCCGTGGGCGCGCTGCCGAGAAAGGTCAGCGTCAGCGCCAGCGCAGCAAGCAGCAGCGTCGTGGCGAGCACCCAACGGTTGCGCATGCCCTCCTGAATTTCCTTGCCGGCAACAATGAGAACGTTCCTCATTTGACAACCTCCTGCGCACCCAGGAAATGCGCATAAAGCTCGTCGAGCGTTGGCGGGATCACATCCAGGTCCGTTACCGGCGCGTCGCTCGCGGACGCCTTGCGCAGCAGCATGATCTTGTCCTCCGGCGGGGCGTCGATCTCCAGCACGTGGCCGTTGATCCTGCGCCACCCACCGGCCTGTTTTAACCAGTCTTCCGCCCGGCCGGCATCGTCATCCTTGAGCCGCACGCGGATACGCGTCGGCAGCCGGGCGATGCCGCGCAGCTCCTCGATCGTCCCATCCGCGATCTTGATGCCGCGGTTGACGATGATGATCCGGTCCGCCCTGCCCTCGAGTTCCGTGAGGGCGTGGGAGGACAACAGGACCGTCGCGCCCCTTGACCGCAGTTCGTCGACGATGTGGTAGAAACTGCGCCGCAGCGCCGGGTCGAGCCCGGTCGTCGGCTCGTCGAGAAGCAGCACCTTCGGATCGCCGAGCAACGCCTGAGCCAGGCCGAGACGTTGGCGCATTCCCTTGGAATAGGCGCCGATGCGGCGGTCGGCCGCGTCGGTCAGCCCCACATGATCGAGCAGTTCGGCAACGAGGGCACGCGGCGCGCGTTTGAGCCTGGCATAAAAGGTGAGAGTTTCGCGCCCCGTCAGAGCCATGTTGAAGGAAACGCTCTCCGGCAGATAGCCAAGCCGTTTGCGCGCCGCGAACTCCCCTGCGGCGGGCGACTCGCCGAGCACGCGCACCGTTCCCGCGCTGGGCCGGATCAGCCCGAGCATCAACTTGATGAGCGTGGTCTTGCCGGCGCCATTGTGACCGACGAGCGCGACCGTTTCGCCTTCATTCAGCGTAAAGGATACGTCGCTGACCGCCTCGATCCCACCATAGGATTTGGCCACCCGCGCAACACGAACCGTTTCAGCCATTATCGCTCCGTTCGCATCGTTTCGGGCGGCGCCATCAGCGGGTAACTGTCCACGACCCCGCCGGGCAGCAAAGCCGGGAACTGAGCCTGCGCCCAGCGGATCACCTGAACCGCCGGGCTGTTGACGAGAACCTTGGCCTGGGGCGCCGTCCACAACACCCTGTCGACCAGACCGTTTGGCCGGTAGGGGCCGTCGCCGATACCGTCGCCGTTCAGATCAAAGGCCGGGTTGTCGCTCCAGTAATTGCCGCGCCCCTTGGTCGACCAGTCGAGATGGCGGGTGCCCACATATTTGATCTGATTGCGGTTTCTCACGAAGGCGTTGCCGGTCATCGTGTTGCCCTCGGAACCGGCGGTGAAGTGGACGCCGATCTCGCAACCCTCGAACCAATTGTCGCGAAAGCTGTTCTTGTTGGCGTTGTAGATGAAGACGCATTTCTCCGGACCGATGCGCGTGGCGCCTACGGACCGCGCCGCCTCGGCGTCTTTCGACACCGCCGCGCCGTCGGCCGCGTCGTGCCTACCGGCCGTCTTCCATCGCTCAATCGATTGCGGACGGCCGCGAATGACATTGCCGGCGAATTCCGAACCATTCGCATAGTTGATGAGCAGCCCGCTGTCGCGATCGCCGTCCGACACATTGCCGGTCACCGTCAGATTGTTGGAGTACATAATCGCGTAGCCGATGGCGTTGCCGACCGAAACATTGTCGCTGATAATACTGTCGTTGGTGTACATATAGTGGACGGCGAAGCGGACATCGTGGAGACGATTTTCGCTGAAGACATTCCTCTCGCTGGCATTGGTAAAAATGCCGTCGCGGCCGAAGCTGATGTCGTTGCCGATGACCTTGGCGCCCGGCGCATTCCAGACCGAGACGCCGTTCCCCATCTCGTTCGTGCGGCCCACGCGGATGCCGATGATGCGGTTGCCTTTGGCGACGGAATCCTCGGCCCCGTGCAAAACGATTCCGTAGAGATTGCCGACGATCGTATTGTCCTCGACGAGCGCCGCACGCGCCGTCTCGGTCACGAAAACGCCGGCATCCATCGTTTCGAGGTTGGTTCCGGACCCTCTGATCTCGAGGCCGCGCACTACCGCGTCGGACGCCTCGACCGTGATGACATGGCCGAGGTCGTTGCCGCGAAGCACCGCGCCCGGTTCGCCTTCGACCGTCAGTGCCCGGTCGATCGTGACCGGACCGAGGTGTTCTCCGCTCTCGAGCGCGACCACGTCTCCCGGCGACGCCGAGTCCAGGATGACTTGAAGATCGGCATTCCCCGCGGGCGCCACGATCCGCGCCGCCGCCGCCGGCAGTGCCAGGATGGCGGCCAGAACGGCCGCCATCCCCAGTGTCGCTATGCGTGTTCGAGCCATCGGCTCAGGCGCCCTGCGGCTCGACGAACATCCGGCCCTTCATTTCCATGTGCATGGCGTGACAGAACCAGGAACAATAGTACCAGTAGACGCCGGCCTTGTTCGCCATGAAGGTCACCGAGGCGGTCGCCTGCGGCGCGACTTCCATGTTGACGCCGTAGTTCACGACGGCGAACCCATGGGTCAGATCCTCAACGTCGTCGATATTGGTGATATAGACGGTCACCTCATCGCCCTGCTTGACCGTAAAGGTCTCGAGCCCGAACGTCGGGGCTGCCGAGGTCATGTAGACACGGACCTTGTTGCCGTCCCGCACGACCTTGGAATCCCCCATCAGATCGACGCCGTCGGCCTCCGCCTGGCTCACCGCGTCGGCGAAGAACGGATCGTCGCGGCTCCACACATGCACTGGGTCGATCTTGGAGCGATGCACGAGCGTGGCGTCGTGCGGCTCCGCGAAGGTCGGATTGTCGTGCACGAGCACCATCTCGTCACCGGAGATATCGATCAGCTGATCGTTCTCAGGCTTGAGCGGCCCCACGTTCAAATAGCGATCCTTGGAGAACTTATTCAGTGAGATCAGCCACTTGCCGTCGGCTTCCTTGGTCTGCCCCATCGAGGTGTGGTTATGACCTGGCTGATAGTGGACGTCGATCTTCTGCTTGATCGGGTCCACGGACTCGCCTTGGAAGGCCCGCTTGGCGTCCTCGATGTTCCACTTGCAGATCTGGCTGTCGATAAACAGCGTCGTATAGGCGTTACCGCGACCGTCATAGGCCGTGTGCAACGGTCCAAGTCCCAATTCCGGCTCGGCCACGACCGTATCCCGCGGCTCGATCTTGTCGTCGAACAGATCGTCGAACTTGCGCACGTCGAACACTGTCACGGTGGGCGATAGTTTGCCGGCGGCCACGACATGGATTCCGTCCGGCGCGGTGTTCATGCCATGCGGGCTGTTGGGAACCGGAACGTAGCGGGTGAAAGGGGAGCCGTGGCGGCCGTCGATGACGGGTACGCCATTCATCTCCTCATATTCACCCTTGGCGACGGCTTCCTCGATGCGCTTGATGTTGAAGATGACGACCCAGTCCTGCTCCTTCGACATCATCTCGGCGAGGTTGACGCCCTCTTCCGAGTTATAGCAGGTGGCGAAGCAGTACTTGCCCTGGTAGTCGGCATCGACATTGTCGAGATTGCCGTCGACCATCACCTGCCAGGCGACCTCCATGGTCTCGCCGTCCACCGCCGTGAAGATCGCGTGATACTGCGACTTGTCGTCCAGTATCTTGCCGTCGTTCGGGATCGGCACGCGGTCTTCGCCATTGCAGAAGACGTAGCCAGTCTTCGGATATTTCTGCACCCGCAGGCCATGCACGGTGTGCTGGTTCGGCAGCTGGATGATCTTGTCGCATTTCATCACGTCGAGACGAATGCGGCAGACTCGGGTGTTGGCCTTGTCGTTGGCGTAGAGATAGCGGCCGTCATAGGTGCCGTCGGTGAAGGACGGATGCGGATGGTGCAGGTCGCCGTTGAGATAGATGCCGCCCTGGTCCTTGAGAAGCTCCTTGGTCTCGGGCAGCAGCCCCTCGGTCAGCACCTTCCGGCTTTCGTTCGTCTGCCCCCAGCCCGTGGCGCTGCAGCGATTGAACACCGGAATGCGCATCATCTCGCGCATTGACGGCGCGCCGACGATGCGAATCTCGCCACTCTGACCACTAGAGAAAAACACGTAATATTCGTCGAGTTCTCCCGGCTTTACCTCGTAACTGTTGCTCGCGACCGACGTATCCTGCGCCGCCGCCGGCGTTGCTCCCAAGCCCGCGAGCGTCAGCGCTCCGCCGACCCCGCTGGCTCCGGCGGCCGCAGCTACCGCAGTGGTGCCCAGCAACTGGCGCCTGTTCAATCCATGTTTGGTTTCTTCTTGCGACATATCGGTCTCCTATGATCGCCTGATTACGGCGTCGTCTCGACCCTGCCGGGCCGTTCGACGGGCACTCCCTTGTGGGAGATGACGGGTTTGGCGGGCTCTTTCCCTCGCATGGACGGGGAGGACAGCGCCGCGAACTTCTCGCGCTTCAACCGCACCTGGATCATGTGCGGGCAGCGGTGATCGTCGTGGTAGAGTTCTTGGCAATGCATGCAGTAGATGCATTCATTGACGTTGATCTGGCCCTCGGGATGAATCGACTGCACCGGACATTCGTTGGCGCAGCGCTGGCAGGGCGAGCCGCATTCGGGCCAGCGCTTCAGCCATTCGAACATCCGCATGCGGCCGGGAATGGCGAGCGCGGCGCCGAGCGGGCAGAGGTAGCGGCAATAGAAGCGCTCGATGAACAGCCCGGCCGCCAGAAGCGTCAGCGCGAAGATCACGAAGGGCCATTCGCGGGCGAATTTCAGGATGATCGCCGTCTTGAACGGCTCGACCTCGGCGAACATCTCCGCCAGCGCGACCGAATAGAGAGACAGGCCGAAAAGTCCCAGGAAGATGATGTATTTGATCGGCCACAACCGCTCGTGCAGAGCCCAGGGAACCTTGATCTGCGGCACTTTCAGCCACTGCGCCAGATTGTTGGTGAGTTCCTGAAGCGCGCCAAAAGGACACAGCCAGCCGCAGAAGGGTCCGCGCCCCCAGAACAGCAGGCCGGCCGCCAGTGTTGCCCACAGGATGAACACGAGCGGCGCGGAGAGAAAGAATTCCCAGTTGAAATCGGTCATCAGCGCGTTCGCGAAGGTCAGGACGTTGACCACCGACAATTGCGCGTTGGCATACCAGCCGAGCCACACCAGGGTGAAAACGAGGTAGCCGCGCCGCACCCAGGTGTAGAGTCCGGGGCGCCGTACCAGCCAATCCTGGAAGAAGAAGATCGCCGTGAGGGCGAGAAGCGCGGCAGCGGCGATGCCGATCGACACCGCGTTCATCCGCCACATCCGGATCCAGAGCGGATCATCGTCGGCAAACGGCTCCGGCACGGCGGTTTCAGCCCGAGGCGCCTGGGATGTTACAGGCTGCGATTCCGGCTCTGGGGCCGGCGCCTTTTCGACCGTCACATACTGGTCCGGCAGGGTGTAGCCCACCTCGAAGGGCAACACCGCCTTCTCCCGCGCGCCGAAGCTTCTCTGGACGAGTAACTGGAGTGTCCATGGTCGAGTGACGTCGAAGTTGAACTCGTCCGGGACGAGAAACAGTGCGATTTCGCGCAGCTTCGGGGCACCCTTCGCGGCAAGGTCGCCCAGCCGCGTATGATTGTGGTCGCGGAACCGGATGCCCTGGCCGTCCTGGAGCAACTCGATCCGATCGAAGATACCGCCCCGCACATAGCCCGAGCCCTTGAAGGAATAGGCTCCGTCGCCGGCGACGACGATCGCCTGCTGGCCCGGCTTCAGTTTTTTCCGCAGCCGCTCGTAACCGCGCTCCCCGAGCAAGCTGAGGCCGATCGACGGCACGCTGACCGGCGCGACATGGAGTTCGATGAAACGATCGGCGGGGTCTTTCGTCTCGGGCCGGTCCGCCGCCTGGCTCTGGCCCGCTTGCGCGAAGGCTTCGGAGACTTCGCCGACGGCGAGGTGGAGGCTTTTCACCGACCCATCGCCAACCAGAGTTTCCCAGTCACGGATCTCGACTTTGGAAAGGTCGAGTTTCCTCACCTCCATCGCGGCGGATGTGCCCCCGGCCTCAGCGGCTGCTCCGCCGAGGCGGCCGCTGCGGATCAACCGAACGGCGGAGCGCACGACGCTATCGCCCATGACGAGCACGGTGACCGTCGCGCCACTGACGATGTCGACCTGCGGGGGGCGTTCGGACCCCGCCGCCACGCGGCCCATATCCCTGCCAATCAGCGCATTCAGCGACGCGATGACCTTGGCCTCGGGAATGCCGATCAAGACGATCGGCTCCTTGTGTTCGACGAGCTTGAAGCCCCGGATCACGCCCTGCCCGTCGATCCCCACAAGAATTTGGATCGGCTTGCCCGAATAGCCGATGGCGTTGGTGAAATCGGAATTGAGATAGACATACCCCGCGATTTCCTCACCGCGGTAGACAGGCGCGATCGGCGGATCGCCTTGAAGATCACCGAACCGGTCGGCGCCTTCGAAAATTTCGGCGGGTTTCGCTTTCGGAAGAAATTCGGCGAGCCGCCCTGCGGCGGATACCTGAAACGAAATCGCCAGGAGCATGGCGAGCGCCGCGGTCGCCAAAAGGACAGCCGATCCGGCTCTGGCGATAAAGCCTCGGAACATGGGGAGATGGGCGCAGTTCAATATGGGCCTACCGGTTCCCTCAGGCGATTGGAGAGTTTCATGGAATTTTTATGGGGCGCCGGAATCACTGGAGCGGCTCGAGACATCAGATCGGGATGGACCCTAGCGGCTTGCCGGCTGGAATCTTTGATCTAGCGCAAACGCTTTGCCCGCGTGGAATGCGATGCTGCTGTCGGTCATGCTAGGAGAACCTCAATGCCGGGCCGAAAGTTCGAGCCTTTCGCCGCCGTGCAGTCCATGGATGAGCTGTTTTCCCTCGCCTATGCGATGGAACGCGAGGCGATAGACGGATACTCGAAATTGGCCGAACGGATGCGCCGGGAAAACCGGCCGGCACTCGCCGCCGTATTCGATCGACTCGTCAGGGAAGAAAGCCAGCATCTTGAAAACGTCGTGCACTGGTCCGCGAGGATCGGCGCAACATCGCCGGATTTCTCGACGACCCACTGGGAACCGACCGAGACTTTCGACGACGAGGGGGCTGGAACCATCGCGCCCGAATTGCTGAGCGCCTATCGGACGTTCTCCATGGCGGTTCGCAATGAGGAGCGCGCCTTCGTTTTTTGGACCTACGTCGCCGCGCACGCCCCTTCGGACCCATTGCGGGAGGCGGCGGAGCAGATGGCCAGGGAAGAACTCGGTCACGTGGCGACCTTGCGGCGCGAACGCAGGCAAGCGTTCCACGCGCAAAGGGCAGCGCCTCACGCAGAGAAAGAGAACTGGACCCTCGCCTTTCTCGAACGGCGGCTGGCGGATCAGCTTCTAAACGCGGCCGCGTTCGCCACCGATGATAGCAATAATACGTTGAAGAAGCTGGCGCGCGAGGCCGGCGACCGCGCGGACAGTCTTTCCCGGGCGCCGTTCGGCGACTCGCTACTGTTGCAACGGGCCCCCGCAAAGACCGCGGATCGGATGGCGCCGCTCTGCGAGTTGCTTTTGGACTGCTATCTCGACTTCGGCGACCGGTTGGCCGACGAAAAGGAGCGAAACCGGGCGCAGGAGTTTGCGGCGGGGGCCGTCCATTGTCTCACGGCAATCCGCTCCGCCTCGGCATAGGACCGATTGGCCTGAATGCGGAACGCCGGTCGACCGCTCTCTAGGGTTCAACGCGTGATCTGACGATAGATCGCCAGGAGCGCCACAGGCAGTCGAGACAGACTGCGGAAGATCGCGTAGGCCAGACATCCGAGCTTCTCGGATCGCCATCCGCGTATCCTCGATACCGTAGCGAGCTTCGGAATGGTCGATGTCGTCGGGTTTGCCGTCGGTGATGACCAGCAACAGGCGATGATGCTCCGGCGGCTTCACGAGTCTGGCCGAAACGTAGCGTATCGCGGCGCTCTTGCGGGTGTACTGACCAGGTCGATGGGCCGCGATACGGCGTTTCACCTGGGGACCCAGATGCCCCTCGAAATTTTTGATGGTCCTTACGCCGATGCAGTGCCCAGGGCGAGAAGTGAAAGTGAAGAGGGCATGATCGCACGATGACACCCGAGCAGATCGCCCCTGCGAAACCAGGACGTCGACCTGGCGGAGGTTCGCGACGATCTCTTCGGGTTTGAGCGTTGCGCCGGGTGATCGATTCACGGGATCGATCACTCACCCGGCTCCCATCTGCGGCACTCTCTCGTCCTCGATTGGTTCGAAAACCATACTTCAGGGAGGACCATTTTTTCGGGGGCAGACCACTATCCCGACATCTCCCAAGACGCCGAGGGAATGCGCAAGCTGTCCCGACAGTTCTCGTTTCCCGGCGTCATTCCCAGCCATGCCGCGAAGACATGCCCGAAATCAGCAACTGGATATGGCCACCCGGGCCCGATGCCGAAGACGACCATGGGAGAAAAAAACGCAGAGCCTAGCCGATCCTCGTCCGCTCCGCTTCGAGGACCGCTTCGGCCTTGCGACTGAACTCCGCGGGCGGATGGCCCGGTGAAATGAGCGGCAAGTAGGAAACCACGATCGTACCGCTTCGCTTATATGGCTGGCCGGGGCCCCAGAATTTCCCCGAATTGACCGCCACTGGCAGGACCGAGGTACCGAGCTTGGCGTAAAGCAGTTCGACGCCGCGTCTGAACCGGATCGGCTCCACGTCCGACTTGCGTGAACCTTCCGGGAAGATGAGCACCGAGCGGCCGCTGGCAAGCGCTGCCCGACTTTGTTCGAGCATGGTCTTCAGGGCTCTTGCGCCTGTCTCGCGATCAATGATGATCATCGGGGATTTTCTCAAATACCACGACACGATTGGAATTCGCAGCAATTCCTGCTTCGCGATAATGGCGACGTTCGGGACGAGAACAAGGAAGGCAAGCGTCTCCCAGGTGGATTGATGGTTGCAGATGATGAGGCAGGGCTCATGCGGAATGAACTCCCGACCGCATTCGACATACCGCAATCGGACCACGTATTTCAGTCCGACCAGCGCCATGCGGACCCAGAGACGTGTCGCCGCCCTAATCGGTCCGGGAGGTGATCCGGCTGCCCACAATACCAGTCTGCCGATCGCGAACGATGCCGTCCAAATGGCAAAAAGCCCGTCAAAAATTGCCGACCTCAGCTTGGTGATGCTCATGCTGCGACCGACGGCCTCCTTATCGATCCGCCGAGGTACAGCAAACCACGGGAATTACCCGAACAAAATTCCAATCCGACCTCATCTCGGATGGAATGCAACCCATTGGTTGAACTGCGAGATGTCCCAAAGTTTGGCGAACTTCGGCGGAATTCGGCACATCTCTGTAAAATGACGATATCAATCAACGCTTGCGACTATCCGCGACGCCAGCGACTCAGGTGAGGATATCGTCGAGTTCGAGGAAATTAATCTCATGGGCGGAAATTTCGCCGCTTGCAAGACTTCAGCGCTTTCCGCACAGGATTCCGGCTTCGATCGTAACGCCTCGATGCTTCGGGAACATCCTCCGAAATCCAGCGCCTCTCTGTCCGGAAATCCCTCCCCGTCCTAAACCGAGCGCCAGTTCGTTGCCGACCTCGACGATAGTCGCTCATCGAAGGCCTTGTTTTAGATCACGACCGGCAGGCGCTTGCGGTGCGCGGAGTTGGACAACGGGATCGTCCGGGATCCGCCGCTTGCCGACGATCGTCGGCCGCATCCGGCTTTCGCCGGTCACCCATCCGGTCATCCAGCCGACAGGGACGCCGGTGAACCGCTGCAGGATCTCGACGGTCGAGCGCGGAACGACCTCATGGATGAGATCGAAGACCGCGTTGGTGTCGTATCTGTCGCCGGGAGAATTCGGGTTTTCGGGAAACCCGTGTTTGCTGGTCGGAGTGGCAGGATTCGAACCTGCGACCCCCTCGTCCCGAACGAGGTGCGCTACCAGGCTGCGCTACACTCCGTGACCTGCGGCGCGGTATATAACGGGGCCAACCCGGCGCCGCAAGCGATCATTGCGATTTCTCCGGCCGCCGTCGGACCTTTCCCGCTGGCGGACGCAGCGGCAAGGCCCCACCGCCTCACAATAAGGCCAAAAGCCCGACGGAGATCGCCGGCACGTAGCTGATCACCAGCAGGCAGGCGATGATGACGAGAACGAAGGGCAACAGCCGTGGGACGATCTGTTCGAACGGGATGCCGGCAACCTGGCAGGCGGCGAAGAGATTGACCCCGAAGGGCGGCGTGATCATGCCGAGCGCGAGGTTGACGACCATGATCAGGCCGAAATGCACCGGATCGATCCCGAAGGAAATCGCGACAGGCGCGAGGATCGGCGCCAAGACGATGATCGCCGCCGAGGTCTCGATGAACATGCCCGCGATGAACAGGAAGGCGTTGACCGCGAGCAGGAAGTAGAGCGGGTCTTCCATCACGCTGCCCAGCCACTCGCCGATCGCGGCCGGCACGCCGGCACGGGTGATCAGAAACGAGAACAGGCCGGCGGCGGCGATCACGAACAGGATGATCGTCGAGGAAATCACCGAACGGTGCAGCACCGGCAGAAGATCGCGCGGGCTGATCGTGCGGTAGACTGCCATGCCGATGAACAGGGCGTAGAACACCGCGATGACCGAGGCTTCGGTCGGGGTGAAGATGCCGTCATAGATGCCGCCGATGATCACGACCGGCATCAGCAGCGCCAGGAACGCCGCCTTCAGCGACTGCCAGAATGGCAGGCGGCCCTCGTGATCGCGCTCGCCCCAGTTGTTCTTGCGGCAATAGAGGTAGACGAAAAGGATCAGGGCAAGCCCGATGAGCAGCCCCGGTCCGAGGCCGGCGATGAACAGATCGCCGATCGAGACCTCGGCGCTGACGCCATACAGAATCAGCGGGATCGACGGCGGGATGATGACGCCCAGCTCGGCCGACGTCGCCTGCAGCGCGGCGGCAAAGCCGGTCGGATAGCCGTGCTTGGTCATCGCCGGAATGACGATCGCGCCGATCGCGAAGGTCGTGGCGACGGAGGAACCCGAGACCGCCGCGAAAATCATGCAGGTGAGGACGCAAGAGCAGGCCAAGCCGCCCCGCACCCCGCCGACCATGGTCTTGGCGAATTCGACAAGACGGCCGGAGATGCCGGCGGCCTCCATCAGATTGCCGGCAAGGATGAAGAATGGCACCGCCATCAGCGGGAAGGAGTCCAACTTGGTCATCAGCTGCTGGGCGACGACAAGCAGCGGCAGGCTGGTGAAAAAGACCAGGCCGCCGATCGAGGCGGCCGCGATCGCGATCGCGATCGGCAGGCCGAGCGCGAAGAAGCCAACGAGGGCGAGTAGCATGAAGCTGGACATCGATGCTCCTCAGACGTCGTGCGTGGCAGGGCCCTGCCGGTGAACCAGGGTACCTGCCAGTTCCTCGGCGAGGCGCGCCAGCGTCGCGACGATCGACAGCGCCGCTCCGACCGGAATCGCCGCGTAGATGAAGCCGATGGATATCTTCTGGCCGAAGAAGGGATCGCTGACGCCGGCGATCGTCTGCCGGGCGGTTCGCTCAGTCATCGCCCAGCCATACCAGACCATGACCCCGAGAACGCCGAGCGTCAGGCCCGCGAGGAGAATGGCAAGAAATTTACGCGCCGACGGCGGCACGCGCGCGATAAAAAGGTCCACCGAAATCAGCGCGCCGGAGCGCAGGCAGGCGACCAAGCCGAGATAGACCATCCAGATCATCAGCGAGCGTGCCGTCACCTCGGACCAGGTGGACGGGCGCTCCAGCACGAAGCGGGTCAGAACCTGCCAGAAGGTGATCACCGACATGAGCGCGAGAAGCGCCATGGCTGTCCATAACGACAGGCGCAGGACCCAGCGATCGATGGCGCGCAGGACAGTCAGCATCGATGGCCCTTGTTGCTGGTGTCGAAGACGACAAGGGCCGGCACGTCGCCGCCCGGCCCTTGTCGTCTTACAAATGCGTCACTTGCCGGTGTCGCGGATGGCGTCGAGCTTGTCCTGGCCGAACCGCTCGGCGTATTTGGCCATCAGCGGCTCCAGCGCTTTCTCGAAGGCGGCGCGGTCGACGTCCTCGATCACCTCCATGCCCGCCTCCTTCAGCGTGGCGACGCCCGAATCGGCGTCGGAGCGAACCTTCTCGCGCATCGCGGCGGCGCCCTCCTTGGCGGCTTCGCGGAAGGCGTCTTTCTCCTCGTCGCTCAAGCCGTCCCATACCGTCGGCGACATCAGAAACAGGGCCGGCGAATAGACATGGTTGGTCAGCGAAAGGTACTTTTGAACCTCCGCGAACTTGGCCGAGAGAATCACTCCGATCGGGTTTTCCTGGCCATCGACGGTGCCCTGCTGAAGCGCGGTGAACAGCTCAGGAAAGGCCATCGGTGTCGGCAGAACGCCGAGTTCGGAGAAGGCCTCCATATGCACCTGGTTCTCCATGGTGCGGATCTTCAGGCCCTCGGCATCGGCGGGCTCTTTAACCGGCCGCTTGGAATTGGTCAGGTTGCGGAAGCCGTTCTCGCCCCAAGCGAGCGCGATCAGGCCGTTGTCGGGGAACTTGTCCAGCAATTCCTGGCCGATCGGGCCATCGAGCACGGCATGGGCGTGATCGTAGTCGCGGAACAGGAACGGAATGTCGGTGATCAACGTCTCCGGCACGAAATTGCCGACCGGACCGGTCGACGTGATGACGAGATCGACCGTACCGAGCTGTGCACCCTCGACCATCTCGCGCTCGCCACCGAGGGCATTCGCCGGGAACTGCTTGATGGTGAACTTGCCGTCGGTGAGTTTTTCGAGTTCCTCGGCCATCGCAGTGGCGCCGACGCCATAATGTGAGGTTTCGGACAGCGAGTAGCCGAGCTTCAACTCGACGGCATTGGCCGCTGAAACGGTCCACCCGGCAAATAGCGCGGCGAGCCCGGCGGCGGTAAGCGTTCTGATGGTCATGATTCCTCCCGTCATGGCGGCAACCGTCGAACTGGGCTCCTCCCTTGTCCGTAAGGCCGCATGATGAAGCGGATTTGCGGGAGAACGCCTTACCCTGTCAAGGCGATGCGCGGTGGCATTTGCCCGGAAGCGGCGAAGGCAGCGTAAGCCGAGACGGATGGTGATGTCACGCGGCGCCGGCGCGGACGCAATCGGCACACAGGCCGCTGATTTCGATCGCGGTGCGCTGCGGGCAGAATCCCTCGGATTTGGCCCAGCCGCGCAGTCGCTCCTCGACCACCGCGTCGGAAAACTCCCAGACCCGCGCGCAACGTCCGCAGATGCCGAAGGCGATCGTCGCGCTCTCGTGATGATCGTGGGGATGGGCGCAAGGCACGAACGCCTTGAGGCTATCGAGCCGGTGGACGAGTCCGCGATCGAGAAGCGTATCGAGAGCGCGATAAACCTGCAGGGGCGCGCGAAATCCGTCGTCGCGGAGCCGGTCGAGGATCGTATAGGCGCTCAGCGGCTCGTCCGCCGCCTTCAGCGCGTCGAAGACGAGGCTCTGGTTGCGCGTCAGTTTCGGCGCGGCGATCATCGCGGTGCCTTTTCAGCAGGTTCGGCCCGGCGGTCGGCAAATGCTGGCATCGGCAGCAGGCTGACAAGGAACAGCGCGAGTGCGGCGACGACGATCGACGGGCCGGACGGCGTGTCGAAATTCAGCGAGGCGAAGAGGCCGCCGGTCGAGGCGGCAGCGCCAATGAACGCGGCGAGGAGCGCCATCATCTCCGGGGTCGAAGCGAAGCGCCGCGCGGTCGCCGCCGGGATGATCAACAGCGCGGTGATCAGGAGGATGCCGACGATCTTCATGGCGATGGCGATGACCACCGCCATCAGCAGCATGAAAAGAAATCGCGAGCGTTCCGGCCGAAGCCCTTCGGCTTCGGCGAGTTCGGTGCTGACGGTGGCGGCGAGCAGCGAACGCCAAAGCATCGCCAGACCGGCGAGGACGACGACGCCGCCGCCGAAGATCGCGACAAGGTCGAAGCGCGAGACCGCCAGAATGTCGCCGAACAGGAAACCCATCAGGTCGATCCGCACCCAGGTCATGAAGGCGATGATGACCAGTCCCAGCGCCAAAGTCGAATGGGAGAGGATGCCGAGCAGCGCGTCGGTCGACAGCGCGCCGCGCCGCTCGAGCAGCACGAGGGCGACGGCGACCAGGGCGGCGACCGCGAAGACGCCGAGCATCAGATCGATCTCGAAAGCCGTCGACAGCGCCACGCCGAGCAGCGCCGAATGGGCCATGGTATCGCCGAAATAGGCCATGCGCCGCCAGACGACGAAGCAGCCGAGCGGGCCGGCGACCAGCGCGATGCCGATGCCGGCCAGAATGGCGCGGACGAAGAAATCATCGAACATCGGCTGGCTCCCGATCCTTCGGATGATCGGACGGTTGCTCGCCATGGTCATGGTCATGGTCATGGCCGTGATCATGATCGTGCCCGTCATCGCCTTTCGGGGGGCTGCATTCGTCGCCGATCGTGCCGTCGGCGAAACGCACCCGCCCATCCGGCAGATGGGTGTGATCGTGATGGTGCGAATAGATCGCCAGGGTCTCCGCCGCGCGGGGGCCGAACATGCGCTGGTAGGCGGGCGAATTGGCAACCGATTGCGGCGTACCCTCGCAGCAGACATGGCCATTGAGACAGATCACCGTATCGGTCTTGGCCATCACCACATGCAGATCGTGCGAGATCAGCAGCACCGCGCAGCCCTCCGCATCGCGGATATCGGAGATCAGGTCGTAGAGCGCGATCTCGCCGGTGAAATCGACGCCCTGGACCGGCTCGTCGAGGACGAGAAGATCGGGCTTGCGGATCATCGCGCGGGCGAGCAGCGCCCGCTGGAACTCGCCGCCGGACAGACGATGCACCTCGGCCTTGGCCAGATGGGCGATGCCGACACGGTGCAGCGCCTCGGCGACCACCGCGCGCGAAGCCCGCACGGTCAGCGTCATCAGCCGCTCGACGCTGAGCGGCAGCGTCCAGTCGATGCTCAGCTGCTGTGGCACGTAGCCGACCGTCAGCCGGTTCGCCCGGCGGACCGTGCCCTCGTCGGGCTTCAATATGCCGATCGCGGTCTTGGCGGTCGTCGATTTGCCGGAGCCATTCGGGCCGATCAGCGTGACGATCTCCCCCCGGCGCAGCGTCAGGTCGACGCCGCGCACGAGCCAGCGCCCGGAACGCCGCACGCCGACACCGCGCATTGCGACGAGGGTCGAGTCGTCAAAAGAGGAGTGAGTTGTCATTCGATGCCTAAAAACGATGGCTTGCGGAGACTTATGCCAAACGTTATAGCATTACACAACCAGGATGTAATGACATAACATTTCAACACCGGCGCCCGAGCGCGCCGAAATCTGTATCGTCCAGAAAGACCCGGAATGCCGATGCTCCGCCCGCTCTGCCTCGCCGCTGCCCTTTCGATCCTCGCGCCAGCCGCTCAGGCGAACGCTGCGGATAGCGCGCCTGCCGTTGTCGCCTCCATCAAGCCGATCCATTCGCTGGTCGCCGGTGTCATGGAGGGTGTCGGCGAACCGATGCTGATCGTTCAGGGGGCCGGCTCGCCGCACACCTATCGGATGAAGCCGTCGGAGGCCGCGGCGCTCCAATCCGCCGATGTCGTCTTCTGGGCCGGCGCCTATCTGGAGGCGTTTCTGGTCAAGCCGCTCGCAACGCTCGGGGCGACGGCGAAAAGCGTTGAGCTGGTCGATGCGCCGGGCGTCGAGAGGCTGCCGCTGCGCGAGGGCGGAGCGTTCGAGGCCGACGCGCACGAGGACGAAACCGCCAGCGAGGCCGCGCACGAAGACGATGACGGCGCCTTCGACACGCATGTCTGGCTCGACCCGGTCAACGCCAAGGCGATGGTGGGCGCGATCGAAGCGGCGCTCATCGCCGCCGACCCGGCCCATGCCGAGACCTACGCGGCCAACGCCGACAAGCTCGAGGCACGGCTGGACGGGCTGATCGCCAAGACCGAGGCCGACCTTGCCGGCGTGACGGACCGACCCTTCATCGTCTTCCACGACGCCTATCAGTATTTTGAGCGCCGCTTCGCCATGCCGGCCGCCGGATCGATCACCGTCAGCCCGGAGACGCCCCCCGGCGCGAGGCGGATCGCCGAACTTCAGGCCAAGGTGAAGGCGGTCAGCGCGACCTGCGTCTTCGCCGAACCGCAATTCGAGCCGGCGCTCGTTGATGTGATCATCGAGGGCACCGAGGCGAAGGCGGGCGTGCTCGATCCGGAAGGCGCGGCGCTAATGGATGGGCCGGAGCTCTATTTCGAACTGATCGGCAACCTCGCGGCGTCGCTGAAAGACTGTCTTTCGTCGGAAAATTGAGGCGGAACAACACAGAATTTTATCCGCCGCCGGGGAACGTCAGCCCTCTCCCTCCCATCGCAACAAAGGCGGCCGAGCGCTTGTCTAAAAAGGCGCCAACGCCCTCGCGGGCATCGGCCGTCTCCCAAATATCGGCGAGGCGTCGGGCGGTGTCGGCAATGGTGGCCTCGTTGATGATCGGGCCGAGCGAGCGGGCGAGCGCCTTCGACGCCGCGACGGCCGCCGGAGAGCAGGCGAGATAGGGTTCGATTTCGGCCGCGACCGCCGCGTCGAGATCGTCCGCCGGTATCGCTTGGGCGAGAAGGCCGAGCGATACGGCCTCATCGGCGTCGAACAGCCGCGCCGACATGAAGACGCGGCGGGCGCGACCCTCGCCCATCCGGGCCAGCACGTAAGGCGAGATCGTCGCCGGGATCAGGCCGAGTTTTGCCTCCGTAAAGGCAAAACGCGCCGCATCGCTCGCGACGGCCGCGTCGCAGACCGCGATCAGCCCGAGCCCACCGCCGAAGGCCTGGCCCTGGATGCGGCCGATCAGCGGCTTCGGCATCTCGTTGAGGGCTTTGAGCATCCGCGCCAGCGCCGTCGCCTCGGCGATGCGTTCCTCGCGGCTCGCGGCGAATTGCGCCTTCATCCAGGCAAGGTCCGCCCCGGCGGAAAAGCTCCGGCCTTCGCCGGTGAGGACAACGACGCGCACGGTGGGGTCGGCGCCGAGCTCTTCGGCCGCCTGTGTCAGTTCGGCGATCATCGCGGCGTTCATGGCATTGTGCTTGTCCGGCCGCGCCAGCGTCAGCGTCGCGACGCCGCGCTTGTCGGTCTCGATACGGATCGTCCCGGTCACTCGTCCCTCCCTGCCGTCCCGGCCGCGCTCTCCGGTTCCAACGCCAGCAGCAGCGCGCCATCCTCGACCTGATCGCCGGGAGAAACCAGAAGCTCGGCAATCGTCCCGTCACGCGGGCTTTTCAACGTGTGTTCCATCTTCATGGCCTCCAGCACGATCAGCGGCTCGCCCTTCGTCACCGCGCCGCCGGCCTTGGCCGAAACCAGCTTGACGAGGCCCGGCATCGGCGCGGCGATCCTGTCGCCGCCCGCACCCTCCTCCGCATGGGCGCTGGCGCTCCAGCGGGCGAAGCGATGCGCCGCGCCGTTGGCGAACACCGTGACGGCCTCCGGCTCCCGGGCCAGCACCACCCCGAAAATGCGGCCGTCGAACGACAGGCGCACAGCGTCGTCAGCGACCGCGACGACGGCAAGATTCAGCGGCTCTTCTCCGGCACCCACGGCGAAACGGCCGTCACCGCGATCGGCGACCGCCACGTCACGGCGCCCCCCCTCGTCCGCCTCGAACCGCGCCGTCTGGCGCGCGGTGCCCCATATCCGAAAACCGCGCAAACGCGCCCAGGGATCGTCGGCGGCCTTGGCCGCGACAGGCTCCTCCAGATGACCGAGCTGCGCCAGCGCGGCGGTCGCCACGATTTCCGGCGGGGCCGGCGCGAATGCCGTCAGCGCTTCCTGGTCGCGGCCGATCAGGCCGGTATCGACATCGCCGGCGGCAAAACCCTCATGCGCCGCGAGCCGGCCGAGAAACGCGACATTGGTCACCGAGCCGGCGATATGCGTCCCGGCCAGAGCCCGGCGCAAGAGCCGGAGCGCCGACGGGCGGTCCGGGCCGTGGACGATCAGCTTGGCGATCATCGGGTCGTAATGCGGGGTGATCCGGTCGCCGGCGCGAACGCCGGTGTCGATCCTAACTCCCTCGCCCGCCGGAAAGCTGAGATGGGTCAGCGTGCCGGTCGCCGGCAGGAAGCCGCGGGCCGCATCCTCGGCATAGACTCGCGCCTCGAAGGCATGGCCGTGGAACGCTAGATCCTCCTGCGTGAACGGCAACGCCTCGCCGGCCGCGACGCGCAATTGCAGCTCGACCAGATCGAGGCCGGTGATCGTTTCTGTCACCGGGTGCTCGACCTGCAGCCGCGTGTTCATCTCCATAAACCAGAAGCGGTCTGGCCTGAGGCCATCGGAGGCATCGACGATGAACTCGACGGTCCCCGCCCCCGCATAGCCGATCGCCTTGGCGGCGGTGACCGCTGCTTCGCCCATGGCGCGACGCATCTCCGACGTCATGCCGGGCGCCGGGGCTTCCTCGATCACCTTCTGGTGGCGGCGCTGCAAGGAACAGTCGCGCTCGAACAGATGCACGGCGTTGCCGTGGCTGTCGCCGAACACCTGGATCTCGATATGCCGGGGCTTTTCGACATATTTCTCGATCAGGCAGTGCGGGTCGCCGAACGACGCCGCGCCCTCGCGCCGGGCGCCTTCCAGCGCGGCGGCGAACCCGGCCGGGTTGTCGACGCGGCGCATGCCCTTGCCGCCGCCGCCGGCCCGGGCCTTGATCAGCACCGGATAGCCGATTTGCTCGGCCTCGCCGGCGAGGAAATCGGCATTCTGCTCCTCGCCGTGATAGCCCGGAACGACAGGCACGCCGGCCGCGTGCATCAGTTTTTTGGCCGCGTCCTTGAGACCCATCGCCCGTATGGCGGAGACCGACGGGCCGACGAAGATCAGCCCCGCCGCTTCGACCGCCGCGACGAAATCCGGATTCTCGGACAGGAAGCCGTAGCCGGGGTGGATCGCCTCGGCTCCGGTCCGCTTCGCCGCGGCGATGATGCGCTCGCCCTTGAGATAGCTCTCGCCGACCGGCGCCGGGCCGATATGCACAGCCTCGTCTGCTTGTCGCACATGCAGCGCTTGCGCGTCGGCATCGGAAAACACCGCGACGGTGCGGATGCCGAGCCGCTTCGCGGTGCGGATGACCCGGCAGGCGATCTCGCCGCGATTGGCGATGAGGAGCTTGCTGAACATCGTCGTCGTCACACCCCAGTCATTCGGCATCGACCGCGAATCCTCGCCGGTCGCGACATTGATCGGAGCCCATCCTTCCACGCGTGTCGAGACCGGTCTAATATGATTTCCGCCCATCCATGTGCGGCTAGGGTTCCGTTGCCTTCGCAAGCCGGTCCGAGCGCCGTTACGAGCCGTGTACGGCAGACACCTGAAAGACGAAAAAACTAGGGGGGATGGCTGGGTGCGCTGGCGCGCGCCTGTTTCATCCTCATCGTCTTCAGGGGCTTTCATGACAGTTTCCGGTTTTGTCCTCATGCTCGCGGCGGCGTTCTGCCACGCGACATGGAACTTCCTGGTCAAGAAGATCCGGGGCGGCCCCGAGTTGATCTGGCTCTTCTCGGTGGTCACGCTCGTCCTCTATTTGCCGCTGGCCATCTATATCGTCGTCTCCCAGCGTCCTGATTTCAGCGCCTGGCAGGCCGGTTTCATCCTCGGTAGCACCGGGCTGCATCTCGGTTACTTCCTGTTGTTGCAGCGCGGCTATCGCAACGGCGATCTGTCGATCGTCTATCCGACCGCCCGTGCGACCGGGCCGTTCCTGGCCACGATCTTCGCCGTCACGATGCTGGGGGAACCGCTGACGTGGCAGATCGCCCTCGGCGCGATCATCATCATCGCCGGCGTCCTGTTTCTGTCCGGCGGGCTCAAGCGTGGCTCCAAGAGCGTCACCGCCTCGATCCTGTTTGGTGTCAGCGTCGGCTTGCTGATCGCCAGCTATACCGTCTGGGACGCCTACGCCGTCACAGCCTTGCTGATTCCGCCGTTGCTCCTCGACTACGTGTCGAGCATCGGCCGGGTCATGCTGCTCACGCCTTACGCGCTGCGACGCCAGGCGATGGTGGCGGCGCTTTGGGCGAACCACCGGGCGAGCGTTATCGCCATCGCGGTCTTGAATCCGCTCGCCTACATTCTCGTGCTCTACGCCCTCACCTTCACGCCGATCATTTATGTGGCGCCGACCCGCGAGCTCAGCGTCGTTCTCACCGTCCTGATGGGCAGCCTGCTCTTGCGTGAGGGCCAGTTGCGGCAACGCCTGTTCTGGGCGGCGGTTATCCTGGGCGGAGTGATCCTGCTGGCGACCGGATAGCGGCGCGACTTCCAAGATAGCGCCATGGCCTGCTCAGAAGCCGATTGCGTCACATCCGGAACAACCCGAAATGCGTATCCTCGATCGGCGCGTTCAGCGCGGCGGCGAGCGACAGCGCCAGGATATCGCGGGTCTTGGCCGGGTTGACGATGCCGTCGTCCCACAGCCTCGCCGAGGCATAGAGCGGGTGGCTCTGACGCTCGAACATCGCGATCGTCGGGCGCTTGAATTCGGCTTCCTCCTCGGCAGACCATGTGCCGCCCTTGCGCTCGATGCCGTCGCGCGTGACGCTCGCCAGCACCCCGGCCGCCTGCTCGCCGCCCATCACCGCGATGCGGCTGTTCGGCCAGGTCCACAGGAAGCGCGGCGAATACGCGCGCCCGCACATGCCGTAATTGCCGGCGCCGTAGGAGCCGCCGATCAGCATGGTGATCTTCGGTACGGCCGTCGTGGCGACGGCGGTGACGAGCTTCGCCCCGTGCTTGGCGATGCCGCCCGCCTCATATTGCCGGCCGACCATGAAGCCGGTGATGTTCTGCAGGAACACCAGCGGAATCTTGCGCTGCGAGCAGAGCTCGACGAAATGCGCGCCCTTCACGGCACTCTCGGAAAACAAGACGCCATTGTTGGCGATGATGCCGACCGGCATGCCGCGGACATGGGCGAAGCCGCAGACCAGCGTCGGGCCGTAGCGCGCCTTGAACTCGTGGAACCGCGACCCGTCGACGATGCGGGCGATCACCTCGCGCACGTCATAGGGCGTCTTGGCGTCGGCCGGCACGATCCCGAGAATTTCCTCCGGGTCGTAGGCCGGCTCCTCCGGCGTCTGGAATTCTCCCGCCGGCCGCTTGCCCCGGTTGAGATGGGCGACAGCGTGGCGGGCCAGCGCCAGCGCATGCAGGTCGTCCCTGGCCAGATGATCGGCGACGCCCGACAGCCGCGTGTGGACGTCGCCGCCGCCCAAATCCTCCGCGCTGACCACCTCGCCCGTCGCGGCCTTGACCAGCGGAGGGCCGGCCAGGAAGATCGTGCCCTGATTGGCGACGATGATGGTCTCGTCGCTCATCGCCGGCACATAGGCGCCGCCGGCGGTGCAGGAGCCCATGACGACGGCGATCTGGGCAATGCCCTTGGCCGACATCCGCGCCTGATTGTAGAAGATACGGCCGAAATGGTCCCGGTCGGGAAACACCTCGTCCTGGTTCGGCAGATTGGCGCCCCCGGAATCGACCAGATAGACGCAGGGAAGATGGTTCTCGGCGGCGATCTCCTGGGCGCGGAGATGCTTCTTCACGGACAGCGGAAAATAGGTGCCGCCCTTCACGGTGGCGTCGTTGGCAAGCACCATTACCTCGCGGCCCGACACCCGGCCGATGCCGGCGATCAGGCCGGCGGCGGGCACCGCGTCGTCATACATCCCGTTCGCCGCGAACAGCCCGATTTCGAGGAAGGGCGAACCCGGATCGAGCAGCCCCTCGACGCGATCGCGGGGTAAGAGCTTGCCACGCGACAGATGTCGTTCGCGGGCCTTCTCGCCGCCGCCGGCCATCGCCGCTTCGGCGGCCGCCTCGACCGCTTCCATCTGCCGCGTCATCGCCGCTCGATTTTCGGAAAAGCTCTCGGAACGGGGCGAGATGGCGGAGGCCAGGAAGGACATGAGGTGCTCAAGATTGGCTGGGGGCGACGCGTTCGCCCCGGACCATAGCCATAGAAGTCCCTGCCCTGCTACCGGTAGTCCGGATTGGGATGATCGAACCGGCAGCCGGCCTCCCAGGCGTCGCGATCGTTGCCTTGCCGGGGCAGGCCGCCGGCATCCTTCAGCATCCGCGCCATGTGCATCAGGTTCCAGGTCATGATGGCGGCGTTGCGCTGGGTGAAATCATTGTCGTAGCCCAGCGGCCCGTTGTCCGTCTCGTCGCCGTAGCTCGGGCCCGGCCCGGCCTCGCCGATCCAGCCGCAATCGGCCTGCGGCGGAATCGTGTAGCCGAGATGGCCGAGGGCGTAGAGGCAAGTCATCGCGACATGCTTGATGCCGTCCTCGTTGCCGGTGACGACGCAACCGCCGGTCTTGCCGTAGAAGAAGCTCTGGCCCTTGTCGTTCTTCAGCCCGCTCATGCCGTAGAGCCGCTCGATCACCAGCCGGCAGGCCGAGCTTTCCTCGCCAAGCCAGATCGGAGTGCCGAGGATGAGGATCTCTGCTTCTTTCACCGTCTCCCAGAGTTCCGGCCAGGCATCCGTCGCAGCGCCGTGTTCGGTCATGTCGGGCATGACCCCGTAGGCTATGGGATGATCCACGGGGCGGAACTGGGTCACCGCGACGCCGTTCCGCTCCATGATCTGGCGCGGAACCGACAGCAGATCGTCCGTATGCGAGCGCTCGGGACTGCGCTTCAGCGTGCAATTGACGATCACCGCCCTCAAATCGCTGAAGTCGAAATCGTGCCCCTTGCAGAGCGCTTCCTGGCGGTCATTGAGGGGCATGGATACTCCTGCTGATTGCGTGCGCGACGAAAGGCAAACGGCTCCGACGATTGGGGTTTCCTCGCGACGTCATTCCGTCTCGTGGAACAGCTCGCGGCCGATCAGCATCCGCCGGATTTCGCTGGTGCCGGCGCCGATCTCGTAGAGCTTGGCGTCGCGCAACAGCCGGCCGGTCGGATAGTCGTTGATATAGCCATTGCCGCCGAGCGCCTGGATCGCCTCCAGCGCCATCTGCGTCGCCTTCTCGGCGGCGTAGAGGATGCAACCGGCGGCATCCTTGCGGCTGGTCTCGCCGCGGTCGCAGGCGGCCGCCACCGCGTAGACATAGGCCCGGCAGGCGTTCATCGTCACATACATGTCGGCGAGCTTGCCCTGCATCAGCTGGAACTCGCCGATCGGCCGGCCGAACTGCTTGCGCTCATGCACATAGGGAACGACCACATCCAGGCAGGCGGCCATGATGCCGAGCGGGCCGGCCGACAGCACAACCCGCTCGTAGTCGAGGCCGCTCATCAGCACCCTGGCGCCGCCGCCCTCCTCGCCAAGGATGTTCTCGTAAGGCACCTCGCAATCCTCGAAGACGAGCTCGCAGGTGTTGGAGCCGCGCATGCCGAGCTTGTCGAGCTTCTGGGCCGTCGAGAATCCCGTCATCTCCTTCTCGATCAGGAAGGCGGTGATGCCGCGCGGCCCGGCATCCGGGTCGGTCTTGGCGTAGACGATCAGGGTCGAGGCGTCCGGCCCGTTGGTGATCCACATCTTGGTGCCGTTGAGGACGAAGCGGTCGTTGCGCTTGTCGGCCTTGAGCCGCATGCCGACGACGTCCGACCCGGCGCCGCTCTCCGACATCGCCAGCGAGCCGACATGCTCGCCGGAGACCAGTTTCGGCAGATATTTCCGCTTCTGGTCCTCGGTGCCGTTGCGACGGATCTGATTGACGCAGAGGTTGGAATGGGCGCCGTAGGACAGGCCCACCGAAGCCGAGGCACGCGAGATCTCCTCGATCGCGATGCAATGCGCCAGATAGCCCATGGCCGAGCCGCCATACTCTTCTTCCACCGTGACCCCGAGCAGGCCGAGCGCGCCCATCTCCTGCCAGAGTTCGTTCGGGAATTCGTTGGAGCGGTCGATCTCGGCAGCGCGCGGCGCGATCGTCTCCTGCGCGAAGCGGTGCACCATGTCGCGCAGCGCGTCGATCTCCTCGCCAAGCGCGAAGTTCATCCCCTTGTCGAACATGTCTGCTCCTTAAAAATCTCCGCCGGAGCCAATCTGGCGACATCGGGGATGACCGGCAACATTATTTCCGGCCCCAGACCCGCGCAGCATCGCCGAACGATGATCAAAGGGCTAGTCTGCTGATCGAAGAGCCTTGAAAGTCCGGAGGACGAGATGAGCCAGGCAGCGATCAAACCCCAAGCTTCCGCCCAAGGCGAGCTGCGGGCCCTGGTGCTGGAGAAAAAGGGCGAACTCTCGCTTCGCGAGATGCCGGTCGACGAACCGCTCGGCCCCCGCGACGTGCGGGTCGCTATCCACACCGTCGGCATCTGCGGCTCGGACGTCCATTACTACACGCACGGCGCGATCGGACCTTTCGTCGTCAAAGCCCCCATGATCCTCGGCCACGAGGCGTCGGGCATCGTCACCGAAACCGGCGAAGGCGTCGCGACGCTTCAGGTCGGCGACCGCGTCTGCATGGAACCCGGCATCCCGGACCCTGACAGCCGCGCGACGCGCCTCGGGCTCTACAATCTCGATCCGGCCGTACGCTTCTGGGCGACGCCGCCAGTGCATGGCATTCTGAGATCGAGCGTCGTTCATCCGGAGGCGTTCACTTTCAAGCTGCCGGACGCCGTCTCCTTCGCCGCAGGCGCCATGGTCGAGCCGCTGGCCGTCGGCGTCCACGCCGTGACCAAGGCGCGCGCGGCGCCCGGCAATGTCGCGATCGTCATCGGCGCCGGACCGATCGGCCTGGTCACCGTGCTCGCCGCTCTCGCCGCCGGCTGCGCCCATGCGATCGTCAGCGATATCGACGATAGCAAGCTGGACCTTGCCCGCACGCTCGGACCGGTCTCAACCGTCAATGTGGCGCGGGACAACCTCGTCGAGGCGGTGATTGCCCAGACCGGCGGCTGGGGTGCGGACGTCATCTACGAATGCTCCGGCGCGGAGCGGGCGATCGCCGGCATTTTCGAGCCGCTCTGTCCGGGCGGTACGGTGGTCTTCGTCGGCATTCCGCTGAAACCCGCCGCCTACGATGTCGCGGCGGCGATGCTGCGCGAAGCGCGGGTCGAGCATGTGTTCCGCTATGCCCATGTCTTCGACCGCTGCGTCGCGATGCTGGCTTCGGGAATGATCGATGTCGCGCCGCTGATTACCCGCACCTTTCCCTTCGCGCAGAGCGTCGAGGCCTTCGAACTGGCCGCGAGCGCGCCGAAAGGCGAGGTGAAGATGCAGATCCAAATGGGACTTTGACGCAGGCGAGAAGCGGATTTCGCGGAAAAGCGGCGGCGGCCGAGCCTGTTCTTTACCGGTCGTTGGGAATGGTCAGCAGGACCGACAGCCCGTTCGTCCCCTCGACCTCGAGGCTGCCGTTCAGCTTGCGGGCGCAGCCTTCCACGATCCGCCAACCGAGCGACTTGGAATTTCGAAGCACTGCCTCCGGATTATCCAGTCCCGGCCCATCGTCACCGACGCGAAGACAAAAATTGTGTCCCTGCTGATATGCTTGGATGTCCACATGGCCGTTCTCGCCGCCGTATTTCGCGGCGTTGGTCACCAGTTCGTTGACCACCAGCGCGATCTCCGTCGCCGCTTCGAATCCGATGGAAATCGCCTCGGCATGGCAGTCAATCGTCAAGCCACTGGAGCCGAAAGCAGACGCGAGCCTGTCGGTGAGACTCTCCAAATGCTGCCGCATATCGACCTGGGTTACGTCTTCAGCCTGATGCAGGAAATTATGTGCGTTGGCAAAGGCCTGTATGCGGTTCGTCAAAATCCCGAGCGCTTCCTGCGTCTCCTCCGATTTGGCCTGCCGCGCCTGCATCAGCGCCAACGACTGGATGATCGCCAGATTGTTCTTGGTCCTATGATGGATTTCGCGCAGGAGGAATTGCTGTTCGGCCAGGGAATCGCGCAATGCGCGATTCTGCTCGGCGAGTTCCTCGATCGGGGAGCCTTGCGCGGCATCGATGAGGGCGCCGGCAGTCACCTTGGCGAGATCGTCGGTGTCTCGGTTCCCATTCAGGTGAAGCCCAAGCGTCACCAGTGTGCCGCCCGCGCCGGTCTTCAGGTCGAAGTAATCGACCAGCTTCTGCGAGCCACTGAGGCCCAGACCCAGCCCAGTGTGAGCCTGGTGCCGAGCCCGTAGCATCGTTTCGACGGCGGCGATTCCGGGCCCCTTGTCCTGCACCCTGGCTATCAGCCGGGTCCTGTCTTCAGGGCGGTCGAAGGCGAATTCGGCAACTCCCCCGCCCGCATACTGGAGCGCGTTGCGGGCAATCTCCGATACCGCCGTCGCAAAGCGAATCTGATCACGCGTGACAGCGCCCGCGACCTGGGCGGCAAGGCGCGCGGTGCGCCGTGTATGGGTGACGTCCGCGTCCCGCTCGACACGAATCGACGTGACGACCGCCTTCACTGCCTTGCTCGCGCGACAACCACGCCGCAGTCATCGGTTCCCCGCCGCCTCCGCTTGTAAAGCGTCGCGGCAATTGTCATCGGCTCGCGAAAAAACAGGGACGACGGTTCCGGTACACGCTCGCTGCCCCGCAGACCATCGGTCGAAAGCACCAGCATTCCTTCCGCCGGCCAGTTGTGCTCCGTCACCCGAGGCTGTTTGGCGCTCGCGCCCACGATGCCCGGCGTCGATGGAATGCCATGGCGAGCGCCGTCAGGGGACAATATTTCCCCCCGAACATTTCCGAGTGACATCGCCCGCAGTTTGCCGGCGGTATGCGGCAGCTCGACGAGTAAAGCGGCGGCACCGCGCCCGCCGCTCAGGGCCGCCGAAATTTCTGCCGCCGTCGCCTCCAGCGAGGCTCCCGTCGACCGCTCGAAGGCCTCGACACCTTTTTTAGCCTCGACCGCCGCCGCGGGTCCGTGACCCAGAACATCCATCAGCATGATCATCGTATGGCGCGCCTCCAGGCGCAGACCGAAGGCGTCCCCGCCCTCGGAGAAATCCGGCTTCGGGACGATCAGGCCGACGGCCTCCAAAGCTTTCCCCAAGTCCTGCTTCAGCTTGCCAATGGTGATCGCAAGCGTCGTGCCCTTCGGGTCGCTGTAGATGTCAAAGGCGTCCGACATGCGCGCGATCGCGCCGAGCCCGCCGCCCAATCCTCGTTCGCCCCCCTGCGCCGTCGTATAACCGTCGGTCATTGCAGCCTGGATATCCGACAAGCCCGGTCCGTCGTCGAGAACGATGACGCCGAATCGCGCCGCCTCACCCTCCGCACGCGGAATCAGAATGATCTCGCCCCCGCGGGCGTGCCGGACCAGATTCGTTGCCGCTTCGGTGACGACCAATGCCAGCCGGTCGCGGTCGTCGGCGGACAAGCCGATCGTCTCGGCTTCGTGGAGAGCTTTTCTGCGCGCCGCACCGACTTGGCTGATTTCCGTGACTTGTAGCGAGATCATCGGGCAGCGGACTCCAATATGACGGTTGTCCCGCTCTCGCGGGACGATTCAACCTCGAGCCGGTCGACCAGGCGGCGGGCGCCGCTCAAACCGAGCCCCAACCCGCCTCCGGTCGTAAAGCCGTCCGTGAGAGCCTGCTTGATGTCGTCGATGCCGGGGCCTCGGTCCGAGCATGTAGCAACGACCTTGCGGAACGACCCGTTCCCGATAATCGCAAATGAAATCACACCTCCGCCACCGTAGACGATCGCGTTGCGGGCTATCTCCGAGACGGCGGTGACGAACTTCGTTCGTTTGATCACGCTGGCGCCCAGAGACGCCATCGCCTTCATTGCGGCTTGGCGCGCGAAAGCCACATCGGTGGCTCGGGCGAGCCTGACGGTCACAACTTCCTCGCTCACGGATCGCTCAATGCTCTATTGGTGAAGGATCAGATCGATTGCCCTGTCCGCGTTCAGCGCCGTCTCGACGCCCTCCAGCGTCATGCCGAGTTCGACGAGAGTCATCGCCACGGCCGGACGCATGCCGACGACGATCGTGCGCGCATTCATCATGCGGGCCATCTGAGCCATGGCACCCAGCATCCGTCCGGCGAAGGTATCGACGATCTCAAGACTGGAGATGTCGATGACCACGCCGCGGGCCTTGTGACGCGCAACTTCCTCGACGAGTTGATCCTGGAGAGTCACGACCCCTTGGTCGTCCAGATCGTCGCGAATCGCGACAACCACGCATCCGGTGATCGTGACAATGGGGGTGGTGCCGAACGAAGATTCCACCCCTTAACTCTCCTTCACGGAAACGCCGATGCGCTCGAAAGCATGGGCGAGGCCGCTCTGCAGATCGACGCGCGTGACGATATTGGGCAGTTCCACGCCGAGATTGACGATCGTCTGGGCGATTTTCGGGCTGATACCGCAGATGACGCATTCGGCCCCCATCAATCGTACCGCCGCCGCCGTCTTCAAGAGGTGCTGGGCCACCAGCGTATCCACCGTCGAAACGCCCGTGATGTCGATGATCGCGACTTCCGCTTCCCACTGCACGATCGAGTCGAGCAGATTCTCCATCACAGCCTGGGCACGGAACGAATCGAGGGTCCCAATAAGCGGCACCGTGACGATCCGATCCCAGATCTTGACGACCGGCGCCGAAACCTCGGTCATCTCGGCCTGCTGGCGTTCGATCACCGCTTCGCGCTTCTGAACGAGGTACTCGATGGCCTGAAGCACGATCTGATCGACGACCCGGGTGGTGTTCCATATCTCGTCTGAGAAGGCTTGCGGGCTGTCGGCGAGGATCGACCGCAACTGATCGAACAAGGGCTGCTTGATCGATGCGATGAACCAGCCCATTTCCTTCGGGGAAACCCCGCGCTGGGTGCGGCTCTCCGTGATCGCCTCCAGAGTCTCGCGGAATTGATCCCAGGCTGGCTTGCCGAGATCGAACCCCTCGTCGACGGCGGCGTTCTCCATCGCCCCCGTAAGGACACTCAGAAGTTCCCGGCTCTGCTGCTCGGTTTCCTTGGCGGAAACGAGATCCGTTCGCTTGACGCCTTCCCGCGCCTGGGCCTTTAGCCATCCAGCGAGGACTTTCTCGAAGTCCGCCCGGAGAAGCGCCACGGTCGGTGATGTTTCGACTGCCATTTCATGCCCTTACTAACAGCGTCCCTGCGCGTCTATCGCCCGGTGTGGCCGTTGACGCAATCCGGTTTTTACGCATTTGGCCAGATTGGAAACTTTGGCAATGGCTTTTTGCCTCTATCGCGGACGGGTTCTACGCAGATATTTTCGCACGATGCGGCAGCCGTTTACGATTGCAGTGCAATATCCGCTCGCGAATTCTCCACCATACATGCTGCAATGCAGTATATCCGCAGACTTCGGCGGTCATCCGAAAGTACTATTGGCGAACGCCCCCACTTCGGAAACGATAGCAGGCGTTCAAGCTGATTGTCGGCGTTCAGCGGCCACACGGTCGACGCCCGGCGCTCGGCTGGAATCCAATAATTCGGGAGGTCACCAATGGCATTTTTCAAGGACGGATGGACCCGTCGGCAGCTGCTCACGACGGGCGTCGGCGTTGGCGCCGGTCTCGCCATGCCGCACGTCTTCACACGCGGCGCCTGGGCGCAGGACCAGGCTTTTTGCAACAATCCGAAAGGCGACACCGTCACCCTCGGCTTCAACGTCCCCCAGTCCGGCCCCTATGCCGACGAAGGCGCCGACGAGTTGCGGGCCTACGAGTTGGCAGTCAAGCACCTGAATGGCGAAGGCGATGGCGGGCTGATTCCGCTGTTCAAGCCTTCCAACCTCAAGGGTAATGGCATTCTCGGCAAAAAGGTCGCCTTCGTCACCGGCGACACCCAGACCAAGTCGGACGCGGCGCGGGCCTCGGCCAAGCGGATGATCGAGGCCGACGGCGCGATCATGATCACCGGCGGCTCGTCCTCGGGTGTCGCTATCGCGGTGCAGTCGCTCTGCCAGGAGATGGGCGTCATCTTCATGGCGGGTCTGACCCACTCCAATGACACCACCGGCAAGGACAAGCGGCGCTACGGCTTCCGGCATTTCTTCAATGCCTACATGTCGGGACAGGCGCTCGGACCGGTGCTCGCCGAGGAATACGGCAAGGATCGCGTCGCGTACCACCTGACGGCTGATTACACCTGGGGCTGGACCCAGGAAGAATCGATCAAGAACGCCACCGAGGCGCTCGGCTGGAAAACGGCGCAGGCCGTTCGCACGCCGCTCGGCGCCGGCGATTTCTCGCAGTATCTCACGCCGGTGCTCAATTCCGGCGCCGATGTCCTGATCCTCAACCACTACGGCGGCGACATGGTCAATTCGCTGCGTCAGGCCGTTACCCAGTTCGACATGAAGAGCAAGCAGGTCAACGGCAAACAGTTCGAGATCGTCGTACCGCTATTCTCCGAGTTGATGGCGCAAGGTGCCGGTGAAGCCGTGAAGGGCATTCTCGGCACTGCCAACTGGGACTGGAAACTCGACAACGAGGCCTCCAAGGCCTTCTCCAAGTCGTTCGGCGAGGCCTATGGTCGGCCGCCGTCGCAGGCTGCCCAGACCTGCTACGCACAGACGTTGCTCTATGCCAACGCCGCCGAGACTGCCGGCACCTTCTATCCGCCGGAATTGATCAAGGCGCTCGAGGACTTCGAGTTCGACGGGCTTGGCAACGGGCCGACGCTGTATCGCGGCGCCGACCACCAGTGCTTCAAAGACGTTCTGGTGGTGCGCGGCAAGCAGGAGCCGACCAACCAGTTCGATCTCATGGAGATCGTCAAGGTCGTGCCGCGCGATGAGGTTACCTACGATCCGGAGATCTTCGGTGGTGAACTCGGCCCCTCGGAAGTCAAAGGTTGCGCGGCCTGATCCAGGGCTGACATGATGAGGGCCGCCGACCGAAGGGCCGGCGGCCCATCCAGCTTTCGCGAGGATCGATAGGATCGATCAGAGGGACCTATGGACGCCATTATTCTTCAGGTCTTGAACGGGCTCGACAAGGGCGGCGCCTACGCGCTGATCGCCCTCGGCCTGACATTGATCTTCGGCACTCTGGGTGTCGTCAATTTCGCCCATGGCGCGCTGTTCATGCTCGGCGCCTTCTGTGCTGTGGCCTTCACCAAATTGCTGACGATCTCCGAACGCGTCCGCGACGAGAGCGTCACCTTTTTCGAGGCCTACAAGGAAATTCCCTACCTGGAGATCTGGTGGGGAGACACCGGCCGCGCGATCGTCGACTGGGCTGTCCCCCTGTCGGTCCTGGTGGCGATCCCGGTCATGCTCCTGATCGGCCTCGCCATGGAGCGCGGGCTCATCCGCTTCTTCTACAAGCGCAGCCATGCCGAGCAGATTCTGGTGACCTTCGGCCTGGCGATCGTGTTGCAAGAGATCGTCAAGCACTATTTCGGCGCCAACCCGATCCCGCTCACCGCGCCCCCGTTGCTCGCCGGCAGCGCCGACATTGGCCAATGGTTCGGGGTCACGGGCATCAGCTATCCGATGTGGCGGATCGTCTATTTCCTGTTCTCGCTCGTCGTCATCGCCGCCGTCTTCGCCTTCTTGCAACTGACCACCTTCGGCATGGTCGTCAGGGCCGGGATGGCGGATCGCGAGACCGTCGGCCTGCTCGGGATCAATATCGGCCGCAAGTTCTCGATCGTCTTCGGGCTGGCCGCGGTCGTCGCGGGCCTTGCCGGCGTCATGTACACGCCGATCCTCGCGCCGAACTACCATCTGGGGATGGATTTCCTGGTCTTGTCATTCGTCGTCGTCGTCGTCGGGGGCATGGGATCGCTTCCCGGCGCGGTGGTTGCCGGCTTCTTGCTGGGAGTCCTGCAGTCCTTCGCCTCGCTGACCGAGGTCAAGGACATCGTTCCGGGCATCGACCAGATCATCATTTATCTCGTCGCCGTCGTCGTCCTGCTCGTCCGTCCACGCGGCTTGATGGGCCGCAAGGGCGTCATGGAGGTCTGATCCGATGAACAGCGCTGTTTCACCCTCCGTATCGACCGCCGAGACCGGTCCGCATCGTTCGACTCCGCCGGCAGCCAAGCGCCAGCGCGGCTTCTTCGAGGGGCCGATGGGGGATTATGTCTATGTCGCGCTTTTCGCGGCGGCGATCCTGACCATGCCGATCTGGCTGGCGCCGATCGGCGCCGGTTATCCAGACATCCTGCAGAAGTTCGCGATCTTCGGGATCTTCGCGCTCGGCTTCAACATCCTGTTCGGCTTCTCCGGCTATCTGTCCTTCGGCCACGCCGCCTTCCTGGGTGCGGGCTCCTACGCCGCGGTCTGGATGTTCAAGCTCTTGTCGATGAACGCCGTCTTCGGGCTGGTCTTCGCGATCCTCGTCGCCGGCGTGTTCGCGCTGGCGATCGGCTTCGTCAGCCTGCGCAGGTCGGGCATCTACTTCTCGATCCTGACGCTGGCCTTCGCGCAGATGTCCTACAACCTCGCCTATTCGGTGCTGACGCCGATCACCAATGGCGAGACGGGCCTGCAGATATCGCGCAGCGATCCGCGGATCATCGACCGCGCCTTCGGCACCGCCTCCGCGTCGCTGCCCTCGCCAAACTTCTTCGGAATCGAATTGCAGGGATGGGCCGGCTTCTATTTCTGCGCGATCCTTTTGATCCTTGCCTTCTTCCTGGCGATGCGGATCAAGAATTCGACCTTCGGCATGATGTTGCTCGCCATCAAATCCAACCAGAACCGGATGGCCTTCACCGGCTTCAACACCCGACCCTATCTGCTGACGGCCTTTGTCATTTCGGGCATGTATGCCGGCCTTGCGGGCGGTCTGCTGGCCATCACCGACCCGTTGGCGGGCGCGGACCGCATGCAGTGGACCGCATCGGGCGAAGTCGTTCTGATGACCATCCTCGGCGGCGTCGGCACGCTGCTCGGGCCGGTCATCGGCGCGGCGGTGATGAAATATCTCGAGCAGATCTTCTCCTCGTTCAACGACAGCTTCCTCTATCGTACCTTCGACTTCCTGCCCGACTGGGCGCAGGAGACGATGGTCGCGATTACCAGTCCCTTCGTCGGCGAAGGCTGGCTGTTGACGCTCGGTCTTCTATTCATGGTCCTGGTGATCGCGCTGCCGGGCGGCATCATGGAGGGGCTACGGCGGATCGGCGGAATCATCCGTAAGCCGAAGACGGCGGGCAATAAACAAATGCCCGACATGCCGCACTCGGCCCATTCGGCCGCGGAATAGAGGAACCGGCATGGATATTCTCGCGATCAGCGGCGTCAACAAGCGCTTCGGCGGGCTCAAGGCCCTCGACGACGTCAATCTCAACGTCAAGGAAGGGACCATCCACGCCATCATCGGTCCCAACGGCGCCGGCAAGTCGACGCTGCTCAACTGTCTGGTCGGACGCATCGTCCCGGACGACGGATCGGTGAACTTCAACGGTCATCCACTGCTCGGCCGGCATCCTCACCAGATCAACCAGGCCGGTATCGCGCGGGTCTTCCAAACCCCGGAAGTCTTCGGCGAGATGACGGTGATGGAGAACGTCATGATCCCCGCCTTCGCATCGACGGACGGGGCGTTCCGCATCAATTTGTGGAAGCGGGCCGCGGATCGTCGGCAGGTCGAAGCCGAGGCCGAGGAAATTCTCGAGGATCTGAATCTCGTCGACCAGCGCGACCAGATTGTCAATTCGATGTCGCGCGGCGACAAGCGGCGGCTGGAGTTGGCCATGTGCCTGGTCCAGAAACCCAAGCTGCTGCTGCTCGACGAGCCGACCGCCGGGATGTCGCGCGCCGACACCAACAATACCGTCGAGCTGTTGAAGAAGATCGCCAAGCGCAAGATCACCAAGGTGATCATCGAGCACGACATGCATGTGGTCTTCTCGCTCGCCGACACCGTGAGCGTCATGGCGCAAGGGACCGTCATCGCCGAGGGTGCGCCGCAAGATATCAAGACCGATCCGCGCGTGCAGGAAGCCTATCTCGGGGGAGCGCATCTATGAGCGAGACCATCGCCACGACGGAACGCCCGGCCTCCCCTCGCCCTGTGGCCGGGAGCGGTGCGACGCCGTTCTTCGCCGCACGGGACCTGCACGCCTATTACGGCGAAAGCTACATCGTCCAGGGCGTATCCTTCGAGGTGCGCGAGGGCGAGATCCTGGCGCTGCTTGGCCGCAACGGCGCAGGCAAGACCTCGACGCTGCGCACCATCGCCCGCGCGGGGCAACCCGAGCTCAAGCGCGGCGAGATCTGGCTGGAAGGCCAGCCGCTGCACGAAATGCAGAGCTATCAGGCGGCCCAGGCCGGTATCCAGCTCGTTCCCGAGGATCGCCGGATCATCCCGGGCCTGACCGTCGAGGAAAACCTTAAGCTCGCCCAGATCGAAAAGCCTATCGGCTGGACGCTGGAGCGCATCTACGACCACTTCCCGCGGCTGGCGGAGCGCCGCACCCAGGAAGGCACCACGATGTCAGGCGGCGAGCAGCAGATGCTTGCGGTGGCGCGGGCTCTCGCCCGCGAGGTGAAGCTGCTGCTGCTCGACGAGCCCTATGAAGGCCTGGCGCCGGTGATCGTGCACGAGATCGAGCGGATTCTGGAAGAGATCAAACAGCTGGGCATCACCACGATCCTGGTCGAGCAAAACGCCATCGCCGCACTGCATCTGGCGGACCGGGCGATCATCCTGGAAATGGGCGAAGTGGTTTTCGACGGCACCGCCCAGGAAATCATCGACAACAAGGAATTGCGTCTCCAGTACCTGGCGATCTGACGACCCCGGATCGACCGCCCCTCGGAGGGAGAACCACCGCCGTATCCGCCAGAGCGATGATGGCGGCATTGCGACAGAATGGCCGTCGCCTTTAACGTATACATTGCACGCTTCTCCACGATATGTCATGAGGCCGCAAGGTTGGACCGGCGCAAGCCGCCATTGGGGGGATTTTCATGAACCGCATCGATCTTCAGGGACGCACGGCGATCATCACCGGCGGCGCGCGTGGCATCGGCCTGGCCACCGCCGAGCGAATTCTCGCTAGCGGCGGTTCGGCGGTGCTGTGGGATGTCGATGGCGCGGCGATCGAGGAAGCGGTGGCGCAGCTCGGCGCGAAGGCCAGCGGCCAGACGGTCGAACTGACCGATGCCGACGCGGTGGCGGCCGCCGCAAAGGACGCTTTCGCCAAGGCCGGAACAATCGATATTCTCGTCAACAATGCCGGCATTACCGGCGGCAACGGCAAGACCTGGGAGCTTGCGCCCGACGTCTGGCGCAGGACCATCGAGGTCAATCTCGTCGCGCCCTTCCTGACCAGCCGGGCCGTCGTGCCGCTGATGCTGGAAAAGGGCTATGGCCGGATCGTCAACATCGCCTCGATCGCCGGCAAGGAAGGTAATCCCAACGCCTCGCATTATTCGGCCTCGAAGGCCGGCCTCATCGGCCTGACCAAATCGCTTGGCAAGGAGCTTGCCGGCACCGGCATCCTGGTCAACTGCATCACCCCGGCCGCCGCGCGCACTGCGATCTTCGACCAGATGAGCCAGGAGCACATCGACTACATGCTGTCAAAAATCCCGCTCAATCGCTTCGTCGAGCCCGCGGAGGTCGCCGCGATGATCGCCTGGCTCGCCTCCGAGGACTGCTCGTTCTCGACCGGCGCGGTGTTCGACATTTCCGGCGGCCGCGCCGTCTACTGAGCGCCGACGCTTTTCCTGCCCATCACGTTAGAAGGACGGACACCGCACCATGAAACTCGTTCGCTACGGCCCCTCGGGCGAAGAAAAGCCGGGACTTATCGACGCTAACGGTACCCTGCGCGATCTTGGCGCCCATGTCGGCGACATTGCGGGAGACGTCCTCTCCGACGCCGGGCTTGCCAAGCTGAAGGCTCTCGATCCTTCCAGCCTCCCCGCAGTCGACGGCACGCCGCGCATGGGCCCCTGCGTCGGGCAGATTCAGAAGATCCTGTGCATTGGCCTGAACTATTCGGACCACGCCGCCGAGACCGGCGCGGAGCCGCCGAGCGAACCGATCCTCTTCGCCAAGGCGCTCTCGGCGCTGTGCGGGCCGAATGACGATGTCGAGATGCCGCGCGGCTCGCAGGCTCTCGACTGGGAGGTCGAGCTTGCGATCATCATCGGAGCCAAGGCGAAATACGTGTCCGAAGCCGACGCGATGAACCACGTCGCAGGCTTTGCGATCATGAACGACGTTTCCGAGCGCGACTTCCAGACCAAGCGCATGGGCCAGTGGACCAAGGGTAAGAGCCACGACACCTTCGGTCCGCTCGGTCCCTGGTTGGTGACCCGCGACGAAGTCGGCGATGTCCACAATCTGGCCATGTGGCTCGACGTCAACGGCGAACGTCGCCAGACCGGCAACACCAACACGCTGATCTTCAACGTGCCGCACATGGTGTCTTACCTGTCGCAGTTTCTCACGTTGATGCCGGGAGATGTGATCTCGACCGGCACGCCACCGGGAGTCGGGATGGGCATGAAGCCGCCGAAGTACCTGAAGGTCGGTGACGTCATGACGCTGGGAATCGAAGGCCTCGGGGAGCAGAGGCAGACGGTCGTTTCGGCCTGACTTGGCGATCAGCGGCGGGGACGCCCGGCATGGCTGGCGCAGCGCGCCCGTCCCTGCTGCCGCCTTATAAATCTGACGCAGTGTCGGCTCAGCAGTCCCGACGCCGCGCCAGCACCAGATGACCAGGGGCCGGCTGTCCCTCCTGGAGGCGGACGACGATCGGTCCGCATACCAGGCAATCGAAGCCATGCGCGGCGAGCCGGTCCACAAGATACGTCTCGCGGTGATGGAAGCGCTGGTGCGGGCCGACCATGAAATCGCGTCCGGCAAATGTCGCCTCGGACAGCGTCTCGGTTGAAAATCCGAAAATTCCGCCGGGCGCCAGCCGTGCGGCGACCCCGGAAAACAGCGCGTCGAGGCCGCCGAGATAAGGCAGCACGTCGGCGGCAACGATAAGGTCGAACGGTTCTTCCTCGTCGAAATCGGCGAGGAAGCCGACCGCCTCGCCGATATAGAGATCGTCGTAGATGCCCTTGTCGAAACACGTCTCGATCATGCCTTCCGACAGATCGACGCCGAGCAGTGTCGTCGCCCGATCCCGCAGCGCCTCGCCGGCAAGCCCGGTGCCGCAACCGAGATCGAGCACGCGCTGGTAGCGACCGGGTGCGATCTCCGCAATCCGAGCAGCCATCAGCGCTGGAACGCCGTAGCCGAGCTGGCGCACCAGAATGTCCTCGAACGCCTCGGCATGCTGGTCGAACAGCGTCGCCACATAGGCTTCTCCCGCCGATTCCGGCGCCTCGCCCAGCCCCATGGCCGCGATGCGGACCGCCGCGCCGCCATGGTCCTCGGGATCGATCGCCAGACACTCGCGATAGGCTTCGGCCGCGGCTGCGTGCGCGCCGGCCTTTTCCAGCGACAGGGCCCTTTCATAGGCGTCCGCCAACGCCGATTCGTCGAACCCGCTCATAGCAATGCTTCCTGATTTGCGTCCGCGCCGGCGTGCAACGTCGCTGCCAGCGCCCGCGCCGCCCGTTCGATGGTTGCCGCCGGCACGCTGCAGAACACGTCCGGCATCGTTTCGCTCGCGACGGTGTCAGCCACCGCCTCGTCGCTCAGCGGAACATGGATGAAACCATAATGCATCACGCCGAGCGAGGCGGCATGATGGGCAAGACGGTAGAACGTATCGTTGCAGAGATAGCCGCCGGCGTTGGTCGACCACTCGAATGAGGCGCCGGCACTGCGCAAGGCGGCAGCGACGTCGTTCCACGGCAGATTTGCGGGCAGCGACTGCGGACCGTCCAGCACCGCCGGTCCAGACGGGAAGCCGCCGACCGCGTCGGCATGGCCGAGCTCGCGACGATTGCGCGCGACCAGTTCGATGCGAAGGCGTTCAGCGCGCTGGTGGAGGCCGAACAACACGACGGTCGTCGGGCGCACGGCTTCGATCGCCGCCTTGAGCCGCGACCAGCTCCCCTCCCACTCGACGGGCAGAATCTCAGCGTGGAGACCATCGGAGCGGCCTCGCTCGCACTGCAACGCGCGCGCCAGATCCTCGGTCGGATTGCGCGGCGCGCTTGGAAAGGAAGAAAAGCCGGCGAAGAGTAACGACATAGAACGCATGAGCCTGAACAGTGGGCGGTGCGGGAGGCAGGGTGAGACCGCCTGTCCCGAAATGAAACGTGAAGCTTGCCAAGAAACTTTTACTTGCAACGCCCGGCGCGGGATAGCATTCAAGGGACGTTTGGGCAATTTCGCGAACAAAGGTAATGGACGAACTGCGTATCGGAGGCGCCTCCTCCGGGTGGTATACCGAAACCGGAAACCACGATGTATCGGTTCCCTTCCTCGTCAAGACTTGCCTGCCACCGCCACACGGCGACACGTAATGCCAGGATAAGGACTCCGATAATGGCACAAACCGGGACGGTCAAATTCTTCAATACCGAGAAAGGCTTCGGCTTCATCAAGCCGGACGACGGCGGCGCGGACATCTTCGTTCATATCTCGGCAGTGCAGGCATCCGGCCTGCCTGGCCTGGAGGAAAACCAGAAGGTCTCGTACGAAACCGAACCCGATAAGCGCGGCAAGGGCCCCAAGGCCGTCAACCTCGAAGCAGCCGACTGACGGCGGACCGAAGCGTCGATGAAACCGGCGCGAAAGTGCCGTAACGGGACAAAAATAGCTTGGGATAGCCCGCCGCGCATCGCACGGCGGGCTTTTTTCTCTCCCACCTCCGTGGTGGAGTGCCGGGATGGAACAGAATCGTCTGGCACGCAACGTGCAAGGGCTCTGCCGAACGCCTCGCATGGGGCCTAAACGGGAGATCGTCATGCAACGCCGAAACCGCTTGGCAATTCGCACGACCGCAGCCGCGCTGTCCTTTCTGCTGCTAGCCTCCGGGCCCGCTTCGAGCGAAACGTCCCACGGCAGTAGCGGCGGCGTCAGAACCGCCCAGATCATCGACTTTTCTGCTCAGGGCGAGGAATTTCTCGAGGATGGCGGTGGCATCCGGACTGCGCCCGATATCTATTCCACCAATGAACGGGAGGAGTTTCTGGAGGACGGCGGGTCGATCAAACTCAAGCCGAATTTCGATGTACTCACCGTGCGTGGGCGAAACCGTGCGTGGCGCGTGGTCGAGCGAGAGGGTGTTTCGGCACGCTCGCAGGGTTCCTTCACGATGATTTCGACCGGATACTCCGATCGCCGCGCCCTGCCCTCCCGCGCCTCGGCATGGAAGCGTCACGTCGGCCTCGACGCCGTGCCGAACGGACCGCGGATCATCGACGTGGCGCGCGAACGGCTGGATCGCCGTCCCATGCCGGCTTCCGGCATCGACATCATCGAGACCGGCGGCTCGAAGATCATCCGCATCGCTCCGAACTATGACCGCCATGCCGCCGCGGAGTTGGCTCGAAGCGCGCGTCCTGTGCGCAAGGCCCGCGCCGGCGAGCCGTGGACGCGGGAATGGCTGAGCGCCTGCACCCGCGCGCATCCCAGCTTCGATCCGAATTTCGGCACCTATATGGACGTGACGGGCAAATCCCTATTCTGCCCCGGCGGTTGACCGCCGGGCCTGACGGGACGCGGCTGTCAGGTCAGAAACGGGTTGGTACGACGCTCGTCGCCAAGGCGTCCGCCCGGCCCATGACCGCAGATGAAGCCGACATCGTCGCCGAGCGGAAGCACCTTCTGCTTGATCGAGCGGATCAGCGCGGCATGGTCGCCGCCCGGCAGATCGGTGCGTCCGATCGAGCCGGCAAACAGGACGTCGCCGGCATGCAGGAACTTCGCCTGGCGATCGAAGAACACGACATGGCCGGGCGCGTGGCCCGGCGTGTGCAGCACCTCGAAGACATGCCCGGCGAAGCCGACCGTCTCGCCCTCCTCCAGCCAGCGGTCCGGCGTGCAGTTGCGGACCGCGCCGCCGACGCCGAACATCAGCGCCTGATCCTCCAGGGCTGACAGCAGAAACGCGTCGTCCCGATGGGGTCCGACGATGTCCACGCCGAGCCGCTCCTTCAGTTCCATGGCACCGCCCGCGTGGTCGATATGGCCGTGGGTCAGCCAGATCGCCTCGATGGCAATGCCGGCGGCCTCGATCGCCGCGACGATCCGCTCGACATCGCCGCCGGGGTCGACCACGACGCCGGTCTTGGCCTCCGTGTCATAGAGGATGCAGCAGTTCTGCTGGAACGGCGTCACGGGCACGATCTCGGCGCTGAGTTGTGTCAAAACGGTAGTCTCCTCAACCAGTTGGGCGTCGGCGCTGATGTCCCGCCTTAGCCAGGATCGCGCGGCCACCATGTTGAGCACGGGAATAACCGCCGCTGCCCCTTGGCGCAAATGCGGGCTGGATCAAGGGGAAAGCTTTCGCGAAACGCTTGGACGTGGCCTCCGCGACGCGCGGACCTATGTCGTCGCGATCCAGATGACGTGCCGGGCGCCACGGCCCGTGCGGCTGGCGCGCACACGCGCCTCGTCGACGCTGAAGCCGGCCTTGCGAAGCCGTCCGGTAAAGCCGCTGTCGGGTCCCTGCGACCAGACCGCCAGCACCCCGCCGGGCCGCAGCGCATGTCGCGCCGCTTCTAGTCCGCCAAGATCGTAAAGGCAGTCATTGGCACGGCTCGTCAGGCCCTCGGGGCCGTTGTCGACATCCAGAAGGATCGCGTCATAGGCTGCCTTGCCGCCGCGAATGAGCTCGGCCACGTCCGTTACCGCAATGCTGACGCGGGGGTCGTCGAGGCTCCCGTCGACGAGATGCGCCATCGGGCCTTTCGCCCAGGCGACCACTGCCGGCACAAGCTCCGCGACAATCACGCTCGCGTCGCCGCCGAGATGTGACAGGACGGCGCGGAGCGTAAACCCCATGCCGAGCCCGCCGACGAGGACGTTGGGCCTCGTCCGGTCGGCGATCCTCTCGCAGGACAGGCGCGCAAGCGCTTCTTCCGAGCCCGAGAGCCGGCTGTTCATCAGTTCGTTGTCGCCGAGCATGATCGAGAACTCGGTGCCGCGCCGCATCAGCCGGAGTTCACCGGTCGTTCCGGGAATCGTCGCGCTGTCGAGCTTTTGCCAGGGGATCATTGCCGCATCGCCGTCCGGCCGGCCCGCCGGGCGCCCTACTCCGCCGCCGCGCGCTTCGGCTGTACGGCGTCGGTGTAATCGTCGACCAGCCGCCGGGTCGTCTCGCCGGGCGTGAACCGCCAGTCGGCGATTTCGGAGACCGGCGTCACCTCGGCCGCCGTGCCACAGAGGAAGCATTCCTCGAAGCTTGCCAGTTCGTCCGGCATGATCACCCGCTCCTTGACCTCGATGCCGCGCCGGCGCGCGAGATCGATCACGGTGCGGCGGGTAATGCCATCGAGGAAGCAGTCGGGCGTCGGCGTGTGCAGGACGCCGTCCTTGACGAAGAAGACGTTGGCACCGGTCGCCTCGGCCACCTGGCCGCGCCAATCGAGCATCATCGCGTCGGCATAGCCCTTGGCTTCGGCCGCGTGCTTGGAGATCGTGCAGATCATGTAGAGGCCGGTGGCCTTGGCCTTGGACGGCGCGGTGCGCGGGTCCGGCCGGCGATACTCAGCCAGATCCAGCCGGATGCCCTTCATGCGCTGCTCGGGGTCGAAATAGCTCGGCCATTGCCAGATGGCGATGGCCACGTTGATGCGGTTCTTTTGGGCCGAGACGCCCATCATCTCCGAGCCACGGAAGGCGATCGGCCGGACATAGGCGTCGGCGAAACCCTGCCGCTCGAGCAGTTCATTCGTCGCCGCGTCGATTTCGTCGGCACTGTAGGGCAGCGCGAAGCCGAGCATGCGACCGGATTCGATCAAGCGCTCGGTGTGCTCGCGAAGTTTGAAAACCGTGCCGCCATAGGCCCGCTCGCCCTCGAAGACGGCGCTGGCATAATGCAGCCCGTGCGTCAGCACGTGGATCTTGGCGTCCTTCCAGGGCACGAACTGGCCGTTGAACCAGATTTCGCCGTCAAGCTGGTCGAATGGAACATTGCTCATGGTGCTCGCGACGCCTGTTCCGGCGTCCTCCCTATCATCATCTGGCGGCGGTCGACTGTCGGCCGAGGGGTGGATCCGCGTCAATGTCTATGGCCCATTCATGGCGGACCAGCGACGGTTTCCACTCTTCGCCGTCCGGTGTAACAATGGTAGGAAATTACGTCAATAGTGCTGACCTAAATTATGGATGCTGCCCTGACCTCCGACGTGCGCACGGACAATGCCGCCGAAGCCATTGTGCGGGAGCCCCTGCCGACATTCGGAAATCCCGACTTCCGGATGATCGAGTTGCTGTTCTTCGCCTATCGCGAATTCACCGCCGATGCCGATTCGATCCTTGCCCGCTACGGGTTCGGGCGCGCCCATCACCGCATCCTGCATTTCGTCAACCGCGCCCCCGGCATGACCATCACCGACCTCCTCGACCTCTTGCAGATCACCAAGCAATCGTTGTCGCGGGTGTTGCGCCAGCTCATCGACGATGGCTTCATCCGTCAGATGCCGGGGGTGGAGGATCGACGGCAGCGCTGCCTCTATCCGACCGTGAAGGGGCGCGAACTGACGCTGGAGCTCTCGCGGGAGCAGGCGCGCCGCATCGACGCGGCCTTGAGCGACGCGGCGCCCACCGACGCCGCGCCGATCGGCGCCTTTCTCAGGCAGATGGCGGCCGATCGGCCGGCAACGCGGGAGTGGTTCAAGAAGCAAGGCATCAATTGGAAAGATCCGCTATGAACGAGTTTGCCGGGGAGACTTCGGGCGAGGTGACATCGCTGGGAGACGATGCCCCCCACATTCTCGTCGTCGACGACGACCGTCGCATCCGCTCGCTGTTGTCGCGGTTCTTGTCGGAGCAGAATTTTCGCGTCTCGGTGGCCGCGGATGCCAGGGAGGCCCGGCGAATCCTCGACGGGCTCGACTTCGATCTCCTGATCGTCGATGTGATGATGCCCGGCGAGAACGGCATCGAGCTGGTGCGCTCGTTCCGCGCCGACCGCCAATCGCCGGTGCTGATGCTGACGGCGCGTTCGGAGACCGAGCAGCGGATCGAAGGACTGGAAGCCGGCGCCGACGATTATCTGCCGAAACCGTTCGATCCACGCGAACTGCTTTTGCGCATCAACAACATCCTGCGGCGCGGGAGCCAGGCACCGATCCAGAAACTGGAACATGTGCGCTTCGGCCCATTCACTTTCACGCTGTCACGCCGCGAATTAAAACGTGGGCCGGAGATCATTCGTTTGACCGAACGCGAGCAGGAGATGATGTCCCAGTTCGCCGGCAACCCGGGCGAGACCATCCAGCGTCAGGATCTGCTCGGCGACGAGACGGAGGTCGGAGAGCGCACCGTCGATGTTCAGATCAACCGCCTGCGCCGCAAAATCGAAAGCGATCCGGCGAATCCCCTGTGGCTACAGACGGTGCGCGGCATCGGCTATCGCCTGAACACGGATTGAAGCCGGAGCGGCCGTGACCCCGATCGAACGCCTCATCCAAAAGCGGCCGTGGCGGTTCGCAGCGTCTACCCGGCGCCGCGCGTGGCGGCCGCGCTGGCGGTGGGGCAAGCTGCCGACGATCGACATCTGGCGTGGCCCCTTGCGACCCATTCCGCGCATCACCCAGCGTTTCATGCCGAAGGGGCTCTATGCGCGCTCGCTGATCATCATAATCGCGCCGGTGGTTCTGCTGCAGGGCGTGGTGACGGTGGTGTTCATGGAGCGGCACTGGCAACTCGTGACCCATAGGCTGTCGACCGCCGTGGTGCGCGACATCGCGGCGATCACCGACCTCGTCGAAGCGCAGCCGCCGGGCAGCGACTATTCCCAGGTCATCAGCATTGCTCGCAACCGGCTTGGCCTCAACGTCTCGGTGCTGCCGCCCGGTCCCCTGCCCCCTCTGGCTCCGAAGCCGTTCTTCAACATCCTCGACGGCATCCTCAGCGAGGAGATCACCGCCCGGATCGGGCGACCGTTCTGGATCGATACGGTCGGCCAATCCAAGATCGTCGAAGTCCGCATCCAGCTGGACGGGAAGGTTTTGCGCGTGTTCGCCCCGCGCAACTCCGCCTATGCCTCGAACACCCATATTTTCCTGGTGTGGATGGTCGGCACCTCGCTGGTGCTGATGATCATCGCCATCCTGTTTCTGCGCAACCAGATCCGTCCGATCCAGGCACTGGCGGCGGCGGCCGAGGGTTTTGGGCGCGGCCAGCCGATGCCGCCGGACTTTCGTCCGCGCGGCGCCTCGGAGGTTCGGCGCGCCTCACTCGCCTTCATCCAGATGCGCGACAGAATCGAGCGACAGATGGAACAGCGCACGGCCATGCTGACCGGCGTCAGCCACGATCTGCGGACCATCCTGACGCGCTTCCGGCTGCAGCTTGCCCTGCTCGGCGAAGGCGAAGACCAGGACGAGTTGAACGCCGACGTCGACGAAATGCAGCGCATGCTCGAGGGTTATCTCGCCTTTGCCAAGGACGAGGCGGCCGAGGAGGTCGGTGAACTCGACCTTGTCCCGGTGCTCGGCAAATTCCGCACCGAAGCCAAATTGAAGGGCAAGCAGATCTCGGTCGAAATCGTCGGCGATCCGCGCCTCGCGGTGCGGCCGGATTCCTTCACCCGCATGGTGACCAACGTCGTCACCAACGCCTTGCGCCACGGCGACCGCATCCGCGTCCGCGCCAACCACCAGGGGCGGTGGCTGACCATCACCGTCGAGGACAACGGCACCGGGATTGCCGCCGAACAGCGCGAGGAAGTCTTCAAGCCGTTCGTGCGGCTCGACACCGCCCGCAACATCGACAGCGGCGGCACCGGCCTCGGCCTTGCGATCGCCCGCGATATCGCCCGCAGTCACGGCGGCGACATTCTCCTGTCGGACAGCGATCTCGGCGGCTTGCGCGCGCTCATTCGCGTGCCGGCTTAAGCCGGCTCAGAACATCCGGCCGCCGTCGGGCACCGTGTGGCCCGGCGCTAACAGTACGACCTCGCCGGCCGCGTCCGGCACGCCGAGGGTCAGCACCTCCGACATCATCGGGCCGATCTGCCGCGGCGGGAAATTGACGACCGCAAGCACCTGCCGGCCGACCAGCGCCTCGGCATCGTAATGCGCGGTGATCTGGGCGGAGGATTTCTTGCGGCCGATCGGCGCGCCGAAATCGATGGTCAGGCGAAACGCCGGCTTGCGCGCTTCGGGAAACGGCGCCGCCTCGACGATCGTGCCAACGCGGATATCGACCTTCATGAAATCGTCAAAGCCGATTTCCGGCGCCGGACCCTTGCCTGCCGCCATTCGCCTACTCCTTCGACAATGCCTCGGCACGGTCGCGCGCTGCCTCTACGGCCCGCCGCATCAGCGGCGCCAAACCGTCGTCCGCCATCAATACGTCGAGCGCGGCCTGGGTGGTGCCGTTCGGCGAGGTGACGTTCCGGCGCAATTTTTCCGGCGTATCCTCTGACCGGATCATCAACTCGCCCGCGCCGGCGACCGTGTGCCGCGCCAGCCGCATGGCGAGACCGGCCGGCAATCCCGCCGCTTCGCCGGCTTTCGCCAGGCATTCGGCAAGATAGAACACATAGGCCGGGCCACTGCCCGAGACGCCGGTTACGGCATCGATCAGGGCCTCGCTCTCGACCCACTCAACCGGGCCGCTCGCCGACAGGAGACCGTCAGCGACGGCGCGCCCCGCGGCTTCGACACGCGCATTGGCGTAGGCACCCGTGATGCCCCGGCCGATCAGCGCCGGCGTGTTCGGCATGGCCCGCACCACCGGACGCTCACCCAGTTCCGCCTCGATCGCCGCCACAGAGGTTCCGGCAGCGATCGACACCACGAGGCTTTCCGGCTTGAGCGCCGCGCGCAACGCCGGAAGCGCCGCGCCCATCATCTGCGGCTTCACCGCCAAAAGCGCGACATCGAACGCCTCATCCGGGACGCTTGTCGCATGGCGCACGCCGTAGCGGTCGATCAGCGGGCGCAGGGTATCGCCGATCCTTGGATCGACGACGAGCACGCGCGACGGTTCCAGCCCACCTTCCAGCCAGCCGCCAAGCAGCGCCGCGCCCATATTGCCGCCGCCCAGAAGCAGGATGCGCTGTTGCGCGCCGGCCATGCTCACGCTTCGCCTTCGGTCTCGAAAATCGCGCAAGCCAGCGCATCGTCGGCCATCTTGTCGGCCCACACGACGAACTGAAAGGCCTGATAGAAGCGCTCGCAGCTTTCCAGCGCCGTCGCCAGCATCCGCTCGGCCTGTTGGCTGGTCGGCTCGGCGCCACCGGACAGAAGCAGCGCGTGGCGGAACATCACCGCCCCTTCCTGCTGCCACAGGTCGAAATGTCCGACGAGCAGCTTCTCATTGATCAGCGCCAGTAGCCGGAGCACTTCGGAGCGACGATGCGCGGGGATCTTGAGGTCGAAAGCGCAACCCAAATGCAGCGCTTCGATATTCTCCAGCCAGGAGAACGATACCGAGTAATCGGTCCACACTCCGGCCACCGCCACCGCGATCTCGTCGTCGCCCGAGCGTTCGAACGCCCATTCCCGCGCCGCAGCGACCCATTCGATCATATCGACCGGATGAGACTGCCTCAAAGAGGCAAATTCAATCAGACTCATGTCAACGTCCCCGTATCCAATTCGGCGGGGATGCCGATTGCCGCCAAGCCGCCCCGCGGGGATGACACCGCCACCGCACAGCGTCGAATCACCCTTATAAATCAGCATATAGACCGCGAGTCCTCGCGCTAAGGGGCGTTAACCAAATATTCACCGTCAATCGATTTGGACATCCCGGAGAAGGGCCTCGCCGGGAGTCTTAAGCGACTCTCGGCAAAGGATAATCCGGTTCGACCACAGGTTGTTCGAAAGCTGTTGATTGCCTGTGGAGAACCTGTCAGCCGGCCTTCGGCTTGGCACTGGGCACACGTGCCTCAAGGTCATCGAGCCGCTTCTTCAGGACTTCGTTCTCCATACGCGCCTTCGCGGCCATATCGCGAACAGCCTCGAATTCCTCGCGCTGGACGAGGTCCATCTGGTTGAGGAAGCGCTCGCCCTGTGCCCTGAACACCGTCTCCACCTCACGGCGCACCCCTTGGGCGGCACCGGCGGCGTCGGTCATCATCCGCGCGAACTCGTCGAGCATTCGGTTGGGGCCTTGCCGGCCGGGACCTGAAGTGGACATGGATCGTCTCCGCTATGGTGTTGTGGCGTTGGTTCTGCTGGGAGGTAGAGAGCGCCTGGCCCCATGGCAATGGTCTGGCCTACCGGAACGCGGTTCGATCGGTTCCGCGGCCGCGGCAGATGGGCGTGGGCCGATCCACGCACCGTTGCCGGAAGCCGGTGGGTTTCAGGAATTCTGGATCAATGCCTCGATACGGACCTGAACGCCTTGCGGCAGGTATTTGATTTCGACACCGCCCGCGAGTTGACGCCCTAGCAGCCGTTCGAGCAGAGTCGTCCCGAAGCCTCGCCGGGTAGGCAGGGCGACCGGCGGACCGTCCCTCTCGATCCAATCCAGGCTCAGCTTGCGCCCCTCCTGCGCGGTCTCGGTCATCCATCGGATGTCCAACCGACCCTCTTCCACGGACAGGGCTCCATATTTGGCGGCGTTCGTAGTCAATTCGTGGACCGCCATGGCGAGGGGCACGGCCGCATCGGCGGGCAGAAAGAACCGCGGCCCCTCGAGTTGCAGTCGTCCGCCGTCGTCATAGGGCTCCAACTCCGCGCGGAGAATGTGCTCCAGTTCCGCTCCGTCCCATTCATTGTCGGTCAACAGTGTATGACTTCTCGCCAGGGCGCCGATCCGATTGCCGATGCCGGCCTGAAACGTTTCCATGCTCTCGGACGTGCGCAGGGTGAAGTTGATGATCGACTGCACTGTGGCGAGGTTGTTCTTCACGCGGTGATGCAGTTCGCGAACCAGCAGAGCCTGCCGCTCCTCCGCGTGCCTTGCCTCGGTAATGTCGATGACCACCCCGATGAAGCCGATGACGGTGCCCGCCGCGTCGCGCTGCGGACGACCGCTCACCTCGATCTGTCGCCGCGCGCCGTCCGCCCGTTCGATGCCACATTCCAGGTGCCACTCGGTCTGACCTTCGACCGCGGACTGGAAACATGACTGGACCCGGTCGCGCTCCTCGGGCAGGACATGGTCGAGGAAGCGCTTGAAGCTCCACTCTGCCACCGGCGTCTCGTAGCCGAAGATCGCATCATGTCGCGGCGTGCGATCGGCGCTGTCGCGGCCGATGTCGAGCGACCAGGCCCCGATGCGACCGGCGTCGAGGGCGAGATGCAGACGCGCATCGCTGCCCTGCAGCGCCCGCTCTGCCCGGGCGCGTTCGACGGCGTCCCAAGTCTGGTCGGCGACTTCCCGAACAAGGCCAATCTCGCCGTCCGTCCAGGCGCGCGCCTCGGCGTGATTGACGTAAAGGCCGGCCTGCCAGCGGCCCTCGCGAATGATGGGCGCACCGATCAGCGAAACGGTCCCGATCTCGCCGAACAGCGAGTCCGCGGTCAGCGGATCCGCTCGCGTATCGCTGATGCCCAGCGTCTTGCCGGCCCGAACCTCGGCCAAATAGCCTGTGCCGATGCCGATGGACGGCAAAGGCACCGTCAACAGCGGCAGCCGGCCACCGGGCCACCCCGAAAGAAACTGAAGCGTGTCATCTTCCGCCATCTCGAAGAAACCGACCCGATCGACGACGAGATGTCGGCCAACCGCTTCGGCAGCGGCCTGCATCATGACTTGGTCATCATGCGTCTTGCGTTGCCCTTCCAGCAAACGCAGCAACAGGTCCTGCCGCCGGTGGTTTTCGCGCAGGGCCGATTCCGACCGCGCACGCTGGACCTCCGCCCAAGTGCTCTCGGCGACCTCGCGTACGAGTCCTTTTTCGGATTCTGTCCAATGCCGGGGTTCCCTGCCGTGTACGTAAAGGACCCCGGCCAACGAGCCGTTCTTGACGAGTGGCACGTTCATGGCCGCGCAGGTGCTGACCGACCGGAAGGCTTCGGCGACGTCCTCGCCGGAGGTCAACGGCTCCGTCAGAGCATCCGCGAATGCGACCGTATTGCCGGCGCGGAACTCGGCGATCAGCGCCGGACCAAAATCGTCGAGGCGATGACGGCCGGCGAGACTCGGCATCCCGGCGTCGCACCAATCGCTTTCGACGAAAAACATGGTGTCGGCTTCGATCTCGGCATAGCCCACACGATCGGCCCGCAGGTGTAGGCCGAGAGTTTCGGCGGCGGCGAACATCACCTCGCGTGGATCGTCCAGATCGCGAAGCCTGTCCTTGAGCGCTATCCGAAAATTCAGACGTCGATCGGCCAGCACGTCGCCGGTGGTTTCGACGCTGATCACCAGAATGCCGCCGACCGTTTCGGTCTGATCGTAGACCGGGGAACAGGAGAAGCTGAAATACCGCTGCTCCTCGAGGCCACCTCCCGGAATGACAATCGGCAAGTTGTCGGCCCCCGTTGTTTCACCCGCGAGGGCGCCGTCAACGAAGGGTCGCACGTTCGACCAGATCTCGTCCCATACCTGCGCCAAAGGGTCGCCCAGCGCGTCGCAATGCCGGTCGTTCAGTAGCGGTGCATAACTGTCGTTGTAGAGGACGCGCAGGTCGGGGCCCCATGCGACCAACATGGGAACCTTCGAGCCAAGCAGGGTTCGAACGGTCGTCAGCAATGGCAACGACCAGTCCTGCGGGGGACCGAGCGGCGAATCTCGCCACATATGCGCCCGGATAAGCGCGCCCATCTGGCCGCCGCCGCGCAGGAAGACGGGGACCGTCGGGCCGATATGCGTTACGGACTTCTCGATCGCATCCATCCGTCATGCCCCGGGGCGGCATTGCGCCAACCCTTCACTGTCACAAATCGTCCCGTTCCGTGAGACGTTCAGTCACGCTGCCGCAGGAGAGGCTTTGTCGACCCTGGCGTGGCGTAACGACGCAACCTGCGATCTGTTCCATTATTGTCAATGGCAGCCGGATATTTCCATTCCGATCCCGACGAAAATAGCTCGACGACCAACGATCCCGGGATCGGCGTTCCTAATTAGGGCCACGGCGGCGGATTAGGCCGCTTCCTCATGCCGCCGGATCAACTTGCGCGAGCCACGGCCCGATCCGGGCGAGGATCGGTTCGAGCGGCTGATAGCCGGCAGTGATGAGGGCGTAATTGCCGTCCGCCTGTGGGCCGGCGATCAGGGTCGGAAAGCCGGTGACGCCGGCGCGCTGGGACAACGCGAAATCACCCAGCGTTTCCTGTCTGGTGTCCTCGCGCGCGAATGCCGCCAGAAATGCCGTGCGATCGAAGCCCAATTCCGCCGCCAGATCGGCCAGAGTGCGGGAGTCGGTGACGTCACGATTCTCGGCATAGAACGCCCGGGCGATCCTGTGTTCGAGCGCGATGGCCTTCTCCGGTCCGAGCTGGCGGCCGGTCACAACCGCCCGCGCGGCCGGTTCGGTATCATAGACGAAGCCGTCCCGCTCGAAGAAGGAAAAGTCGAAGGGCTGCCCCGAAGCGTCGCGCACGTGTTCCCAATGGTTGCGGATATCCGCCTTGGCGCTCGCGTCCATGGACTTGTCGGTAAACGGCCTGAGGCCGCCCAAGACGAGCCGGATGGGAAGTTCGGGATAGCGCGAGGCGATCGCCTCCATGACCGGCGCGAAGCCCCAGCACCATGAGCACATGGGATCGGCGAAATAGACCAAATGGGGCGTTTGCGGAAACGGCGACGGGTTGTCGGACATGATGGCAATCGGCCTTTCGACTCATGGGTAGCGATACAGCGCCGCGCCCTTCACCTGTCGCGCGGGAAGATACCGGCAAGGGGCCGTAGGGACGGCCATCACCACCGGGGCGGTTCGGAGCTCCCGACCACGCTTTCGTGAGCAACCATTTTGTTCAGGAGCCGTTCAGCTTCCCAATCGTTACCTAAGTGTTAAAGTATTGGTAATGCAGGAGGTCGACATGATTTTTTTTAAACCGTTGGCAGTCAAATCCCTCGCACTGGCGCTTGCGCTGTCGGTCGCCCCGGCCGTGGTACCCGCCAACACGCCGCTCGTCGGGATATCGCAGGCCGAGGCGGGGCACTATGCGGGTACCCCTTATGGCGGCGGACCCTTTGGGGCGGCTCCATATTATCGGGGAGGTCGCTATTACGGCGGCCATCGTGGCTTTCGCGGCGACCGCCGTTACTACCGTCGCCATCGCGGCATCGGTTCCGGCGGCGCGGCGATCATCGGCGGGATCATCGGCCTCGGCATCGGCGCGGCGATCACCAGTCAGCCGCGCTACTACCGCCCGGCGCCACAGTATTATCGCCCCGCCCCGCGTAACTATCGCGGCAGGCCGGCTGCCTGGACAGGCGAGTGGTATCGCTATTGCGCGGCGAGGTACCGGTCGTTCGACGCGCGCTCGGGAACCTTCCAGCCCTATAACGGCCGGCGCCGCCTCTGCCGCTGAGGCGGAACGGCGACGCTGCGCCGACCCCGCCCGATGGAAAGGCGCGGTTGAGCTGTCAGTCGACGCTTACGGGACGCGTCGCCACTTCCAGCCAAGCTTGATCTGCGGCCGGCAGTAAGGCGGTCAGCGCAGACTGCACGCGTGCGTGGTAGGCATCGACCCAGTCGACTTCCTCCCGGCTCATCAGCGTCGGCTCGATGAGCCGGCGGTCGATCGGCGCGAGCGTCAGTGTCTCGAAGGAATGCATCGGAAGATTGCCGCCCGCCACGGTCGTCGCAGGCTCGACCAGGATCAAATTCTCGACCCGGATGCCGTAGGCGCCCTCGCGATAATAGCCCGGCTCGTTGGATAGGATCATGCCGGCTTCGAGCACCGCCATGCCGCGCTTGGAGATCGATTGTGGCCCCTCATGCACGGCGAGATAGGAGCCGACGCCATGACCGGTGCCGTGGGCGTAGTCGCAGCCGGCCTTCCATAGGGCGATCCGGGCCAGTGGGTCGAGGTCGACGCCGCGCGTCCCCTTGGGAAACCGCGCCGTGGCGATGGCGATCATGCCTTTCAGCACCAGCGTGAATTTCGTGCGCATCTCGGCGCTCGGCTGGCCTATCGGAATCGTGCGGGTGATATCGGTGGTGCCGTCCTCGTACTGGGCGCCGGAATCGAGCAGAAAGAGCTCGCCCTCCCCGAGAGGTCGGTCGCTGCCCCGATTGACACGATAATGCACGATCGCGCCATTTGGGCCGGAACCGGCGATCGTGTCGAAGGAAATGTCCTTCAAGGGATGCCCGTCCCGTTCACCGTATTCGGCACGCAGCACTTCCAGCCGCTCGGCCGCGGCGATCTCGGTGACGCTTCCCGGCGGCTGGCGATCGAGCCAGGCGAGAAAGCTCGAAACCGCCGCACCGTCGCGTCGGTGAGCGGCCCGCGAGCCGGCAATCTCGCCGGCATTCTTGATCGCCCGGGGCAGCCGCGCCGGGTCCGGCATGTCGACGAGCGTGCCGCCGGCCGCCTCGACGATGGTCGCCAGCCGCACGGCGCCCAATTGCGGATCGAGACCGATCGCGCGGCCGGCCGCCTCTCGTTTCAACGCGGCCTCGAAATCGTCTGGCGATGCCAGATCGCAGAGCGCGGCGAGATAGTCCCTGACCTCGGCGTCGAGCTTATCCGGATCGACGAACAAGGACGGACGGCCGGCGGCGCGCAGGATGGCAAAGGCCAGCATCAGCGGGGTGTGCGGCACGTCGGCGCCGCGAATGTTGAAGGTCCAGGCGATCGAGGCGGGGTCGGTGAGAAGCGCGGCGTCGGCCTTCGCCTCGCCGATTCGCCCGGCCAGATCGGCAAGCTTGCCCGCCGCCGGGCGTCCAGCGAAGCGCTCCGGATGGATGACCGCCCTCGCCTTAGGCGGCGCCGGCCGATCGTTCCAGATCCGGTCGATCGGATTGGCCGGAAGCGCGACGAGCTGTCCGCCGTCCGCCTCGATCAAATCCGTCAGCGTGCGAATCTCCGACACCGTATGCAGCCACGGATCGTAGCCGATCCGCTTGCCGGGCGCGGCGGCCTTCAGAAAGTCGGTTAGCGAGGTTTCGACGGACGATAACGGCTCGAAAACCGCAAGATCGATCTCGGAGCGGACCTGCAACGTGTATCGCCCATCGACCAGAATCACGGCGCGATCGGCGAGAACGGCCGCCGCCCCCGCCGAGCCGGAAAAGCCGGTCAGCCATTCGAGCCGCGCGGCCGAGGGGGGAATATACTCGCCCTGGAACTCGTCGGCGCGCGGGACGATGAAACCGTCAATGCCGGATTCCCCGAACCCGGCGCGGAGCTGACGAACCCGTTCGGCACTGCGCGAGAAATCGGTGGTCTGGTCGAAATTCTGAAACATCGGCGGCTCTGGCAGGAAACGAGTAAAGACGGGGTGAAAAAACGGCGCGACCCGCAGCCGACCGCGGGAACCATAAGCGGGCAGAGCGCGGCGCGAAAGGTTAACGAGACATGAATCGCCCTCCCGTTGTGCAATGCAATAACGGGCAGGCACCTATGCAGTAATGACTCTACCTGAATCGGACCCCAGGTCGCATATTGGTTGCAAGGGGAGGCCAGCGAACCGCATCAGGAGATATTGCGATGGCCACGACGACCTACACCGAATTGTCCCACCGCGGCACCGGCCGCTCCAAAGGCTTCATGCGCAGCATGCTGGACCGCATGATCGAAGCGCGCGAGCGCGAGGCCCGGCGCTACATCGAAGACCGCATGGCGTTTCTCGGACGCGATGGCTTCGAGCTGGGCGGGCGAGAGTCGCTGTTCGAGGGACGCACGCCCGAGCGTCGCTGATCCGGCGGACGATTCGCGCGCCATCGGCACGTCACACAGCATCAAAACGCCGGCCGCAGGAACTTGCGCGCCGGCGTTTTCGTGTCTTGAAGCCGCTTGCGCGCCCCTCACCGGGCCAGATGCAGCGTCACCCAGTCGCCGATCACCAGCGTGCGCCGGTGGAAAAGCCTTTGCGTGCGAAAGGCCGCCAGAACCGCGTCCCGCTGGCTGACCAGAATCCCCGACAGCACGATATCGCCGCGCCGCGCCAGATGCCGCGCGAATTGCGGCGCCAACCGCATCAGCGGCCCGGCGAGAATGTTCGCGACGATCAGATCGAACGGCGCGCGCGCGCGGATCCCCGGCGCGGCGAAGCCGACCGCAGTGACGCTGGTGACGAAGGGGGCGACGCCATTGGCGACCACATTGGCCTTGGCGACGCGCACGGCCACGGGATCGATGTCGGTCGCGAGCACCGGGACGCGGGCGAGCTTGGCCAGGCCGATCGCCAGCACCGCGCTTCCCGTGCCGAGGTCGAGCGCGTTGCGCGGACGTCGCCGTGCAGCAATCTCTCCGATCATCGTCAGACAGCCGGCCGTCGTGCCGTGATGGCCGGTGCCGAAGGCTTGCCCGGCTTCGATCTCGATGGACAGGTCGTTGGCGGCGATCTTGTCGCGGTCATGCGCGCCATGCACCAAGAAGCGGCCGGCACGCACCGGCTTCAACGCCTTGAGAACGTCGGCCATCCAATCCTTGTCGGGAAGCTCTTCACGCTCGATTCGACCAGCCAGGGCCGGGCCGACCGCCTCGGCGAAGGTGCCTTCCCAGGCGTGGGCATCGGCGGCGTCAAAATAGGCGGAGACCTCGAACAGCCCCCTCGCCTCGTCGATCTCGCTGATCGCTACCGGCGAGCCATGTTCTTCGAAGGCCATGTCCAGGGCCTCATAGACGGCTTCGGCCTCGGCCTTGCCAGCCCGGAGGAAGTAGCGCGACTGGCTCATCAATCGGCGGCCGCGACGTTGGCAGACGCCGCTTCGGTGGTCTTGCGAGCCTTTTCGGCGCGGGCCTCGCGTTCGGTCGTCGTCGCCTTCACGATCTTATCCTGCTCGCGCTCAGGCCGGGGCGGGCCGAAGGAAATGATGGTGTCGCCTTCGTCGGGTTCGCCCGATCCTTCGGACGCAGCGAAGACGAGACTTTCCGATGGCTTGATCCACAACAGGACGTGGGTTTCCTCCGGCCGCGTCTCGGCGAAGCGCTCGTAACCGAATTCGTCGGTCAGCCGCGTTGCCTGAAAGGTCCAGCCGTCGACGATGAGATCGCGCAGCTCGGCATAGCTCTTGCCGGGCTTGAACAAGGGCAGGCCGCCGATGGTGAAGTTCATCGACTGGCGATCGGAAACGCCCAGATCGCCGATCTGGAATACATCGGAACGGCCGATCTCCGGCGCGAAATCCGTGCAGATCAAGGCGTTGTAGGCGTCGTTGTCGGTCGCCGCCACCATGTGGTCGAAGCGCGAGAGATTAAGTGAGTGGTGGGCCTGCTCCGACAGAATCTCACCATACCAGACCTCGACTTCGGCCAGCCGCGCTTCGGAGGCGCGCGACCAATTGCCGTCGGCGATGAGAACCGGAACCTCCTGCGCCTTCAGGCGGCGGGCGAAGGCGATGGTGAAGCGAGACGCGCCGACGAAGAGGACGCCCGGCCGATCCGCCGATCGCAGATCGAGAAGGCGTGCCAGCGGCCCCAGCGAAAAGCCGTGCAGGACAATCGTGGCGGCGACCAGAGCGAACGTATAGGCGATCATCCGATCGCCATCGGTCACCCCGATCCGCGTAAGCGTCGCGCCGAATAGGCCGGCGACGGCAACCGCGACGATACCGCGCGGTGCGATCCAGCCGACAAGCAGCCGTTCCTTCCAGCTGAGGCCAGCCCCGACCGTCGCCACGAAGACGGCCAATGGCCGTACAAGGAACAGCACGACGGCCAGAAAGCCGACCACCCGCCATTCGAGGCTGCGGATCACGTCCATCTGCAGCGAGGCTGTCAGTACGATGAACAGGCCCGAGACGAGCAGCGTCGTGATCGTCTCCTTGAATCGCCGGAGTTCGGTGATGCTGGCGATCCGGGCATTGGCCATGGTGATGCCCATGACCGTCACGGTGAGCAGCCCGGCCTCCTCAAGCACCAGATTGGTGATCGAATTCATCGCGACGACAGCGGCGAAGAGGATCGGTGCCTTCAGATATTCGGGAGCATGGCCACGGGTGAACAGCCAGCTGAGCGCGCGCCCAGCCGCGATGCCACCGGGCACCGCGATGACGATCGCCAGGATCACGTTGAGGATCAGGTTCTCGGCCTCGTGCGCCCCTGTGAGCACGAGGAAGGTTTCGAAGGAGATGACCGCGAACAACGCGCCGAGCGGGTCGTTGACGATCGCCTCCCATCTGAGGATCGACGCCGGCCGGGTCTTCAGTTTGGCGTGGCGCAGGAGCGGCATGATCACCGTCGGCCCGGTGACCACCAGGACCGCGCCGAGGATGATCGCCGTCGGCCAGGACAAATTGCCGACATAGTGGGCGGCAAGCGCCGTCATGATCCAGACAAGCGGCCCGGAGACGATGACGATGCGCCTGACCGCCTTCGACGTTTCCCGGATCTCCCGGAAATTCAACGTCAGTCCACCCTCGAACAGCACGATCGCGACCGCCGTCGACACCAGCGGCGTATAGAGTTCGCCGAAATCCGCGCGCGGATTCATGAAGCCGGTGAACGGACCGAAAAAGAGACCAACGGCGAGCAGGAGCACGATCGCCGGGATCTGCAGGCGCCAAGCTAGCCATTGCGAGGCGATGCCCGCGGCGCCGATGAGGGCGATCTGGGCAGCGAGATCATCCATGTACGATTATCCTTGCGAACGACGACGCCCAACTAGGCCAGGACGACGCGAAGGAAATGGGCGACGCGATAGGCAATGCGGCGATAGAGGTATTCGCCCTGGCCGCGCCCTTCCGCCCTCGTGTCAAAGCCCGACGAGCCGATCCAGCTTGGCGCGCGCGGTGTCGGACTTTTCACCGTAGGCCAGCGTGCCGGCCAGCGCGCCATCGGCGTCCAACAGGAATGTCGTCGCCGTATGGTCCATGGAATAGTCCGGGCCGTCGCCCACCTTCGCCGAATAGACGCCCCAGCCCCTCAGCATGGCGGCGATCTCGTCCGGCGCACCGGTGATCGCGGTGATATCGGCGCCGATCGCCTCGACATAGTCCTTGAGGATTTCGGGCGTATCGCGTTCCGGATCAACTGTCACGAAGACGACACGCAGGTCTTTGCCCTCCTGCTTGAGCTGCCGCTGGTAGCCGGCAAGCTCATACAGCGTCGTCGGGCACACCTCCGGACAATGGGTGAAGCCGAAGAACACCGCGGAGGGTTTGCCGGTTAAGTCCGCCTCGGTGATCGCCGCGCCGTTCTGATCAACGAGCGCGAATGGTGTCCCGAAGGGCCCCTCGGCCGTGTTCCGCCCGCCCTGCCCGTAGAGAAACACCAACGCCACGACCGCGCCCACCAGCAGCGCCACCAGCGCCCAGAGACCCATGCGTAGAATTGAAACTGAGTTCATATCGTTCCTCGTGCGGGTATCGCGAAGACCCCGCCCGCCTCTCCGGCGCGTCAGATTTGATTTCCCGACGCAAATAGCACGGCCCGACCGCACGAGGCGAGAGTTTATGACCCTTGGCCCGGCGAGCCTGCCCCCAGGATTTGCGGGACGCTGAACGGATTGCGATACAGATCGCCATGGCTCTCGACGCCGACCGCGATGACGCAATCGGAACGAGGCCGGGCAACACACAAGAGGATATAGCCGGCCGCGCTCTGCCGGCGGTTCAGCGCAGTGCCCTTCGGCTGGCGCACCTTGCCGGTGATCAAACGCGCCGCACACGTGATACAGCCGCCATAACGGCAAGCGACGGGCAGGACCAGCCCGGCCGCCTCGGCGGCGTCGAGGATCGGCTGATCCTCACCAACATCCAGGATGCGGCCGTTTCGATTCACCAGCGTGACCCGGTGCGTTTTCACCGCCCGCGCCGTCCGTCGAGGGACCAGCCGCCGACCCGCGTCACATCCAGATGTCGCTGGTCACATCGCCTCCCGGATAGCGCATCTCGTGGCAGCGCGAGGGACCGTTCGGCTCCTTGCCGAAGTCGACAACGAAGTCCGGATTGATACTCATGCCGCCTTTGTCGGTGTCGCAGTCGATCATGAACATCTGCGCGCCCTTGTCCTTCATGCCCGGATAGAACTGGTTGTCCCAGGTCGAGAACAGCGACGTCGTGACGTAGAGCCGCTTGCCATCCAGCGACAGCTGGATCATCTGCGGCGCGCCCTGCACCGTGACGCCGTTGACCTCCGGCGCCTTGCCGAGCATGCCGCCGAGCCAGACCTGGCCGGTCAGCTTCGGGTTCGAGCGGTCGGTAATGTCGTATTGCCTGAGATCGCCATGCAGCCAGTTGGCGAAATAGATGTAGCGGTCGTCCATCGAGATCAGGATGTCGGTGATCAGCGACGGCATCGGCACCGGGAAGCCCGCGACATCGATCGTGGGGATATCGATCACCTTCTCCAACTGGGGCTCGCCCGCATCGTCCTTCCACCAATGGAAGACGTTGGACGACAGCGTCGCGGCGAAATAGCCGTGATGCGATTCCGGGTCATGCAGGCCGCGGACCTCCAGCGGGATCATGCCCTCGGCGCCGAGATCGACCGATTTGGCCACCTTCTTGCCCTTGAAGTCCCAGAAATGCACCGATTGCCCGTATTTTCCCGCCGCCACGTCATCGAGTTCGAAGCCCGGCAGAAAGGTGTTCGGCGCGGCCCATTCGGAACTGACCATCATGTTGTGGCGCGGCTGGTACCAGAAATCGTAATTGTATTTCATGCCATTGAGCTCGTTCTCCCAGCGGCCGACGATGTCGAAATTCTCGTCGAGATGCAGAAAGCCGCCGGGCGCGTTGCCATTGGCATCGCCGAGCATCGAGATGATGATGTCCGAGCCGAGGCAATGGACCGTGTGCGGCGCCGACAGATTGGTCTTCGCCCGGATCTCGTCGCCGGACACGACCGTGTGCAGCTTCGGATTCGTCGCATCGGCCGTGTCGATCACATTGATGTTCGAGGTCCGCACACCCGGCATCAACAGATAGCGGCGCTTCTTCGACGAATCGTCGTGGCAGGACGAACAGGCGTTCCAGCCGGAATGGTGCAGCTCGTCGCCGATTTGCGGCATTTCGGTCCGCGCCACGACGCTGGAATAGGTGGGGCTATCCGGGTCGACATCCACCGTCGCGAGATAATCCGGCTTTTCCACCCCTGTGCCAACGTACAGAGCGACCGTATAGAGCAGCGTCTCCCGCTGGGCCTGCATCGCCTCTTTGGGCGAGGCATAGCCCGGCCCGCAACAACCATTCTCCGCCATTAGATCCTCCCGGTTCAACGGTGCCGCGATTTACCTTACGTCAAAGAAAAATATCCTGCCAGTCGTCGTTCCCCCCAAGGGCCCGCGGTGCCGCGCTTTAGCCGCCCTGTACCGACGCCGCGCCGCGGGTTAGAGCCGCGTAGGACAGCCGCAGCGAGGAAAGCGGTCGCGGAACGGAGCCCAGGGATGGATGAAAACCAACGCGCCAACGGTGACGACCTGCGCCTGCGCTCGTCCGAGCCGCGCATCCGCCCATCCGCCGAGCTGAAAGAGTGCCGCCTGGGCCGCTTCGTCGAGATCGGCCCGCGGGTGCTCCTGCGCGACGTCTCGGTCGGCGATTTTTCCTATTTCGAGCGCGGCGGCGAGGCCATTTACACCGACATCGGCAAATTCTGCTCGATCGCGGCCAACGTCAGGATCAACGCGCTGGACCACCCGATGGAGCGGCCGACGACCCACAAGCTGAGCTACCGGCCGAACGAATATTTCCGCTTTCAGCCGATCGACGCCGGCTGGCGCGAACACCGCAGGGCGAAGCGCGTCGCGATCGGCCATGACGTGTGGGTCGGTCATGGCGCGGTGGTGATGCCGGGGGTCCAGATCGGCGTCGGCGCGGTGATCGGCGCCAATGCGGTGGTGACCCAGGACGTCGCATCCTACGCCATCGTCGCCGGCGTGCCGGCAAGGCCGTTGCGCGCGCGGTTTTCCGCCGGGATCGCCGAGCGGCTCCAGCGCCTCGCCTGGTGGGACTGGTCGCCGGAGGTGCTGTTTGCGGCGATTCCCGACATGCAGGCCCTGCCGATCGAAGCTTTCCTCGACAAGTGGGAAACGGCCGATATCGCCGCTCAGTCCGCCCCGTCGACCACGAGGAAATAGGCCAGCGCCGCAGCCGGCATGGCGATGCCGATGACGCAGACGCCGACCCAGCCGAAGGCTTCGAGAACCGGGCTGGATAGTGCCGATCCGATCGCCCCACCGAGAAAGAATGTCGTCATGTAGACGGCGTTGAGCCGGTTCCGGATGGTCGCGTCGAGTTGGTAGATTTCGCGCTGGCCGAAAACCAGATTGGCCTGCACGCCGAGGTCGATCAGGATGCCTGCGGCGACCAGGGCGGCCAGCGATGCACCGCCGAACAACGCCGCGACGAAGGCAGCGATTACAGTTGCGATTGCCACGATGGTGCCGACGCGGGTGTAGCCGCGATCGGCCAGGCGACCGGCGACCGGAGCGGCGAAGACGCCGAGGACGCCGGCCAGCGTAAACAGCGCGACACCGCTCGGCGTGAAGTTATAGGGATCGCGTAGCAGGATCACCGGCGCGGCGGTCCAGAACAGCGAAAACGCCCCGAACATCGCGGCATGGTAGATCCCGCGCCGGCGCAGCACCGGCTGGCGCATGAACAGCTTGCCGAGCGAGCCGATCAGCACGGCATAGCTCCGTTCGCCGTGGGGCTCGCGGCGCGGCAACAGAATCAGACCAGCCAGGCCAAGCGCCGCGATGAGCCCCGCGGACAGGCCGAAGACGCCGCGCCAGCCGACATAGTCGGCGAGGAAGCTGGAGACCGGCCGGGCCAGCAATATGCCGCCGAGAAGCCCGCTCATGACATTGCCGACGACCTTGCCGCGCTCGGCGGCGGGCGCGAGATTGGCGGCCAGCGGCACCAGCATTTGCGCCGCCGTCGAGGTGATGCCGACGACCAGCATCATGGCGAACAGCGTGGTCAGGCCCGGCGCCAGCGCAAGGCCGGCGAGGCTGACGACGTTCGCCGCCATCGTGACGAGGATCAGCTTGCGGTTCTCGATCAGGTCGCCGAGCGGCACCAGCAGGACGAGGCCGATCGCGTAGCCGATCTGCGCGACGGTGACGATCATGCTCTCGGTGGAGGGTGACAGGCCGGTGTCGTCGCCGATCAGCGCGACCAGCGGCTGGGCGTAATAGAGGTTGGCCGCGAGCGCGCCGCAGGCGAGCGCGAACAGCACCGTCAGCACGGTGCCGAGAGCGCCATGGCCGGTGGCACCCGATTGCGCGGCATAGCTCGGTTGGGTCATGGACGATGAATTCTCCTGGCGCACCACGCGGGCCGGCGCTTCGCCGCCGCAACATAGCGCGGAGCGGGAATACGATAAGCCCGGCCGGCGGGGCGTGCCGCCAAAGCGCCCGCCCCCGCTTGCCACCGCCTCGCCGGACCTTATGGTTGCCAGCGACAGCAAAACAGGATGACACGCATGCGCTTTACCGGAACCGACGCCTATGTGGCGGGCAAGGATCTGATGGTCGCGGTCAACGCCGCGATCACCCTCGAACGTCCATTGCTGGTCAAGGGCGAGCCGGGCACCGGCAAGACGGAACTCGCCTTCCAGATCGCCGAGGCGCTGGGGCTCAGGCTAATCCAGTGGACGGTGAAGTCCACGACGCGGGCGGCGCAGGGCCTCTACGAATACGACGCCGTCTCGCGGCTGCGCGACAGCCAGCTCGGCGACGAGAAGGTCAACGACATCCGCAACTATATCCGCCGCGGCAAGCTATGGGAGGCCTTCGCCTCCGACGAGCGTGTCGTCCTGTTGATCGACGAGATCGACAAGGCCGACATCGAGTTTCCCAACGATCTTCTGCAGGAGCTCGATAAGATGGAATTCGATGTCTACGAGACCGACGAGACGGTCAGGGCCAGGCATCGGCCGATCGTCGTCGTCACCTCGAACAACGAAAAGGAGCTGCCGGACGCGTTCCTGCGCCGCTGCTTCTTCCACTACATCCAGTTTCCCGATCCCGAGACGCTGACGAAGATCGTCGAGGTGCATCATCCCGGCATCAAGAAGGAGCTGGTTCGCGCCGCGCTGACCCAGTTCTACGAGCTGCGCGAGCAGCCGGGCGTCAAGAAACGGCCGTCGACCTCGGAGGCGCTGGACTGGATCCGCCTGCTCGTCGCCGAGGACATCGAGCCCAAGGATCTGCGCGAGAGCCCGACCAGCGCCCTGCCGAAGCTCGCCGGCGCGCTGTTGAAGAACGAGCAGGACGTGCACCTGTTCGAGCGGCTGGCGTTTCTGGCGCGGCGGAAGGGTTGAGCTTGCTCTCATCACGGTGGGCGATGGCTGACATCACCCATTTGCGCTGGCACGGGTTGCGCGCATGCGCTTGTGTGGGTCGATTCGTCATGAACTGTCGTTGAGGAGAGCTTGATGCCCACCCTCCCCCTCTACCAGGTCGATGCCTTCACCGACCGGCTGTTTTCCGGCAATCCGGCGGCCGTGGTGCCGCTGGAATTCTGGCTCTCGGACGCAGTGATGCAGGCGATCGCCGCCGAGAACAACCTCGCCGAAACCGCTTTCTTCGTGCCGGCCGGCGACGCGCGCTGGGAGTTGCGCTGGTTTACCCCGACGATCGAGGTGCCGCTGTGCGGCCACGCGACGCTCGCCACCGCCTACGTCCTCACCGAATGCCTCGGGGAGACCGCGGCGACGCTGACCTTCGTCACACGGGAATCGGGCGAGCTCACCGTGACGCGGGGCGATGACGGCTGGTATGTGATGCGCTTCCCGCGTCGTCACGAGGCCGAAGCCGTCGACGCGGCCGATATCGACAGGCTGGCCGACGCCCTCGGCGCCCGGCCGCAGGCGGTGGTCTCCTTCGCCGTGCCGAACGACACCTCTTGGCTGGCCATCATGGAAAGCGCCGCCGAGGTCGAGGCGCTGGCGCCCGACATCTGGGCGATCGGCGGACTGCCGCCGCGCAACATCATCGCGACGGCGCCTGGCGACGCCGTCGACTTCGTCTCGCGCATGTTCGCGCCGAAGGCCGGCATCGACGAAGACCCGGTGACCGGCTCGGCCCATTGCTCGCTGGTGCCCTATTGGGCCGAGCGGCTCGGCAAGACCGAGTTCATGGCCCGGCAGGTGTCGAAGCGCGGCGGCGATCTACGCTGCAAGCTGGATGGCGAGACGGTCGTCGTGGCCGGTCAGGGCGTGCTCTATCTGAAGGGCGAAATCATCGTTCCGGACTGAGCCGCGCCAGAACCCTAGCCGATGCGCACCGCCCCGTTGTCGAGGAATTCGTAAGGCGGCACATCGAGGTTGCGCGGCGCCGGGCGGCGGCGCACCCGGCCAGCGGTGTCGTAGACGGAGCCGTGGCAGGGGCAGAACCACCCGCCCCAGTCGCCGCGCGGCGCGGCCGGGTCCTGCCCGAGCGGAATACAGCCCAGATGCGTGCAGACGCCGACGACGACCAGCCATTCCTCCCGAACCACCCGTGAGGCGTCGGTGGCCGGGTCGATCAGGCCCGGATCACCGTCGTCGGCCCTGGCCCGCGCGATCTCTTCGGGTGTTCGGCGGGCGATGAAGACCGGCTTGCTCCGCCACATCGCCGTGATCCGCTGGCCGATTTCGATGGAAGAGAGGTCAATGTCGACCGAGGACAACGCCAAAACGTCCGCCGCCGGGTTCATGCTGTCGATGAAGGGCCACAGCGCGAACGCCGTCCCGACCGCCGCCATCGCTCCGGTCGCGATGTAAAGGACATCGCGGCGGGTCGCTCCAGCCGCTTCGGCCGGAGGCTCGGGATCCTGAACCAACGTCGTCGGGCCGACAGGATTTGCACACATGGCGCCACCTCCTTCCCGTCTCGCGGCAGGCCGTCGCGGGTTTGCGCGGCAACCCCCGCCTTGAACCCGTGGGAGATCGAACTCTGCGGCATTAGGGCGCCGTCGGCAGCCCTAAACCGAAAGCCAGCAGGCCGCTCCAAACCGTGCCTCTGAGAATAGGAGCGATTTGCGTGGCTAGTTTCCTTCACCAATTCGTTTGATAGCCGAGCTTGCTCCTTCTTCTTCCTGGACGCCTCAAACTACATTGATGTGGATCAACGCTCGATCACTTGTTCGGCGCTACGGCATCTTTGCGGCCATCGGTCTCGGCCTTCGGACCAGACCATGGTGTGTTCCCTGGAGCGACGGCGTCCTTGGCACATCCTGAAGGTCGTATAGTGGTGCCGTCGCTATGATCTGAAAGGACTATGATGATGTCCCATGTCACCCTTGCCGTAGCGGCCGTGGCCCTGTCGATGGCGCTCGCGCCGGCCGGCGCCATGGCCGCTCCCGGTCATTCCTCGGAGACGGAAAACGACGATCACGGCGCGTCCGCTCCGCTCGAACAGATGCGCGAAATGCACCAGGGCCACGAGCACGGACACGATTTTGAAGCGATCGAGGAGATGCCGCCCGAACAGGTCGACCGCATGATGGGGTTCATGCGCGATATCGGTATCGCCCTGCCACCGCTCGACGCCGAACGGGGACGCCAGCTGTTCGTCGACAAGGGTTGCGTCGTCTGCCATTCGGTCAACGGCGTCGGGGTCGAAGTCGGCCCCTCGCTCGATGCCGCCGAGATGCCGTCGCCGATGAACGCGTTTGAATTCGCCGCCCGCATGTGGCGCGGCGCTCCCGCGATGGCGGCGATGCAGGAAGCGGAACTGGGCGCGGTCATCGATCTGAGCGGTCAGGACCTTGCCGATCTGGTCGCCTTCGCGCACGACGCCGAGGAGCAGAAGAAGCTGACGCTCGATCAGGTGCCGGAGAAATTCCGCGCCAAGCTCGCCCAGTAGGACGCTCCTCCATCTTCGACCCGACCTCCACCAATGGCAAGGCCGGGCGGAGCACACGGTTTAGGCACGTCTCCGTCGCGAGGCTGTTATTCCGCCGCCTCGACCGGCTGGGAGGCTTCGATCGCCTCCATCACCAGATCGGGCCGCCGCGCCAAAACGTTGAGCAGCACGCGCGCCGGGCCGGTCGGATAGCGCCGACCCTGCTCCCAATTGCGCAGCGTGGCCACCGGCACGCCGATCTTCAGCGCGAAATCGGTTTGGGTCAGCTTCAGCTTGCGCCGCAGCTTGGCAACGTCCGGCACCTCGATCGTGAAGGTATGGACGGTGACGTCGGAATCATCGCCCTGAAACCATTTCAGCGCCTGTTCGAGGGATTCGGCCAGATGCTCGGCCGCCTCTTCCTGCGTTTCGATCCTCATCTTCTTTGACATGGCTCACAATCCGAACAGGCGTTTGATCTCGTTGATAGTTCGTATCAGCTTCATGATCTGTAGCAGGCGGCTGGCCTTCGGCGCCTCTGCGGGAGTTAGTCGCAGCAGCACCAGCCGCGAGCAATCGTCTGACAACGCATAGGTAATCCGATTGCCGCTGAACTCCCAATCCCACAAGGAAGGTGACCCAGGTCGCTGACGACCGACAACCGGGTCTCCTTTCAGAAGGCGCAGCAGAGCCTCATGCTTTTCCGCATTCACGCCATACATCGCGCAATCAAGGAGAAAGCGTCGGGTTTCACCGACTTCGATCTTCAACGCCATCCCCGCCCCTCATATACGCCACTGACGTATCGCGATCAACCAACCCGATTTTAGATCGCCGATTTCGGCGAAACAACGCCGCCGGCTGACAAGCGCCGCACTCTGCCCTACCCTGACGTCCATGTTCCTAACCTTCTTCCTCAAGCTCAAGGCCGCCGGCGTGCCGGTCACGCTGCGCGAGCATCTGGCCTTTCTCGACGCGGTGACAGCCGATCTCGTCACCTACGACGTGGAGGGCTTTTACTATCTCGCCCGCGCCAGCCTGGTGAAGGACGAGCGTTTCATCGACCGCTTCGACCGCGTATTTTCCGAAATCTTCAAGGGCGTCGAGGCGGTCTCCGGCGAGGCTGGCGGCGTCGATATGCGCGAACTACCCGAGGAATGGCTGCGCCGCCTTGCCGAAAAGCACCTCACCGACGAGGAGAAAAAACTCGTCGAAAGCCTCGGCGGTTTCGACAAGCTGATGGAGACGCTGAAGCAACGCCTGGAAGAGCAGCAAGGCCGTCACCAGGGCGGCTCGAAATGGATCGGCACCGGCGGCACCTCGCCTTTCGGCGCCTATGGATACAATCCGGAAGGTATCCGTATCGGCCAGACGGAAAGCCGCCACCGCAAGGCGGTGAAGGTCTGGGACAGGCGCGAATTCCGCAATCTGGACGACAGCGTCGAACTCGGCACGCGCAACATCAAGGTCGCGCTGAAGCGGCTGCGTCGCTGGGTGCGCGACGGCGCCGAGGAGGAGTTCGACCTTCCCGCCACGATCCGCTCCACCGCCGAACATGGCTATCTCGACGTAAAGACCCGGCCCGAACGGCGCAACGCCGTCAAGGTGCTGCTGTTTCTCGATATTGGCGGGTCGATGGACGACCATGTCCGGGCGGTCGAGGAGCTGTTTTCCGCTGCCCGCTCGGAGCTGAAGCACCTCGAATTCTTCTACTTCCACAATTGCCCCTATGAGCGGCTGTGGAAGGACAATCGTCGCCGCCATGCCGAGACGATTTCGACGATGGACGTGCTCCATACTTTCGGATCGGACTACAAGGCGGTGTTCGTCGGCGACGCCTCGATGAGCCCCTACGAGATCGCCATGCCGGGCGGCTCGGTGGAGCACTGGAACCCCGAGCCGGGCTTCGTCTGGCTGGAACGCTTTACCGCCAAATGGCCGAAGACCGTCTGGCTGAACCCGGTCAAGCGCGTACACTGGGACTGGACGCAATCGATCCAGATGATCCGCGAGGCGACGGGCGACCGGATGTTCGAGATGACCCTGAAGGGCATCGAGGAGGCAACGCGCGAACTGGCGCGCTGAAGCGCAAGAATTCGGATCGGACCGCTGGCGGCCGGGGCTTCGGCCTCCCATATCTCGCCGAACGCCAATTTGACGGGACATCACATGGTCAACCGCCTTCGCTTCGGTGCAATGCTCGCAAGCCTCTTCCTCGCTTTCTCCTTCGTCGCGGTCGATCATGCCGACGCGCGTCGCGGCGGCAGCTTCGGAAGCCGGGGCTTCCGCACATTCCAGTCGGCGCCGACCACGACCACGGCACCGAAATCCTTCGCGCCGGTCCAGCGCTCGATGACGCCGGGCCAAGCCGCGCAGCCGGGGGCGGGCGTTGCTCAGAACGGGATAGCGACACGTCGGCCAGGTCTCTTCGGCGGCTTGGGCGGCGGCCTTCTCGGCGGACTGATGCTCGGTGGCCTGTTCGGCATGCTGATGGGGACAGGCTTCGGCGGCATGGGCGGCTTCCTGGCGCTGCTTGTCCAGGTGCTGTTGATCGCTTTTGGTGCATCCCTGCTGATGCGGTTGTTTCGCAACCGCGCCGGCGGCACCTATGCCGGCAATTCCGGTGCAGCGGAGCGACGGGCCTACGAGGAGACGCCGCGCCCGGCGGGACCGGGAAGCTTCCGCATCCCGTCGATCGGTTCGGGAGCCGGGCTCGGCGCAGGCGCCGCAGCAGCATCGTCTGGTCCGGCCGACGAGATCGGCATCACCGATCAGGATCTCGACGCCTTCGAACAGAAACTCCAGGAGGTCCAGGCGGCGTTTTCACGTGAGGACTACGCCGCGCTGCGCCAGATCACCACACCGGAAGTGATGTCCTATCTGGCCGAGGAACTCTCCGAGAACGCCACGTCTGGGCGCAAGAACGACGTGACGGCGGTCACCTTGCTGCAAGGCGATCTGGCCGAATCCTGGCGCGAGGAGGCGCGCGACTACGCCTCGGTCGCCATGCGCTTTGAATCGATCGACGTCATGCGTGATCGCCAGACCGGCGCCGTCGTCGAAGGCGATCCGGAGCATCCGAGCGAAACCACGGAATTGTGGACCTTCGTGCGCGAAAATGGCGCCGCGTGGAAACTGTCGGCGATCCAGGCTGACTGATCGACCGATCGGCTGATCGACGAGCGGCTGCTCAGAAGCCGGCCGCCCGCGCCGCCGCCACAAATCCCGTCCCGATGGCGACCACCGCGATCAGCGGCAGACGCAACGACAAGACCAGGCAGACGAGGATCGCGATCCGCTCCGGCCAGTCGCCGGTCACCAGGATCGGCGTCACGATCGTCGTCAGCACCGCAGCCGGGACGGCGTTCAGCGCCGCCTCCAGCCGTGGTGGCATCACGCCGATCCGCGCCAGCAGGAGATGTCCGCCGGCTCGGGTCAGATAGGTCAACAGTCCGGCCAGCAGGATGATCCACCAGATGTCAGCCATCGGCGCCCTCCCTGGTGGGGTGACCGGCGGGTCTGACAAGCGCCGCGAGGGCGATACCGGCAAAACCACCAATGGTGACGTGCCAAGGCGGGCCGATCATGACGTAGACGAGGATCGATGCCGCCGCGCTCGCCAGCGCCACCGGATAGAACAGGCTGCGGAAGCGAAACGTCATCAACAGCGTCAGGAAATAGACCGGCAGGATGAAATCGAGGCCGTAGGCGCGCGGGTCGTCGATCATTGCGCCGAACACGGCGCCCGCCAAGGTCGCCGCGAGCCAGCCAAAATAGAGCACGATCCCGTAGACGAAATAATAGGTCTTGGTCAGTTTCTGGCCGCTCGCCCGCGCCTCGGCAGCGCCGAACACCGGATCGACCAGGAAAAAGAACGCAGCGGCCTTTTGCGGCGCGGAGAAGCGCGTCAGATGCCGGCCCACCGAGGCCGAATAGAGGACGTGCCGGAAATTCAGCGCAACGACGGCCAGCAGAACCGACCAGACCGGGGCGCCGAGCCCGATGAGTTGCAGCGCGGCGAGTTGCGAGGCGCCGGCGTAGACGGTCGCCGAAAAGCCCATCGTCTGCCATAGCGTCAGCCCGGAAGCGACGGCGATGGCGCCATAGACCATGCCGAAGGGCACGACGGCGAGAAGCACGGGCAGGAGCTGGCGCAACGCGGCGCGGGTCTCCGATCGGGCGGATTCTGTCACGGGTTCGCTCGGATTGATTCGTGGAAACACGGTCGCCGAGCGACCGCCTGATCAGTCTTGCTTATGCTTTGTCACATCGAACCGCGCAAGCGCGGTGGAGATGGACGGCGCGTTCGCTACCGCGTCTCGCCCAGCACCTCGCGGGGAAACTCCGCCAGGGCGATGGTCCAGCGCTCGAAGGCGTCATCGAGCTGGCCGCGCGTCATGCCGCCGACCGTCGACAGGTTCAATTCGACCACCGGCAGATTGTCCGGCGTCAGATAGGCCTTGTTGAACGGCTGGGTGCGGTTGAATCCATTGATGGCATCAATGGCGACGTCCTGAACATCCCAGATCGCATAGAAGTTCATAATGGTGCAGCCGGTGTGGTCGTCCGCGCAGTTCAGAAAGAACAACTGATAGGCGACGCCGTTGACCTCGCCGACGATGACGGGGTCGCCATCCTCGACGGTGGAAAGTTCCGCGTTGCCATAGCCCAGCGCGATCCCGACAATGGCGGACAGGTCGCCAGCCTGAACGATTTCGGAGGCTTTGCCCGCGATATCGGCACCCGGTTTGACCGAGGAATCAGGCGCGGGCGCGTCCGCTTCGATTGCCGCGTCGGCCGCAACGGCCATGGCCTGCGGCGAACCGGAGGCAAGCAGGAGGAACGCGGCGGCAAGGCCGGTGCGCAGGCAGCGCGGCAGGCTGAAGGGCATGAAACATCCTTGTCTGGAGCGCACCCAATTTCGACCCTCGCGAAGCACTCCGCAAGGTGGGGCGATGCATTGCCCCAGATTTCTGCGACCGGCCGTTGCAGCGGTGCATGTCAGCAAGGTCGCACCGGGCCCCTATCAGCCGGATTCGCCGCCCTCACCGGACTCCGCCCCATGGCTGCGCCCGATCCGCTCGAACCAGGCATCCTCGTCGATCACCTCGACGCCGAGTTCGGCGGCCTTCTTCAGCTTCGAGCCGGCGCCGGGACCGGCGACGACCAAGTCAGTCTTCTTCGATACCGAGCCGGCGACCTTTGCCCCCAGCGCCTCGGCCATCGCCTTCGCCTCGTCGCGGGTCATCTGCTCGAGCGACCCGGTGAAGACGATGGTCTGGCCGGAGACGGGCGAGGACGTAACTCTAACCTCCACCGCCTGAGGCGTGACTTCACCAAGTAAATCATACAGCATTGCGCGATTGTATTCCCTTTCCGAAAAATCGCTAAGGGAATCAAATAATCGACCACCAAACCCATCGATACTTGTAAGATCTTGGAATTCCCGCCTGATATTTCTGTCTAACCGAAAAGCTACATCCGAAAGTGTAGGCCATCCCTTCGCAAATCGCCTCGAATATTCAGAGCCGGTGATTGCTGGTGCATGCTTTTCCATCAAAAAGGCCCACGAATCTTCCCATGCGCTACACACCACCGCCTCAAGTTCCTTGACTTTGTCAGTGGCATTCTCCGATCCTCCTAATTTTTCCTTGATAACCGCGAATTTTTTACCAATAACGCGATCGGCAAATATCTCAAACCGCTCTTCTTCCGCATTATATCTCGCCCATTTTTCATAGGCTCTAATAATGTTTGATCCAATTACCGGGCCAATTCCCTTAATATACCTTAATTGTGATATCGCCCTCACCTCTTCAGCATGAGCGTTTGAAAATGACATCATAATATCCGTCACAAGCTCATCAGAAGCGGATGGATTGCAATTCACGACGACATCGTGATTCCATATTTTTTTTCTTGTATTTCTTATTGATTCGATCAACTGTAAAAATACTGAAATGCTTCCACAATGGCGAGCGAGCGCCTTCGATCCTAGCTCGCCGACACCTCGAATTCCCAACGATAGTATCAGCTTGTCGAGGGCGATGATCCGGCGTGCCTCGATCGCAGCGAAGAGGTTGTTGGCCGAGACTTCGCCGAAACCGTCCTTGTCCTTCAGCTTCTTCAGGCCGCCGGCGTTCGTCGCCGCCATCTTGAAGATGTCGGCGGGTGTGCGAACGCGAAAATCCGGATCGTCGTAGAAAAAATCGATCTGCTTGTCGCCGAGCCCGTCGATGTCGAAGGCTTTGCGTGAGACGAACAGCTTCAGATGCTCGCGCCGCTGGAACGGACAGGCGAACTCGCCGGTGCAGCGGCGCACGACACTCTGGGCGCCGGACGCCGTTTCCTCGCGAACCACAGGCGTCTTCAGCTCACATGGGCAGACGGACGGAAATTCGAACGGCTCGGTGCCAGCGGGCCGCTTGTCGGCGACGATTCCCAGCACTTGCGGGATGACGTCGCCAGCCCGCTGGATCGTCACCGTGTCACCGACGCGAACGTCCAGCCGCTCGATCTCCTCGGCATTGTGCAGCGTGGCGTTGGAGACGACGACGCCGCCGACGGTGACCGGATCGAGCTTGGCCACCGGGGTCAGCGCGCCGGTGCGACCGACCTGGATCTCGATCGCCCGCAACACTGTCGTCGCCTGTTCGGCGGGAAACTTGTGGGCAATCGCCCAGCGCGGCGAGCGCGAGACGAAGCCGAGCCGCTTCTGCAAGGCCAGATCGTCAACCTTGTACACGACACCGTCGATGTCGTAGCCCAGACCCGCGCGGTTCTCCTCGATCCGGTGATAGTGTTCGATCAGCCCGTCGATCGTGTCGAAGCGCCGCATCAAATCGGTGGTGGTAAAGCCGAAACCGCCGAGTGCCGCGACGACCTCCATCTGCGTCTTCCCCGGTACATCGCTCACCTCGCCCCAGGCATAGGCGAAAAAGCGCAAGGCGCGGCCACGGGTGATCCCGGCGTCGAGCTGGCGCAGCGAGCCGGCGGCGGCGTTGCGCGGATTGGCGTAGACCGGCTTTTCCTCCTCGGCCTGCCGGGCGTTGAGGGCAGCGAAGGCTGCGTGGCTCATATAGACCTCGCCGCGCACCTCGAATATCTCCGGCGCATCGCCCTTCAGCCGGTTCGGAATGTCGTCGATGGTCCGGGCGTTGCGGGTCACGTCCTCGCCGGTCGTGCCGTCGCCCCGGGTCGCCGCCGAGACGAGTTCGCCGTTCTCGTAGCGCAGCGACAGCGACAGACCGTCGATCTTGGGCTCAGCGGTGATCGCCAGGGCTGAGTCCTCGGCGAGCTTCAGGAAGCGGCGGACGCGCTTGGCGAAATCAGCAACGTCCTCATCGGAAAAAGCGTTGTCGAGCGACAGCATCGGCAACGCGTGACGGATCTTCTCGAACTTCTCAGATACGTCCGACCCGATCCGCCGCGACGGGGAGTCCGATCGGATCAGCTCGGGAAACCGTGCCTCGATCGCGTCGTTACGGCGGCGCAGGGCGTCGTACTCCGCGTCTGAGACGGTGGGCGCGTCCTCGCGGTAATAGCGGCGGTCGTGTTCGGCGATCTCCCGCGCCAGACGTTCGAGCTCGCTCGCCGCCTCCTTTTCGTCGAGATCGTCGACCGGCTTGTCGTTCATGGCGTTCGCGATTCCCTGCCCGTTCCGTACGCGCACGTCATAGCCATTCGGGCTGCGGCAGGTCGAGCGCCAACAACCGCTCGGCGATCGTCCGTGGCACCCACGGCAGTTGCATCGCCAGCGGCATCGCATAGCGCAACGCGCTGAGCAGCCGTTGCGGCGGCGCGGCGATGACATCGGTCATTTGCCGCGTATCCTTCAGCACACGGCGCACGGAGGGCAGCCGGCGCATCTCGTATTCGCTCTGACGCCCCTCGCTGGCGAGGAAGGCGAGCCAGGCCGCATCCCAGATGCCAAGATTCATGCCGCGGCCGCCGACGGGCGAATGGACATGAGCGGCGTCGCCGGCGAGAAACACCCGGCCCTTGGCCATGCGCTCGGCATGGCGGAAGCTGACCGAAAAGCGTGATTCCCAAATGATGGCCGCAATGCCCTCGACCCCGGCCAGCAGCGCATCGGTGGACGGCGCGATGCCGACATAGCGGCCCGTGGTCTCGCTGAGAGGCAATAGTGCGACCGCCCCTCCCGGGCCGCCCTTCGCCGTCCTGAGATTGGCCCTGGCAGTCGACGCCTCGACCGGCCGCTCGAAGACGACGTCGGCCAGGGCGAACTCGGCCGGATAGCCCTCGCCGCTCCAAGGAATGCCGACGTCCTCGCGCACCGCCGAATGAACGCCGTCGGCGCCCAGCACCAGATCGGCCGCCACGGTCTCGCCATTCGACAAGCGGACCTGCGGCGCGTGGGTATCGGCGAGCGAGACAAAGGCGGTATTCCATTCGACCGCGACATCGTGGGCCGCGAGCCATTCGATCATCAGCCGCTCGGTGCGCCCCTGCGGCAGCGTCAGGATGAAGTTGTGGCGCGTGCGCGCCGGCCTGATCGAAATCGCGAACAGACGCCTGCCATCGAGGGAAATCTCGGCGTTCTCGATGTGGCCGCCCTCGGCGAGCAGCCGGTCGGCAATGCCGGAGGCGGACAGAATGTCGAGCGTCGTCGGCAGGATGCCGAGCGCCCGTGACTGTGCCACATCCGTCGGCCCCTCCCCGGCGTCGATGATGCGGGGATGAAAGCCGCGCCGACGGAACTCGACGGCTGCCGCAAGCCCGACTGGGCCCGCGCCGACGATGAGAACGCGTTCAGGCTTCGTCATCTTCAAGCTCCGGCGCCGATCAGCCGTTCGGCTGCGGCACGGGCCTCGTCAGTCACCGTCTCACCAGCGAGCATGCGAGCGATCTCCTCACGCCTTCCCGTCTCGCCGATCGGCGCGACGCGCGTTGCGACCCGGTCCTCGCCCGCGTCGGCAGCGGCCTTGGAAATCAGAAGATGCGTGGCGGCGCGGGCCGCGACCTGCGGCGCATGGGTGACGGCGAGCACCTGGACGGTGCCCGCGAGCCGCGCCAGGCGCCGGCCGATCGCATCGGCAACGGCGCCGCCGACGCCGGTATCGATCTCGTCGAAGACCAGCGTCGGCGCCGATCCCCGATCGGCGAGCGCGACCTTCAGCGCCAACAGAAAACGCGACAGCTCGCCGCCGGACGCGACCTTCATCATCGCCCCTGCGCGGGTGCCGGGATTGGTGCGAACATAGAACTCGACCGTGTCGATACCGGCGGCCGAGGGCCGGTCCGGATCGCTTGCCATCTCGACCAGAAACGCAGCGCGATCGAGCTTGAGATCGGGAAGCTCCGTCATCACCGCAGCTTCGAGCAGACGCGCGGCCGTCTGGCGCTGTTCGGACAGCGCGGCGGCGTTGCGATCGAACAGCGTCCTTTTTTCGGCCAGTTCGGCCTCGAGCCGGGCCAGACGCTCCTCGCCGGCGTCGAGATCGGCCAAGTCACCGATCATCTTCGCCGTGAGTTCGGGCAGCGCGTCGACGGGGACCGAGAATTTGCGGCCCGCCGCCCGCAGCGCGAACAGCCGCTCCTCGGTTTCCTCCAGCGCGCGCGGATCGAATTCGAGCGAGCGCAATGCCTCCTGCAAAGCCATCTGGGCATCCGACAGCGCATCGAGGGCGACATCGAGCCGTTCGATGGTGGGGCCGAGCAAACCCGGCAGTTGATCGCGCTTGCGGTCGAGACGCTTCAGGAGACCCGCCAGCGGCGGGATCGGCGACGCCGACCCGGACAGTTCTTCATGGGCATCGTTGACGTCCGTGACGATCTTCTCGGAGCGCATCATGATCTGGCGGCGTTCGGCGAGTTCGTCCTCCTCGCCGGCGATCGGAGCGAGATCGGACAGTTCCTCGACGGCGGCGCGGATATAGTCGGCCTCACGCGCCGCGGCCTCCACCCTGGCGCGGTGCTCGCGCAGCTCCTGCTCGGTGCTCCGCCAGGCCGCGTGCGCGCCGGCCAACGCCGCCGCCTCGCGCTCGAGCCCACCATACTGATCGAGCAGCGTGCGGTGCGCTTCCGGGTCGACCAGCGCCCGGTCGTCGTGCTGGCCGTGGATTTCGACGAGGGCCTGCCCGACCTGCCGCATCAGCGCGACGCTGGCGGGACGGTCGTTGATGAAGCCACGGGTGCGGCCGTCGGCGTTCTGGACGCGGCGCAGGATCACATCGCCGTCGTCGTCGAAGCCGTTCTCGTCGAGCAGCGCGCGAACGCCGAGCCCGGCCGGCAGATCGAAGACCGCAGTCACCTCGCCCTGTTTGGCGCCGTGACGGACCAGACCGCCATCGCCCCGCCCCCCGAGCGCGAGCGAAAGCGCGTCGAGAAGGATCGACTTGCCAGCGCCGGTCTCGCCCGTGAGCACGGAGAGGCCTTGGCCGAGGGCAAGGTCGAGCCGTTCGATGAGAACGATGTCGCGGATCGAAAGGTGAACCAGCATGACCGGATCGTCGGTAATGAAGCGGCGCCCCAATGGCAACCGCGTTACCGAGATAGCGCATTCGGCGCGCGAGAGGATGGCGGCGGATACGAAAAGGGCGACCGGTCGTTCAACCGGCCGCCCGACTAGCTAGAAGCGGTCGATCCACAGAGCGCCCGGACTGCCGGGGTCAGCCGCCGGCGATCTTCCGGCCGATGGTGCCAAACCAGGAGGTTGCTCCGCCTTCGCGCGGTGCGAGGCCCTTGCTCTGCAGGAGTTGGTAAGAGTCGCGATACCAGGGCGAGTCCGGATAATTCTGACCGAGCACCGAAGCGGCGGCCTGCGCCTCGCCCGTCAGACCCATGGCGTAATAGGCTTCGGTCAGACGCGCGAGCGCCTCCTCGACCTGCCGCGATTCGGGATAGACATCGACGACGTTCTTGAAGCGGTTGATCGCGGCGACGTATTCGCGGCGTTCCAAGTAATAGCGCCCGACCTGCATCTCCTTGCCGGCCAGCTGATCGCGGGCGATTCGGACCTTGTTGCCCGCATCCTCAGCATAGACGGAGTCGGGATATTTCTCCATCACCTCGCGCATCGCAGCGGCCGCGCGGGCGGCTTCCTTCTGGTCGCGGGTAACGTCCGGGATCTGCTTATAATAGGCCAAGCCGATGATATATTGCGCGTAGGCGGCTTCCTCGCTGCCAGGGTAGAGCGAGAGATAGCGCTTGGCCGAGCTGATGGCGGCCTCGTACTCGCCGCTGCGGTAGCTGGCGAATGCGTTCATCACCAGCGCCTTGCGGGCCCATTCCGAGTAGGGATGCTGGCGATCGATGGCCTCGAACTTCTTCGCAGCCTCGCCCAGACGACCACCCTCAAGATTGGCCAGGCCCTGATTGTAGAGGACGTCTGGCGGCTCTGTCTGCGCGGCAAGCGCCAAAGCCTCGACATCGCTAGTGCCGGAGGACGCGCAACCGCCGAGGCCGAGGGCCGCGATTCCGATCGCCAGACCGAGCCCGAGCCGTCCCGTCCACCAGCGTCGCGTTATCTCAATGCTGTGCGGATTGCTCATTCGTGCCGATCCCCTGCCGTTCGAAGGCCTGTTTACGCCGTGCCCTCGACGCCAGCAACGTTGAAAGCCGAACCAACCCGTCTTTTTTATGACGCGGGCACCCGGGCGTACCGTCACTTGACGTTATATTAAAGGGTCTGCGGACCGTAGGCAGGTGCGGCCACCGCAACGAGCGGCGCATGGCGAACCGGGTCGACGAGGCGTGAGGGCATCTCGACGATCTCATAGGCGCGATGGTCGGCGAGCAGTGCCTGCAGCGCCAGCGCGTTGAGCTTGTGACCGCCGCGATAGGAGCGGTAGCAGCCGAGCACGCGCGCGCCGGCGAGGGCCTGGTCACCGACCGCGTCCAGCGCTTTATGGCGAACGAACTCGTCCGTGTAGCGGAGCCCGTCGGGATTGATGATCCGCCCGTCATCGCCGATGACCACGGAATTATCGAGCGAGGAGCCGAGAGCATAGCCGGCGGCCCAGAGACGCTCGACATCCTTCATGAATCCGAAGGTGCGTGCCCGCGACAGATCCGAGGCGAAGCGATCGGCCGTGAGATCGGCGCAATAGGTCTGGCGTCCGATGACGGGGCTATCGAAATCGATCTCGATCTCGAATCGCGTGCCGTTATGCGGACGGTATTCGGCGCGGGCGCCGTTCATCTCGACGGTCACGGGCTTCAAAACGCGCAGGAAACGCCGCCTGGCGGCCTGGCTGATGATGCCCGACTCGCGAATCGCGGCGATGAAGGCGGCGGCGCATCCGTCCATGATCGGCGTCTCATGCGCATCGATCTGCACGACGACATTATCGATGCCCATGGCATAGAGCGCCGCCATCAGATGCTCGATGGTCGCGACATGAGCGCCGCGCGGATCACCGACGACGGTGGAAAGATCCATTAGCGCGGCGTTCGCCGAAATCGCCTTGATCTCGTGCAGAAGGTCGCATTTGTCGAACAGATGGAAGACGATGCCGGTATGGGCCTCGGCCGGGAGGAGGCTCAGTTGGACAGGAAGACCGCTGTGGACGCCTACGCCATCAAAGTCGACCCGCGAACCAAGCGTCTGCTGAAACATCAACACAATTGGCAACCTTTCCCGCCAACCATCAAACGAAGATCAATTCGCTCTTCCTGGAGATTGGCACCCTCATCGGGAGACGTCCCGTCGACGCCAATTGACACCCCTCCCCTGGAGAATCACGCCGTCGAGATGTCTAAAACACGCTGCAACACCTAGAACGGAGCCGTTCACCAGCCAAATCACGGATTCTTACCCGTTGTTACCGTCGACGCAGTTAACAACCACTTAAATCGTATATTTTTCAAAAGGTTAAAAAGACAAAGGCCCGCCGGTTCCGCGGCGGGCCTTGTGTCAAACTGGTAACAGTGAGGGATCAGTTGGCTTGTCGGCGCAAAAACGCAGGAATCTCAAGCTGATCGTCATCACCATTGGGACGTGGCTGGGATGCTGGTCGGGCGGCTGATTCGGCCGCCACACGCCGGGGCGCATAGGGATTTGGCTCGACGACGGCCCGACGCGGGCTCTCGGCCGGGTTCTGTCGCATTTCCGCCGGATGGGCGTCCTCTTCGTCGCGGCGCGACAAGCCCGTCGTCAGCCGGCGCAGCAGCCCCATCGGGCCGCGGTCCTCACCGTGATGCTCGGCGGCGCGGCTTTCGATCTCGGCGCGGACCACCGGCGGAAAATCCTCCACCCGGGGCATGCGCGGCGCCGATTGGGCGGCGGCCGGAGCCAACGAGCTGACTTGGGCGATCTCGGCTTCGAGCGCGTCGGTGAAATCGTCTTCGATCTCTTCCTCGAACTCATCCGCCGCGACTGGGGCCGTGAGAACGGGCGCCGGCTCCGCGACTTCGACATGGGTCATCGCCGATTGAGCCTGCGGCACGGCACGCGGCGCGGCGGCGGCTGGCACGGCGTGGCGGTCAGGGACGCGCCCGGCGAGGACCGTCTCCACCTTGTCGATACCCGTCGCCACGACAGAGACCCGGATGATCCCCTCCAGCGCCTCGTCGAAAGTGGCCCCGAGAATGATGTTGGCGTCCTGGTCGACCTCTTCGCGGATGCGGGTCGCGGCTTCGTCCACCTCGAAGAGGGTGAGATCGCGGCCGCCGGTGATCGAGATCAACAGTCCCCGCGCGCCCTTCATCGACGTCTCGTCGAGCAGCGGGTTGGCGATCGCGGCTTCGGCGGCGGCCATCGCGCGGCCTTCGCCTGAGGCCTCGCCGGTACCCATCATCGCCTTGCCCATCTCGCGCATCACCGAACGCACATCGGCGAAATCGAGATTGATCAGCCCTTCCTTGACCATCAGGTCGGTAATGCAGGCGACGCCCGAATACAGCACCTGATCAGCCATGCCGAAGGCGTCGGCGAAGGTGGTCTTGTCGTTGGCGATCCGGAACAGGTTCTGGTTCGGAATGACGATCAGCGTATCGACGTTCTTCTGCAGTTCCTCGATGCCCTCGTCGGCGATCCGCAGCCGGCGCTGACCTTCGAAATGGAACGGCTTGGTCACGACGCCAACCGTGAGGATGCCCTTTTCCCGTGCGGCGCGCGCAACGACCGGCGCGGCGCCCGTGCCGGTTCCGCCCCCCATGCCGGCGGTGACGAAGCACATATGCGAGCCGAGGAGATGGTCGCAGACCTCGTCAATCGATTCCTCGGCCGCGGCACGGCCGACTTCCGGCTGCGAACCGGCGCCCAGACCCTCGGTGACGGCGACGCCCATCTGGATGATCCGCTCAGCCTTGGACGAGCGCAGCGCCTGGGCGTCGGTGTTGGCGATCACGAACTCGACACCTTCGAGGCCGGCATTGATCATGTTGTTGACCGCGTTGCAGCCGCCGCCGCCGACGCCGAAAACGGTGATGCGGGGCTTCAGCTCGGTGATGTCGGTCTTGTTCGGGTTCGTGCTCATAACCTGTTCCTCTATCGCAGTTTCGGGCCGTTTCGCCGCGCGGCCGTTCGCATTGTCAGTTGCTGCGGCGCGCGGCGCGCACCGTATGTTTTCGCGGCCGGCCGGCAGTCCGGCCGCGCTGTCTCAAAGGCTCCGCCGGAGCCAGGATCCGAAACGTCCCGTCCTGGTGTTCTGATCGAGCGCGAAAGCCGCGATCGACGATTGGCCGGTGTTCTCGCGATGGGCGACCTGCGGGTAGATCAGCAGGCCGACGGAGGTCGCGAAGGCTGGCCCCTTGTTGGATGGATTGAGCCCGGCAACCCCGACCGGCCGACCGAGCCGGACATTGCGCTGGAGGATGCTGCGCGCCGTATCGCTCATGCCGGCAAGCTGGCTGGCGCCGCCGGTCAAGACCACGCGCTTGCCGATGACGTGGCCGAGCCCTGAGGCGGCCAGGCGGTCGCGGACAAGCTCCAGGGTTTCCTCGACGCGCGGCCGGATGATCTTGGCGATCAGCGAACGCGCGACGGTGGATTTGGAGTCGTGTCCGCCCTCTTCCCCGAGCGGCACGACAGGCACCCTGTCGTCGTCCTGCATCAACTCGCTCAGAGTGCAGCCGTGCATGACCTTGAGCCGCTCCGCATCTGCCGGTCGGATCGAAAGGCCGCGGGCGAGATCCATGGTGATGTGATTGCCACCGAGTGCGACCTGATCGGCATAGACGAAGCGACCGTTCTGGAAGATCGCGATGGTCGTCGCACCGCCCCCCATGTCGATGCAGGCCGACCCCATCGCCGCCTCGTCCTCGACCAATGTCGACAGCGCGCTGGCATAGGGCGTCGCCACAAAGGCCTCCACCATCAGTCGGGCGCGATTGATGACCGCCTCGAGATTGCGCAACGGCGTTTCCTCGGCGGTCAGCACATGCATGTCCGCGCCCAGCCGGTTGCCGCTCATGCCGACGACCTTGTCGAGACCACTCTCGCCGTCGATCGACAGATCAAAGGCGAGCGAATGCAACGCCACCCGGCGCTCCTCGAGCGGCAGCTTCGCGGCGAGACCGAGGACCTGCGAAACGTCAGTCTGGGAAACCTCCCCGACGATGTCGATCTCGGCGGCGCCGCGCAGGCTCTTGAGCCGGCCAGCCGTGACCGAGACGATGAGCGATTCGATGGTCAGTCCAGCCATCCGCTCGGCCGCGTCGACCGCGTGCCGGACCGACTGTTCCGCCGCGTCGAGATCGATGACCACCCCCGACTTGATGCCGTGCGAGCGCTGGTGACCGACGCCGATCACTTCGATCGTGTGGGTCCGGCCGGGCAGCATTTCGCTGGCGACGCGCGGCGTTAGCCGAGCAATCAGGCACGACACCTTTTCCGAACCGACATCGAGCACCGAGATGACCCGCGACCGGCGCTTCGGCAGCGCCTTGATACGCGGAAGTTCGTCCCGGCCACGTTGAAACACACTCATACCGGGTCATCCTTCCGGCTACGCTTGAAAATTTTCTCACGCTCCTTCAGAGCGGCATTGCGACGAACCAGCGCGTCGGGCGTGAGCTTGATCACGATCCGATCGGCGAGCCGCATGTCGACGGCGGCGATATCGCGCGACAAAAGCCCGTTCTCCCGATCCATCCGCGCCACCTCGGCGAGTGCCTCCACCGGATCATCCTCGGGCAGCTCGATCGCGATGCTGTTTTCGAGCCGCAAATCCCACCGACGATTTCCCACCCGAATATACGCCTTCACCCTTGCGCGAAGCTCGGGCAACACTTCCAGTTCGTCGATGAGCGCAGCGGCGTGAGTGGCCGCGCCGGTCCCGACGACGATGGGCAGATTGGTGAAGCGGCCGGGTTCAAAGGGGACGATCTCCTTGCCCTCGCGGTTGACCACGACGAACTCACGCCCCTTTTGCCAGACCGCGTAGGGGCGATGTTCGGACAGGGTGATCCTGACCCGATCGGGAAAGATCTTGGCGACCGAGGCGCGGTCGACCCAAGGCATCGCTTCCAGTGTCTGGCGGGCTGCGGCCGGGTCGAGCGAGAACAGGCTCTGTGACCCGGTCTGCCAGAGCGCCTGCAGGACGTCGATCTCGGAGGTTTCCGAATTGCCCGTGACGTCGATCGCTTCGATCGGAAAGCCGAGCGGCTGAGCAATATTGTCGATGACGGTCACGGTATGGCCGCCCACCGACATGCCGTAGACCAGGGTCGAGCCGATCACCACGGCGGCGAGCGCCCCGAAACGCGGTATCGGCAGTCTCGCGACGCCGGTGGCGAGGCTGGAAGCCCGGCGCCCGGCGCGCAGCAAACGCAATGTGATCTGGCTGGGCGTACCGGCTCGTACGTAGTCCTGGCGGCGGTTGGCGTTCAGCGATTGCATGAGGCGTCCTCCACCATCCAGGTCACAAGCTCGGGGAAGGAATGGCCGGAGGCTGCGGCGATATCGGGCACCAACGAGGTCTCGGTCATGCCTGGCTGGGTGTTCACCTCCAGCCAGATCACCTCACCGCCCTCGCCGAACCGGTCGTCGTAGCGAAAATCAGACCGCGATACGCCGCGGCAGCCGATCGCCTTGTGAGCGGCGAGCGACCATTCCTGAATGCGCCGCGCGACCTTGGCCGGAATCTTGGCCGGCACGACGTGGCTGGAGCCGCCGGGGGCATATTTGGAGTCGTAATCGTAGAAGACGTGGCCCTCGGTGGTGATCTCGCAGACTTCGAGCGCCACGTCCCCCATCACCGCGCAGGTCAGTTCCCGTCCGGCGACGAAACGCTCGACCATGACGATGTCGCCATAAGGCCATTCGTCACTGGTGAGTTCCTGCGGCGGATGAGCCTGATCTTCGCGCACGATGAGAACGCCGAAGCTGGAGCCCTCGGCCACTGGCTTGACCACGTAGGGCGGCGACAGGACGTGTTTGCTGGCGGCGTCGAGGCGATGGCATACCTTGGCTTCGGCCACCGGCACGCCCGCCGCCTTGGCGACGGTCTTTGCCAGTTCCTTGTGCATGGCGAGCGCCGAGGCGAGCACGCCGGAATGGGTATACGGAACCGCCAGATATTCGAGGATGCCCTGGATCGTGCCGTCCTCGCCATAGGGGCCGTGCAGGGCATTGAAGGCGACATCGGGCTTCAGCTTGACCAGTGCGTCGGCGACATCGCGGTCGACGTCGACGCGCGTCACCGCATAGCCGGCAGCCTGAAGCGCGTCGGCGCAGGCGTTGCCGGAAGCGAGGCTGACCGGCCGCTCCGACGAAAATCCACCCATCAATACCGCCACATGCTTGGCCATGAACCGCCCAATCCGTTCCTCAAACGAGGCTAGAGGCCATTCATCGCAGGCGGATGGTTAAGCGGCGGTTAACCGACTGTGGCGAAAGCAAGATTTTCGTAAGGAGATGGTTTCTGACAGCAACTGCCGACAGGCCCTTACGCCTCACCCCCGTCCGAGAAACGGCTCCACAACATGCCCTTCCGCAAAGCGGCCGAGCCGCTTGATCTCCCAGTCGAGCCGGATACCGGAGGTCTCGAGCACCCGCGCACGCACGGTCTCGCCGAGGCATTCCAGATCGTGGCCTGTGGCAGTGCCGGTATTGATCATGAAGTTGCAGTGCAGTTCCGACATCTGCGCCCCGCCGACAACGAGACCACGGCAACCGGCATTGTCGACTTCCTTCCAGGCGGAGGTGCCCGGCGGGTTCTTGAAGGTCGAGCCGCCGGTCTTCTCGCGGATCGGCTGGACCGTTTCGCGGTGCTCCTGGACCTCGTCCATCTTCGCGCGGATATCGTCCTTGCCCGCTGCATAACCGTCAAAGATCGCCGAGGTGAAGATCAGCTCGGGCGCCGCGTCGCAATGCCGATAGGCATAGCCCATCTCGGCATTCGTCAGGACATGGACATTGCCCTTGCGATCGAGCGCACGGACCTCGCGGACGCGTTCGCAGGTCTCGACGCCGTTGGCGCCGGCGTTCATACGCAGCGCCCCGCCGACGGCGCCGGGAATGCCGTGATAGAAATGAAACCCGCCGATGCCGGCTTCCAGCGCCGTCGCGGCGAGCCGTTTGTCGGGCGTCGCGGCGCCAGCACGGATCGCGGTCTCGCCGATCGCATCGGCGGTGCCGAAGCCTTTGGCGGACAGGCGGATGACGACGCCGGACACGCCGCCGTCGCGCACCAACAGGTTAGAGCCGATACCGACGACAAGGACGGGCACCTCGTCGGGCAACGCCGCCAGAAATGCGGCGAGATCGTCCTCGTCGGCCGGCTGAAACAACAGCTCCGCCGGGCCGCCGGCCCGAAACCAGGTGATCTTGTCCATGCCCGCACCGGGCGTCAGCCTGCCGCGAACGCCGTCGAGCCGATCCCCGAGACCTGTCAGCATTGCCTCGCCATCCATCAACCGCCGCCTCCGTTGAGTGCGGCCAGTTCCTTCGGCAGCGCATAGGCCCACTGGGTGATCGAACCGGCGCCGAGGCAGACCACCATGTCGTCCGGTTGCGCGATCTGATGGATCAGCGGCGCCAGTTCCTCCGGCCCGCCGATCAGCCGCGCGTCGCGATGACCGCCGAGCTTCAGGCGCTCGACCAGGATTTCCGAGCTGACGAAACCGATCGGCTCCTCGCCGGCGGCGTAGACCGGCGCGATGATCACCGTGTCGGCATCGTTGAAGCAGGCGGCGAAATCGGGGAACAACGCTTGCAGCCGGGAATAACGATGCGGCTGCACGACGGCGATGACGCGGCCCTTGGCGGACGATCGCGCGGCCGCCAGTACGGCGCGGATCTCAACCGGATGATGGCCGTAATCGTCGTAGATGTCGACGCCTCCGACGTTGCCGGTATGGGTGAAGCGGCGCTTGACCCCGCCGAAGCCGTCAAGACCCTTGCGGATCGCGTCCGCCGGGATGTTCAGCCGGCGCGCCACCGCAATCGCGGCGGTCGCGTTGGCGACATTATGGCGGCCCGGCATCGGCAGGACGAGATCGTTGATCTGCTCGGTCGCTCCGCTCACCCGATCGCGGATGGTGATGTCGAAGCGGGATTTAGGACCTTCGGTTTGAAGGTTTTCGAAGCGCACGTCGGCCTGCGGGCTCTCGCCATAGGTGATGACCCGGCGATCCTCGATCTCGGAGATCAGCGTCTGCACCACCGGGTGGTCGATGCACATCACCGCAAAACCATAGAACGGCACGTTCTCGACGAATGTTCGAAACGCCGCACGGACGGCGTCGAAGGTGCCGTAGTGATCGAGATGCTCGGGATCGATGTTGGTGACGACGGCGACATCGGCCGGCAGCTTCAGGAAGGTGCCGTCGGATTCGTCCGCCTCGACGACCATCCAGTCGCCATCGCCCATTCGCGCATTGGTGCCGTAGGCATTGATGATGCCGCCATTGACGACGGTCGGATCGAGACCGCCGGCGTCGAGCAGCGTCGCCACCATGGAGGTCGTGGTTGTCTTGCCATGGGTGCCGCCGATGGCGATCGCCTGGCGAAAGCGCATCAGCTCTGCCAGCATCTCGGCGCGCCGAACGATCGGCAACAGCCGTTCCCGGGCCGCTTCCAGCTCCGGATTCGAGCGCTTGATCGCGGTCGAGACAACCACCACCTCGGCGAGGCCCAGATTTTCAGCGGCGTGGCCGACGGCGACATGGACGCCCAACTCGCGCAGGCGCTGAACGTTGGCGTTTTCGCTCTGGTCGGAACCCTGGACGGTGTAACCGAGATTGAGCAGCACCTCGGCGATGCCGCTCATCCCAATACCGCCAATCCCGATGAAGTGGACCGGTCCGATGTTCGGCGGCATTTTCATGGCCGCATCCCCCTGTATTATAAAGAATTTCGGTTTATTCGCCGGCCCGGGGCATAGCTGCAACGAGGTCGGCAAGCAACCGCGCCGCGTCGGGGATGCCCGTCGCCTTCGCCGCCGCGGCCATGATTGAAGCCCTTTGCGGATCGCTGGCAATCTCCGCGATGAGGCCGGCCAGCCGGTCGGCGGAAAGCTCTGCCTGCCGCACGACCAGCGCGCCGCCCTCGGCCTCGAGCTTGGCGGCATTCGCGGCCTGATCATGGTCGAGGGCATAGGGATAAGGCACCAGGATCGCTGGTCGCCCGATCACCGCCAATTCGGACACCGTAGAGGCGCCCGAGCGGCTGATCACCAGATGCGCGGCGCCCAGCCGTTCGGCCATGTCGGTGAAGAACGGCGCCACCGTCGCCGGAATGCCGCGCTCCTCATAGAATTGCCTGACGCTCGCCTCGTCGTCGCTGCGCGCCTGCTGGGTGACGACGAGGCGCTTTCGCAGTTGCTCGGGCAGGCGATCGATGGCCGCGGGAATGCGCTCGGAAAAGAACTGCGCGCCCTGGCTTCCCCCGAAAACCACCAGATTGAACCGCTCATCCGGCTCGGCCGGCCGGTATGGGATCTTCGCCGCCTCCAGGATCGGCGGACGCACCGGGTTCCCGGTCACGGTGATCTTGCTAGCAACCGCCGGATCGGCCTTGTCCTGCGGAATCCCGGCGGCGATGCGATCGACACGGGAGCCGAGGAAGCGGTTCGCGCGCCCCATCACCGCGTTCTGCTCATGGATCAGCGTCGGCCGGCCAGCGCGGAGCGCTGCCATCAGCGGCGGCACCGTCGGATAACCGCCGAATCCGACGACGACCGCCGGTCGCAGACGACGCACCAGATCGCCGGCTTCGCGGAAGCCGCGCCACAGCGTCCACAGGGCGGATGCGACCTTGAGCGGGTTTTTCGACGCGAAAGTTGCCGAGCGCACCCGATGCACAGCCTTGATCGGAAAACGCTCGGCGAAACGGCCGGCACGATCGTCAGTGACGAGATGAACCTCGAAGCCGCGCGCAACGAGCTCATGCGCCAGAGCTTCGGCCGGAAAGAGATGGCCGCCGGTGCCGCCAGCGGAGAGAAGGATCGTTGTCATTGCGGAAAAAGGTCGCCTTTCGGATCTGATCTGCCGGCGCGCGCCCCTCGTAAGGCTCTCTAGGGCCAACGGCCGCGTCGGCAATTCGCTGGCACAATGCAAGATCGCACCGGCCGTTCCAGACAAGATGAAAGAAACCCGAACGCCTTCGTCTCAGCCGCGTTGCCGGTCTACTGCCGTCTCACGCGGCGTGCAACTGGAAGGTCCGCTCCATCAGCCGGTCGGTATGCGAGCGGTTCTCCGGCCGGCGACGCGTCAGCGCAAGGATGAACCCCGCCGAGATGGCGATCGCCAGCATCGACGAGCCACCATAGGAAATGAAGGGCAGCGTCATGCCCTTCGCCGGCATCAATTGCAGATTCACCGCCATGTTGATGATCGATTGCAAGCCAATGAGCAGCACCAGGCCGGAAATCGCCAGCCGGTCGAAGAGGTCGCGCTGGGCGAGCGCGGAGGATAGGCCTCGGATCACGATAAAGGCAAAAATCGAGGCCACCAGCATGCAGGCGATAATGCCGAATTCCTCGGCAAGAACCGCAAAGGCGAAATCCGTGTGGCTATCGGGGAGCATGCGTTTGACCGTGCCCTCACCCGGACCCCGGCCAAACCAGCCGCCCCGCATGATCGCCTCGCGCGCGGTGTCGGTCTGGAAGGTGTCGCCCTCGCCAGTCATGAACCGGTCGATACGACTGGCAACGTGGGGAAACGCGACATAGGCGAGCAAAGAGCCACCGAAAGCGACGCCCCCGAGCAGCGCGATCCACAACCACGGCATGCCAGCCATGAAGAACAAGCCGCCCCAGGCGGCCGTCGCGAGTATGGTCTGGCCGAGGTCGGGCTGCGCCACGAGCAGCGCGACGACCACGAGAAGCAGGATCAGCGCGAACAGATTTCCCGGAATCTCGGGGCGGCGTTGCTTCTCGGCGAACAGCCAGGCGCAGATCACTACAAAGGCCGGCTTCATGAATTCCGACGGCTGGATGTTGAGCGGACCGAAATCGATCCAGCGGCGCGAGCCCTTGATCTCCATGCCGACGAACAGCGCCAACACCATCAGCATGAGCGACGCCGCCAAAATCAGCAACGAGGCGCGGCGCACACCCCGCGAGCTCAGCAGCGAACAACCGAACATGACCAAAGCCGTTGGGATGAGGAAGGCGGCATGACGCTTGACGAAGTGGAAGGGTTCGACGCCGATGCGCTCGGCGACCGGGGGGCTGGCGGCGAAGGAAAACACCAGGCCGCCGACCAGAAGTATCAGGAAGGCCGCCAAGAACCAGCGATCGACGCCCCACCACCACTCGCTGATCACGCCTCGTTTGACCCGGCTCGTCATGCTTCCCCCTTGTGCGCCATCTCGATGCCCGCGAGCGCGCCCACCGCCTCGCGGAACGCATCGCCCCGCACTTCGAAATTGCGAAACTGGTCGAAACTGGCGCAGGCCGGGGACAGGAGTATGACGCTCTCCTGCCCGGAGGCACCTTCGCTCGCCTCAGCGTCGGCCGCCGCGTGTTCGACCGCGATGGCAAGCGTACCGGAGATTTCGTAAGGAATTCGTTTACCAAGAGTCGCGGCAAAGGCGGGCGCCGCCTCGCCGATCAGATAGGCCTTGGCGATCCGTGGAAAAAACGGCGCCAGCGCCGCGATACCGCCGTCCTTCGCCAGCCCCCCCGCGATCCAGTGGATGCGCGGGAAGGCCGCGAGTGCCGGCGCGGCGGCCTCGGCGTTGGTGGCCTTGGAATCATTGACGAAGAGAACTCGGCCGCGACGCCCGACCTCCTCCATGCGGTGCGCCAACCCCGGGAAACTTTCCAGACCCGCGCGAATTTCGGCGTCCGACAATCCGACAGCGGTCAGGGCAGCAACCGCCGCGGCGGCGTTCTGGGCATTATGGCGACCGCGCAGGGATCCGATCGCGGATAGATCGAAGAAGGCCTCCTCGGTTCCCCTCAAGCGGCGCCGGAGAAGCCGGCCGTCGAAGTCGACCCCACGGCCTTGGAATTCCCCTTGCGAAATCCGCACGACGGTCCTGCCCTCGGATTCCAGTTCGTCGGCGATCTGCCGGCACGGCGCGTCATCGACGCCGACGACGGCCAGACCGGAACCGGCGACGAGGCGGGCCTTGATCGCGGCATAATTGCCCATCGATCCATGCCGGTCGAGATGGTCCGGCGTCAGGTTGAGCAGGATGCCCACAGAGGGCTCCAGCGTCGGCGCCAGGTCGATCTGATAAGACGAGCACTCGACGACGTAATTGCGCGAGGGCGCCGGCGGATCGAGAGTCATCACGGCGACGCCGATATTGCCGCCGAATTGCGTGTCCCGCCCGCTCCAGCGCAGGCAGTGGGCGATCAGTGCGGTGGTCGTCGACTTGCCGTTGGTGCCGGTGATCGCGATGAAGGGCGATGTCGGCGCGATCGCGCGGCGCTCGCGGCTGAACAGCTCGATGTCGCCGATCACCTCGACACCGGCGGCGCGGGCAAGTTCCACGGTCCAGTGGGGCTTGGGATGAGTGAGCGGCACACCGGGCGATAGGACAAAGGCGCTAAAACGCGACCAATCGGCGTCGCGCAGATCGCCCGTCGGGATCGCCTCGGCGCGCGCGGCTTCGACGCTCGCCGGATTGTCGTCGAAGGCGACAACGTTCGCGCCACCCTCGACCAACGCGCGTGCCGTCGCGCGGCCGGAGCCGCCGAGCCCGAACAGGGCGACCGATTGTCCGGAAAAGGAACGCGCCGGGATCATCGCCTCACCGCAATTTCAGGGTCGACAGGCCGACGAAGGCCAACATGAAGGCGATGATCCAGAAGCGCACGACGACCTGGCTTTCGGTCCAGCCGAGCTTTTCGAAATGATGGTGGATCGGCGCCATCAGGAAGACGCGCTTGCCGGTCAGCTTGAACGAGGCGACCTGGATGATCACCGACAGCGCCTCGATGACGAACAGGCCACCGATGATCGCCAGCACCAGTTCATGCTTGGTCGCGACGGCGATCGTGCCGGTCATCCCGCCGAGGGCGAGCGAGCCGGTGTCGCCCATGAAGATCGCCGCCGGCGGCGCGTTGAACCACAGGAAGCCAAGTCCGGCCCCAATGACCGCGCCGCAGAGCGGCGCCAGTTCGCCGGTGCCGACAACATAGTGGATCTGCAGATAATTGGAAAAGTTCACATTGCCCGCGATATAGGCGATGAGGCCGAAGGCGGCGGCTGCGATCATTATCGGCACGATCGCCAGCCCGTCCAGCCCGTCGGTCAAGTTCACCGCGTTGGCGGATCCGACCACGACGAAGGCCGCGAAGCCGACATAGAACCAGCCGAGATCCAGGAGAAAGGATTTCACGAAGGGGAAAGCCAGCGACGTGGCGAAACTGCCGGTTCCCGCATAGACGATCAGGACCGACGCCGCGATCGCGATCAGGAATTCCAGGGCCAGGCGAAACTTGCCGGAAAAACCCTTGTCGTTCTGCCTCGTCACTTTCAGATAGTCGTCGTAAAACCCGATCGCCCCGAAGCCTACCGTCACCAGCAGCACCGTCCAGACGTAGATGTTGCTCAGATCCGCCCACAGCATCGCCGAGACAAGAAAACCCGAGAGAATCATCAGCCCGCCCATGGTGGGCGTGCCGGCCTTCTTGAAATGGGTCTGCGGGCCGTCGGCGCGGATCGGCTGGCCCTTGCCCTGCCGAATGCGCAAGTTGGCGATGATCGCCGGGCCGAACAGAAACACCACAATGAAGCCGGTGATCATCGACGCACCGGTTCGGAACGTGATGTAGCGAAAGACATTGAAGAGTGGGAAGTCGGCGCCGAACTGGCCGAGATAAGCGATCATCGGGCAGCTCCAGCCGGGTCGATCTTGTCAGGGACCGGCGCCGCGCCGGTGGATGTCTGCGGCGGATAGGTCGTCAGCATCCTATCCACCAAGGCGGTGAAGCCGATGCTTTTCGAGGCCTTTACCATAACGACGTCGCCAGCGCGGATCATCGTCAACAGGCTCGCCAGGAGCTCGTCGACGCTGTCATGCCATTCGCGGTCGACCCGACCTTCCAGCACGTCATCGAGCGCCTTCATCTCATCCCCGGCGAGAAAGACCCGATCAACGCCCGCCTCGGCGATCGGCGCGATGAGATCGGCGTGCTGCGCCGGCGCGTGCTCGCCCAGTTCCAGCATGTCACCGAGGACGGCGATGCGGCGGCCACCCTCCCCGACCGTCGCGACCTTCAAGACATCGAGCGCGGCTCGCATCGAGGCCGGGTTGGCGTTGTAGCTGTCGTCGATCAGTTCGATCGAACCGCCGCACGGCATCGGCAGCCGCGAGCGCGCGCCGCGTCCCTTGACCGCGTGCCAGCTCGACAGCGCCGCCGCCACCGTCTGGACATCCGCGCCCGCAAGCTTGGCCGCGCCGAGCACGGCGAGGATATTCTGTGCCATGTGCCGGCCGCTGGAGGTCAGATGCAACCGGACCGGTTCGCCACCGATGACCGCCTCGATCGCCGCGCCCTCGGCCGTCGGTTCGAAGCGGGCCAACGCGAAATCGGCGCCGCTCGCCTCGCCGAAGGTCGCGATCGCGGTGACGCCCGCCTTGCGGGCCATGGTCGCCAGCGGTCCACAATGGGGATCATCGGCATTGAGGATCGCGGTGCCGCCCGTGACGAGCCCCTCGAAGATCTCGGCCTTCGCCTCGGCGATCTCCTCGAGATCGCGGAAGTGGCCGAGATGAGCCGGGGCGATCAGCGTGATGATCGCCAGATGCGGCCGCACCAGCTTGACCAGCGGACGGATTTCGCCGGCATGGTTCATGCCGATCTCGAAGATCGCGAAGCGACTGTCGGCCGGCATCCGGGCCAAGCTCAGCGGCACGCCCCAATGGTTGTTGAACGACGCCGCGCTCGCATGGACGCGGCCGACAGCCGAAAGGCCGTGGCGCAGCGCATCCTTGGTGGTCGTCTTGCCGACGCTGCCGGTCACCGCGATGATCTTCGCGTTTGAACGAGCGCGGGCGGCTTCGCCCAGGCGCGACAGGGCCTGCAACACGTCGTCGACGACCAGCAACGGTGACTGAACGCTGCCCAGCGCCGGCAGCTTATGCTCCGCCACCACATGCAGAGCCGCACCGGCTTTCGTCGCCGCCGTCAGAAAGTCATGGCCGTCGAACCGCTCGCCCTGGATGGCGAAGAAGGCCTCGCCCTCACCGAGCGTCCGGGTATCGATGGAAATGCCGGAGATCGAGGTTGGCAGCTCGCCGACCGGTCGCGCGTTCATCGCCGCGATCAAGGCGGATGTCTCCCAGAGTGCTTCGCTCATCGGCCCGCCTCCGAGATCGCCGCGCGAATCTCTTCATGGTCGCTGAAATGGTGGGTGACGTCGCCGACGGTCTGGCCGATCTCGTGCCCCTTGCCGGCGACCACGATCGTGTCGCCGGCATGCGCCTGCCGGACCGCCTCGCGAATGGCCGCGCGGCGGTCGGCGATTTCGGCCGCGCCGGGGGCCGCCGCCATGATCGCTGCCCGGATCGCCGCCGCGTCTTCCGAGCGCGGATTGTCGTCGGTGACGATGACCACATCGGCCAACCGCGCGGCGATTTCGCCCATCATCGGGCGCTTGGCCCGATCGCGGTCGCCGCCACAGCCGATGATGGCGACGACACGGCCGGTGGTGAAAGGACGCACCGACGCCAGCACGTTCTCGAGCGCGTCCGGCTTGTGCGCGTAATCGACGAAAACAGGAGCTCCCTCAGCCGTCGTGCCGGCCAGATCCAGCCGGCCGGACGCGCCCTTCAGGTGCTCCAGCGCGGCCAGCGCGGCACCGGTCGCAACGCCGGTGGCTATCGCGAGGCCGGCGGCCACCAGGGCGTTGGACATCTGGAAACCGCCCGCCAGCGGCAGGACGATACGATGGATCCGACCCTCGGCCTCGATTTCCGCGACCTGGCAATGCCGCTGGTGCTCGAGCCTCTTCAATGTGAGAAAGCCGCCGTTTCGCCCGACGGTCAGGACATTCGCGCCGACACCTGTGGCGACCTCGATCGCCCGGCCTGACCAGCGGTCGTCGGCGAAGATCACCGCCGGAGCCCCATTCGGCAGGAGGGTCGTGAACAGCCGCATCTTGGCGCCGAAATAGGACTCGGCATCGGGGTGATAGTCCAGATGGTCATGGCCGAGATTGCTGAATCCCGCTGCCGCAAGCCGGACGCCGTCGAGCCGCCGCTGATCGAGGCCGTGGCTCGACGCTTCCATCGCGGCGTGGGTAACGCCTTCGGCGGCCAGGTCGGCCATCAGTTTGGCAAGCGCGACCGGATCGGGCGTCGTCAGCGTGCCGTATTCGTCGCGGCTCGGCGAAACAACGCCGGTCGTGCCGATCGAGGCGGCAGCGATCCCCTGACTGGCCCAGATCTGGCGGACAAAGGTGGTGATCGAGGTCTTTCCGGCCGTGCCGGTGACGGCGACGACCTGCTCGGGCTGCGCGCCATAGAACCTGGCTGCCATCACGGCGATCGCGTGACGCGGGTCACCGGCGCGCAGGATAGGCAGGCGCGATTCGATCGCCGCGTTGTCCGCCGCGAGAATGGCGACCGCGCCGCTCGCCTCGGCCGCGGCGACGAATCGCGCGCCATCGGCCCGGGTTCCCGACAAAGCCGCGAACAGAAACCCGTCGCCGACGCTGCGGGAATCAGCCGACAGTCCGGCGATCTCCGGATCGTCTGCACCGCCGGTCGTGGCCAGGCCGTCTGCGAGTTGGGATAGCTTCATTCACCAATATCCGCGCTGTACCGAATGGCCGGCGCATCCCTCGCCGACTCGTCGGACTTCTATAACTTGCGGGCCGCTTGGTGAAGGTCGGTTTGGACGTTCACAGTTGCTAATAGGAGACGAGCAGCGACTTTCCGTCCTCGCCGAAATCCGGACGGACCTTCAACAGCGTCGCGGACCGGCGGATGATGTTGGCGACCGTCGGCGCCGCGTTCATGCCGGCCGTGGCGTAAACCTGACCTTCCTCCGCCTTCGGCTCGTCGACGACGACGAGAACGACGTAGCGTGGCTTGTCGATCGGAAAGGCCGACAGGAAGGCGTTGAATTTCTTGGTGTCGGAGTAGCGGCCGTTGACCACCTTGTTGGCCGTGCCGGTCTTGCCACCGACCTTGTAGCCAGGCACGTCGGCCCGATTACCGGAGCCGCGCTGGTCGGCGACATTAAGGCGGAAGAGCGAGCGCATCTGGTCGCTGGTTTTTTCGGAAACCACCCTTGTTGCAACGGCCTCCGCCTCTTCGCGGGTGCGGGGCAGGAAGGTCGGCGGGATCAACTTGCCGCCGTTCATCAGCGCGGCCGCGGCCACCGCTGTCTGGAGCGGCGTGGTCGAGACGCCGTGACCGAAGGAAATCGTAATCGAGTTGATCTGCTTCCATTCCTTGGGTTGGGTCGGAGACGCCACTTCCGGGAGTTCGGTCCGCATCTTGCTGAGCAGGCCCAGCCGGGTCAGGAACTCCTGGTGAGCCGCGACGCCGACGACCTCGGCCTCCTTGGCCGTGCCGATATTGGATGAATAGATGAAGACTTCCGGAACGCTCAGCACGCGGCGCTTGCCGTGGAAGTCAGTGATGGTAAAGCCGCCGATACGGATCGGTTTCGTCGCGTCGAAGGAATCGGTGATCTTCACCTTGCCGGAGTCGAGCGCCATCGCGGTGGTGAAGGTTTTGAAGGTCGACCCCATTTCGTAAAGGCCCGCCGACATGCGGTTCATGCGATCCTTTTCGAGCGCCTGCTTCGGCTCGTTGGGGTCGTAGTCGGGCAGCGAGGTCATGGCGATGACCTCGCCCGTCTCGACGTCGAGAACGACGCCGCCGGCCGCGATCGCCCGGTAGCGCTTCATGGCCGCCGCGACCTCGTCGCGCACGATGTGCTGGACGCGCAGATCGATCGACAGTCGCATCGGCGCCAGATCGGTGTCGACGGCCAGGCCGGTGTTCTGCAAGGCGCGGTAGCCCGCGTCGTCGACGTATTTCTCCATCCCGGCGATGCCCTGATTGTCGACATTGACGGTCCCGACGATAAAGCCGGCCGTGCTGCCGCCGGGATAGAAGCGGCGTTTCTCGGTGCGAAATCCGATACCGGGAATGCCGAGGTCGAGGATCGCCTGCTGCTGGCCCGGTGTCAGCTCGCGCCGTAGCCAGATGAAGCCGGCCTCGCTGGCCAATCGGCGATACAGCCATTTGGGATCGAGGTCGGGCAGAACCGAAAGCAACAGTTCGCTCGCCTCGTCCGGATCGATGATGCGCCGAGGCTCGGCGAACAGCGATGCGGTCTTGATGTCGGTCGCGAGCACTTCGCCGTTGCGGTCGACGAGATCCGGCCGGGCGGCCATGATCAGGTCGCTGGCGCCTCTGGACGAAGCCGTTTCGGCCGGCGCGACGCCCCACATGACGAGACGGCCGCCGATGACGCCATAAACGGCCACGAAGAGGCCGATAGCGATGGTGAAACGGCTGCGATTTGTCGGGGCGACGTGGCGGCGACCCTGCCGAGCGAAGACATCGAGCTCGGAAACCGCCGGCACCGGTGCCGTCGGCCTGGCCCGTTTGAAGGGATTTGCGATGCGCATCACCGGACCACCGTTTCCGAGCTGTCGGCATAGCCGCCGAGCGTGTTGGTCTGATCGGGAAGAAAGTTCACCTGCCGGGCAGGCAATTGATCGGGCTCGACGATCTGATCCGGCCGCATCGGCTGCAGCTTGAGATCCGACGCGAAGGCGTCGACCAGGCGCTGCAGCCGGCTCGGCTGATCGAGCAGGCTCCAGTCTGCCTCGAGCAGAGCGATGGTCTCACGCTCCAGCGCGATCCGGCGCTCGACCTTGGCGACCTCCGCCTCGAGCAGCTCGGCCTCGTGCTTGATCTTGTAGGTCCAGGCCGCGGCGGAAATCATGACCGCGATGAGAACGATGTCGAGCGTCTTCAACATGGCTGTCAGTCTCCGGTCTGAGGAAGGTCGGCGAGCGATGGCAGGGCCGCGAAGGCGAGCGCGTCGGCCTCGCCGCGCGGCGCCTCGCCGGTTCGCTTGCCAGAGCGCAGTTTGGCCGAGCGGGCGCGCGGGTTGCGCGCGGCTTCCGCATCGGAGGCGGCCAATGCCTTGTTGCGGGCCTCGAAGGTCTGCGTGGCGGGAACGATGTCCGGCAGGTGCCGCGATCCCGATGGCGGCGACGAGCGATCGCGAAGGAAGCGCTTGACGATGCGATCCTCGAGCGAATGGAAGGTCACGACGACGATCCGACCACCGGGCTTCAGCACCCGCTCGGCCGCGACCAATGCGCGAGCGAGCTCTCCCAACTCGTCATTGACGAAGATGCGGAGCCCCTGAAAACTGCGGGTTGCGGGATCGATCCGGTCCTTGGGCGAGCGCCCCACTACCCGGCCGATGACCGCGGCAAGATCGAGGGTCCGGGTGAACGGCTTTTCCGCCCTGCGCGCCTCGATCGCCCGCGCCACGCGCCCCGCCTGCTTCTCGTCGCCCAGGAATCCGAGAACGCGGGCCAGATCGCCCAGCTTCAGCCGGTTGACGACGTCGGCGGCGGTCGGCCCGGATGCGCCCATGCGCATATCGAGGGGGCCGTCCTTCTGGAAGGAAAAGCCGCGCTCGGCTGCGTCGATCTGCATCGACGAAACGCCGATGTCGAGCACGATGCCATCGACCGCGCCGCCATGATTTTGGACGATCGCTTCGAGGTCGCCGAAGCGGCCCTCGACCATTGTCATCCGGCCGCCGTAACCTTCGGCGAGCCTGCGTCCGGTCGCCACCGCCGAAGGGTCCCGGTCGATGGCCACGACACTGGCGCCGCGATCCAGAATGGCGCGCGTATAGCCGCCCGCGCCGAAGGTGCCGTCGACGATCGTCTCGCCCGGCTGCGGGGCAAGTGCCGCCAGAACCTCGTCGAGAAGCACCGGAACATGACGAGCCGGTCCGCCAACGACAGGATCCTCGCCCCCGCCGTGGCCCGTCATCATTCCGGTGATCCCGCTGACGTGCCGACCGAACCGCGCGCCGCCAAAAGACGCGCCCTCGCTTCGGCCCGGTACGCCTCGAACCGCGACGGCTCCCAGAGCTGGAAGAAATCGCGGGCACCCACGAAGGCCACCTGATCGGTGATCCCCGTATGCGAACGCACGAAGTCGGTCATGGTGATCCGTCCCTCGCTGTCGAACTTCAGATACATCCCGTCGCCGAAAGCGAAGACCGACAAATCCTGAAACGTTTCGCTGAACGGGCTGGTCGCATCCATCTGCCGCTCGAAACGCTCCAAGAGATCGGGACCGCCGACATCCATCACCGGCTGACCGAGACTGCGCATGGCAAACAGCTCGCGAATGCCGCGCGTCGCGATCACCTGCCGAAACGCGGCCGGCACCGACACGCGCCCTTTGGCGTCGACATTGTTCACCCAGTTGGAGAGAAACCGGTCCATCAGTTCGCGAATGCTTTGAAGCGACCGGTTCGCATTCCATCAAAACCCCCGCTCGTCCGCCGCCCCACCGACACAGTTCCGCCACGGCGAAGCGCGCCATACGGCACCCTTCCCCGGCCTCAGCTCGCCCGAGACCCGACCTGCGATGTTCGAAATGGGGCGCTGACCGAGCCCCTAATGATGGAATACCGGATAGCATGGGCACTCTTGGGCGTCAATGGGATAGACCGACACAGCGCCTGTTGAAAGACATGTCAAACTTTTAGACAGTCACTGTTAACGTCCTATTAATATTGATATTTTTTGGATTCCAAGCAGTGGCCCCACAGCATCACCGCAGTCGTGCGACGGGCCTCCGGGGTGGGGACCGGGACCTCACGAATGCAGCGAAAACAAAGGATTGCAGACAAATGCCCGCGCGGTGTGGGCGCGTCCCAAAATTCAACCGGAGCAGTTCGGTCGCGACTGCCGGAAGCGGCTCTGAAATTCGCCAGAAACGTAGAAAAGAAAGAGCCAGTCGGCCTGTAAGCCGGGTTCTGTAGGCGGCAAAGCCGCCTGGCGACCATTCCTCTGGGACGGTCCTTGCGAACCGCCTCAAGCAACCCACCCGGACGACAGGCCCGGAGAAGGGCTGGCGATGTCACCCGAAGGCGAACCGCCGCGTCGTCCCTATTCGGTCTTGCTCCCGGTGGGGTTTACCGTGCCGCTGCCGTTGCCGGAAGCGCGGTGGGCTCTTACCCCACCGTTTCACCCTTACCCCGCCAATACTGCGGCTCCGCTGCCGAGCGTCTTGCGCTGGTCGAGCCGCACTATAGGCGGGGCGGTCTGTTTTCTGTGGCACTTTCCCTGGGGTCGCCCCCGCCGGACGTTATCCGGCACCGTTTCTCCGTGGAGCCCGGACTTTCCTCCCCCGCCGTCTTTCGACGTATGACGGGAGCGGTCGCCCAGCCGACTGGCACGCCGTAGGTGTCCGCGCGAGGAACGGAAGTCAATGGGAAAGACAGGAGGCGTTGCCGGAATGTTGGCGACGACGCCACCCTGTTCAATTCCGAGCCCTCAAAAACGCAAAACACCCGGCGCCCCCACGCCGGGTGTTTTCCATTTCGAAGCGATGACGGCGTGCCGTCTTACGCCCGCGCCATCTCGATCTTGACCTTCGAGCAATAGCGCTTGGAAACCGGGTTCATCCGCTTGGCGTAATGGCCGGCATTGTATTTGAGGATCGTGCCGCAAGTGGTGCCGCCGCCGCGCTTCACCGCGCCGGCCAAGTAGCGCATGCCCCATTTGATGTTGGTATCGGGATTATAGAGCGCCTTGGTGCTGCCCTTGTAGCCCATGCCGCGCGCCGTCGCCGGTTTGATCTGCATCAGCCCGACCTCGCCGGCGGCGCCGGTCACCTTGGCGCGGTAGCGGCTTTCGACGCTCACCACGGCATGCGCTAGAGCGATCGGCACGCCATTGGCCTTGGCATGTTTGGCGATGATCGCGGCATAGGGCCGCTCGGAAAGGCGCTCCAGCGAGGCCACTTGGACCTCGGCGGTCTCGGCGTGTTCGGACCCGGTCTGATGAGCGAAGATGGCAGTGGTCTGGCCGAGGAAAATCGTCGCGGCGAGCGCCGCGGCAGTCAGTCTAAGCATGGATACCCCAAATTGATCGAAGGCCGCCAAACCCCTTGTGCAGGCGGCTTTTACCCCTCGCCACAAATGCATCGTGGCTTCGGCGAGCCGTGGTGTGCAGCGCAATATGATCGGGAATGTGGCATTGCTATCACGCAACATTTCATATTGAAATATTGCGTCCTGGATCAGGCGACGCTCGGTGCCCCAGCCTCTCGGTCGAAGGGTGAGCGCGGCAAAGCCGTCAGCAACCGATGCAAGGTCTCGATCGTCGAAGCGTCGGCGACGCCGTCGACGCATTCGGGACGAAAATGACGCTGGAAGGCGACCGTCGCGAAATGGGTCGTATCCTCGAATACGCCGTCGATCGGCACCGCGTAACCATAGGCCGCCAGCAGCGATTGATAGGCGCTGACTGGCTCGCCCTGATCACCCCGGCCGAAGAATCGGCCACCGCGCAAGGGCGACGGCATGACGAAGTGTCCGATGCCCGCAAAAAAAAGTTGATCCCAAGGGAACTTTTCGCCGGGATCTGATTTCCGTGCGGGCGCAATGTCGGAGTGTGCCAGCACGAATTCAGGCGGAATCGGCCAGCGGCCGACACATTCCCTGCATAATTCGATGACGGAGGCGATCTGCGCAGCGGGAAAATCCGGGTAGCCATTGCCATGACCGACATTGACGATCTCGATGCCGATCGAATGGGAATTGACGTCGCCGCGTCCCCGCCAACTGCCTTCGCCGGCGTGCCATGCGCGTTGCTCCTCGGGCACCATCTGGACGACGCGGCCGTCCTCATGCACGAGATAGTGGCAGGACACGCCGCTTTGTGGATCGCACAGCCAACGCACCGCCCCCTCGCCCGTGCCCATCCCGGTATAGTGGAGGATCAGCATGTCCGGGCCGCCCGACAACCGGCGTTCGGTGTGGTTGGGCGACGGCCGGACCTCGTCGATGCGCGCGGCGTCGGGCTTCAAGCCGCGGTCTTTCCCGAGATGGAGTGATAAGCGGCGTTGATCGCCTTCATCCGTTCCGTTGCGATGAACATGAACTCGTCCGGTACGCCGCGGGCGGACAGCCGGTCCGGATGGTTCTCGCGCACCAGCGACAGATAACGCGCCCTAGTCTCCGCCGGCGCGGCATCGGGATCAAGCCCGAGCACCGCATAGGGGTTCTCGGCACCCAAGATATGGCGATTCTTGATCCGGGCGAATTCCTGCTCAGTGAGACCGAAGATCCGGCCGATCTCGGCGAGGAACGCCAGTTCGCGTTCATGCACCAAGCCATCCGCCTTGGCGATGTGGAACAGGCCGTCGAGAACATCCGCCAGCAACTGGCAGTCCCCGTCCTCATCACGGCACAACGCCCGCAGACGCGCGGCATAGATCTCGAACCCGGCGATGTCCTCCTTGGCAATGTCATAGAGGCGAAAGACATTGCGCATTTCCTCGGGCGGAATTTCAAGTATCTGCCGGAACGCGGTGATTTCCTGCTGGGAGACGATGCCGTCGGCTTTCGCCATCTTGGCGGACAGGGCGATCACCGCGACACCGAAGGCGACCCGGCGGCGGGTCTCCCGGTCGCCGCCGAATAACGCCCGGATACTTTCAAGGACCGCCTCGAGGCTGGCTCGGCCACCGGCCGGGATCGCCTGGAGCAGGGCGTTGAGGTTGGATAATATCTGCATTGCGGAGGCTCGCCGCCCTTTGTCGATTCGCAATTATCGGCGATCGTTCCGGGCGACGCAAATGCCACACCGCACCGTGCCGCCATCAAGGCCGGGATCGCTCGTGACCCTGTAAATGATGCCAGCAAGCTTCGGTCAAGCTCACTTTGATCTGATCGGAGTGAGATTGCGCGAATTTCGTCCTGGATTGCGTCGGAGCGCCCCGATCGGCTTGGCAGCTGTCCGCGTCCGTTGCCAGACTCGCGAAAGCCGACGCCACTTGCGATTTGCCCCAACCCGCCATCATGATGGCCTACCTCGAACCGAGCCGAGCCGACCATGAAGCCTTTTTTGCCAACCCACCCGGCCCCATCGACCCGAGCGCGCCGCGGTCTGGGCAGGCGGGCGCTTGTCCTGGCCGGCATAGCGACGGCGCTGCTGGTCGGCGGCTGCCGCTCCACCGCCCTCGACGTCAAGGAGCTCGGCCTCACTGGCATGGCCGCTGAGTCAGCCTATCAATACCCGGTTCACGGCATCGACATCTCGAAATATCAAGGCGCGATCGACTGGGACGCGGCCCGCGACAGCGGTGTCGCCTTTGCCTGGCTGAAGGCAACCGAAGGCGGCGACCGGGTCGACGAACGGTTTGCGGAAAACTGGCGGAAAACCCGGGCAGTCGGCATACCGCGCGGCGCCTATCATTTCTGGTATCATTGCCGGCCGGGCATCGAGCAGGCACGGGCCTTCATCAACGCCGTCCCAAAAGATCGCCTGGCGCTGCCGCCGGTGATCGACATCGAATGGACTCCCTTCTCGCCGACCTGCACCAAGCGCCCGCCGCGCGAGGAGCTGGTCCGCGAGGTGACGGCGATGGCCGATGCCCTCGAACGTCATTATGGCCAGCGCCCGCTGCTCTACATCCCGATCGACGTGCATCGCGACCGGCTTGTCGGCGCCTTCCCGCGCCATGAGGTCTGGGTGCGAGCGGTGCGGGACCATCCCGACAACGTCTATGAGGACCGCCGATTCCGGTTCTGGCAATACACCGAAAAGGGCAGCGTGCCGGGCATTAAGGGTGAGGTCGACCGCAACGCATTTGCCGGAACCCGCGAGGATTGGAAAAAGTGGCTGGAAGCGAATCTCGCGCGCTAAATTTCTTCAATCCGCCATCTTGAATGGCTACTCGGCGTGCGCCCTCGCCGTCTTTAGAGAAAAGGATCCCCGCGATGCTTCGAGCCCGCCGTCTTGCCCTGACCCTGACCTTGCTCCTGTCGGGCACCAGCCTCGCGGCGGCACAGCAGTGCGGCGGCGACTTTTCGCAGTTCCTAGACGGCGTGAGAGCCGAAGCGCTCGCCAAGGGCCTGTCTCCCGCTGCCGTCGACACGGCGCTCGCCGGCATGCGAATCGACCAGAAGGTGCTCGCCGCCGACCGCGCGCAGGGCGTCTTCGCCCAGGATTGGCAGCAATTCGCCACCCGCATGGTCAATGCTCACCGGCTGACTCAGGGCAAGGCGAACCTTCAAAAATACGCCAGCGTCCTTGCCCAGGTGGAGTCCGAGACGGGCGTCCCCGGCCCAGTGATCGCCGCCTTCTGGGGCCTGGAAACCGACTATGGGGCGGTGCTCGGCAATTTCGACACGCTGGCGGCGTTGGCAACGCTCGCCCATGACTGCCGCCGGCCGGAGCTTTTCCGCCCGCATCTCATCGGGGCGATCGAGATCGTCGATCGCGGCTATCTCAGCCCGTCGGAGATGAAGGGCGCCTGGGCCGGCGAGATCGGCCAGACCCAGCTTCTGCCGGAGGAATACATCGCCTTCGGCACCGATGGCGACGGCAATGGCCGCGTCGACCTGCGCAAGGACGCTGCCGACGTTCTCGTCACCACAGGCAAATACATCCAGTCGCTGGGCTGGCGTGGCGGCGATCCATGGCTGGAAGCAGTGCGAGTGCCGGCGAATTTCCCCTGGGACCGCGCCGCCCTCGTCAACAAGGAGCCGCGCTCGAGCTTCGCCGCGCTCGGGGTCGCCAAGGCCGATAGTTCGCCGCTACCCGCCGACGAGCTGCCAGCGGCGCTGGTCCTGCCGATGGGACGCGGCGGCCCGGCCTTCCTCGCCTATCCGAACTTCGACATCTATCTGAAATGGAACAAGTCGCTGGTCTACTCGCTGACCGCGGCGTATTTCTCGACGCGCCTTGCCGGCGCCCCGCCGATCGACATGGGCAGTCCGCAGCCGGGCCTCGACCTCGATCAGACCAAGCGCTTGCAGCAGCGGCTCCTTGAGCTCGGCCACGATGTCGGTGGCGTCGACGGCATCCTCGGCGAAAACACCCGCTCTGCCGTGCGCCGCGAGCAGCAACGGCTTGGCCTGCCGGCCGACGGCTGGCCGACGCGGGATCTGCTCTCGGCGCTTTAGACCCATCCGGGTCGCGGGCCTCCTTATTCCTGGCCACCCGACTTCTTCTTTTTTCGGCCGATGCTCTCGACGACCTTTTTCGGCCCTCCCCACTAGACGACCGGTCTAATCGACCCAATATGTCGACCATGACCGATACCCGCACGCATCTTCTGACCGTTGGACGAGGGCTCGCCGCCCAGCGGGGATTCACGGCCGTGGGACTTCAGGAACTTCTGAGGGCGGCCGCAGTGCCGAAAGGGTCCTTCTACCATTATTTCCCGTCCAAGGAGGCCTATGGCTGCGCGCTGCTCGAGAGCTTCGTGAAAGGCTACAAGGCCGATCTCACCCACACACTCGACAACACCGCCCTGTCGGCGAAGGATCGCCTGCTGGCCTATTTCTCGGACTGGCGGCTGAAACAATGCAGCTCCCGGTCGGAGGATCGGTGCCTTGTGGTCAAGCTGTCCGCCGAGGTCGCCGACCTGTCGCCCGGCATGAGCGCGATCCTGCAGGACGGGATCGGTGCCATCGTGGCCAAATTGGCCTCGGTTCTGCGCCAAGGCGCCAGCGACGGGTCGATCGGCCCGACCGACGATCCGGAAGTTCTCGCCACGACCCTTTACCAGATCTGGCTCGGTGCGAGCCTCATGGCCAGTCTGGCACGAGACGCCTCTTCCTTCGAGGTCGCAATGGCGGCGACCGAGAGGCTGATCTCTCGGTCCTGAAACTGTTTTGTGCGCCGGACGAACAACCGCGCGCCTCCCCTAGACCCCAATCGAAAGCTGATCATGTCCCAGACCGACAACGCCAACCGCCGTATCGTTCTCGCCGAACGCCCCAAGGGCGAGCCGAGCGACAGCACGCTCAAGCTCAAGAGCATTGACATCCCCGCTCCCGCGGATGGCCAGATGTTGCTGCGCACAGAGTTCCTGTCGCTTGATCCGTATATGCGCGGCCGCATGAGCGACGCGCCCTCCTATGCCCCGCCGGTCGCGGTCGGCGAGGTCATGGTCGGCGGCACGGTGTCAGAGGTCGTCGAATCCAAGCTGAAGGGTTTCGACAAGGGCGACTGGGTGCTCAGCTTCAGCGGCTGGCAGGACTACGCGCTGTCGGACGGCCAAGGCGTAACAGCGCTGGGCCGCGATCCCGAACACCCCTCCTGGGCGCTCGGCATCATGGGCATGCCCGGCTTCACCGCCTGGGCAGGGCTTACGCAGATCGGCGCGCCGAAGGAAGGCGAGACCCTCGTCGTCGCCGCGGCGACCGGCCCGGTCGGCGCCACGGTCGGCCAGATCGGCAAGCTCATGGGCTGCCGCGTCGTCGGCGTTGCGGGCGGAGCTGAAAAGTGCGCCTACGCCGTCGACACGCTCGGCTTCGACGCTTGCATCGATCACAAATCCGAGGATTTCGCCGAACAGCTGAAAGCCGCGACGCCGGACGGCATCGACATCTATTTCGAGAATGTCGGCGGCAAGGTCCTCGACGCGGTCGTGCCCCTGCTCAATATCGGCGCCCGGGTACCGGTCTGCGGCCTGGTCTCGCAGTACAACGCCACCAGTCTGCCCGACGGGCCGGACCGGATGAACTGGCTGATGGGCCATATCCTGCGCAAGCAGCTGACCGTGCGCGGCTTCATCATCTTCAACGACTTCGTCCACCTCTATCCCGAATTCGCCAAAGCGATGAGTGCGTGGATCGAGGCAGGGAAGATTCACTACCGCGAAGAGATCATCGACGGTCTCGAAAACGCACCACGGGCCCTCTTCGGCCTGCTCAAGGGCGAAAATTTCGGCAAGCGGGTGATCCGCGTCGGTAACACGAAATAATCAATCTCAAGGATAGACACATGAACATTCTGATGGTCCTCACCTCCCACGACACCCTCGGCGACACCGGCGAAAAGACCGGCTTCTGGTTGGAGGAATTTGCCGCGCCCTATTACGTGCTGCGCGACGCTGGCGCCAAGATCACCATCGCATCGCCAAAGGGCGGCCAGCCGCCGCTCGACCCGAAGAGCGATGCCCCGGACGCCCAGACCGAAGCGACCGAACGCTTCAAGAAGGACGAGGTGGCACAACAGGTGCTGGCGTCGACCGTGAAGCTCGCCGACATCGACGCGGCGGACTTCGATGCGGTCTTCTATCCGGGTGGCCATGGCCCGCTCTGGGATCTCGCCGAGAGCGCCGACAGCAAGCGCTTGATCGAGGCGTTCGCCGCCAGCGACCGCCCGGTTGGTGCCGTCTGTCATGCTCCGGCGATCTTCCGCCACACCACCGGGATAGACGGCAAGCCGCTGGTCTCCGGCCGCCGCGTGGCAGGCTTCACCAACAGTGAGGAAGACGCTGTCGGGCTCACCGACGTTGTGCCCTTCCTGGTCGAGGATATGCTCAAGGCGAATGGCGGCCGCTACGAAAAGGGCGCCGACTGGGGTTCCTACGTCGTCGTCGACGGCAAGCTGGTGACCGGCCAGAACCCGGCGTCGTCCGAAGACGCGGCGAAAGAGCTGTTGAAGCTCCTGAAATAATCCGAACCGCCGCCCTCAATGGGCCCTCCTGGGCGTTGGAGGGCGGCGTCCGGCTGAAACGACGGGTGGCGTTTCGGGCGAGACGCTAAGGGGATTGGTGTTCGTCGCCGTCATCGGGAACCAAATGCTGCAATGCAGCATTCCTCCTTCGCATTCACCTCGCTCGCGTTCTTCTCCCAAACCGGGGGCAAAGGGCTGCGCGCTCCTCCCCACAGGATTTCAGTCCATGAAACCATTTTCCAAGGCCACCATGATGGAGGCGACCCGTCTGACCCGAAACGGGCAACTCCAGGAAGCGATGGCCCTTCTGCAAGGGTTGAGTTCGGACGAGGCATCGTCGGCCGCGGGTTTCGGCGCACAGCACTACAATGATCGCCGGTCTGTGGGCGGCGCTGCTTCCGTCATCGACATTACCCCTACCGCCGCGACTTCAAAAACTCGGACCGCATCACCTTCCCCGGAAAGAGACCCGCGGAGCGAGCCGAAAAAATCCTCGATCCCGCAGGTGCTGCGTGGATTTCTCGACCGGGTCGGGACGCAAGGGTTCGAGGGTCTTGGCAGTTCGCCGGTCGCTCCCGACACAGGCACCTTGCCCGACGGCGCCCGATTTTCCGCCCGCACTTACGCCAACGCGGCGGGAAGCCGCGAGTACAAGCTCTATGTTCCGAGCGGATATGATGGGCAGGCTGTGCCACTCGTCATCATGCTGCATGGCTGTACCCAGTCGCCCGATGATTTTGCCGCCGGGACGCGGATGAACGAGCTGGCCGAGGAGCAGACCTTCCTGGTGGCCTATCCCGCCCAGTCCCGCTCGGCCAACACCTCCAAATGCTGGAACTGGTTCAATGCGGGCGATCAGGATCGCGATCGCGGCGAGCCCTCTCTGATCGCCGGTATCACCCGACAGATCATCGACGAATTTTCCGTCGAGCCGGAATGCGTCTACGTCGCTGGCCTGTCCGCTGGTGGTGCCGCGGCGGCGATCATGGGGGCGACCTATCCCGAGCTGTTCACCGCCGTCGGCGTCCATTCTGGCCTCGCCCGCGGGGCCGCGCGCGACATGGGCTCCGCCTTCGCCGCGATGCGCAAAGGCGCCGCCCCCAACTCCCAGACGTCGGCGTCCGGCGGCCTCGTCCCGACCATCGTCTTCCACGGTGATCGCGACGCCACCGTCCATCCCGTCAATGGCGAGCATGTGATTGAACAGGCGAAGGCCGCTGCCGGCGTCCAGACCGAAATTCGTCAGGGTGAAGCCCCTGGCGGGATACGCTATACTCAAACGGTCCACGCCGATGAAGAGCGGGGAACGACGTTGGAACATTGGGTCCTGCATGGCGCCGGCCACGCATGGTCCGGCGGCAGTCCCGCGGGAACCTATACGGAGCCGAAAGGACCGGACGCCAGCCGCGAAATGCTCCGGTTCTTCCGCGAGCAAGCAGGCGCAACGCGCGGCTGAACGCCACGACGGAGCTTTACGCTAAAACCCGTGCGGGATGCCGGGCGCAACCAGCCGCGCCCGGCATCCCGTAACACCGACAAGCCTATTGACGAACCGCCCTGCCGCCCATTGGCGACATGAAGGCCTGCATTTCCTCGATCGTGACCTTGCCATTCGCATCGGCGTCGACCGCCTTGAAGAACCGTGCATGCACGGCCTGCACCTCCTCGAGCGACAAAGCGCCATCGCCATCGGTATCGAGCAGGATCATCATCATCTGCATCATATGAGCGCCGCCCATGCGAGGCCCCATCATGCCGCCCCGCATCCAATTGGGGCCATTTTGACCGTAGAATCCGCCCGGCATGCCCCATCCGTCGTCATGATCGTCGTCATCGCGGTCTGAGCGTTGCCGCCCTGGCCGCATCTTGCCGTCATCCTCCTCGGCACGTTCCGACCGCCGCGCGCCCGGACGCATCATGTCGTCGTCCTGCTGCTGCATCATCTTGCCGGGGTGATCCTGCTGTCCGGCGGCTCCCTGGTTCTGCTGGCTGCTGGCGGCCGTGGCGCTGCCGGCCAGGATCAACGCGGATGTCGTCAACGCCAATATCGACTTGAACATCGATGGTCTCCCTTTGATCGCCGGCACGTCCGGCATCGAGCCTCGTTGCCGTGCACTGTCACGCACGAAACCGAGTCTGAGGTTCGTCCGAGATCGCGACCGGCGAGATAGGCGATGGCGACCTTATCGGCCTTGCGACCTGTCGCGGCATTGACGCAAATCAAAGCTTCACGCGATGCTGTAATCATCCAGCGGCGCCCTTGACCCTCCAGTAGGGACAAGGTCTATGTCCCGCCGCATTCCAAGCGGCGTTATGCGCCGGCAATCTTGTAACGGCGGTTCGATGCTCATCCTTCCCACTCTCGGCGTCCTGACCTATCCGCAGATCGACCCCGTCTTTCTCGATCTCGGACTGGTCCAGTTGCGCTGGTACGGCCTGTCCTATGTCGCCGGCATTCTCTGCGGCTGGCTCTACGGGCGCTATCTTGCCGGCAACACCAGGCTCTGGCCGAACGGCATCTCGCCGATTACCAAGCTTCAGATCGACGACCTGATCCTGTATCTCACCCTCGGCATCGTCATCGGCGGGCGGCTGGGATCGGTGTTCTTCTATGACTTCGAACGCTATTTGGCTGATCCGCTGGCGGTCTTCCGGGTATGGGAGGGTGGCATGGCCTTCCACGGCGGGCTCATCGGGGTTGTCATCGCCATGCTGATCTTCTGCCGGGTCTACAAGGTTCCGGTATGGAGCCTGATCGACGTGGTCGCCGCGTCGGTCCCGTTCGGTCTGTTCTTCGGACGCATCGCCAACTTCATCAATGGCGAGCTGTGGGGCGCACCGACGAGCGTCTCCTGGGCGATGGTGTTTCCCGATGCCCCGGATGCGCTGCCCCGGCACCCGAGCCAGCTCTACGAAGCGGCACTCGAGGGCATCGTGTTGTGGCTGATCCTCAGGATTGCCACCCATCACTTCAAGATGCTCGGCCGTCCCCGCTTCGTCGGAGGATTGTTTCTGTTCGGCTATGGCTGCGCCCGCATCTTCGTGGAGTTCTTCCGCATGCCCGACGTGCAGCTCGGCTACCTCTACGGCGGTTGGCTGACCATGGGTATGACCTTGTCGATTCCGATGCTGCTCATCGGCATCTGGGGCATGGCGACCGCCAAGCATTGCGCCTACGAGCCGCGTCCCGTGGAGGACGCGGGAACCGGCGCCGCACAATCTTGAGCCCGCTCGCCCGCAAGATCGCGGAGCTGATCCGCGTCGAGGGGGCGATCGGCCTCGATCGATACTGGAACCTGGCGCTGTTCGATCGGGAATACGGCTACTACTCGGCGCGTGAGCCGTTCGGCCGAACCGGCGATTTCATCACCGCGCCGGACATCAGCCAGATGTTCGGCGAGTTGATCGGCGCCTGGATCGCCGCGGCCTGGCGCGAACATGGCTCCCCCTCGCCGTTCCTGCTCGCCGAGATCGGGCCGGGGCGCGGCACGCTGATGGCCGACATCCTGCGGACGTTGCGGTCGGTCGCCCCGGACTGCCTCAAGGTAGCCAAGGTCCGGCTGGTGGAGACCAGCGATCGGCTCGCCGCCGAACAGATGGCGGTGCTCGACCGTTTCGATCTACCGATCCGCCGGGTCAGACGGATCGCGGATCTGGAACGGGAGCCACTGCTTCTCGTCGCCAACGAACTCTTCGACGCACTCGCCATCCGCCAATTCGTCTTCGACGGCGAGACCTGGCGCGAGCGCTGCGTCTCGGTCGCCGATAGCGGGCGGTTCGAGTTCGTGCTGTGCCAGGCAAGGCCGGAAACGCCTGGCAAGATCGCCGCGACTTTGCCGCACCTGCCGATGGCCGGCGCCGTCCTCGAAGTGTCGCCGGCGCGCGAGACCCTGGCGGCGGCCATCGCCCAGCGCCTGGCCGAGGAGGGCGGTGCCGGGCTGTTCATCGACTACGGTCATGCCGCGACCGGCTTCGGGGACACGCTACAGGCGATCCACGGCCATGCCTTCGCGGATCCGCTCGACCGGCCGGGCGAAGCGGACCTGACCAGCCATGTCGATTTCGAGCGGATCGCGGCGCCGTTTCGACATGCCGGGCTCGCCGTCTCTCCCGCCGCGCCCCAGGGTGAATGTCTGCTCGCCCTGGGCCTCCTCGAACGCGCCGGCACTCTCGGCAGTGGAATGGACGAGGCAGGGCAGGAGGAAATCCGGGTCGCAGTCGCGCGGCTGGCAGGCACCAGCGAGAAAGAGATGGGGATGCTTTTCAAAGTTTTGTCAGCATCTTCTCGCCCGATGTCTTTGCCGCCTTTCGGGCTGACCGGGGTCGATTGACGCCGCATTGACTTCGCCCGAACCCTCCACCACCATCCCGCGCCATGTCCGATACCCGAGCAAGCCCCGCTACTCCCCTCGCCGATACGGCGATCATCCGCTCGGACCGCCTGACTGGTCCCGGGTGTGTCAGCCATGCATTTTTCACGCGCCTCGGCGGCGTATCAGAAGGCATCTATGAGGGGCTGAACGTCGGGGCCGGCTCGAACGACCGGCGCGAGGATGTCGAGGAAAATCGCGCCCGAGCGGCCGCCACGCTGGGCGCGACACCGGTCAATCTCGCGACCCCTTGGCAAGTCCATTCCGGAGAAGCCGTCGTGGTCGATGGACCGTTCATGGGGGAACGACCACGCGTCGACGGCATCGTGACCAGCCGCCCCGGGCTCGCCATCGGCGTCGTGACCGCCGACTGCGGCCCGGTGCTCTTCGCCGACCCGAGGAACGGCGTGATCGGCGCCGCCCATGCCGGCTGGCGCGGGGCGCTCGGCGGCGTCCTCGAAGCCACGGTCGCGGCGATGGAGAGAGCCGGCGCGGACCGGGACTCGATCGCGGCCGTGCTGGGGCCGACGATCACGCAGCCCAACTACGAGGTGGGCGTCAACATGATGTCCGAGTTCCTCGACGGCGACGCGACGAGAGAGCGCTTCTTCCTCGGCGGAGCGTCGCCCGACAAACGCCAGTTCGACCTGCCGGGCTTCATCCTGGCGCAATTGCGGGCCAGCGGGGTGGCCGCGAGTTTCGTCGGCACCTGCACCTACGCCGACCCCGACCGTTTCTTTTCCTACCGGCGCACCACCCATCGCGGCGAGCCCGACTACGGCCGCCAGCTATCCGCCATCGCTCTGAGAGGCTGACCGATGCTGCATTTCGGACGGGACGAATTCGAGGCCCGGCGGGACCGGCTGATCCTCGAAATGGGCGAGCAAAAGCTGGATGCGATGATGCTGTTCGCCCAGGATTCGATGTATTGGCTGACGGGCTACGATTCGTTTGGCTTCTGCTTCTTCCAGAGCCTCGTGGTGAAGGCGGACGGCGAGATGCGCCTTTTGACCCGCTCGGCCGATCTTCGCCAGGCTCGCCATACGTCGATTCTCGATGCGATCACGGTCTGGCGTGACCGAGGCAGCGCCGATCCCGTCATCGAGCTGCGCGACATGCTGGACGAGATGGGTTTGCTCGGGGCGCGCATCGGCGTCGAATGGGCAACCCACGGGCTTACCGCAGCCAACGGCCAGCAGGTTGGAGAACGGCTCGGCTCGTTCGCGACGCTGAAGGATGCCTCGACGCTTATCCCGATGTTGCGGGCGGTCAAGAGCCCGGCCGAGATCGACATGGTCCGCGAAGCCGCGCGCCTCGCCGACGACGCCTTCGACGCGGCCCGGCCGCTGATCCGGCCGGGGGCGGACGAGGCCGAAATCCTCGCGGCGATGCAAGGCGAGATCCTTCGACAGGGAGGCGACTATCCTGCCAACCCCTTCATCGTCGGGTCCGGCCGCGACGCCCTGCTCTGCCGCTACAAATCCGGTCGGCGAAAGCTCGACGAAGCGGACCAACTGACCCTCGAATGGGCCGGCGTCAAGGCCCAGTATCACGCGGCGCTGATGCGCACCGTGATCGTCGGCCGGCCCTCCGACCGGCATCTCGAACTCCATGCCGCCGCCCGCGAGGCGCTGCAGGCGGTGGAGGCGACCATGCTGCCCGGTCATACGTTCGGCGATGTGTTCGACGCCCATGCCGCCGTCATGGAGGCGCACGAACTGGCGCGCCACCGGCTGAGCGCCTGCGGCTATTCGCTCGGCGCGCGCTACGCCCCATCCTGGATGGACATGCCGATGTTCCATTCCGGTAATCCGGCTGTCATCGAGCCGGGCATGACTCTGTTCGCCCACATGATCATCATGGATTCCGATAGCGAGACCGCCATGACGCTCGGGCGCACCTATCTGACGACGACTGCCGAGCCGGAGCCGCTATCGCGCCTGCCGCTCGATCTTATCGTTCTGTAAAGCACGACAATAAAATCGCGCGCATCGACCGGGACAAGGCGCCTGTTTCGAGGGTTTTTTAAGTTTTCCCTGCAAGAGATTGCTGACGTTCGACTGGTGGAAACGCCAGACCTGACAACGGCAAGGGAACAGCTCCCGTGAAAACCCGCAACGCCCGTCGCGCGCCGGTCATTGCCGTCAGCCTTTCCGCGGTCCTCACCGCCTGTACCGGCGTCGATGGCACCATCGGCATGGGACAGAATGGCCCGGTGCCGAGCATCGACATCGGTTCGACAAGCATGCTCGGAGCGCCGGTGGGCTCCATGTCGGCGGCGGCCGGCGATAGCATAGGGGCACCGCCGCCCGCGCCGCAGGCCCAGTATCCGGTCGCGGCTTATCCCGCCACCGCCTCTCCGGCCGCAGCCTATCCACCTGCCGCGTCCGAGCCGCTCACGCCCCGGCGTGCCGCGGTCGCATCCGCGCCGCTCGCTCCTCCTCCCGCAACTCTCGCATCCCAGCCACTCGCCCCGCCGCCGACTCAAGTGGCCGCCACCCCACCGCCCGCGGCTATGCCAGCTTCCGCCACCGCGGCAGTCCGGACCACGGGCGAAATCCAGTTCCTGCCACTGGTCGGGGCGCCTCAGGACAAGGCCGAATTGCTCGCCCGCGCGCTGTCTGACACGGCGGCGGCGCAGGGCCTGCGGATCCGGCCCGCCTCGGAATCGGTCGCGGATGTTCGGCTCAAGGGCTATTTCTCGGCGTTCAACGACGGCTCCACGACCACGCTCGTCTATGTCTGGGACGTGCTCGACGCCAACGACCAGCGCATCAAGCGAATCCAGGGTCAGGAGACCATCCCCGGCAAGACGGACGATCCCTGGGCGGCGGTTGATCTGACCACCTTCCAGACCGTTGCCAGGCGGACCCTCAGCGAGGCCTCAGAATTGGCACCCCGCGCCGGCTGAGCAACATCTCACCTTGCGTGCCGCTTGGGTGATTCTTGCCGCACTGCGAAACCGCGCGGGTTGACGATTCGCGCGATGTTGTTATGAGCCCCTCCATCGATCGGCCTCGCCAAGGACACCGCCCAGAAACGGCATGCCATAGCGCTTGCCCAATCGGTGGTCCGATTACCGGAAAGAACGCGATGAAACTGTTCAGCGGCAATTCCAATCGCGTTCTCGCAGAAGCCATCGGACGCTACCTGGAATTGCCTCTCGGCGACGCCATGGTCCGGCGTTTCGCCGATCAGGAAATCTTCGTGGAAATCCAGGAGAATGTGCGCGGCGAGGATGTCTTCATCGTCCAGTCGACGGCCTATCCGGCCAACGATCATCTCATGGAACTGCTGATCATGATCGATGCCCTGCGCCGGGCATCGGCCCGCCGCATCACCGCCGTGGTCCCCTATTTCGGCTATGCCCGGCAGGACCGGAAGGCCGGCGGCCGCACGCCGATCTCCGCCAAGCTGGTCGCCAATCTGATCACCGAGGCGGGCGCCGACCGGGTCATGACCTTGGATCTCCACGCCGGCCAAATCCAGGGCTTCTTCGACATTCCCACCGACAATCTCTTCGCCGTGCCGTTGATCGCGCGCGACGTGAAGGCGCATCAGGATCTGTCGAATTTGATGGTCGTCTCGCCGGACGTCGGCGGCGTCGTGCGCGCGCGGGCGCTGGCCAAGCGCCTCGACGCGCCGCTCGCCATCGTCGATAAGCGCCGCGACCGGCCGGGCGATTCGGAGGTGATGAACATCATCGGCGACGTCACCGGCCGCAACTGTATCCTGATCGACGACATCATCGATTCCGGCGGCACGCTGTGTAACGCCGCCGACGCGCTGGTGAAGGCCGGCGCCAACAGCGCCTCGGCCTACATCACCCACGGCGTCCTGTCGGGTGGGGCCGCCGCCCGCATCACCGCCTCGAGCCTCAAGGAACTGGTGATCACCGATTCGATCCAGCCGACTAAGGCGATCCTTGCCGCCCACAACATCCGGGTGGTGACCACCGCGAACCTTCTCGGCGAGGCGATCGCCCGCACCGCATCCGAGGAATCGGTCTCCAGCCTGTTCGACTGACAGGCTGGCAGCGCTGGCTCGATGGTTCAGCGCCCGATCACATCTGGCCGCGCGGCGATTTTCGGCGTAATATTATCAGCCTGCCCCCGAGACCGGGAGCCGGGCCATGTTCAACCGCCTCGACCAGATCAGCGTCCGGCAGGTGCTCTTCGTCAGCATCGGCCTTGTCGCGATCCTGTTGGCCATTGGCCTGGCAACCCGCAAGAACGTCGCCGACAAGCCGTATCTGACGATCGCCGGCTCCAGCTTCATCTTCAATTACCGTGTCGCTGACGCCTATTACGGTTTCACCGCCATCGTCGAGAAGCCGGTGCGAAACTATTCGCGCATCGAAGCGTCGTTCGAAGACCCCGCCGGTGGACCGCCGTTTCTCGTCAGCACCAAGCTGACGCCGCGCAGCAAGCGGTACGGCCTGCGCTCTCCGCCTCTCAGCGGCATCGAAAAGGACAAACCTTACCGCGTGACGGTACGCCTCGTTCAAAATGGCGACGGCGCGGTGCTATTCGAGGATGCGTTCACCGTCGCCTCGCAAATGTCCGACGCCGTCATGCCGCCCGCCCCGCTGACCATCGGTCCCGGCTATACCCGCAACCCTGACCTGCCGGACGGCTGGAAAGCGCCGGCGGCCGGGCGGGACTGAACCGCCGTCCCGAATCCGCGACCGGATCGACATTGCCGAGGACGGGCGATGTGTGTACATTCATGCACATCGACGGAGACGGTCGTGCTGGAACGGATCGCGGGTTTCGACTGGGACGACGGCAACTGGCCGAAATGCGGCAAGCATGGCGTTTCGCGTGACGAGATCGAAGCGGCGCTGACCCAGCCCCTCACGGTTTTTGACGACCTGGCGCATGGGACTGCGGAACTCAGATACAAAGCAATTACCCGTACGACCAGCGATCGCTTTGTCTTCGTGTCGTTCACGCTCCGCGTCTACGACGGAAAAACATATCTCCGGCCGATCAGCGCGCGCTATATGCACAGAAAGGAGATCAGGACCTATGTCGAAGAAGACACTTCCGGTCTTGCTCAGTGACGAGGAAGCCGAGCATTTCGTGGATACGGCAGATTTATCCGAATACGATCTGTCCGGCGGACATAAAATTCAATTCGAGTTCGAGAACAAGACAGCGCGGGTGAACATGCGCCTGCCCGAATCCCAGCTCGCGCTGGTCAAGGCCGAGGCGAAGAAGCGCGGCTTGCCCTATCAGCGCTTCATCCGCGAGCTTATCGATCGCGGCCTGCATGATCTGAAGGTGCTGTGAACGGCGAGGTGTGACATCCGGACCGGCGACCTCGCCCGCCTTGCTCCTCCCCGCGCCTTGCGCTATAGGCACCCCGTCCGCGCAGACACCCTTGGAGGCAGCGCGGAGTTGAGCGGTCTGGTCGGCTTTTGCCGACGGGTCCGCTTTTCGTCGTTTCGGACAAGACGTCCGCGCGACCACCTCGCAAACAAAAGGATATAGCCATGAGCGAGACCTTTACGGTCAAAGCCGAGGCGCGCGACAAGGTCGGCAAGGGGGCCGCCAGACATCTTCGCCGCTCCGGAATGATTCCCGCCGTCATCTACGGCGACAAGCAAGATCCCCAGCCGATCGCCATCCCCTACAAGGAAACCTTTCTGGCGTTGCACGCCGGCGGTTTCATGACCCATGTCGCGACGATCGAGCTGGGCGGCAAGAAGATCAAGGTGCTGCCGAAAGACTATCAGCTGGAGCCGATCCGCGACTTCCTGATGCATGTCGACTTCCTGCGCGTTTCGGCAAAGACCCGCGTGACCGTCGAAATCCCGGTTCACTTCGAGAACGAGGACGATGCTCCCGGCCTGAAGCGCGGCGGTGTTCTCAACGTCGTGCGCTATGCGGTCGAGGTTGTCGCCCCGGCAAGCGCCATTCCCGAGGCGTTTACCCTGGATCTCACCGGCCTCGACATCGGTGCGTCGATCCATGCATCGGCGCTGACGCTGCCGAAGGGCGTCGATCTGACCATCACCGACCGCGACTTCACCATCGCGACGATTGCGGCCCCGGCCGCGCTCCGGTCGGAAGAAGATGAGGCAGCGGCGGAAGCCGAGGCGGCTGACGCAGTCGAGGCAACCGAGGTTGCTGATGGCAACGCCGAGAACGAGTCCGGCGAGGACAAGTAAGCGGCCGGCTCCACCGAGCCACGTTCACGAGAAAAAGGAGCCGGGCGATGTTGCTGATCGCAGGATTGGGCAATCCCGGCTCCCGCTACGCCGGAAATCGCCACAATATCGGGTGCATGGCGATCGACGAGATCGCCAGGGACCCGTCCTTCTCCCCTTGGTCGAAGAAATTTTCCGCCGAGATCGCCGAAGGCCAAATTGGGGCTGAGAAGGTGCTTCTCGTCAAGCCGCAGACTTTCATGAACGAGTCCGGCCGCTCGGTCGGCGAGGCGGCGCGCTTCTTCAAGATCGAGCCCGCGAACATCATTGTCATCCATGACGAACTCGATCTGGCGCCCGGCAAGCTGCGGGTGAAGACCGGCGGCGGCAATGGCGGCCACAACGGGCTTCGATCGATCGACGCCCATCTCGGCACCAAGGATTACCGGCGCGTGCGCATCGGTATCGGCCATCCCGGCAGCAAGGACGCCGTCACGCAGTACGTCCTCGGAGACTTCGCCAAAGTGGACCGGGAATGGCTCGATCCCCTGATCGAGGCGATCGCCCGTCACGTCGACAGTTTGGTCGCCGGCGATGATGCCCTGTTCATGAACAAGGTGAGCGTTGCCACCGGATCGAGCGAGCCGGCGGGCGCCAAAGGCGCGTCGGCGCAGCCAACCAAGAGCAACGGCAAGGGCCGTAGCCATATCCGTCAGGCGCGCGGCAGCGGCCCGGCGGTGACGCTGCCGGACAAGGGCCCGATGGCCGAGATGCTGAAACGAATTTTCGGGTCGAAGGACTGAGCGGGGCCGAAGCTCTGCCGGGATCGCCCCGCACGAAGACAAGGACCAGAACCCATGGGTTTCAGATGCGGTATCGTCGGCTTGCCGAATGTCGGCAAATCGACGCTGTTCAACGCCGTGACCAAGACCGCCGCCGCGGCGGCCGCCAATTATCCGTTCTGCACCATCGAGCCGAATACCGGCGACGTGCCAGTGCCGGACGCGCGGCTGAAGGACATCGCCCGGATCGCCAAGTCGGCGGCGATCATCGCCACGCGGATCACCTTCGTCGACATCGCCGGCCTGGTACGCGGCGCGTCGAAGGGCGAAGGGCTCGGCAACCAGTTCCTCGCCAATATCCGCGAGGTCGACGCGATCGTGCATGTGCTGCGCTGCTTCGAAGATGACGACATCGTCCATGTCGAGGGCAAGATCGACCCCGTTGCCGACGCCGAGACCGTCGAAACCGAGCTGATGCTGTCGGACCTTGAGAGTCTTGAGCGACGCACGGTCTCCACCCGAAAGAAGGCGGCCGGCAAGGACAAGGAGGCACAGCAGGCCCTCCCGGTCATGGAAGCCGCGCTGGAGAAGCTGCAGGCCGGCGAACCGGTGCGGGTCCTGCTCGCTGGGATGGACTCGGAGGAACGGCGCGAGTTGCGCAACCTCAACCTTTTGACCTCAAAGCCGGTTCTCTATGTCTGCAACGTCGCCGAGGACGACGCGGCCACCGGCAATGCGCATTCCGAGGCGGTGGCGGCGATGGCCGAGCGTCAGGGGGCGCGAACCGTGGTGATTTCGGCGGAGATCGAATCCGAGATCGCCCAGCTTCCGCCCGAGGAAGTCGGCGACTATCTGGAGGCGATGGGCCTGAGCGAGCCCGGCCTCGACCGGCTGATCCAGGCTGGCTACGAGCTCCTCGACCTGATCACCTACTTTACCGCCGGTCCCAAGGAAGCGCGCGCCTGGACGGTCAAGCGCGGTGCCAAGGCGCCACAAGCGGCCGGCGTCATCCATACCGACTTCGAAAAAGGCTTCATCCGCGCCCAGACAATCGGCTTTTCCGATTTCGTCGAGCTCGGCGGCGAGACCGCGGCCAAGGAAGCTGGCAAGGCCCGCGACGAGGGCAAGGAATATGTCGTCCAGGACGGCGACGTGCTGATGTTCAAATTCAACAACTGACTCCAACGTATTGGTCTTGAGTCGCAATCGCGGCGGTCAGGTCCACCGGTTGATGAACGTGGAAAGATGACATTGCGCGCATTCGAGGATTTCACCGAAGGGCTGGAGATTGCCCTCGGCCCCTATGAGGTCACGAAAGAGGAGGTGATCGAATTCGCGGCCGAGTTCGATCCGCAGCCGTTCCACCTGGACGAAGAGGCGGCGAAGGCGAGCATGCTCGGCGGTCTGGCGGCGTCAGGCTGGCACACCTGCGCGATGATGATGCGGATGATGGCCGACGCCTATGTGCTCGACTCCACATCGCAGGGGGGACCGGGCGTCGATTTCGTCAAATGGCGGCGTCCCATCCGCCCCGGCGACACCCTGTCCGGAACGGCCCGTGTACTCTCCACGCGCCTGTCGGCCAAACGTCCGACGATCGGCCTCGCCCGTATTTCCACCGAACTGCGCAATGGACGCGACGAAACCGTTCTGGCAAGCGAACACACGCTGTTTCTTCTGACCCGCGAGGCGGCGGCGGGATGAGTTACTGGGAGACGATCACCGTCGGCGAAACGATCGAACTCGGCTCGCACTGCTTCGACGCGGACGCCATCAAGCAGTTCGCGGCGAAGTACGACCCGCAAAGTTTTCATCTCGATGAGGAGGCCGCAAAGGCTTCGATGTTCGGCGCCCTCTGCGCCTCCGGCTGGCACACCGCCGCGGTGTGCATGCGGCTCAATGTCGATACCCGCGCCGCCCAAGCCCGCGAATGGATCGCCAAGGGCAACCCGACCCCGAAAATGGGCCCCTCCCCCGGCGTCACGAACCTTCGCTGGCTGAAACCGGTCTATGCCGGCGATACGGTGACCTTCCATCAAACCGTAACGGCGAAGCGGAAATCCGCCAGCCGACCCGGCTGGGGCGTCCTGGAATTCACCACGCTTGGCGTCAATCAGCACGGCGATCCGGTGTTTTCTTTCGACGGAGCGGCATTCAGCGGCACCGATTGATGCCTGCAAGTGGAGCCCGGCAAGCCGCTCAAACGTGGCGGATGCATCTCATTCGCTCCCTCGGCGACGGGGGCGGAACTTGTTCCGATCCCAGCGTCCTGTTTGCCCGGCAACTGCCGTGCATTCGCTACGGCAGTTGCAAAATAAAACTAATACAATTCACGACTTCTTAGTGCGTCATCGGCTTTTATGCAACCCAATACCTGGGGACCATGACGGTAATTCTCTATGCTTACGATCTTCACCGGACGGAATGGTTCGAAATCGACAGATACAGATTCGGTCGTACTGCGCCGCTTTCGCGGGGTTCAGATCAATAACATTCTAAAATTCACACCGATCATGATGCTCGGCAACGTGGTCAGTGCGGCCATCACATTTCCCGTGGCGCTCAATGCCGGCCTCGCGTCGATATTTCTGGTTTGGTGCGTACCGCTTCTCTATTTTGTAGCGACGGCTATCCAGTCGTCAAATCGCATTCGTGAGCGGGGAGGTCTGGAAACCGCTTCGCAGCGCGCGTTGAATCGCGCCAGGGTATCGGCGTTGCTGCTGGGGTCGTGGTGGTCACTGACCGCCACCGTCATCTATCCCGCGGCGAGCAGCGATGGGAAGGCGATCATCGCCACGATAATGGTGGGTTTGATCTCCGGGGGCGCCTTCTCGCTGTGCGCGCTCCGGCCGGCGATGATGAATTACATGATTCCGATTATCGCAGGAGGGGCCTTCTCCCTGTTTCTTTCCGGAAGACCGCACGACTATCTGTTCGCGGTCTTGCTCTGTGCATTCTCGTTCATTGTCATTCAAAGCGGAATCGGTCGCGGTCGGTTGATCCAGGAGAATTTCGATGATCGGCAGAAGCTCGCCGAGCAGTCGGCCATCATCGAATTGCTGCTGCGCGAGTTCGAGGAAGGGACCAGCGATTGGCTGTGGGAAATCGACGCGTTCGGCAATTTGGGCCGCGGAACCGAGCGCTTTTTGCAGTTCTGCGGTCGGGGCACCGACGACATTCGGTCCGACGGTGACATGCAATTGGAATCCGTTCTCGCATCTGCCGGCCGGGCCACTGATGGTCTCGCCGCGATCTTGGGCCATCTGACCGCCAGGACGCCGTTTCGCGATCAGGTCGTCGAAGTCGCCGGGCAGCCAAACTCGCGATGGATCTCGATTTCGGGCAAACCTATCTTCGACTTCAGCGGCGACTTTACCGGCTTTCGTGGCGTCGCTTCGGATATCACCGCCGTCCGCGAAGCCGAAACCCGCATCGTCTATCTCGCCCATCACGACAGCCTGACGGGATTGGCCAATCGCGCGCATTTCGCGGAAGAAATCGACGCAATTTTTCAGATGAGCGGCAGCGCCGACCCAGTCTGCAGCGTGTTCTACCTGGACCTCGACAATTTTAAATCCGTCAATGATACGCGGGGACACACGATGGGCGACCGGCTGTTGAAGGCAGTCGGCGTCAGGTTGAAAGCCGTGGTTGGCCCCAACGATACGGTTTCGCGTATCGGCGGCGACGAATACGCCATTATAGCCCGGAGCGCCCAGGATGAACACGCTGCGGCCCAGTTGGCGACGGCGATCCTGGAGAGCTTCGCGAAGCCGTTCGATCTTGGATGCGAAACGACAAGCGTCGGATCATCCGTCGGCATCGCCTTTCTCGGCAAGGATGGCACCACCACCGAACATCTCCTCAAGAGCGCCGATCTCGCGCTTTATCACGCCAAGGAGGAAGGCAAGCGGACTTACCGATTCTTTACCCTCGCGATGGCGCGCCAGCGCCTCGAACGTCACCGACTGGAACAGGACCTTCGCGACGCGATCGGTAATGGGGAACTGTACATTGAGTACCAACCGATCGTCGACAATGGTACGCGCAGGACAGCCGGCTTCGAGGCGCTGCTGCGATGGCAGCACCCCGAACACGGACGCATAGCCCCCGACCGGTTCATCCCGCTGGCGGAGGAAATCGGCGCGATCACAGAGATCGGCGCGTGGGTCATCCACCAGGCATGCAGGACCGCGGCATCCTGGCCCAACGATTTGTCAGTGGCGATCAATGTCTCGGCCCACCAGTTCAAGCATGGCGGCATCATCTCGGTGGTGCAGGAGGCTCTGGACCTAACCGGCCTGCGGCCTTCCCGTGTGGTACTGGAAATCACCGAAAGCGTTCTGATCGACGATCCGCAACAGGTCGTCGAGATCCTGCACGAACTGCGAAACGTCGGCGTCAAAATCGCCCTCGACGATTTCGGCACGGGCTATTCCAGCCTGTCCTATCTTCGCCGCTTCCCGTTCGACAAGCTGAAGATCGACCGATCCTTCGTCAGCGCCATCAAGGACGACGAGGTGGCCCACGGTATTCTCGAGACGATCATGATCCTCGGCCGCGTCCTCAACCTGTCTGTGATCGCCGAGGGTGTCGAGGACGATGCCCAACTCGATATTCTCAGCCGACTGAACTGCCACCAGTTGCAGGGCTATTATTTCAGTCGGCCGATGGCGGAGGCCGATGTAGGCGGATATCTCCTCAACGAGTTCCGGCGCTCGACCATCGACGACCGCGCCGATCTGCCTCGTTCGCCGGACTTTCTATCAGCGGCGGGCTACTGACGCCGCCGGCGGTTCCGCCCAGCGGCGGAGACCCCCGCCCCCGCGTCAATGGCCGGAAAACTCCACCAGGGTCCGCACGTCCACGCCCAGTGCCTCGAGCTTCTTGCGCCCGCCAAGATCTGGCAAATCGATGACGAAACACGCCGCGACGATCTCGGCGCCGAGCTCGCGCAAGAGCTTGACGGCGCCTTCGGCCGTGCCACCTGTGGCGATCAGATCGTCCGTCAGCAGCACGCGCTGGCCAGGACTGACGGCGTCGCGGTGCATCTCCATCTCATCGACTCCGTATTCCAGGCTGTAGGCGACCCGAATGGTCGTATGCGGCAGCTTGCCCTTCTTGCGGATCGGCACGAAGCCGGCCGACAGCTGGTGGGCCAGCGCCCCACCGAGGATGAAGCCGCGTGCCTCAATACCGGCCACATGGTCGACGCCCTGGCTCTTGTAGGGGTCGACCAGCGTGTCCACGGCGGCGCGAAACATCGCCGGATCGGCCAGCAGCGTGGTGATGTCGCGAAACTGGATGCCGGGCTTGGGATAGTCCGCGATGGTACGGATGGTGGCGGCAAAGTCGTTCATGCGGTGACGGGCCTTTCCGAAGGGGCGAAATCAAGCGGCGCCGATGGTCTGGATAACCTCGAAACCCTCGAATTCGGGATGTCCGGCGTAGAGCGGCCGGGTACCCCCGGCGCTGCCATGGGCGGCGCGGAACGCCTCGGATTTGGTCCAGGCCTGGAAGGCGGCGAGATTTTGCCAGATCGTATGGGAGGAATAGAGCGTGTGGCCCTCACGCTCCGGCCCTCGCAGCATATGGAATTCGACGAAGCCGGGGACATCGCGCAGTTTTGAATCACGGGTCAGCCAGAGCGTCTCGAACTCGGCTTCCGCACCCGGCAGCACCTTGAAGCGGTTCATCGCGATATACATCGTGGCTCACTCCCATTGGTCGCCGCCTACCCTACGCCCGGCGACATGGCGCGCCCCAGCCAAGAAAAAAGGGAGCCGGTGAGCTCCCTCTTTTTTGTTTCTGGTCAAACTGAAGCTCCGTCAGTGCGGCGTGCCCGCCCAGACCCGGCGCTTGATCAGGAACATCAGCGCCGCGAAGACGACAAGGAACAGCATCACCACGAGGCCGGTCGCCTTGCGCTCGGCCAGATGCGGCTCGGCCGCCCACATCAGGAAAGCCGAGACGTCCCGCGCATACTGGTCGGTGGTCTGCGGCGCGCCGTCGGGATAATCGACCTGGTCGTCAGAGATCGGCTGCGCCATCGCCAGAGCCGGTCCGGCCAGATAATATGGGTTGTAATAGGTTCCCGGCTGCAACTCGACCCCAGCCGCCGGCTCCTCGCCATAACCGGTGAGCAGGGAATGGATGTAGTCCGGCCCGGCCTCGGCATATTGGGTGAAGATGTCGAAGACGAAGGTCGGGAAGCCGCGCTCGGCGGCCCGCGCCTTGGCGATCAGCGAGAAGTCCGGTGGCGCGGCGCCATTGTTGGCGGCGGCGGCGGCCTCGGGATTGGGGAACGGCGCCGGGAAGCGATCGGCCGGAATGCCCGGACGCTCGAACATCTCACCATCGGCATTCGGTCCGTCGGTGACCTGATACTCGGCGGCGAAGGCCTTCACCTGCTCCTCGTTGTAGCCGAGCCCCTCGAGATTGCGCATCGAGACGAGGTTCATCGAATGGCAGGCCGCGCAGACCTCCTTGTAGACCTTCAGGCCGCGCTGAAGCTGCCCGATGTCCCATTTGCCGAACGGGCCGGCGAAGCTCCATGACAGCTCCTCCGGCTTCTTGATCGGATAATGCGGCGTTTCCGACGCGGCATGCTCCTCCTCCGGCGCGTCCTCAGAGGCGGCAACCTCGGACCCGACCGACTGTTCGCCTTCGGCAACCGGGGCCGGCTCTGCCTCGGTGGGTTCCGCTGCAGGCTGCTCGCCCTCTACGGCCGTGGCCGGCGCGGCCTCGACATTTTCAGCGGGTGTGGCCGCGTCCTGCGCCATCGCGACCGACATCGGCGCAAAGACGACGCCTGCGGCGAGAAGGGCTGACAATAGTCTGTTCATTGGCATGTCTTTCTCCGAAGCCTCCGCTCAGCCTCTGGTTTCCGGCGCCGAGGCCGTCGGTGCGGGGGCAGCGCCGCCGCCGGTGCCTGTGCCGATACCGCGATCGGGTCCTAGCACCGCCTCCGAAATCGAGTTGGGCAGCTTCTTGGGCGTCTCGATGAGGCCGAGGACCGGCAACACAACCAGGAAGTGACCGAAATAGTAGATCGTGCCGAACAGGGCGAGGATCGGGTAGATGCCTTCCGCCGGCTTGGCGCCGAGCCAGCCCAAGAAGATGCAGTCGGCGACGAGGATCCAGAAAAAGATCTTGTAGAGCGGCCGGAACGCCGTCGACTTCACCCGCGAGGTGTCGAGCCAGGGCACAAAGAACAGCACCAGGATCGAGCCGAACATCACCAGAACACCGCCGAGCTTGGAATCGATCGGGCCGATGTTGAAGGTGATAGCGCGCAGCATGGCGTAGAACGGCAGGAAGTACCATTCCGGCACGATGTGCGCCGGCGTCTTCAACGGGTTCGCCTCGATGTAGTTGTCGGGGTGACCGAGGAAGTTCGGCATGTAGAAGACGAAATACGCGAAGATCACCAGGAAGACGATCATGGCGAAGCCGTCCTTGATCGTCGCGTGCGGCGTGAAAGGCACGGTATCCTTCGACGACTTGACCTCGACGCCGGTCGGGTTGGTCTGACCGGTGACGTGCAGCGCCCAGACGTGCAGGATCACCACGCCGGCGATCATGAATGGCAAGAGATAGTGCAACGAGAAGAAGCGGTTCAGCGTGGCGTTGTCGACGGCGAAACCACCGAGCAAAAGCTGCTGGATCGGCTCGCCGATCAGCGGAAATGCGGTGAAGAAGCTGGTGATGACGGTGGCGCCCCAGAACGACATCTGTCCCCAGGGCAGCACGTAGCCCATGAACGCCGTCGCCATCATCAACAGGAAGATGATCACGCCGAGAATCCACAGGACCTCGCGCGGCTGCTTGTAGGAGCCGTAGTACAGCCCCCGGAAGATATGGATGTAGACGGCGATGAAGAAGAACGACGCGCCGGTGGCGTGCATGTAGCGCAGCAGCCAGCCCCAGTTGACGTCGCGCATGATCTTCTCGACCGATTCGAAAGCGATCGGCGAGGACGCCGCATAGTGCATGGCGAGCACGACGCCGGTCAGGATCTGCAGCACCAGGAATATCGAGAGAATACCGCCGAATGTGTAGGCGTAATTCAGATTGCGCGGCACCGGATAGGTGACGAAGGAATCATACATGAGACGCGGCAGCGGCAGCCGCGCGTCCAGCCAACGCATGAAGCCGCTCGTCGGCACATAGGAAGAATGACCACTCATAGTTCGAACTTTCTCCCTGTCAGCCGATGCGCACGGTTGTGTCGGACGTGAATGCGAAGGGCGGGATCGCCAGGTTTTCCGGCGCCGGTCCCTTCCGGATGCGCCCGGCGGTGTCGTAATGCGAGCCGTGGCACGGGCAGAACCAGCCGTCATAGTCGCCGGACTGGCCGATCGGGATGCAGCCGAGATGGGTGCAGACGCCGACCATCACGAGCCAGGCTTCCTTGCCGTCGGCCGCACGATTGACATCGGTCGCCTCGGCGTCGCCGGCGATGTTGGCGTTGCGCGCCAGCGGGTCCTTCAGGTCGGCAAGGGGAACCGCCTTCCCCTCCTCGATCTCCTTTGCCGTGCGCTGGCGGATGAAGATCGGCTTGCCGCGCCATTTGGCGGTGATCGACTGGCCTTCGGCGACCTGGCTGACGTCGACCTCGATCTCCGAGAGCGCCAGCGTCGCGGCGTCCGGGTTCATCTGGTCGATGAACGGCCACAGGAAGGCGGCTGCCCCGACCGCTGCGGCGGCGCCGGTGGCGATATAGAGAAAGTCCCGGCGATTCGGGTCGGACTGTTCCCGGTTCGGGTCGGCGTGTTCGTTGACGCTCACGGCGGCTGCCACTCCTTGACTGGTCTCGCGCGGATCGCACCGCTTCTTGCGGATTTAACCCCGCGCGGCAAGGGGAGACGCGACGCATTTTCGCCGCACTCCCAAAAAGATCGCGATTTCGCGCGGGTTTTAGGCGGGAAGCCGGGCGATTGTCCAGACGAAAGGGGCGCGCAACGGCAACGTGTCGCGCGGCTGAGTCGGAAACGTTCGTCCCGCGCTGGCGAGAAACGCAGCCAGTCGGGTGCCCTGCTGCCTTTCAGGGAGCGTACCCAGGCAATGAACGGCTGTCGCATAAGGATGCCGCGTACCGTCGTAGGGTCGGCCCCCCTACTCGGCCGCTTCCTCTTCCCGCTGCCCGTACAGGAACCCGCCGGACTGCCGTGCCCAGAGGCTGGCATAGAGCCCGTCCTGCGCGACCAGCTCGGCGTGGCGGCCCTCCTCGACGATCCTGCCTTCGTCGAGCACGATCAGCCGGTCCATCGCCGCGATGGTGGACAGGCGGTGGGCGATGGCGATGACGGTCTTGCCCTCCATCATCTTCGCCAAATTCTCCTGGATGGCCGCCTCGACCTCCGAATCCAGCGCCGAGGTCGCCTCGTCGAGCACCAGGATCGGCGCATCCTTCAACAGCACGCGGGCAATCGCGATGCGCTGGCGCTGGCCGCCGGACAGCTTGATGCCGCGCTCGCCGACATGGGCGTCGTAGCCGGTGCGGCCCTTGGGATCGCGCAGGGTCGGGATGAAATCCTCGGCATTGGCCCGCTCGGCCGCCGACAGGATGTCGCCCTCGTCGGCGCCGGGCCTTCCATAGGCAATGTTGTCGCGGATCGAGCGATGCAAGAGCGAGGTATCCTGGGTGACGACGCCGATGGCGCCGCGCAGCGAGGCCTGGGTGACGCCGGAAATATCCTGGCCGTCGATCAGGATGCGTCCACCCTCAAGGTCGTAGAGGCGCAAGAGCAGATTGATCAGCGTCGTCTTGCCGGCGCCGGAGCGGCCGACGAGCCCGATCTTCTCACCCGGCCGGATCGCCAGCGACAGACCCTCTACCACGCCGCCACCCTTGCCATAGTGGAAGCGGACATTCTCGTAACGGATTTCGCCGCGTGACGCCTCCAGCGGCTCGGCCCCCGGCTCGTCGATCAGCGTCGGCAATTGGCCGACGGTCGCGACGGCGTCCTGGATGGTACCATAATTGCGCACCAACCCGTTGATGTTGAACATCATCCAGCCGGACATCTGGTTGAGCCTGAGCACCAGGCCGAGGGCGGTAGCGACGCCGCCGGTGGTGATGCCACCGGCCTGCCAGCCGAGGATCGCCACCGTGCCGACGCCGGTCATCATGACACCGTTAAGCACGGCGACGGCGGTGCGCACCTCGGTCAGCGCCCGCGTCATCCGGCGAGTCGCGTCGACCAGATGGGAGAAACCCGCCTTGACGAAGGAATCCTCGCTGCGCGCCGAATCGAACAGCTTGACCGACAGGATGTTGGTGAAACTGTCGACGACCCGGCCCGACACGATCGAACGCGCGTCGGCGGACGCCCGGCCGTATTTGCGGATCTTCGGCAGAAGATTGCGGACGATCCAGACATAGCCGAGCGCCCAGACGCCAAGCACCACTGCCATACGCCAGTCGATGGCGCCGAGGATGGTCACGGTCAAGACGATGAAGGTGACGAATGACCAGAAGGTTTGCAGGATCGTGGTGACGAAGTCGCCGGTCGCCGCCCCGACCTGCTGCACCTTCTGGGCGAGCCGGCCGGCGAAATCGTTTTGAAAGAAGGTGTAGGGCTGCTCCATCAGCCGGCGATAACTCTGCCAGCGAATGCGATTGTAGAAGCTCGGCGAGATCACCTGTTCCTCGAGGATCGAGGACACAAGCAGGACAGCCGCCCGCCCCACCAGCGTCAGGAAGGCGAGCCCGGCGATCAGCCCAAAATGCTCAGCGAACAGTGTTGCCGGCGACGACCGCTCCAGCGCGTCGATCAGCCAGCCGACGCCGGTATACATGACCGCCTCGATGCCGCCGGTCAGTCCGCCGGTCGCCAGAAGACCCGATAGCGGCCATTTCGCCTGCTTGGCGAAATGCCAGATGAAGCGGTTGGTCTCGTCCGGCAGCGGCGCCAGATGGCCCGCGCCCTCGCCTTCATCGTCGAACGGGTCGAGTAGCGTCTCGAAGCGCTGAAGAAACCGCTCCATCATTCCGCCGCCCTCATATCCGATACCTCGCCCGCCCCGTCCTCGGGCCTGTCACAATACAGGAAGCCGCCGGCCTGCCGCGCCCAAAGCTGGGCATACAGCCCGTCCCGGCCGACCAACTCGGCATGGGTGCCCTCTTCGACAATGTGGCCGCGATCGAGCACCACCAGCCGGTCGAGCGCGGCGATGGTCGACAGCCGGTGGGCGACGGCGATCACCGTCTTGCCCGCCATCAGCCGATAGAGATTGGCGGCGATAGCCGCCTCTACCTCAGAGTCGAGCGCCGAGGTGGCTTCGTCAAGCAACAGGATCGGCGCGTCCTTCAGCATGACGCGGGCAATCGCGATGCGCTGGCGCTGGCCGCCCGAGAGCTTGACGCCGCGCTCGCCGACCTCGGCGTCGAGGCCATGCCGTCCCTCGGCGTCGCGCAGCTCCTCGATAAAGCCGGCAACCTCCGCCCGTTCGACAGCGCGTGTCAGTTCGGCCTCGCTCGCGTCCGGGCGGCCATAGCGGATGTTGTCGCGGATCGAACGGTGCAGGAGCGATGTATCCTGCGTGACCATGCCGATCTGCTCCCTCAGCGAGGCCTGCGTCACGTCCGAAATGTCCTGCCCGTCGATCAATATCCGCCCCGCCTCGACGTCGTGGAAGCGCAGGAGGAGGTTGAGGATCGTCGACTTTCCGGCGCCCGAGCGTCCGACCAGGCCGATCTTTTCGCCCGGCCGCACACGAAGGTCGAAGTCGTGCAAGACGCCGAGGCCCTTGCCGTAGTCGAAATTGACGCGGTCGAAGACGATCTCGCCCTTCGGGACGGCAAGCGCGGGCGCTTGCGGCCGATCCAGAATCGATTGCGGCCGGGAGAATGTCGCCATGCCATCGCGGATGGTGCCGATGTTCTCGAACAGCGCAGCGACCTCCCACATGATCCATTGCGACATGCCGTTGATGCGCAGGACAAGGCCGATCGTCGCCGCAATCGCCCCGACCATGACGAGTTCTGCGAGCCACAACCGGATCGCCAGCGCGCCGACGGCGGCCAGCAGCAGCGAATTCAGGAGATAGAGCGAGAGCTGGAATAAATTCACCAGCCGCATCTGGCCATGCACCGTCGTCAAAAACCCGCGCATCGAGGCCCGCGCGAAATCGGCCTCGCGCCGGGTGTGAGCGAACAGCTTGACCGTCGCGATGTTGCTGTAGGCATCGACGACGCGGCCGGTCATTTCGGCGCGTGCGCCTGCCTGCCGCTCGGCGATTACGCCCAGGCGCGGGACAAAATACCACAGCATCAGCGCGTAGAGGACGAGCCAGCCGAGAAAGGGCAGTGCCAGCCGCCAGTCAGCCGCAGCCACGAGCACGACGACGCCGGTGAAATACACCGCGACATACAAAAGGACGTCGAGCGCCTTCATCACCGTCTCGCGCACCGCCAGCGCGGTCTGCATCAGCTTGGTCGAGATCCGCCCGGCGAATTCGTCGCTGAAGAAGCTCATCGAATGGCCGAGTAGCCAGCGATGCACCTGCCAGCGAAAGCGCATCGGAAAATTGCCGGCGAGCGCCTGGAAGGTGACCAGGCCGGACAGGAAGACGAGGCCCGGCAGTATCACCAGCACGACGAAGCCCATCAGCGCCAGCGCCCAGCCGCGCTCTGCCAGAAACGTCTCGCGCTTAACGCCGGAGAACCAGTCGACGATCTGGCCGAGAAAGCCGAACAGCGATACCTCGACGATCGAGATCATCGCGGTCAGCACCGCCATCGCCAAAAGCAAAGGCCAAGCGGGCTTGGCGTAGAACCAGACGAAACGGGCCAGCCCGCCATCCGGCGGTGTTTCAAGCTCCTGGTCGGGAAACGGCTCGACCATCCGCTCGAACAACGAAAACATCAAAACTTCCCATCGGATCGGACGCCCGTTCAACGAATCAGGCAGGGCCCGGGCTTTTTCGGACGACAACCGGCTGTGGCGAGGCGGTCCCTTCGATATAGGACAAACCGAGGCCGATTCACGGTCTCGGCGACGCCGGGCGCGGAACGCCGCCCCGCACGACGACATGCAAGGCCACCGATGACGCAGGATCGCGACGACAACCAGCCGGACAGGATGTCCTCCCCGAGGGGGCCCGGGCCGATCTCGCTGGCCCTCTATCAGCCGGACATTGCCGGCAACACCGGCACGATCCTCAGACTCGGCGCCTGCCTTGATCTGGCCGTCGAGATCGTCGAGCCAGCCGGCTTCGACCTCTCCGATCGCGCCCTGAAGCGCGCCGGCATGGACTATCTCGCCATGTCCCGCCTCGTCCGTCATGTCGATTTTGCCGCCTTCGAGGCGGCGCGCCGGGCGGCCGGGCGGCGGCTCGTCCTGTTCACCACCAAGGCGTCGAACCCCTACACCGACTTCGCCTTTCAGGCTGGCGACATCCTCCTGTTCGGCCGCGAAAGCGCCGGCGTGCCGGACGGCGTCCATGCGCTCGCAGACGCGGCCGTGACGATTCCGATGGATGGCGGCGGCCGCTCGCTCAACCTTGCCGTCGCCGCCGGCATGGCGGCGGGTGAAGCGCTCCGGCAGGTTCGGTGGGGCGGCACGGTGCGGTGATCGCGCCGGTTTCGGGAACGCCATCGTCGAGAACGCCCGTTTCGCTCACGGCCTGTTTTTGCGTCACCTTTTCCGCTTCCCCGATGCGGGCAAAGCACCATCACGTGCGCCGGAAGAACTCAGGTCCGGAGCCGTCTATGTTTAATATAGGCGACTTATTGTCACAGCAAAAACGAACGATCAAATCGTAAACTTTTTCCACGTAGCTTTCCGAACCAAAACGTAAAGTCGTGCGGGCAAGGTCGTTGGTCAATGAGACTTAATATAGCACTTATGGTTGCAAGAACAACTATTATTGCGGCCATGACGCTGGCCGCCGCAGTAGTGGCACAAGCCGAGACTCTTCGGATCGGCGGGACGGGCGTGGCGCTCGGCGGAATGCGGCTTCTCGGCGCGTCTTACATGAAGCAACACCCCGACACCCAGATCGAGGTACTGCCCAGCCTGGGCAGCAGTGGCGGCATCAAGGCGCTGCTTGCGGGCGCCGTGGATATCGCGGTCAGTTCCCGCGCCCTCTCGGACGAGGAACGCGCGGCCGGTGCGACGAGCAACCTCTATGCCCGCACCCCTCTCGCCGTCGTGACATCACCCGATGCGCCCATCGAGGATATCACCACCGGTGAACTGGAGGCCATTTATGCCGGCGAGACGACGCACTGGCCCGACGGCTCGATCATCCGCCTCGTCCTGCGCCCGGCTTCGGAGACCGACACCTTGCTGCTGCGCAAGCTTTCGCCCGGGATGGACCGCGCCGTCGATATCGCCTTTAGCCGTCCTGGACTGGTCTCGGCGACGAACGATCAGGACAATGCCGAGGCGCTGGAGCGGTTGCCGGGCGCGATCGGCCTCGCCGCGATCGGCCAGATCGCGACAGAAGGCCGGCGACTCAAAATCCTGTCGCTGGACGGCGTCTTGCCGACAGTGGCCCTCTCCGCGCAAGCCGATTACGGCTTCGTCAAAGACCTGCATCTCGTGACCAAGCCTGAGGCCGCCCCGTCTGCCGCGGCGTTCGTCGCCTTCGTGAACTCAGCAGAAGGTCAGAACATCCTTGCCAGTACGGGCCATAGCCCAATGGCCGAATAACAGAAATCCGGTGGGGTGAACGTGGTCAAACGATCGAAAGAGATTGATGATTCTGCCTTGGCGTTCACCACGGCAGTGGCGGCCGCGGCAGCGATCATCGTCGCCTTGGTGCTGCCTGCCCTGCATTTTTATTATGTTTATCAGTACAATACCGGAAATATAGAATCCAAAACGGAAATCAACGCGAAACTGATCTCACAACTGATCGGCCACAATCCCCAAATGTGGCAATTTGAAACGCTGCGCATTGATGAGTTGCTCGGCGATAAGGCGCCCGGAACCGACACGGAATTGCGCCGGGTCTTCGCCGAGAATGGCGACCTCATCGCCGAACGCGGCACTGATCCACTTCCCGGTCCCATCATCCGTGACAGCCACCCGCTCTACGATGCCGGGGTGATTGTGGGGCGTGTGGAGTTGGAGCGCTCCCTGCGGCCACAACTGATCCAGAGCTTCATGGTCTTCGTCCTGTCCGGCCTTCTCGGCGCGGGCATCTTCATCGCCTTGCGCGCGGTACCACTGCGCTTGCTGCGCAGGGTGATCGAACGCGCCTCGTTTCTAGCAAGCCACGACGCCCTCACCAACTTGCCCAATCGCGCTGTTTTTCAGGAGTGGATGGTCCACACGATGGCCGATGTCGAGCGTGACGGAACGCCTGCCGCCGTGCTTTTTCTCGACCTCGATCACTTCAAGGAGGTCAACGACCTCTTGGGTCACGCAGCCGGGGACGAGTTGCTGAAGCAAGTCAGCGAGCGAATGAGCGAAACCTTACGCCAAAATGACGTGCTGTCGCGACTGGGCGGAGATGAATTCGCCATCATCCAGAAGCGGATCGCCCAACCCCAAGGAGCCGCCCAACTGGCGCAGAGACTGATCGCCATACTCGCCGAGCCATTCGACCTTTTCGGGCAGGAGGCGATGATCGGGGCGAGCATCGGAATCACGATGTGCGAGCCCGGCGGGCAAACCGATCCATCCCATCTACTTCAGCAGGCCGATATGGCGCTTTATCGCGCCAAGAGCGGCGGGCGCGGAAACTACCAATTCTTTGAGGAGGACATGAATCGTCGCATGCTGGAGCGAAAGATGATGGAAATCGACCTGCGCCGGGCGTTGGCAAACGACCAGTTGCAGCTGCACTTCCAGCCTCAGATCGACCTGGCGACAAGCGCGCTCATCGGCGTCGAGGCCCTGATCCGCTGGAATCATCCTGAGCAGGGATGGATTGCGCCAGATCGTTTCATTCCCCTTGCCGAAGAGACCGGGCTGATCTTACCGATCGGCGACTGGGTCATTCATACGGCCTGCCGCCAGGCCCAGGCTTGGCCGTCTTTGAAAGTCGCGGTCAATGTCTCGCCGGTGCAGTTCCGCCGCGGCGATCTGGTGGCGGTGGTCCGGCATGCACTCGAAGAGAGCGGCATGGATGCCGCGCGTTTGGAGTTGGAAATCACCGAGGGTGTCCTGATGCAGGACACCGACGCCACCATCGCCATCCTGACCGCGCTGAAGGAGTTGGGCGTGAAGATTGCCATGGATGATTTCGGAACAGGCTACTCCAGCTTGAGCTATCTCCGGCGTTTTCCTTTCGACAAGATCAAGATCGACCGGTCCTTCATCGCCGATATGGGCCATGACGATCACGCCGACAGTATCATCAACGCTGTGATTGGTCTGGGCCGGGCCCTCGGCATGAAATCGAACGCCGAGGGCGTCGAGACGATCGAGCAAGCCGACCTCTTGAGAGCGCAAGGATGCGAGGAGGTCCAGGGATTTTACTTCGGGCGGCCGATGGCCGGTGAACACATCGACGCCCTCGTTCACGCTGCCAACGGCGGTGAACCGGTCGTCGCGGGCAGCGCCGGCGTGAACGCAAGCCCATCGCCTCCGGGCGTTGCGGCTGCGAAGCCATTGGACCATCGCGGCACCGCCAACAAACTATCCTTGCCGGCTTGATCGGGTAGTGCCGCAAGGGCGGCGCCCTTCGGGGTCGCTCTCAGGCGGTTCGGCAGGTCCGGCCGAACGCCGACATTCGATACCGGACAACCCGTTCGCTTGCCGCAAGCCGCTCATGATTTTGACGCTCAACCCTTGATTTTGGTCAAGGCCGCCCTGGGCGAAAGCGCTCAAGATGACCAAGAAAAATTGGTGGGGCGCTAGTATGACGATAACCGAAGAACCGGCCGACCAGCCATCTGCGCGGCAGCGAAGACGTGAAACCGTCGCTTTCGTTCTGCTGGCGCTCGTGCTGTTTCCCATTCTCAGCGTAGTCATCGTCGGCGGGTTTGGGTTTCTGGTCTGGATGCAGCAGCTTCTGCTCGGGCCGCCAGGTGTCTGAGCCGATGACCGGCCAAACCCTTCCCTCTTCCTCCCGCCGTGCCTTTCTGCTCGGTCGAGCACAGAGCGTTTCCGCTTCCACACAGCCGATTGCCCGGGTCGCGGCATCCTGCCTCGAAGAGCGTGGCACCAGTTGCCGGCTCTGCGAGGACGCCTGCGACGCGCAGGCCATCCGGCTGCGCCCGCTCGGCCGCGGCCTGAATCGCGTCGTGATCGCCAATGACCGCTGCACAGGCTGCGGGCTTTGCGTGCCGGTCTGCCCCGTCAATTCCATCCGCGTCGACGGCCTTGAAATGGAGACCGCCTGACATGACAGAGACCCATCTTTCCAGCCTCGTCATCCATGCCAGGCCCGACCGTCTCGAAGAGGTCGGCGCGCTGATCGAGAGCCTTGGTTGCGAAATTCACGCGACCAGCCCCCAGGGCAAGCTCGTGGTCACGATCGAGACATCCGGCATCGCCAACCTCGCCGACACCGTGACCCGCTTGCAGCTTCTCGACGGCGTCTTCGCCGCGACCCTCGTGTTCCACCACATCGACGACGGCGCCGACGAGGCCGGCCGTCAAGACACTCTCATGGAGGACACCGCATGACCATTACCCGGCGAGACGCCTTAAAGGCGCAGGCGATCGTGGCAGCCGCGGCGGCGGCGGGCATGCCGATCCCGGCGCTTGCACAGAACCTGGTGACCGAACGTGACCGCACCGATCTCAAATGGTCGAAGGCGGCCTGCCGGTTCTGCGGCACCGGTTGCTCGATCATGGTGGCGACCAAGAACGAACGGGTGGTGGCGACCCATGGCGACGCGCTCTCCGAGGTCAATCGCGGCCTCAGCTGCGTCAAGGGCTACTTCCTGGCGAAGATCCTCTATGGCGAGGACCGGCTGACGACGCCGCTGCTGCGCAAGCGCGACGGCGTCTACGACAAAGAGGGCGATTTCGAGCCGATCTCGTGGGACGAAGCCTTCGACATTATGGCCGAAAAGTTTAAGGCGGCGCTCAAGGACAAGGGGCCGACCGGAATCGGCATGTTCGGTTCGGGGCAATGGACGGTCTGGGAAGGCTACGCGGCCTCCAAGCTCTACAAGGCCGGGTTCCGGTCGAACAATATCGAGCCGAATGCGCGACACTGCATGGCCTCGGCCGTCGCCGGCTTCATCCGCACCTTTGGCATCGACGAGCCGATGGGCTGCTACGACGATTTCGAACATGCCGACGCCTTCGTCCTTTGGGGCGCCAACATGGCGGAAATGCACCCCATCCTGTGGTCCCGGCTGACCGACCGGAGGCTGTCGGCGCCGCACGTCAAGGTCGCGGTGCTGTCGACCTTCGAGAACCGCTGCTTTGACCTCGCCGATATACCGATGGTGTTCACGCCGCAGACCGATCTGGCGATCCTCAACTACATCGCGCGGCACATCATCAAGACCGGCCGGGTGAACGAGGATTTCGTCGCCAAGCACGTCAACTTCAAACTCGGGCGGGACGACATCGGCTACGGCCTGCGCCCCGAGCATCCGCTGGAGATGAAGGCAAAGAATGCCGCCGAGGCCGGAAAGGCCGACGACGTGGACTTCGAAACTTACGCCGCCTTCGTCGATCGCTACGACGGCAAGATGGTGAGCGAACTCTCCGGCGTGCCGGAGAGCCAGCTGGAAGCGCTGGCCGAGATCTATGCCGATCCGAATACCAAGGTGATGTCGCTCTGGACCATGGGCTTCAACCAGCACACCCGTGGCGTCTGGTGCAACAATCTCGCCTACAACATCCATCTGTTGACGGGGAAGATCGCCGAACCCGGCAACAGCCCATTCTCGCTGACCGGCCAGCCCTCGGCCTGCGGGACCGCGCGCGAGGTCGGCACCTTCGCCCATCGCCTGCCCGCCGATCTGGTGGTGATGAATCCCGCGCATCGCGAGATCGCCGAGAAAATCTGGAAGCTGCCGCCGGGCATCATCCCGGAGAAGCCGGGCGCGCATGCGGTGCTGCAGAACAGGATGCTGAAGGACGGGAAGATCAACGCCTACTGGATTCAGGTCAACAACAACCTGCAGGCGGCGCCCAACATGATGGAGGAGACGCTGCCGGGCTATCGCAACCCGGAGAATTTCATCGTCGTCTCCGACGCCTATCCGACCGTCACCGCGCAAGCCGCCGATCTGATCCTGCCGACCGCGATGTGGGTTGAGAAGGAGGGTGCCTTCGGCAATGCCGAGCGTCGGACGCAGTTCTGGTACGAGATGGTGCCGGCGCCGGGCGAGTCGCGATCGGACGTGTGGCAGGTGATGGAGTTCTCGAAACGCTTCACCACCGACGAGGTGTGGCCCGAGGAGACGCTGGCCGCGCATCCCGATTACCGTAGCAAGACCCTCTACGAGGTGTTGTTCGCCAACGGACAGGTGGATGCCTTTCCACTGAGCGAGACGCATCCGGACTACGCCAACCACGAATCCGAGTATTTCGGCTACTACGTCCAAAAGGGCCTGTTCGAGGAATACGCCCAGTTCGGGCGCGGCAAGGCGCACGATCTCGCGCCCTTCGAAACCTATCACGATGTTCGGGGCCTGCGCTGGCCGGTGGTCGACGGCAAAGAGACCAAATGGCGCTACCGTGAGGGCCTCGACCCGTACGTGACCGCCGGTGCCGGGGTCGAATTCTACGGCAAGCCCGACGGCCGGGCGAACATCTTCGCCCTGCCTTACGAACCGCCGGCCGAGAGCCCTGACGAGGAGTTCCCGTTCTGGCTGGTTACCGGTCGCGTGCTCGAACACTGGCACTCCGGATCGATGACCCGGCGGGTACCGGAGTTGCATCGCTCCTTCCCCAATGCCGTCGTCTACATGCACCCCGACGACGCGCGCGACCACGACCTCCATCGCGGCAGCGAGGTCCGCATCGCGTCGCGGCGTGGCGCCATGCTCAGCCGGGTCGAGACGCGCGGCCGGAACAAGGTGCCGCCGGGGCTGATCTTCGTGCCGTGGTTCGACGAGAGCCAGCTCATCAACAAGCTGACCCTCGACGCCACCGACCCGATCTCGAAGCAGACGGACTTCAAGAAATGCGCCTGCAAAGTGGAGGCAGTCTGATGAATGCCGTGATCAAGTCGCTCTTGCTCGCTGCCGCAATCGCCATCGCTGGCGCCGCGGCGGCGGAGGATCTAATCGTCAATTTCCGAAACGCGCCCCTGGCCGAGAATCCTTCTGCCCCGCCCATGAGCGCGCAGATAGACCGGGATCTGCGTCAGGTACGGAACTATCCCGAGCAGCCTCCGGTGATCCCGCACAAGATCGAAGGCTACCAGATAACGTCGAACTTCAACAAATGCCTGACCTGCCACGCCCGCGCGGCAACCGGCGAGAGTCAGGCGCCGATGGTGTCTGTCACTCATTTCATTGACCGCGAGGGGCAAATTCTGGCTTCCGTCTCGCCCAGGCGATACTTCTGTAACCAGTGCCATGTGCCGCAGTACCCGGTGGAGAGTCCGGTCGAGAACACCTTCATTGACATCGACAGGCTGCTCGCCGCCAAGCCGCGCTGAGGGGGAGACGATATGTTGACATTCCTCAAGCGCATCTGGCGGACGATCCGCCGGCCGAGCGTCCACTATTCGCTCGGCTTCCTCACCCTCGGCGGCTTCGTCGGCGGCATCATCTTCTGGGGCGGCTTCAACACCGTTCTCGAGGCAACCAATACCGAAACCTTCTGCACGGGCTGCCACGAAATGCGCAGCAACGTCTATGAAGAGCTTCAGCAGACGGTGCATTTCACCAACGCCTCCGGCGTGCGCGCCAAGTGCTCGGACTGCCATGTGCCGGACGATTGGACGCACAAGATCGCCCGCAAGATGGCCGCTTCGAAGGAGGTCTATGGCTGGCTCTTCGGCACCATCGATACGCGCGAGGAGTTCGAGGCGCACCGCCTCGATATGGCCGAACGTGAATGGGCGCGGTTCCGGGCGAATGACAGTCTCGAATGCCGCAACTGCCATTCTTACGACGCGATGGACTTCTCGAAGCAGAGCCCTCGGGCGACGGAAGCGCATGAGCGCTTCGTCAAGACGGGCGAGAAGACCTGCATCGATTGCCACATGGGCATTGCCCACAGCCTGCCGCGAATGGATGGGCCGGTGGAGGAGCAAGCGGCGCTCAGCAACTATCTGACGACGAGCGCGGAGCGCAAACGCCCGCCCCCGTCAGGCGAATAATGAACCTCGCCGTCATCGACCGACCTGCCACATGACGGTCGATGACGGCGCATTAGACTAATTGTGATTCCTCCGCCGCCTGGGATCTGCATTGCCGCATCCGGGAGAAGCTGATCCACCATATCGGGATGCAGTCGGATAAATCGTTCCTGCCGCGCCAGCGGGTCGCGAGCGTCGGTGACGGCGGGAATACGGCCCGCGCCGGTGCGGCGACCGGGGACATAACCGCGGCCGCAGAGGCCGAGACGTAGAGTCTCTTGATGGCGGAAAAGGCTTCATACCAACCTGCGGTGATAGGGACCTATTCGATGGCGCTGAACGGGCTTGTCCGGCCAGGAGCGACGCGCAGTTCGATGCGGCGCCTCGGGCAAGCGGTGCGACGCCGTCCGGCAAGCCCGTCCAGCCCACCGAAGGCCGGGCGCTCGCCGCGCCTGGCCTTCTTCGCGGGCCTCGCCCGATGCGCCGCATCGCGCGTCGTCCCGCTCCTCGCCACGCATCGGCGCCAAGGTGCGGAGAATGACCGGTCGAATGGGTTCCTATCACCGCAGGTTGGTATCAGTCGGCGCTGGGCAGCCGGCGCATGGTGAATTCGATCTCGCCCTCGGGCAGCTGCCGCCAGCTTTCCACCGAGGTCCAGTAGGCAGCCTTGGGATAGCGGTCGAACCACTCCCGCGCCTTGGTGCGCGCGGCCTCGCGCGGCAGCTTGAAGGTCTCGCGCACGAAGCTGTCGCCGCCCTGCCCGCGAATCCGTCCAGCCGCCCTGTCGCCGCGGGTTTCGTGCAGGCGTTTGGCAAGGCCGTCGAGCGGCGGGCGGATAAGCCGGGACATGGACTATCTCTGCAATCACGGTCGGACACGGACGCAAAAGATAGCGGTCCGCCGTGGTTTTTGCGAATCGGCGCCCAAGCCGCGACATGGCGAGCAGCCTCGGTCATAAATTCGGACGATCTTTTGCGCAGCTTTCCCGCTGGGTTTGGGAAACCCGTTTGCCGCTTCATGAACTTGGCATTGCGCGGGCGGCTGTCGGATGCCATTGCCCTGCAACAGGTGGCACCACCGGGGCAATGCCCGGCGCCGTGCCGTGAAAAGGATGGATCGTGGGCCCCGCCCCGACGCATGAGAGTGACACCGCATGGAACAGCCGAACCTGCCTGAAGGGCTGCCGGACGACATCGAAGCCAAAAAGGCAACCGCGCAGGCTTGGTTCGAGGTATTGCGCGATCGAATCTGCGGCGTTTTCGAGGAGATCGAGGCTGAATTCGGCGAAGAAACGGGGCTCACGGCCGGCCGCTTCGAACGCGCCGAATGGTCGCGGGAGGGCGATGGCGGCGGCGGCCTGATGTCGATGATGCACGGCCGGGTGTTCGAGAAGGTCGGCGTCCACACCTCGACGGTTTTTGGCGAATTCTCGCCGGAGTTCCGCAAGCAGATCCCCGGCGCCGAGGAGGATCCGACCTTCTGGGCGTCCGGCATCTCGCTGATTGCCCATATGCGCAATCCCAATGTGCCGGCGGTCCACATGAACACCCGCATGGTGGTGACGACCCGGCAGTGGTTCGGCGGCGGCGCGGACCTGACCCCGACGCTCGAACGGCGCCGCACCGACGATGATCGCGACACCCTCGCCTTTCATAAGGCGCTGAAATTCGTCTGCGAACGGCACGGGGATGTCGCCGACTACACCCGCTTCAAGGAATGGTGCGACGAATATTTCTACCTGCCGCACCGGGGCGAGGCGCGCGGCGTCGGCGGCATCTTCTATGATTGGCTGCACTCGTCCGAGGAGCAAGGCGGCTGGGACGCCGACTTCGCCTTCACTCGCGACGTCGGCAAGGCGTTTCTGGTCGTCTATCCGCACATCGTGCGCCACAACGTCGTCCAGCCATACACCGAGGCGGATCGGGAGGAGCAGCTGATCCGCCGCGGCCGCTATGTCGAATACAATCTTCTCTACGATCGCGGCACGCTGTTCGGCCTCAAGACCGGTGGCAACGTGGCCTCGATCCTGTCGTCGATGCCGCCGATTGTGAAGTGGCCCTGACTTGTAATTTTTTAACGAAATGTAAAGGTGCTTCATTGATTCGGCGTTTCGCGAATCGTATGTGTAGCTGATCAGGGAGGATCGTTCATGTACGAACTAGACTGTGCCGGCATCATTCCCGGCTGCCATCGTATCATCCGCGCGGAAAGCCAGGCCGAAGTGGTCCGGCGGGCCGTCGTCCAGGCCAAGCAACTCGGCGTCGATCGGATTTCACTGACGATGCTGGATTCGTTCCGGATGAAGACCCAAGAGCTGTTGAACTAGGCCGCTCGGTTTGGGCCGTATGAAACTGCGAAGCGGGCCGACGGCCCGCTTTTTTGTTGCGTGGACTGCGGCGGCGCCGCCTCTGTCAAAGGCGGGACATCAAGGTCTCGCCGTCGAGCACGAAGCCACTCTCGGCCCAGAGCCGGCGAAGCCGATTCAGCGCCTCGCCCATGTCGGGGCCCGGCGCGACGCCCGCCCGTTTCAGATCCTCGCCATTGACCGGAAATTCTGGAGGATCGAAGCGTTCAGCCGCGGCCAACTGGCGAGTCAGCGTCGCGACCACCGTCAGCGATTGCGGCGTCGCTTCAGCCTTGATCCGCGCCGCCGCGAGGCCTAGGCGCAACCGGTCGATGATCGACGATCGATCGCCAAAATAAAGCCGGGTGCGTAACGCTGCCTCGCTCTCGTCCGGCCGCACCGGCTCGGCGTGGGCGAAGGCAACGATACGATCGCGCTCGGCGTTGGAAAAGCGCAGCCGCTTGGCCATTTCGGTCAGCCGCGCGGCATCCGGCGGCACGATTGCCGCCAGCCGCAGCATCGGATCGGCATCCCAGCCGAAGGCCCGCTCGGCATCGACCAGCGGATGAATGGCGTCGATGCCCCAGCGTTCGGTCTCCGGCAAGACGGCCGTCAGCACCCCGGTCTGGCGCATCCACAACAGTGCGCGTGACGGGTCGGGCGCAGACAAGAGCTTGCGCAGTTCCGACCAGATTCGCTCCGGCGACAGCCCCGCCAACCCGTCCTTCAACCGCGTCGACGCCCGGATTCCTTCGGCATCAGGACGGCCCTTGCCGTAGAAGGCGAAAAACCGGAAAAATCGCAAGATGCGCAGATAATCCTCGCGAATGCGTGTCTCGGCATCGCCTATGAAGCGCAGCGTCTGGCTGGCGATATCGGGAATGCCGCCAACTAGGTCGACGACGGTTCCGTCCGCTTGGCAATAGAGCGCGTTGATGGTGAAGTCCCGGCGCTCGGCGTCGGCCTGCCAGTCGCGGCCGAAGCTGACGGTGGCGCGGCGGCCATCGGTTTCGATGTCCTTGCGCAGCGTCGTCACCTCGTAGGCCCGCTTGGGCGTGACCACCGTCACCGTCCCGTGCTCGATGCCGGTCGGCACGGCGCGGAAACCCGCCGCCTCGACGCGCCGCACCGTCTCTTCGGGAGCGGTGGTCGTCGCCACATCGACATCGCTGACCGGCTGATCGAGGATCCAGTTGCGCACCGCACCGCCGACGACGCGCGCCTCCTCGCCATCGCGCGACAGCGCCGACAGCAGTGATTGCAGCGACGCGGATGTCAGCCAGGGCGCGTCGATCATCGTCACGGTCATGCATAAAGCCTTTCGTAGAGGGTACGGATGATGCCGGCAGTGACGCCCCAGATGAAGCGCTCGCCGAAGGGCATCACATAGTAGCGCCGCTCTGTACCTTGCCAGATGCGGCTTTCCTGGCTGTGATTGGCTTCCGTCATCAAGAATTCGAGCGGCACCTCGAACACATCCTCCACCTCGGCTGGATTGGCGAGGAGACGGAATCCCGGCCGCACGATCGCGACGACCGGGGTGATGCGAAAGCCCGAGGTGGTCAGGTAGCGCGGCAGTTGGCCGATCGGCTCGACATGGCCTGGATCGAGGGCGATCTCTTCGGTACTTTCGCGAATCGCCGCAGCTTCCGGCGAGGCGTCTTCAGGATCGACGGAGCCGCCGGGAAAGGCGATCTGGCCGGAATGTTTGCGCAGATGGTCGGCGCGTTTGGTCAGGATCACTGTCGCCCCGTCGGCATGCTCGACGACGGGAACGAGAACCGCCGCCTCGCGCGCCTCGGCCCGCTCCATCAGTTGGACAAGATCGGGATTGAGGAGGTGGTCGCCATATTCGCGGGTTTCCTCGGCGATCCACCCACGCCCTTCCATTCGCGTGCGCAAATCCGCGGCGGTAAATCGGGGATGATGTGACATGTTTCCTGGCATCGCCGTCATATGTCGTGCGCCTCGGCCGGGATGTCGAACAAAGCGCCGCCCGAGCGGACGACATGGCGGCCGCTCCCCTCATCCACCGATTCGATGAAATCGACCAGATCGAAAGCCAGCGCCCGTGTCAGGCGCGCGTCCAAGCGGCCACGCACCGTCACATAGGGTCGAAATTCGCCGTTTTCGCCGATGGCAAAGCGCAGGGGATGATCGGGACCGGCCTCGACGACGTCGCCGACATTGGTGCGAAAGGTCAAAACCGGCTCGCCGTCCCTGACCTCCCGGCTCATCTCGACGGCGTGAAAGTGCGCGTCCTCGACGCTAATCCCCAGCTTTTCCGCCGGCGTCACCAGATAGGTCCGGCCATCCTCGTCCTTGCGCAGCACGGTGGAGAACAGCCGCACCAAGGCCGGCCGGCCGATCGGCGATCCCATATAGGTCCAGCTGCCGTTGGCGCGGATCACCATGTCAATGTCGCCGCAATAGGCCGGATTCCACCGCTCCACGGGCGGCGCCCCCTTGCCGGCACGCTCGGCGCGGGAGATGAGCGCCGCAAGGCTGATGCCGCCGGCATTCGGTGTCGCCTCTTGCATGTTTCTCCCCTTCCGCGGCAATCGGTCCCATATAGGAGCCGGTCTTATTTTGGCCGGGCTTCGCAGTCACGAAATAGTTGCGGGCGTCCTGCTTGCCATGAGCGGCGGGAGCCGTTTCCATGTTACGATTCCGCCGCGGCTACGCGCCCTCCCCGACGCGGCGTCCAGCGACAATTCCTCGACGGAGAACTCCTGATGACGATGATGCAGCCCCAGGAGGCGACCCTCAGCAACGACGCGGTCATCGCCATGGCGGAAACCGCGCTCGCCGATATCGCCAAGGTGCGCGAGTCGGTCGGCCGGGTCATCTTCGGCCAGGAAAGCGTCGTCGAACAAAGCCTCGTCGCCATCCTCGCCGGCGGCCATGCGCTGCTCGTCGGCGTGCCGGGCCTTGCCAAAACCAAGCTCGTCGACACGCTCGGCGTCGCCCTCGGCCTCGACGCGCGACGCATCCAGTTCACGCCGGACCTGATGCCGTCGGACATCGTCGGCACCGAGGTGATGGACCAAGACGAGACCGGACGCCGGTCCTTCCGCTATGTGAAAGGGCCGGTCTTCGCCCAACTTCTGATGGCGGACGAAATCAACCGCGCCTCGCCGCGCACCCAGTCGGCGTTGCTGCAGGCGATGCAGGAATATCATGTCACCGTCGCCGGCGAGCGCCACGACCTGCCGGCGCCGTTCCATGTTCTCGCCACACAGAATCCGCTCGAGCAGGAAGGCACCTACCCGCTGCCCGAAGCCCAGCTCGACCGCTTCCTGATGCAAGTCGACGTCTATTATCCAGACATCGCGGCCGAGCGCCGCATCCTGCTGGAGACGACCGGCAACGACAACCAATCGGCCGAGGCGGTGATGACCGCCGAGCGCCTGCGCGAAATCCAGTCGCTGGTGCGCCGCATGCCGGTCGCGGAGAGCGTCGTCGAGGCGATCCTCCAGCTCGTGCGTTCGGCGCGTCCGGGCAATGGCAACAGCCACGCCGATACGCATGTCGCTTGGGGTCCCGGCCCGCGCGCATCGCAAGCACTGATGACCTGCGTCAGGGCGCGGGCGCTCTATGACGGGCGCCTCGCGCCGTCTATCGACGATGTCATGGGGCTGGCCGAACCGATCCTGCAGCACCGCATGGCGCTCAACTTCTCGGCTCGCGCCGAGGGCATGAGCGTGCGCGACGTCATTGGTGCGCTGAAGCGCGACGCGGCGTAAGGCGGCCGCAGGCATGCCGATCGGCTCACCCGTCGAACTCACCAAAGCGCCGGAAGCCCTCGTGCGGGCACGCCAGCGCGCCGCGCTGATGCCAGACCTTCTGGTCGAGGCACGGCGCGTCGTCGCGACGGTGATTTCCGGCTGGCATGGTCGGCGCCGGCGTGGCGTCGGCGAGAATTTCTGGCAGTTCCGCCCCTTCGTCGACGGCGAACAGGTCTCGCGCATCGACTGGCGGCGCTCGGCCCGCGACGACCATGTCTATCTGCGCGACCGCGAATGGGAGGCAGCCCAGACCGTCTGGCTGTGGGCCGACCCGTCGCCGTCGATGCGCTACCAATCGAAGGGCGCGACGGTCTCGAAGGAATCCCGTGCGCTGGTCATCATCCTCGCGCTGGCCGAGATCCTGGCGCGCTCGGGCGAGCGGATCGGCTATCCGGGGGTCATCGACCCGATTTCGGCGCGCAACGCCGCCGAGCGGATCGCTGCCGCGCTGCTCAACAGCCGGCCGGATGACCCGTTTCCGCCCGACGACCGGCTGAAGCGCTTCACCGAACTTGTCATCGTCAGCGATCTGCTTGATCCGGTCGACGACCTCGTCGCCCGTATCGACCGCCTGGGCCGACGCGGCATCAAGGGCCACGTGATCATGGTCGCGGACCCGGCCGAGGAAGTGTTTCCCTATGTCGGGCGCACCGAATTCCGCGATCCGGAGACCGGGGTCAAGCTGACCGCCGGCCGCGCCGAGACCCTGCGCGACGACTACACCACGCTCTACAAGGCGCGGCGCGAGCACATCGCCGAACATTGCCGGCGGCTTGGCTGGAGCTTCATCGCCCACCGCACCGACCGGCTGGCCTCGGAAGCGCTGGTCGCTGTCCACAGCCGGCTGAGCGGCGTGCCGCAGGTCATGGCACCGCGATCGAAGGAACCGGCGGCATGATTGGCGGCCTCGCCCTGTCCTTCGGCGCGCCGCTGGTGCTGTTCGGACTTCTGGCGCTACCAGTGATCTGGTGGCTCCTGAAGCTGACCCCGCCGCGTCCGCAGACCGAAACCTTCCCGCCGCTGCGGATCTTGCAGGAGATCCTGAAGAGCGAGGAAACGCCATCGAAGAGCCCGTGGTGGCTGACGCTGCTGCGGCTGCTGCTGGCTGCGCTGATCATTTTCGCGCTCGCCGCACCGACGCTGAACCCGCGCGAAAGCCAGCTGTCGGGCGACGGGCCGTTGACGCTGCTGGTGGACAATGGCTGGGCGAGCGGCGGCGACTGGGACGCGCGACGCGCGGCGGCCGAAGGCCTGATCCGCGAGGCGGGCGACGCCGGCCGGCCGATTTCCCTCGCCTTCACGGCGGAAGGCCCGAGCGACGACGCGACACCGGTCGAGGCGGCAACGGCCCTTGAACGGCTGGCCGCTGCAGCACCGCACCCAGTCCCCACCGACCGCGCGGCGGCGGCCGAACGGATGGCGACGGCGCTCGCCGGCAACAGCGCGGGCTCGCTTGTCTTCCTCGCCGACGGGCTGGACAGCGCGGAGACGGCGTCGGCGGCGCGGACCCTGGCGGCGCTCGCACCCGGCCAGGCGATCGTCTATGCGCCCGGCATCGAGGGACTCGTCGGGCTGACCGGCGCCGACAATTCGACCGAAGCGCTGGTCGTCACAGCCGTGCGGCCGGCCGGTGGCACGAAAGCGAGGACGTTCGCCTTGCGTGCCGTCGACGCCCAGGGCCGCGAGATCGGCCGCGCGCCACTGGAATTCGCCGCCGGGGCCGCTGCCGCCGAAGCGCGCTTCGCGATCCCGGTGGAATTGCGCAACGATATCGCCCGACTGGAAGTGGACAGGGCGAGCGACGCCGGCGCCGTGCGGCTGGTCGACGACAGTTTCCGGCGACGCCGGGTGGCGCTGGTGTCGGGCGAATCCGCCGACGTCGCGCAGCCGCTGTTGTCGCCGCTCTATTACATCACCCGCGCGCTGGAGCCCTTCGCCGACCTCGTGCGGCCTAACAGCGCGGACCTCGCCGAGGCCATTCCATCGCTTCTGGAGCGTCGGCCCTCGGTGGTGGTTCTGGCCGACATCGGCGTCCTGCCCGAGACGGCGGAAACCGCCCTGCAAAAATTTGTCGAGGACGGCGGCTATCTGGTGCGCTTCGCCGGGCCACGGCTGGCGGCGACGACCGGCGAAAATCCGCTGGTGCCGGTGCGGCTGCGCACCGGCGAACGCCAACTCGGCGGGGCCATGTCCTGGTCGGAGCCGCAGAAGATCGCACCGCTGGCGCCAGAAAGCCCGTTCGCGGGAATCAAGGTGCCCGAGGACGTCACCGTCACGCGGCAGATCCTGGCCGAACCCTCCGTCGACCTCGCCGACAAGACCTGGGCGAGCCTTGTCGACGGCACGCCGCTCGTGACCGCCGAGTCTCTCGGCGCCGGAACGATCGTGCTCTTTCACGTCACCGCCGAGGCAACCTGGTCGAACCTGCCGATCTCGGGCGCCTTCGTCGACATGCTGCGCCGGATCGTCACCCTGTCGCGGGCGAGCGCGAACACGACCGACGGACGCACGGCGGCCGACAGTCTGCCGCCTTATCGCGTCCTCAACGGTCAGGGGCGTTTGGTGGGTCCGGGCGCCGACGTGCAGCCGCTTCAGCCCGTGGCGGAGGGCTCGCAGCCGGTGACACTGCAAAACCCGCCGGGCCTTTACGGCACCGAGGACGGCTACATTGCCCACAATCTCTTGCCGGCGGGCACCGAACTGAAGCCCCTGCCCCCACTCGATCTCGGCGCGCCGGTGCAGACGCTCCGCTATGGCGGCGAGGACGCCGTCGATCTGACGCCGTGGCTGTTCGCCGCCGCCCTGGTGTTGTTCGCGCTCGACGCGCTAGCGCTGTTGTGGCTGAACGGGGCTTTCTCGCGGATCGGAAGAGCTCTCGCCAACCGTCGCGCCGCACTGCCGGTGATCGCCGTGCTCGCGGCTGGGGCGCTCGCCGCCTCTGCCAGCCACGGCTTGGCGCAAACGCCAGACGCCGGAACGCAGGCGAATGCCGCCGACCTGCCCTTCGATGTCGAAAAGGCGATCGAAGCCACCGAAACCACCCATCTCGCCTATGTCGAAACCGGCGATGCGGCGACCGACGACATTTCCCGCGCCGGCCTGTCCGGACTGAGCCAATACATCGCGGCCAAGACCGCGCTGGAGCCGGGCGATCCGATCGGCGTCGATATCGCCGCCGACGAACTCGCTTTCTATCCGATCATCTACTGGCCGATCGATCCCGCCGCGCCGATGCCGGATCAGGCGGAGGTGAGCCGGATCGACGCCTATATGAAACAGGGCGGGACCGTGCTCTTCGACGTCGCCGACGACACGCTGGCGGGACTGTCCGGCGGCGGCGTCTCGGCCGCACAGCGGCGGCTGCGCGACATCCTCGCCGATCTCGACATCCCGCCGCTGGAGCCGGTTCCCTCGGATCACGTGCTGACCAAGGCGTTCTACATCATGAGCGATTTCCCAGGTCGGCACACCGGGTCCGAGCTGTGGGTGGAATCGCTGGTGCGCGACGCGGACGGGGCCTCGCGGCCGGCGCGCGGCGGTGACGGCGTCTCCTCGATCATGATCACCGCCAACGATCTCGCCAGCGCCTGGGCGGTCGACGCACAGGGCCTGTTCCTGTTTCCGACGGATTCGTCCGACCCCTCGCAACGCGAATACGCCTACCGGGCGGGGGTCAACATCGTGATGTATGTGCTCACCGGCAACTACAAGGCCGATCAGGTGCATGTGCCGGCGCTGCTGGAAAGGCTCGGCCAATGACCTGGTCGATCGACTTCGCGCCGTTCTTCTCCTGGACGGTGATCGCCATCCTGGCGGTGCCGGCGGTGCTTTTGGCGCTGGCGCTGATCTTTGCCCGAATGCGCGGCGCGCTGATCCGCATCCTCGCCATCGCCGCACTGCTGCTGGCGCTGCTCAACCCTGTCGTCCTGCGCGAACAGCGCGACCCCTTGAAGAGCGTCGTCGCGCTCGTCCTCGACCGCAGCCAGAGCCAGACCATCGGCGAGCGCGCGGCCCAGACCGACGAGGCCGAGGCGGCTCTGAAGGAGAGCCTCGCACGCTATCCGGAGTTCGAAGTCCGCACCGTCGAGGCACAATCGGGCAATGCGCCGTCCAGCGACGCGACCACCGCGCTGTTCGGCGCGCTCGCGGGTGCGCTCAAGGACGTTGCGCCGGCGCGGGTGGCCGGCGCGATCATGGTCACGGACGGCCAGATCCACGACATTCCGGCCGAAGCGCAGGCGCTCGGCTTCAACGCGCCGGTCCATGGCCTCGTCACCGGCCGGCCGGACGAGTTCGACCGCCGCATCGAGGTGACGACCAGCCCCCGCTTCGGTCTCGTCGATGAGGACCAGCGCCTGCGCTACCGGGTCATCGAGGACGGCCCGAAAGCCTCGGACGCGCCGGTCGAGGTGCAGATCTTCCTCAATGGCGACCTGATCGCCCGCGAGCAGGCCCGCCCGGGCAGCGAGGCCGAATTTACCTTCCAACTGCCGCGGTCAGGCAAGAACATCCTGGAACTCTCCGCCGCGCGTGATCCCGGCGAAATCACCCCGGTCAACAACAGGGCGATTGCGGTCGTCGACGGCATCCGCGAGAACTTGCGCGTGCTGCTGGTTTCCGGCGAACCGCACGCGGGCGAGCGCACCTGGCGCAACCTGTTGAAATCGGACGCCGCCGTCGATCTCGTGCATTTCACCATCCTGCGCCCGCCCGAGAAACAGGACGGCACGCCCATCGACCAGCTGTCACTGATCGCCTTCCCGACCCGCGAACTCTTCGTGGAAAAGATCGACGATTTCGACCTGATCATCTTTGATCGCTATCAGGAGCGCGGCGTGCTGCCGGCGCTGTATTTCGACTACATCGCCCAATATGTCGAAAACGGCGGCGCGATGCTGATCGCCGCGGGGCCGGAATATGCCGGCAACGAGAGTGTCGCGACCACGCCGCTGCAGGCGGTGCTGCCGGCGATGCCGACCGGCGGCATCGAAAAGCGGGCGTTCTATCCGCGAATTTCCGACCTCGGCCGCAAGCACCCGGTGACGCGGAACCTGCCCGGCTCGAACAGCGAACCGCCCGACTGGAGCCCGTGGTTCCGTTCGATCGACGTCGGCGAACCCAAGGGCGAGACGGTGATGAACGGGCCGGACGGCAAGCCGCTCCTCGTCCTGAACCGGGTCGAGGAAGGCCGCATCGCGCTGCTTTTGTCCGATCACGAATGGCTGTGGTCGCGCGGCTTCGAGGGCGGCGGCCCGCATGTGGCGCTGTTCCGCCGCCTCGCCCACTGGCTGATGAAGGAGCCGGAGCTCGAGGAAGAGGCGCTGGACGCCGAGGCGCGCGGCTCCGACCTTCTCGTCACCCGCCAGACGATCGGCGAGGCACCCGGTCCCGCGACCGTTTTGACCCCATCCGGCCAAGCGGTCAGCGTGCCGATGGTCGAGGTTGGCGCCGGCCGCTACGAAGGTGTGCTGGAGACCGACGAACTCGGGCTTTTCCAAGCCGCCAATGGCGACCTCCGCGCTCTGGCCAATGTCGGGCCGGTCAATCCGCGCGAATATCGCGAAGCGATCTCGACGACGGAAAAGCTGAAACCGATCACTGACGCGACGCGCGGCAGCGTCCGCCGGCTGGCCGGGGCGTCCGGCGACATCGATGTACCGCGCATCGTGCCGGTCACCGGCCGGGCGGATGCCGATGGCCGCGCCTGGATCGGCCTGCGGAAGACCGAGGAGACCGTGCTGCGCGGCGTCGACCGCACACCGCTCTTCGCCGGCTTCCTCGGCCTGGCGGTGCTGCTCCTGGCGCTGTCAGCGACCTGGTATCGCGAGGGGCGGTAGGCCTCCTCTGCGAGGAATCAAATGCCCCCAGCAAGGGTGGACCTGACCTGTCTGACGCGGGCTCGCTTGATTTTCGCGCAAATTTCCACGAAAACTTACGCTACGGCACAACGCCGAAACTGCTCCCGAGGCGGACATGGCCTCGCGACGGCAAGGGGTAGCAGTTCGATCCACCTCGACTTGCTCCGTCGGCAAGCCCTCTTGCGAGAGGCCGATGAAAACGCTTCTGACCGCCGCCGGCCTGTTGGCGGTATCGTCAATTTCCGCTTACGCCCAGCAGGCCGGCGAAGGGCTTCCGGGGACCGACATTCTGCCTGAGGGCACGATCCAGGTCTCTCCGGTGATTCCCGGCATGGGCGAGCACTGGGCCAATCCGGGCGATCTCCCGCTCGGTCCGATCTACTGCGTTCACGACGGCAAGATCGTCTGCCTGGAATTCATGATGTCCCAGGAGGAGTTCAGCGCCGGAAAGTCCTGGACCGACCTGTCCGGGGTCGCTGGAATGCCGCCGGTGAACCATATCAATATCGGCTTCGAGGCCAATGGCCATGAGGGCTTCGAAGTGCCGCATTACGACATGCATTTCTATTTCATCGACCCCGCCGAACAGAAGGCGATTCAATAACATGAGGCGGTACGAGACGCGCCGCGCCCCGTACCGCCTCACTCTCGCCTTGCACTTATTCGCCCGTGCGCCCACGCCAGCGCGTCCTCCTTCAGTTCCAGACCAGGTTTCCTCGACATGGCGGTGCTGCTCCTGGCGCTGTCGGCGACTTGGTATTGGCGAGGGGCGGTAGAGGGGCCGTCAAGGATCGCGATCCTGGGGTGCGCCGCACGTTCAAGCGGAATTGCCAATCCTGCTTGAACGTCCGCGCCAAATGCGATGGGCCACCAAGATCGAGAAGCTCGTGCGAAAGTCTTGAATTACACACGGGATTGCTTTTACCCACAACCACCCACCTTTCCCTAGCGAAAAATTTATGATAATAGAAACCAATAGCTAATGGATGGGAAGTTTCATGATATTATTATCACTTGCATTGGGCATAATGTTCGCCCTTATTTCTTTTGCTGATGCTCAATAATATAGATCGGTAGCATCGAATGTTTTTGGTTATTGGTCAAGCGCGATACGTAGCAGTCCAAACTCTGCGAGAATTGCAGCTCAAACAGATTGCGAGAGTAGTCATGGATATAGCTGCCCCATCACAACTGTTGGCCGAAAGGCAGATTATTTCATACTTATATACTGCAGGAACAATTTATCTCAAAATTCTTTTGCAGAATCTTCTCGATTTTCCGAAGAGGAAGCTTGGACGAAAGCAATTAATTCCGCCTTCGCAAGGGGTGGATTTAGATCCAGAAGCTGTAATATTGTAAGAGAATGGTGATTTTCCACTGAATGTCATCCAGCTGCGATTAGAAACTTAGCGTTTCTGTTGCGCCGTGAGGCGTGGGTTTTGCAGCAGGCGGAGGCGCGGAGCCTCCGATCAGCGCTGTGTCGGAACTGGTTGCGGCGAAGGCAGCCGGGGCTGGTAGCCGAGGGAGGAATGCGGCCGCGGGGTGTTGATGTCCTCCCTCCATTCGGTGATGGCGCATCGGGCGTGGCCGAGGCCGAAGAACAGGCTCTCGTTCAACAGCTCGTCGCGCATCCGGCCGTTGAAGGATTCGGCATAGCCATTCTGCATCGGCTTGCCCGGTGCGATTTAGTGCCATTCGACGCGATGATCCTTCGACCAGGCGAGGATCGCGTTCGAGGTGAACGGCTTTCTCTTCATCAGTCCGTCCTTAAATCAAGGGTCGGACTCTAATCTCAGATGGAGGAAAAAATCGGTGGCAGGTCAGATCGCTCATCCTCCAACGAGCTTGGCCCCACCGTGTCGCTGTCAATGAACCAACCAAAGGGCTATTGATGAATGTTGGGTCTTGGCTAGCTCCGCCGTGGTCCCACCTTGCCGCCCACACCCCTAAGCGCGCCTTCCACCAGTTCCAGCCCGAGCAAACGCGCCGGATCGACCGGACCCGGCATGATCACCGAGCCGCGCGGCAGCTGACGATAGCCGAGCGGCGCGTAATAGGGCGGGTCACCGACCAGGATGATCGAGCCCTCGCCCTTTTCCCGCGCGGCCTCGGCGGCGAGGCGCATCAGCGCCCTGCCCGCGCCCCGGTTCTTGAAGGTCGGACGCACGGCGAGCGGTCCCAGCATCAGCGACGGAGTCGCCCCAATCGCGATCGGCGTCAGCCGGACCGATCCGATGATCTCTTCTTCAAACAGGGCGACAAACGAGAGCGCCCGGTCGTGCGGTGCCATCTCGCGGACGCGCTCGGCGGCACGCGCGAAGCGACCGGGCCCGAACGCCTCGTCGGCGATCGCGTCGATGGTCGGGTCGTGGTCGGGGTGCTCCGGCAGATACCGGACATCGGAGAGGTGAAACATCAAAAGAGAACCAATTCGGGCGGACGATGGCGCCGCACGCAAGGCTCCCAATACGGTTGGGGAAATCCGGCGGACGACGGCGGTCAATGCGCTGGGGCGCGGACCTTTACTCGTCGTCGGCGAAGGATCATCCGCTTCACTCCTGGAGCGCCGTGCGTCCATCCGGACGCACAAAGGGCGCTCTGCCGCTTTGATTGAGCATCGGAATGATCCAAAAACCGGATTCCCAATTTTGGTCCGATGCTCTCGGGAACGATGGTCGCATTAGCATTGCCCGCAACCGAGGTCCAGCGACGCGTCCCGTCTCCATTGACGCTGCGTTGCACTCGGCGATCCTTGCTCCAGGCACTACTTTGGAGCCACGGCAAAAGCGAAAGGGTGACGGCGATGGGGCTTCTGGTCGACGGACAGTGGCAGGATAAATGGTACGACACGAAGTCGACCGGTGGCCGTTTCAAACGAACGACCACAAGCTATCGGAACTGGATCACTGCCGACGGATCGCCCGGGCCGGACGGCCCGACAGCATTCAAGGCCGAGGCGGAACGCTACCATCTCTACGTCTCGCTCGCCTGCCCCTGGGCACACCGCACGCTGATCGCACGCAAGCTGAAGAAGCTGGAAGACGTCATCTCGCTGTCGGTCGTCGACTATCACATGGGCGAAGAGGGCTGGGTGTTCTCCGAACGGAGCGGCGCCATCCCGGATACGGTGCTCGGCAAGCAGAGACTCTACGAGGTCTATCTCGAAGCCGATCCGCGCTATTCGGGCCGCGTCACCGTGCCGGTCCTTTGGGACAAGCAGACCGGCACGATCGTCAATAACGAGTCCGCCGAGATCATTCGCATCTTCAACCGTGCTTTCGACGCATGGGGCGATGCGAGCGTCGACCTGACGCCCGAAGCGTTGCTCGGCGAGATAGACGCGATCAACGCCACGGTCTACGGCGCCATCAACAACGGCGTCTACAAATGCGGCTTCGCAACGACGCAGGAGGCATACGAGGCGCCGTTCCACGCGCTGTTCGCGACGCTCGACCAGCTTGAGGCCCGGCTATCGAACCAGCGCTATCTCGTCGACAGCGCCGCGCCGACCGAGGCCGACTGGCGGCTGTTCACCACGCTGATCCGCTTCGATGCCGTCTATCACGGGCATTTCAAGTGCAACAAGCGACGGATCGCTGACTATCCGAACCTCTTCGGCCATATGCTGGAGCTCTACCAGACGCCGGGCGTCGCCGAGACCGTCGATTTCGGCCACATCAAGGGGCATTATTATGCCAGCCACAAGACCATCAATCCGACCGGAATCGTCCCGCTCGGGCCGGACCAGGATCTGACGGGTCCGCACGGGCGCGAGCGGCTGCGGCCTCACCAGTGAAGGTCGGCTGGGCCATCGCCGCGCAGGTCGGCGAGCCGTCGGCGCGTCGCGTCGGTCGCGCCCTCCGGCAATCCGTCGAGGCTGAAAAAACCGGTTTCCGCGATTTCGGCGTCCGGCGTCTTCGGCGCCGTCTGGCGACAGGCTCCACAGTTGTAGAACAGGACATGATCGCGGTTGGACGCGTTGCGGTTGAAATAGACCGCGACGAGCTGGGGCGGATCGACGAGTACGAGATTGCCTTCCTCGCGGAATTCGCGCTTGAGCGCATCGACGGCGGTTTCGCCCGGATCGACGCCGCCGCCCGGCATGTGCCAGCCCGAGACATAGGTGTGGCGGACAAGAAAGATCCGGCCCGCCTCGTCGAACACCGCGCCGCGCACGCCGAGCGTCATGGGGCGCGACACAAGATGGACGCCGTGCAGCGCCCTGAGAAGAAATTTCTCTAAGAACATGGTGCCTCGAAAGAACACGGCCCTACCAAACGCCGCCGCGTCGCCTAAGATGGAGCAGATGTTTCGACTTGCCCATCTCTCCGACGTGCATCTGGGTCCGCTCCCGGAACTGTCCATTCGCGAACTCGCCTCCAAGCGGGTCACCGGCTACGTCAATTGGCACCGCAACCGTCGCCGCGCGATGTTCGGCGATACGCTGGTGAACCTGATCCAGGACATGAAGGACGAGGCCCCCGACCATGTCGCGGTGACGGGTGACCTGGTCAATCTGGCGACCAAGAAGGAAACCTTGGCGGCCCGCCTCTGGCTGGAAGAACTCGGCGCGCCCTATGACGTCTCGGTGGTTCCCGGCAACCACGACGCCTACGTTCCGGGCGCGCTGAAACGTTCGTATCGCGAGTGGTACGAATACATGATCGGCGACAACCCGCTGAACGCCATCGGCAACTCGTTTCCCTATCTGCGAGTCCGGGGCAAGGTGGCGATCTTCGGGGTTTCAACCGCCGAGGCGACCGCGCCGTTTTTCGCCACTGGCACGTTCCGGCGTGGCCAGGCGCTGGCCCTCGCCCGCCTGCTCGAGAGCTGTCGGGCAACCGGGCACTTCCGGGTCGTGATGATCCACCACCCACCCATTTCCGGGTCGACGTCCTGGCACAAGCGCCTGATCGGAAAGCAGTTCTTCTCCAAGGTGATCCGCGATGTCGGGGCCGAGCTGGTGCTGCACGGCCATACTCATCTCGACACGTTGCACTGGCTGCGCGGGCCGGAGTTCAAGGTGCCGGTGGTCGGCGTTCCCTCCGCGAGCCAGGCGCCCGGCAGCGACAAGCCTGCCGCCCGCTACAACCTGTTCGAGATCAGCGGCGAGCCCGGCTCCTGGTCGCTGATCCAGCGCGAACGCGGCGCGCGCGCGAAAGGGGACGGCCTCGGCTGGATCCGGGAGCGCGAACTTCTGGCGGCGGGGCACGCGATCGACGCCAGGCCGCGCGAGGATGCCAAGCCGGCGGCGTAGGCCGCTCGCGCAATGCCGAAACAGCCGGCCCTGGTTAATTTCAGCCGATCGACACGCCCTGATAGGACGCGATCGCGAGAAGCAGCGCCGCTCCGATGACGATGCCGATCATCATCCAGGTGGCCGCGATGACGAAGTCGGCGCTACGGGTGCGCTGTTCCGGCTGACGGAGGGGCGCGTCCTCGCCGTTGCGAATCTGGCGGCTGGCATCGCCGGCGACCCGCTCGTTCAGCCCGTCGCTCAAAGCGAAAGCCTTGTCGCGCTCGACGATACGCTCGGCAACATATTCGGTGACGTGCTGGGCCATGACCCTGGTATCGGTCGATTCGAGCAGGGTCACGCGCCCGAGCCGGGTTTCACGGACGAGGCGATAGGTCCGGCGGTCGCGCGCCATGATGACATTGGCCGTCCCGTCGATCCACAGTCGCGGATGCATGCCACCCGAGATGGTGAAATCGAACAGCTCGTCGCCGGGGGGCAACTCGTCGATCAGCGACTGCAGTTCCTCCGCCAGGATCTCCAGCCGGGCCCGGTCGGCCTCGCGGATATCGACGACAACATCGGCGCGCTGCGCAGCGGCGATCTTGGCCTGCCGCACGGCATCGGCCAGACGCTTCGTTCCCATCAGGGACGCCACGTTATCCTTGCCTTCGCCCATATGTCGTTGCCTCGAATCCAATTCGTTAACGAGGTCTTAACATACGGGGCAACTCGGTTGGAAGAAACCGGCGGACACACCAACCGGCCTTTCTCAACGCTTTTCTACTTCTTCCCTGTTCGCGCGAATGGCCGCGATGCATGCCTCGGGCGCCTCGAGCATCAGCATGTGGCCAAAGCCATCAAGCAGCGTGACGGTGAATTCGCGCGGAACGCCACTGGCCTGGGCTGTGGGGGTGACCCGGTCTTCGGTGCCCCAGATCACATGCACGGGCCGGCCGGTCGCTGCGATGGCATCGAGCGGCAAGACGCCCTGCTCGCCGGTCGCGAACAAATGCTCGAAGATTTGCCGGATCGCGGCCCGACCAGCGGGGTTACGGGCTGCAGCGATCGCCGTCACGGTGTCGGTATCCGGCACCCACCCGGGAGCGCCCATGCCGGCCAGCGCCTTGCCGATCGCGTCGACCCCCTCGGCGTCCATAACCGCCCGAATTCGCTCGGCGCCGATCTCCTTGCCGAAGCCGCCCGGCGCCAACAGGGTCAGTGAGGCCACCCGCTCGGGGGCGAACAGGCCGATGAGCGAGGCGATCGCCCCGCCCATGGAATGGCCGATGATGTGCGCCGCTGTAATGCCGCGCGCGTCGAGTTCGGCGAGGACGGCCCGCGCAGCAATCTTCGGCGGGCCGAAGCCGGGATAATCGCGCGAGCGGCCATGACCGGGAAGATCGAAGGCGATAGTCCGGCGTTGGGATGACGACAGGGCATCCTGAAACGGCGCCCAGATCTCGGCTCGGCCGTCGAAACCATGCAGGAAGATAATCGGCATCACGGCGCCCTCGCCGCTTTCGGCGCCGCCCTGTTCGATCGCGAACAGCCGTTGATCGTCCATCACTTCCCCCTGCTTATACGGCGGCGAACGGCAGCCGCGCCGTCGTCGAAATGCGATCCGGATCGATCCTCAGATGGACGAGCGCCGGACGATCGGAATTTAGCGCGGTCGCCATCGCGTCGGGGAAATTTTCTGTCCGCTCGACCGTCAGGCCTATACCGCCCAAACTCCGGGCAAGGGCGGCGAAGTCTGGATTGACCAGCGCCGTCGCCGACTGGCGGCCCGGATAGGTCTTTTCCTGATGCATCCGGATGGTGCCGTATTGCGCGTTGTCGAAGACGATGACGACGATATTCGCCCCCGCCTGCACGGCGGCCGAAAATTCCTGCCCGGTCATCTGGAAGCAGCCGTCGCCGGCGAAGCAGACCACCGTCCGCCGGGGATGGCGCAGTTTCGCGGCGACGGCGGCCGGCAGGCCGTATCCCATCGAGCCTGAAATCGGGCCGAGTTGCGCCGTCCGACCGGCGAAGCGATGGTAGCGGTGCAGCCAGCCGGCGTAGTTGCCGGCCCCGTTGGTCATGATCGCGTCACGCGGCAGCGTCGCCCGGAGTTCGGCCATCACCGCGAAGGGATCGACGAAGTCGGAATTCGGCTTGGATTCGGGCGCGGGAGTCGACCAGCGGAGGTAATCCCGGTGGGCCGCCTCCGCCTGTCCGGCCCAGGCGACGGTGGCTGGTGCCTGCAATTGCATCGCCTTGCGGGCAAAGGACGCCGGGTCGGCATGAATGCCGAGCGTCGGCGTATAGAGCCGTCCGATTCCTGCCGCCTCGGGCAGAATATGGACGAGACGCTGCTTGGGAACCGGAACCTGGAAAAGTGTGTATCCTTGGCTCGGCATCTCGCCGAGCCGCGCGCCGACGGCGATAACGAGATCGGCCTCGGCGATGCGGGCCTTCAGTTCGGGGTTCGGGCCGATGCCGAGATCGCCGGCATAGTTCGGGTGGTCATTGGGAAACAGGCCCTGGCGGCGGAACGAGCAGGCGACGGGCAGATGCCAGTGTTCGGCGAAGGCGACGATGTCGGCGGTCGCGCCATCCGTCCATCGGGGTCCGCCCAGGATCAGCATTGGACGGGAGGCGGCGCCGAGAAGCGCCCACAGTTCCTCCATGTCCTCGGCTTGCGGGAGCACCCGCTCGACGTCGACACGCGGCGGAATATCGGCCTCGGCGACGCCCGACAACGTGTCCTCCGGCAGCGCGACGACGACCGGTCCTGGCGCGCCATCCATGGCGATCCGGTAGGCTTCGGCGACGAGACTCGGCAGTTCCGCAGCCGTTTTCGCCTCGAACACGGCCTTGGCCATGTCGCCGAACAGCCGGTCGTAATTGACCTCCTGAAAGGCGCCGCGTCCCCGGAATTTCGTCGGCACCTGGCCGACGAAGAGGATCATCGGCGTCAGATCATGGGCGGCGACATGGATGCCGGAGGCGGCATTGGTCGCCCCCGGACCGCGCGTGACGAAGCAGATGCCGGGTCGGCCGGTGAGCTTGCCGTCGGCCTCGGCCATCATCGCCGCGCCACCCTCCTGGCGGCAGACGATCGTCTCGATGGCGCTGTCATAAAGCGCGTCGAGCACCGGGAGATAGCTTTCTCCCGGTACGCAGAAGACCCGGGTCGCGCCCTGCTCGGCGAGTGCAGCGACGAGCAGTTCGCCTCCGGCCGCCCTCACTTGGCGAGCAGCCGGTTGGCGGCGGCGACGATGGCTTCGAGCGAGGCTGTCACGATGTTCTTGTTGATGCCGGCGCCGAACAGCCGGCCGCCGTCATGCTCGACTTCCATGTAGCAAATGGCGCGCGCGTCGGAGCCCGCGCCGAGCGAATGCTCGGAATAGTCGAACACCGAGAATTCGATGCCGAGATGGCGGCACAGCGCGTCGACAAAGCCGTCGATCGGCCCGGTCCCGAGGCCCTCGATTTTCGTCTCGACACCCCCGTCGACGATGGTCGCCTCGATGATGCGCTCGCCCTTCACATCCGGGTTCGGCCGGGTGAAGTGATCGACGAATTTGATACGACCGGCGGGCTGCTCGACATAGCGCTCGATGAAACGATCATAGATGCGCTTCACCGGCAGTTCCCGGCCCTCTTCGTCGGTGATCTGCTGGATGTCCTCGCGGAACTCGACCTGGAGGTTGCGTGGCAGGTTCAGCCCGTAATCAGCCTGCAAGACATAGGCGATGCCGCCCTTGCCCGACTGCGAGTTGATCCGGATGATCGCCTCGTAGGAGCGGCCGACGTCTTTCGGGTCGATCGGCAGATAGGGAACCTCCCACAATTCCTTGTTGGCGGTGCGGCGCGCCTTCATGCCCTTGTTGATCGCATCCTGATGCGAGCCGGAAAACGCCGTGTAGACGAGCTCGCCGACATAGGGGTGCCGTTCGCCGATCACGAGCTGGTTGCAGTATTCGTAGACGTCCTTGATGTGGTTGATGTCGGTGATGTCGAGGCCGGGATCGACGCCTTGGGTGAACATGTTCAGCGCCAGCGTGACGAGGTCGACATTGCCGGTGCGCTCGCCATTGCCGAACAGCGTGCCCTCCACCCGGTCGGCACCGGCCATCAGGCCGAGTTCGGTCGCCGCAACGGCGGTGCCGCGATCGTTGTGGGGATGCAGCGAGACGATGACGTTGTCACGATTGTCGAGATTGCGACACATCCATTCGATCTGGTCGGCATGGATGTTCGGCGTCGACATTTCGACAGTGGCGGGCAGGTTGAGGATCAGCCTGTTGTCAGGCGTCGGCCGAATGATCTCGGCGACGGCGTTGCAGATCTCGACTGCGAAATCGAGTTCGGTGCCGGTGAAGCTTTCGGGCGAATATTCGAACCGATAGTCGCCGCCCGCCTTGGCGGCCATGTCCGCGACCATCTTGGCCGCATCGGTGGCGATTTCCCTGATGCCGGCGCGGTCCTTCTGGAAGACGACGCGGCGCTGCAATTCGCTGGTCGAGTTGTAGAAATGGACGATCGGCCGCCGCGCCCCTTCGAGCGACTCGAAAGTCCGCGCAATCAGCTCCGGTCGGCACTGGACCAGCACCTGCAACGACACGTCGTCGGGGGCATCACCCTCTTCGATGCACCAGCGCGCGAAGTCGAAATCGGTCTGCGAGGCCGACGGAAAGCCGATTTCGATTTCCTTGAAGTTCATCGCCTTCAGGAGCGCGAAGAACCGGGCCTTGCGGTCGTGGCCCATCGGGTCGACCAGCGCCTGGTTGCCGTCGCGAAGGTCGACCGAGCACCAGATAGGCGGCGTCGTAATGGTTTTGCTCGGCCAGGTGCGGTCGGGCAGATCGATCTGACCATAGGGCTGATACTTTACCGAAGCCGAGGGCATCGTGCGGGATGGCTCGGCCTTAGCGGCGGGACTGACTGCGGACGTAACGGACATGGCTGTTGCACCTTGATCGCTCGGGCGGATGCCGGGGGCGGCGCTGGCAACGCGCGCGCATCTGATCGGGTCATCCGAAATTGAAACCGGATTGTAAAGCGAAAGGGGCAGAGCGGGGAGGCTCTCAAGGCCTCTGGCGCGCCGGCTCGACCGCCGGACGCCCCTTGGATCAACGGGTCCGACGGCCGCGGCTAAGTAGACCGAGGAGAAGGCCCGGACGCGCCAGCGCAGACGGCCGCCGAGGGGCCGCAAATGTCCACATGCTGGATTGCGTCACGATCATGCGCGCCAGATTATTGCGAACGCGGTCGATTGCAAGCCGAATTTCGCGACAGCCCGCCGAACGCTCAGTTCGCCAACTCGTCGCGCATCGAAAAACGCAGCGTCGAGACAGCGCCACCTGCGTTGGATATTTCGAAAACGCCGCCGATCTGCTCGGTGAGCGATGCGACGATGCGCATGCCGAGATTGCGCGAGGAGGACACGGAAAAGCCGTCGGGCCAACCGGGGCCATCATCGGATACTGTCAGACGAAGCGGCGTTTCCCGGGATTCCGCGTCGCCCGAGTCGCGGCTGAGCTCGACGACGATCCGCCCCGCCCGACCGTCGGCGCAGCCATGCTCGATCGAGTTCGAAATCAGCTCGGTGGCGATCAGGCCAAGCGGCACGGCGAGCTCCGCCGAGACCTCCACCGCCTCCGCGTCGACCTCGTAGCGGATGTTCGCCACGCCGGACGCCTCCAGAAGGTCCGGGCCGAGCTGAGTCAGATACGGCCCCAAATCGAGGCTCTGCCGGCCGGGGTCGTGGAGTTCCCGTTGGATCTTCGAGATCAAGGATATTCGGGCCGACGCCTGTTGCAGGACTGCGGACGCCTCCGTGCTGGTAGTTCCCCGCGACTGGGCGTTCAGCAATGACGACACCACGGCGAGATTGTTCGAGACCCGGTGTTGCAATTCGCGGAACAACAGATCGCGTTCGCCGGCATGGCGCGCGGCCGATTCCTTCTCGATTTCAAGACGGTCGAGCGCGAGTTGCATCCAGTGAATCAGCAAAATGTCGACGGCGACGATGAAAATGTAGAACGATAGCGCCAGTGTCGATCCGCCGGTCAGGGCGAAGGAGTCGAATGGTGGAATGAAGAAATACCAAGCGAACAATCCCGCAAGGAATGCGACGGCCACGCCTGGAACGACGCCGGCGAAGAAGGAGGTGATGATGACCGCGGGAAAGAAGGTCAGGTAGGGAAAACCGACCGGCAGTCGATCATTGAGGAGATAGCGAACCGCAAAGGACAGAGCCAGCAATGCGGCGGCGAACAGCCAACGCATGACCGGCTGCCCCCGCAGCGAGGTTTTCGACAGAAGCGCCTGTACGCCCCGCAGATTGACCAAGGGGGAACTCATCGGTCGTTCGGCGAAACCCTCCACCATCAATAATCGGTCCTCGCGGTTAGGGGTGCGCTAGTCACCCGTTCGAATCGGGATGGTCGAATATCGCAACGGATGCCGTCGCAAACGATAAGTGTGGCGGATCAAGGGCGCCTGCCAGGTTCAGGGTCGGATTGCCGCCGGGCGTTGCCACGGCAACACGGGCAAGCAAGCGACGGCCGCTGGAAGGCGCGATGGCCTACAGAACCGGGACCCCTGTCTGTTTCGCCTCGCCTTCTGGCTCCACATGGATCAACACGCGGGCGCCGTCGAAGGCCTCCAGAAGCGCGTCCTCGATCCGGTCGCAAATGTCATGGGCGACGCCTACCGTCATCGCTTCGGGCACGACCATGTGAAACTCGATGAACATCGCGCGGCCGGCGAGCCGGGTCTTCAGATCGTGGACCTCGAGCGCGCCGTCGGCATGGGCCGAGATCAGGTCGCGGACCCTTGCCTCCTCGGCCGGATCGATCGCCTGATCCATGAGGCCGGAGAGCGAACTGGTCACGACCTTGTAGCCCTCGCGCAGGATGTTCAATGCCACCAGCGCCGCCATCAGTGGATCAAGGAAGAGCCAGCCAGTCGCGGTCGCCAGCGCAAGCCCGACGATGACTCCCACCGAGGTGACGACGTCCGACATGATGTGCCGACCATCAGCGGCGAGCGCAGGCGAGCGATTCCGACGGCCAACCCGGATCAGGAACAGGGCCCAGCCAAGGTTGATGAAGGTCGCCGCCGCGTTGATCGCGATGCCAAGGCTCGGTTCCTCCAGAACCCGCGGAGCCTGCCAGGCCTGCCAGGCCTCCTGGAAGATCAACAGGGCCGCGACGACAATCAGCACCCCCTCGATAACGGCCGAGAAGTACTCTGCCTTATGGTGCCCGAAGGGATGGTCCTTGTCCGCCGGTTTGAAGCTGATGCGGATCGCCCACCAGGCGATGAAGGCGGTGATCAGATTGACGATCGATTCCAGCGCGTCCGACAGAAAGGCAACCGACCCGGTAACCGAATAGGCCGCGTATTTCAGTCCCATCACCACCAGGGCGAGGCCGATGGATGCCGCCGCGATCCGCTGCATCAATACCGGAGAGGTTCTCGCCATAGCTAGCGGGCTCTGGTGAGCGGCCGCATGGCATCACGGCGCATTGACACGCCTTGAGCCGCGCAGCGCAAAGCTTGGACCCCGCGGAACACCATCCCGAGCGTGCGGTGAAGGCGAGGCATGTCAAGCCGCCTTTTCGCTGGCGCGGCGGGGCAGATGCGCGACGATGTTCTCGATGATGCGCATGCCGGCCTCGCCGCCGAGACTCATGATGCTTTCGGGATGGAATTGCACCGCCGCGACTGGCTCTGTCCGGTGCTCGAAGGCCATGACGATGCCGTCGTCGGTCTCCGCCGTCACCTCGAACTCCTTCGGCAGGCGGACGGGATCGGCGAAGATCGAGTGATAGCGGCCGACGGTGACCTCCCCGGGCAGGCCGGAGAAGATGATGCCGGGCGTCGTCACGCGGATGCGCGACGGCTTGCCGTGGACCGGCACATGCATCGTACGCAACGTGCCGCCATAGGCCTCGGCCAGCGCCTGCAGCCCGAGGCAGACGCCGAAGATCGCCGCGCCGCGCGCGCGGGCAGCGGCGATGGTGCCCTTGCAGTCGAAGTCGGACGGATTGCCGGGCCCCGGCGACAACACCACGAGATCGGGATCGACGCGGTCGAAAATCTCGGCCGGAACCGGCGTGCGGACGGTCGTAACGGTGGCGCCAGTCTGGCGAAAATAATTGGCGAGCGTGTGGACGAAGGAATCCTCGTGATCGACCAGGAGGATTCGCAGCCCCTCCCCGACCCGCGCCGCGTCGTGTTTCGCGCCGGCGGCGTTGGACGCGCCGGCCTCGCGAATCGCGCCGATCAGCGCCGAGGCTTTCAGTTCGGTCTCGGCCTCTTCTTCCTCGGGATTGGAATCATACAGCAGCGTCGCGCCGGCCCGCACTTCGGCGATACCGTCCTTCAGCCGGATGGTGCGCAACGTCAGGCCGGTGTTCATGTCGCCGTTGAAATGCACCATGCCGACGGCGCCGCCATACCAGGCGCGCGGGCTCTTCTCGTTGTTCTCGATGAACCGCATCGCCCACAGCTTCGGCGCGCCGGTCACCGTCACCGCCCAGGCATGGGACAGGAACGCATCAAAAGCGTCCATGCCATCGCGCAGCCGGCCCTCGATGTGGTCGACCGTATGGATCAGCCGCGAATACATCTCGATCTGCCGCCGGCCGATAACCCCCACGGAGCCCGGATCGCAGACCCGGCTCTTGTCGTTGCGGTCGACGTCGGAACACATGGTTAGTTCCGACTCGTCCTTCTTCGAATTGAGCAGTTTCAGGATCTGCTCGGAATCGGAAATGGCGTCCTCGCCGCGCTTGATCGTGCCGGAAATCGGGCAGGTTTCGACCCGCCGGCCATTGACCCGCACGAACATCTCCGGCGAGGCGCCGATCAGGAATTCATTCTCGCCGAGATTGATGAGAAACGAATAGGGCGAGGGATTCACCGCCTTCAGCCGCCGCGAGATTTCCGATGGCTTATGCTCGGCGCGCTCGTAGAACACCTGGCCAGGAACCACCTCGAAGAGGTCACCGCGCATAAACTTCGCCTTGGCGGCGCGCACCAGCTCAGCATATTCGCCGGGCTTGTGATCGCCGCGCGGCGGGATGCGCTCGGAGGGCGCAAAGGGCGCATCCAGGCCGCCGCCCGCAAGCCCTTCGGTCGAGACGCCATCCTTGGCGAATTCGTAGCGGGTCAGGAAGGCCGAGGCGGAGTAGTGATCGACCTCGAGCAGTTCGTCCGGGAGATAGAGCAGCAGATCGCGGCGGTCCGGACCGCGCTCCAGCACTTCCTCGACAGGGTCGAACTGATAGGCGAGGTCATAGCCAAAGGCGCCGTAAAGGCCGAGATCGCGGTCCTCCTCCGCCCGGAACAACGAGACAATCGCGCGCAGCACCGAAAAGACGCTCGGCATGCGCGAGCGTTCCTCCTCGGTGGCCGCCGTGCCCGGCTCCTTGATGACGAGGTCGAGCGCCATGGGTGCGCGAGCGCGCGAGGCGATGTCGTCATGGCCGGCCAGCGCATCCGCGATGAAACCGAGCAGCACGTCGCCGCGCGGATTGAGTGCCGCGATCCGCATCGCCCGCCCGGTCGAGGAGATGACCAATGGCGGATCGACGAATGCCACGTCCTGGCGCGTGTAGCGGCCCGGATACTCGTAATTGGAGAACAGGACGGCGCCGCGACGGGTGTCCAGGCGATCGAAATACGGCTCGATCGCGCCGTCATAGGGGGCGGCGCGCCGGCTGCGCGTGATCGTCACCCCACCAGCCGTCAGGTAGCGCTCGCGGCCGTCGTCGGTCTGTTCGGTCACCATGAATTCTCTCCGGGTCTCAAGCCCGGACCCCCGGCGACATAGCAAAAAAGGCCGCCGGATGATCCGAGGCGGCCTTTGGGTTTGATCACAAGCGTGACGGTCCGGCCGCTGTCAGCGCGCCCACCACCAATTCATCGAAAGGATCGTCATCATCATGCGCAACCGATAACCGAGCCGGGCAGCGAGAGCAAGACACTCCTCAAGGAAGGTGGGCAACGCGGCGCCCGCACCGGGTCCGCGTAGCGGAAGCGCTCACATTACCATCGAGGGCATTCCATACCGAAGTGCATTCGGCTAGATGAGCCGCCATGGAAGAGTTCGATTACATCGTCGCCGGCGCCGGCTCGGCAGGTTGCGTCCTCGCGAACCGGCTGTCCGCCGATCCGAAAAACCGCGTGTTGCTGCTGGAAGGCGGCGGCAAGGACAACTGGATCTGGTTTCACATTCCGGTCGGCTATCTCTTCGCCATCGGCAATCCGCGCGCCGACTGGATGTTCAAGACCACCAGCCAGGCGGGGCTGAACGGCCGGGCGCTCAACTATCCGCGCGGCAAGACGCTTGGCGGGTCGTCGGCGATCAACGCGATGATCTACATGCGCGGCCAGGCAGCGGATTACGACCACTGGCGCCAGCTCGGCCTCGCCGGCTGGGGATGGGACGACGTTCTGGAGGCGTTCAAGGCGGTCGAGGATCATGTCGACGGACCGGACGACTTTCACGGGACCGGCGGCGAATGGCGTGTCGAGCATCCACGCATCCGCTGGGACGTTCTCGACCGGGTGCGCGACGCGGCCGAGGCGGCGGGCGTCGCCAAGATCGACGACTTCAACACCGGCGACAACGAAGGCTCTGCCTATTTCCAGGTCAACCAGAAGGGCGGCCGACGCTGGAGCGCGGCGCGCGGTTTTCTGAAACCCGCGCTCGGTCGGCCGAACCTCAAGGTGGTCACCGGCGTCATGGTCGACCGGGTGCGCTTTCGCGATGGGCGCGCGGTGTCGATTGACTACCGCAAGGACGGCAAGGGCTTCGAGGCGCTGGCGGGGCGCGAGATCGTGCTGTCGGCCGGCGCCGTCGGCTCGCCGGCGATCCTGGAGCGCTCCGGCGTCGGCGACGCCGGCCGCCTGAAAGACCACGGCATTGCGCCCGTCCATCACCTGCCGGGGGTCGGCGAGAATTTGCAGGACCATCTGCAGATCCGCCCCATCTACAAGGTCGACGGAATCAAGACGCTGAACAGCGAATACAAGAACCTGTTCCGCCGGGCGATGATGGGGGTCGACTATGCGCTCAGGCGGCGGGGACCGCTGACGATGGCGCCGAGCCAGGTCGGCGCCTTCGTCAAATCCTCGCCGAACCAGGCGACGGCCAATCTGGAGTTCCATTTCCAGCCGCTGTCGCTCGACGATTGGGGCGCGGGGCTGCATTCCTTCTCCGCCTTCACGGCGAGCGTCTGCAATCTCAGGCCGACCAGCCGCGGCAGCATCCATCTGACTGGCGCGCGGCCGGAGGATGCGCCGGACATCGCGCCGAACTATCTTTCCACCGACGAGGACCGGCAGGTCGCCGTCGACAGCCTGAAATGGGCCCGGCGGATCGTGGAGCAGTCGCCTCTCGCGCCCTACCGGCCCGAAGAATACAAGCCCGGTGCGCACGTGACATCCGACGAGGACATGCTGGTCGCCGCCGGCGATCTCGGTACGACGATCTTCCACCCGGTGGGAACAGCCAAGATGGGAATTGAAGGCGATCCGATGGCGGTGCTCGACGAGCGGCTGCGCGTGCGCGGGATCAGGGGCCTGCGCGTCGCCGACGCTTCGGTAATGCCGTCGATCACTTCGGGCAACACCAACTCGCCGACGATCATGATCGCCGAGAAGGCCGCCCGGATGATCCTGGACGACGCGCGGGCGTAAATACCGGAGAAGCGACAACGAAAGAGCCCGGAAAACAAGCGCTCCGGGCTCTTCGTTGAGAATGGCCGGCAGGTGGCATCGGGAGGAGGAATGCCGCCAATCGACCCATGCGCGGTGACAGTGAAAGCCCGTTCGCTTGGGAGGAGGTCGGCGGGCTTTCCGATCGTCCATTGCCGCAACATCATGACTGTACATCAAGTCGCGACAATAGACTGTCACCCGTTTGCTACGATTCCATGGCAATCAGGCTGGCATTGCCGCCGGCTGCCGCAGTATTCACCGAGGTCACCTGTTCGCGGGCGAATCGCGCCACGTAATTGGGTCCGCCCGCCTTCGGCCCGGTGCCGGACAGGCCCGAGCCGCCGAAAGGCTGAGAGCCGACGATCGCCCCGATAATGTTGCGATTGACGTAGATATTGCCGACGGTCAGCCGCTCGGCGATCGTCTTCACCGTTTCGTCGATCCGGCTATGGACGCCGAGCGTCAGACCGAAGCCGGTCCGCTCGATCGAGTCGCAAACCTTGTCGAGCTCGCCGGCCTTCCACCGCACCACATGCAGGATCGGGCCGAACACCTCGCGGTCGAGCGCCTCGGGCTTATCCAGTTCGACGATATGCGGCGCGAACCAGTGACCCTCGGCCGGCAGATCGTCGCAGAGGCGGCCCGCGACTCGGACCGTCTGCGACCGCTCCATGCGCTCGATGTGAGCGGTCAGCATGGCGTGCTGTTCGGCATCGATCACCGGGCCGATGTCGGTCGACAGGTCTTGTGGGTCGCCGACGACCAGTTCCGCCGCGGCGCCGGCGATCATCTCGATCATGCGCTCAGCGACATCCTCCTGGACATAGAGGACGCGCAAGGCCGAACAGCGCTGGCCGGCGGACCGGAACGCCGACATCACGACGTCGTCGGCGACCTGTTCCGGCAGCGCCGTCGCGTCGACCACGAGGCCGTTGATGCCGCCGGTTTCGGCAATCAGCGGCGCGATCGGCGCGTTGCGTGCGGCCAACGCGCGATTGATCGCAAAGGCGGTCTCGGTCGAGCCGGTGAAGGCGACGACCGCCGTCGCGTCATGGGAAACCAGCGCGGCGCCCGCCTCCCCGTCGCCCGGCGCGAGGAAGAGACCGTTCGCCGGAAATCCGGCCTCGTGCAGGAGGCCGACCGCCAGCGAGGCGACCAGCGGCGTCTGCTCGGCCGGCTTGGCGATGACGACGTTGCCGGCGGCCAGCGCCGCCGCGACCTGGCCGGTGAAGATCGCCAGCGGGAAATTCCACGGCGAGATGCAGATGGCGACGCCGCGCGAGCGATAGCGAAGGCGGTTTTCCTCGCCGGTCGGGCCGAGCAGCAAAGTGGGCTCGGCAAAGAGCCGTTCGGCTTCGGCGGCATAGAAACGCAGGAAATCCACCGCCTCGCGAATTTCGGCGATGCCGTCGTCGACCGTCTTTCCGGCCTCACGTGCCAGAAGCGCCATGAACACCCCCTGCCGCTCCTCCATCAGATCGGCGGCTTTTCGCAACCAGGCGGCGCGGCTTGCGGCCGGCACCGCCTCGGCCGTCCGCACATGGCGCGCCGCCTCGGTAACGAGGGCCTTCGCGCCGCTCGCGCTCACATGATGGCTGCGCCCGACGAGCGCCCCATCGACCGGCGAGCGGATGTCGACCGGCCCTTTTGCCTCGGCGCCCTTGAAGCCGCATATCGCTTCGATTGATCGACCCGCGGTGTCATCGCGCGAATCAAGGAAACGGTCGAGCGCGCGCCGGTCGCCGAACTCGATACCGGCGGAATTCTTGCGCGGCGCGAAAATCTCCGATGGCAGGCCTATTTTCGGATGGCGAGCGGGACCCACCTTCAAGACGTCGCGCGGCCGCTCGATCAAGGAATCGATCGGCACGTCCTCGTCGCCGACCTGCGCGACGAAGGACGAATTGGCGCCGTTCTCCAGAAGACGACGCACCAGATAGGCGAGCAGGTCGCGGTAGCCCCCGACCGGCGCGTAGATGCGGCAAGGAATGGCCGACGCAGAGTCGCGGCGCATGGTCTCGTAGAGCGCTTCGCCCATGCCGTGCAGGCGCTGGAACTCGAATCCGGAGACATCGGTGCCGGCCATTTCGACGATGGTCGCCACGGTCAGGGCGTTGTGGGTGGCAAATTGCGGGTACAGTCGCTCGCGACGATCCAGAAGCGCCTTTGCCGCGACCAGATAGGACAGATCCGTTGCCGGCTTGCGCGAATAGACCGGATAGCCGGCAAGACCCTTTTCCTGCGCCTGCTTGATCTCGGTATCCCAATAGGCGCCCTTGACGAGGCGGACCATCATCTTGACGCCGGCCGCCTTGGCGAGCGCGTCGACATGCTCGATCACGGCCAGGATCCGCTTCTGATAGGCCTGGATGGCGAGGCCGAAACCATTCCAGCCGTTAAAGTCGAAGTCCTTGACCACCGCGTCGATGACGTCGAGCGACAATTCCAGGCGCGATGCTTCCTCGGCATCGATGGTGAGATTCAGATCGTAGCTTTGCGCCTGACGCGCCAGCTCTTTGACGCGGGGCACCAGATCCTTCAGCACGGTGTCGCGGTGGGTCGGCTGATAGCGCGGATGCAGGGCGGATAGTTTGACCGAAATCCCCGGCCGATCAGGCAGCGGCTTGTTGCCGGCCTTGCGGCCGATGGCCTCGATCGCGTCGGCATAGGAGCGGAAGTAGCGCTCCGCGTCGGCCTTAGTGCGCGCGCCCTCCCCCAGCATGTCGTAGGAATGGCGATAGCCCTTCTTCTCGAAGGCGCGGGCGCGATCGAGCGCGTCGGCGATCGTCTCGCCGAGAACGAAATGGCGGCCGAGGAAGCGCATCGCCTGGCGCGTCGCGGTGCGGACCGCCGGCCCGCCGACGCGCTTGACGAGGGAGGAGATGACGCCTTGCGGCGTTTCGCCTGGCCGGATGATCCGCGCCGACACCCCGAGCGCCCAGGCCGAGGCGGCGGTCAGCATGCGATCCTCGTCGCCATCGTGATGGGCCCAGTCGCCGGCGCCGATCTTGTCTTCGATCAGCCGATCCTGCGTCTTGGCGTCGGGCACCCTGAGCAGCGCCTCGGCCAGGATCATCAGCGCCAGCCCCTCGCGGCTCGACAAGCCGAACTCGCGCAGGAAATCCTCGACGCCGCCGATGCCGCCGGCCGCACCGCGAATCTCCTCGATCAGGTGGCGCGCCCGCCGATCGACCGCCTCTTCGTCGTGGGTCCAGCGCTCGGAGGCATCGAACAGCGCGGCGACCGCCGCCGTATCGTCCGGCGCGAACGGAGCCGAAAAGGGTTCTGGCATGGCCGACATGGTTCACTCCGTAATCGATCGAAGACGACGGTATTTAACAGATCCATCGGCCGTGTTTCTCGCCAAAGAGCAGCCTGATTGCAGTGGAATGCTTCAAACAAATGTCATACATCGGCTTAGATGACCGACCTTGACCAAAAAGACCGGAATATCCTCCGCGAGCTCCAGCGCGACGGCCGTCTCACCAACCTCGAACTCGCCGAGCGGGTCCACCTGTCGCCGACGGCGACTGCCGAACGGGTGAAGCGCCTCACCCGCGACGGCTATATCCTCGGATATGCGGCGCGTCTTTCGCCGGAAAAGCTCGGCCGCGGCATGATCGTCTTCGTCGAGGTCAAGATGGACCGGACCAGTGACGCGGTGTTTTCCGAGTTCAAGCGCGTCGCGGAAGCCACCCCGGACATCATGGAGTGCCACATGGTGGCCGGCGGCTTCGACTATCTCATCAAGGCGCGGGTGAAGGACATGACCGCCTATCGGGCGTTTTTGTCCGACGCGCTGCTCGCCCTTCCCGGCGTGCGCGAAACCCATACCTACGCGGTCATGGAAGAGGTGAAGAACACCGCTTCGATCGCGTTCTGAGACTGCCACCTGGGCCGTTACGGCGCGTGAACGCTGCTTGCGCAGCCCCAGCCGATGCGCAATAGTCGGGCAACTTCCATTCGATCCGCCGGACCGCGTTTTGCCCGCAGCGTCCGCATCCACTCAAGGAGACCTTGATGATCCAGATCCGCAATTTCGCGGCCCTTGCCCTTGGCGCATCCCTGCTCAGCTTCCCGGCGCTCGCCCAGGACGCGGAGAGTTGTTCGACCGTACGCCTTTCCGACGTCGGCTGGACGGATATCACCTCCACGACGGCTGTCGCCAGCAACATCCTGTCGGGGCTCGGCTACGAGCCCGACGTCAAGATTCTCTCGGTGCCGGTGACCTTCGCCTCGCTATCCAACAACGACATCGATGTCTTCCTGGGCAACTGGATGCCGGCGCAGTTGGAGCCGATCAAGAAGTATCTCGACGACGGCTCGATCGTGCAGGTGAAGGCCAATCTGGAGGGGGCAAAATACACCCTCGCGGTGCCGAAATATCTCTACGACAAGGGCCTCAAGGACTTCGCCGATATCCAGAAGTTCAGGGATGAACTCGGCGGCAAGATCTACGGCATCGAGCCAGGCAATGACGGCAACAGCCTGGTCCTCGGCATGATCGAGAAGGACGAGTTCGGGCTGAAGGGCTTCGACCTCGTCGCCTCGTCCGAGCAGGGCATGCTCAGCCAGGTCGCGCGCGCGACCAAGGCCGACAAGCCCATCGTGTTCCTCGGCTGGGCGCCGCATCCGATGAACTCGAACTACGACATCGAATATCTGACCGGCGGCGACGACACCTTCGGCCCCGATTATGGGGGCGCGACCGTGTACACGGTGGAACGCAAGGACTTCGCAACGGACTGCCCGAACCTCGCCAAGCTGTTCGAGAACCTGACCTTCGACTTGCCCATGGAAAACGAGATCATGGGCAAGATTCTCGACGACAAGCAGAAGCCGAATGAGGCCGCGGCGGCGTGGATCAAGGCGAACCCGGATCGTCTCGACGCATGGCTCGAAGGCGTCACGACGCTGGACGGACAAGACGGCCTGCCGGCGGTGAAGTCCTCTCTCGGACTTTCCTGACCGGCGCACCCGTCCCAAGACCATTTCTGGAAGGCCGGTTTCGCCCGGCCTTCTTCTTTAAGAGCAGACCCGACCAGGAAGGAACCCCCGGCCCGTGGAATGGCTCCAGAATAATCCCCTGCCGATCGGCGAAGGCGCCTCGGCCTTCGTCGACTGGCTGACCGCCAACTTCACCTTCATCTTCGACGCGATCAGCAATGGCCTCGGCGCCTTCATCGACGCCGTCCTGTTTCTGCTGCAGTGGCCCCACCCCTTCGTCGTCGTCGCAGCCTTCGGAGCCATCGCTTACGCCGCCCGTCGCTCGATCCCGATCGTCATCTTCACCGTCGCCGGCCTGCTGTTGATCATCAATCTCGGATTCTGGGACGACACGACGCAGACGCTGGCACTGGTGCTCGCCTCGACCGCCGTCTGCATGCTGATCGGCGTTCCGCTGGGGGTCGCCGCCGCCCGGCGGGACTGGCTTTATGCCGGTCTTCGCCCCGTGCTTGACCTGATGCAGACGATCCCGACCTTCGTCTATCTGATCCCGGCGCTCATCCTGTTCGGGCTGGGCGTCGTGCCCGGGCTGGTGGCGACGGTGATCTTCGCCCTGCCCTCGTCGATCCGGCTGACCCGGCTCGGCATCGCCTCGACGCCGCGCCAACTGCTCGAAGCCGGCGACGCGTTCGGCGCGACCCGGCTGCAGCGGCTGTTTAAGATCGAGATTCCCTACGCGCTTCCGCAGATCATGGCGGGACTGACGCAAACGATCATGCTGTCGCTGTCCATGGTGGTGATTGCCGCGCTGGTCGGCGCGCCGGGCCTCGGCGTTCCGGTGCTGCGCGCGCTCAACAGCATCAATATCGGCCAGGGTTTCGAGGCCGGGTTGGCGATCGTTCTGCTCGCCATCATCCTCGACCGGTTCTTCCGCATCGACGAAAAGACCCGCTCATGAGCCCGATCGTCTCCTTCCAGAACGTCTCGATCGTTTTCGGCCGGAAGCCAGAACAGGCGCTACCGCTTGCCGACGCGGGCAAGAGCCGTAGCGAGATCCGCGAGGCGACGGGCCTGACGCTGGGTGTCGCCGACGCCTCACTCGACGTCGAAGCCGGCGAGATCGCCGTTCTGATGGGTCTGTCGGGCTCCGGCAAGTCGACCTTGCTGCGCGCCGTCAACGGGCTGGCGCCGATCACCCGCGGCCGGGTCGTCATTGACACCGGCAAGGGCACCGTCGACCCAAAGGAATGCGGGTCGAAACGCCTGCGCGAGCTGCGGCGGCACGAGGTGGCGATGGTGTTCCAGCAATTCGCGTTGCTGCCATGGCGCTCAGTCGCGGAAAATGTGGGGCTCGGCCTTGAACTCGCCGGCGAGCCGAGAGCCAGGCGGCGTGAACGGGTCATGACCCAACTCGAACTGGTGGGCCTCGGCGACTGGGCGGACAGCCGTGTCGGCGAGTTGTCCGGCGGCATGCAGCAGAGGGTGGGCCTCGCCCGCGCCTTCGCCACCGACGCGCCGATCCTGCTGATGGACGAGCCATTTTCGGCCCTCGATCCGCTGATTCGGGCGCGGCTGCAGGACGAACTCCTGGAAATCCAGCAGCGGTTGAAAAAGACCATCATCTTCGTCAGCCACGACCTCGACGAGGCGTTCAAGATCGGCAACCGCATCGCCATCATGGAGGGCGGCCGCATCGTCCAGGTCGGCACCGCACAGGACATCGTGCTCAGGCCGGCGGACGACTATGTCGCCGACTTCGTCGCCCATATGAATCCGCTCAACGTTCTGACCGCCGAGAATGTGATGAAGCCGGTGGACGCTGAGAGCGGCGCCACACCGGCGCGGGTCGCGGCGATGGCCGAACCCGACACGCCGCTGAAGCGGGTGATGGAATCGATTTCCGGCGGCAATGGCGCGGTGATCGTCTCCCGCAACGGACGGGTCGTCGGGCAGATCGGTCCGCAGGAGATCGTCGACGCGCTGATGCGCCACTGATACCGACCTGCGCTTGGTCCGAGGCCGTTCCGGAAACGACCGAACACTACGCGCAACGCCGCCCGAAAAGCCCGTTATTCTCGTGGGCGGGTGAGATGACCCGGCAGACGCGAACGCCAGATGATCACGCGCTCATCGGCTCCGATGCCGGAACAGGAGGGTCAGCTGTGCCGCCAGTTGTATCCCCCGCGCCAGGGCCAGCAACCAGATCAATTGTTCCAGCGACAGACCGAACTGGATGACCGCTCCCGCTCCGAGAACCGTCGTGGCGAAGAACAGGGCGGAGGCCGTCGTCATGTCTTTCTCGCGGTCGCGAGAAATCATCAGCCAGTCGAAGAACTCGGAAACGCGGAAAAACGAGAGAAACGAGATCGCGACGAACGTTCCGACCGTCACGCCGTACTTATCTCCCAGCGAATCCAGAGGCCAGACGAACACCGCGAATGCCGCCACCACTAATTGGGCGCCCCCTGCGAATATGCAGGCCGCGGACCAGGCGCTTGCCGTCTTCACCTGCCGAAGGAGGGTGGCTCCGCTCCGCTCCATCATGACCAATTGGGGACCGACCGACTGGACAATGATGGCGACGATCGTCGAGTTGATCATATAGAACAGCAGGACGAATGCGTAGGAACCCGCCGCGGCTGCGCCGAACACATGACCGACAAAAAGCCTGTCGAGATAAAGCGGTGCCGAGACGAGAATGATGCTCAGAAATATCCAGTATCCCCCGTAGTCCTTCGGAGGATCGACGGCGAGCGCGTCTGGACTTGGGGTGGTGGGGGAATCAGCAAGGCGAACCAGCCAGTGCCGCATGAGGAGGCCCGCAACGGCCGCCGCGACGATTTCGCCGACGACGGCCCCCGGCCAACCCGCAAGCCAGGCGCCAAGCACACCGAACGCGATCGCCGTCGCCGCCCGGACGAGGTTTCCGAAGCCGAACAACCGCAATTCCGTGGTCGAGCGAATTCCGGAAGAATAGATGTTGTAGGCAATCGATGCTAGCGAGAATAGAATAACGAAAAATACGATTTCTAAATAATAATCTATCGATACTATGTATATAAATACGGAAGAAACAATTAACGCAACGATAGCTCGTGATGATACATCGAATAAAGCGCGATCCGAATTCTTGACGACCGCCCGTCTCTGCCCCTCCATCCAAAGTCGCGGAAACGACTTCATAAACCCTTCTATTCGTCCAAAGCTCAAGATATTCGAAGCAAACAAACCGACCGAGGCCACGATCGCGTAGGTACCAAATCCTTCAACATCCAGAAGAACGGCCAAGATGAAGCCGCGCACTAGACTGAGTCCAGCCGCCCCCCCCATCATCACGAGAAAGCGCAGGCGCAACGAGAATGCCGTCCGCAGTCGCTGGACGATTATGGAAGCACCCAAATTTGCAACCTCGTCCCGAGCTGACAAAGAAGCGACAAAACCAGCGAGCTGCGGTCCCGGAAATTAGCTTTTCCCCGACCGCTCGCTCATCCGGCTAGGACAGAGCGCGGACGCGCCCCTCTCCCTGCGCCGTCAACCCTTGGCGGGAATGAGCAGCGCCAGCGGATAGACGTCGTCGAGATTCGCCGGATCGATCTTTTCGAGCGTGTAGGTCCGGCCGGAGAACAGCATTTTTACCGCCCGCCAAGGCAAATTCTTGCCCGTGTCGTGCATCCGGATGCCCCACAATTCATAGCCCGGTAGCGACGTCACGACCTCGGTCAGACGCGGCTGCGCCTTCGCGAACCATTCGAATCCGACCAGCGGCCGATGCTCGATCAGCAGAGGCGAGATCGCCTCGATGATCTCTTGCTCCATGCCCTCGACGTCAATCTTGATGAAAGCGCGGCTCAGATGCTCTGAAAAACGGCCCACGAATTCATGGGCGGACCGCAGTTGCACCGCGTATTCGCTGCCGAACTGCTCGGTGGACAGGCCGAACACCTCCGGCGACAACTGCGACCGCTCCTTCACCCGGCTGAGGCCATGGTTGCTGACCGACTCGGTCAATGTCGCCTCAACGTCCTCGCCCGCCAGACCGAAACGGTGGCAGGTGACATGACCGAGACCGTTCCGCAGCACGTTTGCTTCCAAAACGCGGGTCAGCACGGGATGCGGCTCGACTGCCTCGACCTGCTTGAAGAGCGGCGCCAGCGCCACCGTGTGGTTGCCGATATTGGCGCCGATGTCGATCATCAGATCGCGGCAATCGAGCTGGCGAATCACGTAGTCGAGCAGCTCGATGACGCCTTTTTCGAACAAGCCTTCGGAGAGAACGTGACGGTCGATATTGCTCGAGAACTCCACGAAAAAGCGGGTGTCCCGCTTCGCGGCGCGCTTCGCCAGTCCGGTCAAGAAACCATAAGTGCCGAGATACCGCATGGCATCGACACCAGGTTTCACTTCGAAGAAGCGGGTCTTGGCAAAGCTCACCGGCATGAATCAACTTTCAATACATATCATCGGACAGGGTCTGCGCGACCGCCGAGAGGTTCGGCGCCATGTAGCCCAAGGGAAAGAAGCCGGTCAAGGTCGGCCAAATCGCAATGCGGCCATCGCTTTTTGCCTGGCCGCTGACGGATCGTGCTAGCTAGGCAGTGGGCAATGAATGCCGCCTTTTCCGCAGCGGTCAATGGTACATGCGCGGCAATGATGGCGCCAATTTGTGCCGGCCAGGACTCGATGTTATCGAGATCCAGATAGGTTGCGCCGGAAGCGGCGAACCAATAGCTCGTGTCGACATAGGAGAACACCGGCTTGTCGGTGAGCACGGCCTCGACGCCACCGCTCCCCGCCCCGAGCACGACGCAATCGCTCAGTCTCATCACTTCGCTGGAATACTCAAGCGCATGGACCAGAACGACGCCATCGATCGATCGTAGCCGCTCGTAGAACGCCCGATCACGGGCGCCGAGCATATGGGGGTGCTCCTTGATCACCACCACGAAGTCGGCCGCGAGCGATCGGGCCATTGTCGCGATCATGTTCTCGTAGTCGATGATCGCGCGGTTGGGCGTCCAGTAATCGATCGTCGACTCAGGAAAATACCCCAGCGGCAGGTAGGCAACCCCCTTCTTGTTGTCCCGCTGCGAGGAAATGCTTCGCGCCCAGTCGACGTCGAAATCCGCATCCGACGGATAATCGGCCAGGCGCCGCCGCTCGACGATATAAGGGGTGATCGCGTAGTGGACGTTCCATCGGTCGCGGTCCAGCACTCCCCTGCCCCAAAACAAAGCCTGCTTGAGACGGTAGCGGAACAGTCCGAGCAGGTGCTGTTTGCGCGAATAGTTCGTCCGCTGGCCGTAATCCTGCCGGAAATAGCCTTGCGTTAGACGGTCGATAACGGCCTGCACTTCGTCAGGTGACGGCTCACGTATGTCGATGGGCTGGCCGTTCTCGTATTCAGTGATCTGAATCAGATCGGGAAAGAATGAATAGGCATAACCGATATAGCGGATGCCGCGTTTGCGCGCGAGCAACGACACGAGATGCGTGACGTACTCGTCGACCATGTGGCAGACGACAAGCCGCGGCTTAATGCGATCGAACCATTCGCCGAGGGCACAGGCCATCGCTTCCACCAACATCGCCGCACGGCGTTCGGGAAGATTGCGCAGCAGGCGGCAGCGGCGGATGATATCCACCCGGTCCGCATCGGTGAGGATCTGGCTGACGGATCCGGCCTTCATATGCCGATAAAACGCTTCCCGCGTGTCGTCGGTGCCGAGGCTGCGCCCATCGGTCAAATGCCGGAAGTCGTATTTCTCGGAAAACGGCGCGAAATTGACCCTGAAATCCTCGACAAGATACGGCCTGCAGAACAGCAGAACGACCGGTTTGTCGGATCTGGTAGCCTGCATCAAACGATCAGATCCCAGGTCACGGGCGTGCCGAGCGTTACGTCGCGATTGGTCCGCATGCCGATCAGCGTGTCGTAGAATTTCGGCGGCAGACCGAAGCCTGGCCGGATGATACGCATGTTCTCGGCCGACAAGACGGTTCCGGCGGGTATATCCTCGGCGATGTAGAGAGAGCGGCGAAACACCGTCGACCCTTTCTCGGCCTTCTGCGTGCCGTAGCGAATTTCCCCGAGCGACTGCCAGGCGCGCTCGGTCTCGGTCCGCAGTTGACGAAATTCGTCCGGTTCCAGCGAAAAGGTCGAATCCACACCGCCATCCGCGCGGCGAAGGGTGAAGTGTTTTTCGATCAGGACGGCGCCATGGGCGACGGCCGCAATCGAAGCGCCGCATCCCATCGTATGATCGGACAGGCCGATCTCGCAGCCGAACAGATCCCGCATATGCGGGATCGTCCGCACATTGGTGTTTTCCGGCGTCGCCGGATAGGTGCTGGTGCATTTCAGCAGCACCAGATCCTGGCATCCGGCGTCGCGCGCCGTGCGGACCGCCTCATCGATTTCCGCAAGATTGGCCATGCCCGTGGAAATGATCATCGGCTTGCCGGTGGAGGCTACCTTCTTGATCAGCGGCAGGTCGGTGCATTCGAACGACGCGATCTTGAAGGCCGCGACGTCGAGCGACATCAGGAATTCGACCGCCGTATCGTCGAAGGGCGTCGAAAAGCAATGGATGCCGTGGGAGGCAGCGCGCTCCATGATCGGCTTGTGCCAGTCCCACGGCGTATGAGCCTCCTCGTAAAGGTCGTAGAGTTGGCGGCCGGCCCACAGGCTGTTCTCGTCCTCGATGACGAAGCCAGGCGCGCTCGTCTTCAGGGTCATCGTGTCGGCGGTATAGGTCTGAAGCTTCACCGCATCCGCACCGGAAGCCGCGGCGGCGTCGACGATCTCCAGCGCGCGATCGAGCGATTGGTTGTGATTACCCGACATCTCGGCAATCAGATAAGGGCGAGAGCCGAGCCCGATTTCCCGTTCCGCAATTCTCAATATCTCATTCCCATTTTTTTCCGCTCTTCGGCGGGATTGTCGTCCGCATCCGTCAGCCGAACAGATGCTTTCCCAGTGGGTGGGACGATTCTGACGGCCCGCCAGTTGCGAAGAAGGCCCAGTCGGAAACACGGGTAACGCGCACAGGACAAGAGCCTCTCGCGATATGCCTGCGGAGTGTGGCAAGCCTACGTCTCAGATTTGCGTCAATAACAACCAATGCCGCAAGCCGAAAGGAAATTTCTCCCGGATCGATGTCTCCAGTCGCGCTTATTCGCCGGACTATCGCGCGCGAAATTCGTCTGGCCGGTTCCACGTAGCGCCAGCCTGCGGAACGAGAGAGCCCTCAATCCGCGGAAAGCCATCGCGCGGGAGGGCCTACGACCCGGCAAGAGAGCGCCCGACGTCTTGCAGCCCCCGCTCCGTGGCGATCGGTGGCGCCCAGTCAAAGCGACTTTTGAGCGGGCGATTGTCCAGCACCAAATCGCCGAAGAGCCCATCCGAGAGTGACTGCGAGACCAAAGCGGATGCATTGCGCATAATCGCGGGAGGGAACGGGAGCATACGAGCCGGTTTGCCGAGACCTTCGGACAGCGCGCGGACGATCTGCGGCAGCGAGACCTGCTCGTCGTCGCAGATTTCGTAGGTCGCGACTCCCGGAGACAGGTCGCAGCCGGCGATCGCGGCGATCGCGTCAGCCGCGTTTTCGACAGCGAGGAGCGATCGCTTGTTGTCGACGGTGGCAATGGGGAGTGGCAGCTTCAATCGGATCAGGCCGATCAATCGGCTGAGGTTACCCGGCGCATCCGGGCCATAGATCAGCGGCGGCCGCAGAACCACCGCCGCGCCGCCCGTGCAGCTTGACCAGTCGGCGACAACGGCCTCCCCGGCGTGCTTCGAATACCCGTAAGCATTGACGGTCAACTTCGCCGCGATGGACGAAATGTGAACCAATCGATGGACACCGTGCTGGCGCATCGCGTCTGTCAGCCGCCTGACCGCCGTCTCGTTGGCCGCGCGGAATGCTGCTTCCGGGTCGGAGGCCGTTTCGGTCGTCACATGCGCCCGTCCCGCCAGATGGACGACGAGATCCGCGCCGTCCAGCAAAGCCGGCCAATCGGCAAACTCTTCCAGGGGACCTGTCTTGATACCGCGACAGGGAGCCGTCGCCGCCGGCAGGGATCGCGCGCCCTGGAGCACCAGCTGGTGGCCGTCACGAAGAAGCCGTCGAGCGACATGCCGACCAAGAAACCCGGTCGCGCCAGTGACTACAATCCGCATGAGATCCATTCCCTGACAGCTGCAATTGGCGTTTCGTCTTGGAGCGATTGCCGGACAACCCGATCCGCCGCCCATAGATCGCCAAGAGCATTGGTACCCGTCCATAGCACAGCGCTCCGCGTCTTTTCGAGGCGCGCGCCCGGTCGCAGCGGCAAGATTTGTCCGGCATTCGCACGGGCGTGGGGCTCGCTGTTGCAATGCGCCGCCTTTTCTGGTGGATACCCGGGTTCCAGCCGCGCTTGTTGCGAGTGCGGCCGAGCCGTTCCGGGCGCGACCTTACCTTGTTGTTGCTTGCGCGACGATCTGAGGCCGATCGGAGCGAATGGCCATCCGCGTCGGCTGTGGCCGGGGGCGGCAACGGCATGGTGGGATGAATGAACGGTAAACCCCGCAAGGGAATCATACTGGCCGGCGGCGCCGGGACGCGGCTTTACCCCGCTACAATCGCCATTTCGAAACAGCTTCTGCCGATCTACGATAAGCCGATGATCTACTACCCGTTGAGCGTTCTCATGCTCTCGGGCATTCGCGACATCCTGATCATTTCGACGCCGCACGACCTGCCACATTTTCGCAATCTGCTCGGTGACGGCAGCGTCTTCGGCATCAATCTGAGCTACGCCGAACAGCCCGAACCCAACGGGCTCGCCGAAGCGTTCATCATCGGCGCGGACTTTCTCGACGGCGGTCCCGCCGCCCTGATTCTCGGCGACAACATCTTCTACGGCGACAATCTACCGGCCAAATGCCTCGCTGCGGCCGAGCAGCAGACGGGCGCGACCGTCTTCGCCTATTATGTCGCGGACCCGGAACGTTATGGCGTCGTCTCGATCGATCCCGCTACCGGGCGCGCTACGGCGATCGAGGAAAAGCCGGAGAAGCCGAAATCGAACTGGGCGGTGACCGGCCTGTATTTCTACGACGCCGACGTCGTCGACATCGCCAGGCAGGTGCGTCCATCGGCGCGCGGCGAACTGGAAATTACCGACGTCAACGTCGCCTATATGAACCGTGACAGCCTCAACGTGGTCGTGTTGGGGCGCGGCAACGCCTGGCTCGACACCGGTACGCATGACAGCCTGCACGAAGCGTCCGCCTATGTGCGCACGATCGAGAAGCGGCAAGGCATCAAGATCGCCTGCCCCGAGGAGATTGCGCTGGAATGCGGCTATCTCGACGCCGAGCAGGTGCTGGCCCGCGCCGCGGCGCTCGGAAAGACCGACTACGCGACCTACCTGCGTCGACGCGTCCACGAATTGGGGGACGAACAACGATGAAGTTTCAACCCACCAGCCTGCCCGGCGTGATCGAGATTACGCCTTCCAAATTCGGCGACGACCGCGGCTTCTTCTCGGAGACCTTCAATGCGGCCCGGTTCGCCGACGCCGGCATCGACATCGTCTGGGTTCAGGACAACCATGCGCTCTCGCGCCAAGCCGGCGTAATCCGGGCGTTGCATTATCAATTGCCGCCGATGGCACAGGATAAGCTCATCCGCGTGACTAAAGGACGGATCTTCGACGTCGCTGTCGACGCGCGCAAAGGCTCGCCCCATTACGGCGAGTGGGTCGGTGTCGAGCTATCGGCGGAAAAGTGGAACCAGCTCCTGGTGCCGAAGGGCTTCCTTCACGGCTATCTGACGCTCGAGGCGGATACCGAGGTGATGTACAAGGTCTCGGCACTTTATTCGCCACAGCAGGACCGGGGCGTTCGCTACGACGACCCGGAGATCGGCGTCGAATGGCCGCTCGACGGCCTGGAACCGGTACTTTCGGAAAAGGACCGGAACGCGCCGGCATTCCGCGAGTCCGAGAACAGTTTCGTCTACGAAGACGCTGGAGAATCCTCACGATGAAGGTGCTCGTGACCGGCGGTGCCGGATTCATCGGTTCGGCCGTCTGCCGCCATCTGGTCTCCGACTGCGGGGATAGCGTCGTGAATGTCGATGCGCTGACCTATGCCGGCAATCTGGAATCCCTCAAGGCGATCGACAATAGTCCGCATTATTCGTTTCACCGGAGCGACGTTTGCGACGGGCAATCGATGCTCGATCTGATGCGCGAGAACGATGTCGACGCCGTCATGCACCTCGCCGCCGAGAGCCATGTCGACCGGTCGATCGACGGCCCGGCCGCCTTCGTCGAGACCAATGTCGTCGGAACATTCCGGTTGCTCGAGGCGGCGCGGCGGTATCACGCGGATTTGCCGGCGGAACGCCAGGAGAGCTTCCGCTTTCATCACGTCTCCACCGACGAGGTCTTCGGCGACCTGCCCTTCGACGACAGCGTCTTCAGCGAGGAGACCGCCTACGCGCCGTCGTCGCCCTATTCCGCCTCGAAGGCCGCCTCGGATCACTTCGTGCGAGCCTGGGGCCACACCTACGGGCTGCCCGTGGTGCTGTCGAATTGTTCGAACAATTACGGCCCCTTCCACTTTCCCGAGAAGCTGATTCCGCTGACTATCCTGAACGCGCTCGAAGGCCGGGACCTTCCGGTCTACGGGGCCGGCGCAAACGTTCGGGACTGGCTGCATGTGGAAGATCATGCCCGCGCTCTGCGATGCGTCCTGACGGAGGGCAAGCCGGGCGAAACCTACCTGATCGGAGGCCGCGCCGAGCGAACCAACCTCGCCGTCGTCGAAGCGATCTGCGACCTGCTCGACGCTCGCGGAAAACTGCTCGACGGTCGATCGCGACGGGATCTCATTCGTTTCGTGACCGACCGACCCGGCCATGATCGGCGCTATGCCATCGACCCCCGCAAGACCGAAGCCGAACTCGGTTGGCGGCCGCGGGAAAGCTTCGAAAGCGGATTGGCCCGGACAGTCGATTGGTATCTGGCAAACGAGGATTGGTGGCGGCCGCTGCGCGACGAGCGGTATTCCGGAACACGGCTGGGCAAGGTCGGATGACGCGAATTCTCGTGACCGGCCGAACCGGCCAGGTTTCGACCGCGCTGCAGAAGCTGAGCGCGGCAGATTCCCGCGGTCCGCAGATTTTCGCCGTGGGGCGGCCGGAAACCGACATCGCCAACGAGGCGGACGTCCGCCGGGCGATCGCCGAACACCGCCCGGACGTCGTCGTCAATGCTGCCGCCTATACCGCGGTCGACCAGGCGGAGGACGAACCCGACCTTGCCCATGCGGTGAATGCTCTGGGTGCCGGCCACGTCGCGCGGGCGAGCGCGGCGCTCGGCATTCCGATCATCCAGCTTTCCACCGACTACGTCTATTCGGGTCGAAAACCGGAGCACTATGTCGAGGACGACGAGACCGGCCCGCTCGGAGTCTACGGGCGGACCAAGCTTGCCGGTGAAGACGCGGTCCGGCGCGAGAATCCGCGGCACGTGATCCTGCGCACGGCGTGGGTCTACAGCGCTTACGGCAAGAATTTCCTGAAGACGATGCTCCGCCTGGCCGCCGATCGCGACAGCCTCAAGATTGTCTCGGACCAATACGGCAATCCGACCCAGGCCGACGACATCGCCGCCGCAATCCTGCACATCTCCAATCAGCTGATGGCGGACGGCGGCAATGCCCCCTACGGCCTTTATCATCTGGCCGGCAGCGGCGAGACCAACTGGGCCGATTTCGCCCGCGCGATCTTTGCAGAAAGTGCCAAACGCAGCGGCCCGACGGCCCATGTCGAGGGCATCACGACGGCCGAGTATCCGACCCGGGCCGTCCGCCCGGCCAACTCGCGCCTCGATACGAGCCGTCTGAAACACGCTTTTGGAATCGCTATGCCGAGTTGGCAGGACGGCGTCGCCCGGTCGGTGGCTCAGCTGATCTAAACGAGCGGTTCGCGCGTCTAGAACGTCAGAGAATCGGTATCCGGGCTCATGCCCAGCATCTCTCTCGCCCAGCAGCGCGTCGAATAGGCATAGCGCACATCTTCCGGGACGGGCTCAAAATCGGTCTCGAAAAAACTCGACGGAACGACCGGCGCGTGTCGATCGATAATATGAACGCGTGTTTCATGATACAGGCGCGACTTCGCGATGTTGGCGTTTGTCGTGATCAATTTGCGACCGGCCAGAAGCGTTTCGATGCTGCGGATGGTCAGCCCTTTCTGGCGCGGATGTTCAATGTCGAGCACGGCCGCCGAGGCCAATGTCACCCGGCGGGCTTCCTCCGCCGGTAGCGGAGTGGTGGAGATGGTTCCAGGCGCCGCGCGCCGGATGCTGGCGTCGCGTAGTCCGTGTAAGAACCATAGAAGTTTGCTGGGGAAATAGCCGAAGACGAAGCTTCGCCTGTCAACACCGGAATTGGCCAGGAGTTTCTGGATGACGCGATTTCGATCGGAATGAAGCGTTCCAACGAAGCTCCAGTCGTAGTCCAGAACTGACGGGTTGCCGGTCGGCGCTGCGTCGGCGAAGAGCGGCCGGTAACGCCGACCATATTTCTCTGCATCGGACGGATCGAAGGTCGACACATCGTCGAAAAGATCAGCGGCTCCATGCGCATTGGGCGCGTTCTCGACCGCGTCCCACAAATAGAGCGAGAAGTGCGCCTTGGAGAAGCGCTGACGCAAGTCAGCAATGACCGAACGCGCAAGTCCCTCACCCTTGACCACGACGACATGATCAAAGCCGGCGTCGGGCAATGCCGCGATCCGGCGCCGGAACGTCGGCGCCGACAGATATCCCGTCACGCGCGGAAACCGGCGCAGCATGAATTTGTAAGGGCTGGCGGCGCTGATCCTGTCGTCCCACCAGACGACCTCGTAGCCCAGCGAGGCGAATTCGGCTGAGATCTTCCGATGGTAGGAGAAGAACATCGGACAGACGAGCAGGATGCGTCCGGCCTTGGCCGCCGAAGCCGTCATATCAGCACCAGTCATGTTCGAGCGTTGAGAATGCGGGCAGGAACCCCCACGGCGACGGCACCCGGCGGGACATCTTCGAGCACGACGGCATTGGCACCGACGGTGCAGCCGGTTCCCAGCGTCAACGCGCCGAGGATCTTGGCTCCCGCCGTGATCGTCACGGCATCCTCGACGACCGGGCGGGTTGCGGGATCATAATCATAATCGGCAAGCTTCGCCCCGAGCGTGACCTGCTGGTAGATCGTGACGTCGCGCCCGATGCGGGCGGCGCCGAGGATCGTCCCCTGCGTATGCGGGATCACCAGGCCAGGACCGATCTCCAGACCAGCCGGCACCTCGATCCCGAACAGCAGGAAGTTGAGCAGGGAGAAGAACTTGGCCGGCATCCGCCAACCCCGGCTGTGAAGCCGCTGGGCCGTACGGATCAGAACGATATGGGCGAATCGCGGGGAGACATTGCTCGAAAAGCCTCGCTTCCGGCCCTTGCGTCCGCATAGCGCTTCCAGCCGAGCCCAATCCCGATCGAGCAGTTCCTTCCTCGTCATGCCTTCGCAAGTCCTCGCCGCCGCAACTCCTCGGCGGCTTCGTCGGATCGATCCCGATAGGCCGCCTGGTCATGCGCCCAGCCGGCGAAGCGACCAAGGCCTTCATGCAGGCCGATCTCGGGCCGGAAGCCGAGTTCGCGATCGATCATTCGCATATCGGCGAAGCAATGGCGTATGTCGCCCACCCTGTATTGACCGGTCACTTCGACCGGAACGGAAAAACCGGACACCGCCAGCAGCGTCTCAGCCAGCGTCGTCACCGACGTGGGCACGCCCGTGCCGACATTATAGACCGCGCCGTTTTCGCCATCAGCGTCCAGCGCCCCTTCCATCGCCCTGACCACATCATCGACATGGACGAAATCGCGCGATTCGGCGCCGTCCTCGTAAATGTTGATGCCCATCCCCTGCCGGGCGCGATTGAAGAAGATGGAGATGATGCCGGTATAGGGGTTTTGCAGCGATTGCCCCTCGCCATAGACGTTCTGGAACCGCAGGGTGGTCGTGCCGACGCCCAGTCCGGCGCAGGCCGAGGCGATCAGCAATTCCTGGGACATCTTCGTTGCGGCGTAGACCGAGCCCGGTTTCGCCGAAAGCGTCTCCGGGGTCGCGACCGCCCGCAGCGCCTCGCCGTCGGATGTCCGGTAGTCCCACTCCCCGCGCGCCAATTGCTCGGGCGTGCGCGGGTCGGGATGGATGATGCGGTCCGGTTCGCGTTGGTCGACATAGGCACCCTCGCCGTAGATCGCGCGACTCGAAGCCAGCACCAGCCTTCGCGGGCGGCGCTCGCACCGCGCAATGGCCTCGAGCAGCGCCGCGGTCCCCATCTCGTTGACGTCGACATAATGGGCAATCCGGTACATGGACTGGCCCGTGCCGGTCTCGGCCGCCAGATGATAGACGGCGTCGATGCCCTCGAGGAGTTCGGGCCGCGCACCGAGGTTGCGGACATCCTCCCGCACGAACTCGACGCCTTCAGCTAGCGTGATCGCGGGAATCTCACCGTGAATTTGCGGCGTCAGCGTGTCGAGCGCGACGACATGATGACCTGACGCGACCAGCCGGGCCGCCAGCGTGCGGCCGATAAACCCGGCGCCGCCGGTTATGAGGATTTTCATGCGGAGCCTGTTTGCCTGACGGAGATGCGCTTCCATAGCGAAGGAAGGCACAACAGCGCAATCCAGACGAAGGACGGCCAGAAATTGGGGAACAAGGTCGTGACGGGTGCGAATGCCAGTATGACAAAGAGGAACGGCGCAATCAGCCCGAAAACCGAGCCGCTTCGTTCCAGCAGGATGGCAAGGGAGTACCGGAAGGCGAACCCCGTGAAAAATGCCAGAAAAATAGCGAAAATTACACCAAAATCCAGGAAATACGCGCCCGGAAGCGTAATGTAAGTTCCAACATTCGGAAGATTCTTGCTTATATCGTAGCGAAAATCCACACCTAAAAATTTGCTTATTACCTGCGCCACCTGAGGAAACTGATAGAATCCGAAAGAATGATTCAAATTTTCTAAATTAAAAATTCGATCGAACTCGCCAATTCCCTGCGTTACATATATCCAAAACATCGCGTTACGATATTTTTCCCAGCTGAATTCTTCTAGGCCGTCAACTTTCGAAACATCAATATGAAACGCTATCGCATACTGTAAATACGTTAGGGCGGGGAGTGGGACTCGGTCATCCTTAGCATATTCTAAAAGAATTTTCTTATTTCGCAGCGCCAAATTCGCGCCCGATTCTTTTCGCCCTTCCAACGCAGGCATTCCACGATCCTGGCTCGTCGGCCTCGGCGTCACGTTCCGCCCCGTTTTTTCGCCAGCCGACTGCCCGGGGTAATTTCGTTTCGCTGGTTCCGGCTTCTCGCCAGCCGAAGAGACGGCAACGGCTTCGCCGTCTGCCCTGATGACGTGTCTAATTACGTCTTTCGTCGCCTCTCCTCGGGACGTGAAAACCGCACTATTGTAAATACTCATCCCGAATAACATGCTGGCGATAAGCAGGATTGGCTGCAAATGGATCAGCCGCAGCGAAAAGAAATTTACTCGCCCCCCCTGAAAGACGTCCGCCACAGCGTAAGCGACACTCGCAAATATCGCCGCAAAACTGAGTGCGGTGAAGAAGAAGCGTCCTCCTTCGAAGGTCAACTGCTGAAAAAACGCAACGGCCGTTGCGAGCAGAAGCAGCACGATCGTCGAACGGCTTACATCGCGCCAGCGCAGGCACGTCAAAATCCAGGCGACCGCCAATGCCGACGCTAATAAACGTCCCACTCCGCCAAGCCATGATCCGCTTTCTGACTGCGCCCTCATGACCTCGATTACCCGAAGCTCGGCAATGGGCGTGGAGAAGCCATATCCCCGATTAACGGCAAATTCATACATGACCATCGCAGCGCCCACCGCGGCGATGAGGGAAAGAAAGCATACACTCCAGTTGATCGCGCGCGAATTCGAGAGGGTGCAGTAATCTCGGCTTACGGCCAACTTGCGCGGTGAGAGCGCGAAGCCTGCAAACAACGCACCGTACCACGCGGCCAGATAGGCCCATGTCGACAGAGCGACGTCTTGCCACATGCCGAATTCGCCCGATTGGCGCAGCAAGAGCGGGATTGCCGGGCTGGCGACGAGCAAAAATCCCACCAGTAAAAGCAGCGCGGTTTCGTTCAGTTGAACCTTGCCGAATGCCAACGCTCTTCTCCTGACTACAGGCTCGCGTCGTTCTCTCGTGTCGATTTCCGCCGGCGTCGACGGGCTATTTCCGGCGGACATCGGATGCCCCGATCGAGCTACCGGCAATTGGTCGATGGATACACAATTTAATCCCCCTCTCCTCTGGACCGCATTACCCTAATGCTTTGAAAAGGAGATTACCTAATGGAACTTTCGCCAAACCTGAGCATCCCCTACGTCATGCCGGCTCAGGCACAAAAACATGTGACGCACAATGAAGCAATCGACCTTCTGGACATTGCCGTCCAGCTTACGGTCGAAAGCGCGACTGTTCAGGACCCTCCCCTCGCGCCGGCCGAGGGAACTCGCTTCATCGTCCCAGCCGACGCTACCGGTGTTTGGGCAGGCGAATCAGGCAAGATTGCGGTCTATAGCACGGGCGTCTGGCGGTTCTTGCCACCAGCAAACGGAATGCGCGCCTGGGTGAGAGATTCCGCTCAGCTGTATGTCTATGATCAGACCGGATGGGCGCAGCTCGGCGCGCTCGCCACGGGGGATTTGTCTCCCGATACGGTGGGGATCAGCACATCGGCCGACGCAACCAACCGGCTTGCCGTCGCATCGCCCGGCAGCCTGTTCACCCATGATGGGGGAGATCACCGGATGGCGCTGAACAAGGCCGCCATGGCCGACACCGCGAGCCTGGTGTTCCAAACCGGATTTTCCGGCCGCGCCGAGTTCGGCCTGACGGGGGACGAGGATTTCTCCATCAAAATCAGCCCGGACGGCGCCATCTGGCGGGAGGCGATGAAGCTCGATCGAACGACTGGCCGCGCGGCGTTTCCGCAAGGCGTCCAAGCGCCAGGCCAGATGCTGCAAATCGTCTACGGCCGTCGGACGACCGGATTCACGACGACTCTCGATACGCCGCAAGCAACCGGCCTTGCGATCACGATTACGCCGCTCGCGGCGGACTCGACGATGGTCGTCCGCGCCAGTCTCGTCCTCGGAGCCAATTTCTGGTCTGCTTCCCCGCGCGTCGGCGTTTATCGGGACGGCGTGAAGGTCTGGCCGTCGCAATCCGGCGTGTTCATGCAGCACCAGATGCTCGCCGACACAGCCTCCAACTCGCGCCTCATCACCCACCAGGCGGCGATCGAATTCGTCGACCAGCCGGCGACGACGAGCGCTGTCACCTATGACATCCGACTCGCCAGTTCCTTCGCCGGAGCGAACGTCCATCTCAACATCCGCGATTACGACCTCCTCATGCGAGGCGAATCGAATATGAGCGTGACCGAGGTCGCCGCATGAGCGGCGGCGGGGGCCGGGACGAGGAGGCATTCGGGATGTATCTGCCGGGAGTTGCGGAATGAAGCGGACAGCCGTTTTCCGGTGCGATGCGTCGCGGACGATCGGCGGCGGGCATGTGGTCCGCTGCATGGCGCTCGCCGGGGCGCTGCGGGAGGCCGGCTGGGCCGTTCGCTTCGCGGTGTCCGACGAGACGCCGCGAACCGTGCGCGAACTCGGCGATGCCTTTCCGGCCAGTTTGCCGGGATTTCGCTGCGACCCCTCCGACAGCGCGCGACTGCGGGCGGAATGGCCCGAGGGCATCGATCTTTTGGTCGTCGATCATTACGGACTGGGCGAGGCGTTCGAGAAGGCCGCCAGCGGATGGGCGCGCCGAATCCTTGCGATCGACGATTTTCCCAATCGCCGTCACCATTGCACCCATCTCGTCGACACGACGCACGGGCGCCGCGTCGAGGATTATGCCGGTCTGGTTCCGTCGGGCGCGATGCTGATGTGCGGCAGTTCCTACGCCATGCTCCGCGAGCCCTTTCGCCGCCGCCGCGCATCTGCACCTTTGAAAGCCGGCGGCGATCGGTTGAACGCCCTGGTGACCTTCGGCATGACCGATGCGCCCAACGCGACCGGAATAACGCTTGCGGGCCTTTTGCCGCTGGCCGGGATAATCGACGTCGTGGTCGTGCTCGGCGCCAGCGCGCCACACGCCGTGACCGTCGCCGATCTCCTACGGGACGGCGCACCCTCGTGGCGTCTGGTCACGGACGCCGACGCCGCCACCATGGCCGCCTTGACCGCCGAGGCCGATCTGGTGATCGGCGCGCCCGGCAGCGCCAGCTACGAGCGCTGCTGCCTGGGCAAGCCCGCCCTGCTCCTGCAACTTGCTGACAACCAGGCCGGCAATGCCGCCTCCCTCGTCGCCGCCGGGGCGGCCGAGTTGCTCGGCGGCATCCCCGGCGTCACGGCGGCTGATGTGGAGAAAGCGGTGCGGCGGCTGGCGGGCGACCGGGATCGCTTGTCGGGGATGGGGACCGCCGCCGCCAAGGTCACCGACGGGCGCGGCGTCGAGCGGATCGTCGCCGCACTGGAAGCGGAGTAAATTTGGACGTCGCCTTTCAGCCACCGGAGACAAGCGGCCCTCGTTCAACCGGGCGTTGCCCGTGGCCACGGGATTGCCGAGACTGTCATGCCGATCTATAGAAACGACCTGCAGCGGCATCATCCGATCGGTCCCAAGCGACAGCGCTTTTTGAAAGCGCGGGAAGAATCATGGAAAATATCGGCCTTCTGCGGATGCCCATCGGCAATTTTCAGTCCGCCTGGAATGCATTGTACGAACTCGGCTTCGACCCGGTGATGGTCGACGAAAGTTCCGATTTCGACGATCTGACCCATCTCATCGTGCCGGGCGTCGGCAACTTCAAGGCGGTAATGGCGCATCTGGAATCGAAGGGCTTGCCGGACAAGATCCGCGCCTTCGCGTCGACCGGGCGACCGACGCTCGGCATCTGCGTCGGTATGCAGCTGCTGGCCACCAGGAGCACCGAGAGCGGCGACACCAACGGGATCGGCTTCGTCGAGGGCACCGTCAGCCGGCTTCCGGGCGGCCCGGGCATGCCACTTCCCCATGTCGGTTGGAGCACGGTCGATCTGCGCCGTTCCCACCCCGTCACCGACGGCATCAAGCAGGGGCGCGACTTCTATTTCGTCCACTCCTACGCCATGCACTGCGAGAACGACGCGGACTGGATCGGGGCGACGAATTACGGCACCGACTTCGTGTCCATCGTCGGCCGGGACAACGTCGTAGGCTTTCAGTTCCACCCCGAGAAAAGCCAGGCCAACGGGCTGAAGCTGCTCGAGAATTTCTGCTATTGGGACGGCCAGTGCTGAAGAAGAGAATCATCCCGGTGCAACTGCTCGTCGACGGCCGCCTGGTCAAGACGGTGCAATTCGACCGCTGGCGCGACGTCGGCGATCCGGTGAAGAGCTCGGCCGTCTACAACTCGCAATATGCCGACGAACTGATTTTCCTCAACATCTCGCGCGACCGCCGTTCGGTCGCCGACCTGCACAAGCTGATCAAGGAGGTCTCGACGGTCTGCTTCATGCCGATGGCCATGGGCGGCGGCATCACCACGGCCGAGGAAGCGGCCTTTTTGATTCTGAACGGGGCGGACAAGATCGTCGTCAATTCCATCGCCTATGGCGACCCGTCGGTCATCACCAAGACCGCCGACACCTTCGGCGCCCAGGCGGTGGTGGTCTGCGTCGACGTGCGCTTCGACGAGGAGCGCGGCGACTACGTGCTCTACAGCGATTGCGGCCGGCGCGCCCAGCATGTCGGGCTGGAGGAGCACGTCGAGCACATTATCGCGGCGGGCGCCGGCGAGATCATGATCCAGTCGATCGACCGCGACGGGATGATGAAGGGATTCGACATCGCGCTGACCAAACGCGTCATGGCGGTGTCGACGGCGCCGGTCATCGCGGCGGGTGGCTCCGGCAACTACGAGCAGATGAAGGACGCCTTTCTCGCGACCGACGTCAGTGCGCTGGCCTGCGGCAGCCTGTTCAACTTCTCCGACAGCAATCCGATCCGCGCCAAGGCCTTCCTCAGCAATCACGGCCTGAACTTCAAGAAGGTGTGAGATGGCGGTCATATCCTCCGAGCGTCTGCATTTGCGCGAACTCGCGGTCGACGACGTCGGCGACGCCTACGTCGGCTGGCTGAACGATCCGCAGGTGTCCCGCTTTCTGGAGACCCGCTGGCGGGAGCAGACCGAAACCAGCGTGCAGGAATTCGTTGCCGCAGTGAACGCGCGTTCCGATGAATTTCTGTACGGAATTTTCCTCAACCAGAACCGGCGGCATATCGGCAATATCAAGGTCGGTCCTATTCGCGCCCACCACGGTGTCGCCGATGTCAGCCTGCTGATCGGCGAGCGCGACTGCTGGGGCAAGGGGTTTGCGGCCGAGGCGATCGCCGCGGTCAGCCGCCACGCCTTCGCGCATCTCGGTGTCCGCAAGCTGGCGGCCGGAATGTATGCGCCGAACGAAGGATCGCGCCGCGCCTTCCTGAAGCTGGGCTACAAGGAAGAAGGGCGGCGTCGCCTTCACTACATGCTCGATGGCGAGCCCTGCGACCTGATCGAACTTGGAGCGTTGCCGGAGGATTTGGCATGATTATCGCGGTGCTTCAGGCACGCGCCTCCTCCCGGCGGCTGCCCGGCAAGGTGGTCAAGCCGATCCTCGGCAAGCCGATGCTCTCCCGCCAGATCGAGCGGATCGGCCGCTGTACGTCGTTCGAAACGCTGGTGCTGGCAACAAGCGACCATGACGCGGACGACGCGGTCGCAACCGTCGGTGCCGAACGTGGCGTGCCGGTCTATCGCGGCAGCCTCGATGATGTTCTGGATCGTTTCTACCAGGCCGCAAAGCCCTACCAGCCAAGCCACGTTGTCCGGCTGACCGGCGACTGTCCGCTGGCCGACTGGACGATCATCGATGCCGTCGTCCGCTACGCCGTCGAGGGCGATTACGACTACGCCTCCAATACCATCAAGCCGACCTTTCCGGACGGTCTCGATGTCGAGGTGGCGACGTTCGCGGCGCTGGCAACCGCGTGGCGGGAGGCAACCTCACCGGTCGACCGGGAGCATGTGATGCCGTTCCTGCACCGCCAGCCGGAGCGCTTTCGTCTCGGCAATTTCGAGAATGGCGAGGATCTGTCGGCGCTGCGCTGGACGGTCGACGAGCCGTCCGATTTTGCGATGATATCGGCTGTCTACGAGGCGCTCTATCCGGGCAATCCGGAGTTTGGGACGGCCGAGATCCTCGACTTCATGAAACGCAACCCCGCCATCAGCTCGATGAATTCCGGCATCAACCGCAATGAGGGATGCCCGGGCGTCAGCGCTTCCTGAGCACGATGTCATAGCGACGGCCGCGCAGCTCGAAGAACGCGGGATAGCGATCGGGGTCGGCAACGCGCAGGAGATCGAATTGCTCGGCCAGCGGCCGGTCCGGGTCGATACGGCTATCCTCGGGCTTTCGCCGTCGGTAATAGCTGGACTCGCCCGACTGCTGGCGCGGGACGACCGTTGCATGATTATCCAGCGCCCAATCCATCAGCGTAATTTCGGCGTCGAAGATCTTGGCGTTGATCTCGTCGTACAACTCGGTCCCGTCGAAGGGAATTTCGATCTGCCGCCAGATGTCGCCGGTATCGAGTCCATCTTCCGCGGCCAGCATCGTCAGCACGATGCGGTCCCTGCCTTCGGTGATTTGCCAGATATGCGGCGACATTCCACGACCGTACGGCAAGGCGCTAGCATGCAGAACCAGAGCATGGCGAAATTTGCCGCGATCGGCCGCGCCGACGATCTCGTGGCAGGAGACCAGGAAGAGAATATCGCCGCCTTCCAGCTCACGGACGGCCCGCTTGATGGAGATGTCTGCCTTGTCGACCGAGCGGTCTCGCCACTCCTCCAGCCAACGATTCACCGGGTGGTCGGCGGCAGTGCAAAGGACTTCAACCCGAAGCATTCTCGTTCCCATTTCTTAGTTCGCTCGCTGATCGACGATTGTCATCAAAGTGGCGGAGCGTGTCCCGTCAAACTCGTTGCACGGGATTTGAGGACACTTTATGCACAAGCCATCCGATTTTTCGCGGGTCGATCGTGCAATCGATGTCTTCTCCAAACGATCAGGAATCGTCCATGCCAATGAATGCGAACCCTCGCTATTCTCGTTCCGAAGACATGCTGGAGGCGGCCCTCGAAGTGATCCCGCTCGCGTCACAGACCTTCTCCAAGAGCCTGACGCAATACCCGCGCGGCGTATCGCCCTTCTTCATCCAGCGCGGCAAGGGTTCGACCGTCTGGGACGTCGACGGCAACGCCTATGTCGACTTTAACAACGGCTTGGCTTCGGTGACGCTCGGCCATGCCGATCCGGACGTCAACGCCGCCGTCGCAGAACAATTGCAGGACGGCATCACCTTCCCGCTCGCGCATCCGCTCGAGGCAGAGGTCGCCCGGCTGATCATCGAGATGGTTCCCTCGGCCGACATGGTTCGCTTCGGCAAAAACGGTTCGGACGCGACCGCGGGCGCGATTCGCGCGGCGCGGGCCTTCACCGGGCGCGACCGCGTGGCCGTCTGCGGCTATCATGGCTGGCAAGACTGGTACATCGGCTCGACGGCGCGCAACAAGGGCGTTCCGAAGGCGACGCGCGATCTGACCCATGCCTTCCCGTACAACGACCTGGCGGCGCTCGACGCGCTCTTTTCGGCTCACCCCGGCGAGTTCGCTGCCGTCATTCTGGAGCCGATGAACACGACGTTTCCGGCCGACGGCTTCCTGCAAGGGCTGATCGATCGCGCCCACGCCCACGGTGCGCTGGTGGTCTTCGACGAAACCATCACCGGCTTTCGCTATGCCGAAGGCGGCGCCCAGGAACTGTTCGGCGTGACGCCGGATCTGTCCTGTTTCGGCAAGGGGCTCGCCAACGGCTTCCCGCTCTCGGCCGTCGTCGGCCGAGCGGATGTCATGCGAGAGTTCGAGGACGTCTTTTTCTCCTTCACCATGGGCGGCGAAGCCATGTCCCTGGCGGCCGCCAAGGCGGCCTTAACCAAACTGCGGACGGACAATGTCATCGCTCGGCTGCATCAGCTTGGCGAGCGCGTCGAAGCCGGCACGAAGGCATTGATCGCCAAGCATGGCTGCGCCGATTTTCTCGGCTTTGCCGGGCATCCGACCTGGTCGTTCCTGACCATGAGCGACTGCAACGGCGTCAGCTCCTTCGAGATCAAGACGCTGTGGATGCAGGAGATCCTCGCTCGCGGCTTCATCTCCGTGGGAACGCACAATGTCAGCTTTGCCCATAGCGACGATGAGATCGACCGGTTGCTGGCCGCCTATGACGAGATCTTCCCGCTGCTGAAGACCGCGGTCGAAGAGCGCGCCATCCGGCAGTATTTGCGTTGCGAGCCCCTGGTGCCGCTGTTCAAGCTGAGATAGCGGCGGCGGCCGGTGCCTGATCCCCGCGAGGGCCTCTTCCTCGCTTGGGGATGCGTCCGCGCGGGTCCAATTCCGCCGGATGCCGGGCTGGCCGTGACGCTCCGCGGATTTCCGGGCGCTGCCCGATCGCTTGGGGACCCGCGTGGCAGAGCCGCGATCTACGGGCAACGGTGGGCTCTCACTGCCGACCGCGATATCGCGCGCCAAGCTGCTGAGCCGGCCATGATGCCGACCATGCGGCATGAGCGGCGAGCGCATCTATTTCAAGGCCGCCGTGCGACCGCGCGCGATCAGGCGCAGCACGTCATTTCCCTGTTGCAATCGACCGATCTTTCCGCCATATACCGCCCGTCCGCGGCACCCAGGTGCCGCGCGGAGCGGGCGGGCGTAGCTCAGTGGTAGAGCACAACCTTGCCAAGGTTGGGGTCGTGGGTTCGAATCCCATCGCCCGCTCCAATTCTCCCATAGAAACCGATGATCCAAAGCCTTGTTTTGACGGTGCTTTTGGCGTCTCGACTGCGGTTGAAATCGACCCCGCACCGGCGCTGATTCCCTTTTCCAGGGGCTGCGCCACCTCCTGGTTCGCAGACGGCGGCGACAGACCGCTCGGACGTCATGGGACAGCTCGATCCGGACCAGAAACGGCGTCTCGACCCCGTTCCATGCGGTCGCCATCCAGCTGCCGGCACACGACATTTTGATCTCAGGGCTGGACCACGTGCCGTACTCTCTCTCCAAGGCACATTTGGAGGAGAAAGCCATGACCCGTTTGTCCGTATTGTTTGCCGCCACTCTTGTAGCGGGGACCCTTGTCGGTCCCGCCATGGCTCAAGACAGTCCAATGAGCTTCTTCGTCACCAGTCAGGGGCCGGGCGACGGCGCCAATCTCGGCGGACTGGAAGGAGCGGACGCCCATTGCGCCAGCCTCGCGGAAGCTGCCGGCGTCACCGGAAAAACCTGGGCGGCCTATCTGAGCACCAGCGATACCGACGCACGTGATCGTATCGGCGCGGGACCTTGGGTCAACGCGAAGGGCGAAACCATCGCCGAGAGCCTCGACGCACTGCACAGCGACGCGAACACCCTAACCAAGGCGACCGCGCTGAACGAAAACGGCGAGGTGGTGAACGGCCGCGGCGATCAGCCGAACCGCCACGATATCCTGACCGGCTCGCTCCCGGACGGCACCGCACACGATGCGACTTGCGAGAATTGGACGTCGAGCGGCGAAGGCAGCGCCATGGTCGGCCATCACGACCGCACGGGGCTCGATGATTCCGCCGAGGCCAAATCCTGGAACTCGTCGCATCCCTCGCGCGGTTGCGGCCAAGAGGCGTTGCAAGGCACCGGCGGGGACGGCCTGCTCTACTGCTTCGCGAAATAGCGATGCAGCCGGCGCCCCGTCGCAACGACATCCAAGGCGCTCGCGCGTGGGTCGCCGCGCAAAGGTTTCAGACGTAGGATTCTGACAAAAAGCTGCCCGACCCGAGACATAGATGACGTTTTGTGCCGGACACATGGGTAACACTTTTGGCTTTTTGCCAGAGGTGTTGATGCCGTGGAAAGAGAGTTCGGTGATGGAGGTACGTCTGCGTTTTGTCGCCCGCCTTCTCGACGGCGAAAGCATGAGTGAGGTGTGCTGGGAGTTCGGGATTTCCCGCAAGACCGGCTACAAGATCTTCAATCGCTACAAGGACAAAGGGGTGGAGGCGCTCACTGACCGCACGCGGCGGCCGGTGCGCTATGCCAACCGATTGCCCGAACAGGTCGAGCGGACGCTCGTGCGGCTGAAGAAGGACAAGCCGCACTGGGGCGCGCGCAAGATCCGGGAGCTGCTGGTCAGGAAGCTGGCCGGCGACGTGCGCATCCCGGCCACGCCGTCCGATCCGGTCCCAGGAAGGTTCAGTTCGTGTTCGTCTCGTCGCCGGGCGGCAGGAAGACACGTCTCGTGCTTGGCCTCGCCATAGGGAATGTCGCGCCGACCATAGCGGCGGACGCGGAGAATGGCATGCACGACATGGCCGACAAAGCCTTCGACCACGCAAGCCGGGAGAAAAATTCACTGACAGGCTCACGCGAGCGGCATCCAGCTGCGGCAGAGCTGGCCATGGGCGACTTTCACTTTCGACGTCACTTCCGTTGATCAGGACAATTTCGTGGCCCCACTCGAACCGGTAGATCCCGCCGCTGACGAAGCTCGGCGTCACCAAGGCTGGTCCACGCTGCGGCAAAATCGTCTGATTGATAAAGATCAACGTTCCGTCATGCCGGGCCGATACCATCGCCGCGAAATCACGCCAAGCCGCGCGCTGGGCGGTCGGAGCTAGGTCGTTCTGCCTCGCCGTTAACCGCCCGATCCCCGCCCAAAGGTTCGACGCCATGCAAGCCCTTCTCGACCGAAGTCCACTTCATCGACTTTTCAATCCGGAATCCATCGCCCTGTTCGGCGCCAGCGATGCAAAAAACAGTGTCGGGGCGAAGGTCTGGTCGAATTTGACCACCGGAGACTTCAAGGGCCGCCTCGTTCCGGTCAATCCAAAGCACAAGGAAATCGGTGGAGTGGCATGCTACCGCTCGATCCTCGATGTGCCCGGCGACATCGATCTGGCGGTCATTGCCACGCCGGCGCGCACGATCCCGCAGATCATCGCGGATTGTGGCGAAAAGCGCATCAGAAATGCTATCGTCCTGTCGGCGGGCTTCGTGGAGGCTGGTGCGGAAGGCCAGCGGCTGCATCGCCAACTGCTCGACGCCGCGCACCGCGCGAACATGCGCTTTCTCGGTCCAAACTGCGTCGGGCTTGTCCGTCCCTGGCTCGGGTTGAACGCAACTTTCCTGAATTCCGGTGTGCCGCAGGGCCGTCTTGCTCTGATCTCGCAATCCGGCGCGCTTTGCTCGGCCATCGCCGACTGGGCTGCACCACATCATCTCGGCTTTTCGGCGATCGTCTCACTCGGCAACTCAGCTGACATCGGCTTTGGCGATGCCCTGCATTTCCTTGCCGTCGACCCGAAGACCGAGGCGATCCTTCTCTACGTCGAGGGGGTGCGCAATGCGCCGTCGTTCCTGAGCGCGCTACGCGCCGCAGCACACACAAAGCCGGTCATTGTGTTGAAGGCCGGCCGCCACAACCAGAGTTCGACGGCCGCCCACACCCATACGGGCGCGCTGATAGGATCGGACGAGGTCTTCGATGCCGCACTTGCGCGCGCCGGGGCTGTGCGGGCCCGCACCTTCGGCCAACTCTTCGCCGCGGCCGAGATCCTGTCGGCCAACAAACGCTCGAAAGGCAACAGGCTTGGCATCGTCACCAATGGCGGAGGCGCGGGCGTTCTTGCCGCGGATCGCGCGGGCGACATGGACGTGGATCTCGCCGCTCCGTCGGAGGCCACCGTCACGGCGCTGGACAAGATCCTGCCGCCCTATTGGTCGCGCGCCAACCCGATCGACATTCTCGGCGACGCCGCGCCCGACCAGTTTAAGGCCGCGGTGAAGGCTGCCCTCGCCGATCCGAATTTCGACGGTCTGCTCGTGATGCTCACACCTCAGGCAATGACCGACGCGACCGCGGTGGCGGAAGCGGTTGTTTCGGCCCTCGCCGAAAAACCCACCAAGCCGGTGCTCGCTTGCTGGATGGGCGAAAGCTCGGTCGCCGAGGGACGCTTCCATCTGAGCAAAAACGGCATTCCCGATTTCACCACGCCCGAGCGTGCGGTCGAGGCATTCTCCTATCTGGCCCAGCACTACCGGCACCGAAAGCTGGCGCTGGAAACTCCCGGCCCCGGCAACGCCTTCTCGCCGGATCTGAGCGGAGCGCGGATGATTATCGCCGACGCACTCAGCGAGGGGCGCAGCATGCTCTCCGACATCGAATCCAAGGCCCTGCTGCATGCCTTCAACATTCCGATCAACGTCACCATCGAGGCTGCAACCCCCGCCGCCGCGGTGATCGCCGCCGAGACGGTCGGCTTTCCGGTCGCGATGAAGGTCAACTCGCCTGACATCACCCACAAGTCGGACGTCGGCGGCGTACGCCTCAACGTCATGAATGCAGCCGACGTCAAGCTTGCCTTCCGGGAAATCGCCGCGGGGATAGCGAAAACACGCGCCGATGCAGCTTTTCTCGGCGTTACTGTTGAGCGCATGGCCCATGTGGAGGATGCGCGCGAGCTTGTCATCGGAGCCAGCCGCGATCCGGTGTTCGGTGCGACCATCCTATTCGGAGCGGGCGGCACGATGGTCGAGGTGCTGCGCGACAGCGCCGTCTCGCTACCACCGCTGAACGCGGTTCTGGCGAACCGGCTGATCAACCGCACGCGGGTGTCGCGCCTGCTCGACGCCTTTCGCGACCGCCCGGCGGTGGACCGCGAGGCGGTGGTCGAGGTGCTGTTGCGTATTTCCGATCTCGTCTGCGAATTAGCCGAGGTGACGGAACTCGACATCAACCCACTGTTTGCCGGTCGCGATGGCGTCATCGCCGTCGATGCGCGCATCGCTATCGCCCGACCGCCGGCGCGCAGCGGTCCGTATGACCATGTCGCGATCCATCCGTTCCCGCGCCATCTCGTCTGGAAGGAGCACCTCTCCGACGGCACTCCACTGACCATCCGGCCGATCCGCCCGGAGGATGCGGAAAGCGAGCAGACCTTTGTGCGCGAACTCTCGCCGGAAGCCAGGCAGTTCCGATTCATGGGCAAGCTGAACCAGCTTTCGCAGGAGATGCTCGTGCGTTTCACGCAAATCGATTATCGCCGCGAGATGGCACTGGTTGCGATGACCGAAGGTCCACGCGGACCACGTCAGCAAGGCGTCGCGCGCTACGTCATCAATCCGGATATGACAAGCTGCGAGTTCGCCGTCGTGGTCTCTGACGAGGTGCAGAAGCAGGGCATTGGCACGCGGCTGATGAAGGCGCTGATGGAAGCGGCGCGCGACGAGCACAGCCTGACCGTGATGGAGGGCACGGTACTGGCGCGCAACGCCTCGATGCTGCAACTGATGGCGGAACTCGGTTTCTCGGAAAGTCCCGATCCCGACGACCCGGGACTTGTCTTCATCGAGCGGGCGCTCTGAGGCATGCTCGGTATCGTTTCGCACCCCGACTGTCTGGAACACGACGCCGGGCCACTCCACCCCGACACGCGCGGGCGTCTGGATGCGATTTCGAACCAGATGATTTCGTCTGGCCTCGATTTTGTGGTTCGGCATTACGACGCACCGCTTGTCACCCGCGCCCAGCTTGAGCGCGTGCATGAACCGGTCTATCTCGACCGGCTCGAAGCCACGTCGCCCGCCGCCGGCTTGGTGGCGATCGACGGTGACACAGTGTTGTCGCCCGGTACCTTGCGCGCGGCGCAACGGGCGGCTGGCGCCGGTGTCCTCGGCGTCGACCTGATCCTCTCCGGCGAGGCCGGCCCGGTTTTCTGTCCGGTCCGCCCGCCGGGCCACCATGCCAAGGCGGGCAAGGCGCTCGGCTTCTGCCTGTTCAACAACATTGCCGTCGCCGCAACCCATGCGCTCGATGCGCATGGGCTGAAGCGTGTCGCGATCGTCGATTTCGACGCTCATCACGGCAATGGCACGGAGGACATCTTCAAGTATGACAAGCGGGTTCTGTTCTGCTCGTCCTTCCAGCACCCGTTCTATCCCTTTACCGGCCATGCATCCGAGACGCCAAACCTCGTCGCTATCCCGCTTGCCGCCGGCGCGACCGGACCGGAGTTCCGCGAAGCGGTTGCCGATCATTGGCTCCCCGCCCTTGAACGCTTCGCACCGCAGATGGTGTTTATTTCGGCAGGCTTCGACGCCCATATTCTAGACGACATGTCGGACCTATGCCTGACGGAGGCCGACTACGTATGGGTGACCGACAAGCTTCTTGGCGTTGCACGCGCGCATGGCGAAGGCCGCGTGCTCTCCATGCTTGAGGGCGGCTACGAACCCGCGGCGCTCGCCCGCAGCGTCGTCGCGCATCTGAAAGCGCTGATCGGGTGAGCGCCGCGAGCGGTTCCGGTATCCGCGATACTGATCGCCTATTCAATTTCCCGCGCTCGAAGGCAGTGCGTCAGACGGTCTGATCAGCGAAGTTTTACGCCACTGCGGGTCTGCTTCAGGCGCCAACGCGACCGGTGAGTGCGCAGCCGGATGCTCCTTCCCCTCCGTCCATCCGACACGGCTCTGACGCAGGGTTTCGCCGACACGTTCGATGAAAATCGCTTTCAACCCGTGATGTCGTGCAACCTCTAGCCCTTCGCGCGCGCCCCGCACCATGAGAGCCGTGGCCCAGGCGTCCGCGTCCATGCAGCTTTCCCCCAGCACGGTGACCGATGCCGGCGATCCCGTGGCCGGGCCGCCCCGGGCCGGATCCATGGTGTGGGACAAGCGCCGTCCGCCAACATCAAGCCAGTGTCGGTAGTCACCGGATGTCGCGACCGCGCTATCCGCCAGTTCCAGGATCGAGAGCGGCGCGCGCTCCTCAAAGTTGGGCCGCTCCAGTGCCACCGTCCAGGGGCGGCCATCGGGTCGCTGACCGCATGCGCGCATCTCGCCATCGAGGCCCACCAGGGCATCCGTGATTCCGAAGCGGCCAAGCACCGCCATCATGCGATCGACGGCGTAACCTTTGGCGATGCCCGCCAGGTCCAGCGTCATGGGCGCGTGTTTGCGAACCCTCAGCGCATCGCCGTCAAGCTCGAGAACCTCATGCGCCAGGGCGTGGGTCCTGCCCAGGGCGATCCGAATCGCCTGTGTGTCCGCATGCTGCGGCCCGAACCCCCAAGCGGCGACGACATCGCCCATGCCGATGTCAAAGGCGCCATCGGACAGCCGCCCGATCTCCAGACCGCGGGCCAAAACCTTCATCAATTCGGGAGGCACCGAAACCCATTTACCCGCCGGTGCGCGATTGACGCGCATCAGGTCACTCTCGGGCTTCCATGTGGACATCTGGCGATCCACCAGGTCGACGCTTTCGGCCAGCGCGCAACGGATCGGATCGGCGTCCGTAGCAGGGGACGCATCGAATAGCCCCGACCAGCGGGTGCCCATGGTTGGCCCATTCAGCGCGTGGCGAACCAGATCAGTAAATGTCCTCGGCATAGCGATTCTCCGCTTTCAACATCGCAGGTGTCAAACCCTGCGGGGTCAGGATTTCCGTCAGCGCCTCCGCCACCCCCGCAGCCATGTCGCGTCCGCCACAGACCAGCACCTGCGCGCCGTCGGCGATCAGTCGCGCGACCTTCGGGGCGTCCCTTCGCAGCGCATCCTGGACATAGGCCCGCTGCTCCGTCCGTGAGAACGCGGTCGTGATAGAGGCAAGCCGGCCTTCCGTCCGCCAACCGGCGATCTCCGTGCCATAGAGAAAATCGCTGTCGGGGTGCCGGGCGCCGAACCACAGGTGCATCGGCCGGGCGCGCCGATTGGCCCGCGCGAATCCGGCAAGTGGTCCGATGCCTGTCCCAGCGCCGATGAGGATTATCGGCTTGTGGTTTCGCGCGGGCCGAAACGCGGGGTTGCGGCGTATGAAGCCCGGCATGCTGTCGCCCGGTTGCAGGTCGAGAAGCTGCCCGGAGCAAAGACCGCCGGGGTGCTTCTTGACCACGATCTCGACGAAGCCATCGCCGCGTCCCGAAGCGAGCGAGTAGAACCGGGGCACGGTGGATCCGTCGGGGATGATGCCCAGAAGATCGCCGGGCCGAAAGCCTCCGAAGCCGCGGCCGAGCACGCGCCTCCAGAGCGAGGCCGTGGGCGGGGCGAAGCGCAGGATTGCGGTCGGCGCCTGCACCTCGGCCCCGTAGTTGCGGCGGGAGATCAGGGTCAGCGCCCCTGTCGCCGGCAGAACCGGCTGATGGCCGAGCTTGAGTTCGATCTCCATGGCGGTGCCGAGCGCCTGGCCCCAGCGGGCGAAATCCTGCGGCGACTGGCGGTCGACCGTGTCGAACGGCAGCAGCATCTTCCAGCCCCGCGCCTCGGCCGTCTCGGCAACGGCGCGGGCGAAGGCGCAGTAGGCCGGGAAGCTGCGGTCGCCGAAACCCAGCACCGCGAAAGGTGCGGCGGGCGGCGCTTCGAGCTGCGCGACCCGGTCGAGGAACCCTCTTGCCGATGCCGGCGCATCGCCGTCGCCATAGGTCGCGGCGAGAACGACGATCTGCTGCGCGCGGGTGTAGCGGGCCAGATCGAAGGCCGACATCGGTGCGGCATGAACGCTCTGGCCCGCATCCGTCAGCGCCTTGTGCAGCGTCGCGGCAAAGCTCCAAGTACTGCCACCCTCGCTGCCGACCAGAATGATTGTTTCGGCCCGGGACGCTGGCTGGTTGGCACGAATCTGCGGTCTACTCCGCCGCCCCGCCCACCACAGCACCATCCCGGTTCCGCCCATCACCGGCACGCCGAGAGCCATCAGCCCGAGCACCAGCCCCAGCGTTGCCGCTCCTTTGCCGGTGTGCAGCATGTAGATCGTTTCCGAGAGGCGCTCCCACCCGGTCAGGTCAGCCCAGCCAAGCAGTGCGCCCGTCCCCTGATCGAGATACCCAGTGCCCCGGTCGGTTTTCAGCGTGAAGACGTCGGTTGCGTCGCCGGGATAGGGGAAGCTCAGTTCGCGAAGTTCCGCGGTCGGGGTTCCGCCGAGCAGGTCGATCGCACCGAGCGCCACGCCGGTTTCGCCGCTCATCTCGGACGGGACGGCAAGCGGCACACCGCCGTCGGGTAAAAGATCGAAGGTGGAGGCCGTCATCCAGAGCGCGGTGGCTGAAGAGAGCGCGAGGCCCAACACCGCGACGCGGGCGATCTCCACATGCAGGCGGCCTGGCATCGGACCGCGCAGCGGGGAGAACCAGCGGCGCCACCCACCTGCCCGCCGCGCGACCAGAAGCGTCCCGGAAACCGAAAGGACGAGCATCGCCAAAGCGGCCGCCGCCATGGTGATGCGTCCGCCGTCCCCGAGGAACAGGGACCGGTGCAGGTTGGTCAGCCAGCGCTCGGTCTGGTTGGGGTCAGCCGAAGCGATCCCCTCTCCCGTGGCCGGATCGATGACCGCGGCGCCCGGCGTGCCGGCGTCGAACCAGTAGGCGGTGATCCGGCCGGACGGTGCGCGGCGGATCTGCTCGACGCCAGGATAGACAGCCTGGATGCGTAAAGCGAGGTCGGCCACGGTCAGACCGGCTCCTGCCTGCGGGGCAGCGAGGCGCTCCGCCGCCGGAAAGACGGACAGCGCCGCCCCGCTGAGCGCCAGAACGGTGATGAGAGCCAGAGCCACGAGGCCCGGCCAGCGATGGAGCGCCCGGAGCATGACCTCGCCTCCTCACATGCCGTAGCTGAAGTTGGCGATGTAGCGGCGCCCGCGGACCGGCGTATTTGCGCCGTTCGTCGTCAGCGGCACGGCTACCTCGTTCGGACTGTCGCGCATGTCCTCGACGGCCGCGTCGACGTGCAGCGTGTATCCCGCATCGAACAGCGCATCGGCCAGGTCGAGCGTAATCGACAGCTCGCGTCCGGCGCCCACACTGGCGCCGGTGATGCCGTTGATCTGGGCGGCATCGCCGCCAGTGGCGCGGTACCAGTCCGAGAGGTGCTCGTAGTACTTCGACTTACCGCCAGCCATCCAGAGACTGCCGACATAGGCGCCCTGCGCATCGGTGACATAGTAGGCAAGATAGGCGCCATCACCGCCATAGGTGTTGAGCGTCGTGGTCAGCACGACGGGACGCGCGGCGGCGAGGCTGGGAAGCGTCAGCGCGGTCGTCAGCGCGAGCGTTGCTAGAACGAATTTCATCGGGTTCTGCCTTATCGTTGAGGGGTGAGGACGGGGCGACGGACCGGGATCAGTTCACTTGGACGTGCGGCGCGACGCCGTTGCCGAAGAGAGGATTCTGCGGCGACGCGACCGACTTGGCCGGCGCGGGATTGGGCCCGCTGTTGTGGTCGTCATCATCATCGCCGTCATCGTCATCATCGTCGTCATCGCGGCGGCTGGACCGCCGGCGGTCGTCATCGTCGTCGTCGCTGACGAGGAGGAACTCAAGCGACTCCGCTCCATCTTGGACGAATGCGGTGAAGCTGCTTTCCTCGCCGTCGGGCGGGGTTCGCAGCGCGCTCCACGCGGACACGCCAATGGCGAACGTCAGCGCCGTGGTGGTGGCAAGCAGGGCGAGGGGTTTACGCATGGCGAGGTCTCCTTGGATCCGATAGGATCAATCTGGAGGCGGCACCTGAGAGCTTCCTGACAGCGACGAAGTTTCTGCTTCAGCTTGGTGTCAGGAAAAAAAAGCCCCGCCACGCAGGCAGGGCTCAGTCCGGGTCGAGGGGCACGCGGCACTTAAAATCAGGATCAGGCGATATCGCGGGGGCCGGGCGCGCGCTTGTTGCCCGTGATCATGGCACGGGCCAGATTCTCGTGATGGCGGAACGAGGCGAGCACCACGCCTCCCACGTGCAGCGCAACGAGGAGGAGCATCAGGTTGGCGAGCGTCTCGTGCACTTCCTTCAGCTGCCCGTCCGTTTCCGCTTCACCATACCCGGCTTCGTCGCCCTCCTCGTCGGCATGGGCGGCTGTAACGATCCGCGGCAGATCGGCAAGCATCGCGACACGGCTCGGCTCTTCCATCAGCCAGCCGGAGAAGGCGGTGCCAGACAGTGTGACGAGCAGCGCCACGATCATCGCCGCGGCCGCCGGGTTGTGGCCAAGATAGCGGCGTTCTCGCCCCCTCGCCATGTCACCCAGATAGGCGAGCGTGGTGGCCGGACCGCGCAGGAACTGCGCGAAGCGCGCGTAGCGGCTGCCGACAAGGCCCCAGACCAACCGGAACGCGACGAGGCCTGCCACAACGTAGCCTGCGATTTCGTGAACCCGTTGAAGCTCGTCCGCTGTCAGCCAGGAGATCGCAAAAACCACCACCAGCGCCCAGTGGAACAGACGCACCACCGGGTCCCAGACGCGGATCATCACTCGACCACAACGCCGGGCTTGCTGCCCGGGGTGAACAGACCACTATCGGGCGGTGCCACCGTTCCGGCAGGAGCAGTGTTCATGTCCGGCCGGTTGCCCGCGTCGTCCTCGTCGTCCTCGTCGTCATACTCCGTTTCGACGATGGCCAGCGTGCCGGGATCGACCGTGACCTCGATCTCACGGCCTTGGGCGTCGCGGCCATCGATCTCATAGCAGCCGTCATCGGCCTTGATCCGGCGCACGGACCAGCCCTGCGCCTCGGCCATCTTCTGGACCGCCTGGCGCGGTTGCCAGCTGGCCATAGGGACATTGCAATCGTCGTCATCGGCATAGGCAGCACCGGTCGCGACAACGCCCGACAGAAGTGCGACGGCCATCAGGGATTTCTTCATCGTTCCGTCTCCCGTAGCTGGTGGTGATGCGCCCTTGTCGCGCGCTATTCTGACGGCGACCTGAAGGACGCCGACTTTGCACGTCAGGTGCCTGTAAGTTTCGCAGGGGATACCGAATTGACAGGACGATTGGACCGGAACGACATGCGTGTGTTGCTGATAGAGGATGACACGGTGCTGGGCGCCGCGGTGCGCGACCAGATCGCCGCCGACGGCCATTCGGTGGACTGGGCCACCCGGCTAGACGCGGCGAGCGGATATCTGGGGGTGGCGGTCTACGACCTGATCTTGCTGGACTTGATGCTGCCCGATGGGCGTGGCCAGCCGTTTTTGCGCGCCTTGAGGGTGCGAGGCGATGTGACCCCCGTGATCATCCTGACCGCGCTTGACCAGATCAGCGACCGGATCGAGGGGCTGAACGCCGGCGCCGACGACTACATGGTCAAACCTTTCGACCTGTCCGAGCTCTCGGCGCGACTGAACGCTGTTGCCCGGCGCTATTCCGGCAACCCCAACCCGCTGATCACGCTTGGGGATTTGGAAATCGACCTCGCGGCAAGAACTATCCGTCGGGGCGGCAAGGTCGTACCTCTGACCGCCCGCGAATGGATGTTGTTCGAGGCCTTGGTGCAGCGGCCCGGGCAGATCCTGTCCAAGGCGCAGCTCGAAGAACGGCTCTACTCATTCGAGACCGAGATCGAGAGCAACACGATCGAAGTCCATGTCAGCCGGTTGCGCAAGAAGCTGGGGCACGACTGGATCGAGACGGTGCGCGGCTTCGGCTATCGGCTGGGCGCCGCATGAGATGGCCCGGCTCACTACAGGCACAGCTGGCGCTTGGGCTAGGACTGGGCTTGGCCCTCCTCTGGCTGGCAACCGCATGGGCGACGGCAGCCATCCTGCGCGGCGAGATGAACGAGGTGTTCGATTCCGCGCTCGAGGAAACCGCACAACGCATCCTACCGCTGGCAGTGATGGACATCATCGACCGCGAAGAGCAGGGCGTCAGCCAGCGCATCGCCACCCTGCGAAGCCACGATGAATTTTTCACCTACATCGTTCGAGACGACCAAGATCGCGTGCTGTTGCGCTCGCACGGAACCGAGGACGTAGTATTCCCGGCATTCGATGGCATGGGCTTCCGCCAGACGGCGACGCATCGGCTCTACTACGACGCGGCGCTGCAAGGGACGATCACCATCGCCGTCGCCGAGCCATTGAGCCACCGTGCCGACGTGGCGCGCGAGGCTTTGGCTGGCCTCGCTCTACCCCTGATCCTCGTCATTCCGATCAGCCTTCTCGGGGTGCTGGTGATCGTCCGGCGCAGCTTGCGGCCCGTTCGCCGGTTCAGCCGCGCGCTGGCCAGCCGCGGCACCCGCGATCTGTCGGAGGTTGGCGACAGCAATCTTCCAAATGAGATCCTGCCGGTGGCTGAGGCCGTCAACCAGCTTCTGGACCGGCTGCGGCGTACGCTGGAGGCCGAGCGTAACTTCACCGCCAATGCCGCGCATGAATTGCGCACTCCCGTGGCGGCGGCGCTGGCACAGACTCAAAGGCTGATGGCGGAAACCCCCGATCCTGCCGTGACCCAAAGGGCGGGCGAGATCGAGACCGCCCTCAAACGGTTGACGCGGCTGTCCGAGAAGCTGATGCAACTGGCCCGAGCCGAGGGCGGGCGATTGCGGCGCGACACCGCGACGGACCTGCGGCCCGTGCTGCGCATGGTCGTCTCGGATCTTGAGGGGATCGCCGGGAAAGAGCGCATTGACCTCGAATTGTCGGACGCACCGGTCCTGTCCGATATCGACCCCGACGCCTTTGCGATCCTCGCCCGCAACCTGATCGAGAACGCGCTGCGCCACGGTACCGGCGAAGCCCCCGTTCAGGTGATCCTGACGCCGCGCCGTACCCTGCGCGTGATCAACGAGGGCTCCTCCGTCCCGCCCGAAACGCTGGCGCGGCTCACAGCGCGTTTCGAGCGTGGGCAGGCCATATCGGAGGGCAGCGGGCTGGGCCTGTCGATCGCCAAGGCCATCGCGGACGGGGCGCAGGCGACGCTCACGCTGCAATCGCCCTCCTCGGGCCGGGCGGACGGTTTCGAGGCATCGTTCCAGGCACCGATAGGTCGGCAACCGAACTGAGGGTGGCCGTTCAAACCGCCGCAGCCCGCCCAATGTTCCGCAAAGCCACGACGGCTATGGCGGCCCACACAACCGTGCGTAGGATCATCGCGCCGACGGTGCGCATCTCGTAGACGCCGCCCTGCATCACATGCACCCCGAAAGCCAGCAGGACCAGAACGGTGCCCGCCAAAATGGCGATCGAGAGCCAGACCGCCCAGTGATACCGCAGGATCAACCCGATCCCCGCCGCGACATAGGCGAACCCCGCCAGAAAGTTGAACCACAGCACGAAGGGCACAGCGTCGCCCACCGCAGCGCGGGCTGCGGTCCCGCCGAAGAGCGCGCGTCCGCCCGAAAATATGGTCAGCGCCCCGAACACAACCGCCACGACGGCCGCGATCAGCAGAGCGGATTTTCGACTTGTCGTCATTCCTCACGTCCTTCGATGCTTTCAACAATAGACCTCATGACCCGATTGCCCGTTGTGAAACACGTGGATATCCGCCCCAAGCGACGTACCCTGGTCCGCAGATCAAATGCGTTGAGGCCTGGGTGCGAAAAGCGAGGATGACGCGTTCATTCATTCGGCGAGTTTCGGAAAGCGGTCTGTGGCGTATTCGGCGTGGCATGCGCTACATGCCTCGACCATCTTGCCGAACTCTTCCTGCTGTCGCGCCCTGTTGCCGGACCGCGCGACATCGGCAAGCGCCGCCGAAATCGCATGAAAGGCACGGTCCTGTTCGACGAAACCCTTTGGAACAGCCGCCATGAGATTCTTCCTATCTTCGGGCGTCATCGACTGTTGCAGGATGAAGCTGTCATGGATGCGCTGGGCTAGTTCCGCCACGCGGGCGTTATCCCCAGCCACCAGTGCGGACAGGATCTGCTTGCTGGCATCCTCTACGGAGACCATCTCCTTGCGCAGTAGGTCTCGAAGCGTGTCAGTCAGCTTGGGTGACACCGGCTCCGCGCTCTGTGCCAATACGGAGCTGCCGATAGCAACACTTGCGGCGATCCCAAGCCATAGAGCGCCCCGAATGTTCCACGAGCGCTTTCTGTCGGCGATCTTGTCCATCATCCTCTTGTCTCCTCTTCTTTATAGTCAATTGGCCTATTTCTGGAGCACGTGGCATCCGGGCGTATCCGCAAAGATTGGATAGCCGGACTTCGGATTGCCCATGTTCGGAGCGGCAGTCGATTCACGACTGGCCAGACTGGTTTGGTCAGAGGCGGCACGCGCTCCAGCCCCGAGCCTATTGGCTAACGGTCAGTGTGATCCCTTCGGAATTGACGTACTTCCCGCCACCCACGGGCTCGAAGGTGACACAGGTCTCGCCGCGGCGTGGACCGCTGATCATCACCATGCAGATACCATCCGCGGAGTAGCTCCAACTCCCCGAACCAGACATGAGCAGAGATTTCATGCTGATGGTGCCATCCGATGCATAGATCATGTCGACTCTCATTCCCATGCGACTGGCGGTCAGCTTTCTACCGACGATCTGTTGGGAAATTTGCTGGGGGGTCAAAATCTCCGCGGCGGCGGACAACGCCGAGCCGGCGCCAAGCCAAATTGCTGAAAAAAGAAGAAGCCAAGGAAGTCGTGTCATTCGTCTCTCCGCTTGTCCGTTTTCCTCAGAGGTTATCTTGAAACCGCGAGATGGCGGTGGGTGGCGAAATCTGGCGTTGGTCGTCCCGATTAGGGACCACATGATTTTCGACCTTAACAGACCCAGAATTTTATGTTAGTGAATAGTCGCAAACTAAATAAGTCAAGCTGTATTTCGGGCTCAAACCCGGGTCCTTTGGATCTGCGCTGGAGACTCCCTGCCCTCGCCGCTAGCTCTTCGGTGGCGGGATATTATTGATCACAGCACGACGAATTGAGACCCCGCCATTTCGCGACGTGCAACCTCAAAAATCTGAACAGCGAAAATGCGCTCGATCAAGGCATGGCGGTAAATCGCCCACTACACGTGTGGGGCAATCATTGAAGGTCGCCTGGCTCCCCGGAGCCGCGACGCCACGATAAGGGCGAGCTTTTCATGCGCTGGAAGCTGGGTTTGTTGCTCTTGGGCGCGGTGCTCCTCGGCGGGGGTGGGTATTTCGCGTGGCTCCAATTCCAGCCCGCCGACCTGCCCGCCGGTTTCGCCAAATCCAACGGGCGCCTGGAAGCCGAACGGGTGGATATCGCAACGAAATTTCCCGGCCGCGTTAAGGAGGTGCTGGTCAACGAAGGCGATACCGTAAAGGCCGGGCAAGTGCTCGTCAGAATGGATACCGCCGAATTGGAGGCTCAGATCCAGGAGGCCGAGGCGGCACACAATGAAAGCGAGCAACAGCTGGACCAGGCAGTCGCGCTCCTTGCCCAGAGGAAGAGCGAGCTGGCCCTCGCGGAGCAGGAATATGAACGGTCCCGTTCGCTCGCGGAGAAGGGCTACACGCCGCTTGAAAAGGTCGAACAGCGGCAGGCGGCGAAGCTGACGGCCGAGGCTGCGGTCAGGTCCGCCGACGCGGGGATAGGGCGGGCCAAAGCCGCCATCGCCGCCGCGGCTGCCAGGACCAAGCGCATCGCTGAAAACATGAAGGATTCCGTGCTGACCGCGCCGCGGAGCGGGCGCATCCAGTACCGCGTCGCGCAACCCGGCGAGGTTCTGCCTGCCGGCGGTCGTATCCTGACACTTCTTGATCTGACGGACGTCTACATGACCATCTTCTTGCCGGCCGACGAGGCGGGACCGCTGGAGATCGGTGCGGAAGCTCGCATCGTTCCCGACGCGGCACCACAATATGTCGTGCCCGCGACCGTCTCCTTCGTTGCCGCGGATGCCCAGTTCACGCCGAAATACGTCGAGACCCAGAGCGAGCGTGAGAAGCTTATGTTTCGGGTCAAGGTGCGCCTGCCGCCGGAAATCCTCACACGATACGCGCAGAGGGTGAAAGCGGGCATCACGGGCATGGCATACGTCAGAATTTCGCCCAACGCGGAATGGCCCGAACAGCTCCAGATCAATTTACCCGAGCTGGAAAGCCCTGGTGATGCCTGAGGTCGCGCCACCAGTTGCGCAACTCGTATCGGTCAGCCACCGCTACGGGGCCGTGACAGCGCTTGACGATGTCTCGATCGACATATCCGCAGGTCGCATGATCGGGCTGATCGGTCCCGATGGCGTCGGCAAGTCCACGCTACTCGGCCTCATCGCGGGCGTGCGAAAAATCCAGACGGGACAGGTCACTGTTCTGGGTGGTGACATGGCCGGGCGCCGCTACCGTGACGAGGCATGCATGCGGATCGCCTACATGCCGCAGGGGCTGGGGCGCAACCTGTATCCAACACTGTCGGTCCGCGAGAATGTTGATTTTTTCGGCCGGCTTTTCGGTCAGTCCGCGTCCGAACGCGCCTGGCGGATCGATGACCTGCTGCACAGCACGGGCCTGCGTCCTTTTTCGGACAGGCCGGCCGGCAAGCTGTCAGGCGGCATGAAGCAGAAATTGTCGCTGTGCTGCTCACTTATTCACGACCCGGATCTTCTGATCCTCGACGAGCCGACCACCGGCGTCGACCCCCTGTCCCGGCGACAGTTCTGGCAGTTGATCGACCGGATTCGCACGCGCCGTTCCCACATGAGCGTGATCACGGCCACGGCCTACATGGAAGAGGCGGAGGGGTTCGACCACCTGATAGCCATGGACGCAGGGAAAATCCTTGCGACCGGCACGTCGGCCGAACTGAAGATCCGCGCCGGCCGCGAGACACTCGAAGAAGCGTTCATTGCATTGCTGCCGGAGGCCAAACGCGCGGGCCACACAGTGGTGGAATTGCCACCAAGGGTCGTCCATGACGGCGTTCCGGCAATCGAAGCCAACGGCCTCACCATGCGGTTCGGAGATTTCACCGCCGTCGACCACGTGACCGTCACGATCGAACGCGGTGAAATCTTCGGCTTCCTCGGCTCGAACGGCTGCGGCAAGACAACCACCATGAAAATGCTGACCGGCCTGCTATCGCCGACCGAGGGCACGGCCAGGCTGTTCGGAAACCCTGTCGACGCAAACGACATGGAGACCCGCCGGCGCGTCGGCTACATGTCGCAATCGTTCTCGCTCTACGGCGAACTCAGCGTCCGCCAAAATCTGGACCTGCACGCAAGCCTCTTCGACCTTCCCAGATCCGAGTCCCCTGCCCGCGTGCGGGAAATGATCGAACGCTTCGATCTCGTCGATGTGGCCGACGAGTTGCCCGAGAGCCTGCCGCTGGGCGTGCGCCAGCGATTGCAGCTCGCCGTGGCGGTGATCCACAGGCCGGAAATGCTGATTCTCGACGAACCGACATCGGGGGTCGACCCGGTGGCGCGGGATGAATTCTGGCGCATGCTGATCGCTTTGTCTCGTGAGGACGGCGTGACGATCTTCATCTCGACCCATTTCGTCAACGAGGCGGAGCGGTGCGATCGTATCTCCCTCATGCATGCCGGCAAGATCCTGGCGATGGATGCTCCGGACGCCCTGCGTCAGGCGCGCGGTTCCGAGACGCTGGAGGATGCGTTCATCGGCTATCTCGAAGATGCGGCCGGCATCGATGAAACGGACGCGCAGAGCGGCGTTCCACCGGGTGATTCTTTACCGGCCGCGGCCGCAACACACGCCGCGACCCATTCCATCTTCGATGCGCGGCGCATGTGGGCCTTCGCGCGGCGTGAGGCGATGGAATTGATCCGCGATCCCATTCGCATCGCTTTCGCATTGCTCGGGCCGATCGTGCTCGCGATCGCCATGGCTTACGGGATTTCGTTCGACGTGGAGAAACTCACCTACGCGGTCCTGGATCAGGACCGGTCTCAGGAAAGTCGCGCATTCCTCGAGAATTTTTCCAGCTCCCGCTACTTCGACAAACGTCCCGAGATCAGCACCCGCGCCGAACTCGACCAACGCTTGCGGAGCGGGGAGCTGCGGTTCGCGCTCGTTGTCCCCCCGAGCTTCGGGCGCGATCTGCTGGCCGGCTACTCACCGGATATCGGCGCCTGGTTCGACGGCGCGGTGACGTTTCAGGCAGAAACTTCGCGGGGTTACGTGCAAGGGGTGCTGGCCAGTTACCTAACGGAGTCTTCGAGACGCAAGTCGGGCGGCCAACCCGTGACTCCAATCGCCGATATCGAAACGCGGTTTCGGTATAATCAGGCGTTCTTGAGCGTTTATGCCGTCTCCCCAGGCGTCCTCATGCTGTTGATCTATATGTTCGCGACGATGCTGACGGCGCTCGGCGTCGTCAGGGAGAAGGAACTGGGATCAATCACCAATTTGTATGCCGCGCCGGCCAGCAAGCTGGAATTCCTGATCGGCAAACAGCTGCCTTATATCGGTATCGCGATGGCGAGTTTTGCCAGTCTCCTCATCCTGATGTCGGGGTTCTTTCAGGTTCCGATCACCGGAAACTTCCTTGCGCTCTTCGTCGGCGCAATCCTGTTCGCGACGGCCGCCACTTCGCTGGGTCTGGTGATTTCATCCTTCGTCTCGACGCAGCTTGCAGCGATTTTCGGATCGGCCATCATCGTGATGATTCCGAGCCTGAATTTTTCCGGAATGCTCTATCCTGTTTCGACGCTGCAAGGCGCCGGACGTATCATCGGGCACGCATTCCCGGCGCTATACTTTCAAAAGATCACCAGCGGCACGTTCAACAAGGGTCTTGGCTTCACCGATCTATACCAGAGCTATCTCTGGCTTGCTGCTTTCTGTGTCATCTTCTGGATGCTCGCCACGTTCTTTCTGAAAAAGCAGGAAGCCTGATGCGCAAGCGATTGAAGAATATTTTTCGCCTGGGCGTAAAGGAGCTGAATAGCCTTCGGCGCGATCCAGTCCTGCTGTTTCTGATTTTCTTCACCTTTACATTTGCGATCTACACGGTTGCGACCGGTGTGCAGACGGAATTGCGCAACGCTTCCATCGCCGTGGTCGACGAGGATCATTCCGACCTGTCGCGCCAGATCCGCGCGGCGTTTCTGGAGCCCTATTTTCAGGCGCCCGTCGTCATCGCGCTTGATCAGATCGACCCGGCCATGGATGCGGGTCGCTACGCGTTCGTGGTCGATATTCCCGTCAACTTCCAGACCGACGTGCTTTCCGGTCGCCGACCGCAAGTCCAGGTCAATGTCGATGCGACCGCCATGACCCTGGCCGGCAATGGTGCCGCCTATATTCAGACAATCATCAACAATCAGCTCTCTGAGTTCCTGAGCCGTTCGGGCAGAACGGCCACACCACCGGTCACCGTGACGATGCGCACGGCATTCAACCCGAATCTCGATTCGAGCTGGTTCATGTCGGTGATGCAGATCGTATCGAACATCACGATGCTGTCTCTGATCCTGTCGGGTGCCGCGGTGATCCGGGAGCGCGAGCGTGGCACGATCGAGCATTTGCTGGTCATGCCGGTGACGCCGGGTGAGATTATGATGGCCAAGATCTGGGCCAATGGACTGGCGATCGTGCTGGCGGTCATCCTGTCGCTATACGTCGTCGTCCAGGGAGTGCTTTCGGTCAGGATCAGTGGTTCGATCGCGCTGTTCGTTCTCGGTACGTCGGTGTTTCTCTATGCGATGACCGCATTGGGGATCGTGCTGTCGACATTCGCCAACTCGATGCCGCAGTTCGCGCTCTTGGCAATTCCGTTTTTTGTCGTGATGAATATGCTCTCCGGCGGTACGTCACCGCTCGATGGCATGCCGCAACTGCTACAGATTATCATGCAGGCCGCCCCATCGACCCATTTCACGAGCTTTGCGCAGGCGGTTCTGTTTCGCGGCGCCGGCATCGACATCGTCTGGCGGCAACTCGCTGCAATGGCCATCATCGGAACCGTCTTGTTCCTTATGGCGCTATCACGCTTTCGCGCAACCATGTCGGCCGCGCGGTAAGCGCGAAGGATGCTCGGATTTCTCAACGCGGAGCCCATGCTGGAAAGACGGGCGGTGTGGGGTGACGATCCCCGTCATCGAGCCTCAGGGTCCAGAACTGTCGATGTCCCGCCGTGCGGCTTGGGAGCGTCTCGAACGTTTTCCTGGCGCTGCCTGCGAATCCAACTTGGCAAACACCGAGTCCGCAGGATAGTTAGTGTTCAATTACTACAGGATGAAATTATCATGGCCGTTCGAAAACCCGCCCCCGAGCGCAAGGCCGAGATTTTGGAAGCGACCTTGCGGCTGGCGGACGAGCTCGGCCCCGACCGCCTCTCCACCGAAGCGATCGCCCGCGCGGTCGGACTGACTCAGCCAGGTATCTTCCGGCATTTCCCGACCAAACAGGCGATCTGGGAAGCGGTCGCGACGACGATTACCGACAAAATGGCCGCTGGCTGGCGAACCGTCCTTGATCGAGGTGGCACACCGATCGATCGTTTGCGGGGCTTGATCGGCGCCCAATTGCGGCTGATCCAGGCGACGCCGGCAATTCCCGCCATCCTCTTTTCCAGGGAGCTCCACGCGGAAAATGATTTTCTGCGCAAGTCGGTGCTGGGCTTGATGAACCGGTTTCACGCGGCAATCGCCGGCGAAATCGCCAAGGCCCAGGACGAGCGGATGTTCCGGCGGGATTTTGATCCCGACGATGCCGCGTATCTGGTGCTCGGGCTTATCCAGGGACTGACGGTCCGTTGGTCGCTGAGCGGACGGTCCTTCCGATTGGCCGACGAGGGCGTCCGGCTGCTTGAAGTTCAGATCGGACTGTTCACCGCTCATTCCGCGGACATGATGGAAGGCGAGAGGCATGCATGAAGCGGCCCGGAGTTGGCGACCTCTGGCTGTTGGCGGGCCTGATTTCCGACGGCGAACAGCGGAAAGAAGAGGATAGGTGATGACCATGTGTCCCCTCCTCCGACGCCGACATCGCGGCGATGTCGCCATGCCTCCGGCTTTGACTTGTCGCGGAGGGAATCCGCGCACAGCGACACTTTTGCTGCTGATCTTGCTGGTGGCAACTGGCTGCGCGTCGCGTCCCGGCCCGCAGGTTCTCGCGGTGGTTCCAGCGAGCAGGACGGCGATCGAGCAGGTGACCATCCAGGTTGCCACGACGCGCCAGCGTGACACGACGAACGGCAGCTATTCGGCCGGCCGTTCTCCGACACTGAACTTCGAGCGCTTCACCGTCTCCGTTCCAAGGGACCACGTGATCACGGAGATCGAATGGCCGAAGGGCGCGCCGGATCCGGAACAAAGCTTCGCGGTGACGGAACGGACCATCCTGCCGAAGCTCGAATTCCAGGCGCCGTCGCGCCGAGCCGGCGGCTTTGCAGGTAAGCGCGATGTCGTCATCTTCGTCCACGGCTACAATTACAGCTTCGAGGAATCGCTGTTCAGGCTGGCGCAACTCGCCGTCGACGGCAAGCTGACGGAGACGCCGGTTCTCTTCGCCTGGCCTTCGGCGGCGTCCGTGGCGGGTTACGTCGCCGACAAGGACGCCGTCACCTACTCGCGCGACGATCTCGTTCGTGTGCTGACGGATATCGCGAATGATCCGAAGGTCGGAAAGATCACCGTGTTCGGGCACAGCATGGGCGCCTGGCTCACGGCGGAGGCTCTGCGCCAGCTCCGGCTGACCGGCCAGGACGCGGTCATCGATCGGTTGGGCGGCGTCGTTCTTGCCGCCCCCGACATCGATGTTGATGTCTTTCGCCGCCAGATGGAGGTCATCGGCCCTCTGGACCCGCCGATGACGCTGCTGGTTTCCAAGGACGACCGCGCCTTGATGGCATCCAGCCGGATCGCCGGGTCCCGCGACCGGATCGGCACCCGCGACGTCAACGATCCGCAAGTACAAGCGCTCGCCGGCGCCAACAACATCCGGCTGATCGACATATCCGAGGTCTCGGCTCTCGACGGAACCAACCACAACCGGTTCGTCGGGCTGGTCACGGTGTTTCCGCGGTTGCAGAATGGCGTACGCACCGGCCTTGCCCGCGCCGGCGCCTTCGTCCTGGAGCCGATCAGCGCCACGCTCCTGCCGCCCCGGCCGTAAGGTGGCCCGACAGATGATGCCCTCAACCCGCCTCACCACAAGTAGACCGGAGCAGCTGGAATGACGATCCCGGTCTTCACGAAACGTCTCTTTCCAATTCTGCTGGCGCTCGCCGCCGGAGCCGCGGTTATTGCCTTCATGGTGTCGGTGAGGACGCCGCCCGGCCGCGTCGCGGACGAAGCGCCGGCGCCTGCCGTCCGCGTGATCGAGGCGCGGCTGCTGCCGGTCATGCTGACCGCGCGCGGATTCGGGACGGCGCGACCGGCGCGGGTCTGGCAGGCGGTCGCGAGCGTCAACGGACCGATCACCTTTCGCCATCCCGGCTTGAAGAACGGCAACATCCTTCCCGCCGATACGCGCCTCTTGCAGATCGACCCGACGCGTTACGAATTGGCGATCGCCGCGGCCGAGGCCGACATGGCCGCGCTCGATACCGAAATCAGCCAACTGAAGCAGGAGCGTTCCAACACATCCGATCTGATGATCCTCGAGCAGCGCCGGCTGGAACTGGCGACGCAGGAACTGGAGCGCGTGCGGTCGCTGGCCGCGAGCGGGACGGTTCCACGGGCGCGGCTGGACGATCAGGAGCGCGCAACCGTTCAGCAGCGCGTGGCCGTTCAAACGCTGGAGAACCGCCTGCGGCTGATTCCCAGCCAACTCGACCACCTGGCCGCGCAAAAGGCGCGCGCCGAAACCGCGCTGGCGCGCGCGAGGCGGGATCTGGAGGACGCCGAGATCATCGCTCCGTTCGACCTGCGGATCGGCGTGGTCGAAGTGGAGATGGGACAGCAGGTCACACCGGGTCAGCGGCTGGTCACCGGCGACGGGATCGCGAAGGCCGAGGCGGTGGTTCAGGTTCGCCTATCGGAACTGCGCCGATTGCTGGCGACGCAGTCGCGTACCGTGCCGACGGTGCCGCTGAATCTCGGCGCGCATTTCGATCTGTCGGCGATCACGGCGGAGGTCCGTCTGGTCGCCGCCGGTGACATGAGCTGGCCCGGCCGGCTGGAGCGCATCGAAAACGAGATCGATCCGGCGACCCGCACCGTTCGCGCCATCGTCTCGGTCGACGAGCCCTATCGCGGCGCGAGTCCGCCCGAACGGCTGCCTCTGGTTCGCGGCATGTATGTCGAAGCGGTGCTGTCCTCGCCGCTGGAGGCCCCGGCCATCGTTGTGCCGATGAGCGCGGTTCATCAGGAAACGGTCTATCTGGTGGATGACGAAGACCGGCTGCGCCGGGTGCCAGTCAGAATCGACCTCTCGCTGCGCGATCTGGCGGTGATCGGCAAGGGTCTCGCGCCGGGAGACCGGGTGATCGTCGACGACGTCGTGCCGGCGATCGAGGGCATGCGACTGCGGCCGCGACAGGACGCAGAGGCCGAAGCCACGCTGGCCCGGGCCGCGGCGGAGAGCGCGCCATGATCCGCTGGTTCGCCGCCCATCCCACCGCCGCCAACCTGCTCCTGATCGTTTTTCTGGCGGCGGGCGCGATCGCAGCGCCCCAGCTGAAACGCGAGACGTTTCCCGACTTTCTGCCGACCGAGGTCAGCATCGCCGTTCTCTATCGGGGCGCCACGGCGGCCGATGTCGAGGAGTCGGTCTGCCAGCGGCTGGAGGAAGGCCTGCGCCGCGTCGATTACATGGAGGAATTTCGATGCAGCGCCGAGGACAATCTGGCTAACGCGCTTGCGAAGATGACGCCGGGTGGCACGGCGAGCCAATTTCTGGACGACATCAAGACCGAGGTGGAGGCGATCACCGACTTCCCCGACCTCGCCGACGCCCCGGTCATCCGGGAGATGCACCGCACCGATCAGGTCGCCGCCCTCGCCGTCAGCGGGGATATGAGCTTTGACGATCTGGAACGCTACTCCGCGCAGCTGGAGGACGCGGTGCTGGCCTTGCCGGACGTGGCCGATGTCACGATCCGCGGCGTGTCGCAGCGGCAATGGCAGGTCGAGGTTTCGGCCGATCTGCTGCGCCAATACGGCCTGTCGGTGCGCGACATCGCCGGCGCGATCGGGCGACAGAACGTCGATATGCCACTCGGGACGCTGGAGACGCCGCAAGCCGATGTGCAGTTGCGGTTCACCGATCAGCGGCGGCGGATCGTGGATCTGGCCGATCTGATCGTGATTTCAGGACAGTCGGCGGCGGAATTGCGCCTTGGCGAAATCGCCGAGTTGACCGACGGATTCGAGAAGGCCGAGGAAAAAATCCTCTTCAACGGCGAACGGGCGCTGGTTCTGGATATCTACAAGAGCGGCCGCACCGACGCGCTGAGCGTGATGGACCGCTTGCAGGAATTCGTCGCGCTGGAACAGGCCCGCCGGGGCGCGGCGGTGCGGCTGACCATCACCACCGACATGACCTCGATCGTGCGCGATCGACTGGTGATGCTGGTCGAGAACGGCATCATGGGGCTCGTGCTGGTGACGCTGGTGATGAGCCTGTTCTTCCGCGTGCGCATGGCGCTCTGGGGGGTGCTGGGCCTGCCGGTGGCGTTCGCGGGGGCGTTCGTGGCGATGGCGCTGCTGGGTCTGTCGATCAACATGATCACCCTGGTCGCGTTCCTGATGGCGATCGGGATCGTGATGGACGACGCCGTGGTCATCACCGACAATGTCGCGCGCTGTGTGGCCGAGGGACAGGCCCCGCTTGCCGCCGTGGTGAACGGGACGCGGGAGGTTCTGCCCGGCGTGATGTCGTCATTCCTGACGACGGCGGCGGTGTTCGTGCCGTTGTCGTTCCTGTCGGGCGAACTCGGCGCCGTTCTGGAAGTGGTGCCGATCGTTCTGTTGGCGGCGCTGGCGGCCAGCCTCATCGAAGCGTTCTGGATTCTGCCGCACCATCTGAAGGGCGGGCAGAAGGGCCCTGAAGCGGATTCGCACCTGCGCAGGGCCTTCGACAAAGGTTTCGCGCGGTTTCAATCCGGCGTCGGCGCACTGGCCGATCGCGCGATCCGCGCGCGCTACATAACGCTGGCGGCGATGCTGGCGCTATTGCTGGGCTCGGTCGGCTTCATCATCGGCGGCAACATCCGCATGGAGGCGATGCCCGACATCGACGGCGACGTGCTGGAGGCGCGCATTCTCATGCCGCAGGGCACGCCGCTGGCCCGGACCGAAGCCGTGGTCGAGCAGGTGACGGCGGCGTTGCTAAGCGTCGACGAAGCGTTGACGCCGGACCAGCCCGACAAGTCCGCGCTGGTGCGCTCGATCCGCGCCGATTTCAGCCGCAATCTCAGCGCCGGCGAAAGCGGACCGCATGTGGCGACCGTCTCGGCCGATCTTTTGACCGCCGAAATCCGCGCGACGTCCCTCGACGATCTCACCGCGCGCTGGCGCGAGGCGATCGGTCCGATCGACGGGCTGGTCAGCCTGATGATCCAGGAACCGGGATTCGGGCCGGCGGGCGTTCCCATCGAAATCCGCCTGACGGGCTCGGACCTTGGCCGCCTCGACCGCGCGGCGGCGGATCTGGCGGGCGAGCTTGCCACTTATGCAGGGGTCTACAACGTGATCACCGATCTGCGCCCCGGCAAACCGCAACGACGCCTGTCGTTGGCGCCGGGCGCGGCGGCCGCCGGGCTGTCGGCCGCGGATGTGGCCGGGCAATTGCGGACCGATGTCCTGGGCGACATCGTCGAAACGGTGCAGATCGGCGATCTGGACATCGATATCGTCGTCCGCCAAAGCAAAGCTGAGCGCGCGACATACGATTTTCTGACCGACACCGTGGTGATCGGACCGAATGGTGCGCCCATGCCGCTGCCGCAGGTGACGGTGGTCGAAGCCGCCCGCGACTGGGCCAGAATCAATCGCATCGACGGCCAGCGGACCGTCACCGTCAGTGCCCAGCTGGACCAGCGCATCGCCAATGCGGGTGCGATCGTCGCCGATCTCCAGACGGGTTGGCTTGCCACCCTCCCCGACCGCTACCCGGACATCGGCGTCGCGATCGAGGGTCAGGCGGCCAGCACGGCGGAAACTGGCGCGTCCATCGCGCGCGGCATCGCGATCGGTCTGCTCGGGATCTTCCTCATCCTGTCGTTCCAGTTCCGAAGCTATCTGGAACCGGTCATCGTCATGCTGGCGATTCCCCTGGCGTTCATGGGCGCGATCTGGGGCCACGTTCTCATGGGCTACAATCTGTCGATGCCCTCGCTGGTGGGAGCCGCGTCGCTCGCGGGGATCGTCGTCAACAATTCCATCCTTCTGGTGCAGTTCATCAAGAGTTATCGCGGCGAGGGAATGGGCATCGAAGCCGCCGCCGGACAGGCGAGCCGCGCCCGCCTGCGGGCGATCTTCATCTCGTCGACGACCACCGCGGCCGGGCTCCTGCCGTTGCTGGCGGAAACCAGCACCCAGGCGACCGCCGTCATCCCGCTGGTGATCGCGGTGGTGTTCGGGCTGATCGTCTCCACCATGCTGGTGCTGATCGGACTGCCCGCGCTCTATGTCATTCTGGACGATCTGGGGCTTGCCCAGGTCGAGGCGCCGGACGGGTCGCCGAAGCCCGATTGAACCGCCTAGCCTGTCTTTCCACCGTGCCGGTCTGAAATTCTCTTGCGTTGGCAGCCTCCAGATCCAAATCCTGAAGCACTTCTCAAAACAAATTAAAAGGTCCTGAGCCTAACCGGCAATATAATGTTCGAGCTGGTCGATGACGAATTCTTTGTCGCTGATAATGTTCTTGACTAGGTCGCCTATCGAAACAATCCCAATTACTCTGTCGTCTTGCAGAACCGGCATATGTCGCACAGCCTTTTCAGTCATGATAGCCATGCATTCCTCGACCGATTGTTCGGGTCTGGCGCAGACCACATGTGTCGTCATGATGTCTTTCACCGATGTTTTTGGTGACGACCGGCCTTTCAGAAATACGTTCCGTGCGTAATGCCGTTCTGTGACAATGCCGACCAGTCGATCCCCCTCCAACACGACCAGTGATCCGATATTGTTATCCGACATCGTCTGGATCGCGTTGAAAACCGTATCGTCCGGTCCGACAGACAGAACGCTGCTCCCCTTTTCGTCGAGCAATTGTTTGACGGTCGCCATGTGATGATACCTTATCAACGGATTGAAATTGCTTCATAACATTCCTTCAAACTGATGGCCTTGACCTCAATCAACCCAATTCAGTTCCCGGAGGCGCCGCCCGCGGTCGACCAGCGGAACGTTTCCCGCTGTCATGGGAGCCGCGGGCGACCGGTCGTACCGCGCTAACCGGGAAACCTCTCATGAACGGCGATACGCGCAGACCAAAATCTCCAAGTCGGACGCGGCCGAAGAACACGGTGCGCGCACTGATCTGCAGGAGCCCCGTCAGTCCCAGCAATCCCTCAACGCCCTGAGGATGTCGGCACGGCTTACCTGCCCGACCAGCTTTCCTTTTCTCATGACTGGAAAGCGCCGGAAGGGACTGGCGAGAAAGGCATTCGCAGCCTCCACGATATCCGTCCCCGCCTCCAGCGTCTCCACGTTCTGGCTCATGTAGTCGCGGACGGTGCCACCCCACTCCTGAAAATAGCTCGCGTGCAGAGCGGCCTTCAGGCAGTCCTTCTTGGACAGAACCCCCACGAGCCGACCCGTCTCATCGAGAACCGGGGCACCGGATAGACGCTGATCGAGCAGGATATTCATGGCGTGGTTGATCTCGATCCCTGGCGTCAGGCTTATCAGATCGCGGGACATGTAGTCATCGATCCGCGGTCTCTCGATCATCGTCCCGCTCCCGTCCGTCGGCGGCAGGCGCCGCATTCTGCATCCTTGATGCAGGACAGGCCGCCGCAGGAGCCGCGCAACGGCATGCGCCCGAACATCACACCTAGGGCAAGGCCGGCAATGGCCAGGAGAATGATGGCGAAGGCCAGAAGGAAAGTGCCCATCGGTGTCGTCTCCTATGCAAGGATGTGCCGCGCGAAGCCGTCCGTCATAACTTCTGTCAGCGTGTCACCCGCAACAACGAGGAAAAGCGCGGCGACGCCCACCCGTTCTGCCAGCGCCGCGCCCGGTCCGGCGCCCATCACCATCAGAGCGGTCGCGAGAGCATCGGCGCGAATGGCCGTCGGCGCCAAGACCGAGACCGCGGCGACGCCATTTTGCACTGGCCGCGCGGTGCGCGGGTCGATGATATGGCTGAGGGCGCGGCGCCCGTCGCTATATCCGTTGGGTTCGCGGCCCGACGTCGCCAGGGCCTGACCGCCGAGCGCCACGATCCGCTGGATCGCGTCCGGCCCGACCCCCGGGCGTTCGATGCCGACCTGCCAGGGGCGGCCGTCCGGGTGCCGGCCGAACCCCCTCACCTCACCGCCGAGCTCGATCAGCACATCCTCCAATCCGAGTTCCGCGATGGCCTCGGCCATCCGATCGAGCGCATGACCCTTGGCAATGCCGCAGAGATCCAGCGTCATACCTGGCGCCGCCTTGCGGAGCGCTCCGGGTCGCGCACGCAGGTCCGCCAGCCTGCCGGCTGTGCCTTCGATCGGGCCGAAACCGAATCGTCGCACCAGCGGCCCCACCGTGGGATCGAAAGCTCCACCGCTCAGTTTCGCGACGAGAAAGCTTTCCTCGACGACCGCAGAGGTCGAGCGGGACACCGGTATCCAGTCAGTCTCACGGCTCCGGTTAAAGCGGACGAGGTCGGATCCGTCGCGCCAAGGAGACATCGTGCGATCAACCTCGGTGACGATCGCCTCGATCGCCGCGTGGACCGGCTGTGGATCGATCGCCTCGGGCATGACCACCCGCCATGTGCTGCCGAACGCCGGACCGCCGATGCTGCGCACGCCGGCGGCGCTAGCCGGGAGCGCCGTGCAGAACGCAGCGCTCGCGGTCGCCAGGAGAAATTGTCGTCGTGTCGACGTCATGGCTCAGACCCCGAAGTCGTCTTTGAAGATGCTGGTCTCGTCGACGCCGAGATCGTCGAGCATGGCCAGTACCGCCTGGATCATCAGCGGCGGGCCGCAGAGATAGTATTCGCAAGCCTCGGGCGCTTGGTGATCGCGCAGATAACGCTCGAACGCGACGGTATGGACAAAGCCCGTTGAACCGGCCCAGTGGTCCGCCGGCTGGGGGTCGGAAAGTGCTACCGTCCAGGTGAAATTCGTGTGCCGCGCCGCGAGTGCCTCGAACTCCTCTTCGTAAAACAGTTCGACCTTGCTTCGCGCACCATACCAGTAGCTGATCTTTCGGTCGGTTCCGAGCCGTTCCACCTGATCGAAGATGATCGCGCGCAGCGGCGCCATACCAACTCCACCGCCTATGAACACCATTTCGCGGTCGCCAGTCTGCGCCCGGAAGTCCCCGAAGGGCCCGGAGGCGGCAATCAGGTCGCCCGGCTTCACGGTGAACAGCCAGGAGGACACGATCCCCGGCTGCGCCTCTGGAACCGAGGGTGGCGGCAGAGCCAAGCGGATGTTGAGGACTACGCGACCCTCCGCAGTGTCCTCGGGCCGGTTCGCGATTGAATAAGCTCGGCTTACCGGCGCATCGCTCGAGACGGTTAGCGCCCGGATCTGCTCCCATGCCGCGCAATGCTCCTCGGACACAGGCAGATCGGCATAGTCGAGTGCGAAGGGTGGAGCCGTGACCTGTATGAAGGCCCCTGCGGCGATCTCGGGACGCACGCCCTCGGGCAGCTCAAGCACCAGCTCACGGATGAGTGGCGTCAGCGGTCGGGCCGAACGCACGACGCACTCGAAGCTTTCGGCCGCCAGCAGATTTTCGGCGACTTCGACAGACATGTCCTCCCGCACAACGACCTGACACGCGAGATGCATGCCTGCGCGGAGATCGGACTTCGAGAGCAGCGCGGCCTCGGTGGGAAGCGGAGCCAGGCCACCGCCTGTCACCTTCAGGCGGCAGAGCCCGCAGGTTCCCGCGCCGGCGCAGGCAGAGGGAATATTGATACCGTGGTCGTTCAGCACGCCCAGAAGCTTGTCGCCCGTTTGCGCCGCGATCGTCGTTGCGCCGTTCACGGTCACCGTCGCCGGATGCGCGGGAGCAAGGATAGACCGCGCCAGGAGCACCGTGGCCGTGAGTGTCAGCACGATGACCGTCAAAAGCAGGCTGCCGAGCGCGATCTCGATCATGACATTCCCAGCGCCGCAAAGGCTGAAAACCCCAGTGACATGAGGCCGGTGACAATGAAGGCGCTGCCAAGTCCCCGGAGCCCCTGCGGGATGTCGCTGTATTTCAGTCGCTCGCGAATGGCCGCAAACGTGACGATCGCCAGAGCCCAGCCTGCCCCGCTGCCGAGACCGTAGGTGACCGCCTCGGGAAAATCGTAACGGCGTTCGACCATGAAGAGACTGCCGCCGAGGATGGCGCAGTTGACCGTGATCAGCGGCAGGAAAATGCCGAGCGTGCGGTGAAGCGCTGGGGCGAACCGATCGAGCGTCATCTCGAGAATCTGCACCATTGCGGCAATCACGCCGATGAAGCCGACGATCTTCAGAAAAGTCAGATCGACCTCAGGCAGACCCACCCAGGCCCAGGCTCCTTCGAGCAGGAGCCCGTTAAAGACAAGTTGGTTGACCGGGACCGTGATGGTCTGCACGACGATCACCGCGAGCCCCAGCCCCGCCGCCGTGTCGAAGCGCTTGGAAACCGCGAGGAAGGTGCAAATGCCCAGGAAAAAGGACAGCGCCAGATTCTCCTCGAGCACCGCGGTTAGGAAGAGATCGATCATGGGCTCCGTCCCTCCGGCGCTGTCCGGACGGAAAACTCGACTTCCTCGACCTGACGGACCCATCGGGCGCGGATCGCCCAGATCAGCAACCCGATGATGAAAAAGCCGCTGGGCGCGAGCTGCATGAGCCCGAGCGGCTGGAACCAACCGCCGTCAGCCGCCGTGGTCACGACGGCGCGTCCCATCAAAGTACCGGCGCCGAAAAACTCGCGAAGAGCCCCGACAATCAGCAGGATCAGGCTGTATCCCAAGCCGTTGCCGAGCCCGTCGAGCAGGCTCGGGAGGACCGGATTGCGCATGGCGAACGCCTCCGCCCGGCCCAAAACCAGGCAGTTGGTGACGATCAGGCCCACGAAGATCGACAGCTTCCGGCTCATCTCGAAGGCATAGGCCTGCAGCACCTCGTCGATGACGATCACCAGCGAGGCGATGATGGTGATCTGAACGATCAGGCGGATGGCAGGCGGAATGTGGCGACGAATAAGGCTGATGATGGTCGATGACAGGCACAGCACGACGGTCAGTGCCACGGACATGGTGAACGCTGTCGAGAGCGACGTGGTGACCGCCAGTGCCGAACAGATACCCAGGATCTGCAACGTGACCGGGTTGGCGTCGATCAGCGGCGTGGTGACATGGCGCATCAGAGACATGTCACAGACCCTCCCTCTCGAGCCGTTGGAGGAACGGGCCGAAACCGTGATCGCCGAGCCAGAATCGCAGCATGTTGGTGACCCCGTTGCCGGTTCGCGTGGCACCCGAGATGCCGTCGACCTCGTAGGGGCTCGATGCCTCCCCGCGCACGACCGAGATCACGATCTCACCCGCGGCGTTCGCGATTTCCTTGCCGGGCCAGAGTGCCTGCCACGCGGTATCCTCGATTCGCGCGCCGAGGCCCGGCGTCTCGGCCTGCTCGACGATCGTCAGCGCGGCAATCGTGTCAAGGTCGGATTCGAGTGCGAGATAGGCCCGAATGGTGGACTGGTAGCCGGAGCCATGGATCGGCAGGACGATTAGCATCAGGTCGCCCTCCCGCTCCAGGAGATAGACCGGTGCGAAATTCGCCCGGCGCTTCAGCCCGGCGACATCGACATCGGGCGGCAGGGCGATGCTGGTCGCCGGGTCGCCAGCCGCCGCCTGCTGGTCGTAGGCGGCCGCGTCGATCTGGGGCGCGAAACTGCCGTCCGACAGGTCGACCACACGGGTTTCGAGCGTATCGACACCGGCCTCGGTCATCACGTCGCGCAGTCCCGGTAAGGTGTCGAGCATGGCATCCATGCGTGCCTGTCGCTCGGCCTGGGCATTTTCCTCCTGCAACGGTTTCAGCGTGACCGCCGCGACCGAAACCACCACGGCGGAGGCTAGCGCGACGAGGACCGCAATGCCGAAAATCTTCACCCGATCATCGTTCGGTCGCGCAAGAAAATTGCGCCAATGGCGGAGCGGATCAGCCATGTCGCCACCTACGGGCACTCGCAAGCACCACCAGATGATCCAGAAGCGGCGCGAAGATGCTGCCGAGCAAAGCGGCGAAGACCAGCGCCGAAGCTGGAACCTCGGCGCCCCCTGCCGTGTCGAATACCGCCACCAGCCCGCCCGCCAGCACGCCGTAGAGCCAGCGGCCCGGATTGGTCGCGGCCGCCCCGAGCGGATCGCAGACGAGAAACACCAGCCCGAACGCCAGCCCCGATCCGGTCGCGCCCCACGCCAGCGCCCCGCCTCCCAGCAGCGCAACGACCACAAAGCCGGCGATCGACGCCACCATCACACGCCAGGAGATCAACCCGGCCACCAGCAACAGCACGGCGGCCGGCAAGGTCGCCGCCGCTACCCATGGGCCGTTTCCTCCAAGCGACGTGCCCGGAAACGAGAACACCAGGAACGCGAGCGCGGCGACCGCAGCATTGAGAAAGCCAAAGCCGCGCCCGCCGAAGATCAGCTCGCCCAACACCGCGCCGAAACTGACCACCAATGCGATTTGCCACAGCGGTACCGTGACGGGCACCATGACCGTGATGATCATCGCCGTGGTCAGGCCGTGCCACGTCAGGGTTCGCCCGCGCACGAAGGCGAAGACCAGTTCCCACCCCAACGTCACCGCAAGCGCCACGGCGAGCACGCCCAATGTCGCCGCCCCCGCCTCCGCCAGTGCCGCCAGCAACGGAAGAGCCAGCGCTGCCGCCTGGATCGCCGTCACCCGCGCCCCGCTCCAGCCACTGCGCAGATAGGGCGCGTGCGGCGCGGGGACCGTAAGTGCCAGCCGCCTCATGCCGCTTCCGCCAATTCGTCGAGGACATCGCGAAGGAGCGCACCGTAGTCCGCTCCGCTGGTGCAAAGGCAAGACAGGAGCGCCAGATCCTCCTCGACCAGGCTCAGGCAACCGAGGCGCTGGGCCGCCTCGGCATCGCCGACGCTAAGCGCCCGCATCAAAGGGACTGGCAGGAGACCGGCGGGCAGGACACCTTCCAGCGCTTCGGTCGGGATCAGCGGGCGCGGGGACCGGCTTGCCCGCCGGGCATTGAGACGCTCAAGCAGCGACGGCTTGCGAACGATGGGCGAGCTATCGACGGCGCTGACCTGCCAGTGATGGCGACCCAGATACGTGGCGTCGCGTCCGGCCAGCACCGAGCCCGACAGAACCTTCGCGCTGCCCTCCGCCCTGGTTTTTTCGCCTTTCGTCAGGTCGTCGATATTGGCGCCCAGGACCGTGCGAATCAGCCGGGGCCGGCCAATGTGGGGGCCGGCCAGCGCGATTACTCGCTCAGGGCGATAACAGCCGGTCTCGAATAAATCGCCGATCGCGGCGACATCCTGGCAACCGATGGTCCAGACCTGCTCTCCCATGCCGAGCGGATGCAATCGGTGCACATGCGTCCCGGCAAGGCCGGACGGATGCGGGCCGGAAAAGCTGACGGTGCGGACCCGGTCCGACCTCTCGACCAGATCAGCCCCCGGCGATTGGCAGACGTAGACCTGCTTGTCGGTCAGCATCGTCAAAAGCTCCACGCCACGGCGAAACATGGCCAACTGCGACTCGAGCACAACCCGCGGATCGGCGGCCAGCGGATTGGTGTCCGTCGCGGTGACAAAGATCGCATCGGGCTTCGCATCCGGCGCGGGAACGCGGCCGAAGGGACGGGTCAGGAAGGCAGGCCAGAGGCCGCGGGCAAGAAGCGTCTGGCGAACCTCTTGGCCAGTGGCGCGACAGACCGGCTCCGCGTCGGCGCTCGCGTCGACGGCGTCTTGATGGATAACCAGAGCCGAGAGCGTTCCGCGCGGGCCGCGCTCGATCGCGGCGACGACGCCCGCAAGCGGCGAGACGAAAGCGATCTCCGTCCACTTGCGATCAGTCAACAGCATCTGGCCGATGCGCACCTGATCTCCTTCGGCGACGGCAAGCCTGGGACGCATGCCGGGATAGTCGGCGCCTAGGAGAGCAGCCGAGCGGACCACCGGACCGGCATGAATGATTTGCTCCGGCGGTCCGGAGAGCCGGATATCGCAGCCCCGCGAACTTTTGACCTGCATGGGCCTCTCTCACCCCCCTTGGCACCGTGGCGACCGTACGATCGTGGCCCCGGGATGATCCAGCATCGTCATTGGCGCAGCGATGTGCCTTGACGCACGTCAATTTTCGGATCGACGCATCTGCTAGGATGAAAGCATCGTGGAGAGACGCCCCCTCAACCCCACAGGAGCCAACCGATGTTCGCTCGCCATGCCATTCGCATATCGATCGTCGTGAGCGCCGTGTGGCTTGCTGCCACGCTACCGGTGCCGGCGCAGAATGGCCCTATGCTACCGGATATCGTGGATAGCTGGCTCGCCTCGCCGCATGCCGATCGAACGGCTGAAGCTTTCACTCATTGGGATAAGGAAGGCGAAGTGCCCGAAAGCTGCGCCGCCTGTCACTCGGGGCCCGGCTTCATTGATTTCGCGGGCGCCGACGGTAGTGCTCCCGGCGTGGTCGATCACCCTGCCCCCGTCGGATCGCCGATCGATTGCGCCGCCTGTCATAACAGCGCCGCCACGACCCTCAATACCGTGACGTTCCCATCTGGCGAAGAAATCGGCGGGCTGGGAAGTTCGGCGATCTGCATGGTTTGCCATCAGGGACGCAGTTCAACCGACGCCGTCAATGCGGCTATGAAAGGAGTCGAGAACGACACGGTCTCGACTGATCTGACCTTCCTCAACATCCATTATCGCGCAGCGGCTGCAACGCTTTTCGGCGATACGGTACGGGGCGGGTACTAGTACGAGGGACAGGACTATGCCGGGCGGTTCAATCACGTGCCGTCGTTCGATACCTGCACCGCGTGTCACGATCCGCACAGCACGGAGGTCTCGGTGACGCAATGCACGACCTGCCACACGGACGTCGATAGCCCCAAAGCGATCCGCGTTACCCGGCTCGACGTTGATGGAGACGGCAATAGCGTCGAAGGTATCGCCGGCGAAATCGAAACGTTGCATGACAAGCTGGTCGGCGCGATCCGGACCTATGCGGCCGAGGTCGCGGGCATGCCTATCGCCTACGCGTCGGGGACCTACCCCTATTTCTTCAACGACACGAATTCCGACGGCGACGTCGGAGCCGACGAGGCCACCTATCCAAACCGCTACCAGAGCTGGACCCCGCGCCTTTTGAAAGCGGCCTACAATTATCAGTTCGTCGCCAAGGATCCGGGCGCTTACGCACATAACCCCGCTTACGCGATCCAACTCCTTACCCGCAGCATCGAGAGCCTGTCGGAAAAGGTGGAAATCGACTGAGGGAGGGACGCGCCAAGCCGTTGATCGTGCCGCAGGGCCCGGGCACAACGCCGCTCAGCAAATGGAATTGATGGAGGTCAACGTGCCGAGGCCGCGCGACCGATAGGCTGATCAGCATGGCCAGCGTCACTCCAGTCTTCCAGATGCAGGGGGTCACCAAGGTCTACCGGACCGGCGGTGTCGAGGTCTGGGCCTTGCGCGGCGTCGACGCCGAACTCAAGGCCGGCGAATTCGTCGTCATGCTGGGGCCGTCCGGCTCGGGAAAGTCGACGCTCCTCAACATCATGGGAGGACTCGATCGCGCGAGCGCCGGCCGGGTGACGTTTCAGGGCGAGGACCTGACCGGCAGTTCCGACCGGGCGTTGACCCTTTACCGGCGCAACCATGTCGGCTTCGTCTTCCAGTTCTACAATCTGATTCCGAGCCTCACAGCGCGCGAAAATGTGGCGCTCGTCACCGAGATCGCGCCGAGGCCGATGAACCCCGCCGATGCGCTTGCTCTCGTCGGTCTTTCGGAACGCCAGGATCATTTTCCCGCCCAGCTCTCGGGCGGCGAGCAGCAACGGGTCGCTATCGCGCGCGCCGTCGCCAAGCAGCCGGAAGTGCTCTTGTGCGACGAGCCGACGGGGGCGCTCGACTCGGCCACCGGCATCAAGGTGCTCGAAGCGCTGATTGGAATCAACGAAACGCTGGGGACGACAACTGCGATCATCACGCACAATGCCGGTATTCAGGCGATCGCTCATCGGGTCTTCCAGTTCGTCGACGGGCGCATCGCCCAGGTCATCCGCAACGAGACACGCGTCGCGCCCAACCAGGTGACGTGGTGATGCGATGACCGCGCTCGACCGCAAGCTTTTGCGTGATCTCGCTCGTCTCTGGGCGCAGGGATTGGCCGTCGCGCTGGTCATGGCCTGCGGGGTCATGACCATCATCATCGCCGTCGGCGCCTACCGCTCACTGCTGGCGACGCGCGAAGCCTATTACGAGCGCTACAGCTTCGCCCATCTCTTTGCCCAGGCCAATCGCGCGCCGATCGCTCTCGGCCAGTCGATCGCGGCGATCGACGGAGTCGCGGCTTTCGAATTGCGGATCAGCCGCACGGTTCTTCTCGATCTCGACGGTGTCCGCGAACCGGCGACGGGACAGGTTGTCTCCATCCCGGATCGTGGCCGCGCTGGCGTAAATCGCCTGGTCATTCGCACCGGCCACCTGCCACAGCCCGATCGCCCCGAGGAAGTGGCGGTCAATGAGGATTTCGCCGTGGCCCACGGCTTTCGGGTCGGCGATGAATTTTCCGCAATCCTCAACGGCCGCAAGAAGCGGCTCAGGATCGCCGGCACGGTGCTCTCACCGGAATTCATCTATTCCTTCGGTCCTGGGGATCTGGTGCCCGATCCGCGCCGTTTCGCCATTCTGTACATGACGCGGCACGTGCTCGCCCCGCTCTTCGACCGGGACGGCGCGTTCAACGATGTGGTGTTGCGGCTCCTGCCCGAGGCGAACGAGGCCGCCGTCATCGCGGCCGTCGATCGCCTGCTGCGCCCCTATGGTGGGACGGCCGCATACGGCCGGAAGGACCAGCCGTCGCACGCGTTCCTGGATGCGGAACTGACGGAGCTGTCGGCGATGGCGCGGATCATCCCGCCGATCTTCCTCGTCGTCTCGGCCTTCCTGATCAACATCGTGCTGTCGCGGCTCATCGCGCTGGAGCGCGAGCAGATCGGGCTACTCAAGGCCCTCGGCTATTTCGGCCGGGCGATCGCCTGGCACTACGCCAAGCTGGTGATCGCCATATCCGTGGTCGGAATCGCGATCGGATCGGTTGCCGGAACCTGGCTCGGGCAAGGTCTCACACAGTTATATGGCGAATTCTTCTCGTTCCCCTTCCTGATCTTCCAGTCGAGTGTGGATCTTTATGTTCTTGCTGCCGGCGTCTCGCTCGCCGCGGCGCTAATAGGCGCGATGAAGGCGATCGTGTCGGTCCTTGCCCTGGAGCCGGCGATCGCCATGCAGGCACCGCCGCCCTCACGCTACCGCCACCATTTCGTCGAGACTTTCGGTCTGTTTAAGCTGTTCTCTCGCCTGACGGTCATGGCGATCCGCCATCTTGTGCATCGGCCGCTGCGGGCGGCGGCCACGAGTTTCGGCATCGCGCTCGCGGTCGCGCTGCTGGTGACGGCGCTGTTTGCCGGCGATTCCGTGAATTTCATGATCGATACGATCTATTTCCGTTCGGACCGCCAGCATGCCAGCTTGGCCTTTGCCGAAGAACGGCCACCGTCCGTGATGGCGGCCGTCGGCCGCCTGCCGGGAATCCTCACGGCCGAGCCCTTTCGCAGCCTTCCGGTCGTGCTCCGGCACGGCAGCCTGTCGCGCCGACTCGCCATCACAGGAAAGCCGCCCGGCGCGACGCTCTCGCGGGTACTCGACGAAGACCTGGAGCCGGTGGTCCTGCCGGCAGACGGACTTGCCATCTCCGAACGGGTCGCCGCCATTCTCGGCCTGACCCGCGGTCAGACGGTCACCGTCGAGATCCTGACCGGAAGGAGGGAGGTGGTCGACGTGAGGATCAGCGCGGTCATCCGGAATTACCTTGGCCTGGCGGTCTTCATGGACATGGACGCCCTATGGCGGTTGACCGGCGACGGCCCCCGGGTCAGCGGCGCCCATCTGGCTCTCGACACGCGGGCACTGGACCGGCTGTATTCCGCTGTCAAGAACACCCCGACGATCGCGTCGATCACCCTTCTAAACCAGTCGCGGGACAAATTCCGCGAAACCATCGAGCGCAACATCACCATCATGACCACGCTTTACGTGACGCTGGCGGTCATCATCGCGTTCGGCGTCATCTACAATTCGGCCCGCATCCAACTGTCCGAACGGGCGCGGGAACTCGCGAGCCTGAGGGTCCTCGGCTTCACCCGCGGCGAGGTGTCGCGGGTGCTGCTGATCGAAATGGCGGTCATCGTGCTGATTGCCCAGCCGCTTGGCTGGGGCCTCGGGGCCGGTTTCGCCATCCTCGTTGGCCGCGGCTTCGAAAGCGACCTGTTCCAGCTTCCGATCGTCCTCGAGGCGCATACATTTGCCAAGGCGAGCCTCGTCGTTCTGGCGGCCGCAGCGCTCTCCGCCTTCATCATAAGGCGACGCGTCGATCGGCTCGATCTTATCCGCGTTCTCAAGACGAGAGACTGAAGATGGGCCGCTGGCTGAAAGTCTTTCTCGCGCTTCTGGCCGCCCTGGCGATCGGTTTCGCGTTTTACGAGGCGCTTCGCCCGAAGCCGGTGCCGGTCGATGTGGCGGCGATCGAGAGCGGACCATTGACGGTCACGATCGACGAGGAAGGGGTGGTGGAATTTCGCGAGATTTACGCGATTTCCGCGCCGTTTCCGGCAAAGATCGAGCGCAGCTCCTTGCATGTAGGCGATACGGTCATCGCCAACCGGACCCAGATTGCAACCCTGCGCCCCTCCGATCCCACCTTCATAGACGCCCGATCCGAGACCGAACTTGGTGCAGCGATCGACGCCGCGAATGCCGCCGTGGCGCTGGCCGAGGCCGATCTCAATCACGCCCAGGCCGATCTGCGCCAGTCGGAGTCGGAGTTGAACCGGGTCGAAACGCTGCGCAAGACCGGCACCATTTCGGCGAAGGCGCTCGAACTGGCGGCCACCGATGTCGATCGCCAGCGTGCCCAGTTGCGCAGGGCAGAGGCTCAGCTCGCCATACGCCAAAGCGAACTCGCGAGCGCCAGGGCGCGGCTCCTGCAGCCGGGCGACCCGCTCGATGCCAGCAGTTCCTGCCACTGCGTTCCGCTTTTCTCGCCGAGCGATGGCGTCGTCCTGTCGGTCCCGCTGGAGAGCGAAACGGTCGTACCGACCGGCACTCCACTCGCGGAAATCGGTGATCCGACGCGGCTCGAAGTCGTGGTCGACCTGTTGTCCGCCGATGCCGTCGCTGTGCGTCAGGGCGCGGATGCGACGATCACGGGCTGGGGTGGGCCGGACCTGCAGGCCCGCATTCGACGCATCGAACCGACCGCCTTTACCAAGGTCTCTGCCCTCGGCATCGAGGAACAACGGGTCAATGTCCGGCTCGACATCGTTTCGCCGCTCGACGGTGAGGAACGGCCTGGCCATCGCTACCGCGTGGTCGCCCGCATCGTGCTCTGGCACGGCGAGGATGTTCGTCGGCTGCCGCTCGGCGCCTTGTTCCGTACGGGCGATCAATGGAGCGTCTACGCCGTGGAAGACGGCCGCGCGGTTCTGACGGAGGTCAGCATCGACCATCGCGACAAAGAGGCGGCGGAATTGATCGAAGGGCTGGAGCCGGACGCGAGGATCATCCTGTTTCCCAGCGACACTGTCGGCGACGGGGTTGCGGTGACGCCGCGACAGAGCGGTTCCTGACGGACCCTGCGAACGAAAGGCGGACCGTACCCGGACTGACCGGCGGCTTGCAGCGGGTCAGTCCTCGAGAACATAGCGCCCCGGCGCCTCGTCGAGAACGGGATACGCATCCGATCCCATCGGTGGCGGCTTCGATTCGGGTCCGCTTCGTTCGCCCAGCCAGTTGGCCCAGCGAGGCCACCATGACCCCTCCTGCTCCTTCGTCGTCGCCTCCCACTCCTCCGGTGCGCGATAAGCGCCCTCCGCGGCGCGCGAGGTGATGCGGTAGCGGCGGCCGGGGTGTCCGGGCTCCGATACGATCCCGGCATTGTGCCCGCCGTTCGTCAGAACGAAGGTCAGTTCGGCATCGGCGAGAAGATGGAGCTTGTAGACCGATTTCCACGGCGCCACGTGATCGGTCTCGGTGGCGACGAGGAAGATCGGCGCGTCGATCTCCGACAGGATCACCGGCTGGTCGTCAACGTGGTACCGCCCCTCGGCGAGGTCGTTGCGCAGGAACAGCTGCCGCAGATACTGCGAATGCATGCGAAACGGCAGCCGCGTCGTATCGAGGTTCCAGGCCATCAGATCGAACATCGGTGTCGGCTTGCCGAGTAGGTAGTGCCGCACGAGGCGCGACCAGACGAGATCCTGCGACCGCAACATCTGGAAAGCGCCGGCCATCTGTCGGGAGTCGAGGGTCCCCTGCTCCCACATCAAGTCCTCGAGGAAGGCGACCTGGCTGTCGCTGATAAACAGCGACAGTTCGCCCGGTTCCTCGAAATCGGTCTGCGCGGCAAACAGGCTGACGGTCGCCAGCCGCGTGTCCCCTGCCCGCGCCATTGCTGCCGCGGCAATCGACAGCAATGTGCCGCCGAGACAATAGCCCACGGCGTGTACCTTTCTGTCCGGGACGACATCGCCGACCACATCGAGCGCCGTCATCACGCCGAGGCGGCGATAGTCATCGAAGGATATCTCACGCTGCTCCGGTCCCGGATTGCGCCAGGAGATCATGAACACCGTGAAGCCTTGGTGGGTCAGATAGCGCACCAGGGAATTGTGCGGCGACAGATCGAGAATGTAGTATTTCATGATCCAGGCCGGCACGATGAGCACCGGCTCCGGCCGCACATTTTCTCCGGCCGGAACATACTGGATCAGTTCGATCAGCTCGTTGCGATAGACGACGTGGCCTGGCGTGAGCGCCACCCCGACGCCGGGGCGAAATTCATCGACTTCGGGCGGCCTGGCGCCCTCCAGTTCCAGCCGCGCATCGTCCATCGCATGGCCTAGGCCGCGCACCAGATTGCGTCCGCCTTCGCGCAGTGTCGCATCGAGAACTTCCGGATTGAGCGCCAGCATGTTCGACGGCGACACGGTATCCAGGATCTGCCGGCTGACGAATTCGGCCAATCTCTCGTTGCGTGGCGTCATGCCGGAAATACCCGTCGTGGCGTGGTGCCACCATTCCTGCTGCAGCAGGAAAGCCTGATGGATCACATTGTAGGGCCCAACCTGCCACGCGCTGTCACAAAACCGCTTGTCGTTCGGCAAGGACTCCACGCAGGCGCATGGGCCGGTGCCATCCAAACTTTCCCGCTGAGCATTACTGAAGGCGTAGTCGACCAGCCGCATCCACTGCTGAAACCCCAGATCGAGAAGTTCCAGCCGCTTGCCCGGCGCGGCTGCGAGATGAGCCGCCCAGTCGAACCAGGCCTCAGCCAGGCTGGCCGGCGAAATCCCGCCCGTCGCCCTTGCTATGGCGGCGTGGGCGCTGCGATCCAGAACCGCCGAGTAGTCAAACTGGTCGCGTGGCGGCGGCGAAGGCTGACGGGTACCCGGCTCGTGGTCGTGGCATGTCTGCGCGGATGTCCGCTGCGGCTGCCGGCTGCTTGGCCGGCGCCGATGTGCCGCCTGTCGGCGCGGTCTCCTGAGTGTGACGGACATTCGATTGCCTCATGCCATGTCGCAACGAGATCGCAAGCGGGAACGCGCACCGGCTGTCATGCTCGCCGATGACGGGCTGACCGTCGCCGACGAGTCGTTGCAGCGCTAACGTCTCGCCCGTCAGTGGGACGCTGGCGCCGGCGCCTCGGTCTTGCCGTCGATCACGGCCGCCGATTCCCTGCCGATCCCGTCCAACGTCGAGGACGTCACCTTGGCGCCGAGCTCCATCAGTGCGCCAACCTCGTCGGAATACTCGGCCAGGGCGGTCTTGTAGAAATCCTGGACGAGATCGGCCGCCTCGTCGGGAGTCTTGCAGCCTGCCAATTTGCCCGAGATTTCGAGTTCCCGCTCCAGCCGATGACGAGCGAAATCGAGCAACGCGCCATTGTATCGCGCGAACGCCTGGAAGAGATGCGCGTTCATGTGCGTCATCGTCGCGAACGAGCGCTGGCTCGTGGCAGATATTTCCTCGAGATCAAAGCCTGGCATCGGTATCGTCTTGCCGTCATTGGGTTTTTTCATGTCATCTCTCCCCGTCGTTCTGTTGCTGGGGCGCCTTGTGGCTTCGCCGCCTCGACCGGCGGCCATCCAACATCCGGTTTCCCGCGGAGCGTCCGGACAGCTTTGCATGCGCATCCGCACGCTCCGCATGACGTTCATCCGAGCGCGCGGCCGCGTCATTGACGCAGATCAAGCGTGCAGGTGCATTTCGGCGCCAGCACCAGCGGCAAGTCCGGGGGCGGAAATGGCGCAAAAGACGTCGGCGCCTCCCTCGGATCGCCCGTCAGGCCGGCTTTGATCCGGTTGTCCTGAAGGCCGTCACCGCGGCCTTCGGCGACGGCGGGGCGGGCGAATCCGCCGCGGATTGCGGCCCTCTCTGCAGCGGCGCGAATTCCTCAGCCGTTAGCGTTTCCCGGGTGAGCAGCATCTCCGCCCCGGCGTCCAGATCGGAACGCTGTCCCGCGAGGATATCCTTGGCGCGAACGCGCGCGGCCTCGACGATCTCCCGGACGGCCAGATCTATCTCGCGCTCGGTGGCTTGCGATGCCTCGAATGCGCGGGTCTGCGGTACGGCGAGAAACGCCTGGGCGGGACGCGTGTAGGTCCGTTCGCCGAGACCGGAATCCATGCCGTACCGCGTCACCATTTCGATGGCGATATCGGTCGCCTTCTGGAGATCGTCCGCGGCGCCGGTCGACACATCGCCGTCGAAGATCAGATCTTCGGCGGCGCGCCCACCCATCAGGACGACGATCCGGTTCTTCAATTCGCTGGCGGCGAGCAGGAACCGATCCTCCGTCGGCCGCTGCATAGTATAGCCGAGAGCGCCGACGCCGCGCGGGATGATCGAGACCTTCTGTACCGGATCGACGCCCGGCAGATTGGCCGCGACCAGCCCATGGCCCATTTCGTGATAGGCGACGCGGCGACGCTCTCTCTCGCTCAGAACACGGCTCTTCTTTTCGATGCCGGCGACGATGCGCTCGATGGCGGTCGTAAAGTCGCCGAATGTTACCGAGGCCCCGTCGCGGCGGGTCGCGGCGATCGCCGCCTCGTTGATCAGATTGGCAAGGTCGGCTCCGGTGAATCCGGTGGTCAGGCCGGCAACCTTCGAAAGGTCGACATCGTCATCGAGGATGATCTTGCCGGCATGCACCTTGAGGATGGCGAGGCGGCCCGCCTGGTCGGGCCGGTCGACCAGCACCTGGCGGTCGAAACGACCGGCGCGCAACAGCGCGGGATCGAGGATTTCCGGCCGGTTGGTGGCGGCGAGCAGGATGACGCCGACACTCGGATCGAATCCGTCGAGTTCGGCGAGCAGCTGGTTCAGGGTCTGCTCTTTTTCGTCGAAGCCACCATAGCCGCCCGCCGTGCGGCTGCGGCCAAGAGCGTCGAGCTCGTCGATGAAAATGATCGACGGTGCGGCCTTGCGCGCCTGTTCGAACAGATCGCGGACCCGCGCCGCGCCGACGCCGACGAACATCTCGACGAACTCGGACCCGGAGATCGAGAAGAACCGCACACCCGCCTCTCCCGCCACCGCGCGGGCCAGCAGCGTCTTGCCGGTGCCCGGCGGCCCGACGAGGAGGATGCCTTTCGGCACGCGGGCGCCCAGTCGGCCATAGGTCTTCGGGTCCTTGAGAAAGGAGACGACCTCCTGCAGTTCCGACTTGGCCTCGTCGACACCGGCGACATTGGCGAAGGTCACCTTGGTGTCCTTCTCCACATAGACCTTGGCCCGCGACTTGCCGATCGACATGAGACCGCCCAAGCCCTGCCCGCCGCCGGCCATGCGGCGGAAGAGGAACATCCAGATCACGTAGATGACGAAGAACGGCAGCACCCAGGCGAGCAGGGTCCCCAAAAAACCGCTGGATGGCGCGCCGGTCACGGTGACCCCATGGGCGATGAGCTTGTCAGCCAGCCCGGTGTCGACACGGGTCGTGACGAAACGCGTCTTGCCGCTCGGCAAAGCCTCCTTCAGCGTTCCCTGGACGGTGTCGTCGCCGACGGTGACCTCCGCCACCCGGTCCTTGGACAAAAGCTCCTCGAACTGGCTGAACGGGATGGTCTCGATTTCCGAATAGGTTCCCCAGGCCCATTGCAGCAAGGTGAAGCCGAAGATCGCCGCGAGGACGTACCAGATGATGATTGTCTGCTTTTGCAGCGGCGTCGGCGAATCCTTGGCCATGTATGGCTCCCGTCAATCGAAAGGCGCGGTCTTGACGGTCCACTTCCGACCGCATCGGGAAATGCGGCTGCGGCAAGACCATCACGGCGGTCGCCGCAGGGGCACCCGCGACGACCGCCCGCCTTGGCAGACCAGCCGGTCAGGCGGCCGTCACGGCGATCATCTTTTCCTTGCTCTGCGCCTCGGCCGTCTTCGGCAGTTTGACCGTCAGCACGCCCTTGGTGAAACTCGCTGCGATCTTGTCGGCGTCGACCCCGTCGGGAACCCGGAAGGAGCGCGTGAATGACCCGTAGCGGCGCTCGGAGAGGTAGTAGTCCTTTTCCTTCTCCTCCTTCTCCTCCTTCTTCTCGCCCTTGATGATCAGCGAGCCGTTGGCGAGTCTGACCTCGACGTCCTTCTCATCCAATCCCGGCAATTCCGCCGTGATTTCGTATTCTGTCTCCCTTTCCGCGATGTCGACGGCAGGGACGGTTCCGAACGTCATCTCCCGCGGCCAGGAGAGATCAAAATCGAAAGTTGGACGGACGAGCATCGTTCGCGAACGACCGCCGCCAAATCTGTCGAACAGGCGCTCCATCTCGTGACGGAGCGTCTCGAACGGCGCCCAAGGCCCGGACGCCGAAGTCGAGGGCGCGGTGGATTTGTCGGTCTTGACGGGAGCTTGGTTGCTGTATTGGCCATGATAATCTCCTATCGATGAACGGGGCTGCCCCTCTTCCATGGCGGGCGCGCCGGCGCGCCGCGGACGTCGTGCCAGCCACGCACGGAGCGCTGGAGTAGACAGAGCCCGCCCGCTGTTGCCACGAAACAGGATGACCAAAGCCCGAGCATCCGGCTTCGGCATTGATCCTGATCAAGATTTCGCATCATGACGGCGTTTGAGCGGGATCAAGTCTCGCCACCTTCGGGCATGAAAAAATGCGGCGACGGTTGCGCGACGCGCTCTTGCCAATCCGCTCCACGCTGGGGAGACCGCAACATGAAAGCCATGGTCCTCCACGCGATCGGACAGCCGCTATCGATGGAGGAGCGCCCCGATCCCCTGCCCGCTCCCGGCCAGATCCGCGTTCGGGTCGAAGCCTGCGCGGTCTGCCGCACGGACCTCCACGTCGTCGACGGCGACCTGCCGGAGCCGAAGCTGCCGATCGTGCCCGGCCACGAGATCGTCGGTCTCGTCGACGCCATCGGCGACGGCGTCGAGATGCTATCTCCCGGCATGCGGGTCGGCATTCCCTGGCTCGGGCACACCTGCGGGCACTGCCCCTATTGCACAGCCGGCGCCGAGAATCTCTGTGACCAGCCCCTGTTCACCGGCTACACGCGGGACGGCGGCTTTGCGACCCATGTCGTTGCCGACGCCGCCTTCGCATTCCCGCTCAGCGGCTTCGACGATCCGGTCGCCGCGGCACCGCTGATGTGCGCGGGGCTGATCGGCTGGCGCTCGCTTCGCATGGCCGGCGACGGCGGGGCGATCGGCCTTTACGGCTTCGGCGCAGCTGCGCACATCCTCGCCCAGATCTGCCGCTGGCAGAGGCGCGACGTCTACGCCTTCACCCGCCCCGGCGATCGCGCGGCCCAGGAGATGGCCCTGTCGCTCGGCGCCCGCTGGGCTGGCGGATCCGACGAGAGGCCGCCCGAACCGCTCGACGCGGCGATCATCTTCGCCCCTGTCGGCTCGCTGGTCCCAAAGGCCCTGCAGGCAGTAAAGAAGGGCGGTCGGGTGGTCTGCGGCGGCATCCACATGAGCGATATTCCGGAATTTCCCTATCGGCTCCTGTGGGAAGAACGCCAGATCCGCTCCGTTGCCAATCTCACCCGGCGGGACGCCGCCGAGTTCCTCGCAATCGCGCCGAAGGCCGGCGTGAAGACGACCACCCATGTCTATCCTCTGGAAGCGGCGAACGAAGCGCTCACCGATCTCAGGGCGGGCCGTTTCCAGGGCGCTGCCGTGCTGGTGCCGTGATCCGCTCAGCACCTGAACGGCGCCGACATGGAAAAGCCCGCAGGCGGTCAAGGTTTGGCCGACGCGGAGAAATGCAGAGCGGCAGCCCTGGATCCAAGGCCGCCGCGGCATCGCTGCTCAGTCGACGGTGAGATGATCCTCGACCATCTTGACGCCAGGCGCTGACCAGGCCGCCCGTTCGGCCGCGTTGCGCTCCGCCCAGCCGTCCACATGCCCAACAAGGGTCACTTTGCCACCATGCACGGTGACGCGGATTTCCTTCGCTTCGGTTTCCGCGTTGCGCTTCAAGGCGTCTTCGATACGCTTCTTGACGTCGAAGACGGAGGCGTGCGGCGTGACCTCGATGCTGTTCGAGACACCGATCACGCCCGCAAGATCCCTGGCCGCATCGCCGACGGCGATCTTCTGATACTGCCATTCCACATGACCGGTCAGGGTAACCCATCCGTTCTGCACCTTGACCTGCAGATTGCCCTCCGGGATCGTCGTATTCCATTTGATCACGTTCAGGGCACGCTTGGCGATCTCGTCGTCCGCCGTCCTGTGGCTGCCGGCCGGGCGAACCTCGATCTCCTGGGCAATGCCCTTTACGCCCTTCACACGGCGTACGACCTCTTCGACCGTCATCTTCTGGGCGTAGGTCGGAACGTGACCCGTCAGGGTCACTACGCCCTTGTCGACCGTCACTCCGATATGGGCGGCGTCGATGCTCGGCTCGAAGTCGAGTTCGTCGATGATGTCCTGCTGCAATGTCCCATCATACATCGCTTTGGCCCTCATTTCGGAAGCAGGAGGCATTCCCACTCCTGTTGCAGCCTGGATCATCGGCCCGGCAAGGGGGGCCGGCATTGATCCGAATCAAGCCGAAGCCGAGAAGGAAGCTTCCCGCATCTAGCCGTCACTCGCGCCGAGGGCGCGTCGAAGCCTCCGGATCACCACTCCGCGCGCCTTGTCGTCGGCCGCCTTCTCGAGCCGCTCGTTGATGTCGAGGAAGAGTTTCGAAACGTCGTTGTGCCAGTCGAGATGAGCCAGCTTGCCCGGGTCGAGGCGGCGCGGCGTGTCGGATTTCAGCGGGATCGCGGCCTCGACCGTGAGCCAGAAGCCGTCGTCCAATCGCGGCACGATGATCCGCTCGTTCGGAACCACTGCGCTCACACGCTGCTTCAGCCCCTCGATCGCCTCCACTTCCCCGTGCACAAGGAACAGACCGGCCTCCACCGGACGCCGTTCCGACAGCCATTCGCAAAGCTCGGGTCCGTCGGCATGGCCGGAGTAGAGATCGATCTCGCGGATCTGTGCCCGCACCACGAACTCTTCGCCTTGAATACGGACCTGGCGGGTCCCGTCCTTCAAGATCCGGCCCAGCGTGCCCTGGGCCTGGAAGCCGACGAACAACACCGTCGCTTCCGGCCGCCACAGCCAATTCTTCAGACGATGCCGGATGCGTCCGGCCTCGCACATTCCGCTGGCCGCGATCACGATATGGAAGCCCTTCAACCGGTCCAGCGCCTTGCTCTCGTCGACCGTCTCGGTGAAGCGGATGTTAGATGCGCGCAAAGCGCGGGACAGAATGTCGCCGTGCTCCAATTCCCCCGCATGGTCGTGGAAAATCCGGGTGGCACGGGTGGCGAGCGGTGAATCGATGACGATCGGAATCGCCGGAAGATCGCCGGTCTCGATGAGACGCTGCAGGTCGACCAGGAGCTCCTGCGTCCGCTCGACCGCGAAGGACGGAATCAGCAGCGCCCCGTCCGGGTTGTTCGCCGCCCTCACCGCGTCCCGCAGTATCCGGCGACGATCGACTTCCGACGCCCCGACACGATCTTCGTCGCCGTAAGTGCTTTCGCAGATGACATAGTCGAAGCCGCTCGGCGCGTCCGGATCGGCTTGCAACAGCTTGTGAGCGGGGCCGAGGTCGCCGGAAAACAGCAGTCGTAGTGGTCGATCTCCGGAGCTGGCGATCTCGATTTCGATGGAGGCAGAGCCGAGAAGGTGACCCGCATTCCAATAACGCGCCCTGACGCCGGCCATCACATCGAACCATGCGTCGAACGCGACAGCCCGGAACTGGCTCAGGCATTGGGCGACGTCGGCGGCGTCATAGATCGGCGTCACAACCCTGCGACCGCGCCGCTTGTTGCGGCGGTTGAGATGCGCGACTTCGGTATCCTGGATATAGGCCGAGTCGGGCAGCATGACGCTGCACAGATCCTGGGTCGCGCGGCTGGCGAAGACGGGGCCGGCGAACCCATGCTTGGTCAGCTTCGGTAGCAGCCCGGAATGGTCGATGTGGGCGTGGGTCAGCAGCACCGCATCGACCTGCTTCGGCTCGAACGGAAAGGCGCGGTAGTTCAGCTCCTTCTCCGACTTCGATCCCTGGAACAGGCCGCAGTCGATCAAAAGCCGGCCGCCGGCAATCTCCAGTTCGAAACATGAGCCGGTGACGGCCTGTGCCGCTCCGTGAAACCGGAGGATCGGCCCCTGGCCCGTTTTCGCGCTATCTTGGCTCACTGGAAGCTCCAGCCGTTATCGTCAGAATTGATTGCCCTCGGTCGCCGCGTTCAGGTCGGTGATCGCCTCCTGGTAAGCCCAAGGACATCACACTCCTGGTCGCCCTTGGCTCGCCGCCGCGCCGCCTGCGAGCTCGACGATCTCCGCGGTGATCTGTTCCTGGCGCACATGTCGGAACGTCGCCCGCAAAGCGCGGATCTGCCGATCGATTTCGCGATGCGCCGCGGCCATTGCCGTCATCCGTGCCTGGTTTTCCGCGGCGAAGGCGTGCAGGGCGACCTCGCAGAACAGAGCATGCAAATATTCGGCGGTGAGATCGGCCAGGAGCTTGCGGGCCGGCAGATTGAGGATCGGCGGCTCCCTGTGCTCAGCCCCCGCGAAGGTGGCAGGGTCCAGCGGCAGGAGAAGCCGACGAACGACCGTCGGCTCGGCCCCGACGGACCCATCGGCGAAGACCGCCGTCACCCGTTCGACCCCTCCTGTCCCGATCCTCTGGTAGAGCGCATCGCAAATGTCGCTGGCAAGCTTCGGAATGCCGGAGGAATGGGAGGGCATCGCGCTGGTCCAGTCGGCCGCAATGCCGCGTTCGACGGCATGGGATAATCCGCGCGTGCCGATAAGAAAGAGCACGGGCACCGGCACTTCGTCGGCGATCGTCTCCAACACGCGCTCGTTGAAGGCTCCGGCGAACCCCTGTTCGGCGCCGAAGACGACGAGCGCTGCCTTGCTCGTCCGGTCGGGCGGAGGCGGCGCCTCGGTGGAAACCAGGGCCAACACCTGGGCAAGCCCCGCGGCGATCGTCTGGGCGTAGGCGTCGACCGCGCTCAGCTCGTCGCGCGCTTTCTGCACCCGAGCCCCGGCGATCCCACGCATGGCGTTGACCACGGTGCCGAGCTGGCGAATGCCCTCGATGCGGGCAGAGACGTCGGCGAGCCGGTCACTCATGACGGCCCCGCGGTGGATTTTAGGGAATCGACCTCGCGCACGATTCTTCGCATGGTCTCGAGAAGCGCTTCGTGACCGTCCGAATCCAACATTCCGCTTTCCTCGATCTGCCGGACCGCATCCGGAGCGCCGTGGTCAAGCCCCGCCGCGACCGCGCGGCGAAGCGCCGGCACCCTTTCCAGCGCTAGCCCGTCGACGAGCCCCGCCTGTACGGCGCCGACCAACGCGACCTCCTCGGCAAGCCGAAGCGGGTGATACGGTCGCTGACCGAGGATCGCGCGGATCCGCGCCCCACGGGTCAAGCGGTCGCGCACGCGCGCGTCCGGCAGACCGCCGAAGCGTGTGAACATTTCCAGTTCGAGGAACTGGGCGTAATCGAGGCGCATCGTTTCCGCGGCCTCCCTAAGGGCGCGCGCTTGCGTCTTGCCGCCGACGCGGCTGACACTGGTGCCGACATCGACCGCCGGCTTCTGGCCTTCGTTGAACAGCCTGGTATCGAGGACGATCTGTCCGTCAGTGATCGAGATCAGATTGGTCGGGATGTAGGCACTGAGATTGCCCGCGTCGGTCTCGGCAATCGGCAGCGCGGTGAGCGAACCGCCGCCCCTGTCCTTAGACAGCATGGCGGCACGTTCGAGCAGGCGAGCGTGAACGTAGAAGATATCGCCCGGATAGGCTTCCCGGCCCGGCGACTGGCGCGTCAGGAGCGCGATCTCGCGATGCGTGGCGGCGTGCTTGGAAAGATCGTCGATCACGACAAGCGCGTGCTGACCGCGATCGCGGAAATACTCGGCGATGGTAAATCCGGCAAAGGGCGCGATCCATTGCAGCCCCGGCGAGGTTGCCGGCCCCGCCACCACGATGATCGTTCGCTCGGGTGCGCCGTGGGTCCGGATCGCGTCGATCGCCCTGCGGACATTGGCGCTCTTTTGACCGACGGCCACATAGATCGAGATCATGTCGCTCGCCTTCTGGCTGATGATCACGTCGAGCGCCACCGTCGTCTTGCCGGTCGCGCGGTCGCCGATGATCAGCTCGCGCTGGCCGCGACCGAGGGCAAACAGCGTGTCGATAACGAGAATGCCGGTCTGCACAGGTTGGGTCACCGCGGCGCGCTCGACGATCGCCGGAGCCGGACATTCGATCGGCTCGTTGCTCTCGGCCGAAACCGGGCCCTTGTCGTCCAGTGGGCGGCCGAGCGGGTCAACGATCCGCCCAAGCAGTCCAGCCCCCACCGGAACGCGCACCACGTCGCCTGTGCCGGTAACGGTGTCGCCAGCTTGAACGCCGGCCACATCGTCGAGCAGCACGCAGCCAATACGGTCCTCATTCAGCACCTGGGCGAAACCGAACCGCCCATCCTTGAACGCGAGCAGTTCGTCGAGGCGCGCGTCGGGCAGCCCGGAGATCAGTGCAATGCCGTCGCCGACCTGTTCGACCCGACCGATCTGCCGCGCCTCGGGACGGAGCGTGGCAGCGTCGAGACGCTGGCGCGCCCGCCGGCGCCACACTTCCGGCTCGAGTTCAGTCGCGGACGTCATGGGACAGCTCCGTCAGGATGCGGTCGAGATCGGCGCGCCAGCTGTTGGTCACCAGGATATGCGATCCATGCAGTTCGAGGCCGGCGATCAGCTTGGGATCGGCCTTGAAGTCGAGCTTCGGGCTGCCACCCAGTGCGTCGGCGAGACGCGTCCGGACGCGCTCTCTGTCTCCGTCCGCGAGAGGGCTGGCGCTGACTGCATCGAAGGTCGCGCCATCCCGTGCAAGGCTGTGACGGGCATGGTCGGGGAGACGGCCTATCTCCGCGACCAGCGAATCCAAAAAAGCCTCCTGCAAGGCCTTGTCGTCCAATCGCGCCACCAGTCGCCGGGCGATGTCGACGGCGAGCCGGGAGGCCTGCTCGGCCCAATTCTCGCGGTTCGCCTCCGTTTCCTTCTCGATTTCCGCTCTCGCCGTATCCCTCAGATCCTCCGCTTCCGCTTCGGCCTTTGCCAACACGCCCGCACGGACCTTATCGGCGGCGGCCTGTGCCTCAGCGACGATACGCGCCCGCTCCTCGGCAAAGCCCGCGCGCGTCGTCTCGATTTCGGCGAGCGCCGATCGCGCCTCACTGCGCGCGGCCTCCGCCTCGGCCAGCGCCCCGGCCGCCGCCTTGCGCCGCGTTTCGATCATGGCGGCGAGCGGTTGCCAGAAGAAGCGCGCCAGGAGCCAGACCAGGATCAGGACGTTGACGGTCTGGATGCCCAACGTCCACCAGTCGATGCGCATGGGCAATCAGAGCAACAAGGGGTTGGCGAAGAGCAGGAGTAGCGCCACGACCAGGCAATAGATCGCCATGGTCTCGATCATCGCCAGACCGACGAACAGCGTGCGGGAGATCGTGGCGGACGCTTCGGGCTGTCGGGCGATGGCGTCCATCGCCGCGGCGATCGAGCGCCCCTCGGCGAGGGCCGGTCCGATCGCCCCGAAGGAGACCGCGATCACCGCGCCCAGAATGCTTGCGAGCGCTAGCCAGTTCATTGTGTAGCCCTTTCCTTGATCTTCGTGGGAGCCGGGCGTCCGTCGTTGACGGCTCCGGCGATGAACACCGTCGCGAGGACGGCGAAGATGTAGGCCTGGACGGCACCGGTCAGGAGATCGAGCGCCATCAACGGGATCGGGACGAGGAGCCCGGCCAGCGACAAGACGATGCCGATCACGAAAACCCCGCTCATGATGTTGCCGAAGAGGCGGACGAGCAGGGAGAAGGTGCGTGTGATGCTCTCGACGAAGTTGAGCGGAATCATAAGGACACTCGGCGAGGCGAAGCTTTTGAGATAGCCGCCGACGCCCCCTGCCCGGACGCCGAACCAGATCACCGCCAGGAAGACCAGCAGCGCCAACGCCGCGTCGGTTTCCAGATTGGCAGTCGGCGGCTCGACGCCTGGCACCAGCGAGGTCCAGTTGGCGAAGAGAATGAAGACGAAGAGCGTACCGATGAAGGCGCGGTAGTCAGCGGGCTCCGCCTGCATCGTCTCACGGATCTGCCCGTCGACCGTCACGACGACAAGTTCCAGCGCTGCCTGAAGCGACGACGGCACGAGCAACAGACGACGAGACACAGCCATGCCACCGGCGGCGAGCAGCACCATCAACGCCCAGGTTACGAGGATCGGCTCGGTAATCGGCACCGGGCCAAGCTGGAACATCGCTTCGGTGGTCAGCGGCGAGTTCATTCGGCAAGCCTTCCGACCCGGCGCATGATGAAGGCGCGGCCGCCGAGCAAGCCGATCGTCATCGCGAACAGGGCTGGCGCGCCGTGGAGGCTGGCCAGCGTGAGCGCTCCGACAAGCAGCGCGAATCGCGCGATCGCCACGGCCGCGGTCCGCCAAGGTGACGTACCGCTCGCGAGCCGCCGTGCCTGGTGCCAGAGGGCCGAGAAGTGGGCCAAACCGAGGGCGAAGCCGGCCGCGAGGAAGCCGAAAAGCTCCATCGGCGTTCGCCAGTCCATCGTCTGGGCGGTATCGATCAGGGTCATTGCCCATTCATCCATTTCCAGGCCGACCAGCAGCCGACCGCGAGACCGATCATCAGCAACGCCCCGGTGATCGTCAGCCCCGACTCGAACATCCGGTCGAGCCAGCGACCCACGAAGAGGCCGATGAGGGTCGGCACCACGATGATCCAGCCGAGCACGCCGATCTGCGCCAGCCGCTTCGCCACGGTCGGCTCGCCCTCCCGCAGCCATTGGCGGTGGCGCTCGCCTCTGACGCGGACGGTCTCAGCCAAGTGGTTGACCTGCTCCGGCTCGGCTGGCTTGTCCTGCTCATCGCGCCGCACGTTCATGACGCGCCTCCCGGCAAAGACGCCGCGCCGGGCCGCAGATGGCGCATGATTTGCCGGATGGCCGCGAGCTGCAGACGCGTGCTGTCGACATACTCCTCACGTTGCGTCTCGAGGTCGGTCTCGAACTTCTTGAGAACCGTATCGTGCAGCGTCGTCAGATCGTCACCGGGGATCGCCTCGCGCGTCGCGATCGTGACCTCGCGGCCACCGTTGACTGTGAGAACGCCACTGCGCACCGCGCAGTGATGGCGGCGTTCGTCTGCGTCGGTCCAACTGACGACGGAAATAGCGAGCACGGTGAGAAAATCCGCGTGGCCCGGCAGAACGCCGAAGCTGCCGCTGGCATCCTCCGCGCGGATCGACAGAACATCGTCGGCGGCGGCGACGACGGCGAGCGGATTGAGGATTCGCAATCTCACGACACCCGCTCCTCGCTCTTGCTCTTGCTCTTGGCCGCCGCTTCCTTCTGGAGGGCATCATCGAGCGTGCCGACCATGTAGAGCGACTCTTCCGCCCAATCGTCCGCCTCTCCCGCAAGGATCGCTTTGACGCCCAGGAGCGTATCGGCGCGGCGGACGCTGCTGCCGGGCGTGCCGGTGAAGGCTTCGGTCACCACGAAGGGTTGGCTCAGGAAACGTTGCAGGCGCCGCGCCCGTCGCACGATCTGCCGGTCCCCGGGCCCAAGTTCCTCGGTGCCGAGAAGCGCGATGATATCCTGGAGCTCCTTGAACCGCGCGAGGGCCTGACGCGCCTGTTCGGCCAAAGCGTAGTGCTCTTCGCCAACGATCGAGGGATCGAGGAGAACCGAGGACGAGGCGAGCGGGTCGACGGCCGGATAGAAGCCTTCGGCGGCGAGCGTGCGCGACAGCACGATGACGCTGTCCATATGCGTGGAGATCGCCGTGACCGCCGGGTCGGTGAAGTCGTCGGCCGGAACGTAGACCGCCTGAATAGCGGTTACCGCGGCGCCGGCGACCGAAGCGATCCGCTCCTCGAGCGAGGCCACCTCGCTCGCCAGCGTCGGCTGATAGCCAACCCGCGACGGCAGCCGGCCGAGAAGGCCGGACACCTCGCTGCCCGCCTGTAGAAAGCGGAAGACATTGTCCATCAGGAGGAGGACGTTCTTGTGCTCTCTGTCGCGAAAGTCCTCGGCAATCGTCAGCGCCGTCAGCGGCACGCGCCAGCGGGCGCCCGGCGGCTCGTTCATCTGGCCGTAGACCAGAACGGTTCGCGGCAGGACTCCCGATCGGCGCATTTCGGCGAGGAGCTCATGCCCCTCGCGCGAGCGCTCGCCGATGCCCGCGAACACCGAAATACCCTGGTACTTCTTAACCATCGCGTGGATCAACTCGGTGACGAGCACCGTCTTGCCGACGCCCGCCCCTCCGAACATCGCCGCCTTGCTCCCATGCGCCAGCGGCGCCAGGAAGTCGACGACCTTGATGCCGGTCTCGAACAGATGGCTGCCCGAATCGGCCTTCGCGGCGAGCGCCGGCGGTGGATTGTGGATGCCGCGCCGTTTCGTGTCCGACGCTAGGGGCGGACCTCCATCACGGGCGATGCCGACGACGTCGAGGAGGCGCCCGAGCACCGCGTCGCCGACGGGGACGGTGATCGGCTCTCCGGTCGCGCGGACGGGAACGTTGCGTTGCAGTCCGGCGGTCGCCTGCAGAGCGATAGCGCGAACCGTGCCAGGATCGACATGGCTGTGAACTTCCAGGATCAGCGCTTCGCCGCCATCGCGTTCCACAACGAGGGCGCTGTTGATCGGGGGCATCTGCGCCCTTGGGAAGCGCACGTCGACGATGGCGCCGCGAACCGCGATCACCGTGCCTGTCGCACCTTCATCCTGCATCGCGGCCTCAAAATCCCGGGGCGGCGGCTGTCCCGGCGCGGCGCATACGCGTCCGCGGGGTCCTAACCCGTTGGGAGGCACTCTAGGCTACTGCGCACCAGCGGCCTTTGATTCCGATCAACGATTGCATCGCCCGCTTCGGCGGCGCCATGCCACAAGACGCATGCGCCTCGCTCCCGGAGTCGCGGCCGCGCGCCTTGGGTCGCCACGACGATCTCGCCTAAGCGATCCCAGCCTCGATCGGACACAAGCGTGCGACGACGCGGTGTTCCGTTTCGTCTGTCGGGAACGCGACGCAATCGCCCTTGATGCGCGCGTCGTTGACCGTGAGCTCGACCCGTCCGGTGCCCAGATGATCGGGATCCGCGATGCCGATCATCAAACTTCCGGCAGGTCCCTTCACCCTGATTTCGGCTCCGCCCCAAGCCTTCGGCAGGCGCGGAGCGATGTGCACGGCACCCTGCCGAAGGCTGACGCCGAGAATTCCTTCAACAGCGAGCTGCGATGTCCAGCCTGCGGCGCCGGTGTACCAGGTCCAGCCCGCCTCCCCGATTCCAGGCCCGGAACCACGCACGTCGCCCGGCAGGACATAGGGCTCGGCGCCGTATAGCTCCGCGCCCGCGCGGCTGGCGGTGCGGCGGATCGGGTTGATCAGGTCGAAGATTTCGTAAGCCCGGTCGCCGTCGCCGAGCCGCGCATGGGCCAAGCCCAGCCAAGCCGCCGCGTGGGTATACTGGCCGCCATTTTCGCGCACGCCCGGCGGATAGGCGCGAATATAGCCCGGGTCGCGCGGTGTCCGATCGAAGGGCGGAGTAAGCAGGCGGACCAGCCGTGTCTCGGTATCAACGAGCCGCTCGGTCGCGGCGGCAACCGCCGCCGCGGTCCGCGTCGGTGATGGCCCGCCGGCCAGCGCCGCCCAGGATTGCGATATGCTGTCGATCTGGCATTCGTCGTTATCGCTCGAGCCCCAGGGCAGACCGTCGTCGGCGAAGGCCCGCGCGTACCACGCGCCATCCCACCCGGCCGTATCGCCGGCCATGCGCAGATCGCCTGCGCGCGCCTTCCACAATTCGTCCAGATCCTCGCGCCCGACCACCCGAGCCAGCTCCACAAATGCATCGACGCAGACGGCGGCGAACCAGGCGAGCCATACGCTTTCACCGCGTCCCTCCCTGCCGACCCGATCCATTCCGTCATTCCAATCGCCTGTCCCCATCAGCGGCAGACCGTGAGCACCAGCGGTGACTCCGCGCGCCAAGGCCCGTCGACAATGTTCGAACAGCGTCGCGCGTTCGGAACCCGGCTCGAAGAGAGCGTAACGGTCCTCTTCGTCGTCCCCGAGCGGGGCGGCGGACAGAAATGCGACCTCTTCGGACAGTATCGCGGTGTCGCCGGTGGCCCCGACATAGCGGCCCGTCGCATAGACGAGCCACAAAAGGTCATCCGAGCAGTGCGTGCGCACGCCGCGTCCGGCCGGCGGATGCCACCAGTGCAGCACATCGCCTTCCTCGAACTGCCGCGCCGCGCACTCCAGAATGTGCGCCCGCACCCGCTGCGGCTCGGCGAACAAGAGCGCCGTCATGTCCTGGAGCTGATCGCGGAATCCGAAGGCACCGCCGGCCTGATGAAAGCCGGCGCGCGCAAAAATCCGCGAAGCGAGGGTCTGGTTGACGAGCCAGCGGTTGACCAGGAGATCGAAGGCCGGGTCCGGAGTGGTCACCGTGACGGCGCCAAGTCGCCGCTCCCAGATCGCCTGGTTTGCGGCCAGCGCCATCTTGGCCGTGCCGACGTCGGCCCAATGCGCGGCCAGCCGCCTCGCGTCGGTGGGGTCGTTCCCTTCGCCCAGCACGAAAACAACCTCCTCGGTCGCGCCGGGCGCCAGGTCGATGTGGACCTGAAACGCCGCGCAAGGGTCGGCGATACTATCGAGCACGCCATCGAGGCTCCACGCGAGGAGTCCGGCGGGTTGGGCCGAATCGCCCTGTCGGCCGAGAAACGTCGTGCGGTTGCATGTCAGGCTATGAGGCGGACGGCTTGCCGCCAGAAACGCCGTACGGTCGCCAAATTCCGGGTTCCATCCGTTGCGGGCGATCAGCGCCCGGCTCTCGGCATCATAGCCGCAGACCACGTGCGGCCGTGCCGTGCTGCCCAGCGCTCCCAGCAGCCATTCGGCGTAGTAGGTGGCGGTGAAGCGGCGACCCCGCGGGCCCGGATTGGACAGGCTGAGCAGCGCCAATTTCACCGAGGCGTCGGGCGGAACGAAGACCGTGAGACGCTGCTCCAGCCCCTCTCCATTGCGTAGCCAGGCCGTGGCTCCGGGGCTGTGACGGATCTGGCACGTCGTATCGCCGCCGGAGGGTAGCGGCGTCGGCGTCCAGATCCGGGCGGTCTCCTCGTCGCGCAGGTAGAGTGCCTCCGCCTGCGGATCGACCAAGGGGTCGTTCGACCAGGGCGTCAGCCGATGCTCGCCGCTGTTGATGCACCAGGTGAATCCCAGTCCGGACTCCGACACGATCGTCCCGAAACGCTCGTTGGCCAAGACGTTGCACCAAGGCGCCGGTGTCTGGCGGCCACCGTCGAGATGGATCACGTAATCGCCGTTGGCCGGTGAGAATCCGCCATAGGAGTTGTCGAACAAGGTATCCGGCGGACGTGAGAGTTCGGCGACCGGCGTCGGCTCGGGCGGCGACGGTCCGACAGGTTGGAAGTGGGGTGGTCCGATACGCACCGGGAGCGGAGCGGTGACCGCGTCGGCGAGGGAGGCTGCCGCGCCGTCGAGCGACAACCGTGCCGAAGCAGTGAGCGCGTGCCTCTCCCCCGCGCCGAACTGGTCCGCCGCCAGCAGATGAACGCCACCGGAGCCGCCAAGGCCCGCGGGGACGCGCGCCTCGCGGAGTGTGGAGAACAACAGTTCACGGGTCGGCTCCTGATAGCCGGAAGCGCCTTCGCGCAGAATGACGAGGTCCACCCGAAGGCCCCGCCGAAGCCACCACTGATGCGCCCGGACCACGCCTGGGAGCAGTTGCGCATGCAAATCATCCGCTACCCGCACGAGAACGATCGGCAAATCGCCGGAAAGGCCCATGCTCCAGAGCTGCGCCTGCGCGGGAAGGCTCGTTTGCGACGCGGCGGCCGACAGGTGCGCCGGCGGCCGTGGGAGGACGAGACCGCCACACAGGGCCTGCGCCTCGGCCAGCGCAGGCGTATCGAGGCCGAGACGCCGAGCCTCGATCGCCGCGGATCGCAACGCGTCTTCCATCGCCCAGTCGAGCGCCGGCACGGTTGCATAGCGCTCGGCGATCTCGAGCGCCGTCTCACGCGAGCCGGCGGCGCAAGTCACGAAGGCGAGTTGCGCCCGGGCTCCCGGAGCCAGGCGAATTCGAGCGCGGAGTGCCATGACCGGATCGAGCGTCCATCCGGCGCCGCCGGCCAGGACACCGGTCGCGCCCGGCGGGTGCTCCGAATTGCCATGGCGGCTCAAGAAGGCCCGACGGTCGGTCTCGAAACCGGACGGCATCACCGCCGAATCCTGAGCCACCAGACGATGAACGAGAACCGGGGGCCGGTCCGTGGAGCGCTGGGGGCGACGGGTGAACACGAGCGCGCCATGCTCGGCAATCCGCTCGCTGTGGACAAATAGCTTGCTGAACGCCGGGTGCCGCTCATGTGCCGCCGCCGGCGCGAGCACCACTTCGGCGTAGCTGGTCAGGTCGATCTCGCGGGTCCTGCCGCTCTCGTTGAAGAGAGTGACGCGGCGGATCTCCACATCGTCGCCGGGCGCAATCGCGATTTCGAGACGGGTCGAGAGCTCATCTCCGCGATCATGAAACTCAGCCATGTGAGCGTGGAAGCTTGTCTCCGAAAATCCCCGGCCATGCTCGCCGAGCGACCGTATCGCGCCGCTGTCCGGCTCACTGAGATAGAGCCGCGCGTCGCCTGCGCGGCTGACGGGGTCTCCGGTCCACCGCGTCAGGGCCTGACCCCGCCACCAGAGCGCGCCGCCGCCGGCACTGGTGATCCAGGATGCGAGGCTTCCATTACCAATGACGTGCATTTGCGGAATGGGTTCGTCGGGCGCGGTCCAGCCATGCAGTGTCGGCGTCTGCGTTCGCGCCAGGTCGGGCGTGGCGTCTTCCGCATCGGTGGCCTGCTCAGGCGGGAACTCCCAGGGCACACGTTCCTGTAGCAGCAGTTCGGTTGCCCGCATGTGGGGCTCCCGGCCAAAACGCTTGACGAGGATGTTGTCGTTCAGAGCGTTGCCGATAGCGGCGGCGATCATCCCCTGATGGTGCGCCATGTAAGCGCGAACAGGCGTGAAGCCGCCTTCGGCCGGACGTCGGTCCGGCGTGAAATCCGCCGCTTCGAAAAACCCATACTGGCCACACAGGCCGAGCTTTTCCAACCGGCGGAGATTGGCAACAGCCGCGACCGGTGCCACGGCCAGCGCCAGCGCGCTGGCGTAGGGCGCAACCACGTAGTCCGCGGACAACCCGCGCTTCAATCCGAGACCCGGCACCCCGAATGCCTGATACTGGTAGCGATGCGCGGCATCGCGGGAGGCAAACCCGGACTCCGATACCCCCCAGGGCAGGCCGAGCCTATCGCCATACTGCCGCTGCGCGGAAACCGCGGCCCGTTCGCTCTGCCCCAGAAGTCGCCCGGCATCGCTCGGCAGCAACAGCGCCGGCATGAGATATTCGAACATGGAGCCGTTCCAAGAGAGCGCCGCCAGGGCACCGCCGGCCTGGGTGATCGGCCGGCCCAGGTGGAACCAGTGTTCGACAGGCACATCGCGCTTGGCGATCGCGAAATAGCTCGCCAGCCGCGCTTCGCTTGCCAAGAGATCGTAATGATGCTGGTCGAGCCGATCCGAGCCGAGATTGTAACCAATCAAGAAGGTGCGGGTCTCGCGGTCGAAAAGGACGCGAAAGTCCATTCCGAACGCTCGCTCGCCGGCTCGCCGGGCAATGTTCTCCAGATTTTCGCGCAGGGTATTGCGCGCGGTTTCTCCATGCCCGAGCGCGATGGTCAGCTCGCGGAGCCAGTGCTCAGCGGCGGCGGCGGCTGGCAGCAAGCCGGATAAGGCAACGCGCGCGCGACCGAGCTTTTCGATGCTGCCGTCGAGAGAATCCGTGGCGACCGGCAGAGCCTCGAAGACTTCGGCTAGTCCCGCGAGGCCAGGCGGGACGGAGTCAATGAGCGTGCGCCACGGCTCGAGGGCATCGAGGTCGCGGCGCATATTCAGAAGGTGATGATCGACACGCCCCAGCCAGACGTGGATCGCATGCGGGTCGATCTGATGAACCTCATCGAGAGCTTTCGAGACAAGCGTCTGAACCCTCCGCCAGTCCCCGGCTGCGATGTCGGCAAGCGCAGCACGCCAGCTCGCGGGGTCTGTTTGGATCGAAGGGAGCCGATCAAGCATCGCATCGATCGGCCCGAAGACCGCACGGCGCTGCTGGCCGGGCAACTCGGTGAGGACTTCGCGCAACAATCGGAATTCGTCGTCGAGACCCTCCCACTGAGAAGCAGACATCGCCGGTCCCCGTGCATATTCGCGGCAGCCCTCGCGTAGCGTGAGCAGGCTCACCGCGAGATTGCCGCTGTCGACGGTGGAAACGTAGCGCGGTTCAAGGGATTTGAGGGTCTTCGTCTCGAACCAGTTGAGCGTATGGCCACGGTAATTCTCAAGCCGATCGAGCGAATCAAGCGCGCAGGTCATCCGTGCGGCGAGGTCGAAGAGGCCGATATGGCCGAAATCGCAAGCCGTCAGCGAGGACAGGAACAGCATGCCGATGTTGGTGGGAGACGTGCGGTGCGCCGTCTCCTCATGGGGGTTGGTTTGATAATTGTCGGGCGGCAGCCAATTATCGTCGGGTCCGGCGAAGGTTTCGAAATAGAGCCATGTCCGCCGCGCGACGTGACGCAAATAGACCCGATCCTCGGCGCCAAGCTCTTCCTTGAAGAGCCGCATCGGCCTGCCGATGATATCGGCGATCAGGGGCGACAAGAACCAGACCAGGAGCAGCGGCAGGGCACCCGGCAAGCTGGCGGGATCGACCGTGGCCAGCAGCAGCGCGAGCAGGGCCGCAAGCGTCGGTGCCGCGGCCATCTCGGTCCAGATCCCGGCCCGGCCCTCCGAAACCCGCGCGGCCGAATGCGCCGCCGACGTCCATTGTAACAAGCGTCGCCGCGAGACGAAAACTCGCCATACGGTCTGGACGATCGCGGCCATGGCAAGCACGGCTTCATGCGCCATGAAGACGATCGCAAGCAGCCAGCGACCAGCATGGTCGCCCAATTGCCGCAGCATGCTCCGGGCGGCGCCGCGGCGGCGCCCGCGCGCCAGATTCGTCACGAGGTCGGTGAACAGGTAGGCGCCGGGGGCGGCAACCGTCAGCATCGTCCAGATCAGCGCCTCGCCCGGAAGGAGCAGCCATCCCGCCGCCGCGAACGCGACCAGCGCTGGCGCAATCAGGCTGCGCCGCAGATTGTCGATGATCTTCCAGCGATCCAGCGCCGACAGCCGATTGACCGCGCGTGCCCCGCCGCGGATGGGCGCCGTTCGACCGAGCCAGGGCAGAAGCTGCCAGTCGCCCCGAATCCAGCGATGGGCCCGGCGGGCGTAAGCGAGATAATTCGGCGGGAAGTCCTCGTAAAAGACGATGTCGCTCGCCAGTGCTGCGCGTCCGTGCAGACCCTCGAACAGATCGTGGCTGACCAGAGTATTTTCCGGAACGCGCTGGGACAGGCATTTGTGGAAGGCAGAGGCGTCGTAAGCGCCCTTGCCGGTGAATATGCCCTCGCCGAACAGGTCCTGATACACGTCCGAAACCGCACGGCTGTAGATGTCGATCGCCGTATCGCCGGTATAGAGCCGGGTAAACAGCGAACTTTGACCGGCTTCTGGGGAGATTTCGACGCGCGGTTGGATGAAGGTGTAGCCAAGGGAGGCTTTGCCAGTTTCGGGATCGAATTCCACACGATTGAGGGGGTGAGCCAGCGTCCCGATGAGCCGATTGATGGCGCCTGGTGGCGCTGTGGTGTCGGCGTCCAGCGTGACGACGAAACGGGCCTGACACAGGACGTCGCAAGCACCCTCCTGCACGGCGAAAGCCTCGGGCATATGACCGAGGATGAAAGCGGTGAATTCCTCGAGCTTGCCGCGCTTTCGCTCCCAGCCCATCCAGCATCCCTCGGGCTCGTTCCAGCGGCGCGCCCGGTGAAGCAGCGAAAACGGCGCGTGCTCCGCATAGCGCGCGTTAAGGCGCCGCACTCCCTCGACCAGCGCCGTCTCGATCAGGCCATCCTCTGGCAGCCGCTCCGAATCCGCGTCGGCCAGATCGCTCAACAGGGCCAGATGGATGAACGGATCTGGATTCGACAGCCAATGGGCCTCGAGCCGCTCGATCAGTGCTCCGACCTCCTCGGCTCGGCGCAAGATCACCGGCATCACCACAGCCGTCTCGCAGCCCTCGCCAAGACCGTGCTCGACGTCCAGCTTCGGCAGCACCCAGGGCGGGATAAACTGCGTGACGATCCAGTGTGTCAGCGTGATGCTGATGATCAATGCGGGCATCAGCGACAGGACGATCCCGACAGCCCAGGCCATTGCCCCCGCGCCAAGCGACGCCAGTACCCAGACTGGAACCGCGAGCGCGGCGAGGCCGAAACCCGTCAGAGCGCCGACATAGAACCGACCCGGATGACCGCTCACGGCGCGACGCAGAGCGGCGCCAAGCCGTGGGCGGAAACCAACCGTTCGCTCCAGTTCCTTCCTTCCCTCGGCGACCAGCCAGCATCCGACGTGGCCGCGTCGCAACGTCCCCGCGTGAGCGCGCGTCAGCCTTATCGCGTTCTTGGCGACATTCCATTCGAGGGCCCCCGCGCCAGCGGCGATTTCCTCGACCGCCTTGCGGTATCGATCACGGGTGTCGAAATCCATTGTGCGGTAGACGCCTGCGGGATCGGTCCGCAGGATCGCCTCAACCCGACTGACCTGATCGAAGAAGGCCTTCCACGACGTGTTCGAAACCGCCATGAGCGCGGAGATCGCGCGGGAAACGCTTTCCGTCGGGTCGACAGGTTCGTGCGGCCGCAACCCTGGCGTCGGCGCGAATGGCGGCATCAGATCCGGCACGAGTTCGGAGAATGCCAGAACCAGCGTTTCCAGGCAGGCGAGCCGAAGCATCGCCGGAAATGCCCAGAGTTCGGCGATCGTGAGAGGCTCATCCTTCTGGTAGGCGTTGACGAATTCGGCGGCGCCAGCGAGACCGATTTGCATGTGCGCCGCGTCAAGCATGCCATGGGCCAGAGCCAAGACCCGCGGCATCCCCTCGTATTCGGGCGCGGCAAGACGCGAAAGCCTCCGGTAGAAGGCCGCGGGCATATCCTCGCGTACCTGGCGGACCGCGCGGCGAACATGAAACTCGTTGTCGAGCAACCATTCGGAGGCCTTGGCCGCGTGATGCGGCGGCTCGACACAAGACTGGCGGGCGCGATCCAACCAGGGAATGATTTGGGAAAGCCGGCGCCATGAGGGCGCCGGCTCGGGCTGGCTCGGGTTGATGTCGTGTCGTGCCCTGAGGGCAGCGGCGGCAAGCGCCGGCACCCTATCCGGAACGTCAGCGCTCTCCAGGACGGGCGCGACGGTCACATCAGCGCTCGACTCGGCAACCTCGCGGGCTGCGAGTCTCCGGCACATCGCAGAGCCTTCGGCGGGGTCCATTCATGCCCTCGCACCAGAAGAATGGGCTTCTCGGCATGATTGACCAGATAATCCGCAACGCTTCCCACCGAAATGTCGGGATGTCCGCTCGAACCCGTCGAGGAGAGGACGATGATGTCCGCCTGGTCTTCGGTGGCGGCGACCGCGAGGGCATGGCGGGCATCGCTGCTCGCGATGACCCGCGTTCGCGCGCACGACTTGGCAACCGGCAACCACGACCGCACCTGCACCATGTATTGCTCGGCGACGCGCTCGTTGCGACGGCGCAGCTGATCTCGCAAGGCGCGGGCTTCCGCCTCGATCGGGCCGATTTCGGTCAGATCGATGTTCGGTGCCGCATGGACGAGCAATATCTCCGCTTGGTGAGCAGCCGCGATGCCAACGGCGATCGGCAAGGAGGATTCTCCCCTCGGTGATCCGTCAAGCGGCGTCATCACCCGGCGATAGCGTATCGGATCGTCGCCGACGTCGACCGACGGGGCCAGCAAGACCGAACCGTCGACCGTTTCGGCGACGCGGCGCGCTGTCCCCCCCAGTCCCGGAAAAGGCCAGTTGCTGTTGCCGCTCACGCCCAGGACTGTGAGATCGACACCGTGATCGCGGACCCAGGCGCAGATGCATTCGGCCGCCGGCCCATCGATAACCACGATCTCGGCGTCGATGTTGTCGAACTTCGATATCTGGTCGTGCAACTCGGCCTCCGCGTCGCGGTGGCGCAGCGTCCATTCGACCGGATCCGTTGGCACTGTGCCGCCGCCCGACGGTTCGAGAACATGCAGGATGGTCAATCTAGCGTTCATTGCCGAGGCGATCGCCGATGCATGCGCCAATATGGCGTACGAAAACGGCGACATATCCAGACAGGCCAGGACGTGTCGAAAGACCGGCTCGCCGGCCTGCGGGTATGGCAGAGGCGATTCACAAGTGGCCGCTGCCGGACGTTCAACTTCGGACATAATACGCTCCTCCCAGGGTGAAGGCCGCTGTTCCGCGCTTCATTCCACCGCACTGTTGGACATTCACGACTGGCGTCAGAACCGCTGCGTGCCGGGGGCATCTCTCAACTCAGCCGTGACGCACTCAACCTCGTCCGCATATCCGCCGCTGCGTCGAGCAGCGGGCAATTCGGCTGCCGCTACGGCTCCAAGGGGAGCGGATGCGGGGGCGGCAGCAAGGCCGCCGAAAAATACAGTCGGATGCCAGCCGCCAATGGTTGATTTTCTCAGACCCGACGCCGCACATTTGCTCGGTGCATCGACGAACGACGTATTTTGCGCAGGCGCATGCGAGGCACGAAATTTTCAGCCCGACTTTATCAGCCAGCCGAGGTGATATCTTGATCTGCGTCAATCCGTCGGACGAAGGGTCTGTCAGGGAATGGCGTACCCCCCGCTGGCTGCGATCAGGGCCTACCTTGATGGATGTCAACGCGCTCGTTGTTTGCCCCGATAGATTGGTCGCCATCGTCGGTAAGCCGGGGCCGCCACATCCCCACGACGAGTGGCTTGGCATTCGCGGATGCCCAGGCCAGATGGCACCCGCCCTCCCCGCGACAGGAGATCTCGATGGCAGATTTGCTTCCATCCGAATTGTTCCGGTCGGCAGGCGCCGACGAGACCGCCGATGCGATCCGCCACGCTTGCGAGCCGCTCCCCGCCCCCGAGAAAGCCGAGGCGTTCGGCGCGCTGTTCGATCGCTTCGGCGATGCCCGCGTGGTCCTTCTTGGCGAGGCGACCCACGGCAGTTCGGAATTCTACCGCGCCCGGGCGGCCATCACGCGGCAGCTGATTGAACGGCACGGCTTCAACATCGTCGCGGTGGAGGCCGACTGGCCCGACGCGGCACGGATCGATCGTCATGTCCGCCACCGCGCGGCCGGGATCTATGATGAGGAATCATTTGCCCGCTTCCCGACCTGGATGTGGCGGAACGAGGAGGTCGCGGCGTTCGCTGAATGGCTGCGTCAGCACAATGCAGACCTCCCGACTGATCGTCACGTCGAGTTTCGCGGCCTCGATGTCTATTCCATGTACGCCTCGATGACGGCCGTCCTCGACTATCTGGAGCGCGTGGACCCGGCAGCCGCTGAGTCCGCTCGGCAGCGCTACGGCTGCCTGACGCCCTGGCAGGCGGATCCAGCCCTCTACGGCAGGTCGGTCGTGCTGGGGCACAGCAACACGTGCGAAGACGCCGTCGTGGAACAGCTCAAGACCATCCTGGAAAACCGCCTCGACTATATGCGCAAGGATGGCGAGGACTATTTTGATGCAGCGCAAAATGCCCGCATCGTGCGGACGGCCGAGCGATATTACCGCATCATGTATCGCGGCTCGACCGAGTCCTGGAACCTGCGTGACCGGCACATGTTCGATACACTTCAAAATCTCATGGACGCGCGCGGTCCCAAGGCGAAGGCCGTCGTGTGGGCGCACAACTCCCACATCGGCAATGCGGCGGCCACGGCGATGGGCTGGCAGGGCGAATTCAACATCGGCGAACTCTGCCGGACCGCCTACCGTGACGAAGCCGCTCTGATCGGGTTCGGCACCGATCGCGGCACGGTCGCGGCCGCGGACGATTGGGGTGGGCGGATGCAGATCAAGCGCGTGCTTCCGTCGCGGCTCGATTCCTTCGAGCGTGTCTTCCGGCAAACGGGGATCGCGCGCTCACTGACGGACCTGCGCGATCCCAAACACGGCGAGGTCCGCGAGCTTTTGTCGAAGCCGCGTCTGGAGCGCGCCATCGGCGTCGTCTACCGTCCGGAAACGGAGATCTACAGCCATTATTTCGAGGCGGTGCTGTCCGAGCAATTCGACGCCTATGTCTGGTTCGACGAAACGCGAGCAATCACCCCCCTGCCGGCACCGCGGCCGAAGGGAGTCCCGGACACCTATCCGTTCGGCGTATAGCCGAGCCAAGGCTGATCCAGCACAGCGCGGCCGCGAGCACGACAGGAACGCGTCTTTCCGATGAAGCAGCGAACCACGGAATCCATCGCATCGCCAGACAAGGGCAAGGAGACAGGCGGACACGTCGGTGTCCTCGTCCTTGCGGCGGCGACGATTGCCGGGTTCGTCATATGTGTCCTGTTGGCCGCGCCTTTTCTGGGTGCCCTCACCTGGGCTTTGACCCTGGCGATCCTCTTTGCCCGGCTGCATGCGAAGATCGAAGAGGCAGTGACGCGCCCCGGTTTCGCAGCCTTGATGTCAGTGCTGATCGTCGCCCTCCTCGTCGCGGCACCAGCCATTTTCGTGGTCGAGCGCCTCATCGAACAGGCGGCTGCGAGCGTTTCGCTCATCCAGGAGAGGCTCAGATCGGGCGCGGTCCAGCAGCTTCTCGACACCCAGCCCGGCATTGCGCCGGTCGGCCAGTGGATCGAGCAGCAGATCGACCTGCCGGCGATGATGGCAAATCTCGCGAGCTGGCTGAGCAACGCCGGCGCCGCCTTCGCGAGAAACTCCGCCGTGCAGGTGATCGAGCTCGTGCTGACCTTTTACCTGTTATTCTATTTCTTGCGCGATCAGGCCACGGCGAGACGTTTTCTGACAGAACGATTGCCGTTGACTAGCGCCGAGACCGAGCGGCTGTTCACGCGCGTGGTCGACACGGTCCATGCCACAGTCTACGGGACGATCGCGGTCGCGGCGATACAGGGCACATTGGGCGGCCTGATCTTCTGGTTTCTTGGTTTGCCAACCCCGCTGCTCTGGGGATTGGTGATGGGCCTGCTGTCCATCGTGCCGGTGCTGGGCGCGTTCATCGTCTGGATACCCGCAGCCATTCTCCTCGCGATGAACGGTGATTTGGGCAAGGCCGTCATTCTTGCGGTTTGGGGCGCCCTGGTCGTCGGCGGGATCGACAATATCCTGCGCCCGATCTTTGTCGGAAACCGGCTCCGTCTTCATACGGTTCCCGCATTCATCTCCATGATTGGTGGCCTGGTCCTGTTCGGGATGGCCGGCCTGATTCTGGGGCCGCTGACCGTCACGATCACCATCATGCTCATCGAAATCTGGGGGGAGCGGGACCGAACGGGTTACCCGGAGAAGCTGGAATAGCCGCGCAATCTCCTGCTCGGGTTTCATCACCCCAGTCGGGAGCGCTCAGGCTTGGTCGGACGCGCGCAATGCAGGCCCCCTCGTCCGCGGTCGCCCCGGCACCGTGCGCGTCTGCACCTCTCAATCAGCCTTGGGAACGCCCGCGAGATGCTCGCCGAACCATTCTGCCGTGAATTCGATCGCGGTCTCAAGGGCGCCTGGTTCGGGGAAGAGATGGGTGGCGCCTGGGACGATCCGAAGAGCCTTTTTGCAGCGCAGTTGGGCAAAGGCGTCCTCGTTGAGTTTCAGCACCTCGCGGTCGGCCTCTCCGACGATCAGCAGTGTCGGCGCAGTGACGTCACGCAGGAAGTCGCCGGCCAGATCCGGACGACCGCCGCGCGACACGACCGCCGCGATCCGGGTTCCGAGCCGGGCGGCCGCCACCAATGCGGCCGCGGCACCCGTGCTGGCACCAAAGAGACCGAGCGGCAGTTCGGATAGTCCGGACTCGCCTTCGATCCATCGCACGGCGTCAAGCAGGCGGTCGGCCAGAAGCGGGATGTCGAAGACGTTGCGTCGATCCCCCTCCTCGGCCTCGGTCAGAAGATCGAACAGCAGCGTCGCAAACCCGCGTTCGCCGAGCACCTCGGCGACGGCGACATTGCGGGGACTGAGGCGGCTGGAGCCGCTGCCGTGGGCGAACACGATCAGGCCCTTGACTGCATCCGGCTGCCGCAAGGTCGCCGAAAGTCCAAGCGGGGCGATGGTCGTCTCAAGGCGTTTCACCGGTTGCGCTCCTCATTTTCCGGGCCAGCGGAAATATTGCCGCATGTCGTCGCTCTTGACGTGCCCGCGGCATGCCGATCCGCCAATGCGATCCCCCAGCATTCGCCAGTTCGTTGACGCGGCATTGACCTCCGTCAAATTCGACAAGCCCCCTCCGCGCCGCTGGACGCTCGAAGCAACGGTCGGCGAACCCTTTGCGCGGGATCAAAGACACCATCTGCGAAAGCCGGAATGCTTGACTGCTATTCCTTTCGAACAGGGTGAGCAGGACGATGCAGAAGCCACCTCAGATCCATTTCAGGGGGATGGACCCCTCCTCGGCGGTCGAGGCCGCCATCCTTGAACGCGTCGAAAGCCTCGAGCGCTTTCACGACCGGATCACCTCCTGCAACGTCGTCGTCGAGGCGCCGCATCGGCATTCACACAGCGGGCGCATCTATCAGGTGCGGGTCGACGTCTCGGTCCCAGGTGGCGAGATCATCGTCGGCCAGGCGCCAGAGAGCACCCACGCTCATGAAGACGTTCTGGTCGCCGTCCGCGACAGCTTCGATGCCGCGCGGCGACAGCTCGAGGATTTCGTTCGACGTATGAGTGGCTATCGCGTCAAGCCACACCCGGAGAAGCTGCACGGCACGGTCGTTCGTTTGGTGCCGGAAGACGGTTTTGGCTTTATCGCGACGGACGATGGGACCGAGTTCTTTTTCCGCCGGGAAAGCATGTCATCCGTGAATCAGTGGCCACAGCTGAAACAAGGAAGCGAACTCCGCTTCACCGCGCATGAAGGCGAGCAAGGCCCCTATGCATCGGCGGTTAGCCTGACCTAATACCAACTCTCGGATTGTATGACTCGTAGGGGATTCTCGGCGCGGAACTGATGTGATTCATTGGTGCGAACAGGAGGATGTTCGCCATGGCCACGCCGGTTCCGCTTCGCTCTGACTTCGATACGA